>Ga0129307_1000001_pt1 | contig 618326 bp, 541 predicted proteins | sample P1105metagenome_FD_94437 | JGI IMG/M metagenome (GOLD analysis project Ga0129307, IMG submission 94437) | Capybara group fecal microbial communities from Wisconsin, USA - P1105 metagenome | ecosystem: Host-associated > Mammals > Digestive system > Large intestine > Fecal | place: USA...
AGATAGGGAATAAGACTTATAACTTTACATCTTCAGGTGTCTGTAAGAATCCATAAGTGACGGTTAGGGACGTTTCTGTTTTGTCACGGAATGTGACAAAACAGAAACGTCCCCCTTTGTCACCGAAAATTGACTGAAAATGGTGTAAATGATAGTATTTTAGTGTATTTCCGCCCTTACGGAGGACTCATTTATGACCAAATGGATCATGGTAGTTGATGATGATACGGCCAATCTTCAGATGGCAGGTCATATATTGAGCAAGAATAATATGAGGGCCACCGCTCTTAAGTCCGGTAAAGCCCTTATCGAATATATCTCCTCCAAGGGAACTCCCGATCTTATACTTCTTGATATCAAGATGCCTGTAATGGATGGTTTTGAGACCTTGAGGCATCTGCGTGAGACTGAGCTTGAGAACGGCTATGAGAAGACACCTGTTATCTTTCTGACAGCAGATGAGGATTCTGATACTGAGATGCGCGGCTTTGAAGTCGGCGTCTCTGATTTTATAAGAAAGCCCTTTAATCCCGATGTTCTTCTTAAGAGGATAGAGAATGTCTTTACACATTCCAGGGAAGTACAGACACTTAAGAGCGAAGCAAATACTGATAAGCTCACGGGTTTTCTCAATAAGGCGGCTTCTTCTACGGAGTTTTCCAAGGTGTGTTCCTCGGAGACCGGATGTCTTCTGATGATAGATCTGGATTCCTTTAAGCTGGTTAACGATATATATGGACATGAGATGGGCGACCGGGTGCTCCATGCCTTTTCGGGCATCATCAGGGAAGTGGTTCCTGACGGAAGCAGATGCGGAAGGATCGGCGGAGACGAGTTTGCTATCTTCTGCCCCGGTCTGCGCACTGAGGATCAGGTCTCTGAAATGACTGAACTTCTTAACTATAAGCTCCTTAAGGAGTCACGTGAGCTTATGGTTGATGATATGGAGCTTCCTTTGGGCGTTTCTGTTGGTGCTGTCATGGTGCCCAAGCACGGAAATGATTATCTTTCGCTTCTGAAGCTGGCAGATAAGTCGCTTTACTCAGTAAAGAAACTGGGCAGGCACGGATACTGCCTCTATAGTTCCAGTACCATATCTGATGAGGAACTTGGGGCAGAGGCTGATATAAGTAAGCTCTCTGAGATCCTGGGAGAGCGTTCTGTACCTAATGTTGCCCTGCAGCTGGACCGTGAATCCTTTGCGTCTGTATATAGATATATCATCAGGTATACCATCAGGAATAATATACATGCATGTAAGGTACTGTTTACTCTGCATGCACCTTCTGGTAAGAGCGAGGACTCCCTGACTGAGCTTTTCGATGAGTTCGGTAACCATATAAGACAGTCCCTCCGTAAGTCCGATATCCTTATGAGGAACAGGAGAAACCAGTATTTTGTATTCCTTACTGATATAAGGGAGGACTCTGTGGATAAGGTGGTAAATAACCTTATCGATAAGTGGCACGCTGCTTATAAGGATGAGCTTTCTATTACTTATGAGACCGAATTAGTTAAGGGTATGTCTGGTTTTGGAGACTGGGACAAGCCCAAGCATATCATTATAGTTGACGATGACAGTACAAATCTGACAGTGGCAGGGAGGATCCTTGGATCTGACGGGCTCAAGGTAACGCCCCTGAAGTCAGGCCAGGCGCTACTTGACTATCTGGACAGCGGCAGGGAGCTTCCGGACCTTATACTTCTCGATGTCATGATGCCAGGTATGGATGGCTACGAGACCTTACGCAGGATGAGATCCCGGGAGAGGGAGGTTGCTTCGCTTCCTGTTATATTCCTGACTGCTGATGAGAGCCACGATGCCGAGAGCAAAGGCCTTAAGCTGGGAGCTATGGACTTTATAAGAAAGCCCTTTGTTCCTGAGGTGCTCCTTATCAGGGTCAATCATATAATAGAACTGGTAACCCTTCAGAAGCAGCTGAGTCATGAGGTGGAACTTAAGACACGCGAGAATCGAAATCTGCTCCTGCATGTGGTGGAATCCCTGGCAACCGCCATCGATACAAAGGATATCTATACCAAGGGTCATTCCAGCAGGGTTGCTGAGTATTCCAGGGAGATAGCCAGGCGGTCCGGGCTGTCCGAGGAGCACCAGGATGAGATCTATATGTCTGCGCTCCTTCACGATGTGGGTAAGATCGGTATCCCCATCACTGTCCTAAATAAGCCGGAAAAGCTTACTGATGAGGAGTTTGAACTTATAAAGACCCATCCTTCCATGGGTGCATCTATCCTTGAGAACATAAAGGAGGATCCGGCCCTTGCCCTTGGTGCCAAGTACCACCACGAAAGATACGACGGAACGGGATATCCAAGCGGGCTTTCCGGGAAGGAGATCCCTGAAAGTGCAAGGATAATCGCTGTGGCAGATGCTTACGATGCCATGTCCAGTAAGAGGAGCTACAGGAAGATGCTCTCCCAGGAACATATAATCAGCGAGATAGAAAAGGGAAAGGGAACGCAGTTCGATCCTGTTTTCGCGGATATAATGCTGTCGATCATTGAAGAGGACAGCGGGTATAAGCTGAAGGAAGATTAAAATAGAGTTTAGTGGGTGCCCTTAGGGGCACTTCTTTTTTAGAAAAATAATATATAATAGAATCAAATGGTATATAGGAGGGTTGGATGAGAAGGTTAGTGGGTCTTGCGGTTGCAGTTTCTTTGTGTTTGTGTTCCTGCGCCGTTAATCAGGATGAGTTCCCGGATATCGAATATACCTCCGGGTCTGATGTTACTTCCGCTACGGAGGCGTCTTCATCTGCTGTTGCAACAGATCCTGTTATCGATATAACCCTGGCACTTCCTTATTCCGACTCCACAGTGGATCTTCTCCTTCGCATGTACTATGCCAAGAAGACAGACCAGTTCCCGGAGGACCAGACAGGATCTGATATCAATCTCGATTATCTGTCTGCCATCGATCTGCCCTGGGCCGTAAATACCATCCAGATATCTTCTGAGGGTGTGGGTGCAGACACCATTTCCTCCTGGGCATCGGAAGGAAATATGCCTGATATAATGCTGGTAAATGATATCTCATCTGCTTTTTCCACAGGGGAGATAGCTCTTCTGGATGACTATCTCTATACGCTGCCCATCAATGATGCAGTAAATGTGAACTCCCTTTCCTCATGCTATGAGGAGGGGCATATAGCAGGTCTTCCAGCTTATCTTTCTGTGATGGTGCTTGTTGGAAATTCCGCATATATACCTGAGTCAGGGGTTCTGCCTTACAGATCTACTGTTACTGAGTTCACTTCCTATCTTTCCTCTATTTCATCCGCTTATGAGGGAGTTGTGCCTTTTGCGGATCCCTATGAGCTCATGCCCTATATGCCTTCCGCTTTTAACTATGATTCTCCCATGTCCTATATGATGCTCTCAGAATATGAGGCTGTTCCTTCCTCTGTGGGAACTGTGCTTTCCTCGGAACTGTCCTTTGTGGAGTCTTTGTATGACATGTATCCCTATGAGGTGCCCACAGGAGATATAAGGCTTTCGGGAAATGCTGCCATGTGGCTTACTTCCTCAGGCAAGATAAAGATGTGGTCCGATTATTATTCTTCGGATATCTATCTTTCTCTTCTGCCTACATCTTCTTCCGATTCGCCCATAGTCCCCATGGCAAATGTCTATCCTCTGTGCGTATCGGCTACATCTTCTGATGTCTCGTTTTCTTCTGACCTTGCTTATTTCCTGTGCTTTGACCCCGATGCACTGATGCTCATATACAGGCTGGAGCCCATGACCGGATATTTTCCTTCTGTTTCCACACCTTCTGTGTGGGACCAGATGTATCTTAGCAGTGAGAACGGAGCATTCGAGATGCTCTTTGAGGATGTGATGGACGATATGGTGGTCTGTCCCAATGGTGAGGATCCCGCATATATTGCCGTGAATTCCTATCTGTCTTCCTACTTCTCGGGAGATGCCGGGGAGGAGGAGTTCGATATGGGAGGATGTCTGCCATGAAGATGAGGAAAGCCAGGATCTCTGATGCGCCCAGGCTTAAGGCTTCAGGCCTTATGAGCGGCAGCATCGCTTCCATCGAGGACCGCCTTAGAAAGACTGTTGATTCTCCTTGTTCAGATATCTTTGTCTATAAGTCGGAAGATGAGATAGCCCTGGCCTCCTTTGTCACTTACTATCCTTCTGATGACAGGGCATTTATGGAGTTTCTCCGCACGCCTTCCTCTGATAAGTATCTTTCCGCTTTTCTTGATGCGCTCCTGTCTTATCTTTTCCTTTCTGCTGATATCTATAAGGTGTCCTGCGAAGCGTCTGTGGATGACTCCTTCCTGGATAATGTCTTTTCGGATAACTGTCTTCTGCAGGAGGCACTCTTACACGACCATAAAAGGTCCGGGATGGGATATACTGATGCCGGACTTTTTTACATTACGGCTCCTATGTATTCCCGCTATAATGTGTGCTTTGTTCCTTTCCAGAGAGGCGTGCTGGCGGTCTACGGAGGTATCGATTATGTGGACAGGATCTCTTTTTTGAGCTATGGGAAGGAGATATCTGATCTTTTCGCACGCAGGTGTGCTGATTATGCGGGACTTCTTGATCCTTCCATGTGCCTTAAGCCCAGGAACTCCTCTGAATATGACTACGATCCTGCGGACTTTGACTTTATGCCGGCTGAACTTAACAGGGCATATCTTGAACTTCGTGAATATTTCCTCAAGAAGAGGGATAACTTTGATATAAATATCCGCCTGGGTGAGACCACGGAATTCCAGCGTAAGGTCTGGGATGAGATCAGAAAGATCCCCTATGGAGTTACCGTCAGTTATGAGGACATCGCTCTCAAGCTCTGCGGAAACGACATAAAGCAGGCCAGAAAGCTTACCCGTGCGGTGGGTGCCGCCTGCGGCGAGAACCCTATCCCGATCATCGTACCGTGCCACAGGGTGATCGGTAAGAACGGCAAGCTTGTGGGTTTCTCAGGAGGTATCGAATTCAAGGACTTCCTTCTTCAGAACGAACTATTCTCGATAACATTACCACTAAATTGAATGGAGTATTATTATGGCGAAACATGACAAGATCGATGTAGGACTTTCGACTATCTTAAATCCGGTACCTGTAGTTATGGTATCCTGCGGTGATAAAGAGGGAAGGGCAAATATACTCACCATCGCCTGGACGGGAACAGTCAACTCTGAGCCTCCCATGGTAACTATATCTGTACGTAAATCCCGTTTCTCCCACAAGATGATATCTGAGACAGGGGAGTTTGTTATAAATCTGGTGAATAAGTCCCTTTGCAAGGCCTGCGACAGATGCGGCGTTGTTTCAGGGGAGAACGAGGATAAGTTCGAGTCCTGCTCTCTTACTGCCGTAAAGGCTTCAGGGCTTTCCTATGCCTATGCCATCAAGGAGGCTCCAGTATCCATTTCCTGTAAGGTGGTCTCCGTTACCGAGCTTGGATCCCACGACATGTTCCTGGCTGAGATCGTGGCTGTCACGGCGGACAGCTATCTTCTGGACGAGACAGGAAGGCTCTGCCTTGATAAAGCAAAACTGGTGGCATATAATCACGGCGAATATTTCCTGCTGGGCGAAAAGCTTGGTTTCTTCGGCTACTCCGTGGCTTCCGATGAAGTCTTCGAAAAGCGTATGGGCTTTTCCAGGAAGGATAGAGACAAGTATAAGCACCTTCGCGAGCAGGGCGACAAGAACGGAAAGAAATATTGATCGGGGCGTTGATTTATGGAATTTGAAGGACTTTCTAAAGTTCACGAAGGCAAGTTTATTACAAGATATGATCTTAAATACAGGACCGGTCTCGGGAATATCAAGAATTACGAGATGGTTTCCAGAAATAAGGATATGAAGACCTTTGAGGATCTTAGCAGCAGAAAGGCTGAGGCTGTGGTCCTCATCGTACACGACAGGGAAAAGTCGAAGATACTTCTGAATAAGGAATACCGTATGGCAGTAGGGGGCTTTGCCTATAATTTCCCTGCAGGCCTTATAGATCCCGGAGAGGATGAGGCTACAGCTGCTAAGCGTGAGCTGTGGGAGGAAACCGGCCTTTCCCTTGTTGAAGTGCTGGAGGTATGGCCTGAAAGCTTCAGCGGTGTAGGTATCACCAACGAGATGAGCAAGGTCCTTATCTGTGTTGCTGAAGGTGAGTTTGCCCCCAGCACATCCGATGAGGAGGAGATAGAGGCTGCCTGGTATACAAAAGAAGAGGTCAGGGAACTCCTGAAGCTCAATAATTTCGCTGCCAGGACCCAGGCTTATTGCTGGCTTTGGGCAGGCAAGTAATTTATTAATAAATATGATATAATCATTGAGTTTATGATTTGATTTGGAGGCATTAAGATGCAGATATATGAAGAATTACAGGCTAGAGGCCTGATCGCCCAGGTTACGGATGAAGAGCAGATCAGGGAGCTCATCAACGCAGGAAAGGCAACTTTTTATATCGGATTTGACTGTACTGCCGACTCTCTTACAGCAGGACATTTCATGGCCCTTACACTTATGAAGAGACTTCAGATGGCAGGTAATAAGCCTATCGCCCTTATCGGTGGCGGTACTACCATGATCGGTGATCCTTCCGGAAGGACCGATATGAGAAAAATGCTTACAAGAGAAGATATCGACCATAATGCAGAGTGTTTTAAGAAGCAGATGGAGAAGTTCATCGAGTTCGGTGAGGGAAAGGCTATGATGGTCAACAACGCTGACTGGCTCATGAACCTTAACTATATCGACCTTCTCCGCGAAGTTGGCGCCTGCTTCTCTGTTAATAACATGCTCCGTGCCGAGTGCTACAAGCAGCGTATGGAGAAGGGACTGTCCTTCCTTGAGTTCAACTATATGATCATGCAGTCCTATGACTTCTACTATATGTTCCAGAAGTATGACTGTAATCTGGAGTTCGGTGGCGATGACCAGTGGAGCAATATGCTGGGAGGTACTGAACTTATCCGTCGTAAGCTGGGCAAGGATGCTAATGCCATGACTATTACGCTCCTTACAGATTCCCAGGGCAAGAAGATGGGTAAGACAGCAGGAAATGCAGTATGGCTTGATCCTGAGAAGACATCTCCCTATGAGTTCTTCCAGTATTGGAGAAATGTTTCCGATGCAGATGTAATGAAGTGTATCAAGATGCTCACATTCATTCCCATTGATGAGATCAATGAGATGGAGAAGTGGGATGATTCAAGGATCAATGAGAAGAAGGAGATCCTTGCATATGAGCTTACAAAGCTCGTTCACGGTGAGGAGGAGGCTTCCAGGGCAAGAGAGGCATCCCATTCACTTTTCGCAGGCGGCGGTGATGATTCCAATATGCCTACTACTGAGCTTTCCGACGCTGATGTTCCCGCTGAGGGAATGCAGGTCGCTGATCTCATGGTGGCCATGGGTATCGCCAAGAGTAAAGGTGAGGCAAAGCGCCTTATCGAGCAGGGCGGTGTTACCATCGACGGTGAGAAGGTGGAGGGCATCGCTGCTACAGTAAGTAAGGAGCAGCTTACGGAAGGAATAAAGCTCCGCAAGGGTAAGAAGGTATACAAGAGAGCAGTCATCGTTTGATATAAAGGTGCTTTATGAAATATATAAAAGGCTTTTTTAACCATATTATCAATACCTTAAAGAGACTCGACCGTTCCGGTACATGGGAGTCTGAATTTGATGCGGGTGTCGCATTTGGAACCGTAATCTTCTTTGCGACTGCAGGCCTTAACTTTATTGCTTTTATGGTGTCCAGCCTTTTCGTTGAGCTTCCTTTTACAATGCTCCCCTGGAAGATGGAGCCTGTTCAGAGTGCGCTCTTCTGGTTCTTTATCATCCATACTATCTTCGTTACTATAGTCTTTACCATCTTCGCGGTAAAGCTCTTCGACAATACCATCAATACTCCCGTCAGGGAGATCAACTCAAAGCTCTATAACCTTACAAAGACTGACCTTCCCGAGTATATGGTCAACGGTAAGCTCTCAAATCCCTTCAGGAACAGCAACTCAAAGCTTACCTGGCATGAGAAGGTAATCTATTATGTAGATACAGCATCTGCCGAGAAGTATATGGATGAGCTGACGGGATGCTTCAATAAGAAGTATTTTATGCAGAAGTTCTCCAGTATCATGCAGACTGTACGTATAGCAGACAGCCACAAGAAGACCAGCGGCCCCAAGACTTACGACATGGACCAGTATGCTGTCTTCATGATCGATATCGACCACTTTAAGAAGGTTAATGATGATTTTGGTCACGCTGCCGGTGATGATGTTCTCCGTGATGTAGGAAGCCTTCTGCGTTCAACAGTAGGTGAGGGCGGTGTTGTTATAAGAAACGGCGGTGAGGAGTTCGTAGTCGTTTGTGCTGCCAAGTATCCCTTCGACTTTTCCGAGACCGCCATCAGGATCAATGATGCTTTCAGGAGGAATATATCTATCAGGGGCAGACAGATCACTTGTTCCATCGGATTTGTTTCCTTCCCCTTTACCCATAAGGACGACTTCTTTCTGGATATCCACGACCATGTGGATCTTGCAGATATGGCAATGTATGTTTCCAAGACCCATGGCAGGGATCAGTGGAATGAGCTCAAACTCGTAAATGAGCCCCCGGAGAAGATCGACAGAAGGCTCTTCTGTAACGAGATCGATTACGGATTGAGAAGAGGATTCTTCGTTGTACGTAACGCTAAGGGCGAGTTTTCCAACCTCGACCATATGGAATGATGCTCTGACAAGTAAAAAGACTTGACAGCTTTCCCATCCAATAGTATCATTACACAGGTGTTTTGCGCATCCTTATTTGCATGGAGGTTTTTCGCATGAGATCTGTTGATGAATGCATGCTTATGGATTTTTACGGAAATCTCCTTACAGAAAAGATGAGAAATACCATGGAGCTCTATCTTGATGATGATCTTTCACTGTCGGAGATAGCCGACAGCGAGAATATCTCCAGGCAGGGGGTACACGATACCATCAACAGGGCAAGAAAGCAGCTTCAGAACTATGAGGAGAAACTGGGACTCGTGGAGAGGTTCTCATCCCAGCTGGCACTTATAGATGAAGCTATTAAATTAATAGATGAAGATGATGCCGAGGGAGCCAAAGCACTCCTGATGGCACTTAAGACGGAGATATAACAGATGTTTGAAAGCCTTTCGGCAAAACTGCAAAAGATAACTTCTGCCATGCGGGGCAAGGCCCGTGTAACTGAGCAGGATATCAAGGACATGATGCGCGAGATCCGCATGGCTCTTCTTGAGGCGGATGTCAACTACAGCGTAGTCAAGTCTTTTGTTTCCGAGATGACTGAGAAGTGTAAGAATGCCGATATCGAAGGCAGTTTTACTCCCGGCCAGCAGATCGTAAAGATCGTACATGAGTCCCTGGTGGAGCTCCTTGGAACAGGTGAGGAGAAGATCGCAGTCAATCCTTCCGGTTTTACAGTCGTGATCCTTTACGGTCTTCAGGGTGCAGGTAAGACGACCACAGCAGTTAAGCTGGCAAAGCTCCTTAAGACAGACGGAAAGAAGCCCATGGTGGTATCTGTTGACGTTCACAGACCTGCAGCTGCCGAGCAGCTCAAGGTCCTGGCTGATTCCATCTCTATCCCTTGTTATATCGATCCCCAGGAGAAGGATGCCGTAAAGATAGCTAAGGATGCTATCGAGAAGGCTAAATATATGCTCTGTAACTTCCTTATCGTGGATACTGCAGGACGTACCGTAGTAGACGATGAGATGATGGATGAGCTTAAACTCATAAATGATGCAGTAAACCCTGACGAGAAGCTCCTGGTAGTCGATGCCATGATCGGTCAGGAGGCCGTTAACGTGGCTACCACATTTGAGGAGTCCATCGGTATGGACGGCTTTATCATGACAAAGCTGGACGGTGATGCCAGAGGCGGTGCTGCCCTTTCCATCAGGAAGATGACAGGCAAGCCCATCAAGTACATCTGCGTAGGTGAGAAGATCGACGCCATCGAGACTTTCTATCCCAACAGGATGGCTGACAGGATCCTTGGTATGGGTGACGTTCTTTCCCTTATCGAGAAGGCATCCCAGAATATAGATGAGGAAGCTGCAAAGGCATCCCTTGAGAAGATGATGAGCAATCAGTATTCTCTGGATGATCTTCTTTCCCAGTTCGAGCAGATGAAGAATATGGGTTCCATGAAGGACCTTGTTTCCATGCTTCCCGGTGTATCCGGCAAGGTTACTGATGAGCAGCTGGAAGGATCAGATGATGTCATCGAGAAGAATATGGCCATCATCAGATCCATGACAAAGAAAGAGAGAAAGAATCCGGGTATCCTCAATGCCAGCAGGAGAAAGAGGATCGCTGCAGGTTCCGGTACGACAGTACAGGATGTAAACCAGCTCATCAGGCAGTATGAGCAGACAGCAAAGATGATGAAGCAGTTCAGTAAGGGCGGCTTCAAGATGCCCAGGGGCATGGGCGGCTTCCCGGGAGGAAAGTTCCCCGGAATGGGCGGAGGATTCGGCCGTAAGGGCAGATTCTTCTAATAGAGCATGTTACGCCAGAGGGCGGGCAGATATATTACAAAAAACAAAATTATTTTTTGGAGGAAAAAGAAATGGCAGTAAAGATTCGTTTAAGAAGAATGGGTAAGAAAAAGGCACCTTTCTACAGAGTTGTTGTAGCTGATTCCCGTTATCCCAGAGATGGTAGGTTCATCGAGGAGATCGGTACATACAATCCCCTTACAGATCCCGCAGAAGTAAAGATCGATGCAGAAGCTGCAAAGAAGTGGATCGGCAACGGTGCTCAGCCTACAGATACAGTCCGCGCTCTTCTTAAGAAGCAGGGCATCATCTGATCTAAGAGGTTTAATTATCTTATGGAACTTTTGACTTATATGGCAAAGTCACTGGTCAACAATCCCGACGAAGTCAACGTTAAGAAGACTGAGAGAGGAAATACAGTGATCTTTGAGCTTTCGGTCGCACCCGAAGATATGGGTAAGATCATTGGAAAGAATGGCAAGAGAGCACAGGCCATCCGCTCCATCATGAAAGCTAAGTATGTCAAGTCCGGCAAGCGTGTCGTTGTTGATATCGTTGGCTGATGACTGACAGATTTATAATCGGTAAGATAACCGGCGCACACGGCGTTCGGGGAGAAGTTAAAGTCTTCCCGATCACCGATAATGTGCGCCATTTTAAAAAGCTGAAAAAAGTCGCACTTACAGACTATGACGGCAACATTAAAGAAGAGAAGGACATCAAAGAGGTCAGGTTCGACAGAGGAAATGTCCTTATGACCTTTGAAGGTGTTGCTGACAGGGATAAGGCTGAGATATTAAAGGGCAGCTTTATATCCATCGACAGAAGCGACGCTTCCCCCATCGGTAAGGACGAGTTCTATATAGCCGATATGATCGGACTTATTGTCATCGATGATGAAAGGGGAGAGCTGGGCATAGTAAACGAAGTCTATGAGACAGGCGCCAACTTCATTGTAAGTGTTAAGCGCAAGGGAAAGAAGGATCTTCAGATACCATTCCTTAAGGATGTTTGCTATGACGTGGATATCGAAGGGAAGACCATGAAGGTGAAGCTCCCTGAAGGCCTTTACGAGATCTACGAGACAAAGAAAAAGTGATATGAGATTTTCCGTCCTTACATTATTTCCTGATCAGGTAAGGAATTTCCTTTCCGAAAGTATCACGGGCCGTGCCATAAAGCAGGGCCTTATCGAGCTCGATACAGTCAATATCAGGGACTTCGCCGATAATGACTACGGAAAGATCGACGATACCTTATATGGCGGCATGACCGGACTTCTTATCCAGTGCGAGCCTGTCTTCAGGTCCTGGGAGAGCGTAGGAAAGCCCTATACCATCTATGTCAGTCCCAAGGGAAAGGTCCTTGACCAGAAGAAGGTAGTGGAACTTTCCAAGAAGGATCATATCTGTATCCTGTGCGGACACTACGAAGGTGTTGACGACAGGGTCTTAAGAGAGATCGTCGACGAGGAGATATCCATAGGAGACTATGTCCTGACAGGCGGTGAGATCGCTGCTGTTACGATAGTCGATTCTGTCTCCAGGATGATCCCGGGTGTCCTGCCTTCAGAAGATGCCTATACGAATGAGTCCCATATGGCGGGAACACTTGAGGCTCCCCAGTATACCAAGCCTCCTGTATGGCATGATATGGAGGTCCCTGAAGTCCTTAAATCAGGTCATATGGCCAATATCGAAGAGTACTACAGGATCGCTTCACTGGTGGAAACCTGGACAAAAAGACCCGATATGCTCCAAAAACTAAGCATTTCTCCTGAAGATTGGGAAAAAATGCTTGCATTCAAAAAGTCATTATAATATACTATTTCAGCTAAATGGGATGGTCCTCTGTCCGTCGCGGGGCACGAACATCTGACAGATAAGGAGGAACTTCAATGGATTTGGTTAAAGTTATTGAGAGTGAAAATCTCAGAAATGACTATTCCGAGGTCGAAGTCGGTGACTACGTTAAAGCTCACCTTAAGATCAAGGAGGGTAACCGTGAGCGTATCCAGGTTTTCGAAGGATATGTTATCGCTCGTAAGGGCGGCGGACTTTCCGAGACATTGACCATCCGTCGTATTTCTTACGGCGTAGGTGTCGAGCGTATTCTCCCCGTACATTCTCCCAAGATCGAGAAGATCGAGATCGTACGTAAGGGTCGTGTCAGAAGAGCAAAGCTCTATTACCTTCGCGGCCGTCAGGGAAAAGCAGCAAGGATCAAGGAGAAGCTTTGATCTTGCAGGTCAATTTGAAACAGAAAAGGAGTTGCATTGCAGCTCCTTTTTTTGTTGTGGTGATGTCACATCGTCCAAACTTTTGTAAATAAATAATTAATTATTTAGTTTTATAATAATCTCTTTTTTATTAAAGAAGTATAATCCATAGTATCTGGATATATACAGAAATCTATTTTAGAGGGGGACGATCTATGAAAAAGAGAATAGATCTAAAGCATCTGGTCTGTTTGTCTGTTTCTGCAGCAACAGTCCTTTCAGTCGGTTGTCTGACTTTTGCTGACGGTGATCTGCCTGAGGATCAGCCTGCTGTTGTGGAAGAGACTGATGATCTGTCTACAGATAATGAAGTAACTGATGACCAGACAGATGAACCGGAAGCTATCACAACAGATGATGACTTTTTCACCGAGGAAGGTCAGGAGTTTATCGAAGAGGAGATAATCGATGAACCTGAGATCGTTTTTGAAGATGCATCAGAGGTATCTGCTTCAGGTGAATGGGAGCAGACTGAAGACGGAAGATTGCGTTATAAGGAAAACGGTTCCTATGTTTATAACGACTGGAGAGAGATTGGCGGTAAAACCTATCATTTCGATTACTCCGGTTATGCAACTACCGGATCTTTCATTGAAGATGATCAGTTTTATATCTTTGATTATGATGGCATTATGCAGACCGGCTGGTGTCAGTATAACGGCAATTGGTTTTACCTGAATCCCACTACCGGTGCCGCTTACAGAGGATGGCAGACCATAGGCGGTAAGAAGTATTATTTTAATGATTATAATTATAATCCTTATATGTATGCCGATATGATCTCTCAGATAAATGGTGAGTACTATAAGTTTGGTAAGAATGGTGTCATGCTGACAGGATTTCAGAAGTATGATGAATATGAAGAATCCTCTTATATCTGTTATTTTGATCCTGACAATAACGGTGCCATGGTAAAAGGATGGAAGAAGATAGACGGCAAATATTATTATTTTGCTGATTACAGTGGTTCAATGTATAAAAATACATTTACCTCAATAGATGATAAGTATTATTACTTCGGTGAAGACGGTTCTATGAAGACCGGCTGGCAGAGCGAGACTGACTATAACGGTACTGTCAGGTGGTATTATTTCACTACTAAAGGAGCTTATACCGGATGGCACAAAATCAGTGGCAAGTGGTATTACTTCTATGAGAGTACTGGATCATATACCAGTAAACCATATATGTATACCGGTACTAAGAATTCTTCGTATCAAATAGATGGTAAGAACTATTGTTTTGATGAAAACGGTGTGATGCAGACCGGATGGGTGGACAAATCTCCTTCAGATGGTTATCATTCCTGGTATTATTATGATCCTGAAACAGGCGCGGCCGTGACAGGATGGAAGAGCATCGGCGGTAAGTGGTATTACTTCAGCGATTCTGGATTATTATGGACCGGTTACGGTTGTATCAATGGTTCATACTATTATTTTGATTCCGATGGAATAATGCAGAAAAATGTATGGTTGGATCTGAACGATTATAGTTATTATAAAATAAGTGGAAACTCTGATCGTTGGCTTTATTTCGGAAGTGATGGTAAGGCTGTCACCGGATGGAATCAGATCGGCGGTAAATGGTATTATTTTAATCCCATCGTTGAGGAAGAATATGGTGATTATTCCAGGCCTACGATGCTCACAGGTCTTACTAAGATCAATAATGATTATTATTTCTTTGATACAAAAACCGGAGTAATGCTTACCGGCTGGCAGTGCGAAGATAATGGAAGTGAATACAAAACATGGTTCTATTTTAGTTCAAACGGAAAGGCTGTTACAGGTTGGCAGAAGCTCGGCGGCAAATGGTATCACTTCGAAGAGATTACAGCTGAAACATACGGAGATTATACTTATTACAACCAACCTTATATGGATACAGGTATCGTCTACATAAACGGTAAGAATTATTTCTTTGACAGCAACGGAGTAATGCAGACAGGCTGGAACAAGTGCGACGGCAGATATGTATATGCTGATAAAGACGGTGTTGTTATTACCAATGATTGGCTTCATTCCGGAGGCAAATGGTATTACTTCAATTATTCCGGATTTATGGCTTATGACGGCTATTATGTAATAAACGGTAAGGTCTATCAGTTTGATAAGAATGGCGTTTGCAAGAACCCTTGATCTGACGTTTGACCATTTCTCATATTGGAGGAAAAGATATGAAAAAGAGAATAGATATTAAAAGTTTAATATGTATTTCTGTTTCTTTAGCTACTGTTCTTTCTTTGGGAGCAATGTCATTGGCTGATGAGCTTTCTGAGCAGGAACCTGATGAAGAGACAGAGATCGCTTATGAAGACGATACTGAATGCATCGTCGAAGAAGATGATGAAGATATTATCGACGAGACCCTTGAAGAGGACGCAGTTATCGTTTCTGATTTTGAGGCATTTGAAGAAGAGCCTGAAGATCAGCCGGAAGAAGTAGTTATTTCTGAAGAGGATGTAGAAGAAGTATCAGCAACCACCGGATTTAAGATGTCCGGGGGCAAAATTTACTTTTATGATCAGAACGGTAAGATGCTCAAAGGCTGGCAGAAGATAGATGATGCCTGGTGGTATTTTACTTCTTCAGGAGCAGCTGCAAACGGCTGGCAGAAGATCGGAACTAAGTGGTATTATTTTTATTCAGGTTATAATGAAGTATATTCCTACTACTATTCTTACTACGCTAAAAGTATTACTCTTATAGACGATGTTTTTTATTGTTTTAATGAAGACGGCGAAATGCTAACAAATAGCTGGGTCGACGATCATGGAAGCTGGTATTACGCCGATAAGAACGGTAAGGCTGTTACCGGATGGCAGAGTATTGGTGGTAAATGGTATCACTTCAGGGATTTTAATATTACAGAATATGAAAACGGAGGGTATTCTTATGATTATCCGAGCATGGATACCGGATTTATCCGTATAGGTGAAGACTACTATTACTTTAATGATAACGGCGTCATGCAGACCAATCGCTGGTATGAAGAAAAAGAATCATACTGGGGTGAAGATTATTCTTACTGGTATTATATCGGTTCTGACGGTAAGGCCGTAACCGGCTGGCATAAGATCGATGGAAAGTATTATTTTTTCTATATTATCTATAAAGACGAGTCTGAAAGCGGTTATGTTTACTACTCAAAACCTTATATGGCAAGTAATACTAGTATCACTACCGATGACAAGAGATACTATGTTAATGATAAGGGTATAATGCAGACCGGCTGGGTCAATACAGGATCTGATAATTATCCTTCGTGGTATTATTTTGGATCTGACGGAGCCGCTTATACCGGCTGGCATAAGATCGGCGGGAAGTATTACTATTTTTCCGATTATGGTAATATGTACCGTGACGGATTAAGACAGATCGATGATATCTATTATTATTTTGATGCTGATGGAGTACTTCAGACAAATAAGTGGATTCAGCCTTATAAGGGCACTACTTACAGTTCTTCCATGCAAAACTACTGGTATTATTTCGATGCCGACGGATGTGCTGTTATCGGCTGGGAAAAGATCGACGGTAAATGGTATTACTTCGGTGAAGGAAGTAACAGCAGTTCAAGTTCTTATTATCCTTACATGCGTACAAGCACGGTCATCAGTCAGGCTAATAAAGACGGTGGATATGATTATTTTGTTGTGGGTAACGACGGAAGTAGGCAGACCGGATGGGCCAAGGTAAACTCCAGCTGGTATTACTGCGGCAGTGACGGTAAGGCTAAGACTGGCTGGCAGAGGATCGACGGCAATTGGTATTATTTTTCTGAAGACTATTCTCCCAATATGCTTAAAGGACTTCAGGTTATTGATGGTAAGGATTATATTTTCCTGTCAAATGGCAAGATGTTAACGGGCTTTGGAGAGTACAGAGGAAAGACTTACTATGCCGACGAAAATGGAGTTCTTGTTAAAGATGACTGGGTCAAGTCTGGTGGTAAATGGTATTATATGAAAAGTTCAGGTCAGATGGTGACAGGTCTTTATACGATCTATAATCAAAATACCGGCAGATACAAGCTCTATAGATTTGATTCGAACGGTGTTTGTAAGAATCCCTGATATAGATAAAAGCTGATCATTATCTTAAAGGCCTCCCCGGAAACGGGGAGGTTTTTTGTAGCAAAATAAAAATATTTAAAGTAAAATATCTTTAATTGTCCCGGAAGGAGTACTGATCTATGAAGATTTTAAAGACCAGGCATTTTGTTAGTCTTGCTCTGGCTGTGGCTTCTGTTCTTTCCCTTGGATGTCTTTCATATGCTGATGAGACAGAAGAGACAGATGATATTGAAGTCGTTGTTTCAGAGACCGAAGCTACTGAAGAAGAGATCATCGTTGAAGAAGACCCTGAAATTTCAGAAGAAATCCTTACTGAAGAAGAGAACATTATCGAAGAGGTAATATCTGAACCTGAAGAGATAGAAGTTGAGATCGCTGATGAGGCGGTGGATGTTGATGTCTCCGAAGTAATGGCCGGTCATCCGGAAAACGGATGGTATGAAGACCGGGGATTTTGGCTTTATTACGAAAATGGTAAGTATGTTACCGGCTGGAAGAACCTGAAAGGTTACTGGTACTACTTCCGAACAGATAATGGACTGATGACTACAGGCTTTGCCGAGATCGATGAAGATTATTACTTTTTCGGCATTAATGGTCATATGCTCAAGGGCTGGATAAAGTATGAGAATAAATGGTATTACTTTGATAAATCCGGAAAAGCCCTGAAGGGATGGAATGAGATAAATGAAAAGTGGTATTACTTTAAGGAGAGTTATACTAACGCACCATATATGTATGTAGGATTACAGACCATCGAAGATGAACTGTACTACTTTGATGAAAGTGGAGTGATGAAGAAGGGATGGCAGGAAGTCATTGAAAACGGCAGGTCTTCCTGGTATTACTTTGGAAAAGGCGGAAAGGCAGTTACCGGATGGCAGTCTATTAATAATAAGTGGTATTACTTCTATAGTGATCACCATATGGCCAGTGATGCCCGTGTATATTATGAAGGTAAATATTATGCCCTGGGCGATAACGGAACTTTGAGAACAAGAGGTTTCTATAAGGCTTATGATTTTTATTACAGTGAAGTGGACTGGTATTACTGTAATGATAAAGGCGTCGTACAGACCGGGCTTCAGACCATAAACGGAAAGACTTATTATTTCAATCCTTATTACCGTAATGATATGGCGATCGGCTGGGTGTCTATAGAAGGTGACAGATATTATTTCGGTTCTGACGGATCTATGCAAACCGGACTTACTGCCGTGAACAGTTATGGTGACCTGGCCTATTTCGGAAGTGACGGCAAGGCACAGACCGGATGGAAAAAGATTAATAATAAATGGTATTACTTTAATGATAGTGGTTATGCCACTTCTGGATACCTTGAGTTGGACGGTAAGCTCTATTTCTTCGATGAGAACCGTCAGATGATCACAAACCAGTGGAGAAACCAGATGTGGGGCTCCGAAGTCTGGATGTATTTCGGATCAGATGGTGTTGCAGCTGACGGTTGGACCAAGATCGACGGTAAATGGTATTATTTCCTGAAAAATACCAACAGTATCTATCCATATTGCTCTTTTGATCTACGTTTAATAAACGATAAGCTTTACTATTTTGGAACTTCCGGCGCCCTTAGGACCGGTTGGATCAAAGATGGCGATAACTATATGTATGCCACAAATTCCGGTGTTCTTAAGAATAACCAGTGGGCAGAGATCGATGGTAAGTGGTATTACTTTGACGGTTTATATATGGTCACGGGATATCAGACCATTGATAATAAGCTTTATCATTTTGACAGTGACGGTGTCTGGATCAAGGACAGCTCAAAAGCACCTTCAGGTAATAACGGCTGGGTCAAGGATGGTAAAAAGTGGTACTACTATGAGGATGGAGTCCTTTGTAAGGGATTAAAGGAGATTGAAGGTGAGTATTACTTTTTCAATGACATCGGAGTGATGCAGAAGGGCTGGATCCAATATGAGGACAACTGGTATTACTTTTGTTCTGACGGCAGCGCATATAAAGGCTGGCAGACTGTAAATGGTAAGAAGTATTACTTTAATCTGAGGGATTATCTTCCTTTCCCTACTTGTGCTATGCTTACAAACGGCTGTTATAGTCTTGGTTCTTATAATTATATCTTTGATGAAAACGGAGTTAATCTTACCGGCTGGAACAAGATCAATGGAAGATGGTACTATGCGGCGGAAGATGGAGTTGTTCCTTATTTCTGGTTTGATCTCAATGGTAAAAGGTATTACCAGACACTTGAAAATGGTGCATACTGCAACGAATTTTACTATTGTGGTAACGTAACTTATTATTTTGGGTCCGATTGTGCCCTCAGTTCCGGCGGCTGGGTCCAGAAAGATGGCTATTGGTATTATGTCAACAGTGACGGAACAAGAGTAGAGGATGGCTGGAAGCAGATAGGCGGTAAGTGGTATTACTTCCATAACAGTATTTACCGTGATTGTATGCGGGAGATAGATGGTGATTTCTATATCTTCGGTGAAGATGGAGCTATGCTTAGAAATAAATGGTATCTTTATAACGACCGTTACTGGATCCATCTGGGATCTTCCGGTAAAGCATCTGTTGGATGGGAGAAGATAGGCGGAAAGTGGTATTACTTTAACCTTGGGGATGATACCTACAGCAATTATCCCAGGGCAACAACCGGTTATTATAAGATCGATGATGTCTGGTATCACTTTGATGAAGAGACAGGTGCTATGGATACGGGCTGGATCGACTACAATGGTGACTGGCTCTATGCAGACCCTTCAACAGGCGCAATCGTAAGCGGATTACAGAAGATCGACGGCAAATGGTATTACTTTGATAAGACTGCTGGCTATTCAGACCGTTTGGCTATGGAAACCGGATTTCAGGAAATAGATGATGAGCTCTATTATTTCGGATCTAATGGAGCCATGAAGACCGGCTGGTTCAAGGTAGACGGAAAGTACTACTATGCCAACAGTAACGGACAGCTCGCCAGGATAGAATGGGTGGTAGAAAACGGTAAATACTATTTCATTGGCGGATACGGTGAAAGGGTAACAGGCTACCGTAAGGTAAATAGCTTACTTTATTTCTTTGATGATAATGGCGTTTGCCAGAACCCTCCCAGCTGATGACCGGAGTACTATTTTATGAAAAGATCTGTTATTAAAAATACTATTTCTCTTTTGCTGGCTTCCGGCATGATCTTAGGAAGCGGCGCGGTTGTCTTTGCAGATGAAGAGGAGATCTCTTTTGAGGATCCTTCTATAGCAGAAGAGACTTTGGATGCTGAAGATACAGATGAGGCAGAAGAGATCGATGCCGAAGAGGAGCCTGTTTTCGAAGAAGCTGATATAGAAGAGATCATAGAAGTTCAGGAAGAGACGGCCGAAGTCTCTGCGTCAAGTCCCTGGAAAGAGATAGAAGGCCAGTGGTTTTACTATGTTGATGGAGAGGCTGTTACCGGCTGGAAGGAGATCTCCGGAAAGTGGTACTACTTTGATCTTTCTGATGCCCATATGTATACGGGCCTTTGTCAGATAAAGAATAAGTACTATTTCTTCGACATGAATGGTGTCATGCAGACAGGTTTCATACAGTATAACAGTTACTGGTATTACTTTACTGACAGCGGTAAGGCTCTGACAGGCTGGCAGAAGATCAAAGGAAAACAGTATTATTTTATGACATCCGGTTATCCTTATATGGCAACAGGGATAAAGACTATAGGAGATGACTGTTATTTCTTCAATGAAGATGGAGTCATGCAGACAGGCTGGGCCTATGGAACTAATGGTAATACATATTACTGCGGAAGTAATGGAAAGTGCCTTAAGAACTGGCAGAAGATAGATGATAAGTGGTACTACTTTTTTGATGAAGCGGGATCTGCCCCGTATATGCTCAAGGGCGGACTTAAAGTGATAGACGGATCAGCCTATGCTTTTAATGAAGACGGAACAATGATCACAGGGTGGTACTACAGCGAGATAAAAGGTCAATGGTATTATCTGTCAGGTAGCGGCAAGGCTGTGACCGGCTGGAAGAAGCTAGGGAAGAACTGGTATTTTTTCAGCATCAATAATCCGTCTGATCCCTATATGTGCAGAAATAAAACTGTAGGGATCAATGATGATCTTTACCTTTTTGATGAGGATGGTGTCATGGTAACCGGATGGCATTCCTTTAACGGTGGCAGGACCTGGTATTACTGCGATGCTTCAGGCCTTGCTGTAAGGGGCTGGAACAAGATTGGTGGAAAATGGTATTACTTTACTGAATCCATATACTATCCCACTATGGTAACAGGCTTTAAGACCATTGGCTCTTCCCGTTATTATTTTGACAGTAATGGTGCCATGGTAACCGGCTGGTTAAGGCTCGAGGGGAAATATTACTATCTCGATCAAAATGGAAGAGCAGCTCTTTCACAGTGGCTCAATATAGACGGAAAATGGTATTATTTTGCATCTGATTCCCATATGCTGACAGGCTACTACAGGGTAGATGGTGTTATGTATCATTTTAAACAGAGCGGGGAATGTACAAATCCGCCGAAATGATCAGGACTTTACGGGAGGAGTATTTTGCTCCTCCTTTTCTGAATTTAAAGAGAGTGTATGTTAAACTATTCCTGTTGATGAATTCAAAGGAGGAATCTTTATGAAAAAGATCGATCTTAGGAGGATCATCTGTTTGGGTGTATCCGTGGCAACTGTTGTTTCCCTGGGATGCGCGGCTCTTGCAGATGAGACGGAGATCACGGATGATGTCCCGCTGGAAGATACGGAGATCTATGAAGAAGATGCTGAAGAAGTATCTGATATCGTATTCGAAGAAGAGAACCCTGAAACTGAAGACGTTATCTTTGAAGAGGAGATCTTCAATGAAGATATCACGGTCGAAGATGCTGATGTCCTGACAGTTGATGCTTCCGATACTTACTGGAAGAAAGAATCGGACGGCTGGCATTATTATGAGAATGGCTCCATGGTAACAGGCTGGAAGGTCATCGGAAGTAAGAAATACTACTTCAGTATTCCTTCGGGAGTCATGTTGACAGAGCTTCAGTATATTTCTGACGGCTATTATTTTTTCGGTCCGGACGGAGCAATGCTGACCGGCTGGGTCGATTATTCCTATTATGATGAAGATGGCCAGAAAGTTTTTTATGATGAGTTGTACTCCTATGATTATTCAGTATTTACCTTTTATTTTGAAGATGACGGTAAAATGTTCTCTTACGGCTGGAAGGAGATCGACGGGAAGAAGTATTTTATTGATTTTCATGCCTATAAGGGCCTTCAGGAAGTAGACGGTGACTTATATCTTTTTGATGAGACAACGGGAGAAATGCTGTCCGGCGGCTGGAAGAAATATCATGGGAATTGGTTTTATCTTGAAGCAGACGGTAAGGTTGCCACCGGCTGGAAGAAGATAGGTCAAAAATGGTATTTCCTTGATCCTTATATGCTCACTGGATTAGAGAATATAGATGATGAATATTATTATTTTGATGATAATGGTGTAATGCAGACCGGCTGGATAAATAATGGAACGGAAGATAAGCCGTACTGGTATTTCTTTCAAAGTAATGGAAAAGCTGTCCGGGGTATTACTGAAATAAAAGGGAAGACTTATTATTTCGGAGAGAACAATCATCCATATATGGAGACTGATTATCTTGCTTATGTGGATCAGGAATTTTATTACTTCGGCGAAAACGGAGTGATGAAGACCGGCTGGGTAGAGTTCTCTTATGGCTGGAATTATTTTAAACCTGACGGAAAGAGAGCCGAGGGCTGGTTTAACTATAAAGGTAAATCATATTATCAGGACGGTAGCTATTATTATGGTCATCTGTGTACCGGACTTCAGCAGATAGATGACGGATATTATTATTTCGATGATGATGGTGTCTGTCAGACCGGCTGGGTCAAGGTCGGAGACAGATGGTATTATTTATACGATGATGGCATGGCTGCCACAGGTCTTTGTACCATAAACGGTAAGAAATACTATTTTTCAGATGATTCATCTACTTCTGCCCCCTATATGGTAACCGGATATATAACTCTGGACGGTTCGCATTATTATTTTGGAAGTGACGGATCTGCAACTGTCGGATGGAAGAAGATTAATGGCGGATGGGCTTATTTTGATGAAGATGGAAAGCAGCTTATTGGTTGGCAGACCATCAATGGTAAAATTTACTGTTTTAGTGAAGCAGATGTTGATAGCGGCATTAATTATCTTACTTGTATTGGCATGGTCGATTTTAGCAATTCAAAATATATCTTTAGCAGCAGTGGTGAACTTAAGACCGGATGGATCAAATATGAAGATAACTGGTATTATGCAGGAAGCAACGGAAGCCTGGTAAGAAACAACTGGAAGCAGCTGAAGGGAGCCTGGTATTATTTTGGAAGTGATTACAGGATGTATACGGGTTATCATTCCATGAATGATGTTCTTTACGATTTCGGAACTGATGGAAAGTGTATTAATCATGATGACCCGATTGCTGATAAGCCTGTTTCCGGTGACGGAAGCGGATGGGTCAAGTCCGGTAATGACTGGTATTACTATGCAGAAGGGAATCCTCTTACAAACGGCTTTTATGAGATAGACGGTAAGACATATTATTTTGATCGCAGTGGAAGACTCGCGATCGGTATGTTCGATCTTGGGACCGATAGTTATATGGCAGGTATTGAAGGAGAGATCCTCTATGGCCTTCAGTCCAGAAATGGAATCGTGTATTATTTCGGCGATGATGGTAAAGCAGTCACCGGATGGAAAAAAGTCGGTGATAAGTGGTACTTCTTCAACGATGCTTACAGCAATACCAGATACAGGGCACTTACAGGGGTCAATATCATTAACGGTAAGACATATTATTTCGATAATAACGGTGTAATGCAGACCGGCTGGACCCTCGTTGATGATAATGACGGAAGACATTACTGTTATTTCTCGGATTCAGGATATGCCATTACCGGCTGGAAGCAGATTTCAGGAAAGTGGTATTATTTCGAAAGATCCGATACCAAGCCTTATATGTATACCGGTCTTAATAAGATCAATGATAAGTGGTACTTTTTTAACAATAGTGGCGCAATGCAGACCGGCTGGATAAAGATCCGCAGTTATGGTTATGACTACTGGTACTATGCCGGAGCCAAAGGAGATCTGCTATCCGGATTTCAGACGATAGATGATAAAACATACTATTTTGAAGTAAACAATTATGGTGTCCCCTGTATGCGTACAGGCAGATGCAATATCGACGGTGATTACTATTTCTTCAATGAATACGGCGCAATGCAGACCGGATGGGCTACCTACGGTTACAATGGTTATAGTTTCCAGTTGTATTTTGATGAGGAAGGCAAGCAGGTCTCCGGCTGGAAGAAGATCGATGGTTACTGGTACTATTTCACTTCAAAATCAGAAGGACAGATGCTCCAGTCCTGGCAGACTATCGACGGCGAAAAATATTATTTTGGCGAAGACGGAAAGATGCGTACAGGATGGTACGATTCTAACGGCACATGGTACTATTTTGATAGTAAGGGGCATTCTGTCGAAGGTTGGAAAACACTAAACGGCAAGATCTATTACTTCGGTCCTTACATGCGTACCGGTGTGCAGTATATTGATGGTTCTCTTTATTTCTTCGATGATAATGGGGCTCTCAGGACCGGTCTTATAAATGATGATGGGAATATCTATTTCTTTGACAATAAAGGTAATAAATCTACCGGCTGGGAGAAGATCGATGGAAAATGGTATTATTTCGGCGGATATAACAATGCCGCTTGCAGATCCATCAAAAATATTGATGGAAAGTGGTATTTCTTTGATGCTAATGGAGTAATGCAGACCGGCTGGATCCGTGACGGTATATACTACTGTTATGCAGGAACAAACGGCGTTCTCTGCCATGATTGCTGGAAGAATATAGGAGGCAAGGTATATTTCTTTGATGCCAATGCCAGGATGGTAACAGGGTATTATTCAATAAATGATTCGTTTTACTATTTTAATTCCAATGGCGTTTGCAAGAACCCTCCGGCAGATGTTTAATTAATAGAATGACCGGTTTGGATTTAAGCACAAACTCCGGTTGAAGACAAAGAAATAAAAATCCGCCTTTTGTATGAGGCGGATTTTTTTTGCCTTTAATATAATGGATATATCAAGTTGTAAAGGAGAAGATCTTATGAAGGCACTGAAATTTAAAAGAATGCTCTCTTTGTTCCTTGCACTTACTGTGATATCCGGAAGTGGTCTTACCGCTTTTGCGGATGAGGCGGAAGAGGTCATCCCTGAAAATGAAGAAGAGATCGTAGAGGAGACGGTACCTGACGAGGCTGAAATAGAAGTCCCTTCCGATGAAGAGATCGATGAGGACGTTTCTGAGATTACTGAAGATACAGGACCGGAGTCCGAAACTGAAGATGAGATCATAATTGAAGGACTTCCTGAGGAGACAGAACCTTCTGTAGTTGAGGAAGAGGAAGAGGCGGTCCTTGCAGGAGCAGGTATCGATATCAATTCTTCCAATTTCCCTGATCCCGAGTTCAGGAATTATGTGGAATATTATTATGATGGTGATGGCGATGGTCTGCTTTCCTATAACGAAAGGGCCAATGTTGTTATGATCGATGTCTATGACAGCAATATCGGAAGCCTTGAAGGAATTGAATACTTTTTTAATCTTACCGAACTGTATGCGCAAGCAAATAATATAACATCAGTTGACCTTTCCGAAAACTCAGAGCTCAGGATCGTAAGCATCTATGACAACCCGTTATCTTCAATTGATGTGTCTTTTTCACCCTGGCTTTCCATGGCATATGAATATGGAGAAAAGAATGATGAAGAATACAGTATCAGTTACCTCATGAACAGATATACGGAAAATGCTTATGGCCTTTTCGTCGATGAGGGAGTAAATATTACTTATAAAAAATCTTCTCTTTTCGGAAACGGATGGAAAAGATCAAGTAATGGCAAGTGGTGGTTTAAATTCCCTGACGGATCATATCCTACCGGGAAGATCAAGCTGGGAAATAAGCATTATGTATTCGATGACCAAGGATATATGATCACCGGATGGTATAAGATGAATGAGGGATGGGTCTACGCAGGAAGCGACGGAGCACTTGTAACAGGCCCTCAAAAGATCAAGAACAAGAATTATCTGTTTGCCCTCGATACCTGCATTATGATCGAAACAAGAGGCTGGCATAGTATCGAGATCGATCCTACCGTCACAGATAACTATTATATAGAAGAGGATGGAATCCTTGCTACCGGCTGGAAAAAAATATGGTGTGGTATCGACTATTTCTGGTTCTATTTTGATCAGAACGGCAAAGCGGTAAGCGGCTTTCAGACCATAAACGGCAAGGATTATTATTTCCATAGTAATTTTTACGTCTCTGAACCCTGTATGGTGACATGTTATTTCTCTGATGATGATGGCGGGCAGTATTTTGCTCAATCAAACGGAGAGATCTTAAAGAATAAATGGTTCCTTTCTGAAGGTGTTGTGTGGGTTTACTTTGGATCTGACGGAAGAGCTGTAGATGGATGGCAGAAGATAGATAAAAAATGGTACTACTTTGAAGATCATGGACTTGTCACAGATACCGTCTTCTACGTATATGAAGATAATTCTTATTACATGTTTGATAAAAACGGAGTAATGAAGACTAACTGCTGGGGATCTGTTGTTATGTACGGGAATAAGGTATGGCTTTATTTTGGCAGCAACGGAAAAGCTGTTACCGGCTGGAAGCAGATAAGTGGTATCTGGTACTATTTTAGAGAAGGATCATACGGATTTATGGCTGCGGATGCAGTATATACTATAAAGGGCAAGATCTATCATTTTAATAAAGATGGTTCTCTTGATGAGTCACATAACAAGTGGGTCCATATAGACTATGGCAATAACTGGGTATATCTTGGGGATGATGGAACAGGCGTTACCGGCTGGAAGAAGATCTCAGGCAAGTGGTATTACTTTGATACGTACGACGGATATATGGAGAGAGGCTGGTTCCAGGATCCGGATACTGAGAAAATATATTACTTTGCTTATGATGGCCATATGCTGTGTAATACTACCCAGGTTATCGACGGCGTTGAATATGTCTTTGATAAAAACGGTGTATGTAAAAACCCGCCTCTGTGATAATGACCGATAGGTGATATATCTAAAAAGTCTGCTCTTCTGTAAAGGGCAGACTTTTTATTTGTCTGCAGAGATGTTAAAATCTTTTTACTATTACTTTAAGGAGGAAGTCCCCATGAAAAAGACACTTTTAAAGCGTCTCCTGTGCCTTTCTGTAACAGCCGCAGTTGCTGTTTCCCTTGGATCGGTATCCCTCGCTGATGAAACGGAAGAAGATGGTGTTTCTTCTGTGGAAGTCGAAGAGGCTGATGACCTGGATGTGGGTGAAGGTGAGGAGTTTACCGAAGCAGAAGATACAGCCGAGGAAGATGCTATTGATATCGATGCTCCTGATGACGAGCTCATTTTCGAGGAAGTGACCGACCTCGATGTTTTTGAAGAGATCGAATCCATTGAGGCAGAAGATGTCTCTGCCGGTGGAGACATTCCCTCTAACGGATGGTATGAGTTTCAGACAGGATATTACCGTTATTATATTGATGGTATTATGGCCAGTAATACGTTGATGACCATAAAAGGCAAGACATATCACTTTGATGAGAATGGAGTGATGTCAGTTGGACTCAGATCTGTATATGATCAAGATATTGGAAATTACAGGTACTGTCTCTTTGGCCTCAACGGTGCCATGCTTACCGGCTGGCAGGAATATAATGGATACAAGTATTATTTTGATCCTGATGACGATGGTTTTGCTGCCACCGATAAATGGATAAAGGATTCCAATGGCAATTATTTCTATGCTGCTTCCAGTGGCCAGATGTATAAGAATGGATTGTATAAGATCAATGGAAAATATTATGGCTTTGATAATAATGGAGTAATGCTCAAGAATTCTTTCTACACAAATGATGATTATTCCCTTATGTATTCCGGTGATTTTGATTTGTATTATCTTGGAAGCGATGGTGCTGCCGTAAGAGGATGGAAGAAGATAGATGGCAAGTATTACTATTTCGATAAGAATAGCGATAATATGCCATATGCATATAGGATGACGGTCGCTACCATCGGTGGTGAGGATTATTTCTTTGACTGTGATGGTGCCATGGGTACAGGGTGGATAAAAACGCCTTCTGGAGAGTGGATATATGCCGATGACAGCGGAGCACTTGTTAAAGGAGCATTTCGGAAGATAGACAATAAATGGTATTACTTTGACGATACTTATTGTATGGTTACCGGCTGGTATTTTATTAACGGTACGTCCTATTATTTCACAAAGAGTGGTGTTATGAAGACCGGTTGGGCCAAGATCGATGATATCTGGTATTACTTTGAGACCAGTGGAAAGTTGGCCGAGGGTCTTAAAACCTTAAATGGTAAGACATATTATTTTGATGATGGAGAAATGGTGACCGGTATCCGCAAGATCGGCAGTGACTGGTATTGCTTCGGGGATGACGGGGTCATGAAGAAGGATTGCCTTTTTGAGGTTGGATTTGAGGACACGAATCCTTATATTTACGTTTTTGGCCCTCCGAGTGATAGCAGGTATTTTATGTATCTAGGTTCTGATGGAAAAGCATTCTCAGGATGGAAAAAGATAGACGGTAACTGGTATTACTTTTCACCTGATGAGTATAATTTTGATTTTCCCGCAAGCGTTACAGGAAGCTATAAAATAGATGGCATATACTATTACTTCGATAGCAATGGAATATTGATGAAGAGCAAGTGGGTGGATCTTTCTGCTATTAATTCACTTGTCCCTAAGGGCTTGTGGATCTATATTACCGATTCAGGTGCTATGGCGATAGGCTGGAAGAAGATCGATGGCAAGTACTATTATTTTGATCCTGATGAGCCCTTTATGATGACCGGACTGTTCTCTGATTCAACAGGTAAATATTTTTACTGCAATAAAAATGGTGTAATGCAGACAGGATGGATCAATGTTAACGGAGATTATCTTTACGCTAACAGCAAAGGAGAGCTCCAGACAGGCTGGCAGACTATAGGCGGCAAGAAGTATTACTTTGATCCGACGAATTATACGATGGTCACAGGTTATAGATGGATCGGATACAAGTACTATTATTTTGATAATAATGGTGTATGTAAGAATTATGATAATCCTTATATCACGTTATATGTTAACTGATCAGGATTTGACAGCAATGGTGTATGCCAGAATTACGGAAATGGCGTAAAAACAGTTGTTCAGTTGCTTTATTACTGATATTCAGTGTTATCGAAAAAAGGAGGAGCTGCACTATGTGCGGCTCCTTTTTTGTCTTTGAAAACTTGTTGATTGTGATAAAATAAATTTGTTATTTATTTAAAGGAGGGTTTTTTTTATGAAAAAGACCGATCTTAAGAGTCTCATCAGTATAGGTATTTCCCTGGCAACAGTCATGTCTGTGGGATATATCGCTATGGCAGATGAGACTGAAGTTCCCCAGGGGGAAGAAGTCATCATTCAAGAGGCTGATCAGGAAGACGAAGCATCTCAGGGTGACGAAGCGACCATTGAAGAAGAGATCTTCGATGAAGCAGAAGATGAGATCATCGTCGAGGTCGAGGAAGAAGATGCAGAAGAGATCTCTGCTGCTTCCGGCTGGGTAAAGGATGATGAAGGTTACTGGTACTACTATAAGGATGGATCTTCTGTCACAGGATGGCAGGATATCGGAAAGTACAGATACTATTTCCTTGATAACGGTAAGATGGCAACAGGAATCTATGTTTTTGACAGTGATATTTATCTTTTCGATCTTAATGGTCATATGCTTACCGGCCTTCAGTACTGGAGTACAACTGCCTTTTATCTCGGTGAAGACGGAAAAGCAGAAACCGGTTGGAAAGAGATCGACGGCAACTGGTATTATTTCAACACTAGTATGTATACCGGAAAATGCAACATAGGAGAAAATACATATTATTTTAATGATGATGGTGTAATGCAGACCGGGGTCCAGCTTAGTGAAGGAAATGATTATGAATACTATTATTATTCTTCAAGTGGTAAGGAAGAATACGGATGGAAAAAGGTAGACGGTAAGTGGAAATATTTTGATCCCTCTATGATCTGTGACCAGTTCTATCGTGTAGTTGATGAGGATGAATAGTACTACTTTGATGAAAACGGAAATATGGCCTCTTCAACACTTATCGAATATTATGAAGGTAATTTGAAGTATATAGCCTATGTCGATGCTGACGGAAAGGCATTGAAAGGCTGGCAGAAGATAGACGGTAATTATTATTACTTCAGTGAAGAAGGATGTCCGGTAGCTCATAGTTGTGGTACTTATGATTTAAATGGAAAGACCTATTTTTTTAATGATGATGGAGTAATGCAGACCGGCATAATAAGCCCTAATGATGATACTGCATATTATTATTTTTCTCCTTCAGGCGCTCAGGTTTCAGGCTGGGTAACAATTGATGGGAAAAAGTATTATTTTAATCCTGTCATGTATATAAATGGTACATATACTATTGATGGTGAGAATTATTTTTTTGATGAAAATGGTGCTTTGCTCTCAGGCTGGTATAAAGAAGGAAGTTCCATCTATTATTATAGCGAAGGCATTAAATTAACCGGCTGGCAGCTTATCGACGGTAAGAAATACTATTTCGATGAGTCTGGCTATATGTATAGAGACTCCTATTATGTCATCGATGGTGATTATTACAGATTTGACCGCGATGGTGTTATGGTTACAGGCTGGTTTGCAGAAGGATCTAGCTGGTATTATTATGATTCCGAAGGAAAGGCCGTATCAGGCTTAAAGACGATCTCAGGCAAGACGTATTATTTTTCTGAATACGGTTGGATGCATTACGACTATGAGCTTGAGCTGAATGGTGAGCATTACAGGTTTAACAGTAAGGGCGTAATGGTCACCGGCTGGTACAGAGAGGGAGACACCTGGTACTATTATGGTACTGATGGAAAGAGGGTTTCCGGATGGAAGCAGATCTCAGGCAAGTGGTATTATTTTGATGAATTCGGAGATATGTATTCTGATTGTGAGTTCGAGTATAATGGCGCTACTTACAGGGCCAACAGCAAAGGTGTCATGGTCACCGGCTGGTACAAAGATGGATACACCTGGTACTATTATGGTACTGATGGAAAGAGAGTATCAGGCTGGAAGACTATCTCCGGTAAGAAGTATTACTTCGGTGAATATGGAAATATGTATTACAGCACAACTGAAAACATCGATGGACAAGAATACAGATTCGATAAGAACGGTGTAATGGTCACCGGATGGTATAAAGACTATCGTTCCTGGTATTATTATGACAGCGAAGGACATCTTGTTACTGGACTACAGACTATTGGAGATAAGATCTATTACTTCGATTCCTATGGAAATATGATCACCGGCTATCGGAAGATCGATGGTAAAGAATACTATTTTGGTGACTATGGATATGCTTATGCTAACGGATCATATAAAGTCTGGGGTACAAAGTGGTATTTTGATGAAGACGGTGTAGTCTGCAGAGGATGGTTCCAGGCAAATGGTAACTGGTATTATACTAATGAAGAGTTAGGTACTGATGCCAGCGTTTATACAGGTTTCAGATATATTAATGATAAACTCTATTATTTCAATTCTGCTGGAATCATGCAGACCGGCTGGATCAAGATCGGAAGCAGATATGCATTTGCAAATAAGAGCGGTGTATGTCTTACTGATTCCTGGAAGCAGAGTGGCAAGGACTGGTATTATCTTGATAATTTAGGACGTACTGTTACAGGATATTATGGTATCGGAGACAGGCTCTACTACTTTAATTCAAATGGTGTATGCCAGAATTATGGAAATGGTGTACTTATGGCATATGAAGATGATGAGCTTTATGCCTGATATCATTATTGATAAGTTTATGAGAAGGAGCTGCACAAAGTGCAGCTCCTTTTTTCATCCATTAGTATGATTTCAAACGGGTATCCCATATGTTAGGATTATTTTAGATTACTCTATACAGGAGGCCCTCTATGAAAAAGACATATCTGAAAAGCCTCATAAGCATTGGCGTTTCCGCGGCAACTATTATGGCTGCTGGATGTATCTGCCTGGCTGATGAGATGGAAGTCCCGCAGGAAGATGTCCCTGTTTGCGAGGAGACAGAAGAGACAGAGGAACCGGAGCCGGAAGATATATATATCGAAGAGTATACCGAGATTACTGATGAGACTGAACCTTCAGAAGAACCTGAAGATCTCGAGATAGAAGATCTTGAGACACTTGAAGTATCTGCTTCTTCCGGATGGGTTCAGGACAGCGAAGGATACTGGCGTTATTATGTTAATGGCGTTATGACTACAGGCTGGAAAGATATAGGTAAGTACAGATACTATTTCGATCCTGATAATGGGATCATGTGTACCTATCACTGTTTTATTAATAATCATGGTTATTTTTTCGATGAAAACGGACATATGCTAACCGGACTTGTTTGCTCAGGTTCAACTTTCTATTTCAACGAAGATGGCAGTCAGTTCACCGGCTGGAAGAATGTTGACGGAAACTGGTATCATTTCGGATGGTTCGGGTGTTCTGTTGGAAGAGAAAATAACGTTGATAAAGAGTATTTAGGTGGATATGCTTATTATTTCTTCGATGAAAACGGTATAATGCAGACTGGACTTCAGTATGATGATCATACCCAGTATTATTACTACTATGGTGAAGACGGTAAAGAAGTTACCGGTTGGGTCAAGATGGATGGTAAATGGTACTATTTCGAACCTGATATGGTCACTGACCAATTGGTGAAGATCGAAGGTGATTACTATTATTTTGATAAGAATGGTGTTATGAAGACCGGACTGTTTACTGATGATTCAGGAATTACTTACTATTTCGGTAATAACGGAAAAGCAGTAAGAGGATGGAAGCAGATCGACGGGAACTGGTATTTTTTTGTTACTAATCTAAAGAATACTCCTCATGCTTGGTTGGGATTCTGTTCAATAGGTGATGATCTTTATTATTTTGATGAGAACGGTGTAATGCAGACCGGACTTCAGTATCCGTATGGCGTAAGTGGAGATGCTTATTATTTCCAGCCTAGCGGAAAGATGAAGACGGGCTGGCAGAAGATCGATGATAAGTGGTTTTATTTCGATAACAACATGCTGATGAATACTTTTTGTATGATCGGTGATGATTTCTATTATTTTGGTCGTGACGGATCCATGCAGACAGGACTTCAGAAGCCATATGGAGATGATGGTGATACATACTATTTTACATCTTCCGGCAAGGCTAAAAGAGGCTGGCAGGAGATAGACGGCAACTGGTATTATTTCAGCCCTTATATGGAGCGTGATGTCTTTTATAACTTTGAAGACGGCCTTAGGTACTTTGATATTAATGGTGTTATGTATACCGGCTGGATGAGCACCGGTGGATCATGGACCTACTTTGATGAAGAAGGCCTTCAGGTCCAGGGCTGGAAAAAGATCGACAGTAAGTGGTATTACTTTGATCCGGAATATGGAACTATGGTCACCGGTGAAATTGAGATCGACGGAAAAGGCTATATGTTCAGAAAAAGCGGTGAGATGTACACAGGTTGGTCGGTATGCAGCGACGGGATCTACAGATACTTTGGCAGCAATGGCTATTATAAAAACTGTTTCAAGACCATAGACGGGAAGACTTATTATTTTTGGAGTGATGGCTGTCTTGCTATCGGAAATAATACTATAAACGAAGAAAATTACTGTTTTGGCTCTGACGGAGTAATGCGCACCGGATGGGTAAACTATAAAGGCACCTGGTATTACTTTGAGAACGACGGAAAGATGATCTCAACGGTAGGTTGGAAAAAGATCGATAATAAATGGTATTACTTTCTTGACGGTCATATATGTACAGGATATATAGAACAGAATAATAAATACTATTATCTTGGATCTGACGGTGCCATGAAGACCGGTTGGATCAAGACCAATATAGGATATATGTATGCGGACAGTAATGGAGTGCTCATCAGATCCGGATGGTTGAAGCTAAAAGGGAAGTGGTATTATTTTGCAGAAGGTATTATGGTGAATGGATATTTTGTAGATAAAGGTTATATCTATTATTCCGACGAAAACGGTGTCTGCCAGAATCCTGATTCAAAGATCAGATGGCATTACGTAGAAGATATCGAATGGCTCTGATGCCTTTTGTATGAGGCGGATAATTGTTTGGATAAATATAATCTAATTATCAAGATAAAAGGAGAGATACATATGAAAGCACTGAAGTTTAAAAAGCTCATGTCCCTTTTCCTGGCACTTACTGTTATATCCGGCTGCGGCTTTACGGCCTTTGCCGATGAGACAGATACAGATGAACCTGATCCTGAGGCTGTCCAGGCTGAAGAGCCGGATGAAGATGATATCGAAGAGCCGGATGAGGACGTTGTCGATGTTGTATCTGAGGACCTGGAGGAGGTTTCTCCCTGGAGTTTCCCTATAAGTCTCACTTCTGATGAATGGTTTAGTGATGATAACCTGAGAAATGTTCTTTACAAGCAGTTTGGCGCATATCTTGATGAAGATGAGATTGAGGGTGTCACATATCTTGATCTTTCGAACCAGGGTATAGTGGATCCATCAGGACTTATTGTCTTTCCCGACCTTGAAGAGGTGGATCTTTCACATAATTCTATCTCAGATGGTACATATCTGAAGGAGCTCACTTTAATTAACAGCGTTGATCTTAGTTTTAACGCTCTTTCGGGTGATATAAATATTGACTGCTATGGAATCCTTGAATTCCTTTGTCTTGACAATAATAATATCACCAGTCTTACTATAAAAAGGAACCCCCTCTTTGATGAGCTGAACCTTGACAGGCTCTGGTGTAATGATAATGATCTCACATCTATTGATGTATCAGACTGTTCTAATCTGAGGATCCTTTATCTGACCAACAATGATCTTACATATTTCTATACTGACGGTCTTGATAGTCTTAAGGTCCTTGGTGTAGCTCATAACGATCTTAATGCAATCTTTGGTCTTAATGAATGTGAAACACTTGAGATCCTTTATTGTTACGACAATAATCTGACATGGCTCGATACTGAAAACTGCCATGAACTCAGACAGCTCGCCTGTTATAATAACAATATAACCATGCTGAATATTGCCGGCAGCGATTATCTTGAAATGTTAAGTAAACAGGATGAGACGGATTTCTCCACAGACTTCAAATCTGATAGACTTATGCATCTTGAAGATGAAGATTACTGGCTTTCATATGACAGATCCACGACTATTATCAAAAGAGGATGGTTCGATTGTGAAGACGGCTGGAGGTACTATCTTGAGGACGGAAGCTTTGTAATCGAAGACTGGCTCAAGGTCGGAAAAACCTGGTATTACTTTGATGAAGACGGCCTTATGGTAACAGGCTGGAGCAAGATTAACGGTAAGTGGTACTATTTTTCATCCAAGGGTGCCATGCAAACGGGCTGGAAGCAGCTCAAGGGTAAATGGTATTACCTTGAAGCCGGCGGAGCCATGAAGACCGGATGGCTCAAGTATAAGAACGACTGGTACTACTTCGGTCCTGACGGAGCCATGGTAAAGGGCTGGCTTAAGGTCAAAGGTGAGTATTATTACTTCGACGACAATGGTATCATGCAGACCGGCTGGCTCAAGTATAAGAATAAATGGTACTACCTTGATGACAGCGGAAAGATGCTCCATGACTGCTCAAGGAAGATAGACGGAAAGACATATGATTTTAACTCCTCGGGCGTATGTACCAATCCCAGCGGACGTTGACCATAATTATCGAAAATCCACCTTTTGTATGAGGTGGATTTTTGTCTGTTTAAATATAATCAACCTATAATAAAAAAGTCTAAAGGAGTACTGATATGAAAAGATCACTTCTAAAAATACCTGTTTCATTGATCCTTGCATCGACTGTAGTTGCTTCAGGTGCAGGTTTCTGTTTCGCCGATGAGCAGGAGGAGACTCTTCCCGAGGAGCCCGTTGTTTCAGAAGAAGAGATTATAAGTGAGGAAACGGATGTCGAAGAAGAGAGCTTGACGGTATCTGAAGATGATACATCCATTGATGAAGAGATCTCTGCAGAGCTGGAAGATGAGATCTGCATAGAGGCTGACCCTGAGGAAGAGGTGATCCTGGATCAGACTGATATGGAAGAAGTTGATCCTGATATCTGGCTTGATCTTGAAACTGACTATGTTTTTAAAGACAGAGTATTCAGAAATTACCTTCTGAAGTTTGATGCTGATAATGATAAAGGCTTGAATTATAACGAGATCGAGACAGTTACCTCCATTGATATCAGTAATCTTGCTGTGTCTGATCTTACCGGTATCAGATGGTTTTCGAAACTTAAGATACTTAATTGCGAGAATAGTGATATAACCGGTATTGCTGAACTGAACAGATTGACAGGTATTACTTCTCTGAATATCAGTGGTACTCCTATAGATGAGATAGATCTTTCCCCGCTTACGAGCCTTTCGATACTCTTTGCAAAGGATATGGATATTCAAGAGCTTGACCTTTCAGGCCATTCTGCTCTTACACAGGTCTACTGCAGCAATAGTTCTATTGAGATATTGGACCTTTCCGGATGTATTTCCCTCAGTGTTCTGTCTTGCTCCATTAATAACCTGGAATATCTTGATGTTTCAGATTGTCCAAAACTTGAGGCTCTTAACTGCACTTCTAATAATATAATGTACATCGATATATTTGATAATCCGTATCTAATAGAAGCTTATAATGGTACCAACAGGGATACAGGAAATACTGTTTTCAGGGAAAAGAGGGTAAACGGCATCTTATGTCAGATACTCGTGGATAATACTGTTCTGGTAATGAAAAAGGGCTGGTGCACCGACGGTGATAACTGGTATTACTTTAAGGGAAGAGATGATTACTACAGTAATTGCTGGGCCAAGATAAGCAATAAATGGTATCACTTCTTTGATGACGGCACTATGAACAAGGGCTGGTTCAAGGAGAGCGGCAAGTGGTACTACCTTGGATCAGACGGTGCCATGAAGACAGGATGGCAGAAGGTAGGAGGTAAATGGTATCTCTTTAACTCCTCCGGAGTAATGCAGACCGGTTGGTATCAGTCAGGAAAGAACTGGTATTATCTTAATTCCGACGGCTCCATGGTAACAGGCTGGAAGAAGATCTCCGGAAAATACTATTATTTCAATGGTTCCGGCGTTATGCAGAAAGGCTGGAAGCAGGTAGGAGAAGCCTGGTATTACCTAAATACTTCTGGCGCCATGCAGACCGGCTGGGCCAAGATCGGCAAGAGCTGGTACTACTTCGGAACTGATGGAGTAATGCAGAGAGGCCTTCAGTGTATTTCAGGCGAATACTATTATTTCGGTGAGAACGGCGCCATGCAGGCCGGCTGGGTTGGAATAGATTACGATCTTTACTATTTTGAAAGTGATGGTCATATGCTCAGGAACTGCACTAAAGTAATAGATGGCAATACTTATATATTTGATGAATATGGATGCTATATCCCTGCCATGGGATAAAAACGTGTCAGTTGGAGATACGTCCCCACTTTGACACACTAAAATATTATTTTGATGAGAATGGAATAGAATCAAAGTAAGAACGTAGCTGATGTAATAACTTTAAGAAGCCTGCTCATATCCATGGGCAGGCTTTTTACTATGTAAGTCTTAAAGAGTATTTGATATAATCTCTTCATGTGAAATACAGCTTTTTTGACGCAGTTTGTATCATTACAGCGTGTATAATAAAGAACGATTAATGATCAGGAGGATAGATAAATGAAAAGATCCTATCTTAAGAATCTCGTCTGTGTAACAGTTTCAGCTGCTACGCTCCTTTCTATGGGATGCCTTACAATGGCTGATGAGGCGCCTGTTACTGAAGAGACAGAGGCTGAACAGGCAGTAGAGGAGACCGTTGAGCCTGAAGAGGGACTCTCTGAAGCAGAAGCCGAGGCAGATGAGATCGCAGAGGAGACCGAGGCTGTCTCTGATATCTCTGAGGACGAAGACCTCTATATAGATGATGAGATCGAAGAAGAGCCTGAAGAGGTGGATATCGACGTTGTCGAGATCGTTGAAGACATCGAGGTTGAAGAGGTCTCTGCCGGTAAGACAGGCTGGGTTCAGGAAGACGGAAGCTGGGTCTATTACAAGGACGGAAGTAAGGTAACCGGCTGGAACAAGATCGACGGCAAGTGGTACTATTTCTCATCCAAGGGCAAGCTCTGCATCGGTCTTTTCAGGGTTGACGGTGAGATCTATCTCTTTGACGAAAATGGCGTCATGCTGACTGGCTGGCAGACATATAACAACCAGAAGTTCTATTTTTCTGCTGACGGTAAGGCCGTAAAGGGCTGGCAGAAGATCAGCAATAAGTGGTATTACTTCAACAACACAGAGTCCGGTGCACCTTATATGTTCACAGGACTTAAGCAGGTGGAAGACGACTACTACTTCTTCGGAACAGATGGAGTAATGAGAAAAGGCTGGCAGAAGTCCCTTGACGGCTCATACTGGTACTATTTCGGTTCCGACGGAAAGGCCTTAAGAGGTTGGCAGAAGATCGACAATAAGTGGTACTACTTCAGCGTTACAGCTACCAATTCTCCCCGTATGTTCTCCGGACTTTCCAGGATCAACGGTGAATATTACTATTTCGCTGAGGACGGATCTATGCAGAAGGGTTGGATAACACCCTCCGGGTCCACAAGAAAGTATTACTTCACTTCAGACGGAACAGCTGCTAAGGGCTGGGAGGAGATAGGCGGTAAGTGGTATTTCTTCTGTAATACAGACGGAAGCTCTCCTTATATGTACACAGGCGACCATACCATCGACGGTGCATATTATTACTTTGATGACAATGGTGTCATGGCAACAAATATCTGGTTCCAGAAGTACGAAGGTGCCAATAAGTACTACCTCGGCGATAACGGATTCGCTGTTAAGGGCTGGAAGAAGATCTCCGGAAAGTGGTATTACTTCAGCAAGACCGCTACGCTTCCTGCAATGCTTACAGGCTATCAGACCATCGACGGCGAGTTCTACTACTTTAATGAAGAAGGCGTTATGCAGACATCCCAGTGGGGCGAATATAACGGCAACAAGTACTACTTCGGCGATGACGGTAAGGCTGTCAGAGGCTGGAAAAAGCTGGACGGCAAGTGGTATTTCTTCATGAAGGATGCAGGAGTATCCCCCCAGATGTATACAGGCATCCACTTTATCGACAGTAATTCCGTCTACTATTTCGGTACTGACGGCGTAATGGCTACTGGCTGGAAGAAGATCAATAACTACTACTATTACTTCGGTACTGACGGCAAGGGCTACGTAAAGAAGTGGAGAAAGATCGGCGGTAAGTGGTACTATTTCGACAGCAACGGAAGGATGGCCACAGGATACTTCAAGATCGATGATAAGCTCTATCACTTCGACAATAACGGTGTCTGCCTCAATCCCTAAAGGCAAGAAAACACGATAAACACTACAGAGGGGCCGGATTTTCCGGCTTCTCTTTTATTTGCAGAAAAAAAGTCTATGATATAGTCGTAAAAAAAACCTTAGGGGAGGGAATGTTATGAGAAAATCAATAATCTGTATTGCTCTGGCATCAGCCTTTATCCTTGGCGGATGCTCGGCAATAGGCTCTAAGGAGCCTGCTGAGATCGATCTCAACGATTATATTGATTATTCTGTAGAAGGATGCAGCTCAATGGGTGTCCTTACCTACGAGATCAGATATGACGATATAATCGATGATTTCGAGCTCGAGGACGTTTCTGAGAAGAAACTCGAGAAAAAGATCACAGGTACCTGGGACAAGGTGAACGGCATCAGTAACGGTGACACACTTACATTTAAGTGGGACATAGATACTGACGGCATCGAGGAGGACTATAACGTTAAGTTCCTTGATGATGACTATGAAGTAATTATCAACGGTCTTGATGAGATGCCCGTATACGATCCTTTCGAGTATATCAATATCACATATTCCGGAATGGCTCCTACGGGATCAGCTTCCATCGAATATGTAGGAGTTAACCCTCTTATGGACGTTTACTACTCCATGGATAAATCCTATGATCTCAATAACGGAGATACAATAACCGTTACGGCTTATACATATTCCGACAGCACCATGGAGGCATACTGCCAGAATAATGGTTATCAGCTCCTTTCTGAGACAAAGGAATATACAGTTGACGGTCTTGACGGTTACTGCGACGATATAACCCAGCTCACTGACGACATCATCGACGAGCTCTGTGACCAGGCAGAGGACGCTATCGAAGCAAATCTCAGTCTTGGCGACGAGGAGACACTTAACTCTCTCGATTACATCGGATGCTACTTCCTCGACAGGAAGGACGACGATTCCTGGTATTCCATGAACGAAGTCTACCTCATCTTCGAGGTTAACGTTACCAATTCCATCGAGACAGTCGATTTCTATACTTATGTAAGATTCGACAATATCATTCTCCAGGCTGATGGAACTAATGAGATCTATGATATCATGTCCTACTACCAGCCTTATGGGTCTACATACGACAACAATCTTATCGAGAGCGGTGAGTATGACTGGTGGGGTGATACGCCTTATTTCTCATACACAGGCTACACAAGTGTAAACTCACTCTATAACAACGCCATCAGGACTAACCTTGAGTACTACAACATTAACAACGATATCCCTGAATCCTACTTCGAGGAAGATGAGGATGAGGAGGAAGATGTTGACGAGGACGATACCGAGGACGTTGCGGAGACCCCCGCAGAGTATGATGATACTATGGACGACGGCGGTGCTCCTGAAGATCCCGTCTGATAACAACAGAACTGAATAACAGGGAAGAGCTGCAGCAATGCAGCTCTTTTTTTCATTCTTATGGATGATTTAAAGTCGATTATCTTTTATTAGAATTATCATAGATCTTTTATAAGGAGGTTACCCAATGAAAAAAACAGATCTTAAGCGGTTATTGTGCTTACCGGTCTCAGCTACAGTTTTATTCTCTGCAGGCTTTATGGCTTTTGCCGATGAGGTAGATGAGGAGGATTCTATTCCTGTAGAGACTGTTGAGTCACAGGATGAGGATGCCATCGTTTCAGATGAGGAAGTGGTCATCGAAGAGACAGTGGCTGAAGATGAAGAAGAGATCATTATCGAAGAGGATATCGAGATCGAAGAAGAAGTCTTTGATACCGATCTGGAGGAAGTGTCACCGCTTGGTAATTATACCGGTTGGGATGGGCCTGATTCTCTTGGACACTATCAGTATTATGAAAATGGCGTAATGGTAAAGAACCAGTTTAAGACCATTAACGGTAAGACTTACTATTTAGATTACGAAGGTAATATGAGTGTTGGCCTGACATATTATGATGATGGTTATTATATGTTCGATCTTTCCGGAGCCCAGCTTACCGGATGGGTAGAGTGGAATGGCCATTGGTATTATTTTAATAAATCCAACAATGGAAAGGCTATCGAAAATGACTGGTATAAGGATTCAAAGGGTAATTATTACTATTTTAATGGATCCTCTTGTGCTTATATAGATACCATAGAGGAGATAAACGGCAACTATTATGGTTTTGATTCCTCAGGTAAGATGCTGAAGAATACATTCTATGAAGTATATTTCGATTCCTGGTCCTCTGACGTTTTTTACTTTAACAACAACGGTAAAGCAGCAAGGGGCTGGAAGATCGTTAATGGAAAGAAGTATTACTTTAATGAAATATCAGACGAACTGCCTTATATGTATAGAGATTGTTTTGAAGAAATAGATGGTGACTGGTATTGCTTTGATGTTGATGGAGCTGTAAAAACAGGATGGTTTTCTTTTGAAGGCAGCTACGGAGATTGCTGGTATTATGCTGATTCCGATGGAGTCCTTGTCTGCGATGATTGGCTCCATTCAGGGAAAAAATGGTATTACTTTGATTGTGATTGTCAGATGATAACGGGTTTATGTTATATTTCAAGCTCTTACTATTATTTCGATTCAAACGGTGTCATGAAGACCGGATGGGTACAGCCATATAAAGATTCCGGAAGTGACAGCTGGTATTTCTTTGAATCCAACGGAAAGGCAGCAGAAGGAATCAAAACGATCGATGGAAATAAGTATGTATTTTCTGAAGGATACATGAACGTAGGGGTATGCGAAAGCAATGGTGACTGGTATTACTGTAACGAAAAAGGTATTGTTCAGACAAATATCTGGAAAAAATTTGATGATAACTGGGCATATTTTGGTGCCGACGGAAAATCAGTAACAGAGTGGCAGAAGATCAGCGGTAAGTGGTATTATTTTGATGCTAATGAATCTTATACACCCGGCATGATGGTAACAGGTTTTATTACAGATAACGGAAAATATTACTATTTCGGTTCTAATGGTGTAATGCAGACCGGCTGGTTTAAGGTTAACGGAAAGAATATGTACGCAAATAAGAACGGTGACATTGCTGTAGGCTGGAAGAAGATCTCAGATAAATGGTATTATTTCGAAGATAGTCTTTATTCTTCTACAACATTTGTTATGTACACAGGTTTCCATGTTATCCATAAAGACTCATGGGCATATATCTATTACTTCGACAGCAATGGTGTATGTCAGAACAGCGAAAACCCGGTAGTATACGGTTATTACGGTTGATAAGAAAGGAGCTGCAACTGCAGCTCCTTTTTTTGTGTGACAGTAGGGGACGGTTCTGTTTTGTCACGTTTTGTGACAAAACAGGACCGTCCCCATTTGTCACTTTTTTTGCCAGGGAAGTGATTGTTTACAGATTAATTTTTGAAGACATGATAAAATTATATTGACACACTTTTAAAGGAGGTTACCCCTATGAAAAAAACGGATCTTAAGCGTTTATTTTGCTTAGCGGTCTCAGCAACGATAGTCTTTTCCATATCGGCTATGGCGCTTGCTGATGATCTGGATGAAGATGACGGTTTGCCTGTTGAAGTCGAAGAACAGCAGGATGAGAATATTACCGTTGAGGAAGACCTGATCGATGAAGTTGATCCTTTTGTAGAAGAAGATGTTGATGAATCTTTTGTTGAAGAAGAACAGGAAGATGTTCCTGTAGTTGAAGAGGTTGAAGATATCGAAACCGAGGAGGTCTCAGCTGCTTTTACGGGCTGGAAGCTTAATGAAGACGGCTATTATAACTATTATAGAAATGATGTAATGGTGAAAGAAGAATTCCTTACGCTTAAAGGCAAGACGTATTATCTTGACGGCAGCGGAAGAATGATCGTTGGTCTTTACTGGGTTGGATCGTTAGATGAATGGTATTATTTCGGCCTTGACGGAGCAATGCTTACCGGTTGGCAGAAATATAACGGAGCCTGGCATTTCTTTGACCCTGCTGATGGCGGTAAAGGTATTGTCAGTGACTGGTATAAGGATCCTTCCACCGGAAACTACTATTATTTTGGCAGCAATGGAGTTATGGTCCAGAATACTTATAGAATTATCGATGGTAAATACTATGCTTTTAACAATAGTGGTGTGATGCTCACAAATACATTTTACCAGACTTCCAGTAATTATATTATTTACTTAGGCAAGTGGGGATATGCCCTGAGGGGATGGCAGACCATAGATGGGAAAAAGTATTATTTCAATGAGGATATAAACAGAACACCTTATGCTTATAGTGGAAATTGTACACTGGATGGAAATAGCTACTTTTTCGATTATAATGACAGTCATTTGGTGACCGGCTGGCATTTTGACGGTTATTATTGGGAATATTACCTGGAAGACGGTACGAAAGTTCGTAGTGAATTTAAGAAGATCAACAGTAAGTGGTATTATTTCGATAACGGTGGCGATATGGTGACCGGTGTAAGAGGGATAGACGGCGTTTCTTACTACTTCAATGATAACGGTGTCATGCAGACCGGATGGCAAAAACCCTATGGTAAAGATGGTGGCTGGTATTATTATCTTTCAAGCGGTGCCGCTGCAGAAGGATTACTCGAGATCAAGGGTAAGACGTATTATTTTGATGAAGGCTTCATGACTTATAACAAAATTGTTGAGATCGGTGATGATTATTACTTTTTTGATGAAAACGGTGTCATGGTTAAAGATTATCTGTTAACAGGTAATTCGTCTGAATTGGGTTATATGTCATATTATTTTGGCGGAAATGTTAATGTATATGCTTATTTCGGATCAGACGGGAAAGCCTATACCGGCTGGAAGAAGATAGACGGGAAGTATTATTATTTCCAGAACTCATATTTTACAGAGTTTCCTATCAGCTGCTTGGGTACAGCTCTTATAAATAATAAGCTCTATTTCTTCGATATGAATGGTGTTATGCAGACCGGATGGATATGCTCGGCTGATTACGGTGATACAAGTGATACACCCCAGTGGATGTATGCTGACAGTAATGGAGTTGTTGCAGAAGGCTGGAAGAAGATCAATGGCAAATGGTACTATTTTGACAGTAACAGAATCAATCCATATGCAGGGTATTATGGATACGGGTATAGCAGTATCATGGTTACCGGTATCGTTAATGATCCGGAAAATGGGCATAGTTTCTACTGTAACAGCAATGGCGCTATGCAGACAGGATGGATCAAGTTTGATGGCGGTTACTACTATGCTAACAGTAAGGGCGTCCTTCAGACCGGCTGGCAGGAGATAGGCGGGAAGCACTACTATTTCAATACCAGTTTTGAGATGCTGACTGGATTCTATCTGGATACTAACACATATAATCTTTATTATTTTGACAGTAACGGCGTTTGTCAGAATTATGATGATCCATATTATGCATTCTACAAGGTCTAATACTGATCTATAAATGAAAGGAGCTGCAACTGCAGCTCCTTTTTTATGTGGCGATAGGGGACGTATTCCTTACTGTTAATAGATCGTAAATTAGTCATCTGTTCACTGATGGACTATAATAGAAAACAGTACAGAGGAGGGTTAAAAATGAAACGTTCATTATTTCAAAAGTGTTTATGTACATTCCTTGCCGGATCCGTGATATCAGGTACCGGAGTTATCTCCTTTGCTGACGATGATATCGTCCCTGAAGAGGAGCCTGAAGTAACTGAAGAAACGGACGACGTGGATGTGATCGAAGAGATCCCCGTTGAAGAAGCGGAAGAGGAACCTGTTGTAGAGGCTCTTGAGGATGTTGAAGAAGAGGATGTCCTTCCTTCAGGCGGCTGTGCCATCACGGAGGATAACTTTCCTGATCCGGTCTTCAGGGCTTATATCTTGAGCGAGCTGGATGACGGGGATGGTTTCCTTTCTTCTGAAGAGATCGATTCGATCACTGTGATCGAATACTATGCCGGATATGACAGTAATAATGATCCTATTGAATCTTTCGAGGGGGTCGGTCTGTTTCCCAATCTTAGGCGGTTATGTATTGACGGAAATCCTGTTACCGAGATCGATATCAGCAATAATACTTTACTGACTTCTTTTTCCTGTCATGGCTGTTTACTGGAGTCATTGGATACTTCAAATAATACAGCACTTGAATATCTCTGGTGTGATGAGAACGATCTGGTATCATTGGATCTTACCAATAACACAGAACTTATATATTTGAGCTGTTACAGTAATGATCTGACTGAGCTTGATGTCAGTAAAAATACAAAACTCCTGGCACTTAGTTGTTACTTTAACGATATCAGCTCGCTTGATATTAGCAATAACAAGCTTCTTACTTCTCTTGAGATCTTCAGTAATAAAATCAGTGCCATCAATATCGGTAACAATCCCAAACTTATAACTATGTACAATGATACTTCTCCATGGGACGGCGGCTACGGTTATCTGTGCTATTTCGGATTGGAAGATGAATTGGTGGGATATACATTCTTTTCAATTGATGTAGGCGTGAAGATCTATACCAGGATCGGATGGATAAAGTCTGGTTCCAAATGGTGGTATTGTAACGCTGACGGTACATATTGCAAGAACTGCTGGAAGAAGATCTCCGGTAAGTGGTATCACTTCGATAAGAGCGGTTATATCCAGACAGGCTGGCAGAACATAAGCCAAAAGTGGTATTACTTTGACAGTAATGGTGCAATGCAGACAGGATGGGTAAAGTCAGGCGGAAGCTGGTATTATATGGACCCTGACGGCGTAATGAAGACCGGCTGGTTCAAGGATTCTGGAAAATGGTATTACCTGGGGAATGACGGAGCTATGGCCACGGGCTGGAAGAAGATCGGCGGTAAATGGTATTTTTTCCAGACTTCAGGGATAATGCAGACATCAGACCTTACATATAAAGGGAAAGTCTATCATTTCAATACAGACGGCAGCTGCAAAAACCCGTAATTACTCAGGGGCCTCCTTCGGGAGGCTCTTTTTGATCTATTTGTCGGAATTAACTATTTACTTTGAGTGGGGTATGGTTTAAAGTCTTTATGTTTGAATATTATTAATAAAAAAAGGAGTATCTCTATGAATCTTTCACCACTTCAGAAGGCAAGATATGAGTATTCACCCAAGCTTCCCGGCATGCTCAGGAACGGCGTAGCTGAGATCTGCGTTAAGGAAGGCGCAGCTACTGCATCTGTAGCAGACCAGGATAAGATCCAGGCTCTTTTCCCTAATACATACGGTAAGCCCGAGATAACATTCGAAAAGGGTGCCAACACTTCCGCTTCCAAGAAGCAGGTAGTAGGCGTTATCCTTTCCGGCGGACAGGCTCCCGGAGGACACAACGTTGTTTCCGGTCTCTACGATGCATTGAAGGCAGCTGACAAAAACAATGTCCTTCTTGGCTTCAAGGGCGGTCCCAGCGGACTTATCGAGGACGATTTTATTGAGTTTACAGACGATTTCATCGATCAGTACAGAAATACAGGTGGATTCGACATCATCGGATCCGGCAGAACAAAGCTCGAGACAGAGGAGCAGTTCCAGATCGTTACAAAGGTTGCTGAGAAGCACGGCCTTAACGCTATCGTTATCATCGGTGGTGACGATTCCAACACAAATGCTGCTGTTCTTGCTGAGTACATGGCTGCTCACAACACAGGCGTTCAGGTTATCGGATGTCCCAAGACCATCGACGGTGACCTTAAGAACGAGGATATCGAGGCTTCCTTCGGTTTCGATACAGCTACAAAGACATACTCCGAGCTCATCGGTAACATCGAGAGAGATGCTAACTCCGCTAAGAAGTACTGGCACTTCATCAAGGTTATGGGTCGTTCCGCTTCCCACGTTGCCCTTGAGTGCGCACTTGAGACACAGCCCAACATCTGCCTTATCGGTGAGGAAGTTGCAGCTAAGAAGATGTCTCTTGCTGACATCACAAACTATATCGCTGATTCCGTAGAGAAGAGAGCTGCTAACGGCGACAACTTCGGTGTTGCTATCATCCCCGAGGGTATCGTAGAGTTCGTACCTGAGTTCTCCGCTCTTATCGCTGAGATCAACGAGCTCCTTGCAGGCGAGGCTACAGAGAAGTTCAATGCTCTTCCTGACTGGAACGCTAAGTACGACTTCATCAAGAACGGCCTTACACCTTCTGCTTTCGCAGTATTCGATATCCTTCCTCAGGGTATCCAGCAGCAGCTCTTCCTTGAGAGAGATCCCCACGGTAACGTTCAGGTTTCCCTTATCGAGTCTGAGAAGCTCTTCTCCGAGATGGTAAAGAATGAGCTCGCTAAGAGAAAGGCAGCAGGTACATATAAGGGCAAGTTCGGTGCACAGCATCACTTCTTCGGATATGAGGGCCGTTGCGCATTCCCTTCAAACTTCGACGCAGACTACTGCTACTCTCTTGGATTCAACGCTTTCATGCTCATCCAGTATGGTTTCACAGGTTACCTTTCCAAGGTTTCCAACATCTCCAAGCCTGCTGAGGAGTGGGTCGCAGGCGGTATGCCCATCACAAAGATGATGAATATCGAGAGAAGAAACGGTGCTGATAAGCCCGTTATCAGAAAGGCTCTTGTTGAGCTCGACGGCAAGCCCTTCAAGTTCTTCGAGGCTAACCGTGAGAAGTGGGCTGTTGAGACATGCTACACATTCCCCGGTGCTATCCAGTACTATGGACCTTCTGAAGTATGTGATCTCACAACTAAGACACTTGCTCTTGAGAAGTCCTGATCATCGGATGATAAGACAGATATTTAAAGGCCGCATCTGCGGCCTTTATTTTTGCCCTAATATTGCACAGAGGGCGCATTGATAATAAAAATGATAATAAGTAGAATGTTATCAATGAACTTTAAGGAGATATCACATGAAATCATTTAAGAGACCAATCTCTCTTATTCTTGCAGCTTCTATGGTCCTCGGATCAGCAGTAACAGTATTTGCTGACGAAGAAGAGATCATAACAGAGGAAACACAGGAAACAGAAGAAAAAGAAGAAGACCAGGATACTGAAGAGACTGTATCAGAAGAGAACAGTACAGAAAACTGGGAGGTCGAAGACTTAAACGATATAGATATCGAAGAAGCAGAAGAAATTGATAATGCAGATGTTGAAGAAGAAGAGACTGAAGAAGTCCTGGACGACTGCGGTATCTCCATCAACGAACTGAATTTCCCTGATGAGAAGTTCAGGAAATACGTCAAGGAAAACTTCGACTATGGCGAAGTGGAAGGAGTTCTCTGCCCAGATGAACTTGAATATGCATCTTACATGGACATAACCGATCAAGGAATAACCGACCTTACAGGTATCGAATACTTTGAAGAACTTGAGAATCTTATAGTTTCCCTGAACAACATCGAAACAGTAGATCTTACATACAATACAAAGATAACATACATCGAATGTGATAGCTGCCACATCAAGGAGCTCAATATCTCCACACTTAGGGATCTTGAGTATCTAAGCTGCACTAATAATGATCTGACGGAACTTGATATCAGCAATAACTATAATCTTAAGTACCTTTTCTGTGAGGTCAATTCCCTTGAGACCCTTGATATCTCATGTGTTCCTGCTCTTAAGAACGCGTTTAAGAATGCTACTGCTGACTACGAAGTCGGCGTTGTCTACTACGATCTGATGGATCAGGAAAAAGGGATAGATATAAGGCTACACTGTAATGAAAACGTTGAGATCATCAATAATACCGGCTTCGGATGGATAAAGAATTCCAAGGGCTGGTGGTTTAAGAGGGCGGATGGTTCCTACCCGAAGAACTGCTGGGAGAAGGTCGGCGGAGACATATACCATTTCAATAAAGACGGTTATATGGACCACGACTGCTGGAAAAAGGACGGAGAAAACTGGTGCTACATTGGCTCTAACGGGCTTAGAAAGACCGGTTGGCAGAAGATCGATGGTAAGTGGTATTTATTCGAATACTATGGCATCATGCAGACCGGTATTTATTGTGACTACGATTGGCAGAACGATAAGCTCACTGTTTACTATCTGGGCGATAACGGTGCCATGCAGACCGGCTGGATAAAGATCGACGACAGCTGGTACTACTTTAACAGCAAGGGCGAGATGCAGTTTGGCTGGCAGAAGATAAACGGTAAGTGGTACTACTTTGAGGATAACTACGACTCAGCCCCCATGGTAACGGGCTGGAAGAAGATCGATAATAAGTGGTACTACTTCAGCGCAGGAGGAGCAATGCAGACCGACTGGAAGAAGATAGATGGCAAATGGTACTACTTTAAGGATTCAGGAGCCATGGTCACCGGAACCGTCAAGATAGACGGCAAGACCTACAAGTTCAGCTCCAGTGGCGTCTGGATAAGCTAATATAAGGGACCTCCTTCGGGAGGTTCCTTTTTTGTTATAGGAATTGACATATAATACGACATAAATGGTTAGAGTTATGTCTGGTTTTAGTGGATATCCTTATATTCCCGACATATAACTCGACATAGATGTTAAGTTTTATGTCGTATAGATAAGTTTGGTATAATGTTATGCAGTAATTGAATGGAGGAGCTTATGGCACAGGATATTAACTGGTTCCCGGGGCATATGAGGAAGGCCCTTAATGAGACGAAGGAGAACCTGAAGCTCGTTGATCTTGTTTTCGAGACCTGCGATGCCAGGATACCTTTTTCCAGCCGTAACCCTGAACTGGATGCGATAATCGGAGATAAGCCCAGGATCGTTCTGTTAAACAAGGCGGACCTTGCTGATCCTGCCAAGACAGAGCGTTGGATCGCTTACTTCAAGGAGCAGGGTGTGTATTCCGTTGCTCTGGAGGCAAACCGCAAGAAAGGTATAGATAAGCTTATAAGTCTGTCTAATACCATCTGTGCCGATATGCTCAATAAGGCCCGTGAGAAGGGCCGTGAAGGCAAGACCATTAAGGTTATGGTGGTGGGAGTTCCCAATACGGGTAAGTCCACTCTTATAAATGCCCTCTGTGGTAAGAAGGCTGCCGTTACTGGAAATAAGCCCGGCGTTACACGCCAGCCCAAGTGGATAAGGACGTCTGCCGGTCTGGATCTTATGGATATGCCCGGAGTACTGTGGCCTAAGATCGCAACAAAGAGGTCCCAGCTCGTTCTTACTGCTACTGGTGCGGTAAAGGCGGAAGTTACTGATTCTACTGAAGTTGCTTATGGCGCCATTAATCTTCTTTGTTCTCTTTATCCTGATCTAATGTCTGAGCGATATAAAGTTGAGATCTTTGAGGAACAGGATGAATATGACCGTTTCCTTGAGATGGCTAAGAAGAGAGGATGCATCATGTCCGGCGGAAGGATCGATGAGGAGCGCTTCTCTAATCTCATGCTGGATGACCTTAGGAGCGGAAGGATCGGCAGGATAACCCTGGAGGCTGCTGATAAGCCGGTGGAGGACTGATATGGCTAAGTTGACTATAGAACAGCTGGAAGAAAAGTACAGGCTCTTAAGTGAATATGAATCTAAATATCCGGGTAAGCTCGTTGCCGGTATAGATGAGGCCGGCAGAGGCCCCCTGGCAGGACCTGTAGTGGCTGCTGCATGTATATTGGATCCTGCGGTTCCTATCCTTGGTCTGGATGACTCCAAGAAGCTTACTGAGAAGAAGAGAGAAGCTCTTTTCGTTGAGATACAGGAAAAGGCACTTGCCTATGCTGTGGTACGCGTTGAGGCGGACCGAATAGATACCGTAAATATCTTAAATGCTACAAAGGAAGCTATGAGGGAGTGTGTTGCCAGGCTTTCTGCTTCAGGTTTTACTCCTGACGTGCTCCTTATAGATGCGGTTAAGCTTGAAGGAGTATCCATGCCGGTGGAAGCGATCATTAAGGGAGATGCAAAGTCTAATTCTATCGCTGCGGCATCTGTTCTTGCCAAGGTGACCCGAGACCATATCATGGTGGATTATGACTCTGAGTTCCCGGGGTATGGATTTGCAAAGCACAAGGGATACGGCACAAAGGACCATTATGCCGCAATAAGGGAACAGGGCATGTGCCCCATACACCGTAGGTCTTTTTTAAAGGTTATTCACTGATATTTAGGATTTCTCAGTCTGTTAAGGAAGAATCTTTCGGACATGGCCTTGTCGTAGAAGTCTGTCTGGAAGATGTTGCAGCCTGAGTTCATGATGCTCTCGATATCCTCTGTTGTCTCGATACCTTCGCATACAACAGTAAGACCGAGCCTTTCTGCCATGGTGATGATGGAATCGATGATGATGTTGGCCTTTGCATCCTTGGAAGTAACGATAGACCTGTCGATCTTAAGGAAGTTGAAGTCCAGCTTGGAAAGAAGGATGAGGGAGGAGAAACCTGATCCAAAGTTATCTACGGAGATCTTAACGCCTTCAGATATGAGCTTCTGTGCTGAATAGCAGAATGCCTCGTATTCTTCGTGGAAACCGGCTTCCTTGAATTCGATATTGATGAGACTGTGGTCGATCTTATACTTGTCGATGATCTCGATGATCTTGTCGGGAAGTGAGTCTGTGAGAAGATCGTACTGTGAGAAGTTACAGGATACGGGAACTACATCGATGCCCATGTCTATCCATTCGCGGAGCTTTATGCAGACATTCTCCAGAACATAGAGGTCGATCTTGCTGATGAAGTTGAACTTCTCGGCAACGGGGATGAAGGAGAGCGGGTTGACCATACGGTCGTGCCTTCTCCATCTGACCAGGGCCTCTGCTCCGATGAGCTCGAGGTTTCCGGAGTTCCTGACGATGGGCTGGTAGTAGACAAGGAATCTTCCGTTCTCAAGATCTCTCTTGATCTCTTCCATATATTCCTTCTCGTTATTGATGATGCTGTCCGTATTGTCGGAATAGAAAGTGATGTCAGGGGTTCCGGGCCTTCTGGAAAGAGAAAAGGCGGAGGAAGCGTCGCTCATGATCTGGGAAGGGGAAAGATGCCTGCTTCCGAGTCTTACGATACCCATCCTGACATTTATCTGATAGTCGACGATATCCTCGTCGTATTCAAGGCTGATCCTTACGTTATCGAGTCTTCTGATGGTCTCATCGAGCTTTTCGTTCCTGATGAGGAAGACGAAGTTGTCGCCGCCGAGCCTGGAGAAGATCTCCTTGTTGTCGGATTCAAAGAATACTGACATCTCCTGGGCATAGTCCTTTAAGATCTTGTCCGTTTTCTCGGAACCGAAGATCTTGTTCATGACGCGGCAGTTCTTTATGTTGAGATATCCTGCTGTATACTCGTCCTGCTTTCTGTCCATGATGACGGAAGCCAGCATGCGCAGGAAATAGTTGTAGTTGGTGATTCCTGTCTGGAAATCACTGTACATTACCTTGTTATAAGCATTTACCAGGTTCCATACCAGGACACCGCTGAGTACGATCTCGTGGAAGATGGAGAAGAGGACCTTGTTGTCACCTGTAAGAGGTTCTGCATCGGGAGTCCTGTAGATCCTTACGACTACGACCCTGGAGTCAGATGTCTCTCTGGAGAGATCATAGTTATCGCCAAGTGTAAGGGAAGAGTCTGAATAGATAACAGAAGACTCTGTATTTACGCCCTGGGAGAATATCCTGTAGGAAACATTGCAGATCTTGAGCTCACTGGTAAGAGTCCTCAGAGCAGAAGAATCTATGAGCGTTCCGTCAAAATCCTCACATGTAGTGATGAGTTCGTATATATCGGTAAGATCTACGGGCATAAAAGAGGGGTCCTTATATCTGTTATTTTTACAGTAGTATTGTATATTCTTATTATTGATAAAGCAAACAAATAACCTTGATAGATTTTATGCTTGCAGTATCTTGAATCTTTCAGTAAAATTACTTAATGTTGATTATTATGTAGTGAAAAGGAGAAAGTTATGATCAGTGCAGGCGATTTCAGAAACGGTGTTTGTTTCGAGATGGACAATCAGGTCTATCAGGTAGTTGAATTCCAGCATGTTAAGCCCGGTAAAGGCTCTGCTTTCGTAAGAACAAAGTATAAGAATGTTAAGACAGGATCCGTTGTTGAAAGATCCTTCAATCCTAACGAGAAGTTTGAGCAGGCTCAGCTCGACAGAAGAGATATGCAGTATATCTACAATGACGGTGAGCTTTACTATTTCATGGATCAGGAGTCCTATGAGCAGATCCCGATCCACGCTGAGACCATCGGCGATCCCATTAAGTTCCTTAAGGAAGAGGCTGTTTGTAAAGTCCTTTCCTACAAGGGTGAGATCTTCTCTGTAGAGCTTCCCATCGTTATGGAGCTCGAGATCACAGAGTGTGAGCCCGGTGTTAAGGGTGATACAGCTAACAACGCTTCCAAGTATGCAACACTTGAGACAGGCGCTGTTGTTAAGGTTCCTCTCTTCGTTAACCAGAATGAGAAGATCCGCGTTGATACAAGAACAGGAGAATATCTCGAAAGAGCTTGATTTCAAATCTTACGGATACCCGGCAGGCTACTGCCGGGGTATCCTTTTTATTTGAGCGTACCTTATGAATGAGAATAGCGTTTCCGAATCGATAAAAGGCGATCGATCGATGACACAGGGCTTTGTCGCCCAGTATGCCGCCGAAGCTGCGATGCAGATCGACGGTGTGGCTGAACTTGTGCCGTCCTTCGCGGTTGCGCTTAAGGAAAAGGCAGGAGTAGTACACGAAGGTAAGGGTGTCAGGGTTGTCTTCGGACAGACCAGGAACGACATCGCTTCCATCACCGTATATCCTGTCGTTTTTTTTGGAAAGATAATCCCTGAGGTTGCCTGGAATATCCAGGAGAGGGTTAAGGAAGATGTTGAGACCTTCACCGGACTTAATGTTGAATCAGTAGATGTTTATGTCTGCGGTGTGAAGGAAAAAGAAGAGGAAGAAGAAACAGACGGAGGTGAAGACGATGAATAGGTTGATGAGGGTATTGATGTTCATATACTCGGTTTTTATTGCCGTCCTGTCCATTATCCTTCTTTATGCTTTTATCGATGACGGTATCTTTTCGCGTATCCTGTCTCCCTTGGCATCCCTTGTAACGAACCCTGCCACCAAGTTCGGATACCTTGCTATCCTTCTGGTGCTGCTCATTACAGCTATCCTGGCAATTTCCAACCTTATCCTTACAGGCAGGCTCTACAGGACTAAGCTTCGTAAGACAGATATCGGTTCTGTTGATATCGGTGCCGATGCCATCGAGAGTATCGCACTTAACTCTGCCAAGTCTGCACAGGCTGGCATCAAGAGCGCAAAGGCCAGGGTTACATCCGCAAAGAACGGAGCCATCAAGGTCAATATCAGTGCAGTCCTTTACTCAAACGTTGAGATCCCCGCATCCATGTCAAAGGTGCAGGATAAGGTAAAGAAGGATATCGAGAGATATACGGGTATCATCGTTGAGTCCGTATTTGTCAAGGTAAGCAAGGTAGAGGCTATCGTAGCCAGGGTCGAAGGCAGATAATTTATGGAAAGATTATTATCCAAGATATTCGAGAAACTCGAAAATACCCATGCCGGGATACTCTGTGCCGCCGCTTTCTTCGTGGCAGGTATCCTTTTCTGCGTTTTCGGTTTTTTCAAGACATTATTTATCATATTATTCACGGTTGTCGGATTCTTCGTGGGCGCATTCCTCTTTAGTGATATGAGCCGCTTTAAGAAATTCCTCGATAGGATCCTTCCGCCCGGGAGGTTCAGATGAGCAGGATAGAAACAAGAGAATCAGCAGTATTTTTTGTATATCAGTATGAGTTCAGATCTGAGGATATAGATACCCAGATCAAGCTCTTCCTTAATGAGAATCCTCATGTTGAAGAGGATATGGATTATTTTGACAAGACAGTAAGAGGAGTCATCGCTTCAAGGGAGGAGCTGGATGAAAAGATCTCACAGTTCCTGAAGAAATGGACCATCAACAGGATCCCCAAGCTGGACAAGGCTATCCTTGAGACAGCGTGCTACGAGATCCTGAACTTTGACGATATCCCCGTAAGCGTTTCCATAAATGAGGCCGTAAGGCTCTCAAAGCGTTACGGTACGGATGATTCCTCATCCTATATTAACGGCGTTCTTTCCAGCTTCGAAAAGAGCCTTTGACGGAGATTTTTATTATGAGTGACGCCGTATCCATGATGAATGAGGCCGCAGAGCGCATCGAGCCTTTACTCTCAAAGGTCTTTCCTGAGGACCTCTCATCAGATATCACTGTAAAAGCAGCTTATTACAGCCTTCTTGCCGGCGGTAAGAGGATCAGGCCAACCTTTATGTATCAGGTCACAAAGATGCTGGGGAAGGATCTTTCCTCTGTGGATGTCTTTGCCTGTGCTCTTGAGATGATACATACATATTCACTTATACATGACGATCTTCCTGCAATGGATAATGATGACCTGAGAAGGGGAAATCCCACATGCCATATAAAGTTCGGCGAGGATATCGCAATACTGGCAGGTGATGCGCTTCTCAACAGGGCTTTTGAACTGCTGTTCAAGGCATCATTTTCTTCTGAGAACGCTCTTTCCGCAGCTTACAATATCTGTACTCTAGCAGGTATAAACGGCATGATCGGCGGCCAGAGCATAGATGTCTCATCCGAGGGTAAGAGCATCAGTATCGATACTCTCTATACACTCCAGGAAAAGAAGACCGGAGCTCTTTTAGAGGCGGCTTTTGTTACTCCCTGTATCCTTTTCGGATGCGATGAAAAGACTACTTCTCTTATCAGGAAGATTGCAGGCCACGTGGGCCTTTCCTTCCAGATAAGTGACGATATCCTTGATGTTACGTCATCTGAATCCGATCTCGGAAAGACGACAGGCAAGGATGAGAGGGACAATAAGTCCACATTTGTAACTATGCTGGGCCTTGAAGGTGCAAGGGCAAAGCTTGACGAAGAGATAAGTTCTTCCTATTCCATACTCGATTCTCTGAAGGATATGGGATATGAGACAGATCATATAAGGCCTGTCATAGGTTTTATCGCTGAAAGGAATTTCTGATTTGGAATATAAGATCCTCAAAAATGATATGAGCCCCGAATATATAAAGGACCTTTCCTTGGAAGACAAGGAGCTCCTCTGTTCGGAATTAAGAGATAAGATCATCAATACTGTATCTGCCAACGGCGGACATCTGGGTTCCAATCTGGGTGCTGTTGAGCTTACTGTGGCACTTCTGTCAGTATTCGACTATACAAAGGACAAGATCGTCTTTGACGTCGGTCATCAGGCTTATTCCTATAAGCTCATGACAGGAAGGTTCGACAGATTCGATACATTGAGGCAGAAGGGCGGAGTATCAGGTTTTCCCAGGATCACCGAAAGCCCTTATGATGCCTTTGATACAGGACACAGCAGTACATCCATATCAGCTGCCCTTGGAATGGCCAGAGCCAGGGACCTTAAGGGCGAAGATAACTACGTTGTCGCAGTCATCGGCGACGGTGCCATGACGGGAGGCCTTTCCTATGAGGCATTAAACGACCTGGGTCACTCCAGAAAGAAGATGCTGGTCATCCTGAACGACAACGAGATGAGTATCGACAAGAACGTAGGAGGTATGAGTAAATACCTTAAGAACCTGCGTATCAGCAGCGGATACCTTTCCGCCAAGAGAAATACCGAGAACTTCCTTACAAGGAACCTTCCGGTCATCGGAAAGCCCATCATGAAGCTCATGCTGTCCGTGAAGAACTTCTTCAGGTTCGCAGTCAACAAGCAGCAGACCTCCATGTTCGAGGACCTGGGACTTGTATATTACGGACCCCGTGACGGCCATGACCTCAAGGGCCTTATAAAGCATCTCGATGCAGTTAAGGATATCAAGGGTCCCGTACTCCTTCATATCTGCACAAAGAAGGGAAAGGGCTATAAGTTCGCTGAAGAGGAGCCTTCCAGCTATCACGGCGTAGGTCCCTTCGATATCTCTAAAGGTGTTGTAAACAGCGGCAAGCTCTCTTATACAACTGCTTTTGCAGGAGCTCTTACAGAGCTGGCAACCAAGAATAAAAAGGTACTTGGCATCAGTGCTGCCATGGCCCAGGGAACAGGAATGGATAAGTTCGCCTTCAGGTTTCCCGAGAGGTTCTTTGACTGCGGTATCGCCGAGGAACATGCGGTCACCATGGCAGGAGGACTTGCAGTATCAGGCTTTATCCCTGTGGTCGCTATCTATTCGTCATTCCTTCAGAGGGCATATGACCAGATGATCCACGATGTGTGCTTTATGAACCTTCATGTGGTCTTTGCCATAGACAGGTCAGGTTTTGTCGGTAACGACGGCCATACACATAACGGCCTTCACGACATCTCCTATCTTAATTCCATGCCTAATATGACAGTTCTCTCTCCCAGGGATTATTCAGACCTTAAGAGATGTATGGACTACGCCATCAATAAGTGCGAGGGCCCTGTTGCCATAAGATATCCCAGGGGCAGTTCCGTTTTCGAGGAGGAGGGACCTCTCTATACAGAGGCTGAGGATCTTCTTAAGCCCCATGTACAGTCTGACCTTGGCGATGAGTTCGCCATCCTTTCCACGGGCATCATATCCGCCCAGTGCGAAAAGGCAGTGGCTTCTCTTTCTGAACTTGGTATCAAGGGAAAGCATATAAACGTTACAGCCATAAATCCCATGCCTTATGAAGAGATATATGAACTTACAAAGAACGTCAGATATATATTTACTGTGGAAGAGGCTATCTTAAGCGGCGGATTCGGTGAGAATCTCATGGAAAAGCTCAAGGGCAGAGACGTTAAGATCATCCCCTTCGGCGTTGAGGACCAGATGATCCGTGCCGGAACCTACATGGAACAGCTTGTGGACAGTAAACTTGATGCTGATTCTATCGTCTCAAGGATAAGATCAGTGTTATAATATTTTTTGACAGTTTATTTTGGAGGTCGCTTCATGAGATTCGGAATCTATTCAAATAACAGCCGTGATATCGGTTATGAGGCTGCGGTGTCAGTCTCCCGCATGCTGATGGACAAGGGATGTTCCGTTGTTTTCCCCGACAGCTTCTCGGGCACGGTCATCAAGGAAGTCGAAAATGTGGAGTTCGGGTCTTTTGAAGGATGCGACATGATCATCTCCATCGGCGGTGACGGTACATTCCTTTCAGTCATCTCCGAATACAGGGACCTGGATATCCCTTTTATCGGCATCAATAAAGGATCCATCGGATTCCTGGCCGAGATCACCGAGTTCCCCGTGGATGAGAAGATCGATATGGTCCTCAATGGTGAATATGAGATCATGGAGAGATTCCAGCTCACATGCGAACTCTATGACAGGGACGGTAGGCTCAAGGCAACAGATGTTTGTCTTAATGATGTTTCCGTATTAAGAGGATCGAGGCCCCATATCGTTAAGCTCAGCCTTCATATAAACGGTGAGAGGGTAGAGATGTTCTACGGTGACGGCATCGTCGTTGCAACCCCCACGGGATCCACAGCTTATACACTTGCAGCCGGCGGCCCACTGATCATGCCCAATATGGATGTTATGCTCATATCTCCCATCTGTTCCCATACACTTCAGAATATGAGTTATGTACTTGGACCCGAGAATGAAGTCGAGATCCATCTCCTTGACTTCGAATCATCACCCATCGTATGTCCTGACGGCCGTGAGATGGGACCTTTGAAGCAGTATGATGTGCTCAAGATCAGAAGGAACGAAAAGACGGTAAAGACCGTTAAGCTCAATACATCCGGATTCTTCCAGAATGTCAGGAAAAAGATAGTCGCAAGAGGAAGCTTCTATGAGAACGGACAAGAATGACAGACAGGAACTTATATTAAGGCTCATCAAGGAGCATGATATCTCCACCCAGGATGAGCTCACAGCACTTGTTAATTCCAAGGGTTTTAATGTAACGCAGGCAACCTGCTCCAGGGATATCAAGGAACTTGGTATCATCAAGGTCACCATGCCCAACAGGAACACAAAGTATGCTGTTCTTGAAAGGACCGGCGATGTTGCTCCCGGAAGACTTCTTGCTGTCTTCTCCAACTGCCTTGTCTCATGTAAGAGTGCCATGAACATGGTGGTCATCAAGACTCTGCCCGGTATGGCACAGGCTGCAGCTTCTGCTCTTGATTCCATGCATCTTTCTTCTGTTGTAGGTACCATTGCCGGTGACGACACAGTCTTTGTTGCTGCTCCCGGTATCGAAGAGGCAGAAGCCCTTGTATCCACCATCGTGGATATGATGAATCCCGGATCCTCCTCGGATGACTGAATATGCTGCTGCGTCTTGAGATCTCTGACCTGGCAGTTATCTCCCGCGCGGTATTTGAGCCGCGTGAAGGCCTTAATGTGATCTCCGGTGAGACCGGTGCAGGTAAATCACTCCTTATAGATGCCATAGGACTTATCCTTGGATCCAAAGCTTCCAAGAACATAATAAGGACAGGTGCAGACTCCGCTTTTGTGGAGGCTGTCTTTGATATATCTGAAAATACAGATCCTGAACTTAAGACTATCCTTGATGACAGCGGTATCAGTATAGATGACGGAATCCTTATAATCTCCAGGACAGTATCAAAGGACGGTAAGAGCATGGCCAGGGTAAACGGAAGGACAGTCGTCCTTGCGGTCCTTAGGAGCATCGCTTCCTGCCTTGTGGATATCCACGGCCAGCATGATACCCAGAAGATCTTTGATGATCAGGTGCACGTGGAGCTTCTGGACAGCTTTGGCGGATCTGATGTTAAGAATTGCTTTGAAGAATATACCTTAAGGCTGGGTGAATATAAGGAGTCAGTCCTTAAGATAAGAAACCTTCAGGCCTCGGGAGTATCCTCCGGTAAAAGGAAGGAATATCTTGAGTTTGCCGTAAAGGAGATATCAGAAGCTTCCCTTAAGGAAGGTGAGGAGGAGACCTTAAAGGAGAGAAAGAAGGTCTTATCCGAGCTCGAAAGATCCATAAACGGACTTACCGAGGCTGACAGCCTTCTTAACGGTGATGATGATATGAGCGTCGTAGACAGGCTGGGAAGAGCCTTTAAGGATATTTCAGCACTGTCTTCAGTGGCCCCGTCCTATAAAGATCTGTCCTCAAGGCTTGAATCCCTTTATCTGGAAGCCCAGTCAGCCTGTGAGGAGATAAGGGATCTTGCTGAAAAGAATCCCTTTGATCCCGAGGAGTCCTCCAGGATCGATAAAAGGCTTGGTCTTATCTATGAACTTCAGTCCAAGTACGGTCCGACCACATCTGATGTCCTTAAGTTCTATAACGATTCAGTGGAGGAACTGGATTCCCTCAAGGATATAAATAAGAAAATAGCAGAACTTAAAAAGGAGAGATCTCAGAAGGAGGCTCTTGTCCTGGAGGCAGGAAGGAAGCTTTCCTCTGTCCGAAAAGAGAAGGCTGAGCTTCTCTGTAAAGAGATAACCTCCGAATTTTCAGATCTTATGCTGGATGATGCATCCTTTGAAGTAAGGTTCGAGGAAAGGCCCAAGGAGCGCTATTTCTCATCCAGGGGAACCGATGACATAACATTCATGTTCTCCGCAAATCCCGGAGAGGAGGCCAGGGACCTTTCAAAGACAGCATCAGGCGGTGAAGCATCAAGGATCATGCTCGCCATAAAGAATATCCTGTCTGAAGCAGATATGATCCCAACCCTCATATTTGATGAGATCGATACGGGAGTATCAGGAAATGCAGCATTTCTCATTGCAAAAAAGCTCCTTTCCATATCAAAGCACCATCAGGTATTATGCGTGACCCATACGTCCCAGCTGGCAGCAGCTGCTGACCATAACTTCCTTATAAGCAAGTCATCTTCTGATGGAAGGACAAGTACCACCATCGATCCTCTTGATGATCAGGGTAAGGTGGATGAGATATCAAGGCTTATGTCGGGAACTGATCTTGACGGTTCAGCCGATGTGGCCAAAAGACTTATCGATAATATCAGAAGCGGCGTCTGAGAACAGGCCCTTTATATCCTCCGGGATCTCATCTTTAAAAGTCATCATCTCTTCTGTTATGGGATGCTTAAACTGAAGATAGTAGGCGTGAAGAGCCTGCCTTCCTATCTTTTCGTCCAGTTCTTTACTTTGAGGGAACATATCCGAAGGGTTGTCTATGGAGTTGGGACCGTAAAGACCGTCTCCTACGAGAGGGTGGCCTTCGCTTCCTGAATGCACCCTTATCTGATGGCATCTTCCGGTTATGAGTTCATATTCCACCAGGGAGATATCTTTTTCGGGATCCTTTACGATGGTCTTATAGATGGTAACGGCCTTTTTGCCCTTGGGGTCATCCTCCGGTACCACGTCCCTTATCATTACTGAGTTCTCACGCCGCCTCATGTTCTTGTCGATGATGCCTTCTTCGGGGGAGAAGGAACCATAGACTGCGGCTACATATCTTTTCGTGATCTTTGTATCAGTCATGGCATTATGGACAAAGCCGTTCTTGGCAAGTACCAGAAGGCCTGACGTCTCGCGGTCCAGCCTCATGACAGGGTGGAGGGTCTTTTCGGAAAGCCTCGTTATCAGTGAATCGTCCAGGTGGTTGTGGGAGGGGTGGGTCACGACTCCCGCGGGCTTTCTTACTACTGCCAGGTAGCTGTCCTCGTAGATCACGGGGATATCAGGATCCTTTTTAAGGTCGCCGCTGTCGTCATCGTAGCTGGCAAAGACGTGATCTCCTGTCTTTACTGTATCTATGACGCGCCTGTGTTCGCCGTTTACTTCAAGGATGCCGTAGAGCTTTACGCGCTTGATCATGGTATTGCTCATGGAGAGCTCATTTATCATGATCTCCCTTAAGGTCTTACCGTTATATTGCTCTTTTACTACATATCTGAAATCCAAGATCAACGCTCCTTGACATATTTATACTTTATTTTTACAATGGATATTGGCTTATAATAGCTTATTTAATTGAACTTTGACAACTAAATATTGGAGGTGAGTACCAACATGCATTGGCTAATTGGCTTAGCGATTGGCTTCGGTGTAGGTATTCTTCTGGCAATAGGTGTAGCTATTTACTATAAACGCGGACTTTCCGCACAGCAAAAACAGTTACAGGAAGATTCAAAGAAGGCGGAAGAAGATAATATCAAGAAAATCGCCGATGCCCAGAAGGATGTCGAAAACCGCAAGAGAGAACTTCTCTTACAGGCAAAAGAAGAGATCTCCAAGGCCCGTGTTGAATTAGAGCACGACGTCAGGGAGAAGAGACAGGAGCTTGCAAGAGAGAGAAACAAGCTTGAGCAGAAGGAAGATAACATTGAGAGACTTCTTGCTAACGCAGAGGCAAAGAGGAGTGAGCTCGATCAGAAGCTCGAAGAGGCTTCAAAGACCCAGGAGAGATTGAATGAACTGGAATCAAAGAAGTCTTTGGAACTCGAAAGGATCTCAGGACTTTCCATTGCTGACGCCAGGGCACTTGTCCTTGAGGCAGCAGAAAGAGAATACAGCCACGATATGGCTACTATGCTCAAGCAGATGGAAGAAAAAACAAAGCAGGATGCAGACAGGATAGCAAAGGATATCATCGTTACTTCTATCCAGAGATACGCATCCGACTATGTCTCCGAAGCAACCGTGTCGGTTGTTAACCTTCCAAGTGATGAGATGAAGGGTAGGATCATCGGACGTGAGGGACGTAATATACGTGCCATCGAGACGATCACAGGTGTCGATCTTATAATCGACGATACACCTGAAGCAGTTATCCTCTCATCATTCGATCCCATCAGAAGGGAGATCGCCAGACTTACCATCGAGAAACTCGTGGTCGACGGCAGGATCCATCCCGCAAGGATCGAGGAGATGGCCAACAAGGCAAGGAAGGAAATCAATCAAACAATCAAGCAGGAGGGAGAAAGAGCCGCTTATGAGACCGGCGTTATGAATCTCCATCCCGAGATCATCAAACTCCTCGGTAAGCTTAAATACCGTACGAGTTTTGGACAGAATGTCCTCCAGCACTCCATCGAGGTCTGCCACATTGCCGGTATGATGGCCGGTGAGCTGGGCTTGGATGTAACCTTTGCGAAGAGAGCAGGTCTTCTTCATGATATAGGAAAGGCCGTTGACTTCGAGCAGGAGGGAACACATATCGAGCTCGGTGCAGATATTGCAAGAAAATATCACGAATCTGCTGATGTTATAAATGCTATCGAAGCACATCACGGAGACGTCGAGGCGAAGACCCCTGTAGCAGTCCTTATCGCAGCAGCAGATGCTATCTCAGCTGCAAGGCCCGGAGCAAGAAGAGAGAATCTTGAGACATATATCAAGAGGATCCAGAAGCTCGAGGAGATCGCTACGAGCTTTGAGGGTGTTGAAAAGAGTTATGCCATTCAGGCGGGTCGTGAGATCCGTGTTATAGTCTCTCCCGAGAAGGTCGGTGACGACGATATGATACTTAAGGCCAGACAGATCTGTAAGAAGATCGAGGATGAACTCGATTATCCCGGACAGATCAAGGTCAGCATCATAAGAGAGACAAGAGCGACAGATGTCGCCAAATAATCAACAATTATATTACCTTAGTTAAATTGAACTTTATTTGATATGAGTTGGATTCACCAGACAAAAGGCGGACATCTGCGGTCCGCCTTTTTTATTTGTTCTTATCTTTATTTTTCTTGGAAAGCTGTTCCTTGTTCCTGATGGTGGGGATCTTTATTATGAACCTTGCTCCGCCTTCAGGCTTGTTCTCTGCTGAGACCTCTCCGCCGTGCTCTTCGGCGATGGACTTAACAAGGGCAAGACCGATACCATGCTTTCCCTCGTTGCCGGTGGCGAAACGTGAGAAGAGCTTGTTCATGACGTCGTCACTGATACCGGGGCCGTCATCGGAAATATCGAATACCACTTTTCCGTTTTCCTCTGTGCAGATAAAGGTTACTTCCTTGGTTGCATAGCGCAGGCAGTTGGAGAAGATATTTTCCAGCATCCTTATAAGATCGCTCTCATTTCCCATGACATAGGCATTCTTGACATTGATGTCATTTCTCAGGGATTTGCCGTTATGAAGGAAACCGCCCCTGACCTTATCGATTATAAGTTCTGACAGGTCAACTGCATTGAGGGGCTCTTTCTTTACTTCGTAGTTTCCGCTCCTGGACATATCCATCTTGGAGATGGAGAGGAGGTTTTCGACAAGGGTGGAGAGCCTGGTGGTCTCATCGATGATAACGTCAACTGCCTCACCGGCCTTATCCTCATCGAAAACGCCGTATTTGATACCCTCGGCATATCCCTGGATGGACATGAGGGGAGTCCTGAGCTCATGGGAAGCGTTCTGGAAGAATGTCTTCTGCTCGCGGTCCGTATCCTCAAGTCTTCCGGCCATCCCGTTCATGACCTCTCCCAGGTCTGACAGCTCGCGGCTGACTATATGGCCGGTAAGGGGAGAGAAGTCTCCTTTACCGACACGTCCCGCAAACCTTGCCAGCTTCCTGGTGGAAAAGTAAAGGGGAAAAGCAACGATAAAGCTGATGATGGCAGAAGCCAGGATGGAAAGAAGGATCGATCTGATCAGGGCCACGTTCATAGCGCTCGAAAAAGAATAATATGCACTTGAGTTTACATATATAAGAAGATAGTAGGGTTCATATGAATGAGCCTCGCTCTCTTCCTCGGATTCGTAGTACTCAACACTTACGAACCTGTAGTAGATCATATCGTTATTTACTGCAGCAACCCTGGTGGTTCCGTCAGCATTTATACCGTCTGAATCATAGATCTGGTTCAGTACATCCGAACTTCTGGTGGCGGCGGATACTGAATAGGCGGCAGTAGGCCAGAGGATGGAGGGACCGCTTTCACTTACGGAATCATTTGTAAACAGGATGATGGATGCATCATTTGAAAGATCAGTTGATGAAACGATGGCATTAAGAAGGGTCTTCTTGATGTCATCGGCATTTCCGGCTTCGGGATCGATGGATGTCCTGAAAGCCTCAGCGAAGGTCTGGCAGGAGTTCACGGCACTCTTGATCCTGTCGTCACACTCTTTTGCGATCAGCGTTTGTATGATGATATGGCTGGAAAAACCGATAACGAAAACAGTAAGCAGTGTTATCAGTATAAGGGAAGAGTAGATGTGCAGGGCAACGGGTATCCTGGATCGTGAAAGACGTCTTCTCTTTGATGCCATTTATTGGTCTGACTCCTCTTTGCTCACGAGCCTGAAACCGTAACCCCAGACTGTTGTGATCTTGGCATCGGATTCACTGAGCTTCTTGCGGAGCCTCTTAACTGTATCATCAGCGACTCTCGTCTCGATCTCGGTCTCATATCCCCAGATCTTATCCAGGAGCTCAGCTCTCGGAACTGCTCTGTCCTTATTTACGATAAGGTAGGAGAGAAGGGCAAACTCATTGGGAGTAAGGGGAAGATCCCCGTCCTTGATGGTGGCCGACTTTGTCTTCTTATTGATGGTGATATCCTCAAAGGAAAGTTCGTTTGTATTCTCGGCCTCGGTGGCGATACCTGCAAGGCTCTCCTGGCGCTTGAATACGGATCTTACCTTTGTAACGAGCTTGATGGGACTGAAAGGCTTGGTGAAATAATCGTCTGATCCCAGGTTGAGACCTTCAATATAGTCTGCATCGGAATCCCTTGCGGTGAGCATGATGATGGGAACATTTGAGATCTTACGAAGCTCGGAGAGGATAAAGAATCCGTCGTGGCCCGGCATCATAACGTCGAGGATGATAAGATCACAGGGCTCTGTTATGAACTTCTTCAGGAGCTCGTCTCCTGTGGGGAAGCCGTAGCAGATATAACCTTCTCTTTCGAGGAATGACTTGATGAGGTTTCTGATATTATCATCGTCGTCCGCAATATAGATAAACTTTTCCATAAAATACTGATATGTCCTTTCGACCCATTAATGTCCTTACTCATTTTATATTAAAAACAGATATATTCATCTTAAAATTGGTGAAAACTTGCGTGAAATATAACTCTTTTCTTTTTTTCCTGTTTTGATAGAATATTTAATTGTATTGATGAAAGGAGACTTTTTATGTCTACAGTTCTTGTTACAGGCGGAACGGGCTTTATCGGTTCCCACACAGTTATAGCACTTGATAAGAGCGGCTTTGACGTTGTTATCGCCGACAATCTCTCCAACAGCAAGACTGAAGTACTTAAAAGGCTCCATACTATATGCGGTAAGGATTTCAGGTTCTATAAGGCAGACTGCTGCAAAAGGGAAGAGCTTGAGCCTGTTTTCCGCGAGAATAAGATCGATGCTGTGATCCACTTTGCCGGACTTAAGGCAGTAGGTGAATCCGTAAGTAAACCCCTTGAATACTATAGCAATAATATAAACAGCCTTCTTACCCTTGTGGGTCTTATGAAGGATTATAAGGTAGATGAACTTGTTTTCTCCTCTTCTGCCACAGTCTATGGCGAGAGTGAGGATGTACCTTTTACCGAGGAGAGCCCTCTTGGTATGTGCACCAATCCCTATGGATGGACAAAGTGGATGCAGGAGCAGATGCTCCGCGACTTCTCAAAGGCATATCCGGAATTTAAGATCGCACTCCTCCGTTATTTCAATCCCGTCGGAGCACATGAGAGCGGACTTCTGGGTGAGGATCCCAGGGGCATTCCCAATAATCTCTTCCCGTATATATCCAAGGTTGCCGGCGGCGCTCTGGAAAAGCTCACCATCTTTGGCGGTGACTACGATACAGAGGATGGAACATGCCTCCGTGACTATATCCATGTAATGGATCTTGCAGAGGGCCATGTGAAGGCAATAGATTATCTTGCAACAAATGACACCGGTATAAACGTCTTTAATCTGGGGACGGGTAAGGGAACATCTGTGCTCGAGGCTGTCAGGGCTTTCGAAAAGGCCTGCGGTCACGAGATAAATAAAGAGATAGGTCCCAGGAGGCCCGGAGACATAGCAGTCTCCTATGCTTCCACCGAAAAGGCTGAGAAGCTCCTGGGCTTTAAGGCAACGAGAACTGTGGAGGAGATGTGCTCCTCCTGCTGGAACTGGCAGACAAAGAATCCCGACGGACTGCCTGATGATAACTGATATTTATTAAGGAGAACGGATAGATTATGGATCCAAACAATTTTAACAACGGCTCTGATTTTGATTTTCCTTCCGGAAACAACATGCCTGCAAGAAGACCTGCACCTAACCCCAATGGTCAGCCTTCTTATCCCTCAGCCCAGCAGCCGGTAAACGAGATCTCGGCTGATTACCTGAGCCAGCTTCAGGATATGGCCGTTTCACAGCAGCCTGCAAGACAGCCTGCAAGAAGACCTGCTGCTCCCGCAGGATATGTCTCAAATGATACCATCCCTGTAAACAGCATCAAGTCAGATCTTTCCAACCACACCAGAAGACCTGCTGCTCCTGCAAGGACTTCATCATCTTCTTCAGGAGACTATGTAAGTCCTCTTCAGAAGAAAAAGCAGAAGCAGAACAAGAAAAAGAAGATCGGTCTTCGTATCCTTGCAGGATTCCTTGGTGTCCTCATCGGATTTACATGTTTCTTCTTCTGGTACAGACATTATCTTTACAGCCAGATGAACTTTGTCGATTCAGCTAACGCTACCTTCATCGATGAGAGCGGTAATGTTGTTGAGATCGCATCCCTTGATACAGCAACAGAGCATGAGATCATCTCTGATGATTCCGTACATAACTTCCTTCTTATCGGAATCGACAGCAGATCCAGCTCCTATAACTCCACAGGTACCGGCGGACTTTCTGACGTTAACATGATCCTTTCCATCGACGAGGATGCAGGAACACTTAAGATGATATCCATCGCCCGTGACTCCTATGCATATGTTCCCGGGTATTCATATCCCATGAAGATAAACGCAGCCATGTCCCTGGGCGGCCCTGAGCTCCTCAAGGCAACTATTGAGAACCATCTCCGTCTTAATATCGACGGTTATGCTTATGTAAACTTCTATAAGATGGCAAACGTCATCGACGAGGTGGGAGGCGTTTACTGTTATGTAACTGACTCCGAGCTTGGAGCAGAGGGAGGACTTAACCACAACCTGGCAGAGCTCAATAACCTGGCAGGACTTCCTTCCGATACAGATGCAGTTTCATCTTCCGGATATATCTGGCTCAACGGACGCCAGGCAGTTGCCTATGCCCGTATCCGTCACGTAGGTAACGGTGACTATGAGAGATCCGAACGTCAGGTAGAGGTACTGAGATCACTCCTCGACCAGTTCATGGCAATGTCCCTTACAGGTAAGGCTTCTGCCATCGATGATATCCTCGGAATGATCACCACAAACGTTCCTGCCTCGGATATCGATTACTATGCACTTAATTTCCTTCCTTCCATCAACAATGTTGAGATCCAGTATATGCAGCTTCCCATCGATGGATGCTTCTATTCCGGAATGTACGGAGATGAGTGGAGCATAAGGCCCAACTGGAATGCCATGATCCCTTATGTACAGGAGTTCTTCTACGGCGAGACAACTGATTTCGACCCCGTAAATGACATTCCTTCATCACCGGCTCTGTCCAGCTGTCCCACTGATCTCGAGATCGAAGATATGCTCAAATAAGGTTTTTGACTTTTTTTGATTTTCGTTATTGACAGAAAAACAAGTGAGAATTATATTAGTACTGTTGGCACTCGGGTAACTAGAGTGCTAACAGTACTTTTTTATTAGTAAATCAATATAAAGGAGGTCAGTAATATGACTATTAAACCTTTGGGAGATAAGGTGGTAATCAAGAAGCTTCATGCTGAAGAGACCACAAAGAGCGGACTTGTACTCGCGTCTGCTTCACAGGAGAAGCCTCAGGTAGCTGAGATCATCGCAGTAGGTCCCGGCGGAGTTATCGATGGAAATGAAGTAAAGATGGAAGTTACGGTGGGACAGAAGGTCATCATCCGTGATTATGCAGGAACTACTGTCAAGGTAGACGGTGAGGAAGTCATCATCGTAAGACAGGAAGATATCCTTGCTATCGTTGAATAATAATATTGGAGGCGGTATAAATGGCTAAAGACATCAAATACGCAGAGGACGCCAGAAAGTCCCTTGAGGCAGGCGTCAACAAGGTTGCCAACACAGTAAAGGTAACACTTGGACCTAAGGGTAGAAATGTTGTACTCGACAAGAAGTACGGTGCACCTCTTATCACAAATGACGGTGTTACCATCGCAAAGGAGATCGAACTTGAGGACAGGTTCGAAAATGCAGGCGCACAGCTGGTCAAGGAAGTTGCTTCCAAGACAAACGATGTAGCAGGTGACGGTACTACAACAGCTACACTCCTTGCCCAGGCTATCATCAGAGAGGGCATGAAGAACGTTGCTGCAGGCGCTAACCCCATCATCCTCAGAAAGGGTATCTCCATGGCAGTAGATGCTGCAGTAGAGGAGATCCTCTCCAAGGCTAAGAAGGTTGACGGCTCCAAGGATATCGCAAGAGTCGCAGCTATCTCCGCAGGTGACGACAAGGTCGGCGAGTATATCTCCGAGGCTATGGAGAAGGTTACATCTGACGGTGTTATTACTGTTGAGGAGAGCAAGTCCATGCAGACTGAGCTCGAGGTAGTAGAGGGTATGCAGTTCGACAGAGGTTATATCTCTCCCTACATGGCAACAGATATGGATAAGATGGAGGCTATCCTCGAAGATCCTTACATCCTTATCACAGATAAGAAGATCACAAACATCCAGGATATCCTTCCTGTACTCGAGCCCATCGCCCAGTCCGGCGGAAAGCTCCTTATCATCGCTGAGGATATAGAGGGTGATGCACTTGCAACACTTATCCTCAACAAGCTTAGAGGAACATTCACATGTATCGGCGTAAAGGCTCCCGGCTACGGCGACAGGAGAAAGGCTATGCTGGAGGATATCGCTATCCTTACAGGCGGTGAGGTCATCACAGCAGATCTCGGAAGAGAGCTTAAGGATACAACCATGGAGCAGCTTGGAAGATGCCATCAGGCAAAGATCACCAAGGATAACACAGTCCTTGTCGACGGTGCAGGTGATTCCGAGCAGATCAAGGCTAGAGCTAACCAGATCAGGAAGCAGGCTGAGGAGACAACATCCGAGTTCGATAAGGAAAAGCTCCTTGAGAGACTTGCTAAGCTCAGCGGCGGTGTTGCAGTTATCCGCGTAGGTGCTGCTACAGAGACTGAGATGAAGGAGAAGAAACTCCGTATCGAGGATGCTCTCGCTGCTACAAAGGCTGCAGTCGAGGAAGGTATCGTTCCCGGCGGCGGAACAGCTTATATCAATTCCATCCCTGTTGTTAAGGCTCTCCTTGATTCAACAGAAGGTGATGTAAGGACAGGTGTAAAGATCGTCCTCAGAGCTCTCGAGGAGCCCGTAAGACAGATCGCTGCCAATGCAGGCCTTGACGGTTCCGTTATCGCAGAGAACATCAAGAACTCCGAAGCAGGTAAGGGATATGATGCCCTTAACGATAAGTATGTAGACATGTACGAGGCAGGTATCGTAGATCCCGCAAAGGTTACACGTTCCGCTCTCCAGAATGCTGCATCCGTATCTTCAACACTCCTTACAACGGAGGCTCTTGTAACAGACATCCCCGAACCCGAGCCCGCACCTGCGCCCGCTCCCGGAATGTACTGATAAGATCATAAGATGATAAAAAGGCCCGTCTTCAAGGTAAGGCGGGCTTTTCTTTATAATTTCACTTATTTTCAGACACTTTTATGCTATTATATTCACGGTAGTATGAGGAGAATATATGGAAAATCTGTTTTATGAGAACATTGTAAAGCGCGATAACGGTAAGCTTGGAAAGCTCTTTCCCGTTGTTACGATTATAGCGCTGGTGATATTTATCATCTTTTTTAACTTTGTGCCCATGCTTTTCGGATATAACATCATCTTTGTTACCGGAATGCTGTCTTTTGGCCTTTCTTATCTTGTCTACAGGCTCATAAAGAACCAGAACAAGGAATATGAGCTGACCATAGTAAATGACCAGATAACCATAACAAGGATCACAAACGGCAAAAAGAGGGATCTTCTTGTGGAGACCTCCTTAAGGGACTGCGAATATATAGGCCCCTTGAATTCAGACAGATATAATGATGACCTGCAAAACAGTTCATATTGCCTCAACTGCACCGATGTAAGAGAACCTTCAGGGGAGGACTACTGGTACCTTTTCTGCGGAGAATCCTCCTACAAGTATATGGTCAAGTTTAATTATGAGGAAGAGATGTATGAGTTGTTTAGAAGATACAATATCAGAAGAACCTACCGTATCACCTGATCATTCAGATATGAGCTTTTACGTAAGGGGGACCGACTGTGGTGTCAACAGCCGTGTCCTTCCTAATGTGCTGCTGGGAATGATCCAGGAGACTGCCGATAAGGGTGCTACGGATACGGGTTTTGACAGGGATTATCTTTATGGTCTCGGTGCCTGCTGGATAGTCCTCCGCATGAGGCTCCATATAATGAGGCTTCCCAAATGGCGGGAGAGGATCACCATAAGGACCTGGAGCCCGGGGCTTGACAGGATCTCCTTTGGAAGGGAGTATGAGGTATTCGGTGAGGATAATGAACTTATCGGATACTGTACTTCAGTATGGATCCTGGCTGATATCAATACCCACAGACCCCTGATCCCCGGAAAGGTGGAGGGACTTGCCCCTGTCTTTCCGCAGCAGGACAGACTCGTCTACGGGAGCATGTGCCCGAAGACAAAGATGCCCGAAAGATCTGAGATTTCAGGAGAGCCTGTCATCATCAAGTATGCCGATTATTCCGAGCTGGACCACAACCATCACGTCAACAATTCCAGGTATCTGGCCTGGGCCTATGATGCCATGAGCAAATACGGAATAGATATCGATAAAGTAGACGATATCCTCATAAGTTATTTCTCGGAAGTCAAGGCAGGGGAAAAGGTGGAGATCCATCTGGTGGACGAAAGAGCCGAAAATACCTGTAAGATATATGGTTTCAGGGGAGAAGGGGAGAAAGTCTTCTCCGTGCAAATAAATCTTTCAGTTTGATCGTGTTTTATATTATAATATATGGCGATGTGTAAAAATGGAGGCAGCTTAAAATGATCGAGATCACAAATCTTGTCAAGCGATATGGCGACAAGAAAGCAGTCAATGGAATAAGCTTCACCGTTCAGAAAGGTGAGGTTCTGGGATTCCTGGGCCCCAACGGTGCAGGTAAATCAACAACGATGAATATCATCACGGGTTATCTCTCTTCCACTTCAGGAACAGTCAAGGTCAACGGCCATGATATCCTTGAAGAGCCGGAAGAGGCTAAGAAGTGCATCGGATATCTTCCGGAGCTTCCGCCCCTTTATCTTGATATGACAGTCCTGGAGTACTTAAACTTCATGTGCGACCTGAAGAAGGTCCCCAGGGCAGGACGTAAGGAGATGCTTGCCAAGATCCTTTCCATGGTAAGGATCGTAGATGTGGCAGACCGTCTCGTAGGCAACCTGTCCAAGGGTTATAAGCAGAGAGTAGGTATCGCCCAGGCTCTTATAGGAGATCCTGAGATCCTCATCCTGGACGAGCCCACAGTTGGTCTCGACCCTAACCAGATCCTTGAGATCAGAAAGCTCATCAGGAACCTGGCTAAGGATCACACCATCATCTTAAGCTCTCATATCCTTTCCGAGGTACAGGCAGTATGCGACAGAGTCGTCATCATCAACCACGGTAAGGTTGCTGCTATAGATACCATCACAGACTTAAGTAAGAAGCTCAGCGGCTCTTCCAAGCTCCTTCTGTCCTTCAAGGGACCTGTCAAGGAAGTCAGGAACGCTCTGCAGGCTCTTCCCGGTATCACCGGTATAAATGAGAGGATATCTGACAGCGATATCCATGAGATCGATATCACCATCTCCAACGAGAAGGGTTCTGATGTCAGGACATCGATCTTCTACGCAATGTCAAAGGGAGGATGGCCTATCCTTGAGTTCCGTTCTCTCGATCCTACACTTGAGGAAGTATTCCTCAGCATTACTTCGGCCTGATATTTGGAGGAAACCATATGTTTGCAGTTTATAAACGTGAATTCTTTTCATATTTCAGATCTCCCGTAGGATATATAGCCCTGGCGCTTTTTTCCTTCCTTTCGGGACTTCTGTTCATCAACCAGTTCGGTTCCGGTGCAGTAAGTATCTCCAGTGAGATCATCTCCCTTCGTTCTTTCTTCGTAGTAATCATTCCCGTTATCACCATGGGTCTTTTCGCTGAGGATAAGAAGAGGGGCACCGAGATCCTTTTCTACACAAATCCCTTATCGCTTTTCGACGTTGTTCTCGGAAAGTTCCTTGCTGCCTTATCTCTTCTGGGCGTAATGTTCCTTAACGTTATCGTCCACATGATCATCACGGCAGTAAATAAGGGTGTCGTAGATATCGGTACATGGGGTTCGGTCATCGTTTATTTCTTCCTGGCCATGCTCTTTATCTCCATTGGTATCTTTGCATCAGCACTTACGGACAGCCAGATCATCTCTGCTATCCTTTCATTCATCATCATCCTTATCATCCAGCTGATCTCCACCATCAGCACACTTGCTGCTTCCTCAGTATCATCTTTCCTTTCTTCAAAGATGTTCTCCATGGATGCAGAGAAGGTAAGTAAGGCTGTTGAGAAGGTTTCTAACGGCATCAAGTGGCTTGATCCCTTCTCCAAGACCCAGGATTTCAGATACGGTATCTTCTCCGTTGCACCTCTGGTATTCTGCCTTTCCGGTGCACTGGTCTTCCTGTATCTCACATACAGAGTGCTCGAAAAGAAGCGCTGGGCACAGAACTGATCAGGAGGGCGTATTAAAATGAGCAAAAAAGATGTAAATACAAAAAAGGGAAGCGAGAAGGAGAAGCTGGAGAAGGATAAGAGATCCAAGACCCTCCAGATGTTCTCCGTAGCTTCTGTACTGATCCTTATCGTGATCGCATTATTCGTTAATATCATCTTCGATGTCATCATCGGAGACAAGCTTACCTTCGACTTCTCGGCCACAGGCCAGAACTCTGTATCCCAGGTAACAGAGGACTATCTTGATTCTCTTCCTGCTGATACACATGTAAGGATCGTTGGTCTTATGGACAGGCCCATCAACCTTAAGGATTCTCCTTATGAGTATATCGTGCCTCTCCTTGATGATTATGCTGCCAAGTCCAATGGAAAGATCACAGTCGAGTATGTAAATCCCGAGACTTATCCTTCTATCATCAATGAACTTGACCCCGACAGCATGTATGACCTTACGGCAAATAATTATGTTGTTAACTGTAATGGAAGATCTACGGTCATCAGTCCCATCGACTGTTTCTCATATAATTCCGAGTACCTGGCATACGGCCAGTATCTGCCCACAGGTAACCTTGTTGAGTCCACATTTACAAATGCCATCGTTAACCTCACAAGAGGCTATACCTCAAAGGCTTATTTCGTAACAGGCCTCAACAATACTGATGAGCATAAGATGCTCTCCAATATCCTTTCCGGACTCGGTATCGATTCTGAGGACCTTGTTTCTTCTGATTCCTTTGCCATCCCCGGTGACTGCGACCTTCTCATCGTTTCCGGTATCAATATCGATATCTCCGAGAGCATGCAGGTTGCCATGATCGATTACCTTAACGAAGGCGGTAAGATGATCGTTGCTGTAGACTACTACACAAATGCTACCGAGACATATCCCAGACTTAATGCAGTCCTTGATTTCATGGGCCTTGCCATCGAGTCCAAGGTCGTTTACGAGAACGATCCCAACTATGTCCTTTCCCAGGACAACTTCGAGTCCATCGGTGTCATCATTGCTGATAATTCACCTGTAAGGATCCAGTATGCACGTCCTATCACTGTTAACAGCATGCATTCCTACGTACTCCCTGAGGGTGTCATCGCCACATCTGACCAGGCAACGACTGTCTACTATGATGAAGAGACAGGTCAGATGATGACATTTGCCAACCAGTCCCAGTACTATGTAGGTGCTTATTCCACATATGACGGAATGGCTGAACCTCCGGAGATGTATGTTTTCGGTACTACTAACTTCACATCTGACGGATATATCGGATCTTACGGCTACAATGATCCTAATGCAGTCTATATCAAGGGTGTCATCAGAGACCTGGTAGCAGCTGACGATACTGTATTTGTCGATTCAAAGCCCCTTGCCAATTATTCCGTTGATACAACAAAGGTTACGAGTTCTTCCGTAACTGCCATGACCTTTGTACTGATGGTCATCATCCCTCTGGGATTTGTCATCACGGGTACCATCGTATACAGAAAGAGGAAGAACCTCTGATCCTAAGTAAAACAGGGAAGTAAAAAGAAAATGAAATCTTTTAAGAAACTGATCATTCCTCTCGCCATAATGGTGGCCCTTATCCTGGCCGTCGTTATCTGGGCTTTATTCTTCAAGGACAAGGGAGATACAACAGAGGAGTCCTACAATACCACCGTACTTGGTCTTACACCTTATGATGTTAAGACCATCAGGGTAAATAAGAAAGATGAGCCTGATCTTGCATTTGAATCTTCTTTCAGTGATACAGAAGAGCAGGTATGGACATACACAGGTGAAGAGGATGCTTCAGATGCAGACCTGTCCCAGGTAAATGTAACATCATATGTCTACATCCTCTGCAGCTTTACTGTCAATTCCAAGGTCCAGAATCCCGGAGAGCTCTCGGAATACGGCCTTGCTGATCCTGAATATACCATCGATATCATGACTTTTGACGGACAGACACATAAGATCATCATCGGTGACCAGACATATGACAGCTCATCATGCTATATGATGATCGATGATGATTCCAGCGTCTATACTGTTGCTGTCATCAAGAGGGTATACTGCGGGTATAAGCTCATCGATTTCCTGAGCACACAGATCCTCAATATCGATTATTCCGATATCGCTACTGTTGGCTTTGACAGGAAGTCCGATAATACACATCTCCTGGCAGAAGTTGATGTAAATCCCGAGACCGGAGTTCCCAACTACTATATGATAGAACCGTTTAAGATAAGCGGAAGTGCTTATTTTACAAATCTTATCGAGTATGCGGCCACACTTGAGATCTCCAGCTTTATCGAGATAGAAGAGGATTCCCTGGCTGAGTATGGCCTTGATGATCCTGAGTATACCTTCACGTTCAATATGGAGTCGGGTCAGACCATCGTTATCAACCTTTCTGCTGATATGGGCGGAATGTACTATGGTACATGTACCGGCGTCGATGGTTATTTCCAGCTCAGCTCCATGCAGATGAAGGGACTTGACTATTCAGTACTGTCACTTATCGATTCCTATGTCTGCTACTATAATGCATCTGAGATATCTTCCATCACAGGAACTTACGGAGATGAGGAATTCACTCTCACTCTTGATGTCGATAATGCCATCTCCGATGACAATGCAGTGGTCAACCTCAATATGAGAAACTGCTTGATCAAGACTTCCACCGGAAGGTCTTATGCAGCTATCCTCTTTGAGTCCCTGGTATGTATCGATATCGGCGGTATCGAGCCTGATGCAGTACCTACAGGAGATCCTGTACTGAGCCTTAAGTATGTAACAGATCACTATCAGACCATCAATATCGACTTTATCCAGAGAGATACTGATTCCTATTACGTAATGATGGACGGCGAGTATTCATCCTTCTATGTTTACTCAAGAGAGCTCTTCAAGGACGGCGGAACAGATACGTTCTCCTACGGATGCTGGACTGCTTATGAGCTGGCACAGGAAGCTATAGACAATGCTATCAACGGGATCTACGACATTCCCGAGGAAACAGTGGAGGAGACCTGATAAAAAATGAGTAAAGGGAAAAGCAGCATAGACAGGAATCTTATCCTGCTCATAGCACTTTTTTCGATAATGCTTATCGCCTGTATCGTCCTGACCATAATGGTCTCAAAGAAGGACGAGGCACTTCAGGGTGCGGATCAGGCCATCAGGCTTTCTGCCCAGGGCGGATTTGAGTGTGAGTATGCCGAGGCCCAGAAGCTCTATGCTTTTGGTGAGGGTATCCTTAAGGTTACCGACAGCCGTGTGGCCTATCTTACTCTCTCCGGTAATGAGGTATTCAGTAAGAACGTAAGTTACAGCACACCCCAGTGTTATGTAAAGAATGACAGGGCTGTTGTTTTCGATCAGGATGGTTATGGTTTTATCGTATTGAATACAGAAGAAGTGCTCGTTGAGATGCCCACATCCAACAAGATCAAGTCCGCCATCCTTTCAAATGATGGTATCTGTGCTGTTATAACCGACAGTGACGAGGCTTACGGAATGGTTACCATGTATTCCATCACCGGTTCTGTCATTTCCGAGTGGACTTCATATAACTCAGGTTATCCCATTGCATGTGCCTTTACTCCTGAGGATGACTGCCTGGCAGTTACTACTGTAAATACCACTGGTGCTGTAGTTAAGCCTTATATCAGGCTTTTCTCCATCATTCCCACGGATAACGGCACCACAGCTGAAGACTATGCAGTCTATACCATGGATGATACGGATATCTTCTCCGCAGTACTTTACTGTGGTTCCAGGCTATATACATTCTCATCAAATAAGATCTATACCATCGAAAATGATGTTGTTACGCCTCTTGAGGGCGAGTATGGTTCCATTAACCAGGTAAATGCTGTGGGTAATTCTCTCTTCGTCGTCTATGCTGACGGTGTCGACCAGATGAATAAACTTGCAATTATCGGAAATAATGGAGATACTGTTTATAACAGTGCTGTGGGATCTGAGATAAATGCTGTTTCAGTAACAGATAATCTCTATGCCCTCAGTATCGACAGAAGGATCTATGTATTTAACAAGGATGGGGATATCATCTCAGATATCTCAGTCGACGAGGATGTATTAAGGATAGGATTTATAGGAAACAACAAGCTCGTTGTTATTTCCACCGGTGGTGTACACACCGTCGATTATTAAAAGGGAGAAATATGGAAACTGAAGTAAAACTGGCTTTTGACAGTAAAGAGGAGTTATTTGACATCATCAATGCCGAGTGGTTCTCGGATTACTGCCTTGATACATCCGTAAAGGCACCTGTAAAGCTTACTAATATCTACTTTGATACAGTGGACCGTAAGATCGCCAAAAGAGGCGGTGCCATAAGGGTAAGGTCTTTCTATGATGATGAAGGTGAGAAGTTCGAGCATACCGTCAAGTTCGGCGGCGGTGCAGCTAATGGCCTTCACCAGAGATATGAATGGAATGTTGTATCTGATTCTTCCAGGTTCAATATAAAGGATTTTGTAAGGCTCGCCTTTGGAAATGACGATCCCCAGGATCTTCTGGAGGAATTTCTTGAAGGTGTTACGGAAGATGAGCTTAAGCCTATCTGCTCCACTGTCTTTAACAGGACTACCTATATGTTCGGTTTCGGCGACAGCATGATGGAGGCTTGTTTTGATGATGGTGTCATCAGGGCAGGCGATAAGGAAGATACGATCTGTGAACTTGAGCTGGAGCTTGAGTCCGGAGATGTTGTTGACCTTAAGGATATGGCTGAGTTTATCATAGAGAATACGGGAGCAAGACCTTTTAACGAAAGTAAGTTCAAGCGCTGTCTCGCTCTTCTTGACGAAGATGGGATCTGATCTTAAGAAATATAATACTGTCATTATCGGCGGGGGTGCATCTGGTCTGATGTGCGCCTGCCGTCTTGCATATAATGGAATGACCGGTATCGCTGTTCTTGAGCGTAATACAAAGCCCGGAAAGAAGCTTCTCATGACAGGTAACGGCAGATGTAATGTTACCAACGATGAGCTTGATATCTCTTTATATAACACTGACGATCCGTCAGTTCTTGCTTCTGTCATGGATAAATATCCTGTTTCTGATACGAAGGAGTTTTTCGGGCAGGTGCTCGGTGTTTCTCTTATCTCAAAGGGTGAACTTGTCTATCCCAGGACCTTAAAGGGCATTACTGTCCTTGAGCAGATGATCCGTTATCTTGGATCTCACGATGTTGATATAATTACGGACTTTCATGTTACGAAGATAGCTGACGGTTTTGTTATCAATGATTCGATAATGACCGATAATGTGGTCATAGCAGGGGGCGGGGCTTCCTATCCAAAGACAGGATCTGACGGAAGTTCCTATAAGCTCATATCATCATTTGTTTCTTCATCTGATATCATTCCTGCTTATCCATCACTGGTGCAGCTGAATGTCCGTGAGACCGATATAAGAAAGATCTCAGGTGAGAGGATAAATTCCCGTGTCACTCTTGTTATAGACAGGGAGGAAGTGGCATCCGAGACAGGTGAGATGCTCTTTACGGATTATGGAGTATCCGGTATCTGTATCATGCAGCTTTCAGGCATCCTTAATAGATACAGGATGAAAGGTATAAAGACAGCATCTGTAGTTGTCGATATGTTCCCGGATATGACTCCTGAGAAGCTTAGTGCTGAAGTTGAAAGAAGAGGAGGGAAACTTAACGGACTTCTCCTTTCTGATATTGCCGATGTCGTTCTTTCGAGGAAAGGCGATGTTATCTCTAATCTTAAGTCCTTTGTCCTTACTATTACCGGTACCAGGGATCTTGATTCCGCACAGGTTACAGGCGGCGGAATTAAGCTTTCCTCTCTTACTGAAGGCCTTATGATCAAGTCACATACGGGTCTTTATGTAACAGGAGAAGCAGTGAATGTTGATGGCCCCTGCGGCGGATATAACCTTCAGTGGGCCTGGAGTTCTGCTCTTTCCTGCGCTGATGATATTTCAGGAAGGTCTAGATGATAAAGGATATCGTCTTTAAACCTGATGAGATAGGAAATGTCCCTTCTGTAAGGGATGCGATAAGTAAGCGCATCCATAATACTGATTTTATCATCGAGAAGTCTTTTATAGATGCACGCCATAAAAACGATATAAAGGTGGTCTACAGGATATCCAGAGGCGAGGAAAAGCATGATGATACTGCTGCCTCTCTACCTTTCCTTGGAAGGCGTTTCAGATCTTCCAAAAGACCTGTCATCGTTGGCTTTGGCCCTGCAGGAATGTTCTGCGGCCTGGTGCTCGCCAGATACGGCCTGAACCCCGTTATCATCGAAAAGGGAAGATCTGTTGAGGAGAGGACCCGTGATGTTGCTGCCTATAAGGAAAAGGGCGTTATCGATCCTTCTTCAAATATCCAGTTCGGTGAGGGCGGAGCCGGTACCTTTTCGGACGGAAAGCTCTATACCGGAGTTTCTTCCGGACTTAAAGGTTTTATCGGGAAGGTCATGGTGGAATATGGTGCTCCTTCTGATATCCTTTACGATTCACACCCCCATGTGGGTACGGATAACCTTGTCAACGTCGTACGTGGGATCCGAAAAGAGATAGAATCACTGGGAGGCGAGATCAGGTTCTCAGAGGAGCTGAAGTCTTTTGTTTCAGGTCCTTCCGGTGTCACCTCTATCATTACCGATAAAGGATCTTATGATACTGACTGTGTGATCCTTGCCATAGGAAACAGCAGCAGGGATCTTATAAGAGATAATGCGGATATCCTGAAGGTCGAGAGCAAGCCTTTTTCCATCGGTGTCCGTATCGAGCATCTCAGAGCCGATGTAGATATGGCCATGTACGGATTTGATACAGCTTCCTATAAGAATATCTGCGCCGCCAACTATAAGATGGCTGTGGATACATGTACAGGGAAGAAGCTCTATACTTTCTGCATGTGCCCCGGCGGCGAAGTAGTACCGTCCGCATCCTTTGAAAAGGCTGTTGTTACTAATGGTATGAGCTACAGAGCCAGGGATGATCTCAATTCAAATTCCGCACTTCTGGTGCCCTTTGACCCCGCTGAATTCTCGGATGATCCTCTTTATGGTATCTATTATCAGGACATGCTGGAGAGGAAAGCTTATGAACTGGCAGGCTCCAACGCAACAGCTCCTTATATGACTTATGGTGATCTTAAGTCGGGAAAGTCCGGAACATTTTATTCTAAAGTGGTCCCGACATATAAGCCCGGCGTCACCGCATGTGATCTCAGGGAACTTCTTCCTGAAGTGTTTATCGAGACATTAAGAGACGGAATATCTCTTATGGGCAGGAAGATCAGGGGATTTGACTCATCAGATGCAGTCCTTACGGCTGTTGAGACAAGATCATCCTCACCTGTCAGGATCCCCAGGGACAGGGAGACATTTGAGAGCCTGGCCCTTCCCGGACTTTATCCTGTTGGAGAGGGAGCCGGTTATGCAGGAGGCATAATGTCTTCGGCCATTGACGGCATAAAATGTGCTAATCTCATTGCTGAAAGTATGTTATTATAATCTCTGTTAAAAAGAATAATATTTTTAGGAGGCATTAATATGGCATCCGGTAAGAATAATGCTGTCATCTCTGTAATCGGTAAGGATAAGGTGGGCATCATCGCTAAGGTCTCCACGCTCCTTGCTGAAAATAACATTAATATCAATGATATCTCCCAGACTATCCTGGACGATATCTTCACGATGATCATGATGGTGGATCTTCAGGGACTTAAGATCGAGGAGTCTGATATTAAGGAAAAACTCAACTCTCTCGGCGAGGAGCTTGGCGTTGCCATAACTATCCAGCATACCGATCTTTTCGATAAGATGCACAGGATCTGATATTTAGGAGTTTTTATTCATGATTAAGGATTTTGAGATACTTGAGACAATGCAGATGTTCAATGAGCAGCATCTGGATATCAGGACTATCACCATGGGAATATCCCTTATGGACTGCGCCGCTTCAACGGTGGAGGAGTCCTGCAATAAGATATATGACAAGATCTGCAGATATGCCGGAAACCTTGTTGAGGTAGGCGAGCAGATCAGTAAGAAGTACGGCGTTCCCATTATCCATAAAAGGATCTCTGTTACGCCTATATCTATCGTAGCCGCTGCCTGCGGTTCTAAGGATTATGTTCCTTTTGCCAAGACCCTGGACAAAGCTGCCAAGACCTGCGGCGTTAACTTTGTAGGCGGTTTTTCCGCTCTTGTCCAGAAGGGCTATACAAATTCTGATAAGGTGCTTATCGATTCCATCCCTGAGGCACTTGCCACAACTGATTTTGTATGTTCATCCGTAAACCTTGCTTCCACCAGGACTGGTATCAATATGGATGCTGTAAGGGATATGGGTGTTACCATAAAGAAGGCTGCTGAGCTTACAGCTGACAGGGATGCCCTTGGATGTGCAAAGCTCGTTGTTTTCGCCAATGCCCCTGAGGATAATCCCTTCATGGCCGGAGCTTTCCTGGGTCCCGGCGAGCCTGAGTGCGTTATCAATGTCGGTATCTCAGGTCCCGGTGTTGTAAAGCATGCTCTTGAGGGAGTTAGGGGTGCTGATCTCGGAACTGTTGCCGAGACCATCAAGAAGGCTGCATTTAAGATCACCCGTGTAGGTGAGCTTGTTGCAAGAGAAGCATCTGAAAGACTTGGTGTGCCCTTCGGTATCATCGATCTTTCCCTTGCGCCCACACCTGCTGTAGGTGACTCTGTCGCAAGGCTCCTGGAGGAGTTTGGTCTTGAGACCTGCGGTACCTGGGGTACAACAGCAGCTCTTGCGATGCTCAATGATGCAGTAAAGAAGGGCGGAACCATGGCTTCCTCCTTCGTCGGCGGACTTTCCGGCGCATTTATCCCTGTTTCTGAAGATGAGGGAATGATCGCTGCTGCGGCTTCAGGATCACTTCTTCTTGAGAAGCTTGAGGCCATGACATGCGTATGTTCCGTCGGTCTTGATATGATCGCTATCCCCGGTGATACAACTGCTGAGACCATTTCAGGTATCATCGCCGATGAGATGGCTCTCGGTACTTTCAACAATAAGACTACTGCTGTAAGGATCATTCCTGTTCCCGGAAAGGGAGTAGGTGACTTTGTTGAGTTTGGCGGTCTTCTGGGAAGAGCTCCCATCATGGCTGTCAATACTTCCTCCTGTGCCGACTTTATCCACAGGGGCGGAAGGATCCCGGCTCCCATCCACAGCATGCGCAACTGATGACTGATGGAGATCATTAAGAAGATAATCGATTTTATCAGAAAGGATTTTACGACGCTTACGGTGGCTACCACTGTGCCGTCCCTTCTTATCGATCTTCTCTTTATCGTCATTAATGGCTTTACTGCGGCGATCTTAAGGTCGCCCTGGTATCTGGCCATGTGCCTTTACTACATAATGCTTACCATTATGAGGTTTTCGCTGCTTCTGGGTACAGGTATGAAGGCAATATCCAGAAATAAGGAAAAGACCGATATAAAGAACTATCTCATGGCCCACAGGATGCTCATAGTAATGGATATCATCCTTGGAATTGCCATTATCTTCCTGGTCTTCCATCATATCGTAAGGGATTTCCCTGGTGCTCTTATATTTTTCGTGGCTTTTTATACCATATATAAGGTTACGCTTTCCCTGATCAACCTGTCCAAGGCACATAAGACCAATTCTCTTACCACTATAACCCTTCGAAAGATCGGAAACGTGGATGCCCTGGTATCTCTTCTGATCCTGGAATCGGCCCTTATGAACAGGTTTGGTGACAGGTGGTCCACGTACGCCTTTATGACCAATCTCTTCTGCGGCCTTGCTGTATGGGCTATCATCCTGGGAATGGCCGTCTGGGGCCTGCACAAAGCTAAAAGGCTCAAAAAAGAGCTTCAGTAAAAGACATTTTTACCTAAAAACTATATAATCTAATAAGTTAACGTAAGAGGGAGTATATATATGTGGTTTGAAGAATCTGTATTTTATCAGATATATCCACTCGGATTCTGCGGTGCACCTTTTGAAAATGACGGAAAGCTCGAGCACCGTATCTTAAAAGTTAAGGACTGGATCCCGCATCTTAAGAAGCTGGGGATCAATGCTATCTATTTTTCACCTGTGTTTGAATCAGATACCCATGGCTACAACACCAGGGATTACGGTCTCATCGATACAAGGCTTGGAACTAATGAGGATTTCAAAGCTGTCGTTGATTCTCTTCATAAAGAGGGGATCAAGGTGGTCCTGGATGGTGTATTTAATCATGTAGGCCGCGGATTCTGGGCATTTAAGGATGTTCAGGAGAAGAAGTGGGATTCACCCTTTAAGGACTGGTTTCATCTGTCCTTCGACGGCAATTCCAACTATAACGACGGATTCTGGTACGAAGGCTGGGAAGGAAATTACGACCTGGTAAAGCTCAACCTTAGAAATCCTGCTGTTATCGACCATATCCTTGATAAGGTGAACTACTGGATCGATCTTTTTGATATCGACGGATTAAGGCTCGATGTAGCATATTGTCTTGATCATGAATTCCTGAGGCGCCTGCGTGAGTTTACTGACGGGAAGAAGGCAGAATTCCTGCTCCTGGGCGAGGTGCTCCATGGTGAATACGGAAGGATGCTGGGGGAGATGCATCTTCATTCTCTCACAAACTATCAGTGCTATAAGGGACTTTATTCATCCTTTAATTCCGGAAACATGTTCGAGATCATCCATTCTCTTCTGAGGCTCTTCGGACCTGAGGACTGGACTGTCGCAAGAGGTTCGCACCTTCTGTCCTTCTGTGACAATCATGATGTCACCAGGATCGCATCCATCATAAATGATGAGAGGATGCTCCCGCTCGTATATACAATGGTATTCGGTATGCCAGGCATTCCCTGTGTCTACTATGGTTCCGAATGGGGTGCTAAGGCCCGTAAGGAGGAGGGAGATCCTGCTTTGAGAGCATGCTTCGATGAGCCCGTCTGGAACGATCTTACTGATCATATAAGCAGACTTGCTAAGGCTAAGGTCTCATCTAAGGCTCTTAATTACGGTTCCATGAGATCTGTAGTCCTTACAAACCACCAGTGCATCTTCGAAAGATGCTGCGACGGTGAAAGAGTCCTGGTCGCCATCAATATGGGAGACTACGAATATACAGCTCACTTTGATGCAGGCTGTGGCCAGGCTGTAGACCTGCTTACAGGAAAAATCCACGATTTCGGCGGAGGATCCGTGCTGCCGCCGTTTTCTTCAGCCGTCTGGAAGATGGAACACTGATAAGACCGAAAGGAGACACATAAGATGCCTTACAAACCTTTAAGAGACAAGTTCTTTGACCAGCTTATCGCATTTTACGATAACGGGACACTTCCCGATGTGTCTTCAACAGATTTCAACTTCTATCTTCAGGAGCATGCTGAAAGGCTTAAGAACAAAGGACTGAAGCTTAAAAAGGAGATAAGAAAGATCAATGAGGATGATCTTAATTCATGCATCTCCAGAGAAAAGCCGCCTTATCACTATAATATGCTGTTTAAGGACTGCGATTACAGGACCACGTTCTATAAGGATGATAACGTTGTTGGTAAGACGGGAAGAGGCAAGGATGTCCTCTACGCCTATATCCTTGACAGGGATCAGCATATAGATGAGACATATACATGTCCTAACTGCGGCCATGTTGCGCCTGTTGGAAATTTCAGTAACGGCTGTCCCATGTGCGGAACCAGCTTCAGGATGAAGCAGACTTATCCCTGCGTAACGGGCTTTTATACTTATCCCAATCTCTCTGCAAATTCTGAATTTAGGGTCATAATCATCGCGACAATAGTCGCAGCTGTCATTACCGCAACTGTTTCAGGTATCATGACCGGCAGGAATATCTATACTGAAGGAAATCCTTTATGGGCCGGAGTACTGATCGGCGTCCTGGGCGGATTTTTCTTCGGCCTTCTAAGCGGATTAGTCTACTACTTATTTTTCTCAATGCTCTTCCTGTACTACTTCATGGCTAAGCTCATCGGCACCGGTGTTAAGACCATGAGCCTTGGTGCAGCCAGGTTTACAAAGAAGAAGATGGAAAGGGAGATGTCAGTATATGATAAGGAATTCTCCTATGAGCTGTTTGAAGGCAAGATGATCTCGCTGTTCAGGTCAGTCATCTATGCAGAGAACAGATCCGACCTGTCCGTCATCACCGCCAAGGAAGATCTGTCCTATATGGACGATATCGTGGATCTGGATTACAGAGGATCCATGAAGTATAACGGCCTTAAGGTAAATAACGGCTATCTTCACGTAAATGTCTCAATCTATATCGCTACAACATACTATCTCGAGGATAAGCTGACAACTAAGAACGAATTCTATACTCTCGAAGTTGCAAAGAAGATGGATGCTGTGGAAGATTACGGTTTCTCCATCCATGCAGTCAACTGTGGAAACTGTGCCGGCACCTTCGATGCCATGCATCTGAACAAATGCCCCCACTGCGGCACAGAATACAGGCTCTTCGACTATGACTGGGTAATAATCGACCTGAAAAAGTCCTGAACAAGCAGAAAATCGATCAATAAGCTCCGCATTAACCGGCGGAGCTTTTAAAATTCTCCGATTTATGTCCCTACTTTTACTTAAACAACCTGAATTCGGAGAATTCCACCCTAAATTCTCCGATTTTTGGACGTATTAGCTTAAGATGACCCAATTTCGGAGAATTATTCAATCTACACATTTATCTATTTCTGATATGTGCACTATGCGACGACAAATTGTATCGGATTGTATCCGATTGTCGTCCTAAAACGCCTATACAGCATGTAATATCAGATCATGTTAAACAGATTGCACCATGAATTACTTATCTCATACTATAAAGACCAACTGAACAAGCTCCCGTTCGGTAATGTAGGCTGTCATAAAGGAATACCTGTCGTTTATATATCGAAAGATCCGGCTGATCCTTCTATCAGCTACAGAAATAAGAAATGCTATCAGATCAGTTCGAAGAAAGGAAAGATCTATTACGAATTGATACAGGAATCAATTAGGATCAGAGCAAAGATAAAGGAGCTGGAGGAGGAGTGGGATTCGATCTATAAGATAAAGCCCAGGGAGATCAGGTACCCGCTCAGGCATAAGACCGGATCGTTACTTGATAAGGCTCTGTATTTCAAAAGCCGGTCAGGGCAGAATCTGGTGGAGAATGACAGGCCCATCGAGTATAAGGGACATATGCTCAGGTCCAAGAACGAGCTTCTTGCCTGTCAGGCGATAGAGCAGCTGGGATATGATTATAAGACGGAGATAAAGATAGAATCCGATAAGTTCAAGTCGTTCTATCCGGATGTCACCATATATCTGCATCTGGTTGAAAAGCCATTGGCTCTTGAAGTTGACGGTGCTTTGGATCAGGAATCGTATTTCAGGAAATCAGAGCTTCGTAAGAAGAACTACTTTGATGCGGGACTTCTGGAGTTTAAGGATGTGATCTTCTACAGGTTAAATGACGGATATTCCTTTGATGTAAGCAGATTAAAAGCGCTGATCGATGCAGCGCTTCTAACTAACATGGATGATATTATTATCCCTGATGATTAAAGGTTATCCAGATACTTCTTTACAGTATCGGGAGCGGGAGCTCCTGTGATAGTCCTCTTATTTACGCAGGTCTCAAGGGAGATGGCATCATATACATCATCTTCGATGAGATCTGAGAACTTCCTGAATTCATCAAGGGAGAGCTTCTCCAGAGTCGTGTTATTCTCGATACAGTAATGTACTAGCTTTCCTGAGATCTCATGGGTGGAACGGAAGGGGATACCCTTACGTACGAGATAGTCTGCCAGATCTGTTGCATTTGTAAATCCACCCAGGGCAGCTGCCTCCATATTGTCCTTACGGATAGTCATTGTCCTGATCATGCCGGTGAAGGGAGGAAGGACAGCCTTGATGGTGTCGATGACGTCAAATAAGGATTCCTGAACTTCCTGCATATCCTTGTTATATGTAAGGGGAAGCCCCTTCATGATCACGAGAAGTGAGATGAGATCTCCATAGACGCGTCCGGTCTTACCACGGGTAAGCTCAGCTACATCGGGATTCTTCTTCTGGGGCATCATGGAGGATCCTGTGGAATAAGCATCATCAAGCTCATAGAACTTGAACTCTTGAGATGCATAGAGGATGATCTCCTCGGACATACGGGACAGGTGCATCATAAGGATAGATGCTGCAGATGCAAATTCAATGGCGAAATCCCTGTCTGCTACACCGTCAAGGGAGCAGAGGGTTACACCGTCCATGCCAAGCTCATCTGCCACTGACTCGCGGTCAAGGGGATAAGTGGTTCCTGCAAGTGCTCCTGAACCAAGAGGAGAGACATTTGCTCTAGCTGCAGCCTCTTCAAGACGGTCACGGTCACGGAGGAACATCTCGATATATGCAGTCAGATAGTGGGCATATGTAATAGGCTGGGCCCTCTGAAGATGGGTATAACCCGGCATATATGTATTGAGATGCTCTTTTGCGATATCTGTAATGGTATCGATGAGCTTGTCCAGAAGATCGATGATATCAAGAGCTTCATCAACCATATAAAGACGCTGGTCAAGAGCTACCTGATCGTTACGGGAACGGCCCGTATGAAGTCTCTTTCCGGCATCTCCGATGCGGGAAGTGAGCTCCTCTTCGATGAACATATGGATATCTTCAGCATCTGAATCAAATGTGAGCTTTCCGGATTCGATATCCTCCTTGATGGAAAGAAGACCTTCGCGGATCTTAAATGCATCCTCTTCAGAGATTATGCCCTGCTTTGCCAGCATACCCGAATGAGCGATGGAGCCTTCAATATCCTGTGCATACATCCTGCAGTCAAAAGGGAGGGAAGAGTTATAGTCATTTACTTCCTTATCTGTTGCTTTCTCGAAGCGTCCTGCCCACATTTTCTTAGCCATATGATTACTCCTTTGTATAATCAGGATCTATCCTTATCATCTCGGAAAGAGCCTTGTTTCTGTAGTTCAGGTCTTCGCGGAGCGTAAAGCCCTGGGATTCCCAGAAGGCATTGCCGCCTTCGTTCTTCTTAAATGCCACCAGGAGCACCTTATTGATGCCTTCAGCCTTAAGCGCCTCGAGAGCGAGCTCCACAAGTTTCTGACCTATCCCCAGTCTTCTGTGATCAGGGGAGACACAGGCATGCTGTATAATGCCACGCCTGCCGTCATGTCCACATAATATTACACCAACCACCTTGCCGTCACAAGTTGCAACGAAGCTTGTGGAAGGGTTCCTCTTCAGGTACTTTTCGATGCCTTCAGGGGAGTCATCTTTGTTGTTCAGGCCGTTGCCGCATAAGATCCAAAGATCATAAGCCTGCTTGTAATCAGCCATTGTCATAAGCCTGTATTCGATCATATATGATCCTCCTTATCAGTCTCATAGACCAGCTCTATACAAGTCCAGTCTTCTCCGAGACATGAATAGGTCTCAGTTTCGCCCGTATCCCTGAAGCCGGCGCCAAGATAGCAGTAAAGGGCAGATGGGTTGTTATCGAAAACCCCGATGGTAACTTTCTTGGCATCCATAAATCTTACGGCATAATCCAGAGCCATCCTGATCATCTCTTTACCCAGACCCTGACCGCGCCTTGAATCATCTACTATTACATAGCCGAGCCTTACAGTACTGATATCATTCCTGTCAGGGAATCTTATGTTGAAATGACCGATAAGACCTACCTCATCATATGCGACGAAGTGAAATATATCGTCATTAAAAGCCAGATCTTCATACTGGGCGATAAGGTCATCTCCTGTGATAGGGTAGGACTCAAACCTGTCTGCGCACCAGTAGCGGAATATCTTCTCGCTCTTTATCCAGGAAATGACAGTATCAGCATCACATTTCTTAAAGGGACGTAGCCGCATATAAAACCTCCTTTATACAAAAGGCGGCCGTCTCAAATAAATGAGGCAGCCGCCGGAATGTTTAACCTGTTATCAGATATCAGAGAAGACCGTTTCTCTTCTTCATCTGAGCGTTGACCTTCATGGGAAGACCGAAGCAGTTAATAAATCCGCCAGCCTCTGCCTGGTTGTAAACATCATCTTCCTCGAAAGTAGCGATCTCTTCATCGTAGAGGGAATAGGGTGATGTTGTTCCTGCAGGTGTGCAGTTACCCTTGTAGAGCTTCATCTTGACCTCACCTGTAACGACCTTCTGTGTGTCGTCTACGAAAGCGGAGATAGCCTCACGGAGAGGGTGGAACCACTGTCCGTAATATACGAGTTCTGCAAATCTCTGTGCCACAAGATCCTTGTAGTGAAGTGTATCTCTCTCAAGAGTAAGGAGCTCGAGCGCTCTGTGTGCAGCATAGAGAAGTGTTCCGCCGGGTGTCTCATATACGCCGCGGCTCTTCATGCCGACAAGTCTGTTCTCAACGATATCAGCGATACCAACACCGTTCTCACCGGCAACCTTGTTGCAGTACTTGAGAAGGGAAACGGGATCCATCTTCTGGCCGTCGACCTCAACGGGAACACCCTTCTCAAACTTGATGGTTACATAAGTAGCCTTATCGGGAGCCTTCTCAGGTGATACCATGAGCTCGAGGATCTTATCAAGATCAGGCTCGTTAGCGGGATCCTCAAGATCCATACCCTCATGAGAGAGGTGCCAGAGGTTCTCATCCTTAGAATAGTTTGTCTCCTTTGTTACGGGAACAGGGATATTACGTGCTGCTGCATAATCGATCTCCTGGTCACGGGACTTGATATCCCATACACGCCAGGGAGCAAGGATCTTCATCTCAGGGGCAAGAGCCTTGATAGTAAGCTCGAACCTTACCTGATCGTTACCCTTACCGGTAGCACCGTGAACAATAGTCGTGCAGCCTTCCTTCTTAGCGATCTCTACCATCTTCTTAGCGATAACGGGACGAGCGAAGGAAGTTCCGAGAAGGTACTTGCCCTCATAGACTGCATTAGCCTTGAGAGTAGGGTAGATATAATCTGTAATGAACTCCTCAGAGATATCTTCAACGTAGCACTTTGTAGCGCCGCACTTCAGAGCCTTCTCCTTAAGAGCTGTCTCATCAACACCGATTCCGACTTCACCAGCCATTGCGATAACTTCGCAATCGTAGTTCTCGAGAAGCCAGGGGATGATGATGGATGTATCAAGTCCGCCTGAATAAGCAAGTAAGAATTTTTCTTTAGCCATAGGGCACCTCCGAATAATTTATGAATATTTATGCATTTACTTGAATAACTTTGCACATAATATTCCTAATTGAACTGTTTGTCAACTCAAATATTGTAATTTTCTCAATAGTCGATTTCAAGATGTTTATATGAGAATTGATTATTTTAATAAAAATAGTAAGATACTATGGTGAATCAAAGATTAGAGGTGATAAATATGGCTTATCCGATGCTCGAAAGCCCTATCGGTGACAGGTTATATTACGACGGTAATATTATTCAAAAGGGGACAGATACCTATGAGGACCTTTTTATCCCCACTGAGGAAGTTACCTATTATGAGACGGTAAGGATCAAGGAAGGAGTGCTTCTCTATGTGGAGGCCCATCTGGACCGTCTCGAGAAGTCAGTAAAGGGAATAGAGGACTTCCCGGTAGATAAGGAAGAGATCGAAAAGATCTCCTATGACTTCCTGAGAAACGAATTCCCTGACTTTAAGGAAGGAAACCTGAGGATCGTCCTTACAAAAGAGCATCTTCTTATACATATCTGCGAGGCCAATATCCCTTCAGAGGAGCTTTTCGAAAAGGGAATAGAGACCTCAATCCTTAAATGGGACAGGGTAGACCCTAACATCAAAGTATTCAGGGGCGACTACAAAAAGGCAGTAGCCGACGTCTTTTCGAAGACAAACGCTTACGAGGTAGTCCTGGCAGACAGCAGCGACAAGCTCTACGAGGGCTCCAAGTCCAACCTTTTCGTTGTTAAGGGCAATAAGGTCTATACCGCCCCTGACGAAAAGATCCTCCTTGGCATCACCAGAAGGAGGGTCCTGGAATCCCTGGATAAAGCCGGAGCTGAACTTGTAGTAGGGATGTTCTCCTTCGAGGAACTTAAAAACGACAAGAACAGTGCCCTCTTTGTATCCAGCACACCCTTTGACATCCTTCCCATAAGATCCGTGGACGGCTACGTCTTCGATTCCGCAAAGGATCCCATGGTCAGGAAGATACAGCAGAACTATAAAGAAGCAATGAATGAGTATATTAATTTACGGAGGTAATTGATAATGGAAACCAGAAAAGGACAAGTATCAGTAACTACCGAGAACATATTCCCGATAATCAGACAGTGGCTCTACTCAGACAGGGACATCTTCATAAGAGAGCTGGTCTCAAACTGCGCAGACGCAATAGCTAAGTATAAAAGGCTCCTGGAGCTGGGCAAGGCAGAAGGCGACAAGGATCAGGAATTCAAGATCCGCGTTATATACGATGACGACAGCAAGACCATCGCCTTCGAAGACAACGGTATCGGCATGACCGAAGAGGAAGTGGAAAAGTACATCAACCAGATCGCTTTCTCCGGTGCTATGGATTTCGTAACCAAGTATCAGGAGCAGTCCACTGACAAGTCCGGCATCATCGGCCACTTCGGACTTGGCTTCTATTCAGCATTTATGGTGGCTGACGAAGTAACCATAGACACCTTGAGCTTTGAAAAAGATGCCAAAGCTGTATCCTGGAAGTCAGAGGACGGAATGGAATATGAGATAGGCGACAGCGAAAAGAGTACCAGAGGCACCACCATAACCTTAAAGCTCTCCGACGAGGCAAAGGAGATCTTTGATGCAGCCACCATCAGGATGACACTTCGAAAGTACTGCTCATTTATCCCTTCGGATCTTTACTTCGTAGATACAAAGGCTGACAGGCTCCATATGGAGAGCGAAGAGAAAAAGAAGAAGGAAGCAGAGGAGAAGGGTGAGACATACGAGATATCTGAAGTCCAGTATGCACCCATCAACAACAAGGAACCCCTGTGGATCAAAAAGCCCAGTGACTGTAAGGACGAAGACTACATAAGCTTCTACCATTCTGTCTTTAACGACGGCAAGGATCCTCTTTTCTGGATCCACCTTAATATGGACTATCCTTTTACATTGCAGGGCATCCTCTATTTCCCCAAGACCGATAATATCTACCAGTCCCTCGAAGGAAGGATCAAGATCTATAACCATCAGGTCTTCGTCGCTGATAATATCGAAGAGATCATCCCCGATTTTCTTTTCCTTCTTCAGGGCTGCCTCGACTGCTCCGATCTGCCCCTTAATGTTTCCAGATCGGCACTTCAGCAGGATGAATATGTAAAGAAGCTTTCAGGTCATATCATCAAGAAGGTATCCGATAAGCTCAACGAGCTCTTCAAAAAGGAGAGAGAGAGCTTCGAAAAATACTGGTCCGACATCTCTGTTTTCGTTAAGTACGGCATGATGAAGGAGGAAAAGTTCTACGAAAAGGTCAAGGATATCTGTCTCTTTAAGACTGTCGACAAGAAGCACCTTACCATGGAGGAACTTACAAAGGATAAGAAGCAGGTCAGATATACCACCGATGAGACCGCCCAGGCTGCATACATCGACATGTCGAAAAAGGACGGCTTCGATGTCATCATCCTCGATGAAGAGATCGATAATAATTTTATCTCATTCCTTGAGTACAAATATACCGATATCAGGTTCAAGAGAGTCGATGCAGAGCTCTCCGGAGAGGATTCTGATGACGAGACAAAGAACAAGCTCCAGGAATTCTTCAGAGCTGCCCTTAACGACAGTAAGCTCATGGTATTCGCCAAGGCAATGGGCGAAAAGTCCATGCCCGCCCTTATCAGGGAAAGCGAAGAGAACAGGCGTATGCAGGAGATGAGAAAGCAGTATGAGCAGTTTGCCAAGATGACTGCCAAGGAAGGGGAGGACCCCTATGCCAAACTTGACGAGATGTTCCCCATCACGAGAGACCTGGTCATCAATACAGACAGTCCTCTTATCTCCAAACTTCAGGCTATGGAGTCCATGGGTACAAAAAAAGAGGAGTGTGACAGGCTCGCACTTCATATCTATGATCAGGCAAGACTTGCACACGGCTCCCTGGACAGCGAAGGTATCCAGAGATTCCTGGAATACAACTCAGAACTCCTCTCCAAACTGTGACAATCGGGGACGTTTCTGTTTTGTCACATTGAGCGCACATAAAGAGCAATGAAGTACATATACGAGACACATCTTCATACAAGAGAAGGATCCAGGTGCGGCAGGGTACATGGTGAAGACTATATTCCCTATATGATAGAAAAGGGATATTCAGGAATGGTGGTAACCGACCATTTCTTTACCGGAAACTGTGCCGTCCCTCATTTCGATCCCTGGGAAGTGCGTGTCGATAAGTACATGAGCGGCTACGAAAGAGCCCTGAAGGCTACAAGGGGAAGTGACTTTACTGTTCTTTTTGGCATCGAATACAACTTTGAATGTGACGAATATCTCATCTACGGCGTTGACAGGAAGTGGCTCCTGGACCGTCCTGACATAGAGCGCATGACCCGCGAGGAAGTGTATTCCGAAGTCCATAAGTCAGGTGCCATAATGGTTCAGGCACACCCATACAGGGAAAGGGATTATATCTCAAATATCCATCTGACGCCTTCTGTGTGTGACGGGATAGAGATCTACAACGCCGCCAACAGCGACAACATGAATGCCCTGGCTTATGAATATTCCAAAAGGCTCAATCTACCTGTCACTGCTGGTTCTGATATCCATTATTTCCACGACGGTCCCATGGGTGGAATGGCTTTTGACAGAAAGATAACAACCATCAGCGACTTTGCAGATGCTATTAGGAACAGGGAAGGGACGCCGGTAATGCTTGGGGAAGAGATAGTTCCTGTTACTGATATACCATCTCTGCTCTCCCCGGTGGATAAACCGTCACTTCCGGTAATAATGCATTAAAAAAGTGCCACTTTGAGGTACGTCCCCAAAGTGGCACTTTTTATTTCTGTCTTCTTCTGTTAAAGGATGGTCTTCTTGAGGATGTCGAGAAGGCCGTCGCCCTTGAATCCTTCTGCTACTTTCTTGTCTTCGTCGTCCATGAGGAACTGACCGAAGATGGACTTAAGGGAAGGCTCGTCCTGCTTGCTGTTTGCTGCAGAGACGGAACTCATGAGAGCGGGAGCCATGTTGCTCAGAAGAGAATCTGTCTGGGAAAGGTCAAGGCCTGTCTCCTTTGCGATCTCCCTGATGAAATCGTCCTTATTGCCACCCATGATCTTCTCGATGATCTTCTTGCCGTCGATGGCATCAGCGTTCTTGATCTGTGAGCTTACGGGATCAGTGCTGGTGTGCTGTCCCAGAGCGCCGAGAAGTGACCTGGCACCATCATCTGTGGAAGCATTCTTAGTCATGGACTTGAGAAGGGTAGGGATAGCTGAATTTACTGCTGACTCCACCTGCTTGTCAGATCCTCCGGAAACTCCTTTAAGAGCGCTTAAAGACTCTTCGGTTGTCATGTTCTTGAGTAATGTTGAGACCAGATCCATAAGACGGTACCTTCTTTCTTAAATTTTATTTCAATATGAGTATATCACTTGATTTTCCATTTATAAAAGAATAGACTAACTTACAGTTGATCTTTAAGCATTCCGGCGAGTTTGCAAGATCCATTACATAAGACCTCTGTCTTTAAATATTTGGATTTTATTATCGCCGGTAAGCTATATATTCCGGTGTTTTTTATGCACCAAAAGGAGGTTTTTATGTCAGGTACAGTTCCCATACTTACAGAAGCAGATGTAAAGCGTGCCATCACCCGTATCTCCCATGAGATCATCGAGAAGAACCAGGGACTTGATAAAGTCGCTCTTATCGGTATCCAGAGAAGAGGCGTTTCCATGGCCAAACTCATCAGGGAGCATCTCCAGGAGATTGAAGGGGTAAAGGTCCCTCTGGGTATCCTGGATATCACTTTCTACAGGGACGATCTTTCCATGCTGTCGGCTCATCCCGTGGTTAACGGAACGGATATCCCTTTCGACGTCAACGGAGCAAAGATCGTGCTGGTGGATGACGTACTCTATACAGGACGCACCATAAGATCTGCAATAGACAATATCTTCGATATGGGAAGACCTGACTGCATTCAGCTTGCGATCCTCATAGACAGGGGACACAGGCAGCTTCCTTTCAGGGCAGATTATGTAGGTAAGAATGTTCCGACTTCCTATCACGAGAGGATAGAGGTCGAGATGGATGATATAGACGGCAGGACACAGGTACTGCTGGTTAAGGAGGACTGACATGGGACTTAAGAGCAAAGACCTTCTGGGTATGAAGCAGCTTACCCCTGAGGAGATAATGGAGATACTGGATACTGCAAAGACCATGAAGCTCGTTATCTCTTCTGCAAACAAGAAGACATCACACCTTCAGGGAAAATCCGTAGTAACCTTATTCTACGAAAACAGTACACGTACGAGACTTTCCTTTGAGCTAGCATCCAAGTATATGGGTTCGGCTTCGGCCAACATCTCAGCTACCGGATCTTCCGTAGCAAAGGGAGAATCCCTTCTGGATACCGCAAGGACCATCGACAGCATGGGTACGGATATCATAATAATGAGGCATCCCCAGTCCGGTGCACCCCATTCCATCGCAAATAAGCTCAACGCCTCTATCGTAAATGCAGGAGACGGAATGAACGAGCATCCCACCCAGGCACTTCTTGATATGCTTACCATGTATGAGAGATTCGATACCTTTGAGGGCAAGAACATCGCCATCTGCGGTGACGTATATCACAGCCGTGTAGTAAGATCCAATGCCATCGGACTTGCTAAGCTCGGTGCACACGTATCAGTCTACGGTCCCCGTACAATGATGCCCATCGGCATCGAAAATATGGGCGTACGTGTGGCCACATCAGTTGCTGACTGCGTTAAGGATGCAGATGCAGTAATGGGACTTCGCGTACAGCTGGAAAGACAGAAGAGTTCTCTGTTCCCGTCTGTAGCCGAGTATTCAAAGTTCTATGCCATTACACCCGAGATGCTGGCACTTGCAAAGCCTGACGCCTTCCTGATGCATCCCGGTCCCTGTAACCACGGTGTCGAGCTTCCCACAGCCGTATATGACTGCGACCAGTCAGTTATCAATGAGCAGGTAACAAACGGTGTAGCAGTAAGGATGGCTGTCCTTTATCTCTTGATGGCAAGGAGGAATAATCTCTGATGAAAACTATACTTAAAAATGTAAAGATCTTTAATTCAGATAAGACCGAGATCTATATAACTGACGGAAAGTTCTCCGAATCTTTCGATGAGTCTTCTGCTGATGAGGTCATCGACGGTAAGGGAAATATGGTATTTCCCGGACTTGTGGATATGCATGTCCACTTAAGAGAGCCTGGATACGAATACAGGGAGACAATCGCTACAGGTACAGCTGCAGCTGCAAGAGGCGGCTTTACGGCAGTATGCTCCATGCCCAACACTTTCCCCGTATGTGATAATGCGGCTGTTGTTCAGGGCATCCTTAAGAAGGCACAGGAGGCAGGAAACTGCAGGGTATATCCCATCGGTGCTGCCACCAAGGATATCGAAGATACATGCCTTGCTGAGATCGGCCTTATGAAGGAGGCAGGTATTGTCGCAGTATCTGACGACGGTAAGCCCATCCCCACAGCCGGCATGATGAGAAAGGTCCTTGAGTATGCTTCTGATTTTGATATCCCCGTACTCAACCACTGTGAAGAGAAGTCCCTGGGTGAAGGTGCCATGAACGAGGGCATCGTTTCCACATCAATAGGTATCAGGGGATGCTCCACCGCGGCTGAGGATATCATGATCGCAAGAGATATCATCCTCGCTGAATACCTTGGTGTTCCGGTACATATCTGCCACGTCAGCACAAAGGGCGGCGTAAGGATGATAAGGGATGCAAAGGCCAGGGGAGTAAAGGTTACATGCGAGACATGCCCCCATTACTTTACCCTTACTGATTCCGCATGCGAGAACTATGATACGAACTTTAAGATGCATCCCCCTTTGAGGACAGAGGAGCACAGACTTGCTATCATCGAGGGTATCAAGGACGGTACCATCGACTGTATCGTTACTGACCACGCACCCCATCACCAGGATGAGAAGGAAGTTGAATTCTCCCACGCAAATAACGGTATCGTCGGTCTTGAGAGTTCCTTTGCATTAAGCTACACTTATCTTGTAAAGACAGGCGTTATCGGCCTTGACAGGCTCATGGACCTTATGTGCTACAACCCCTCTAAGATCCTTAAGCTGGGAAGAGGCGGCATGGCTGTCGGAGACGATGCGGATCTGACGGTAATGGATCTGGATAACGAGTTCGTCTTCGAAAAGGACAAGATGCTCACCAAGGGCAGGAATACGCCTTTTGATGGCTGGAAGCTCTACGGCGAGACAATGCTTACGATCATGGGAGGAAAGAAGACTTATGAAAAACTTTGCTGATGCTCTTACCACAAGGATAAAGGAACTTGATAATCCTACAGTCATGGGACTTGATCCCAGGCTTGAATATATCCCCATCGATATCATCTCCAAGTGGATCCAGGAATATCCCAATGATAACGATGCATCCACAGCTGAAGCCATCTTTGAGTTCAACTGCGGTCTCATCGATGCAGTATGCGATATCATCCCTGCTGTAAAACCCCAGATCGCTTATTACGAGATGTACGGCCTTAAGGGTCTTGAAGTATTTAAGAGGACCATCGATTATGCCAGATCCAAGGGCATGATCGTTATAGCTGATGCAAAGAGAAATGATATCGGATCCACAGCTACTGCTTATGCAGAGGCAATGATCGGTAAGACTGAGCTTACAGACGGTGTCGTTGAAGTCAAGTTCGGTGCTGATGCCGTTACTGTAAACGGTTATCTCGGTATCGACGGCGTACAGCCTTTCATCGATGTATGTAAGAGGGACGGAAGGGGTATCTTCACCCTTGTAAGGACCTCCAATCCCTCCGCCGGAGATCTTCAGGATCTTGTCCTTCAGGACGGAAGGACAGTCTATCAGGCAATGGCAGACAATGTAAATAACTGGGGTAAGGATCTTATCGGTGAGAACGGATTCTCATCCGTCGGTGCTGTTGTTGGTGCAACAGTTCCCGAGCAGGCTGTAGAAGCCAGAAAGAGGATGCCTAATGCCCTTATCCTCGTACCCGGATACGGAGCCCAGGGTGCAGGCCCTGATGCTGCTGTAGCATCCTTTACAAAGGAGGGAACAGGTTCCATCGTTAACGCTTCCAGATCACTTATGTGCGCATGGAAGAAGAGGGAGGATCTGAAGCCCAAACATTTCGCAAAGGCCACAAGAGATGAGGCTCTCGATATGAGGATGAAGCTCTGCTACGCTCTCAAGGAAAGAAAGTACGTATGAAAAAAGAATATAGATCTGTCGTAGTATTCAAACAGATGCTCAATCAGGACACGGCATTTATCATCTTATCGTGTCCCGAGATCGCAGCATCAGCTGTCCCCGGACAGTTCGTCAACATATCCTGTTCCGGGTTCCTGAAAAGGCCCTTCGGTATCGCTTCTGTGAATAAGAATGCCGGAACCTTTTCCATCGGTGTAAAGGTGGTAGGAAAGGGAACCACCGAGATCGCTGCCTTTAAGGAAGGCCAGGAGGTTTCCGTGCTGGGACCTCTGGGCAACGGATTCGATCTTTCTTCTGAAAAGTACATCCTGGTTGCAGGAGGCACGGGAGTCTTTCCCATAAACTTTGCCCATGAGACCTTATCCTCCATGGGTAAGAAGCATGTTGTGGTGGAAGGCTTCAGGACCATAGACCAGGCTGTTATGACAGATGATTCCTTTATCCTTACAACAGACGACGGATCTTCAGGCATCCACGGCAACTGCTGTGACGGCCTTAACACATTGTCTGAAGATGACCTTTCTGATGCTACTGTACTCTGCGTGGGACCTCTTCCCATGATGAAGGCAGTCTCCGCCTGGGCCGAGGCAAGGGGATTATCCTGCTACGTTTCCATGGAGCAGAGGATGGCCTGCGGTATCGGCATCTGCCTCGTCTGCGTATGTAAGATAAAGGCTGAAAAGGAAGGTATGCCCTTCGATCATAAAAGATGCTGTAAGGACGGTCCCGTCTTTGATTCAAAGGAGGTGGTCTGGTGAGCTCACTTATAAATGTTAAAGTAGGTAACGTAGAGCTTAAGAGCCCTCTTATCCTGGCATCCGGAACATGTAACTTCGGCCATGAGCTTTCTGAATATTATGACCTTTCCATCCTGGGAGGTCTTTCCTCAAAAGGACTTACGATAAAGCCCAGAGTAGGAAACGAAGGTGTCCGCGTTGCAGAGACTGCAAGCGGAATGCTGAACTCCGTTGGTCTTCAGAATCCCGGAGTCGATTATTTCATAGAACATGACCTGGACTATATGGATTCTTTGGGTTGCGGCAGGATCATAAATGTTGCCGGCCATTCCTTTGAAGATTATATGGCAATGATCGAAAAGCTCGATCCCCATAAGGACAAGATCGATGCGCTCGAGATAAATCTTTCCTGTCCCAACGTTAAGGCAGGATGCATGAGCATCGGATCAGATCCCGAACAGATCTATTCCATCGTCTCAGCCATGAGGGAAAAGACATCACTTCCTTTATGGATCAAGCTCACACCCAATGTAACCGACATCAAGGCACCTGCTCTTGCTGCACAGAAGGGCGGAGCTGATGCAGTCGTACTTATAAATACACTTCTTGGTATGGCAGTGGATATAAAGACACGCCGTCCTGTACTTAGAAATAACACAGGCGGCTATTCAGGTCCCGCAGTAAAGCCCGTGGCCATAAGGATGGTATCAGAGTGCTATCAGGTCCTGGACATCCCCATCATCGGCTGCGGCGGCATCTCCACATATGAGGATGTACTGGAGTTTATGATGGCAGGCGCAAGCGCCGTGGAGATCGGAACAGCCAGCCTTATCCATCCCGCATGTCCCGTGGATATCACAAAGGACCTTATATCCTGGTGCGAAAAGAACAACGAGCCTTTAAAGAACGTTACAGGTACATTGAAGCTTTGGTAAAAGATGAGTAAGTTAAGATCCCAGCACATGCCGATAATATGGCATGATACGTCGAAAAATGACAGTGACAGGCCATCTTCCCAGTCGCCCCTGAGCGAAAAGGCGGGACTTATCGGAAGGGTCGGCCTTATGTTCCTTTCCTTCGGGGCAGGTTCTTTTCGTGTAAGGGCTGCCATGAATAAGCTCTCAAGAGCTTTAAATGTAACATGCAATGCGGATATCGGACTTAAATCCATCGATTATACATGTATGGAGAACGGGGAGACATGTACAAATGCCCTCTCCAACGTCACGACAGGAGTTAATACAGACAAGCTCCATTATATGGAGATCTTCTGTGACGGCTTTGGAGAGAGGACCGAAAGATATTCCATAGATGATTTCCACAAGATGCTGGATACGATAGAGAGGGAGAAGGGCAACTACAGTATCCTTCAGCTGTCCCTTGCCTCTGCAGCCGCATGTATGGCATTCTCATTCCTTCTCGGTGCAGGTATCTACGATATGGTCACGACCTTTATTGCTGCATTTATAGGCTATATGGTCAGAAAGCTCCTCCTTAACAGGAAGATCACTTTGTTTGCAAATACAGGAGCGGGAGTCCTTGCCTCATGTCTTTCCTATATTCTTTTAGGAAAGCTCATGGTGGCTATCGTAGGTACTCCTATAGATTTCAGGGCCGGATATATATGTTCCATGCTCTATGTCATTCCGGGATTCCCTCTGATAACGGGTGGTATCGATCTGGCAAAGCTGGACCTTAAATCAGGAATAGAGAGGATCGCCTATGCCGTTCTCGTCATTGGTGTCGCTTCCTTGTCCGCTGCATTTGCAGCTTCTGTCCTTCATTTTGCCCCTGTTGATTTTGAACCCTATACTCTTCCGGTCTACTATCTGATACCCCTGAGGTTTGTTATGAGCTTTGTTGGAGTCTTCGGCTTTTCCATCCTTTTTAACAGCACATATAAGATGGCATCCATAGCCGGGCTCATGGGTGCTGTTGCAAATGTACTTAGGCTCTGTCTCATAGATCTGGGAATAGGGATGAGCATTGCTGCTTTCTGCGGCGCCCTTACTGCAGGGCTTCTGGCCTCTGCTATCAAGAATCATATCGGTTTTCCCAGGATCACACTTACTGTCCCGTCCATCGTTATCATGGTTCCCGGTATGTTTATGTATAAGGGAATGTTCTTCTTTTCGCAGGCTGATTTTGCAACCGGTCTCAACTGGTTTGCAAAGGCAGTCATAGTAGTAGTTTCGCTTCCTTTGGGACTTGTATTTGCCAGGATCATGACAGATAAGAATTTCAGAAAGAGTACTTAATAACCGGAGGTATTTATTATGCTTGCAAGAAACATTACAGACGATCTTTTCTTAACAAAGGCTGTACGCGTTGCACCTGAGGACACACCTTTCTGGTATACATCAGGAAAGCTGGGTCCCTTTTATATCAATACCCACTTCCTTGTTAAGAACGAGGATGAGGCAAACAGGATGCTCAAGGTCATCGAGGAATCCATTAAGGAGGACAAGCTTACGGCTCCTGCAAAGATCTTCGATGAGTTTATGGCACTGTACCAGACATCCGAGACATTTAAGAACGTAACGGATAAGCTCGTTGCCGAGGCAAGGAAATATGATTTTGATATCATCTCAGGAGGTGAGAGGAGGGATTATTTCTTCTCCATGCTTCCTGCTCATATCCTTGGAAAGAAGCACCTCACCATCTATAAGGATCTTTCAGCAGTTGTTACAGACTCCGAGTTTCATTCACCCAAGGTTGCCGATAAGACACTGCTGGAGGGAAAGAAGATCCTTCATATAACAGATCTCATCACTGAGGCTTCCAGCTACGAGAGAGCATGGGTACCTGTTATAAGAGATCTCGGTGCAGAGATAAAGGATACCATCGCAGTCATCGACAGACGCCAGAGCGGCAGGGAAGTGCTGAAGGCACTAGGCGTTGATATGGACACCCTGGCAGGCATCGACACAGCGCTCTTTGATCAGGCTAAGGACAGCGGATATATAAATGAGCAGCAGTATGACCTGGTAATGAAATTCCTCTCTGATCCCGATAAGTATATGAAGGATTTCATCTCTGACCATCCTGATTTTATCAAGGGTCAGATAGCTCTTGGCGGCAAGGCTAAAGAGCGTGCAGAACTTGCCATTTCAAAGGGTTATTGCTAATCTTATATTATTAAATAGAAGGGGAGAACAGAAATGAAGAATATTCCGCTTTATGAAGTAACACGTCCCGAGAACTTAAGAGATGTGGTAAAGACAAGACTTAAGGAGTTTCCCGAAAATCCGGTATTTCTCCATAAGACGAAGAAAGGCGGAGATTACGAGCCTGTTTCCATCGAAAAGTTCGACCGCGACATCGACTCCCTGGGCTCTGCTCTTTTCTCAAAGATAAAGAAGGGGTCCCGTGTGGCTATCCTTTCCGAGACGAGATATGAATGGTACGTATCCTATCTTATGACCACCAACGGTCTCGGATGCGTTGTACCCATCGATAAGGAGCTCCATCCCGAGGAGATCCTGAACTGCCTTGAAAGGGCAGAGGTGGATGTTCTCATCTTCTCCAGGACGAAGCTCGATGTAGTAAATGAGATCTACGGCAAGGTAGATACACTTAAGATGTATGTATCCATGGATGATCTTGAGGATCCCAGGTTCACTTCTTTCCATAAGCTCATCGAAGAGGGCGGAAAACTCCTGGACGAGGGATATAAGGATTATCAGGAGACACCCATCGATGTAGATGAGATGACCATCCTCCTGTTTACATCAGGTACAACATCAAAGTCCAAGGCAGTAATGCTCAACCAGAAGAATATCTGCACCAACCTTATAGCCATGTTCTCCATGCTCTATATCGACAGAAATGACGTATTCTTCTCCGTTCTTCCCCTGCATCATACATATGAGTGCACCTGCGGCTTCATCGGCCAGGTCTACAGAGGAACAACCATCGCCATCTGCGAAGGGCTTCGTTATATCACCACCAACATCAAGGAGGCTAAGCCCACCTGCGTACTCATGGTGCCTGTTATGCTGGAGATGTTCTACAAGGGCATCATGAAGAAGGTAAATGCAGATCCCAAGATGGCTAAGAAGCTTAAGACAGGTATCAAACTCAGCAGATTCCTTATGAAGCTCCATATCGATGTCAGAAGAAAGCTATTCGCCCAGATCCATGAGACCTTCGGCGGAAGGATGAGGCTCATCATCCTTGGCGGAGCTCCCGTAAATCCCGATATGCTCCAGTTCTTCCAGGATATCGGCTTCCTCTGTGTACAGGGCTACGGCCTTACAGAGTGCGCACCTATCCTGGCCCTTAACAGGGACTGTGACTTTAAGAACGAAGCAGCCGGACTTCCTCTTCCCGGATCCGAGGTCAAGATCCTCGATCCCGACGAGGACGGTATCGGTGAGTTCATTGCAAAAGGCGATAATGTCTTTATGGGTTATTACAAGGATCCCGAGGCAACAGCTGCTGCACTTGATCCCGAGGGATGGTATCACACTGGTGACCTGGGCTATATCGACAAGGACGGCTTCTGCATCATCACAGGCCGTAAGAAGAACGTTATCATCGCCAAGAACGGTAAGAACGTATTCCCTGAAGAGATCGAGTATCTCCTGTCACTTTCTCCCTATGTGGCTGAGAGCGTTATCTCCGGCGAAAATGATGAGAAGAAGGACGATATCGTCATCGTTGCCACCATCTTCCCGGATATGGATGAAGTAACTGCAAAGCTGGGAGAGAACCCTTCCGATGAGGATATCGAGAAGCTCCTTAAGGAAGTTACTGATGAAGTAAACCTCAAGCTCACCAACTACAAGAAGATCAAGAAGGTAGTCCTTCGTAAGACTGAGTTCGAGAAGAATACTTCCAAGAAGATCAAGAGGTATTGATCCTAACCTGATATGTCATTCTTAACAGTCCTATTCTATTTGTTCATAAGACCGATCGAATTGCTGTTAGAGCTTATTTTTTCTGTGTCTTATAAGATAACGGGTATCCCTGGGATATCCGTTGTCCTTTTAAGCGTCATATTAAATATCCTGATCCTTCCCCTGTATATAAAAGCAGATGAACTGCAGCTTAAGAGTGCAGAGAAGGAGAAGGCCCTGAAGCCCTGGATGGACAGGATAAGGAAGACCTTTAAGGGCGATGAGAGGTTTATGATCCTCAATGCCTACTATAAGGAGAACGATTACTCTCCCGCCGATGTTTTCAAAGGATCTTTTTCGCTGCTTCTTCAGGTGCCTTTCTTTATCGCTGCATTTCATATGCTGTCGGGGCTTAAGATCTTTCAGGGCACGTCTTTTCTTTTCGGACTGATAAAGGACCTGAGCGTTCCCGACGGATGCATCTCCCTGGGAAGCATTTCCATAAATCTCCTGCCGGTACTTATGACGGCCATAAACCTCATCTCCGGTCTTGTATATACAAAGGATCGAAGCACCAGGAACAGGGTACAGGTAATACTTATAGCACTTGTATTTCTCGTGCTCCTTTATGATTCACCTTCAGGTCTCGTTCTTTACTGGACATGTAATAATCTCTTTTCGCTCCTGAAGAATATCGTCCTTGAAGTCATCGGTTTTAAGGGTAAGGGCGAAAAGAAGACTGTCACAAAAGGGGAGGGGGCTTCCGATAAAGGCCTTTCCATTGCAGGACTTCTGTACCTCAGCGTCCTGGTTGGCCTTCTTGTGCCTTCGGATATCCTGCCCACCGCCGTTTACCACTTTGTTAATATCCACGCCTACAGTAATCCCGTAAGCTATATGATCATTTCATTTCTGACTGGACTTGGAACCTTTGTGCTCTACGGGTCATTCATATATGTCCTTTCAGGAGAGAAGATAAGGAAATACTTTTCCTTTGCCGTAGCTTTTGTCTGCGGCATGCTGACCATGAACTATTTTGCCTTCGGCAAAGTGGGCCCTCTGACGCCCCTTATGAGGCTTCAGACCATCGTCTATGAACCGGAGACATCCTTTGTAATCTTTAATATCCTTATCATCGTCCTGGTATTCATGCTCTTCTTTATTATCTGGAGGAACAACAGACATATCATTACGGCGGTGATAGTAGCCGGACTTCTGGCCATTTCCTTTATGTGCATAAAGAACCTTTCACAGATCACGAAGGAATATGAGCATCTCCGTTATGCAACTGAAGAGACACAAGCGGCCGAGCTCAAGCTCTCCAGGAACGGAAAGAACGTGGTGGTCATAATGATGGACCGTGCCATGGGATATCTTTTCCCGTATATGCTCAATGAAAGGCCTGAACTCGCTGAGAGCTTTGAAGGATTTACATACTACCCGAACACTATCTCCTTCGGCGAATATACAAACACAGGAAGTATGGCCCTTTACGGCGGATATGAATATACCCCGGATAAGATCAACAGCAGGGACGATGTATCCCTGGAGGAGAAGCAGAACGAATCCCTTAAGGTAATGCCCGTAAACTTCTATGAGAACGGCTATAAGGTAACTGTCTGTGATCCCACATATGCAGGATATGAATGGATCCCGGATCTTTCCATATATTCTGATTATCCGGATATGGACCTTTATGTAACGGATGCCAACCTGAATCCTTATATGGAGGATATAATCGCAGAGGAGACCGTGGTGAGGAACAGGGACTTTTTCTGCTACAGCCTATTCAGGGTATCTCCCGTGTTCATAAGGAGCTTTCTCTATGATAACGGCATGTATCACGCTCCCGACAGGGAACTTTCCTCAGACTTTGTCCAGGTGACGGAGGATCCTTACACAGCAAGAGGATATGATATCGATTTCCTTAACGGCTATACGGCCCTTCAGGCTTTCCCTGACATCACCACCATCGGATATGAAGATGAGAACACATTTATAATGATCTCAAATAATACGGCCCATAATGAGGCGCTTCTTTCGGAGCCTGATTATGTTCCGGAACTTAGTATCGATAATACCGAATATGATCTTAACAATATGGACAGGTTCACCCTGGACGGATTTACCCTTGGAGTTGATGAGATAAGGGACTACAAGATCTACCAGTGCAATATGGCTTCCTATCTGCTGCTGGCCGACTGGTTCGACTACCTCCGTGAGAATGATCTTTATGACAATACCAGGATCATCATCGTCGCAGATCACGGAACATCTCTTAATGATGAACTGGCAGATCAGTATGACGGTGCCAATCCCCAGAGCTTCAACCCGGTGCTCCTGGTAAAGGATTTCGACAGTGAGGGGGAGATCATAACAGATGATACCTTTATGACTAATGCCGATACTCCCATGCTCGCCTTTGAAGGTCTTATAGACGATCCCGTAAACGTCTCCACGGGAAATCCCGTAACAGATGAGGACAAATACGATATGCCCCTTCTTATCACGGATAATCCCAATCTTCTCATAGATGACAACAACGGAAATGTCTTTACTCCGGGATACTGGTATGAATTCAACGGAGATCAGCTCTTTGATCCCGATTGCTGGGTATATTACGGCATAGAATAGTATATAATAGTCTTTGAAAATAATATCAGAAGGTGAATATCTATATGTTAAACGACAGTAATATTGCCCGTATCATAGATGCGGCAATGAGTAAGACTGCTGATTTTGCCGAAGTATTCATAGAAGAGAGCAGGAGCTCATCAGTTTCCATGCTCAACGGCAGGGTCATAAAAGCAGGTTCAGGCGTAGCATCAGGCGTCGGTATAAGGCTCATGGCAGGCACCAATGTGGTCTATGTCTATTCCAATGACTTTGACGCAGATGGCCTTATAAAGCTGGCAGGAGAGGCTGCAGATGCCCTGAAGGGAAACAGCAGGGGAGAGATAAAGGAGCTGGAATCCAGATGTTTCAGGACTGCTTCCGATATTAATATCGATCCCATGACAGTAAGAAAGACTGATAACGTAGCATTTCTAAAGCAGGCATCCGATCATGCCCTGTCCTTTGATCCGCTGATCACCCAGGCTGCAGCATCCTTCACAAATAACATGAGGACCATAAGGGTGGTAAACTCCGAAGGAATAAACAGGGAATCATCTGATACCAGGATGCGTTTTTCCGTTGAGGTCATCGCAACAAAAGGCAACGAAAAGCAGACCGGCAGGATAGCTCCAGGAACACTCCGCGGATATGAATTCGTCAATGAGTATCCCATCATCGAAAAGACCACACAATGCTGCGAGACAGCACTTCGAATGATAAATGCAGGTTATGCCCCTTCAGGAAAGATGCCCGTGGTCCTTGGAAACGGCTTCGGCGGCGTTATCTTCCACGAGGCCTGCGGTCACTCACTGGAAGCAACAGCAGTAGGTATAAAGAGTTCCTGCTTTACTGATATGCTGGGTAAGAAGATCGCATCAGATAAGGTAACAGCCTACGATAATGCAAAGATAAAGGGCGAATGGGGATCTTATGAGATCGATGACGAGGATGGTATATCTTCCAACCTTCTTCTCATCGAGAACGGCATTCTCAAGAACTATATGGTGGATAAGCTGGGATCCCGCAGGATGAACTGTGAGAGCACCGGATGCGGAAGACGTCAGGATTATTCCTATGCGCCCACATCCAGGATGAGCAACACATATATCGACAAGGGCGAGGACGATCCCAAGGACATCATCTCCGACACTGAGTACGGCCTCTACTGTTCCCAGATGGGAGGAGGCTCCGTTGATACCACCACCGGTGAGTTCAACTTCGCAGTAAACGAAGGATATATGATCAGGAACGGTAAGATCTGTGAGCCTGTAAGGGGGGCGACCCTCATCGGCAAGGGATCAGAGGTCCTTCTTAATATCGACAGGGTGGGAAATGACCTGGAGCTTTCTGCAGGAATGTGCGGCTCCATCTCCGGCGGCATCCCGGTAACCGTGGGCCAGCCTACCATAAGACTTTCCTCCATCCTTGTCGGCGGAAGAGAGGAGGGAGAAGTATGATGGATAAAGCTACTTACGAAAGCCTGCTCTCAGGGATCCTTTTAAAGGCGGAAAAGCTGGGCTTTGATGAATCCCAGGCTTCTTATTTCAGCGGTATCTCCATGGAGGTATCCGTCCTTAACGGTGAAGTCAATTCCTTTGAGAGGTCCTCGGAACAGGGCATCAGGTTCAAGGGTAAAAAGAACGGCCAGATGGCATCTTCCGTTACTAATGTCTATACTGACGAAGCTATTGACTACATGCTCAATAATGTATCCGAGAGCTGCGATATCCTGGATGATGAAGATGAGGATTTCATCTACTGTGATCCCGACAACAAAGAGCTTTACTGTTCCCAGATCACGAATGCCTTTGATAAGAATACCTATTCCAGGTTTGAATCCATTGCACTTAAGCTGGAAAAGGATATCCTTGCTTCTGATCCTGCCATCAAGGCTGTTGATTATCTTTCCATCTCCTGCGACAGGGCGATGAACAGAAAGATCAATTCAAAGGGACTTCAGGCTTATACCGACAGCGATTTTGTCTCCGTCTACGCAGGCGCCCGCGCCGAGAAAGACGGCCAGGTAAAGACTTCCGGCTATTACTGGTACGGAAATGATATCGATAAGTTCGACAGCGATGATTTCGTAAAGGTATTTAAAAAGAGGATCATGGATAAGTTCGGCGGAACTTCCGTAGCTTCCGGAAAATACGACATCATCCTTGGAAATGAAGCCGTAGTGGCATTCTTTTCCACCTTTATGTCTAACTTCTCATCCTATTCAATGCAGAAGGGATTATCGCTCCTGGCAGGGAAGGAAGGGGAGGTCATCGCCTCGGATACCCTTAATATAAAGGAGATCCCCTTATATGAAAAAGCTTTGAAAAAAGTGCCCTTCGACAGCGAAGGCGTCGCTACCACAGAGAAATATATCATCGAAAAGGGCAAGTTCAATACTGCTTTCTATAACCTTAAGACCGCAAACAAGGCAGGTATCAAGTCCACCGGAAACGGTTTCGGCAGCATGAGCTTTTCAAATCTTATGATCGAGCCCGGCGAAAAGAGTTTCGACGAACTGTGCATGACCATTGGAAACGGTCTTTATATCACAGACCTTGCAGGACTTCATGCCGGCGTAAATACCATAAGCGGTGATTATTCCATATTCTGTGAGGGTTTTAAGATCAGGGACGGTAAGGTCGCAGGGGCAGTTGAGCAGATCACCATATCAGATAACTTCTATGACTCTATAAAGAAGATCTCTGATGTAGGAAATGATATGTATTCAGAGCCCGGAGGAGCAGGCGAGTTCTTCGCACCCTCCATGATCATCAAAGATATAAAGGTTGCAGGAGAGGCTGTCGAATAACTTTTTCTATAGTGATATAATCTTTTCTTGAGATAACTATTTGGAGGTTCAAAAATGGACAGAAAGATCGAGACCAAGTGCGTTCAGGCAGGCTGGACACCTAAAAATGGCGAGCCCAGGCAGGTTCCCATCTATCAGAGTACTACATTTAAGTATGATTCATCTGATGATATGGGTGCATTATTTGACCTTGAGGCTTCCGGATACTTTTATTCAAGGCTTCAGAATCCCACTAATGATTTTGTGGCAGCTAAGCTCTGTGAGCTTGAAGGCGGTTTTGCAGGAATGCTCACTTCATCAGGACAGGCAGCAAACTTCTTCGCAGTATTTAATATATGTGAAGCAGGTGATCATTTTATCTCTTCATCATCGATCTACGGCGGAACATATAATCTCTTTGGTGTAACAATGGCCAAGATGGGCATCGAGTGCACCTTTGTTGATCAGGATCTGCCTCTGGAGGAACTTCAGAAGTATGTAAAGCCCAACACAAAATGCATCTTCGGCGAGACTATCACAAATCCCACATGTACTATCCTTGATTTTGATAAGTTCTCAAAGCTCGCCCATAATAACGGTATTCCGATTATCGTCGATAATACATTTGCCACACCTGTAAACTGCAGGCCTTTTGAGTTCGGCGTGGATATCGTGACCCATTCAACGACAAAGTATATCGACGGACATGCATCTGGCGTAGGCGGAGCTATCATAGATTCAGGAAACTTTGACTGGATGGCCCATAAGGAGAAATTCCCCGGACTTACAACACCTGACGAATCATATCACGGCATCACATATGCTGAGAAATTCGGTAAGGGTGCTTATATTACAAAGGCTACAGCACAGCTCATGAGGGACTTCGGTTCGATCCAGTCACCCCAGAATGCATATTATCTCCAGCTTGGACTTGAATCACTCCATGTCCGTATGCAGAGACATTGTGAAAATGCCCAGAAGCTCGCTGAATTCCTTGAAAGCGATGACCGTATTGCATGGGTTAATTATCCCGGATTAAAAACGAACAAATATTTTGATCTCGCTCAGAAGTATCTGCCCAATGGAACATGCGGCGTAATGTGCTTCGGTATCAAGGGCGGCCGGGATGCATCTGTAAGATTCATGGATAATCTTAAGCTCATCTCCATCGTTACACACGTTGCTGATGCAAAGAGCTGCGTTCTTCATCCTGCAAGCCATACACACAGACAACTTACTGATGAGCAGCTCATCGAGGCAGGCATCGCTCCTGATCTTATCAGATTCTCTGTTGGTATCGAAAATGCAGATGATCTTATAGAGGATATCAAGCAGGCACTTGATAATGTATGATATTTAAAAACTGTACATAGATAAAAAGCCGTGGCAGATGCTGCGGCTTTTTTATAATTCATAAAAGTACGTTAAAAGTACATTTTGGGGATGCCCGGACGTACTTTTTTGATACTTTTTATTATTAATGTATCATATGGGGCTTTTTCAGGTCTTCTCAATTCACCAAAATTGTAATTATACCGAATTAGGTAACCATAAAAAACGATCAGTCGTATCTTACTCACTTCTTCTCAGCCTGATGAGATAGATGGCAAAGACCACTCTTACGATGAGCAGCATTACTACGATACCGATAAGATCGATACAGACATCAACGATGGATCCGGTACGGCCTGTTACAAAAAGCTGATGATATTCATCAAGGATCGCAAACAGGACTGAAAACCAAAGCGACAGGATTATATAAAGTTCATTATCTGATTTGATCATCTTCGTCGGAGACTGATCATAGGAATTCATAGGAGAGATCAGATTGGTAAATCTGATGGCAAGAAATGACAACAATGAAAGAACTGAATATTCCAGGATATGTGTTCCTTTCCTGATCATTACTTCAGTAAGCCCTGTCTCACCGAATATGGAATTTACATATTCAAGAAAGCCCATGCTCCTGGCTGAGGAATCATCACCTGTTTCAGAGGAAAGGAAAAAAATGAGATACATCCATGCCAAAGTAATGATCCATAATACTACAGATGCAACTATATAAAATATAGATAACTCGTTTTCCCTGTTATTGTCCCTGCGCATGTTTTAATTATATTTCATAGCCCTTTCGATGTCACGCTTAGCCTGCTTTTTAGCCTCTACATCGCGCTTATCGTAGTTTTTCTTACCTCTGGCGAGTCCTATCTCGAACTTGACCCTGCCATCCTTAAAATAGCATTTTGTGGGCACCAGTGTAAGTCCGTCCTGCTTAATGGTGGAATAGAGCCTTATGATCTCCCTTTTATGCATCAGGAGCTTTCTTGACCTCATGGGATCAAGGTTAAACCTGTTTCCCATCTCATAAGGACTGATATGTACTCCAACAAGCCACATCTCTCCTTCCTTTACGGTGACGTAGCTGTCCTTGAGGTTCACTTTTCCCGCACGGAGGCTCTTTACTTCCGTGCCTGACAAAACAACTCCGCACTCATATTTCTCTTCGATGAAATAATCGTGAAAAGCCTTCTTATTTTCTGCTATTACTTTTATACCTTTACCCGCAGGCATTGTTTCCTCCAAGTTTCAGTGAGGGCTTTGCATTGAGATCCAGTGCGTCCCTCCTGCCGTTAATATACTCATAATAGCCTGCAGATGCTATCATGGCGCCGTTATCGGTACAAAGGCCCAGCGGCGGATAGAATAATCTGAGGCCGTTCTCTTTTCGTGCCGTATCAAAGGTCTTTCTCAGGAAGGAATTGGCACTTACGCCTCCCGCAAGGCAGATGGTCTTTATACCCGTCTCCTTTGATGCCTTGAGGGTGTTTTCCAAAAGGATCTGCGCAAGATGCTGCTGATAGGAAGCCGCAAAATCTTTAAGTACGGGCTCTTCCCCCTTTTGCCTCATTCCGTTTATGAGATTAAGAGCTGATGTCTTGATACCGCTGAAAGAGAAATCAAGTGTATCACCCATATGCGTTTTTGAAAAGGTGTATGCGTTTGTATCTCCACCCTGTCCTGCCTTATCCATCTTGGGGCCGCCGGGATATCCCAGGCCGATCACCCTGGAGATCTTATCTATGGCCTCCCCTGCCGCATCGTCCCTGGTCTTCCCCAGGACCTCCAGATCAAGATAGTCCTTAACATGGACTATGGCAGTATTTCCGCCGCTTACACAGAGGCAGAGAAATGGCGGTTCGAGCTCGGGAAATGCCAGATAATTGGCACATATATGACCGTGGAGATGGTTTACTCCCACCAGGGGCTTTCCTGATGCGGCACAAAGCCCCTTGGCAGCCGAAAGGCCCACCAGAAGGGCTCCCACAAGACCGGGACCATATGTGACTGCAACTGCATCTATATCATCCAGGGTCATCCCTGCCTCGGAAAGCGCATTATCGATACAGGGATAGACTGCATCAACATGCATCCTTGAGGCGATCTCAGGGACTACTCCTCCATACTGCTCATGAAAATCAGCCTGGGAAGCTATTATATTACTTACTATCTCCCTGCCGTTCTTAACTACTGAACAGGCAGTCTCATCACAAGAGGATTCAATGCCGAGGATATAGATATCTTTTTCCATGATCACTCCTTGATAAAGAAAGATGTCATGAAATCCATGACCGTATCTATATATGTGTCCTTACCGATCCTGAAGGACTCCAGATAACCTGCACCCGGCACCATAAGAGATGTGGTGATACCTGAGTTGAGCCTGTTCCTCTCAGTTACGATCTGGGAGATCTTATCAGCGCCTATAAAGGTATCGTGGCCTCCGTAGATTATACATACGGGTACCGGGAGCCTTGAGATCTCAGCTACGAGGTTTACGGGCTCTGTACCGCCCGTGGAGACCCTGATGGCATAAGGAACAAAGTTCTGTGTAATGACACCCAGGAACTCGTTCTGGACTACTACAGGCTTGATGTAGTCGTCGGAATTCTTGGCCGGGGAATCAAATATCATTCCCTTTATGTAAGACTTGTCAAATCCCAGCTTAAGAAGATCGTCACTGTATTCCATCTGCTCAGCTTCTGTAAGATCAGCATCAGGCAGCTGGTCATATGCGATGACGCAGGAGGTACAGCCGGTACCGATACCGTAAAGTACTACATCAGTGGTAACAGATATGGATCTTACCTGGGCGATGGCACCGATAACATCCTGCCACTCCAGATAACCATAGGCACTTATATCACCTTCGGACTCACCGGAATTACGAAGATCGAAAAGAAAGACATTATATCCGTTATCGAGCCATCCTTCGATCATATCGACCATATTTACGCCGAACTGGAGCCTGTTGTCACCTGTATTATGGACAACGATAACTGTTGTTATGGGGTCCTCGCATTTAAAGAACCAGCCGGACAGCGTGGTCTGGCCGTCAAAGGACTCAAAGCTGCAGGTGGAGTATGAAGGAAGGATATTAGACGGAACGTTTGAGATCTCCGTCTTATCCAGGTTCATAAGGTTGTTTGAAGACAATACCGTAAGGACGATAAAGAAGATAAGGGCAAAAGCGATAAGGCTCAGATAGAGGGCACTTCTTACTATGAAGTTTCCTCCCCTTTTTCTTCCCCTCTTCTCAGTCTCTACTCCGATAAATCCACGCGTCATAACATGTTTTTCTTCTTAAGGATGATGGCGCTGATGACAACACTTGCGATGCATCCGAAGAGCAGTGCGAAGAAAGGTATGGGATTAGTTGCAAAATCAGCATCCCAGGGCATTGGACAGTTCTGGCCGAAGAAGCATCCGATAAGGTCGGGCATCGTAAGGCAGATCGTAGCCGCAGCCAGGATCTTCATTATGTCATTAACGTTATTGTTGATGATGGAAGCATAAGCATCAGTTGTGGAGCTTACGATATTGGCATAGATATCAGCCATCTCGTGAGCCTGCTTATACTCGATGACAACATCCTCAAGAAGATCCTCATCCTCATCATAGAGTTTGATGATCCTTCCTCTCATCAGCTTCTCGAGAACCGCCTCGTTTGATTTAAGGGATGAAGCGAAGTAAACGAGGGACTTACTGAGTTCAAGGAGTTTATAGAGCTGGTTATTGGAGATCTCTTTGGCGAGCTCGCTCTCGGCTACCTCCAATGTCTTATCGATGAATCTCAAAAGTCTCAGGTATTCCCTGGCGACGGCGAAAAGGATCTGGATGGTAAATCTCGTCCTGAACGGGATATAAAGGTCCTTGATCCTGTTTTCGATAAAGTGATCGAGTATGGGTGTCTGCTTAAGTGAAACAGTGATTATATGCTTATCTGCAAGGATGATACCAAGAGGAGTCGTCTCATACTTGATGAGGTCCTTCTCCCTTCTGGAATAAGGCACGTCAACGATGACGAGTACGATACCCGTGTCATCATCATAGTCGATACGAGGCCTCTCTTCTTCATCGAGAGGATACCTTAAGAACTCCTGTGGAATATTGAGCTCAGTCTCGATCTTGGAGATCTCAGCTTCCGTAGGAGAATAAAGGTTTATCCAGCAGTCGTTGGTGATGGTATCAGTCTCTGTAGTCCTGTATATCTGTTTGGAGACTGTCTGCTTTATTTCTGATGATCTGTAGATCTCGAGCACGGTAGACCTCCTTTAGATATAAATAACTAAAGTATTTTACCACCATATTATTATTTTTTCTATATTATATGTCAGTCGATGCCTGAGGAGCCGAATCCGCCGCCCCTGTTCTGACCGATGGCAAGAACGGAATCCACCTCAACGGGATTCACATAAGTAACTCTTGCAAATACCATCTGGGCGATGCGGTCACCCTTCTTTATAAGATAAGTACCGTGCTTGCAGCTCTTATCGCTGAGAGTAAAAGGCTCTGTATCGGAAGCATCCTCCCTCATGGAGGCATTATAGATTATGACATTGACCTCATCCCTGTAACCGCAGTCGATGGTTCCGGGAGAATTGGGAACTCTCAGGGGTGTCTTAAGGGAGATACCGCTCCTGGGCCTGATCTGGACTTCATATCCCATGGGGATGGCCATCTTAAGACCCGTAGGAACAAGAACGCTCTGTCCGGGATGGACCAGGATGTCTTCACAGCTGTAAAGATCCATTCCTGCATCACCCTCATTGGCATATGTGGGGATGACTGCATCCTCTCTGCATTTCTCTATGGGAAGATCACAAAATTCCATTCATCATACCTCCGTAAAACACTGTATTACATCATATCCGAGCTCTGAAAGAGTAACGGAATCATTATAATCGAAAAGGTTCTTGGCGTCTCCCCAGATGGAGGAGGAACAGTCGGCCGGTCTTGATATAAGGACGCATTCCTTCTGTGAATCAGAGGAGATCAGAGTGACATTATCCTTATCAAAGCACTCCCTGCATCCGTTCCTGTGACAGCCGAGGGGGCAGAAATCACTCTGCATCCAGGGGATGGGACCTCCGGAGTGGACTATGAGGGTCCCTCCTCTTCCCTTGCCGGAAGAGAGCATATTGATGGTATCTTCCGGTGTCATCTCATGGGAGATACATGCTCCGTCGCAGCGGGATAATGTGCAATCCAAAGTTTTACTGTTATAGATATTGGAACCGAAGGAAGCAAAATGCAGAACTCCCAGCTCCTTATAAAGATCTGAAGAGCTGTAGACATCAGAGTCGATAACAGCCAGGAACTTCTCCCCAACAGCTTCAGAAAAAGCCTGTAAAGCTTTGTTTGCAGCAGATGCTAACCTGTCGTGGAATGCATCGGGCATAACGACGCAGGCTTTGACATCATTATCATTGATCATGCCGGTAATACGAAGGAACATCTTCCTGTCCATGATGTCAAAGATACTGAACGCATAGATATCGGCATCCCTTCTAAGGTCTCCTTTGATCCTTCTGACAGCCGGAAAATAGTAAAGGGACATGATGTCTTCAGATACTTTCGGTATCTCTTCCCTGACTTCATCTGCCGTTTCAGGGAAGCCCGTCATATGGGATGATGTGAAGTCGATCTCATTTATAAGAGCATCAGTAAGTTCCCTTCTCACATCATTTAGAAGGCTTATGGGGCAGCATACGGAAGTATCACCCGTAAAGTACACATCTTCCACCACAAATGGTGTATTTCCGGTCTTCATGAACTGTGACCTGATCCTGTCCTCATCCACGGCATGGCCTTCATAGGAATCATCCAGCTCCAGCTCTTCAGTCTGGGCAAACACCTCATTAAAGATACCTGATGACACCTTGGCATTGGCAGAGATCTTTCCGTCTCTGATATCCAGGGATATGGTCACCGGGGTCTTCCTTACGTTCTTTGATGTATCAAAATCATGGCTCATAAGATAGACATTTGCATTCTTATTGAGCTTTGAGATCATATCGGGATGAAGTCCCTTAAGGGTAACAGAACCCGGAGCCTCATGGACCTTTCCTATGGGGAAGGAACAGACTTCAGTATTCTTCTCCCTGATGGAGATATAATCGCCCTTTACCGGGATGGGAGATCCTTCCTTGGTCTTTACGGCGATGGTACCCTTTTTCGCATCTGTAGAGGAAACAAAGCCTATACGGAGGCCGAACTTTCCGACGAACTCACCGGAGAGGAAATTATCCTGCTTCCTGCCTGTAAGATACTGGGATGTGAAGTCACCTCCCCTGTTGAAGTTGACAAGGAGGGCATCCTTTACGCTCTTTAAGGTCTCCTTCGAGTATGTACCGTCATAATATGCGTCTATAAGGGTCCTGTAAGCGCTTACAGCGGAAGATACATATCCGATGTCTCTCATCCTTCCCTCGATCTTTAAAGAGGCAACACCGGCCTTTATGAGCTCGGGGATAAGATCAGCTGTGGATCTGTCCTTAGGCGACAGCAGATGGCCTGTCCTCAGGACATCGTTTTCGCCGTTCTTAAGTGTATATTCCTGTCTGCAGGGCTGGGCACACACGCCTCTGTTTCCGGACCTGCTCCCGCTCTTGTTCATGGAGGAAAAGAGACAGAGTCCCGAATAGCAGACACAGATGGCTCCGTGGGCAAACACCTCAAGTTCGATGCCCTCCCTGGATGCTAGCCTCACCCTGTCGGAGATCTCGCTTACGGAAAGTTCCCTGGGGACTACTATCCTTGAGATGCCGAGCTTTTTAAGTTCGGAGAGGTCATCTCTGGAATAGATATTCATCTGGGTGCTGGCATGGAGCGGGATCTGTGGATACGTCTTATGGATAAGCTCCAGAAGTCCCTTATCCTGGATAAGGATAGCGTCGATACCTGCATTATATGCGTCAGATGCCAGCTGCAGTGCGCTCTCTATCTCATCGTCATTTACAAGTGTGTTGAGGGTAAGATAAACAAGGGAACTTCTCCTGTGGGCATATGAGCAACCCTCGGCGATATCCTCCATGGTGAAATTATCTGCATTTATCCTGGCATTAAATATATCAGCTCCGATATATACGGCATCGGCACCGTTATCAACAGCCGCCTTAAGAATCGGAAGTGATCCCGCAGGGGCAAGAAGCTCAATCTTTTTTCTCATCTTCTTCATTCTCCTGAGCAAGAAGTTCCATGGGGGTGGGATCCTTTACTATCTGCTTTTCCTCCAGCATGACCTTCTGCTGCAGATACATAAGCTCAGTCCTCAGGTTACTGTTCTCGTCCTGAAAAGAAAGGAGTTCTTCACATGCATCTATAAGTGCGAGGGTGGTTATCTTTGAATTCGTAAGACCGGGATTATTATCCTTGGCATTTGACAGGATCCTGTTGGCAAGGGATGCGATACGCTTGATCCTAAGATCGCTCATATCGTCATTACTTCCCAGGAGATATCTGTTTCCTGCGATCTCAACAGAGACCCTTCTGGGCATCAGCTGGTTCGTGGGCTCCTTGAGCTTGTTTCTTTTCTCGATCTTCTCTTCAAGTGTCTCGATCTTCTCTGCGGTGAGATCCTTGCTCATACTGCCGCCTTTAAATCTCTGCTCATATGTAGTCATCAGGGGAAGATCTTCCTTCTGCCCCTTCTTTTTCCTCATGACCTTATTGTCGGAATATCTCCGGAGTATACTGTCAGCATTAGAATTGGAATTTTTCTTCATATCAACCACCTGAAAAGATTTCAAATAATTATAGCATTATTTCATGTATCTTGCCGTATATTGTCGCATATTCGGAAGGACATAAGTCCTCTGCCCTCACCCTGTCGGGATCTTTCCCCATATCTTTCAGGGCATCCTTAACAAAGGGGCAGTTATTTATGAGCTTTTTCCTCCTCTGGGAAAAACAGCGGGAAAGGAAATCGTAAAATCCGCTGTCGGGATAAAAGCCGTTATCCTTCCTGGTAAAGGTAATGACGGCAGAGGTGGTATGGGGCTTCGGATGAAAGCACTCTCTGGATACGGAAAACTCCTTTTTCACATCGCCGTAAAGAGAACACATAATACTCAAAGGACCATACTGTTTGGTATTTTGTGGAGCATCGATCCTTCTCATGGCCTCTTCCTCTATCATGAAGGTCATCTTCTTTGTGTTCTTAAGGTCAGTAATGAGCTTGATGATGATGGGAGTCATAACATAGTAAGGGATGTTGCTTATGGCATAGGAATAGTTGTCTTCACCGTAATCAGAGAGCTTCAGATAATCGCTCCTGATGATATCCACACCAGGAAGCGCCTCAGTAAGATAAGATGCCAGCTTAAGATCTATCTCCACAGCCGTAAGGTCAGCTCCCATACCTGAGAGTTTTTCCGTAAGTGCTCCGATACCGGGGCCGATCTCCAGGACCTTATCTCCTTTTTCTATCTCTGAAGCCTCTATTATCCTGTCGATGACTTTATCATCACACAAGAAATTCTGCCCGAACTTGTTGGCGGGCAGAATCTCGTTGGTGCTCAATATTGAAATGACCTCTTCCCTGTTCATCAGAGGAAATATGCGATACCAGACTCGAAGATCTTCTGGTCCTTGTTACCGGGGATATTCTTGGTGAGGTCGGGCTCATATCTTTCGCTGTGGCCCATCTTACCGAAGATCCTTCCGTCAGGAGACAGGATACCCTCGATGGCACAGGTGGAACCGTTGGGGTTAAAGTCTGTGCCTGTGGCGAGCATGCCCATGTCATCAACATAACATGTAGCTACCTGACCATTCTTGATGAGCTTCTGGATAAGATCATTATTTGCTACGAAACGTCCCTCACCATGGGAGATGGGAATGTTATAGATCTCGCCGGGCTTGACCTGTGTAAGCCAGGGGCTGTTGTTGCTCATGATCTTCGTAGCAACATAGGAATTCTGGTGACGTCCGATATTATTAAATGTAAGTGTAGGATCATCGGAGGTAAGCTCCTTGATATCGCCGTAAGGAACGAGTCCCAGCTTGATAAGGGACTGGAATCCGTTACAGATACCGAGCATAAGACCATCCCTGTTGAACAGGAGATCCCTTACAGCCTCAGTAACATACTGGTTTCTGAAGGCAGCTGCAAAGAACTTACCTGAACCCTCGGGCTCATCACCTGCGGAGAATCCGCCGGGGAGCATGATTATATTGCTGTCATTTATCTTCTTTGCAAGAGTAGTAAGGGACTCGGTGATATCATTCTGGTTCCTGTTCCTGATAACGAAGACATCAGCCTCACCGCCTGCCCTCTCGAAAGCCCTTGCTGTATCGATCTCACAGTTTGTACCGGGCATAACGGGGATGATTACCCTGGGCTTAGCACCCTTAAGGACACCGGGAGCTGCCTTGAAGGTCTTATCTGTCTCAAATACCTCTACCTGATAAGGCATGGCGGCACTCTGGGCGAAGGTGGGGAAAATGGGCTCCAGCTTTCCTTCGAAGGAAAGAGCCATGGGACCGCAGTCAGCTGTATTATCGCCATGTGAGAAGTGACCATAGTTATTTGTATGTCCAAGGTAGCGTCCGCCAACCATCTCGATCTTATCGATGGCATTGCTGTCGTTACTTACGGATACGATGATGGTACCAAGGGATCTCTCAAAGAGTTCCTTTTCGGGGAAGTTCTCATCGAAGTTGAATCCCAGGCTGTTACCGAAGCACATCTGTGCAACTCTTGCAGCGATACCTGCGCTCCTTACTACAGCAGCATTGAGGAGAAGTCCTCTGGAGTGAAGCTCCTTGACTGCCTTTACTACCCTAAGGAAGTGTTCCTTCTTGTAGTAGCCCTTGCCATTCCTTGCCACCTTGATGACGTAAGCCTTCTGGCTGGGACCCTTGAATGTAGCTGTTACCAGCTTATCTGTGGTGGTCATGCCGACTGCGAAGGAAACGAGCGTGGGAGGTACATGGATATCGTTGAAGGATCCGCTCATGGAATCCTTACCACCGATGGAGGCAGTACCAAAATCAAGCTGTGCCTGATATGCACCGAGAAGTGCCTGTAAAGGCTTGCCCCATGCGGTCTCTGAACTCATCCTCTCAAAATATTCCTGGAATGTAAGTCTTGCAGTAAGGGGATCGACACCCATGCAGAGGATCTTAAGAAGGCTCTCCACTACTGCGTGGTAGGAACCTGCATAAGGATTCCACTCTGTGAAGTAAGGATCGAAACCGTATGTCATTACGGAGCAGTCCTTTGTGGATCCCTTATCGAGAGGGATCTTGCATGCCATACCTTCCTCGGGAGATGTCTGATACTTACCACCGTAAGGCATAATGGCCGAACCTGCACCGATGGTGGAGTCGAATCTCTGTGAAAGACCCTTTCTGGAGCAGCCCTCAAGGGAATTAAGAGCGCCTGCCAGTGACTTCTTGAAGTCGTGGGGTGTATATGTGGGAAGAACGGAATCGATATATCCGTTTTCCATATCGGAAGGTGTTACTTCAGCCTTTGCAAACTGCTTTGCACCATTTGTATCGATAAAGGATCTGGGAAGGTCAACGATGGTATTTCCGTTCCAGACCATCTTCATGACAGGCTCTTCCGTTACTTCTGCAACGACAGTAGCCTCCAGGTTCTCCCTGGCTGCAGCCTCCATGAACTTATCAAGGGAATCGGGATGGATGACCACAGCCATCCTCTCCTGGGACTCGGAGATGGCGATCTCAGTACCGTCAAGACCCTCATACTTCTTGGGAACAAGGTCGAGATTGATCTTAAGGCCGTCAGCCAGCTCACCGATGGCAACGGATACACCGCCGGCACCAAAGTCATTACATCTGATGATGAGCTTTGTAACTTCAGGATCTCTGAAGAGCCTCTGGAGCTTTCTCTCTGTGGGAGGATTACCCTTCTGGACCTCAGCACCGCAGGTAAGGACTGACTTCTCATCATGAGCCTTGGAGGAACCTGTAGCACCACCGATACCGTCACGTCCTGTCCTTCCGCCGAGAAGTACAACGATATCACCGGCAGCAGGTCTTTCCCTTATGATATTCTCAGCAGGTGCAGCACCTACAACGGCACCGATCTCCATTCTCTTGGCAACATAACCGGGATGATAGATCTCATCAACAAGACCTGTGCAGAGACCGATCTGGTTACCGTAGGAGCTGTAGCCGGCCTGGGCTGTCCTTACGATCTTCTTCTGGGAGAGCTTGCCCTTAAGGGTCATGGATACAGGAACTGTGGGATCACCTGCACCTGTTACACGCATTGCCTGATATACATAGGATCTTCCGGAAAGGGGATCTCTTATGGCACCGCCGAGACATGTGGCAGCACCACCGAAGGGCTCGATCTCTGTGGGATGGTTATGTGTCTCGTTCTTGAACATGAAGATATAATCCTTATCCTCATCGTCAACCTTGATCCTGATCTTGATGGAGCAGGCATTGATCTCCTCAGACTCATCAAGGTCAGCGAGCTTGCCGTCCTTCTTGAGTTTTCTCATGGCCATGGTGGCGATATCCATAAGGCAGATATGCTTCTGGGAGATACGGTCACCATATACCTCTTCCCTGGTCTTCAGGTAATCAGCATATGTCTGCTTGATGTCGTTTGTAAGTTCATCATCGCCGTCGAACTTGATATCTGTAAGTTCCGTAAGGAATGTGGTATGACGGCAGTGGTCGGACCAGTATGTATCGAGCACCCTGATCTCTGTAATAGTGGGGTTCCTTCCCTCTTTCTTGAAGAAATCCTGGGTAAAGAGGATATCAGCCTCGCTCATGGCAAGACCGAGGGATGACCTCAGATCATATAAGGACTTCTCATCCATATCGGTAAATCCGTCGAGTGTCTCGACCTCTGTAGGGATATCATAAACATCCTCAAGCGTCTCAGGCTTCTCAGAAGATGCTTCGCGGCATTCCACGGGATTTATAAGATAATCGGAGATCTTAGCCTTCTGGTCATCCGTAAGAGATCCGTAGAAAGCTACGATCTTTGCTGTCTTTACAAGAGGTCTCTCCTTCTGGGTAAGGAACTGGACGCACTGGGCGGCTGAATCTGCCCTCTGGTCATACTGTCCGGGAAGAGCCTCGATGATCAGGACATAACAGCTGTCGGAAAGATCTATTGTCTCATCATAAACATCATCTACCGGAGGTTCGGAGAAAACGACTTTCTTTGCCTCTTCATACTCCTCATCAGTGATACCTGAGATATCATAACGGTTGATGACCCTGACCTTATCAATGGTCTTGATATCAAGGTCTGCAGTAATATCGCCAAGGATACCCTTAGCCTCAACTGCAAATGCTTCTTTTTTCTCTGAAAGTACTCTTCTAACCTGCATCTGAAGACACTCCTCTTTTCTTCTTTATTAACTTATTGATTATAACATAAATAGAAGATACTTATTGTACTTCCTTCTTATTTGTAACATGCCATCTGAAGACCGCGATACCGATGATCAGGATATACCCGAAAATACTGTAGATATCAGGTCTCTGGCCAAGAAAAAGGACCCCGAGGGCAACGGCAAAGAGCACCTGGGTGTAGTCGAAGACAGATATCTCCTTGGCAGGGGCATATTTATATGCTGTTGTTATACCGAACTGGCCGAAAGTCGCAAACAGACCCGCCAGCAAAAGGCAAAGGAGCTGTTTCCCTGTCATTGGGGTATATGAAAGAACAAGAAAAGGCAGTGTCACGATGGAGGAAAAAAGGCTGAAACAGAATACTATAAGGGGCGGCCTTACACCATTTCCCGTCATCCTCCTTACAAATACATAGGCGGTCCCGGCTCCAAATCCGCTGTAAAGGCCAATGAGGGCAGGTCCTGTAGTTAGCGAAAAGCCGGGCTTTATGATCAGGATAGAACCGAGAAATGCGATCAGCGCAGCAAATATATCCACTTTTTTGGGTCTTTCCTTCAGTACGGGTATCGAAATTATTATCGCAAAAAAAGGAGAAAGCTTATTTAGCATATTGGAATCAGAAAGCCCTATCCTGTCGATGGCATAGAAATTAGCAATAAGTGCTGATGTTCCGAAAAAGCACCTCATAAGTATGTCAGGTATATGCTTCTTTTCAAAGTAGAGATTATCTTTTGACCTGAAGAGCAGAAAAGAAGAAAAGACAAGAGCAATGGCATTTCTGAAAAATGCCTTCTGCATAGTGGGAAGATCACCTGACAGGTTTACAAAAAATGTCATCAGCGAAAAACCGAAAGCAGCAAGAAGTATAAAGAGGATGCCTTTTCTACTGTCGTAGATCCTGTTCATCGTCTGTAATAGATCACCTTTCGATCAGATAATATGGATTTATGTCGCTTCGTCAAACTTCAGTTCCAGCTGTACAGAGCCATTATCAAGCTCAAGCTGACCGAAATACAGGTCGTGCACCTTATTGAAGGTCTTATCAAAATCTGCATCTCCGCCCTTCTGCAATGACTCATAATAAAGATGTTCATGATCTGCAAGTTCAGGGCGAAGCCTTACCATGGTGGCGATACCGATATTGGAGCAGACACTTGTGATCCTCTTTATCTCCACCATAAGATTTGAGAATATGGCATCAGCCATGATATTACACTCTCCCCTGGCCATCCTGGCAAAGTGATTCTGCTTGAGCTGTGCTATGAGCTCTGATGCTACCCTGACCATGGGTTCTATCTGCATTGCAGCATCACCGTCCCTCTTCTTAAAGGCAGTCTCAGCGTGCTCAACTATGTTCGTAACAAGGTTATAGATAACAAGGATCTCGCGGTTTGCAACGTTGGAAAAATGAGTATTGCTCTTTTTCATTCCCTCAGCCAGATCGGCGATATTTACTGCATGATCCCCAAGTCTTTCAAATTCCGCTACGACCTTATAATACTGATTAAGGATCTGGATATGTTCCTCATTCTGGAGGTGGGGCAAAAGCTCGACCATATAGCGGCTGAGCATATCCGTCATCATATCGAGCTCGTTTTCTTCCTTGTTGATCTCCTCATAAGTAGTGTCATTAAACTCACGGAGGATGGCAAAGGACTTGTCTATATTAGTCTCAGCGGCTGAAAGCATAGATAGTAGAACGTTATAGCAACTCTTAAGAGCAATAGCCGGGGTGCTGAAAAATGCGGGAGTAAGTCCGTCGACAGCATCCTGATACTTTCCCTTTTCCTTTACATCATCCTTGATGATAATGCAGCTTAGCTTCTCAAGAATGTAAACGAAAGGCAGAAGGATGATGGCACAGGCGAGGTTGAATACTGAATTGGTATTTGCTATGACACTTGAATTTACGGTACTGTCCCACAATCCGTTGAGCAATCCCATATTATGTATGACTGTGACAACAACAAGTACAAGAACTGTCTTTCCAAGGTTAAAGAGGATATTGAACATACCTACCCTCTTGGCATCTGCCTTGGCGCCGATGGAACATACGATCGCCGTAGTTACGCAGTCACCCAGATAGATACCGACGATAATGGGATAGATGGCCTTGAAGGTCAGAAGTCCCGAGGATGAGAAAGCCTGCAGGATACCGACTGCAGCTGATGAACTCTGAAGAACGAATGAGATACCGGCACCGGCAAGGTACCCGAGGAAGGGATTATCCCCAAGGCTTGAAAAGATCCTCTCTGTAATACCTGAATTCTTTAGTGTATCGACAGCCGCCGTCATATTGAGAAGTCCGGAGAAAAGGACACCAAAACCAATGGCGATATTTCCTGCCGACCTGGTGCTGTTCTTCTTGGCGGACATTATAAGGATAATACCGAGGATAAGCGTTATAGGAGCCAGGGTCGAAGGTTGGAAGAAACGGAGAAAAGAAGTGGCGGATGACCCGGTATCAAGATCAAGGAGCCTGATGATCTGACCTGTGACGGTGGTTCCGACATTTGCTCCGACTATGATACCCAGCGACTGTCTCAAGGTGAGGATACCGGCTGCAACAAGGCCTGATGTAATAACGATCGTGGCAGTTGAGGACTGGATAAGGCATGTGATCAGAAGTCCGAGCAAAAAAGCCTTCACGGGATTATTGGTAACCTTCTCCATGGCATTTTTGAATGCTCCGGAGGAATTTTCCTTAAGAGAATCGCCCATCAGCCTCATTCCGTAAAGGAACATGGCAAGACCGCCGAGAAGTGAGATCACATTAAAAATATCCATATTTTCCCCTTATGATTTCGCTACTTCGGATTTTAACATAACATCATTTTCATTTCATTTATATTTATAACAAAAAGATCAGCCCTGTTTCTTCTCTTTTATGTACAGTTCCTTGGAAAAGATGATGCCTATTATCAACGGAGCCGTATATATAAGGCTCAGGGCATATCTGGCGCCATTATAAGGCGAGGCAAAGAGTACAAGGATGGAAACGAGGACAGGCACAAGGCACAGGACGTGCTTTAGGGACTTTCTTTCCAGAACGAAAAGGAGCGTAAACAAAGGGATCCACCAGGAATAGATGACTGTATAGAAAGGCACAGGGTACTTCATTGAGCACACCTTGTTATAAAGGTCCTTAACTCCAAGCCTTACAGATGAAAGGCCTTCGGGATTAGACGCCTCCACCCAGTCCTGGGACGGGATACCTGTATATATCTGGATGGTGGATACAGGAGAAAAGAATCCCCCGCAGGTACCTAAAGTAGCTTTTATACAGCTTCCGGGATAGCGGAACACAAGAGATATCCAGAGCTTCATGAATTCAGCTCTCTCCTCCCCTGTCGCCTCAAATCTGTAAGTATCCTTAACATTATCGGAGGATGTAAGGCTGTAGTTATCCTCTATGCCGTCATAGTCCACGATATTATCGATGATATCCTTCTCTTCTGAAGACAGTTCCTCACCGTGATCCACCACTACCCTGGCGGTCTGCTGTATAAATGTGGACATCATCTCCTGCTTTCCCCCGGGATAGATATCGGCCATGGGAAATATGACCTTCGGGAGCAGGATGAACATAACAGATACAGGGATAACCGTAGGGATGAGCATCCTGAGCCTCTTTCCCTTAAGTGACGGAGCAAGTAAGAGAGCAAGCCCTGAGATCAGTACAAGATAGACACCTGTCTTCTTGGTCAGGCATAAAAGAAGTGATAATGCCGTATAAAGAACTATAGTCTTCAGATCTGCCCCTTTCCTCACGATATCTATATAAACGATAAGATAGATTATGAAGAAAAGAGAATAAGTGGAATCCTTTATCATGGTGACGTTAAAGACGCAGAGACAGGGCATCAGGGAGACAAATAAAAGAGCAAACTGCCTGTAGATCAAAGGAACGCCGAGCTTTGAGAGATAACAGACCATAAGTCCTATACATAAGGACATCAGGGCCACCTGGACAACCGTAAACAGGAACATTCCGGCATTAATATTTCCCAGAGACTTTCCGATACCTATAAACATTGAATAGATAATGGTATCAAAAACAGGATGATGGTCATTGAGAAAACAGGAAACTGTCTCCTGCCCCGGGATCCAGCTGAAGGACATGGGATCCTTCCCTGTAAAGAAGTCAGTAAGCTGGTTGATGGTATCCCAGTTACATACACCGGGATAGAATATGATGATATAAGGGATATTCAGTATGAAACAGAAACAGGAGGATATGAGTATCCCCTTCCTGTCAAGACCGAGCTCTATCCCCTTTATCCCGCCCCCCGGGACTTTAACAGCAAAAAAGAAGATGGAAAACTCCACCAGACAGAAGATGATAAAGAAGATCAGGGCGCTGCTGCACAGATCGATAACGCCATCCAGGGTCTTTATACCGAAATCACCCTCATCGGAAATATGCTTAACGACGGCGGTAAAGACAGAAAGCAGTGCTATGACTATATTTCTTATGACAGTTTCTTTTTTCATACCTGATTATTATATAACAAAAAGGCTGCCCCGAAGGACAGCCTTTTATTATTAAGCAACTATATTGAGTATCAGAGCTGAGGACCTGCAGCAACGAGTGCCTTACCAGCCTCATTTGTCTCATACTTCTTGAAGTTCTTATTGAATCTCTCAGCAAGATCCTTAGCCTTTGTCTCCCACTCGGAAGCATCAGCATATGTATCTCTGGGATCAAGGATACCTGTATCAACGCCGGGAAGCTCTGTGGGAACCTCTAAGTTGAACATAGGGATAGTCTTTGTAGGAGCCTTGTTGATATCACCGCTGAGGATAGCATCGATGATTCCACGAGTATCCTTGATAGTGATCCTCTTTCCTGTACCGTTCCAACCTGTGTTTACAAGGTAAGCCTTAGCACCGGACTTCTCCATCTTCTTTACGAGCTCCTCAGCATACTTTGTGGGATGAAGCTCAAGGAAAGCCTGACCGAAGCAAGCGGAGAATGTAGGAGTGGGCTCTGTGATTCCACGCTCTGTACCAGCGAGCTTAGCTGTGAATCCGGAAAGGAAGTAATACTTTGTCTGCTCAGGTGTAAGGATAGATACGGGAGGAAGTACTCCGAAAGCATCTGCAGAAAGGAAGATAACGCTCTGAGCGTCAGGACCTGCAGATACAGGGTTTACCTTCTGAACGATATTCTGGATATGATCGATGGGATAAGAAACACGTGTATTCTCTGTAACGGACTTATCAGCGAAGTCGATCTTGCCGTCATCAGCTACTGTTACGTTCTCAAGAAGAGCATTTCTCTTGATAGCGTTGTAGATGTCGGGCTCAGAATCCTTATCGAGGTTGATAACCTTAGCATAGCAGCCGCCCTCGAAGTTGAATACGCCGTTGTCGTCCCAGCCGTGCTCGTCATCACCGATGAGAAGTCTCTTGGGATCTGTGGAAAGTGTTGTCTTACCTGTACCGGAAAGACCGAAGAAGATTGCTGTGTTCTTACCTTCCATATCTGTGTTAGCAGAGCAGTGCATGGAAGCGATGCCCTTAAGAGGAAGGTAGTAGTTCATCATGGAGAACATACCCTTCTTCATCTCACCGCCGTACCATGTGTTAAGGATAACCTGCTCACGGGATGTTGTGTTGAAAGCAACACATGTAGAAGAATTAAGTCCAAGAGCCTCGTAGTTCTTGACCTCAGCCTTAGAAGCTGTATAAACAACGAAATCAGGCTCGAAAGCGTCAAGCTCCTCAGCTGTGGGCTTGATGAACATGTTTGTAACAAAGTGTGCCTGCCAAGCAACTTCCATGATGAAGCGGACAGCCATTCTTGTATCCTTGTTAGCACCGCAGAAAGCGTCAACAACGAAAAGTCTCTTGCCGGAAAGCTCTTCCTGAGCAAGCTTCTTAACCTCAGCCCAAACCTCCTGGGACATGGGATGGTTGTCGTTCTTATACTCGTCAGATGTCCACCAAACTGTGTCCTTGGAGTTCTCATCCATAACGATGTACTTATCTTTAGGAGAACGTCCTGTGTAGATACCTGTCATAACGTTAACAGTATCAAGCTCTGTTACCTTACCTGCCTCGTAACCTGTAAGACCAGCCTTTGTCTCTTCCTCGAAAAGGAGCTCGTAAGAAGGATTGTGAACGATCTCGGTTGCACCGGTAATACCGTACTTGGTTAAATCGATGTTTGCCATTGGTTTATACCTCTTCTCTTTATTATTTAGCGGAGACCCGCTTTTTCAAACTGAACCTATTGTACTACAGTTTCAAAAATTCCGTCTCGGTTTTTTTGGTGAAATAGTGTCAGAATTTTTTCTAAAAATCTTTTTAAAATATATACATAAAAACGAAAAGGGCGTTCCGGGGCAAAACCTCAAAACGCCTGAAATTCCTGATGGTGCGGGCGGCGGGACTTGAACCCGCACGATTTTAGGTCGGCAGATTTTGAGTCTGCTGCGTCTGCCATTCCGCCACGCCCGCGCGCTTCAGAAATTATATAGATTGCAAAATGCTTTGTCAATTTAACTAAATGAAAATCAAATCGCCAGAGATCCGGTTATCTTAGAGTAACTGAAAACACCGTATTCTTCTCGAAAATACCGAAAGCAAAGCCTGCTTTCAGGAAGAAAGGCATTCCGTCATATGCTTCATAAGATGTCCTGGAAAGGAACTCATCCAGGGTCAGCTCCTCGATATAGCCATAGGGGTTGGCGATGGTGATCTTATCGGAAGGGATATCAAGACCGATGATAAGTGAATAATGAAGTGTCCAGTCATCGCCGTAAAGGGCTGCCCATTCAAAGGGTACGGGAACGCCTTCTGAGAGTGAATCATATATAAGATCTATCATCTCTGTGTTGGTGCAGTACTTGTGGATAGTCGTCTCATATGAGGGGAACCTCTTATTCATCTCATCACAGAAGGAATCGCCCGTGGATGTGACAACCTTTCCATACTCTTCATAAAGGCTCTGCTCCGTAACGTCAGAACCCTCCCAGGAGGAGAACATCTGGATAACGGCATATCCGCAGGAAACATCCTGGGTAAAGACATCCACTCCGTCAATATAGAGTGCCTCAGCATACCTGGGATCATCATATACAGATGAATAGTCATCATCTATGGCTTTAGTCTTAAAAGACAGCCTTATAAAGGCAACCGCAGTGATGATAGCCAGGATGAGCAGGATAGAAACAGTAACTGTTAAGAACTTCTTAATAGTAATCACCTCATTGCCTCTTTATCTGCCCTTATACTATCGGAAATGAGAAAGAAACGATTTATAGATTTCTTATTTAACCCTTAAAATGTTCTTAAAGAGTCTTCCTTGATCTTGGCGATGAGCTCTACTTCAACAAGAGCACCCTTGGGAAGATTACTGACCTCCACACATGATCTGGCAGGAAGAGATTCAAAATAGACACCGTAGACCTCATTAAATGCAGCGAAATCATTCATGTCCTTAAGAAAGCATGTGGTCTTGACCACATTAGCAAAGGATGTACCGGCAGCTTCAAGGATAGACTGGAGGTTTTCCATGACCTGTCTTGTCTGCCCTTCTATATCGGAGGCTTCGATGGTATTAGAAACAGGGCTCAATCCGATCTGGCCGGAAGTATAGAGCATATCGTCGATAACAACAGCCTGTGAATAAGGTCCAACTGCATAAGGGGCTCTGTCTGTACTTATCTGTTTCATAATAATTTCTCCTTTATTAAATATAGTCTGCATCCATCAAGATATTATCATTTAGCGCAAAATGGCACAACTTGTTCATACTTCATAAAGGGAATGTGAAGAAATTGTGAATTATGTGTGATGAAATGTGGAGGAACTATGATATAATTCGAAAATATAAACAGAATTTTATCGAAAGGAACAGGTAATGGCACGTAAGAAGATCGGTCTTTTCATGAACGAGATCAACCAGTTTTTCCAGAGATCCTGCGGTCAGGCCATAGTCGACCATGCCACCTCCAGGGATATGGATGTCATTATCTACGCTTCCCATGGTTCATACTCCTGTCCCTACGGCAGGAACCTTCTGTCAGAGATCGGAAAGAAGAATATAATCCATCTTCCCGACTACTCAAGATTTGACGCCATAATCGTACTCCCCAATTCCTTTGATATATATGGCATGGACACAGAGTTCTTTGAACTCGTAAAGGAAAGAGCAACCTGCCCTGTCATCTGTCTTCAGAACGATGATCCCGATAACTATTCCATATCCATCGAAAACAAAGAAACCATGTATAAGATGACAAAGCACTTCACGGATGCCCACGGCTTTACAAAGATCTGCTATATGTCGGGTCCTCTTCACAGTAAGGATTCACCGGACAGGTACGAAGGTTTTAAGCAGGCCATGGACGAGGCAAGTCTTCCCATAAAGGAGAATACTGTATTTGAAGGAAACTACTGGACCAACAGAGGTGCCAGGGCAATGGATCATTTTCTCGGAGATGAGGGCGAATATCCCCAGGCCATAATCTGCGCCAATGACTACATGGCTCTTTCCATCTGCGAGGAACTTAGGAAAAGAGGCAAGAGAGTTCCTGAGGATGTGTGCGTATCAGGTTTTGACGGCATAGAGGAAGGAAAGCGCAACACCCCTTCCCTCACCACTGTAACCATAGATCCAAGAGACTATGCTGATGCTGCTTTTTCCATCATCGATGATATAGCAGAAGGCAAGGTACCGCCTAAAAAGATCACATTATCTGATGAGATAGAGCTCCGTGCCAGCTGCGGCTGCGGTAAGCAGACATCATATGATGAAGAGACATATAACATCAACAAGGTCATCGAGAGCGAGTTCCTTTTAAGGGAAGCCGGAAGGATAACTGCTGATTATCAGAACAGATATGATGTGGAAAATGCCCTTTCAGTTGCCAACTACTACTTCTATACCCTGGGATGCGATACAGGATATATATGCCTCAGCGACATGAACGATCCGAACTTCAGGTCCATCGAGGAGACTAAGATATATTCAGACGAGATGATCCTCATGCAGAGGATGAGATCCGGGGAGAGACTTAAGGCTGAAGTCTTTGACACCAGGTTCAATAAGGATGATATCCTTCCGGTGGAAGTCTTCGACAAGGACCATGCAGGGGCCTATATCATCTTCCCTCTTTACTACAAGAGCAAGGAATACGGCTTCCTGGTGATCAACCCATCCAAGGGACAGTGGCCCAATTCCCTTACCAATACATATACAAATGCTCTTTCGGGCGCTCTGGAGAACAGTTACTACCAGAGTCAGTTCGTTGAACTGGCCCGTATAAAGAGGCTTTCAGAGACTGACCCTCTGACCGGACTTTACAACAGACGCGGATTTGAGAACGGACTGGCCGGTATATTATCCTCCTGTAACCCAGGAACGACGATCAGCATTGCCAGCATCGACATGGACGATCTCAAATCCATAAACGACCTGTACGGACATGCTGACGGCGATTTTGCATTGAAGATGCTGGCAGATGTATTAAAGGGCTTCATCCATGAAGGAGAGTTATGTGCAAGGTTCGGCGGAGATGAATTCTCTGCTGTACTGGTCTCCGACAGACCCGGGAGGATAGAAGAGTTTGTGAATGCATTCGCCATCAGCCTGTCCGAAGCCTCCAGAAATTCAGGCAAGCCCTACCCTATCCATGCCAGCATTGGAATATCTGATCTTAAGGGCGGAGACAATAAGCATATCTTCGCATGTATGCAGCAGGCTGATAAGCTCATGTATATGAACAAGAGAAAATACAAGATCAGGAACAAATAAGATACTTCACTTGTAGTACCCCGTTAACACCAAAGCACCCCGGAATCCCCAAATATACAGCCGGGGTGTTTTGGTGCGAAGAATAATTGACAAATATAGCCCTTGTGCTATTCTAATATTGAACGTGTTCAATATTAGAGAGGAATATATGGACAGAAAAAAACTTACCATCATATATATATATGCCTTGCTGTTTTTTTCGGGATCTGTCTTCTGACAGGCAGCTTCCTTGACCTGGATATAGAACAGCATCTGTATTCAGAAGGATCAGTGGTCCCCCGTTTAGTAAGCTTTCTCACTTTTTATGTTTTTATATCTTCCTGTATGTTCTTTATCGGAGTCCTTATGAGGCAACTGCTTTCAGGAACAGATAAAAAGCCTGTAAAAGCAGCAATCGTGATCATCTTTTTATATCTTTATGCATCTACTGCCACCCTGGGAGGCGGAGAGTTTATAAACGATCCCCTCTTCTCCGGAACATTTAAGGATACTGATATCACTTTCTACAACTGTCTTGTTTCAGGTACCATGTTCCTTCTTCCCTGGTTTGTACTTGGTATCATCTTAAACAGGGGCATATCTGATAAGAAGACTATCAGGTCGATAATAAAACTTATAGTCATCATGACCATGGTCTATATCTCAGCCATATACTTTAATACCACTGTCATACGCCCCCGCTACCGGCTTCTGGAAAGTGCGGAAAGCTTTAATAGCTGGTATCAGCTCAAAGGGACAGGAAAGATCTTTATGTCCCTTAGGGACCTGATATCAGAGCATCCCGGATCCTTTATCAGCGGTCATTCCATGTATGCAGTCCTCTTACTTATTATCCTTCCTTCTTACTCCCTGGTATTTCCAAAGCTCAAGGGAAAGGAGAGCTTTCTTACAGCTGCCGCCCTTATACTGATCGTCCCCATACTTATATGCAGGATGATATCCGGAGATAACTACTTAAGCGACATAGCCCTGGGAGGCATCTCAGCCGTGAAGATCTGCTTCTCCTTTAATGCCCTGTCGGGCTCACGAAAAAGCCTCATCTCAAAACTGAAGAATAGAAGGCAATAATTTGCCTATCTGCTTGCCCAGGCAGGGCAACATTTAGGGTAATCCGCACCTGTTTTGCCTATCTGCTTGCCCGGGAAGGGCAACATTTGGGGCAATCCGCACCTGTTTTGCCTTCCTGCTTGCCCGGGCAGGGCAACATTTGGGGCAATCAGCACCTGTTTTGCCTTCCTGCTTGCCCGGGCAGGGCAACATTTTGGGCAATTTTTGTAAAAAAAGAAAGCTGTGAAAACATCATTGAGTCTTCACAGCTTTTTACGCTCTATGGTGCGGATGGCGGGACTTGAACCCGCACGGTCGTGAAACCACTAGCACCTGAAGCTAGCGCGTCTGCCAATTCCACCACATCCGCATTTGTGCCCTGATATGATACATTAATGAAGTCGATAAATCAACTTTAATAGTATAATCATTATTATGAAAGAGATAAAAGTTTCCGTAACAGCCCTTGCTTCCTTCGTTTCCAGGTCCGGCAGTTTATCTTCCGGATCATATGGTTCTGTCAGCGGTATCGAAGGTACGAGGCTGCATAATAAGATCTTTTCGGATCTGCGTGAACAATACGGTTCTGATATCACTACGGAATATTATCTCTCTTCTGAATATTCCTCAGGCGACATCCTTCTTCAGGTATCAGGAAGAGCTGATGTACTTCTGGAGACTCCTGAAGGTCCCGGGATAATCGAGATAAAGTCCTTTAACTCTTCCAAGGATTCTTTTGCCAAGCTGGTAAGACCGGAACACGAAGCCCAGCTGGCTCTTTACGGAGCCATGTTCCTTATGGAATATCCTGAGATACAGGAGGTAAAGATCACCCTCAGATATGTATCTGTGACAACACTTGAGGCCTTTGAGGACACAAGGATGCTCTCGAGGGACGAGGCAAATGATATATTCGAGCAACACTGCTCTGAATATTCCTCCTTTGCAGCTAAGCTACTGAATTATGAAGAGTCTTCCCTTATATCCATAGTCTCACTGAAGTTTCCTTATCCTGTTATAAGATCAGGCCAGTCCCAGTTCATGAAACAGGCTCTCAAGTCACTTTCTTCGAAGGAGGCCCTTTTTGCTCTGGCTCCAACAGGAACAGGAAAGACTATTTCCACTTTATATCCTGCTGTCAAAGGTCTTCTCAAGGGCAAATATGACAAGATCTTCTACCTGACGGCCAAGACTGCCACCAGGGTCGTTGCCACCAAGGCATTAAATGATATGAGAGCAGGAGGTCTTATACTAAGGTCCATCCTCCTTTCCTCAAAGGAATCCATGTGCCCCATGATGAGAAAGTGCGATGCCAAGTTCTGTAAGCTGGCAAACAACTACTATTCCAGGGTAAAGCCTGCCCTGGAGGAGATCCTTGCTTTTGACGAGATCACTCCCGAGCTTATAACAGAGATAGCCATGAAGCATTATATATGCCCCCATGAATTCTCACTTGATACAATGAACTACTGTACAGTAGTCATCGGAGACTATAATCACGCCTTCGATCCCAGGGTGTCCCTGGTAAGGGCCTTCGGTGAAGAAGCCCAGATAAGGAATGTACTTCTCATAGACGAGGCCCACAATATGGTGGACAGGGCCAGGGAGATGTACAGTGTGGAATTCCCCTACTCTATCCTTAAGAATATGATGAAGCTCTTTAAGGGTAAGGATGCCAGGATCGAGTCCCTGCTCACACTTCTGGACAGATACTTCACTACGGCTTCCGACTGTTTCCTGAACGGAACATCAGTCTTTGCCGCCAACGAGGATGTCGACGAGAAAAAGGTCCTTAAGACCTCTGGCTTTGAAGCCACAAGGCAAAGGCCCATGAAGTTCTATACGACATTATGGCGCTGTATAAAGCTCCTCTCCCCTTACCTTGACTCCCTTGAAGCAGGGAAACTTCGTGATGCCACGATGGAGTTCTTCTTTGAAGCCAGATTTTTCCTTACGGTCTTTGAGCTCTACTACAATGATTCCTATGTTACCAGTATCACAAAGATGCCTGATGACATAATAATGAAACTTGTGTGCCTGGACTCTTCAGAGATGATCAACAGGCAGATAGAGGATAAGATGGCAGCCATCTTCTTTTCCGCTACCCTTTCCCCATATGAATACTACAGGAATGTACTGATTGGAAAGAATGCCGGATATTCCAGGAGCCTTGAGCTCCCTTCCCCTTTCCCTTCTGAAAACCTGGAGATACTTGTGGACTCCTCCATAAGCACTGCATATAAGAACCGTGCCATAACCCTCGAAAAGCTCTGTGACCGCATAATGAAGGAACTTATCAACCGCCGGGGAAACTATATGATATTCTTCCCCTCCTTTGAGTATCTGAACCTTGTGTGCGATGAACTCGAAAAGAGGATCTCCTCGATCAATGATCCCATAAAGAGAAAGCTCATACGCCAGAAGCCGGGTATGGACCAGAACGAGAAAAAGGAATTTCTCGATATGTTCTCATCACCATTTGACGGATGCCTTATAGGCGCAGGAGTCCTGGGAGGCCACTTTGGAGAAGGAATCGATCTTGTGGGAGACCGTCTTTCAGGCGTTATAATCGTTGGCGTCGGCATCCCGAAGATCACTCCGGAAAGAGAGATACTGAAAAATTATTATGACGAGAAATTCGGTGACGGATTTGCCTTCGCCTACCGCTTCCCCGGCTGGGAAAAGGTGCTTCAGGCTGTGGGACGCGTTATAAGGACTGAAGAAGATACGGGATTTGCCCTTCTTATTGACGACAGGTTCGAAAAACCTGAATATATATCCCTCTATCCCGAAAACTGGAAAGTCTAGTTAAGGCCTATCTTCTTTAAGGGATCTTCTATCTCCCTGTCGAACTGGCTGGACATATAAAGTGTCGTAAAGAGCCTTATTTCCTCTATAACACTCCTGTCCGTTTTAACAGTGAATATATTCCTGACAGGTGCTTCCGCCATCATATCAAGGAGCTTTATGGCTCTGCCTGACATAAAGACATAAGAAGGATCATGGATATCCTTTCCCTCATAGGGGATGACACTTCCGTCTTTTAATGAAAGATATGAATCACGGTAGTCTTCATATCTTACGGAAAAGCCAAGGATATTAAGGAGTTTCCAGTTAAACGCTGAATAGATAAGGGCATAGTCCTCAGGGCTGGTCGAAAGTGCATAAAAAGCATATACCGCAAGTTCATAAGCCTCCGGGGCATTATCGCTCTGAAGTACTGACTCTGAAAGCCTTTCGGCAAAATGTGAAGCAACAGCCATGGCTTCGATGGATTCAAGGATCCCCCTGTTGCTTTCGATGACAGCACCTTCCTTCAGATACAGAAAGCCGTGGGAATCTGTAAGAAGAACGTTTGAGAGTGAATACGGGACAGAAGCAAAAGAATTCCTGCTTCCCTGCTTTGCGGCACCCTTGGCACAGAAATTGACTATACCCCGGTCTTTTGTCAGGAGCTTTACCATACGGTCATTTGAACCGTACTGCTTTGTTCTGAGTATCAGTCCTTTTACGCTCAGGGGGTCCGGCATGATATCAGTCGTCTTCGGACTTATAACCGAAGGAGTTGAGCATCAGATCGTTATTCTTCCAGTCTTCCCTTACCTTTACAAAGAGTTCAAGGTAGACCTTACATCCTGTCATCCTCTCAATATTCTTCCTGGCAGCTGTTCCGATCCTCTTGATCATGGATCCGTTCTTACCAAGGATGATCCCCTTATGTGTGGACCTTTCACAGATGATGGAAGCCTTGATAACGATCATATCCCTGTCATATTCATCAGCGGCATCCTCATCATACTTCTCTTCGAAAGTATCGATCTCGACAGCTATGCCGTGGGGCACCTCCTGATTGGTGAAATGAAGGAGCTGCTCCCTTATGAGTTCCTTGGCGATCTCCCTTTCGGTCTGATCTGTCATATGCTCGGAATCAAACATCCTGGGACCTTCAGGAAGGAGCTTTGAGAGTTCGTCGAGAAGGACGTCCACGTTATCGCCTGTCTTCGCACTGATGGGAACGATTGAAGCGAAATCATAAAGTGATGCGTAGGAGGATATTATGGGAAGAAGGTCTTCCTTTGTAATATCATCGCTCTTATTGATGGCAAGGACTGCCTTTTTCCTGTTTTCGGATATCTTTGCGATAAGCTGCTTTTCGATATCACCGGGAGTTTTGAACCTTCCGTCGGCGATGAGAAGGATAACATCGGAATTCTTGGCGCTGGCAAAGGAATTGCCCACCATGATCTTTCCCAGCTTTGACCCGGGCTTATGGACGCCGGGAGTATCAGTAAAGATTATCTGTGTATCATCAGTATTGTAGATCGCCCTGATATTAGTCCTGGTGGTCTGGGGCTTATGGGAAACGATGGCCACCTTCATACCTGTAATGAGATTGATGAGAGTGGATTTTCCCACATTGGGCCTTCCGAGGATGGAAACATAACCGCAGTGGCTGCAGATACTTCCTGCAGGATAAGCGAGATTATCTTCAGCCATCTCATCAGAGTGGTCGTTGAGCTCATATACCTCATCGTCGAAGGCAAGACCGATCTCCTTCATGAGCATCTTCTGAAGTCTTGTCATCACCTTCTCGTCCCTTTTCATGATATGGTCATATCCAAGGAGATGAAGAAGTGAATGTGCGATGAGGAAAGCAAACTCGCGGTCATCAGAATGACCATATTCTGCTGCATGCTCAAGAGCTACGTCGGGACAGATGATGATATCTCCGAGATTAAGGATCTTATTGCCTTCTTCATCGAACTCAAGGTCAGGCTCCTCGGTAAGTTCACCGTTTCTTGATTCGATCATGGGGAAAGAAAGGACATCCGTCTCTTTATCTATGTCCCTGTTCTCCTTATTGAGCTCCCTGATGGTCTCCTTATCTACCAGAGTAAGGGAAACATAGGAATCACGAGCTTTCTGAAGAAGATCAGTGCTCATGAAATCGTCCTTAAGGATAGCTTTGGATAAAAGATCCGAGTATTTCTCTATCCCGGAAGTTTCCTTATATCCGCAGTCATTATATAGATCAATTCGCATTAGGATACTTTATCCTTTCGTGGAATACACCTGCATATACCTGACGGAAAGCCCTGATGAGCTTTTCTATATCTTCGAAGGAAAGACCGGATGCGATGAGCTGGTCATGGTCGATCTTATCCTTGATGAGCGTTCTTACAAGTGCCTCGATCTCATCAAGTTCCTCTTTCTTTGTGGACTTGATGGCAGCTTCACATGTATCGGCGATCATAACGATGGCAGATTCCTTACTTGAAGGAATGTGTCCCCTGTATCTGAACTTCTCCACATCAGGCATGGGGAGATTGTTGGCCTGGGCCTCACTGACCGCCTTGCTGTAGAAATAGCCGGGATACATAGTACCGTGGTGCTCGTCGATGATCTTGATGATGGGCTCGGGAAGCTTATGCTTCTTAGCAAGCTTGACGCCGTTTTCGGGATGGGCTGTGATGATGGCAACGCTCTCTTCAGTGGTCAGGTCGTCATGGGGGTTGATGCCCTCTGCCTGGTTTTCGGTGAAGTACTTGGGATTTTCCAGCTTACCGATATCGTGATAATAAGCGGCAACCCTGCAGAGAAGTGCGTCTGCACCGATGGCTTCCGCAGCGGAGTCAGCCAGGTTAGCTACCAGCATGGAGTGCTGATATGTACCGGATGCCTCGATGAAGAGCCTCTTAAGGAGCGGATGACCGGGCTGTGAGAGCTCGATGAGCCTTACGGGAGAAACGGCATTGGAGAACAGTTCATAGATGGGCATAAGTCCGATGGCTATGACTGTTGAGAATGCAGCGGAGATACCCGTCCATACAACAGCTTCGATATACTCATTCCTGGTGGAGCCGAGGAGCGTGTTATAGATGACTGATGCGGCGATACAGAAGAGCGCCGGGAAGATGATAAGTGCTGCACTGTTATAAGCCTTACCCTGCCTTCCTGCGAGAACAGAACAGATGACAATTCCCACAAGGGATGCAAAGATATATTCAACATCGAAATTATAAAGAGGCCACATGACCATCATATTGAGGATGGAAAGGATGATACCTGCGGACATGCCCAGATATGTGGCGCAGATGGTGGTAAAGAACAGCGTGACCACCATGATGGATGAAAGATCCTTCAGATAGATGGAAGTGATGACCGGTATGATGAAGGTCACCACAAGGGTATAGGTGATCCTCATCTCATTGAGGGCCTTTTTCTTGGAGCTTCCAAGATAGATAAGGCCTGTTAAAACTATAAGGATCTCATAGGCAGCTACTCTGGCAAGGATGATGACATCAAGGGAATCGTCCCTGATGAGCTCAAGATCCACCAGGTTCTGGTATGCATGCTCTGTTACGACATCACCTGCACCGATGATCTTTGTTCCCTTATCGACGATGATGGGTTCGTTCTTGGCAGCGATATAAGCATTCTCAGCCGCTTCGTCAGTGGCATCGGGATCGAATACCGAGTTGGGAACGACTAACTGCTTCAGGACGCTCTTAAGGGCATCGGCATAGATACTATAGGAGTCGTTATTTGTAACGAAGGAATCCACCTGGGAATCAACAGATCCGGGAAGAGAGTCCGTATTTACGTTATCCATCATAACGATCTCGGTAATGGAAACAGCCTTATCTTCTATATAGTTATAGGCTGAGTTGGACATGTAGATAAATGTATTGAGGTCGTCATCTGAAGGTACGACATCTATGATGGTATCGAGATTTGTCTTAAGGTTCTCGAACTCCTCATCAAATTCATCATTGGGCATACCGAATTCATCCACCCTGCGGGCTCTTGCCTGATCCACCAGGGTAAAGAATGTCTCAACGTTCTCGATACTCTGGTCGGACAGTTCCTCAGACCTGATAAAGATGGCATTTACTGAATTCTTGGCGATAACTGCCTCATATTCCGTCTGATAGGAATCCACGAAGTTTCTGGTGGCATAGATATCCCTGTTGCAGACAGAGCCCACATTAAGGTTATAGCTGGTGGGACGGTAACCGTAGAAGACCAACATAATGAGTATGGCGGTCGTAAGGATCATTATAACGACCTGCTGGAACCTGACACCGAAAGAATTATTCATCATCCCGCTCCTTATCCCTCTTATCATATGCATTGACGATCCTCATAACAAGGGGATTCCTGACTATATCAGCGTTCTTAAGTGCGACGATACTTACGCCTTCCACATCCTCCAGGACCTTGGTGCAGTCATAAAGGCCGCTCTTGACTCCCTTGGGAAGATCGATCTGGGTGTAGTCGCCGCATACACATGCCCTGCAGTTGATACCGAGCCTGGTAAGGAACATCTTCATCTGTTCGCATGTGGTATTCTGTGCTTCATCAAGAAGTACAAAGGCATCATCGAGGTTCCTGCCTCGCATGAAAGCCAGGGGTGAAACCTCGATAAGTCCCTTTTCGTAATATCTCTCGAAAAGCTCCTGACCGAGAAGGATGGTAAGAGCATCGTAGATAGGTCTCATGTAAGGGTTGACCTTCTCTTCTATATCACCGGGAAGGAAACCAAGCCTCTCACCTGCTTCGACTGCAGGTCTTGTGAGGATGATCCTGGATACTTCCCTGTTCCTGAATGCCTTGACTGCCATAGCAACACCAAGGAAAGTCTTTCCCGTTCCTGCAGGTCCGCTGCAGATAACGAGCTCTGACCTCTTAAGTGCGTCAGTATAAAATCTCTGGCCCAATGTCTTGGCCTTTATTGGTCTTCCGGAAGGTGTGGTATAGATAACATCATCCCCAAGGCTCATGAACTCCTCGATCTTGCCGGCATTTGAAAGGCAGATCACATAATCCACCAGCCTTTTATCTATCTGGCCTGATGCGGAAAGTTCAGAAAGGCACTTAATGGAATTGACTGCTCTTGTGAGCTTAAGGTTATCCTCACCGCTGACTACGATACAGTCGGTACCCACGTCTACGGTAACGTCGAAAGCATCGGCGATCGACTTAGTGTGATCTCCGGTGCTCAGTTCTTTTATATTGATGTTTTCGATTCTCTCGGTCATACCTTTTCTGATTATAACATATACAGGCTTTCAAGCACATTTTTGTAGTATTCGGGAAGATCAGTCTCAAAGTACATCTCCTCACCTGTCCTGGGGTGGATGAACCTTATGCTCTTACTGTGAAGGCACTGGCCTTTCAGACCGAACTTCTTTCTCTTGGGAGCATAGAGGGGATCTCCGGCAACAGGATGACCGATATAAGTCATATGGGCCCTGATCTGGTGGGTCCTTCCCGTCTCCAGGATGAGCTTGAGATCCGTAAGTTCCGTATATCTGTTAACAACTTCAAAATGAGTTATGGAGGGCTTGCCGTCCTCAGTAACGACCATCCTTCTCCTGTCGGCTCCTGCCCTTCCGATGGGGGCATCGATGGTACCCTTGTCAGCTGAGACAACACCATAGACGAGAGCCCTGTACTGTCTCTCGACTTCATGGTTGGCCATCATCTCGGCAAGCTTTATGTGAGTCTCGTTATTCTTGACGGCGATCATAAGTCCTGAGGTATCCTTATCGATCCTGTGGACGATACCGGGCCTTATTACGCCGTTTATATCGGAGAGATTTCCCTCGCAGTGGGAAAGAAGGGCATTTACAAGGGTGCCTTCATAATGTCCTGCCGCGGGATGTACCACCATACCCTGGGGCTTATTTATTATGATGAGGTCATCATCTTCATAAACGATATCAAGAGGGATATCCTCAGGCTTGGCATCTGTAGAAACGGGAGCCGGGATATCGACCACAACCCTGTCGCCTTCCCTGAGCTTAAGTCCCGCCTTCTTGGCAACAGCACCGTTAACGGTAACCTTGCCCTCAGCGATGAGATTCGAGAAGTAAGATCTTGTATAATCGCTGTTCTGAGATGATATGAAGGCGTCCAGCCTGATGTCCGTCTTATCTGCGGTGAGTTCTAAGATCATTTTCCACCTTCTCCAGGATACTGTCGACTTTCTTCTGCTTAAAAAGGATGATTATCACAAAGAGGAATGTTCCGCATACGGCACAGATATCTGCCACATTGAATATGGGGAATGTGGCACTTCCGAAATCAAATCTCAGAAAATCAACTACAGACCTGTAGACCAGCCTGTCTATGAGATTTCCAACGGCACCGGCAAGAAGGAGCGTAAGGGCTACGCAGGAAACAGTATCCTTTAGCTGACCTGCCTTGGTGAGCAGGTAGAAGATAGCCAGCGCCATGATGATGGATATTATGGAAAGCACCGTGATACCCCAGCTCTTATCGGCCAGTATGCTGAATGCACTGCCGGTATTCCTGACATAATAGAGGGAAAAGAAACCCGGGATTATATCCCTCTTCTCATAGAGAGCGAAGGATCCTGCGATCCTGTTCTTTGTTATCCAGTCAATGGATATAAACACAAGAGCGATAAATGTCGAAAAAAGAAAATGTCCGTATCTGTACTTACTCATATTCCGTAAACCTTCTGACAGAAATACATCTGCCTTCATCATCAAGTTCGGCGATAACGCCGTTTATGGATGCATCCCCTTCTGCGGGATCATATCTTGCAGGGAGCTTATCCTTAAGCCTCTTAACAGAGGTCTCGATATCCATACCAAGGACTGAATCGGTGACGCCTGTCATGCCTGCATCGGTAATGTAACCGGTGCCATGCTCCAGGACCTTGTTGTCTGCTGTCTGGACGTGGGTGTGGGTACCCACCACAAGGGATGCCCTTCCGTCGAGATAAAAGCCCATGGCTTTCTTTTCGCTGGTGGCCTCAGCATGAAAATCAAGGATTATATGCCTGATGCCCTGCTCTTTTATCTTTTCCACGAGTTCATCAGCCTTAGTAAAGGGGTCCTCAGCAAAGGGGGTCATCTCAACCTGACCCAGGAGATTGATGACTGCCACTTTCTTCCCTGCCTTTTCCACATAGACGATATCCGGGCCGGGCCAGGAAGCGCTGACATTTGAGGGCCTTACCACGTTGGTGGACTTACCGATCTGGGAGATGAATTCATAATTGGAGAAGGCGTGGTTTCCGAGGGTTATCACATCGACGCCGCACTTTATCAGCTCATCGATGATCCTCTGGGATACACCGAGACCATGGGCGCTGTTTTCTGCATTGGCGATACAGAGATCTATCTCATTTGATGCAAGAAAAGAAGGCAGGGCGTTAACAATAGCCCTTCTTCCCGGTGCAGCAACGATATCTCCTATAAAGCAGACCTTCAACCTGTCTCTCCCTTATTATTAATATAAATAGCTAAGTGATTTTATCACAAAGAAGGATTAAATCAAAATCAGGGCGTCCCATCATGTGATGAAACGCCCTGATGATAATCTAAATCAAACTTTCAGATCAGAATTCGATCCTTCTGCCCTTGCGGTTTGCATCGTCGTCAGAATCGTTGTTGTGCCTTCTCTCACGGTTACCGTTAAATCCGCCTCTTCTCTCGCGGTTAGGACGGTTTTCGCGCTTTCTGGGCTCTTCCTCGACATAGCCCTCAGGCTTGGGAAGTGTATCTCTGATGGAAAGGTTGAGCCTGCCCTGGGAATCGATCTCGATGAGCTTGACTCTTACCTTGTCGCCCTCGTGAAGGACATCCTCCACCTTATCTACCCTGTTCCATGCCAGCTTGCTGATATGTACAAGGCCTTCCTTGCCGGGAAGGAACTCAACGAATGCACCGAAGTCCATAAGTCTTGTAACTACGCCGTCAAACTCCTGACCAACCTCGGGATCAGCGATGATACCGTTGATGATCTGCTGAGCCTTGGCTGCAGCCTCAAGATCAGGCGTGGAGATGAAGAGCTGTCCGTCATCATTGATGTTGATGTCAGCGCCTGTGTCAGCGATGATCTTGTTGATGACCTTTCCGCCGGAACCGATGACCTCACGGATCTTGTCAACAGGGATCTGCATGGAGATGATCCTGGGAGCATACTTGGAAAGCTCTGCCCTGGGCTCGGAGATCCTGGGAAGGATGATGTCATTGATGATCTGGAGACGGCCCTTATGAGTCATCTCGAAAGCAGCCTTGATGATATCGAGGGAAAGACCTTCAACCTTGATATCTACCTGGATGGAAGTGATACCTTCTGTTGTACCTGCTACCTTGAAGTCCATGTCACCGAAGAAGTCCTCGATGCCCTGGATATCCATGAATACGAGGAAGTCCTCGTCATTCTCTTCGTTAACGATAAGTCCGGAGGAGATACCGGCAACGGGTCTCTTGATGGGAACACCGGCATCCATAAGGGAAAGTGTGGAAGCACAGACAGAACCCTGGGATGTGGAACCGTTACTCATGGTGATCTCGGAAACAGTCCTGATAGCGTAGGGGAACTCTTCCTCAGAAGGAAGTACGGGGATAAGGGATCTCTCAGCAAGAGCACCGTGACCGATCTCACGACGTCCGGGAGATCTTGTAGCCTTAGCCTCACCTACGGAATATCCGGGGAAGTTGTAGTGGTGGATATATCTCTTTGTTGTCTGCTCGTCAAGGCCCTCAAGCTTCTGAGCGTCTGCAAGAGGAGCAAGAGTACAGATATTCATTACCTGTGTCTGGCCTCTCTGGAAGAAGGAAGAACCGTGAACTCTGGGAAGGACTCCTACATCACAGGAAAGAGGTCTGATCTCGTCAAGCTTTCTTCCGTCAACACGTACGTGCTCTCTGAAGAGATAGTCTCTTACTACCTTCTTTTCCAGCTTGTAGATAGCATCGGGAGCCCAGGAAGAAAGACCCTCCTCCTTCTCCTCGAGAAGTGCAACGACTTCCTCCTGAAGTGCTGCAACGTTAGCGTCTCTTACGCTCTTGTCATCAGAAAGGACTGCCTGACGCATCTTGTCCCAGCCGTATTCCTTGACCATTGCGAATACTTCCTCGGGAACGTCAGCAGAATCATATGTGAACTTGGGCTTACCGATCTCCTCAACGATGGAATCGATAAACTTAACGATCTCCTTGATGACTTCGTGTCCGTCAGCGATAGCCTGGAGCATGATATCATCAGGTACTTCGTTAGCGCCGGCCTCGACCATGCAGATCTTGGACCTTGTACCTGCAAGAGTAACGTACATCTGGGATACTTCTCTCTGTGCAAGTGTGGGGTTGATGACTGTCTTGTTGTCGATAAGTCCAAGGACTACGCCGCCGACAGGTCCCTTCCAGGGGATATCGGAGATAGCGATGGCGATGGATGTACCGAGCATAGCTGTGATCTCAGGGGAACAATCCTGGTCTACTGCCATTACTGTGTTGTTTACGACAACATCATTTCTGAGATCCTTGGGGAACAGAGGTCTGATGGGACGGTCGATAACTCTTGATGTGAGGATCGCCTTTTCACCGGGTCTTCCCTCTCTCTTGAGATAACCGCCGGGGATCTTACCTACTGCATACATCTTCTCTTCATAGTCAACGGACAGAGGGAAGAAATCGATACCCTCCCTGGGTGACTGTGAAGCTGTAACTGTTGAAAGAACGGCTGTATCACCATACTTGATAAGAACAGAACCGTTCGCGAACTGAGCGATCTTACCGGTCTCTACTACGAGAGGACGACCGGCGATCTCGGTCTTAAAGATCTTTTCCATTTAAGACTTCTCCTTTATGAAATATTTTGTTTTCGCAAGGAGGTAGTCCGCAGATTCAGACTCCGTTAAGAGCATCGGGATCTCAATCTACTAACTACGCTTCCCCGCGCGTCCAATCAATTATACCCTATTATTTTAAAAAGACAAAGTGACACTTGGGGACGGTTCTGTTTTGTCACATTATGTGACATTTGGGGACGGTTCTGTTTTGTCACATTTTTCGTCTTCTAAACTTATGACCATTCTCTTCCCCATGGCGCCGGCGATCTTAACCATAATTTCAAGGGATGGATTATATTTCCCGTTTTCGAACCTTGTAAGATTGGACCTGTCAACTCCTGCCAGTCTTGCAAGTTCCACCTGAGAAAGACCAGCCCTTTTTCGCGCCTGTGTAAACGCCTCCCCGAATGATGATCTTGAATCCTTGAGCAAAGTCTCAATTAAGATCTTATTCCCTTTTGATGTAAAAATGTAATCTGTGTTTTCTTTCATAATCGACTCCTTAACCTATCCTTTGAATAACTCCTCTTCCAATACCTGTTAATCTTTCTATCTCTCTTACACTAAAACCATTATCTTTCAGCATCTTGATCGTATGGTCCCTCTCCCTTTTGTTCAGGTCACCAAACGAACGGCCATTGAAAGAATCAATAAGTTCAGAAATTATCTGTCTTGCAGCGCCCTCTCTTGCAAATAGCTTTTCATTTTCAAAGATTAATTCATCGCCTTCATAAGATGCATCTAAAAATGAATTAAGAGTCTGAAGATCCGGAAAGAGATCCTTTATGAGCGAAACCTCGGTTTTTGGAGACGGTGACTGATAATCCCTGTAACTGGACCAGGGGTATTTATCATAACTGCAGGAAAAAGCTTTTACAGGATTATTGATGATATACCTATATACATTCATAAATGAGATTGTGTCCTCAATACAAACACTAACAAACCTGCCCTGAAACAAGTGTCCAACTCTTTGATACTTTGCGTTGAAATAGTAAGAATACGCAACCTGGACCTTCTTCATAAAAAGCGACAGATTGTCCTCTTTATCTTCAAGCAGTAAATGAACATGATTATCCATAAGACAATACGCGATAATAATAATTCCGCACTCATCAGTAAAACGGAACAACAGAGAAATATACTTTCTATAATCCATATCATCCTCGTATATTATCATCTTGCCGACGCCCCTCGAGACAATATGATAAAAACCATTTATGGAATGCTTTCTCGGTAATCTTGCCATACACCCTCACGAAAAATGTTGCTTATAAACCACATTTTAACACAAAAATAAAAGGCGCAAAAGCACCTTTTTTGAACGTGACAGTTGGGGACGGTTCTGTTTTGTCACAAAATGTGACAAAACAGAACCGTCCCCATTTGTCACCAGGTTACGGTTATTTCTTTTACTTCGTCGGCCTTGTCACGGTTTCTGATGAAATCAGGAGCGACCTGTGGGAAGAGCGCACATGACAGTACATCCTCTTCAGACTTAGCGAAGTCCTTTACCTTAGCTCTCAGCTCGTCCATCTCGTTGGCGAGAAGGTCTGCAGGACGGCACTCGATGACCTTCTCGTCACCTATTGCCATCTTCCTTACTTCCTCATTGACCTCACCGGGAAGTCTTCCGTATTCACCATGGAGCAGCATCTTGCTCTCTTTTGTAAATATCTTATATCGTCCCATGAGGACATTAAGGACAGCCTGGGAACCCACGATCTGGGATGTGGGTGTAACAAGGGGCGGATAACCGAAATCCTTCCTGACCCTGGGCACTTCTGCAAGCACCTCTTCGTATCTGTCTTCAGCATTTGCCTGCTTAAGCTGGGAAATGAGATTTGAGAGCATTCCTCCGGGCACCTGGTAGATCAGTGTATTGGGATCCACCCTGAGCACCTTGGGATTAAGGATACCCTCATCCTGCATCTTCTGGGCAACAGTCTTAAAGTGGGAAGCTGCCTTGTTGAGCTCGGTAAGGTCAAGTCCTGTATCACGGGGTGTTCCCTTGAAAGCTGCCACAAGAGACTCGGTGGCAGGCTGTGATGTACCTGTAGCCATGGGGGATAATGCGCAGTCGATGATATCGACACCCGCCAGGGCAGCAGCATAGTAGATCATGGAGCCTGTTCCTGTTGTATCGTGGGTATGAAGGTGTATGGGAAGATCCACTGCCTCCTTCAGCTTGGTTACCAGCGAAAAGATATCCTTGGGCAGCAGAAGGTTCGCCATATCCTTGATGCAGATAACATCAGCACCCATCTGCTGGAGCACCTTTGCCTGGTTCACGAAATAATCTTCATTATGTACGGGACTGGTGGTATAGCTCAGTGCTGCCTCTACTGTTCCGCCATACTTCTTTACTGCCTTCATGGCGACTTCCATATTGCGGACATCGTTAAGGGCATCAAATATCCTTACGACATCGATACCGTTCTCGATCATCCTTCCACAGAAGGAATCCACTACATCGTCAGCATAATGCCTGTAACCCAGGAGGTTCTGGCCTCGAAGGAGCATCTGAAGAGGCGTCTTGGGCATTGCCTTCTTAAGGATGCGGAGTCTCTCCCAGGGGTCCTCCCCGAGAAATCTCATACATGAATCATAAGTAGCTCCGCCCCAGCACTCGATGGACCAGTAACCCATATTGTCAAGGATCTCACAGGCAGGAAGCATATCCTCCAGCTTCATCCTGGTTGCCGCGTGGGATTGGTGGGCATCACGAAGGATGGTATCTGTGATCCAGAGCTTCTTGTTCGGCATTTCAAGCATCGTTTATTCCACCTCGAAAAGGAACTCGCCGACAGCGACGGTCTGGCCCTGGGAAACTGCGATCTTAACTACCTTTCCATCCCTGGGAGAAGTGATATCGTTCTCCATCTTCATGGCTTCGAGAACAACTACTGCCTGTCCTGCTTTTACAACATCGCCCTCGGAAACATTTACCTTAAGGATAGTTCCGGGCATGGGGCTCGTAACAGAACCTGCACCGCCCTTGGAAGGAGCTGCGGGAGCAGCAGCGGTATTACCTGCTTTAGGTGCTTCCTTTACAGAAGAAGCCGCAGCGGGAGCTGAACCGTCGTTATTAAGTTCAACTTCCATCTCATATTCTTTTCCGTTTAATGTGATCTTATATTTACTCATCAGATCTCATCCTCCAGGTCGTATTTTTTGTAATCGATATTATGGTCAGATATGAACTTCTGAAGAGAGGACTTTGCCTTTTCCCTGAAGCTCAGGACTCTCACGTTTCTGATATCTGTTCCTAATTCTTCGGCAATACATGCTACTGCCATAGAGACTATCATTTCATTACTAAGTGCAATACTTTCCATGATCCACCTCCATTAAAGCGGGATATTCCCATGTTTCTTATAGGGACGGTCTTCGTACTTATCCTTCAGCATCTCGAGGGCAGATACGATCCTGGAACGTGTCTCCGAAGGAAGGATGACCTCGTCCACATATCCCCTTTCTGCTGCAACATAAGGATTCATGAACTTTTCATTATATTCATCTATGAGCTCCTGACGCTTGGCGTCCTTATCCTCCGCATCAGCGATGGCAGATCTTCCGATAATGGAGACTGCTCCGGATGCCCCCATGACAGCGATCTCGGCGATGGGCCATGCATAGACCACATCAGCACCAAGTCCCTTACTGTTCATGGCAATATAAGCGCCGCCGTATGCTTTTCTCATGATGATGGATATCTTGGGAACAGATGCCTCAGAGAAGGCATAAAGGAGCTTCGCACCATGTCTGATGATACCGTTATGCTCCTGGTTGGATCCGGGCATAAAGGCAGGTACATCAACAAGGGTGATCAGCGGGATATTAAAGCAGTCACAGAACCTTATAAACCTTGCGCCCTTATCGGATGCGTTGATCTCCAAAGATCCTGCGATAAACTTACTCTGGTTTGCTACGATACCCACTGTCTTTCCGTCGATCCTTGCAAAACCGACTACAAGGTTTGCTGCAAAATCCTTCTGCACCTCGAAAAAGGACTCCACATCGGTGAAAGCTGAGATAACGTCCCTGACATCATATGCTGCCTTGGGATCCGAAGGGATGATATCAGCAAGGGATGCGCAGTTATCATTAGGGGTACCCTTAACTTCAAGGGAATCCTCCATATTGTTGGAAGGAAGATATCCCAGAAGACGGCGTACACCGTTGAGGCAGGAAAGGTCATCATCGTATACAAAGTGTGCAACACCGCTGACAGAGCTGTGTACTCCGGCACCGCCCAGAGCAGAAGCCGAGATCTCCTCACCGGTAACAGACTTTACTACAGCAGGACCTGTGATATACATCTGGCTGGTCTCTTTAGTCATAAATATATAGTCGCAGATGGCGGGAGAATAACATGCACCGCCGGCACAGGGTCCCATGATAACTGAGATCTGGGGGATAACGCCTGAAGCCATGGTGTTCCTCAGGAAGATCTCTGCATAACCTGCAAGGGAATCTATTCCCTCCTCGATCCTTGCTCCGCCGCTGTCGTTAATAGAGATAAAGGGGGACTTCATCTTCATGGCCATATCCATGGCACGGCAGATCTTCATGGCATGAGCCGCGCCAAGGGAACCTCCGCTGATGGTGAAATCCTGTGAGGAAGCGAAAACTGTCCTTCCGTGGACCTTACCGTAACCGGTAACAACACCGTCGCCGGGCTTTTTCTTCTTATCCATACCGAAATCAGATGCCCTTGAAGCGATCATATCATCGATCTCAACAAAGGTATCATCATCGAAAAGAGCTTCCATACGCTCTCTTGCAGTAAGCTTTCCTGATGAATGCTGCTTGTCTATGCGTGCCTGACCACCGCCAAGTGCGATGGAAGCACGTTTTTCTTCAAGCTTCTTTATATCGTTTGACCATTTTTCGTCCATCAAAACATACCGTCCATATAGCATTCTAACTATATGATACCAATAATACTTTGATTGTCAAACTATTTTTTTTGATAATCAAACTATTTTTCAGGGCTTGACAGTAAGAAGATCCTCCAGCCATATCTTATAGCTTGCATCAGAGGGCATCCTCCAGTCTCCTCTGGGAGACAGGCAGACTGTTCCTACCTTAGGTCCGTCAGGTATACAGGACCTCTTGAACTGCTGGGTAAAGAACCTCTTTATGAATGTCTCAAGCCACTTGTAGATGGTCTCATCATCATATACTCCCTCAAAGGCGACCTTAGCGATCCTGAACACCTTGGAAGGCGCGTAGGAGAACCTGAGGAAATAATAAAGAAAGAAATCATGGAGCTCATAGGGTCCCACAAGATCCTCTGTCTTCTGTGAGATGGTACCGTCTTCAGTAGGCGGCAGGAGTTCAGGTGATACCGGAGTATCAACGATATCCTTCAGGACATCGGAAAGTTCCTTGTCGCTCTCCTCTACCCTGCCTGCTTCATATGAAACAAGGTGTCTTACCAGAGTCTTAGGGATAGAGCAGTTGACGCCGTACATGGACATGTGGTCTCCGTTATATGTAGCCCAGCCCAGGGCCAGCTCACTGAGATCTCCGGTACCAACGACTATGCCGCCAAGCTTATTGGCAACATCCATAAGCACCTGGGTCCTCTCCCTTGCCTGGGAATTTTCATAGGTTACATCATGGGTATCCATATCATGGCCTATATCATCAAAGTGGACCTTAACGGCATCGGCGATAGAGATCTCGCGGATGGATGCCCCGTACTTTTCGGCCAGCTTAAGGGAATTGTTCTTTGTCCTTGAAGTGGTACCGAATCCGGGCATGGTAATGGCCACGATACCTTCCCTGGGAAGATCCAGCATATCAAAGGCATGTACAGTAACGATAAGTGCCAGAGTGGAATCAAGTCCGCCTGAAAGGCCGACAACTGCAGTCCTGCAGTTGATGTGCTTAAGTCTCGTGGCAAGACCCATGGCCTGCATGGAGATGATCTCCTCACATCTCTGTGCCAGATCATAAGTTGCTTCAGGAACGAAGGGATGCTTCGGGAAATACCTGGAAAGATCGAGATCCCAGACAGGCTCAGTCTCAAAGAATACCCTGTCCACAGTATCGTCAGTCTCAAAAGTATTGATCTGCTGTCTTTCGTGAAGGAGCTTCTTAAGATCGATATCTGCATATACGATACCGGACTTCCCGGTAAAGCGCTTTGACTCAGCAAGGATATTACCGTTCTCGGCGATGATGTCCACGCCGGCGAATACAAGGTCCTGGGTGGATTCACCCATACCGCAGTCGGAATAGATATATGCGCAGTTATTGATACCGCTGACTGTGGAGATCAGTTTCTTACGGAAGGATGCCTTACCGATCACCTCATCAGAAGCGGAAAGATTACAGATTATGGTAGCGCCGTTCATGGCATATTCTGAGGAAGGGGTAACGGGAACCCAGAGGTCCTCACATATCTCGCAGGAAAAACAGAACTCGGGATAAAATGCATTCTCGAAAACAAGCCTTCCGAAGGGGATATCGTCAAGATCATAGATATCGTCAGCATAAGGAGTAAAATGACGCATCTCATAGAACTCCGAGTAGTTGGGAATATTGATCTTGGGGACGAAACCGAGGATCTCACCCTGACATATAACAGCGGCACAGTTATAGAGCTTGCCGCGGTTTATCACGGGAAGTCCCACAACGATGACGGTATTAAGTTCCGACGTCTGCTCTGCGATACCGGTAAGGCCTTCAAAAGCCCTGTTTATAAAAGCATCATGCAGGAAAAGATCACCGCAGGTATACCCCGTTATGGAAAGTTCCGGAAAAACTATCAGGGAACAGTCCTTTTCTGCCGCTTCGATACAGGAATCAACGATATTCTTACAGTTAAACTCGATATCTGTAACTCTTGTCTTAGGTGTACATGCCGCTACTCTGATAAAACCGTCTTTCATGGCCAGGCCTTCTTTCATTGAACATTGATAAGAATGATTATATCACGGATTCGAACATATTCCCGATGCATCAAATACATATGTGACACCTTTATAAACGAGAGTCGTATTACAGATCATCTCACCGTTTGAATTAAAGTAATACCAATGATCCTTATATTTGAGCCAGGAGTTTTCCCTCATGGCGCCTGATCTTTCAAAGTAATACCACTTGTTAGATATCTTCTGCCATCCGGTTACCATTTCACCTGATTTCTTGAAGTAATACCATTTACCTCCAAGTTTTTTCCAGCCGGTCTTCATCGCCCCGCTGCCTTCCAGATAGAACCAGTTGCCGTCAATATTCGTCCAGCCGATCTTCATGACCCCGGTGTATTCGAAATAGTACCATTTACCGCCTATTTTTTTCCAGCTGGTAGCGTAACAACCCGCACCTGTCACATAATAATATTTGCCATAATGACATAACCATCCCACATAATCAGATGATGACACATTTATATCTGAAGAAAGATCTGATTTACTTTTATATCTCTTCGTATACCTCGTGCTTCCGCAAAGAAAACTACTGTATTCCATGATCGTCTTTCCCCTGTCTGAAGTAGAGTCGATATAATACCATTTACCATCGAGCTTGACCAAATTCCAGGCATGTTCTATTTTTTTATCCTGGACCTTGTAACCGTAATCTATCCTGACATCAGTAACTCCCGCTGTAAGGCACATCTGATAAAAATAATTGGCAAATCCCTGACATACAGCCTTTCCTTTTACAGCAGCACCATATGCAGTATAGCGGGTATAATCTCCATCAACAGGATCCGAATCATCATACTTGACCCAGTTACATACAAAAGCATAGATCTTACAGATCTTTTGGTTATCAGTCATTCCATCAAGGTCAAGGACATCGAGCTGGATATTAATACAACTTTCAACCGCTCTTTCCTGAGTAGCTGTCGTGTAATAATCCGGCTGGAGAATGACACAGGTCATATCACCTTCCACTCCTTTACTAATACGATATCCTTCCATCTGCATAAGAAGATTGTCCCCCTGTCCCGGGATACCTGTATGTTTAAAGAGCTCATTTTTTATCTGATCATTGAATCCCTCGCCGTAATCTGTACCTGTCAGTAAAAACATTATTGTATCTGCTCTTGAAGCTGCCTGACTCCTGATATAGGGGCCGGCTTCGGACACACTTGCATATAACGGCAAAGTTACTTCTTCAACTTCAGAAGCATCTATATACTCAATGGTTATATCCTCTGAGATCCCTTCCTCAATATCATAATAACAGCAGCTGACTTCGATAAGATCCTCATCAGGCTCATCATCATCTTCGGCAATAGGATCTTCTGTTACCTGCTCCTCATCGGAAGACAGTATCTCTTCGCACTCCTCTTCACATATATCAGTCGTTCCGGCAGGATCTGACTCTTCTTCGGTCATTTCCTCTGCCACAACCGGATCGAACTCATCCCCTGAGATCTCCTCTTCAGTCTCTTCGGGTATTAATTCAAGTTCTTCTTCATCAGCAAATGAGATCACTCCTGAAGAAAGAATGATAGAAACAGCGATCAGTGACGACAATACTCTTTTCATATGGAAACCTCCTGTCCATCCCTTGAATAAAAACGATCATTACACAAAAAGCCATCCGTTATAAACGGATGGCTTTTACTTACGGATTAGTACAAACACCCGAGGAATTGAACTTATAATTCTTTCCCGAGATCTTAATAGTGGTGGATGATACCATGGCTCCGGTGGAATCGAAATAGTACCAGGAACCGCTGTACTTGAGCCATCCTGTCTTCATTGCACCTGATGACTCGAAGTAGTACCACTTTCCTGACAACTTCTTCCATCCCGTTACCATAGCTCCTGATGACTCAAAATAGTACCACTTGCCGGAGATCTTCTTCCAGCCTGTTACCATGGCACCGTCAGTTCCGAAGTAGTACCAGACGTTGGAGATCTTTTCCCAGCCTGTATACATCCAGCCGGAGGTGCCGAAGTAATACCACTTTCCGTCCAGCTTCTGCCAGTTACCAAGGAAATACAGATCACTTCTCCTGTAACAGAATTTTCCGTTGTGATAGAGCCATCCGCTGTAGTCATCTGAAGCGATGTTGAGCTTCTCCTCATAAACATCATTACAGCTTGTATGCTCCTGATTGAAGAAAGTCTTTCCGCGGAGCAGGTATTCATACTGTCCGAAACTATATCCTGCGTCCCAGGTGGGATCTGCATAATACCATTTATTTCCCATCTTAATGAGATTCCATGCATGTCCTCCGGAAGTACTGCCACCGTAAGCATCTCCGTCATCTACCCTTACATTTGTGACGCCTGCAGCAAGGCACATCTGATAGAAAAGGTTTGCATATCCCTGACAGACAGCCTTCTTATTGACGAGGGCAGCATAGGATGTGTACTGGAGAAGATAATCATCATTATTCAAATGATCATAATCATATTCCACATTCTGGCAGATATAATCATAGATGGCACATATCTTACATGTATTGCTCTTCCCCGCTATATTAAGTGAGGAAAGCACCTTGGAGATCTCCTGTGATAATTTTGTTTCCTGGCTGGCACTCGTATAATATGTCAGCTCTATAGTTACCTCAGTTGATGAACTGTATCCCCACCAGGATACAGAGATCTCATTCAGCTGATAGTAGATATTGTCGCCCTGTCCGGGTATACCGGTGTGCTTGAAAAGAACACTCTTCACACGGCCCATGATATTATCCCTGGTGATGGTGCTGTCGTTTGTCCTGAAGGTTATGCTGTCATCTCTCTTGGCAGCAGCTGCTCTTACAAAATCACCGGCAGCAGAGATGCTTGAATAAACAGTTGCAGTAGATGCATCCACCTCGGAGGCATCAACATATTCAACTGTAATATCATCTTCAACAAATTCGCCGTCAACAAAGACCGACCTCTGGCTGCTGACCTCCACAAGATCCATATCAGTTGTTTCGATATCTTCAGAAGAGATTTCTTCAGGTGTGTCTGCGGGCTCTATGGATGGCTCATCCTCATCTGAAGTTTCTGAAAGGACAGCCTCGGCTTCTATATCCTCAGCCTCAGTCTCATCTTCTTCATCATATTCTTCATCATATTCTGAAGTTTCTTCCTCTATAAGGACCTCCTCAGGAACAAGTCCGTCCTCCTCGTCGGCATAGACGAACAGTCCTGATGTTGCCAAGATCGAAACAGTGATCAGGGCGGATAATAATCTTTTCATTTATCTACCTCCTGTAATATCCCCTATTCTGTTCTCTCATTATAACAAATAAAGAGCTTAAAAGAAAAAGCCGGCCCCGAAGGACCGGCCTTATAGTTATGGATTAGTACAGACGCCGCTGCTGTTGAACTTATAGTTCTTTCCAGAGATCCTGACAGTGGTGGAAACTACCATTGATCCGTTGGAACTAAGATAATACCAGGAGCCGTCATATTTCAGCCATCCTGTCTTCATGACTCCAGAGTTATCAAAGTAATACCATTTGCCTGATAACTTCTTCCATCCGGTTACCATGGCTCCAGAAGCTTCAAAGTAATACCACTTTCCGGATATCTTCTGCCAGCCGGTCTGCATAATATAAGTATCCTTATCAAAGTAATACCACTTGCCTGATATCTTCTGCCAGCCTTTTAGTATTTCTCCGGAAGATGAGCAATAGTACCACCAGTTATCCTCTTCCTTATGGAGCCAGCCGGTATGCATGGAACCGTTCTGATCGAAATAGTAGGCTTCACCTTTTATGTAATCCCATCCGGTTGACATCACACCGTCATCACGGAAGTAATACCATTTATTCTTGAGTTTCTTCCAGCCGGTCTGAAGCAGACCGTTACTGTCGCTGTAGTACCAGGACGTGTTTCCCCACTCATCATCGGCCTGGAACCATCCTGTATCCATCACTCCCGTATACTCATCAAAATGATATTTCTTCCCGTTTATGGTATTCCATCCTTTAACCATAAGAGGATAAAAATAGTACCATTGGTCATCGATCTTTTTCCATCCGAAATGGTATTGTCCGTTACTGTCCAGATACCATTTTCCGTAGGGATCCCCCTGAAGCCCTTCGCCGATAGTCACAATAAAAGACTGCGATCTTCCAAAATGTTCATTCATATCATAATCATAATGAACAGGGTACACATAGATATCATATGCTACGCCGGGTACAAGACCTGTCAGCTTATAAGATAAAGATCTACCTGCGTACCAGAAGACAGATTTGTTATTAACAGCAGGATATATCTGTATATAATAACCATCGATATTACTGCCGGTGTCAGGTGTAGTGCTTAAGGTGACGGATCCATTCGAATTACGATTAACCGTAACATCACCCATGTGGTCTGTCAGTTCATCAATACCAAAGGGCTGAGAATAATCGCTTACAGAAAAATTATATTCGAAGAAAAGATATTCATATTCAGGATAATACTCATGACTCGCGAAGAAAGACTTTGTTCCTGTGAGGAAATAATTATATTGGGAAGGATCAATCCCTGAATCCCAGGTGGTATCAAGGAGATAAGCAGTACCGTCAAGGACGACAAAGTTCCAGGCATGATCTCCGCCGGCCATATATCTTACCTCGACACCTGCCTCTCCGGCCATCCTGTAAAAAAGGAGTGCATATCCGTTACAGACGGCAGTCTTGTTCATGAGAGCAGCATATGCAGTATATTTCAGCAGATAAGAGTCATCGAAAAGAGTATCATAATCATATGTTATATTATCGGTCATATACTTATGGATGGCATATACCTTCTCGACATCTGACTTACCGTCGACATCAAGATCATCCAGGACCTTATCGATCTCAGCCGAAAGGGCCTGTTCCTGTCGAAGTGTAGTGATATAAGCATATTTAATAGTGATCTGGTAATATCCGTCCAATTCAACATACTCAAAAGTATCGATATCATCCATATATCTGAAGTAATCACCCTCATCATAATTACCGGTCTGCTCAAGCAACACAGGACGAAGATCATCATAGTAGGAAAGATCATCTTGATCATCAGGGACCTTTACGCTGAACTTGATGGTAGAAGCCCTGTTCTTAAACTGCTGCCTCAGATAGGGGCCTGCATCTTCAAAAGTCGCAAAGACCTTGTCCGAAGGAGATACTTCAGAGACATCAACATATTCAACATAAGTGACCTCTTCAGGCTCGAAGATGTCATCACTGACATTGATACTTACATAGCGCTCAATAAGATCCTCGTCAGGCTCTGACACGTCACCTGTTTCTGCGTCAGCATCAACCTCAGCTTCAGTCTCGGAAGGAAGATCAGGATCAGTATCATCAACTTCAGCTGAAGTCTCTTCGGACTCAGATACGTCAGCATCGGACTGCTCTTCAGTATCCTGATCCTCAGATGTAACTTCTTCAGTGACAGTTCCGGGATCTTCAGAAGGCTCTGTCTCTTCCTGCTCTTCTGTCTCTTCAGGGACAGATCCCTCGATAACAGTTTCAGGCACGGATCCTTCATTCTCATCAGCATAGACAAAAACGCCGGACGAGAAAAGCATGGTAAGGACGATCACCCAGGAAACAAGTTTTTTCATGTCATCTACCTCTCAATGTAATTTGATATTCCCTCAATTCGGCATTATATCAAATCTTTTCGGGAATGCAAATGCGCCACCCATGAAGGGTGGCGCATAGATTCACGGATCAGTACAGATACCGGATGAATCAAAGTGATATGTCTTTCCGTCTATCGTAACAGAAGTATTGGCAAGCATATATCCTTTGGATCCGAAATAATACCAGGAGCCCTTATACTTGAGCCAGCCGTATCTCATATCTCCGTCGGCATTAAAGTAATACCACTTACCTGATACCTGCCTCCATCCGACAGACATCCTGCCCGATGCTTCGAACCAGTACCACTTATCGTTTATATTCTTCCATCCGGTAAACATGACACCTTTATCATCAAAATAGTACCACTTGCCTGAGACCTGCTGCCACTTTGTGGTCATATAGCCGTTGGTCTTGAAGAAGTACCACTTACCGTCGATCTTCTTCCAGCCCTTTACATAAGTGCCGTCAGCATTTCTGTACCAGAAGCCCTTTGTATCCTTCTGCCAGCCTCCGCCAAGGTGGATCATGATACTTGTACTCATCTCACCGGTCCTTCTCTTTCCGTTGCCGTCGGTACCGTAGGGCTGGATCTTAAAGTAGTACGTTTTATCCGGATCAAGCTGATAAGAAACTCCGGTAGATGTGAGCGTAGTATTCAGATGGTAGGATTCTTCTCCGTTCTTGGATATATAGATATCGTATCCTTCAATATTGGAACCGGTAACTTTACCCCAGCTGATCCTCACCTTATTGTCATCAAGATACTGAACATTTATCGTTCCCATCTGATCAAGGACAAAGTCGGGGTCAAGACCATAGTCAAGTTCAGAGAAGTCGTACAGATCATAGTATTCGCTGTAGTCTTCATCAAGGATATGGGACTGCTCGAACTCGGTCTTCCCCTTAAGGAAGTACCTGTACGCTGAATGATCCCTTCCTGCATCCCAGGTGGAGTCGAGATAATATGCCTTACCGTCAAGTATTACCAGATTCCATGCATGAAAGCCCCTGCTGGTCTGTCCGTCACAATAGCGGACATTGACACCTGCCTGGGCAGCCATCCTGTAGAAGAGCTGGGCATAACCGCCACATACTGCAGTCTTATTGATAAGAGCTGCATAGGCAGTATATTTGAGCTTATAAGTCTCATCATCAAGATGGGTATAATCGTAGGTTATATTGTCGCAGATATAATCGAAGATGGCACATACCTTCTCATAATCCGACTTACCGTCGAGGTCGAGATCAGAAAGGACATTGCCGATCTCTGCTGCCAGGGCATTCTCCTGCTCAAGGGTCGTCTTATATGTAGGCTTAAGGGTAACTTCATATCTGCCGTCCATCTGAACATAGGACCAATCTCTTTTGATAAAGATCAGGATATTGTAATCGCCTTCGTCAGGAGCTCCGGTAAATCTGGTGATCTCATAACTTGCATCTGTGAAAAGAGTCTTTTTAACCTGGTTTGCGGCATCTACACTGAAGATGATCTCAGCATCCCTGTTCTTTATACACTGTCTGATATAATCCCCTGCCTCTTCCATGGTGGAGAAAGCATTATTACTGGGAAGGACCTCAGACTCATCAACATATTCAACAGTGATATCCTCAGCGACAGGATAACCATCTTCGAAGTCTTCTGTAAAGGAAAAGACCTCCAGAAGATCCTCATCCTCTGTTACTGGTTCATCTTCATCCTCACAGAGCTCAAAAGCTTCCTCCAGCTCTTCGGCGATTACCTCTTCATAGTCGATATCTTCATAAGTAATCTCTTCAGGATCTTCCTCATCGATGATCTCAACTTCTTCGATCTCTACCTCCGGATCCTGCTCTTCTGCCTCATCAGCGAAAACAAGAAATCCGGAATTAAGGACAGTTCCCAGAACGATCAGTAACGATATAAGTTTCTTTTTCATATATTTATCCATCCCTTCAGGACTCTATAATAAAAAATATCTGATAATTTGTAAATAAAGACATAAGTGATGGTCTCAAATTGCCATCAACCTCTCCCTATAGGGAGACTTCCCGGGAGATATTTCAATTTTCGAGCAAGAAAAAGGACTGTCCGGAGACAGTCCTTTGATACTTCTTTGGTATTTTGATCACTTTCTGATACCGAGTCTTGCGATAAGAGATCTGTATCTTTCGATATCGATCTGTGCAAGGTAGTCAAGAAGTCCTCTTCTCTTACCAACCATCATAAGAAGTCCTCTTCTTGAGTGGTGGTCACCCTTGTGGGTCTTGAGATGCTCTGTGAGGTGATTGATCCTTGCTGTAAGGATAGCGATCTGAACCTCGGGAGAACCTGTATCACCTTCGTGAGTAGCATACTCCTTGATGATCTCAGCCTTGTTGATTGCATCCATCGTAGTTTCCTCCTGTTATTTGATATAGACCGGTGACAAAGTAGCGGTCGGAGTGATCCGTCAACTGTGTCACGGCAGCTTTGGTATATTATCACACCTTTAATTGCTTGTAAAGCTATAGTTTTCAGGCATCCGTGTCGTCTGCCACAAGGGATTCGACAAAAGCTTCCGGATCGAAATCCATAAGATCGTCCACTCCCTCTCCAAGACCTGCCAGAACGATGGGGACCTTAGCCGTATAAGCCACGGATACTGCAACGCCGCCCTTGGCGCTTCCGTCCAGCTTTGTAATGCCCAGATAGTCGAGATCAACTGCCTCGGTGAATGCCTCTGTCTGAAGGACTGCATTCTGGCCTGTTGTGGCATCGATGATGAGAAGTGACATTACATTAGCATCAGGTGCCTCTCTGGAGATGATCCTGTTTATCTTGGAAAGCTCATCCATAAGGTTCTTCTTGTTATGGAGCCTTCCTGCAGTATCGATGATAAGGATATCTGCCTTTCTGGCAATAGCTGCATGGATGGCATCGAAGACGACAGCAGCGGGATCAGATCCCTCTTCGTGGGCGATGACTGCTGTGGAAGTCCTCTCTCCCCAGACCTTGAGCTGGTTAACGGCTGCTGCCCTGAATGTATCAGCTGCACCCATGATGACCTTCTTGCCTTCAGCCTTATATCTGGAAGCCAGTTTTCCGGCCGTGGTGGTCTTGCCTGTACCGTTTACGCCCACCATAAGAAGGATATTGAGCTTACCTTCCTGTATGTCGATCTGTGTCTTTTCGCCCAGGATCTCAAGCATCCTGTCCTTAACGGCCTGCATGACCCCTTCCCTGGAGTCGTCCCCTGTTCTCTTGATGTAATCTTTGATATAGGAGATGATATCCTCACTGGCGGCAACACCACAGTCGGCACGGACCATGATCTCTTCCAGGTCGTCCAGCATCTCATCGTCGAACTTTCCATGGGAAGCGACGGTCTTTACCCACTCGCTGGCCCAGAAATCCCTGGTCTTCTTAAGACCATTCTTAAAAGCATCAAATACTCCCATATTCCATTACTCCTTATTGTATACGCATAGACAGGATCTTTGAGATACCGCGCTCCTGCATGGTTACACCGTACATCCTGTCGCAGGCCTCCATGGTGCCCTTTCTGTGGGTAACCAGGATAAACTGGGACTTGGCGGTATAACGCCTTACGAAGTCAGTGAACCTGGAGACGTTTACATCGTCAAGAGCGGCCTCGACCTCATCAAGTACTACGAAGGGAGACGGCCTCAGCTGCAGGATCGCGAAAAGAAGTGCGATGGCAGTAAGACATCTCTCACCTCCGGACAGGAGCGTAAGGTTCTGAAGCTTCTTTCCCGGGGGCTGTGCCTTGATCTCGATGGCACAGTTGAGAACATCCTCTTCGTTCTCAAGGATGATCTCTGCGGAACCTCCGTTAAAGAGATCGGTAAATACTGTCTTGAAGTTTTCGTTGATGGTGGTGAACTGATCGATAAACTGCTTTTTCATCTCATCGATAAGTTCAGCGATGACCTTCTCAAGGTTCGTCTTGGCATTAAAGATATCGTTTCTCTGCTCCAGCATGAACTCATATCTGCCGGAGATCTCCTTATACTCCTCAACGGAATTGAGGTTAACGGGACCGAGGGCCTTGATCTCAGCCTTGAGAGCAGATATCTCCTTAGTGGTCTCGTTGATATTGGTGATCCTGGGATACTTATCTGCCACATTGTCGTAAGTAGACTCGTAATCCTCCCAGAGCCTGTTCTTTGAAAAATCGATATCGTTAATATACTTCTCGTACTTGGAGACGAGATTATTGTGCTTTGTCCTCAGGTTATTGAGGGTATCGTTTATATCAGTGAGCTTGGAGATAAATCCGGAGAGTTCCTTGTCGATCTCTGCTTTCTTCTCATTAAGTGACTTGATCTCCAGATCCTTCTTCTCGAAGTTCTCCTTCATCTGCTCATAGGAAGCCTTGGATCTCTCCATCTTCTCACGAAGCTCAGCTGACTGCTTGGTATTCTCTTCCTTTTCAGTGATAACAGCCTGAAGTTCCTCTTCCCTGTTCTTTATCTCGCCATTGATATGGCCTGCGACTTCAAGGATACCGTTCCTCTCGGCGATGATCCTCTCAGCATTAAGGGTAGCTTCTGTGATCTTTTCGCGGAGTTCGTCCAGCTTACTGGTGAATTCCTTGGAGGCATTGTCATTCTTGAGGATATCATCCTTAAAGTCCTCGATCTCATCCTCAGTCTCCTTGGAGATCTGCTTAAGTTCCTCCAGGTCATCCTCGAGCCTGATCTTATCAGTGGAGATCTCCTTCAGGTTCTTCTGGATATTTGCTATCTCGCCATCAGTCTCTTCGATCCTGGTGTTTATATTTCTGTACTCGGACTCAGCCTTGACCCTTTCCATACCGAAGTACTTCAGCTGCTCGTCAAGGATAGCAAGCTCTCTCTTGATATCTCCGGTCTGTTCATCCAGCTGTTGTCTCTCGGCCTCGATAACGGAAAGATCCTGCTCCGTCTTCTCGATCTTCTTCTTGAGATCCTCGATCTCCCTGCCTCTCCCCAGGATACCAACGGAATCCTTCCTGATGGAACCGCCTGTAAGGGAACCGCCGGGATTTACTGAATCACCCTGAAGAGTGATGACCTTATGCTTATGGTCGATGGAGGAAGCGATGGATCTGGCATCGTCCAGGTCCTCACATATGATGATCCTGCCCAGGAGATTGGAGATGATATCATCCAGCTTCCTGTCATTCTTTACAAGATTTGAAGCTACACCGATATATCCCTTCTTGCCCTCGGCCTTTGCCAGTACCTTTTCCTCAAGGTCCCTGGGGCCTATATTTTCGATGGGAAGGAATGTAACGCGTCCCAGCTTGTTCTTCTTGAGCTCATCGATAAGTTCGGCGGCATCCTTTTCCTTGTCAGTAACAACATTATGGATGGAATTACCCAGTGCGATCTCTATGGCGGTCTCATACTTCTTGTCAGTGGAGATAAGATCTCCAACAACGCCAACGATGCCCTTCTTAAGGGAAGGCACTCTGTCCACATGGTTAAGAAGGCGTCTTACGGACTCCTGGTAACCTTCCTTCCTGCTCTCAAGATCCTTCAGGGACTTGAGCCTTCCGTTGTCGGACAGGAAGGTCCTGTTGAGTTCCTCATAGTCTGAAAGGAGCTTATCCTCTTTCTTTGAAAGTTCCTTGAGCTTCTCATTTCTCTCGGTGATGTCGGAAGTGACCTCGCCTTCCTTCTCCATCATCTCACGCCAGGTCTTGTCGGCCTGTGAGAGCTTTTCCTCAAGTTCCTCCTTGATCTTTCCGGATACCTGGAGATTTCCCGTAAGTTCAGTGATCTTCTCATTTATGGTCTCGATCTGGTTTCCGGTCTTATTGATGCGGTCCTTTGTATCAAGGAGTTCGTTATTCTTATCCTCGATATTCTTCCTGATGGAATCTTCCTTCTTCTCGGAAGCCTTGAACTTCTCAAGGAGAGCTTCTCTTTCCTCAGTTATCTTCTCGGATATCTTCTTCTGGGCATTAGCATCATCCAGGAGCTTATCAGCCTTTTCCTGTCTGGCCTTCCTGTCTTCTGTGAGCTGGGCGATCTTCTCCCTGATGCCGTTCTGCTCGGAATCAGCATCTTCTATGAGCTTCTCCAGCTGCTTTAGCCTCTCTTCGGAGACCTTATACTCAGACAGTACATCATGCATCTCCTCTGTGACATCAGAGAGTTCCTGCCTCTTGTTCTCTATGGTCTCATCAAGTTCCTCGGATCTTGTGGTCAGTTCAGTATTATCCTTTCTGAACTGCATATATCTGTCTTCCTGGGTCTTGATCTCATCTTCCAGCTGCTGCTTTACGGAAGCGGAGTCGCCCATGGCATTATTGGCATCGTCGATCTTTCTGACAAGAAGGGCGATATCCTTTTCCTTAAGTGATTCGTATGCCTTATGATAAGCTGTCGCCTTTTCGGCCTGCTCCTTAAGAGGTCCCACGCGCTCTGAAAGCTCTGAAAGGATATCATCTATCCTGACCAGGTTCTGCTCAGTGGAATGGAGCTTTCTCTCAGCTTCCTCCTTGCGGACCTTATATTTAACGATACCGGAAGCTTCCTCGATAACACGCCTTCTGTCCTCGGACTTGGTGGAAAGGATCTCATCGACCCTGCCCTGTCCTACGATGGAATAACCGTCCTTACCGAGACCTGTGTCAAGGAAGAGCCTGATGATATCCTTAAGGCGGCAGTTGACGTGATTTATCTGATACTCGGATTCACCGGACCTGTAGAGCCTTCTGGTGACCTGAAGCTCATTATATTCGATATCAAGGAAATGATCGGAATTATCGAGAGTAAGGGAGACCTCAGCATAGTTCATGGCCTTTCTGGACTGGGTACCGTTAAAGATAACGTCCTCCATCTTACCGCCACGGAGGGATTTGACTGACTGCTCACCCAATACCCATCTGATGGCATCGGTGACGTTAGACTTACCGCTTCCGTTAGGTCCGACAACGGCAGTCATGCCCTCATCGAACTCAATGAGCGTATACTCGGGGAAAGACTTAAATCCCTGAATCTCCAGTTTCTTTAAATACATCTCGAAAAAATACTTTCTTTTTGATAACGACCTATTATATCAAAAAAAGCCCTGTCATGCTCCAAAAATCTCATTATATTTTTCGATGGCGAGCTTGGCACAGTTCTGCTCGGCATCTTTCTTACTGTGGCCCGTTGCCTTTGCAAGAAAGACCTCATCAGCACGTACTTCAGCCTCGAATACCCTCATATGGGCCGGACCGCTCTCTGAAATGATCTCAAATCTTATCTTATGGGGGTTGTTCTTCTTCTGTGCGATCTCAAGAAGACGGCTCTTATAGTCCAGGAAGAGCTTTCCGTCCACTGCATCCCTGATGGTCTGGTCCAGGTTCTCAAGTATTACCCTCTCAGCCTCCTCAAAGCCGCCGTCAAAATAGACAGCTGCGATAACAGACTCAAAGGCATCAGCAAGGGTGGAATCCTTATCGTCGCCTCCGGTGGCAGCCTCGCCCTTTCCGAGCTTTAAGAACTTACCGACCCCGAGGTTTCTTGATACAGCCGCAAATGACCTCTCACATACGATGATGCTCCTTGTCTTGGAAAGATAACCCTCAGCTGCCTCAGGAACCATATCGTAGAGCTTTCTTCCCACAACAAGGTCTATGACCGCATCACCTATATATTCAAGTCTCTGATTGGACATGTGGTGCCCCATATTATGTTCGAAGACATATGTGGTATGGGTAAACGCAAGTTCAAGCAGGGACTTGTCCTTAAATGTATATCCCAGTTTTTTCTCAAATTCTTCCATATCTTCACCGTTATAAAGAAAAAGCTGAATGCACATATGTGCATCCAGCTTCATTTTTCTTTATTGTTCTGATTACTCTGCAAGTCCCTTGATGTACTCAACAGCGTCACCGACTGTAGCAACCTTCTCAGCTACTTCATCGGGAACAGATACATCGAATTCCTGCTCCATAGCCATAACAAGCTCGACCATGTCAAGAGAGTCTGCGTTAAGATCATCAACAAAGGAAGACTCCATTGTGATAGAACCCTCATCTACACCAAGCTGGTCAACGATAAGCTTCTTAATGCTTTCAAATAATTCTTCTTCAGTCATTTTTTATACCTCCATGTCAGATTGTCAATGCAATCGTCACAAATACTTTTTAATTGAACAGTTATTAATTGTCAATAGTTTATTTAGGATTATTTCTATTATTTGTTAAGATTCTTTGAGGTAGCCCTTATTTTTGATTAGATAATCAAGTCCGGATACCACGGTCATGATAACGCTGATGTAGAAAAGGATATTACCGATGATGGTAATAGCATTCATCTCAACAGGATATCCGTAAGGCAGTCCTGCAAGCTTCAGGAGCGTAGGCTCGAACATGAGATAGATGATGGCTATCATCTGGGTGGTGGTCTTGATCTTACCTATCATCTTGGCTGCCATGACTACTCCCTCCTTGGAGGCAAGGAGCCTGATACCGGTTACCATGAATTCACGCAGAACGATGATCATAAGAAGCCAGGGAGAGATCCTTCCGATGGCAACAAATGCGATAAGAACGGCAATGACCAGCATCTTATCTGCAAGGGAATCAAGGAACTTTCCGAGATTCGTGATCATATTGCATCTTCTGGCGATCTGACCGTCGAAGAAATCAGTAAGGGATGCGATGATAAAGATGATGCCTGCGATGAGCATGCCTCTTTCAGCGATGAAGGCATTCCATCCTTCAGGCTCAAATCCATAGATGGATATAGGCATCATAAAGAGCATGGTCACGGGAATGAGGATGATCCTCATAAGTGACAGTTTATTGGGAAGATTCATATTGTTACCCCCGTAAGTTCATATTCGGAGCAGTCAACGATACGCACCTTGTATCTCTTTCCAATGACCAGCTCCTCTTTAGTAGCTGCTACATTAATGACGGGATCCACATCGGGAGCCTCGCCGTAGCTTCTGCCCTGATAAAATATACCATCTTCGGAGATCGAATCAACCATTACTTCTACTTCCGAATCAAGTCTTGCTTCGTTATATTCCTTTGAGATCTCACTTTGAAGCTCGTAGACTTCCTTATAACGGCGCTCCTTGGTGGCCTCATCTATCTGATCAGGCATATCGTAGGCAGGTGTTCCCTCCTCAGGGGAGAACATAAAGCATCCCAGCCTGTCAAAGCGCCATCTTTTGAGATTCTCCTTGAGATTTGTAAACTGTTCCTCAGTCTCACCCGGGAAACCCACCATGACCGTAGTCCTTATGATGATACCGGGGATCTCAGACCTTAAACGCTGAAGACGTGTAGTAATAAGATCTACCGTATCCTTCCTGTGCATGGCCTTCAGGATAGTATCATCTCCATGCTGGATGGGGATATCAAGATATTTACAGACCTTATCATTTGTCTTTATCTCATTTATAAGAACATCGTCGATACCGTCCATATAGCCGTACATGACCCTTATACTCTCGATTCCCTCGATCTTTGAAAGCTCACGGAGAAGGACGGGAAGATTTCTCTTCTTATAAAGATCCAGTCCGTAGTTAGTAGTATCCTGGGCAGCCAGGATGATCTCGCTTATACCATTTGAGGCGATAAGTTTTGCTTCTTCGATGATATCTTCCAGAGGTCTTGAAACGAACTTACCCCTGATAATTGGAATGGCACAGAAAGAACATCTGTTAAGACAGCCCTCTCCTATCTTGAGCCATGCATAGCTTCCTGTGGAGATCTGGCGGTCATTATTAAGATGTGCGATACCGCCGGCTTCTGAAACATATTCCCTTGGGGGATCTTCATCAGAGAAAAGAGAATCTACAGCCTGAACGATATCCTGATAATGGGAAGTACCCATAACGATATCGACTTCGGGAAGATCCTTCAGGATATCCCCTGAATATCTCTGGGGAAGGCATCCTGTAACAACTATCTTCTTGACCTTACACATTTCAGCTGCCTTATAGTCAGCAGCATCCAGGATGGTCTCGATGGCCTCTTTCTTGGCTGATTCGATGAAACCGCAGGTATTGATGACAACGACATCGCTGTCCCTTATATCATCGACGATATTATACCCGGCTTTCTTAAGGTCCCCTGACATACACTCCGCATCAACTAGATTCTTGGAGCACCCCAAAGCGATAAGTGATATATATATGTTTTCTCTTTCCATCCATTACCTCCGGCAACAGATTAGATTGTAACACAATATATCAATCGTCAAACCACTTATCGAAGCAATTAGAGGCAACTTCGTATGAATATCCCCTGGCGAGGGCTTTCTTTATCATAGCTCTGGAAATATCGGAAGGATCATCCTTAAGTCCGGACCTGTCAGGGATAAGGCTTTCATAGAGCATAAGGCAGGTCTTATGGTCATCCTCACATTCACTGAGCATGATATTGGCAGACTCGGAAGAGACTCCTGCAGCGATCATCCGCTGATAGAGCATCCTCTTACTCTCCTGCTTCTTCCCAGTCCTGGAATTCAGCACTTTCCTCCCGGCTCTCATATCGTCGATATAACCTCTTTCCACCAGTTCTGTAACGGCAGCAGAAGCGATATCATGGTCAAAGCCCTTATTCATCAGGTATTCCCTGATCTTGCCGGAGGAATATATCCCGATACCGATGTGCCGTATCCCTTCGGATACGGCACTTCTCAATTCTTTCTCATTCATAGGACAGTCAGGATCACATATCGATACCGAGGATATCGTCGTCGGAAAGATCCTCATCCTCTGTATCAGCAGCTGAGTCATTGATAGCTTCGATCTCTGAAGGATCAGCAGGCCTATAGGAATCCCTGACCATCTCTTCGATCTCTGATGTGATCTCGGGATGATCAAGAAGATAGAGCCTTGCATTCTCCTTGCCCTGGCCTATCTTGTTGCCTTTATAAGCAAACCAGGATCCGCTCTTCTCGATGATATTATTCTCAACAGCAAGATCGATAAGGCTTCCCTCCCTGGAGATACCGTGACCGTAGAGGATATCGAATTCTGCTTCCTTGAAAGGAGGAGCGACCTTATTCTTGACTACCTTGACCTTAACATGGTTACCGATCTTATCCTGGCCGTCCTTAAGAGTCTCTGTCTTCCTGACATCGAGCCTTACGGAGGAATAGAACTTAAGGGCACGTCCGCCTGTGGTGGTCTCGGGATTACCGAACATGACACCCACCTTCTCACGGAGCTGGTTGATGAAGATACATACTGTACCTGACTTGGCAATGATACCTGTGAGCTTACGGAGAGCCTGGCTCATGAGCCTTGCCTGAAGTCCCACATGGGAATCACCCATCTCACCCTCGATCTCAGCCTTGGGAACAAGAGCGGCAACGGAATCGATTACGATAACATCGATACATCCGCTCCTGACAAGGGTCTCAGTGATCTCCAGTGCCTGCTCACCTGTATCAGGCTGTGAAAGGAGAAGATTATCAACATCTACTCCGATGGCACCTGCATAGACTGCATCGAGAGCATGTTCTGCATCGATAAATGCACATGTTCCGCCCATCTTCTGGGCCTCTGCGATACAGTGGAGTGCTACCGTAGTCTTACCTGAGGATTCAGGTCCGTAGATCTCGATGATCCTACCTCTGGGAAGTCCGCCTACACCAAGAGCTATATCAAGAGCTATAGATCCCGTGGGAATGGTCTCGATCTCAACAACGTCCTGATCTCCCATCCTCATGACGGATCCTTTACCAAACTGCTTCTCTATCTGAGCCATTGCGGCTTCTAATGCTTTTTTTCTCTCGTCTGAATTACCTGCGGGAACTGACTGGACACTTCCCTTACCCGCTTTACCTTTAGCCATAGTATTAACCTCCGCACTGATTGCTTTTGAACATTTGTTCGATTGATTTCGAAATCATTGTATCTATAAGATACATCTTTGTCAATCGATTTTGGCATACAATTGGATACAATTTTCGACAATCGGATACAAAGTCCCATTATTGGGTCATCGCCTGTTTATCTTAGCCCTTGCCCTTGAGATCCAGTATGTGGCTTCAGGCATGCGCAGGAGCAGTGCCAGGCCGAAATATACGATGACAGCTATAACTCCCTTGCCGGAGATTATAAGGAGCTGCTTTATCTTTGATCCCATTCCGGGAACAGATCTGTCCACGAGATAGACTGCAACGCACATAATAAGTGCAGAAGCAAAGGCTTTTATAAGGAACCTGAATATTCCCCTGGGTGCCAGATTTTTATCCTTGCAGTAAAGGCCACAGAGTATGGTCATCTGGATGATACTTGTTATGGAGTAAGCCAGTGTAAGGGATAACGGTCCTCTTCCCATCCTTATGAAAAGGATACAGAACAGAGGATTAGTAATAAGACCAACACATGCTGAAAGCAGAGGGATCTTTGTCTTACCGATGGCATAGAAAGCCTGGTTCATTATAAATACGACAGTATGGGTGATTATCGCAATGGAATAACCGATAAGAAATACGGCTGCCCTCTTTGCATCTGCATCTGTATAAGTGGACTTCCACTGGAAGATCGCCTTGATGACATCAGTACTCATGATGACCATAAAGCCTGCTGAAGGAATGGTCAGGAAAAGCGCTGACTTGAGCCTTGAGGACAGGAGTTCCGATGCTTTTGAGAACTCCTTTGATGAGTAAAGAGCAGCCAGGGACGGGAGCATTACGTTACCGATGGCAACTGCGAAGATACCATAAGGAAGCTGCCATGTGGTGGAAGCATTCCTGAGTGCATATATGTGGCCGTCCTCAGGAAAGGAATTGGCAAATCCGTTAAGGATGACCATATTGATCTGGACTATGGAAGCAGAGAACAATATAGGGAGAGCTCTTCTTACAAGTCTCTTAAAATCAGGATCAGAAGGCTTGAATATAAACCTGAACTTCTTCAGCTTATCGAATCCCACAGTAAACTGGAAAAGGAAATAGATGACTGCAGCACCCATGATGCCGCAGGTGGTCTTCACAAGCATGCTCTCTGAGTTTCCTGCAAAATAGATAATGGCAAGGAGCACGAAGATATTATAGACAGTAGGTCCGAAAGCCGTGGAACCGAACCTTTTATATGCATTCAGGATACCGATACATAGTGCCGCCAGCATCATGAAGAATATCTGGGGGAAAAGCCACTTGGATGCCATGGCTGCCAGATATACTGTCTCAGGATGGTTATGTCCCGCATCGTAAAGAAGATAGATGGGTTCAGCAAAGATAACTCCCAGGATACATACACCGAGAAGTATCATGGAGAAAACGGAGATAAAGATATTAACGGCCCGGAAGCCCTTATCCTCCTCCCCTTTTGAGATCGCCGCGGAAAGCGAAGGCGTAATGGCAGACTGGATAGATCCGCCGATAAGAAGGTTATAGACAAGATCCGGGATGGTAAAAGCAAGAGTGAAACTGTCACGGTAGACAGGATCACTGAACTTTATGTTTACGAATATATCCCTGAGGAAGCCTGAACACTTGGAAAAGATAAGACCGATCACCACCAGGAGTGTGGCGACGGTCATGCTCAGGCCCTTCTTCTTTGTATTACTCTGATCCTTACTCATAATTCTCCTTAAGATACTCGAGGATCAGGTTAAATGCAAATTCTACTGCCTGGAGCCTTACGGAATCCCTGGCACCAACAAAGTACTGGGTAACGGCAAATGTCTCATCTTCAGTGGAAAAACCGAACCAGACTGTTCCCGTCAGATCGTCTTCATCATCAGGATCAGGATAATCATTGGCGTTGTCATAGCCGCCGGCATAGCCTGTAGCGGAGACAGAGATATCGGCTTTCATCATATTCCTGACATTGAGCGCCATCTCTTTTGCACATTCTTCTGAAACTTCAGTATATGCTTCGATGGTATCAGCCTTTACTCCCAGGATATCCCTCTTTACATCATTTGTATAAGAGACAACAGATCCGTTAAAGACTTCTGAAGCACCTTCGATATCCACGAGCCTTGAGGAGATCATGCCGCCGGTAAGGCTCTCTGCAAAAGCAACCTTGACATCACATGCTTTAAGTTCTTCCACAAGGTCATAAGCCTTGTAGTAAAGATCATCATGAACCATCAGGATTCTCCTTTTGACTTGATCTCAAGCCAGTCGGTCTTTGTGATGAGCACCTTTCTGGGCTTGCTTCCCTCGAAAGGTCCGATATAATGCTTCTTTTCAAGTTCATCTATAAGTCTTGCAGCTCTGGGATAACCGATACCCAGCCTTCTCTGAAGGATGGAAACGGAAGCATTTCCTGCATCGATGACCACATCCACTGCCTGCTCCAGAAGATCATCAGAATCAGATGAGTCCCCTCCGCCTGCGGAAGCTCCGCCGCCGGCACCTGCATTAGCTTCAGATTCGACAGCAGCGATAACGCTCTCATCATACATATGACCGTACTTGCCCCTAAGGAAGTCAACGATGGACGAAACTTCATCATCTGAAAGGAAAGCTCCCTGGCCTCTGACCGGCTTAGGCGCAGACAGAGGAGCATAGAGCATATCTCCCTTACCCAGGAGCTTCTCAGCTCCCACGGAATCAAGGATAGTACGGCTGTCCACACCGGAGGATACTGCAAAGGCGATCCTGGAAGGGACATTTGCCTTGATGACGCCGGTGATGACATCGACGGAAGGCCTCTGGGTAGCGATAAGAAGATGAAGGCCGGCAGCTCTTGCCATGGCGGCAAGTCTTGCGATCTGATCCTCAACATCCTTGGCTGCAACGGTCATAAGATCTGCCAGCTCGTCGATAACGATAAGGACAAGGGGAAGAGCCTTCTCACCTCTTCTCTTAAGGTATTCGTTATATCCGGTAAGGTCCCTTACACCAGTTTCTGCGAAGAGCTTATATCTCTTCTCCATCTCGACTACTGCCCACTTAAGAGCACCTGCAGCCTTCTTGGGATCAGTAACAACGGGCATATAAAGGTGCGGAATACCGTTGTAGACGGAAAGCTCGACAACCTTGGGATCGATAAGGATCATCCTGACATCGTCGGGAGAAGCTTTACAGAGGATACTTGCAAGGATGGTATTGATACATACAGACTTACCGGAACCCGTGGATCCTGCGATAAGGAGATGTGGCATCTTTGCGATATTACACATGATGGCGTTTCCGGGGATATCCCTTCCCAGAGGTACTTCCAGAGGAGGTCCTTTACGGAATGCATCAGTCTCCAGAAGGCCCCTGAGCTTGACTGCCGTAGTCTTCTTGTTGGGGATCTCGATACCGATGGCACTCTTTCCGGGTATAGGTGCCTCGATCCTGACAGATACAGCCGCCATGGCCAGTGCGATATCATCCTGAAGGTTCAGGATACGCGATACCTTGACTCCCCTGTCGATGGTGAGCTCAAATCTCGTAATAGCAGGACCGTGGGTTATATTAACGACTTTTGTAGTGATACCGAAGCTCTGGATGGCAGACTCCAGTTCCTTTGCCTTTTCGCGGAGTTCAGCGGAACTCTCCTTGCTCTGGGATCTGTCCTCCCTGGACAGGAGATTAACGGGAGCCGGTTTATAAGGTCCCCTGAAGGCTTTTCTCGAAGGCTGGTTGGAAGCAGCGGACTCCATGTGGATGGAAGGCCTGCCGGAAGTAGTACCTGTGTCGATGATCCTTCCCTCTGTGGTGGAAAAACCTGTATCGTTCTTTTCCCTGGCATTGATGGTTATACCTGAATCATCAGGCTCCACCTCTTCCTTTTTCCTGGGCATGTGGGAAGGTGCAGGAGCAGACTTTCTCAGGTCCTCGGGGGATCTGTTCTGTAGCTTGGGTGCACCATATCTGTCTGATCCCATGTTGTAGGGATCATCATCATCAAGGACCTCATAAGGCTGGTCGACGATCTGATCCTCCCCGGGATAATACTGCTCTTCAGGGGCAGGCGCTGCATCCGGGAAGACTGATCCTCCCAGGTCATAGAACTCCTTCTGCCTGTTGGGATTTCTCTCATCGAAGGAATGATACTTCTGATCCCTCTTCTGTCTCAAAGGGGGATTCTTAGGTTCCGTTGTATATTCGAAATCAGCTGCAGGAGCATCGTCATTGTCTTCGATATTGACCTGTCTGTTTCCGTAGTTGAGCCTGTCGGTGTGTACTGTAGTATCAGCACCAAACTCCTGGCCGGAAACATCGATAAATCCGTTCTTTGCATCAACGGGCATCCTGTGCCTGTTGAGAAGATCCACATTGGGATCCCTGTCGAAAATAGGCGATCCGTAGATATCAGTAGGGGTATTTACGAACTGGGAGCCTCTGTTATTAGTATATCTCGAGGGTACATTAGGTCTGCCCTGCTGAGGCATCTGGGGATATACGGGACGGTTCTGGGGCTGGGGACGGGGTCTTCTCCTCTCCTCGTGCCTTACGGAATCATAAGCTCTGGAAGTAGCCTGGGAAATAGTCCTGGCAGCTTTCTTTGCTGTGTTCTTAACAGAGATCCTGAAGACCCTGATTATAAGAGACAGGATAAGTACGATAAGAGCCATTACTGAAATGACCCTTCCCATTATCCTGTAAAGTGCTATGGCGATACCGCCGCCGAGAAGTCCGCCTGTAAACGTCTTGGCAGATGCTGCAGGATCCGTGATAAGCGTAGAATCAGGACCTGACTTCCACAGAAGGCTAATTGCAGAAGTAGCTTTTACCTTGCCTGTAACATCATCTGTACAAAGGGACCTGAAATAATCGAAGTCCATGGAGAAAAGAGCGAAGAGCGCGGAAAAGCAGATCACGAAGATGATGACTGAACGAACTCTTACGGGAGATACTCCCTCCCTTTTCTCAAGGAAGAAATCAACTGCCGCATAAAAGAGAAATACGGGTATAAGGAAAGCAGAAGAACCGAGAAGGCCGAAACCGATGCTTCTTAAGAAGGCCCCCACAAAACCTGTGACAGTCTCGGGAAGATAGTACATAAAAGTGATAGCAACGGCAAAGAAAAACAGTACTATGCCGGTAACTTCCTTTTTGTTATCAAAGTCCTCCAATGCCAAGTCTCCTGATCGATTTATAAATGCAGAGCTGTGTCTTGCTGTCTTCGATCTCTCCCCTGTCACACATAAGGACAAGTTCCTTCAAAGGGATCTTCTCGCACTTAAGGATCTCCCCCTCATCAGGCCTGTCACCCACATAAGACAATCCTCTTGCGAGAAAAAGTCCGATGACTTCGGAATCATAACCGGGAGAACATATCATCTTTCCCAGGTCGATAACTTCAGAAGCTTCAAATCCTGTTTCCTCACGAAGTTCCCTGACTGCACATTCCCTGGGGTCTTCACCTTTTTCAAGTTTACCCGCAGGCACCTCGAGAATGACCTTCTCGAAGGGACTTCGAAACTGCCTTACCATGTAACAGTTAAGATCGTCATCCACGGGAAGGATGCATGCACCGCCATTATGGAGGATTATCTCCCTGGTGCTCTCCCTGCCGTCAGACAGTCTTACCCTCTTTACTATTGTATCAAAAACCCGTCCTTCAAAAACAGTTTCAGATGACAATGTTGTTTCAATTAATTCCTTAAGATCTCTCGTCATGACCCCTCTTCAGATGAGAACTTAGCGGACTCGCTTACAGCGAGCCTGTCGCACCTGTTGTTATATTCATTGTCGGAATGACCTTTTACCTTTATAAAGTTCACCTTATGGACTGCCGTCAGCTCCAAGAGCCTCATCCAGAGGTCCTTATTGGCGACCTCCGCCTTGGCACTGTTCTTCCAGCCGTTCTTTTTCCAGTTCTCGATCCAGTGCTGGTTAAATGCATTGATAACATAGGCACTGTCACTGTAAAGATCAACTTCGCAGGGACGTGTGAGTGCTTCCAGAGCCTTGATGACGGCCATTAGCTCCATCCTGTTGTTGGTGGTAAGCTTTTCTCCGCCTGAAAGTTCCTTGGAAACACCTGAAGCCATGAGGATAGAACCCCATCCGCCGGGACCGGGATTACCTGAACACGCTCCGTCAGTATAGATAGTGACCTTTGTAAGACCTGAAGGCATTACTTGTTCCCTGACATCTCTTTAGTCTTAAGATCTGCAGCGATGACAGACTTGATAACGGCATTACGAAGGCCGTTCTCTTCAAGGGCCATAACGCCTGCGATGGTCGTTCCTCCGGGAGAACATACCTGATCCTTAAGCACCCCGGGATGAAGTCCCGTATCAAGAACCAGCTTACCGGAACCCATAACAGTACCTGCAGCGATCTTAAGAGCGTCATCCCTCTTGATACCAAGAGCTACAGCCGCATCAGCCATGGCCTCGATAAAGAGCATAACGTATGCAGGACCTGTACCGGAAACACATCCGATGGCATCAAGGGTCTTCTCATCACATACGATGACCTCACCGCATGTAGCGAAAAGCTTCTGTACAAAAGCTATCTCATCGTCAGTTAGTCCCACGGGGCACACAGCGCTGACTCCTGCACCGACCTGGGCGGGAGTATTGGGCATTATGCGGACCAGCTTGTCGTTTCTTCCCAGGATACCGGCGATCCTCCCGGTCTTTACTGCAGCAGCGATGGAAAGAACGATGGTGGTGGGAGCGATGCTGTCCTTGATGCCGGCAAGAGCTCCGTCAAAATGCTGGGGCTTTACTGCCATAAGGATGTAATCACTCTCTGAAGCACTCTTTCGTATGTCTTCAGAGACTTCAGCACCAACCTCGGAAGCGATGGCGTTTGCCGCCTCTTTGTTAAGGTCATAAACGGTGATCTCCTCACCCTTAAGGACTTTCCCGCCTACAAAGCCCTTGATAAGGGCTTTTCCCATATTTCCTGTACCGATTACTGTTAATTTCATACTATTTACTTCCTTATTATTAAAACTAACAAAGATGATATCATTCTACTTGACAGGTTGCAAACACTCGGATAAACTATCTTTTGTTGTCAAAGGGGAGTGGCTCAACGGTAGAGCAGCGGTCTCCAAAACCGCCGGTTGCGTGTTCGAATCATGTCTCCCCTGCCACACAAGAAAAGGCTTACCATCAGGTAAGCCTTTTTTCTTTTATGAACTATTATCTGAATATATCAGGAAATCTCTGCAGCAGGGATAAGATCGAGAACGATGATACCTGATCCCGTATCTGTCTGTATGATACTGATATCGTAGGCATAATCTCCCCTGACATCAAATGTAGAATCATTGATACCTGCAAGAGCAGACTCTACAGCGTCGAAAGCCTCATCTGAGTTCATATCGGGATATACCATCTGCAGATATGATCCGAAATAAACAAGAAGGAATTCATAATAGTCGGAAGATGAACTGTATTCAGCCATTACACGGAGGGATGTCACCTTACCATCGTAGTTTCTGACAGTTCCCGTAAGAGCTGTTCCGAAGGTAGTAGCCGTATTATTGATGGAAACAGTAAAACCTGTATATCTTCCTGACTGGCCTGAACCCTCGGAATCCGAAGTATCATATGTAACAGCAGGGATAGCGAAGTTATAGGCGGACAGTGAGTTGTTGTAGATCTCTGTCTGGGCATATCTCTCAGCCATCTGCTCAGGTGTGAAATCAAATGAATTAAGGGCAAGAGCCGGGATGGCAAAATAAAGGATCGCTCCTATGACCACTGCCACTGCAAGGAAAAGACATACGGGGATCATGGGCTTTTTCTTACATTCACCGATAAAGGTCTTCTTGCCTGAAGCCTTGACGGCAGCCTTCTTCTCCTCTTTTTCCTTTTCCTTCTTTTCTTTTACTCTCTTAGCCTTACCGGACTCAAGGACCTTCAGGGCTTTTTCATATTCATCCTGATCTACGATATCATCAGAAAACTCATGGACCTCTTCGTTTATCTCCTCAGAGATCTCCTCTGCGCCTTCTTTGACAGTTTCTTCGATATCTTCCTTTATATCTTTTTTATCGTCGGCCATCATGGCACCTCCGTCTACAGTTCTTTTGTAACCGAATGATATTATATAGCAAATTGAAGTTATTGCATAATATAAAGAACTATTTTATCCTCATTTTATATAAATGAGCGCGAAAAGGAGGCTTTCTTATGGCACACGTACTTATTTCCGGCGGATCCAGAGGCATCGGCGCATCGGCAGTCATCAAATTTGCGGTAAACGGCTATAAGGTCTCCTATCTTTTCGTTAACGAGGCAAAGATAACGGGAGAGAACATCTTCCCTATCCGCTGTGACGTATCTGACCCGGAGGCAGTAAGGGATTCCGTAGCCGCTGCAGTCACAAAGTTCGGCGATATAGACATCCTGGTCTCCAACAGCGGCATTTCCATGTCAGGTCTTGCCACGGATTTCGGGTTCGAAGACTACAGAAAGATCATGGACGTAAACTTCGGTGGTCTCTTCAATCTTACTTCTGAAGTCATTCCCTCCATGGTAAGCCGTAAAAAAGGTACTATCATCGCCGTTTCCTCCATGTGGGGACAGACAGGCGCTTCCTGTGAAGCCCTCTACTCTGCCACCAAAGGCGCTGTAGATGCTTATATAAAATCTCTGGCCAAGGAACTGGGACCCTCAGGCATCAGGGTCAACGCCATCTCCCCCGGAGTTATAAATACTGATATGATGAAGGAGTTCTCCGAGGAGGCAAAAAAAGAACTTGCCGACGAGACCCCTATCGGTCGTATCGGCAAGCCCTCTGAAGCTGCTGATCTTATATTCTATCTGGCCTCGGACTCTTCGTCCTTTATCACCGGCCAGGTCATCGGAGTCAACGGAGGATTCCTTATCTGATCTCCTTGACTACGGAATCAAATGTATCTGTGATCTCCTTGGAAGGAGCAGCAGTTACGAGACTTATCACAAGTACAAAGATGCAGTTAACGATAAATGCAGGAAGGAGCTCGTAGATATCGAGAGCCGTTCCGGCAAATGTTGTCCTGATAAGGAATTTCCAGATAAAGATCATGGAACCACCGGCGACCATACCGGTAAGTATTCCCCACTTGTTGGATCTCTTCCAGAAAAGAGCGAAGAGAACTGCAGGTCCGAATACGGCACCGAATCCGCCCCATGCAAAGGAAACGATCCTGAATACGGAGCTGTTGGGATCCATGGCAAGGAATACTGCTACCACTGAGATAGCAAGTACTGAAATCCTTGCAAGGATGATGGATGTCTTTTCGGAGATCTTTACCTTGAACACTTCCTGGACCAGGTTCTGGGAAATGGAAGAAGCCGCAGCAAGGAGCTGTGAGTCAGATGTGGACATGGTGGATGCCAGGATACCTGCAAGGATGATACCGCCGACAACTGCTGTAAGGACATTGTGCTCACTTATGACCTTTGCGACATCGATGATAAGAGTCTCTGCCTCTGAGTTATTAGTATATGCGGGAACGACACCGTCCTTCATGAGAGAGTAACCGACAACACCGATAAGGATAGCAACACCCATGGAGATGACTACCCAGACAGATGCGACTCTTCTGGAAAGAGCGATCTTGTTCTTATCCTCTACTGCCATGAAGCGAAGAAGGATATGGGGCATACCGAAATATCCGAGGCCCCAGGCAAGTGTTGAAACGATGGGAAGGAAACCGTAACTTCCCGTAGCTGATGTTCCGATATCATAACCCTTGAATAAATCAAGATAACCGTCAAACCCCCTGACATTATCGATGGCAGTACCAAGGCTGCCTGCCTTGGAGATACCAAAACCGACAACTACGATAAGTGCGACGGTCATGATGATGCTCTGTACAAAGTCTGTGGTGGATGCAGCGAGGAATCCGCCAAGTGCACAGTAGATAACGATAACTACGGCTGAAAGGATCATGGCCGTGAGGTAATCGATACCGAAGAGCGATGAGAAGAGCTTACCGCAGGCGGCAAAACCGGATGCTGTGTAAGGCACGAAGAAGATAACGATGAATATGGCAGCAACGGCTGTCAGGATATTCTTGTCGTCACCGAATCTTCTTGAGAAGAAATCAGGGATCGTGAAAGATCCTACTTTCTGTGTGTAGACACGAAGTCTCTTGGCAACGATGAGCCAGTTGATATAAGTTCCGATGGCAAGACCGATGGCTGTCCAGGATGCCTCAGCAAGACCTGTTGCAAGAGCAAGTCCGGGAAGACCCAGAAGGAGCCAGGAACTCATGTCGGATGCTTCGGCACTCATGGCTGCGACCAGAGGTCCCAGGTGCCTGCCGCCAAGATAGAAATCATCGGAGCTCTTGTTCTTCTTGCTGAAGAAGGCACCGATGGCGATCATCATGATGAGATAACAGATGATCGTAATAAGAATGCAGATAGTTGTTCCAGTCATACTACATTCACCCTCCTTTTCAAAACACAAAGATTTTATCAAAATAAAGAAACTGCCGCAACCAAAGTAAACTGCCTGCGTGTATATAGGTGAAAGGGAGGTAAACCACCATGAAAAGATCAAAGATAATAATCATCATTACAGCATCACTCTTATCACTCGTTCTCCTTGTAGGCGGACTTGCAGTTATCGGATCAGCTTTCCGTTCGGGAGCCACCACCATGGATAAAAGAGAATCTGATGTAAGGAACGTGAATGAACCGGCAGCAGCCACTGTAGCTGCTGCAGATTACAACACACAGCTGGGCGGAGACGAATACTACGCAGATCTTTCGGGAGAAGAATACTATGCCGCTGATATTGAGTATATGGAGGGCGGCTACGAATACGAGAACGTTATCGCAGACGTAGCTTCCGACGATTTCAATGTAGCCGATACGAGCACCAAGCTCATCAGGACAGTCAACATGTCCATCGAAACAGAACTCTTCGATGATATGGATTCAGCTATAAAGAATAAGATCAACGAATACGGCGGATATTTCGAGTCAATGTCAGTAACCGGAACCGGAAAGAACGAAGACTACAGATACGGCTACTACACCATCAGGATCCCCGCAGCAAACCTGGATGCCTTTATCGCTTCCATCAACGGCAACGGCACAATCATCTCCCAGAGCGAGAGCACTGTAGACGTAACCCTGGATTATGTAGACATGGAGGCACATGTAGAGTCCCTGAGAACAGAGCAGGAAGCCCTTCAAAACATGCTTGCAGAAGCAACGGACCTTGATACCATCATCGTACTTCAGAACGAGCTCACAACTGTCAGCTACGAGATCGAGAGCTACGAATCACAGATCCGCACCATGGACAACCAGGTATCCTACAGCACCCTCTATCTCACAGTAAGTGAAGTTGTAACAGAGACTCCTGTGATCGAGACAAGGACCATGACATACGGCGAAAAGCTCTCCGAGAGCTTCGTGGGAAGCGTCAATGACATCAAGGAAGATGTAAAGGCAGGCATCATCGGACTTGCAGCTGCTCTTCCCCACCTGATAATATTCGCATTCTTCGTATTCATCGCCTTTATCATCATCAAGGTATCCATCAGAAGATATAAGAAAAAGCATGCAGTAACAAAGTGATCCCGTAAGATGTATATAAAGAAAAAAGCATCCTCCTGTTCAGGGGGATGCTTTTTTATCAAGGATTTGTACAGATCCCGTCACTGTTGAAATTATATTTCTTTCCATCGATCGTAACTGTAGTATCATGGGCCATCTTTCCGCTCGAGGGATAAAGATAATACCAGCTGCCGCCGTATTTTAGCCATCCAGTCTTCATAGCTCCTGTCTTCATGAAATAATACCAGTTATTTCCGATCTTCTCCCAACCGGTCTGCATTACCCCGTTGTCATCAAAGTAATACCACCTATTATCAATCTTTTCCCAACCTTTGGTCATCTTTCCATTACCTGCAAGATAATACCAGCTGTTCCCCAGCTCGATCCAGCCGGTGACCATATATCCATCTGATCCGAAATAATACCAGTTGCCTTCCAGCTTTTTCCACTGGCTCTTGGGGTATGTTCCGTCAGAATATCTGTACCACCACTTTCCGTTATCATCCCTGATCCATTTAGAAGCCATAAAGACGACAACTTCTTTATCGACCGTTAACTCGATACCTTCTGAATACAGATAATATACATTTACCGTTGGAAACCTCCAGTGGGTCTTGACCTTATTTAAAAAGGCCTTCTGAAGATATCCATTATCCTCGATATTCAAGAACATAAGAGGATTTCTGCAAAGGTCTGCTTTCTTAAGATCCGGGCAGCAACTGAGATCGATATCAGTAATATTATTATTCTGGAGGTCGAGCTTCTTAAGTTTCTTGTTGCAGCTCAGATCGATGCTGCTGATAGAATTATCAGCAGCATATAATGTTTCCAGTTCTGTAAAGAAGCACAGGCCCTTTAAAGAGGTTATCTGCTGTACACTACAGCTGATCGTTTTTACTGCTTTTATCTCACTGTCTGACAGATATCCGTTGTTATCCGTATCAAAACGGGAGACAACACTTCTGAAATTATCATCAGGGAAAGACGAGCTGTCGATCTGAACACCGGAAGCGGCTTCAACTTCTACAGCATCCTCATCAATTGCAGCGGGCTCCTCACAGACATCTTCGATCAAAGCATCTTCGATCAAAGCATCATCTGTTCCGCAGGATATATCTTCAGTCATAACATCTTCTGCTTCAACCTGAACTTCTTCATCAGCAAGCTCAGTCGTATCTTCAGTATCTGATGCCTCTTCTTCAGACTCTTCGATATCAATTAAGGTCTCTTCTGTTGTTTCATCAGCAAAAACTGCAGGACCCGTTGAAATCAGGGCAGCAGTAGCGAGCAGTATGCTGACAATATTCTTAAATAGTTTTTTCTTCATTATCCTTATTTCCTTTCTTTCGGGTTCTGATAATAAGACACATGAGCAATGAAGATTATTCACGTTTTTGAAAAAAAAATCCCGGTCCATAGCCGGACCGGGATTTTTCTATCGAGCATATCTTAAGATCACTCTTCATAAACATACTCTATCTGTATACTGAAGCTTAATTCGCCTTCAGGTGTATATGAATCATAACCTGTCCTTATGCCCTGATAATAATAATACTCGTTATAGGAACTCAGCTCATCGTTAAAGTAATGATCTGTATGTATGACATTTCCATTTTCATCAAAGGAATTATCGGTCTGAGAAACCCATACTTCGTCATCCCTGACCTCATACCGGACTTCGGTAATAATTTTACCATCACTGTTACAGGTAGTATAACTTCCTGTCGGTGTTCCGTCCGGCTCATAATCTGTCCTCAGATAAGAACCGTCATCATTATATTCATATAGATAATAATGGGAGAGTTCTCCACTCGTGCTGTAGAAATTCCTGACTGATCTTCTGCCCTGATCATCATATTCCCAAGTCTCATAACCGCCTGTGGGACCTTCCTCATCATAATAGTCATCACGTACGAGAAGATCCTCACCGTTTATGTTTTCATATGTTAAGACACCTGACATATATGTAGTGCCATCTATATTAGTGAAATACCTGTTCTTGATATTATCCTGCTCATCTTCATCAACGATATTCCATCCATAGAAGGAACCATCATCATCATATAAAATGTCACTTGTCTGCTCACCTGCCGCGTCATAGCTTTGAACACGCCAGAGATATGAACCAGAAGAAGATGCATCTGTCCTGTAGAAATATTCAGTATAAGCTCCTGTCTGAAGTTCAACAGCATCGGAAGCTGATGTTTCTGAAACATCCGTTGTTTCATCAATGCTGTCAGTTTCAACAGGTGAAGACCCGTCTGCATCTGAAATATAGGAACTCTCTGATACAGAAGTCTCACTTTCAATTTCATTAATATTATCTTCTGTAAGGACATGGTGAAGAACAAGTCCACCGCCTCCAAGAAGGACTACTGCCGCGATGGCGGCTACTGCTTTATTCATAATTATCGCTTTTCCTCCGTTTGCTGCTGCCGCCTTTGCAGCTGATCCGGCTGTCTTGCCGGCCCCGGAAGCAGCTTTCTTTACTGCCTCCTTCCCTGCTGCCGCGGGCGCTTTTACAGATGCGGAAAGATTTAAAAGCGAAGCGGGCATAGGTCTGAATGGAACCTGTGCTGCTTCTTTTCTGAAGAGCGCGGTCAAGAACGGGACACCCATACCAAACAACTTTTCATTATTTTTATTCTCATAATCTTCAACTCCTTTCCTGATCTTTTTCTTTGCATAATTAAGACGTGAAAGGACTGTACCCTGGGGGATCCCCAGCTGTTCTGCGATCTCAGCCGTACTCATCTCGTTGAAGTAGAAAAGGATAATGGTCATCCTGTGGTCTTCTGAAAGGACATCTTCCAGGATGTCCATTATGATCTTCCTCTTCTCATCAGATTCGACTAAAGATTCAGGAAGGAAATCCTCGGGGACTGCCTCGGTATTCTCGAAAAACTCATCATCTGCATTAAATGTACGTTTCCTGGTCAGGATATTAAGGCACTTGTTGGCGGCGATCTTCTTTATCCAGGCGTTAGCCTTGGACTTATCCCTCAGACCGTCGTATGAATTAAAGGCCGTAATGAAAGTATCCTGGGTAACATCCTCTGCCTCTTCCTTGTTCTTCAGAAGAGAAAGGGCTGTCCAGTATACTGACTGGTAGGATTCGTTATAGAGCTTTTCGAGTTCTTTTTCTGTCATCTTATGCCTCCTGTTTTCCGCATCTACTAATAAGACACATACGGAAACGGTATTATTCGAAAAGGATACAAGGATTATTGCATCATTTTTAGCTTTTTTCAAAATAAAAGAAATATGATAAAATATATAGGCATTTTATTATTTATTCACGAAAAGGAGTAATATTATGGCAGTACCCAACAAGTTTTCAAAGATTACCCCTGAGATAGAGAAACTCTCTGCTTTATGCGCTGAAAACAGGATCGATCCTGAACTTTATACTAAATATGATGTTAAACGAGGCCTTCGTGATATCAACGGTAAGGGCGTCCTTACAGGCCTTACCCAGATCTCCGAGATCGTCTCTTCCAAGACTGTGGACGGCAAGTCTGTTCCCTGTGACGGTGAACTCTACTACAGGGGCATCGATGTAAGGGATATCGTCAACGGCTTTATCGAAGACAACAGGTTTAACGGCTTCGAGGAGGCCAGCTACCTTCTTCTTTTCGGAAAGCTCCCCACAGAGGAAGACCTTCACGGTTTCATGAGGATCCTTACGGACTACAGGAATGCCCTGCCCAAGAACTTTGTCCGTGACGTTATCATGAAAAAGCCCAGCGATGACATCATGAACAATATCTCCAGGGGTATCCTCAACCTCTATGCTTACGATACGAATGCCAACGATATATCCATACCTAATGTATTGAGGCAGTCCCTTGAGCTAATCGCCATCTTCCCCATGCTGGCGGTTCACAGCTACTGGGCAAAGAAGTACTACAACGACAGGGGCAGCCTTATCATCCACAGGCCCCAGCTTACACTTTCCACTGCTGAGAATATCCTCTATATGCTCCGTCCCGACAATAAGTATACGGAACTGGAAGCAAGGATCCTGGATATCGCTCTTGTACTTCATGCAGAGCACGGTGGTGGTAACAACTCATCATTTACGACACACGTAGTTACCAGTTCCGGTACCGATACATATTCTGCCATCTCCGCTGCCATGGCTTCCCTTAAGGGTCCCAAGCACGGTGGTGCTAATATCAAGGTCATGAAGATGTTCGCTGATATAAAGAAGAACGTCAAGGACTGGAACGACGAGGATGAGCTCAGGGCTTACCTGAGAAAGATCCTTCACAAGGAGGCTTTCGACGGTTCAGGTGTTATCTATGGTATGGGTCATGCCGTGTATTCCATCTCCGATCCCAGGGCCAGGATCTTCAAGGGTTATGTGGAAAAGCTCTCCGTGGAGAAGAAAAAGGAGAACGAATTCGCTCTCTACTCCAGTATAGAGAAGATCGCAGCCGAGCTCATCGCAGAGGAAAGACGCATCTATAAGGGCGTTTCCGCAAATATCGATTTCTACAGCGGGTTTGTATACAGCATGCTGAACCTTCCCGTGGAGCTCTACACTCCCCTCTTTGCCATCGCAAGGATCTCGGGATGGTCCGCCCACAGGATCGAGGAGCTCACCAACGCAGGCAAGATCATCCGTCCCGCCTATATGTGCGTACAGGACAGAAACCAGTTCATTCCCTTAGACGAACGTGACGAAGAATAACAGACAGATAAGGATAAAACAGAAGGCACATGGGAGATCCCATGTGCCTTTTAGTTTTAGATAAAAGCCTCTCACCTGTCATCAGGGATTGATGCAGACACCGTTTGAGTCGAATTTATATGTCTTGTTTCCGATCTTCTTTGAGCAGTTAGCCAGCATATGACCGTCAGTCTCAAAATAATACCATTTGCCGTTATAATCCTCAAACCAGCCTGTTACCATAGCTCCGGGGTCAGAGTAACCGTCTTCTTCAAAGAAATACCACTTGGCTCCTATCCTGGTCCAGCCCATAGAGATCTTGCCGTCCGTACCCATGTAGTACCAACTGTCATCGATCTCATTCCAGCCGGTCCTCATTACACCGTCGTCACCAAAGTAATAAAGGTAGTCATCGATCCACGTAAATTCTGTCTCCATCCATCCGTCCAGTTCACCGCCAAAATAATAAGTCTTGCCGCTAATGACCTGAAGACCGGTCCTGAGAACGCCGTCAGTTCCGAAATAACGCCAGCCATCACCGTCTTTATACCAGCCTGTGGCCATTACTCCGTTTTCACCAATATAGTAATCATCTATCCATCTGTCTGCGACCATATAAGGATAGCCGGTCCCGTCATCAGAATCGTCAGCAAAGTAATAATACTTCCCGCCTATCTTCTGCCATCCGCTCTTCATAACTCCATCTGTTCCGAAATAGAGCCACGAATCCTCATATATCTCATACCATCCGGTCTGCATAACGCCATCATCACCAAGAAGATATTCCTTGCCTGACAGAGTGAGCCAGCCTGTGTACATATATCCCACATCATTAAAGTAGTACCATTTCTTATTGATCTTCTGCCAGGAATCCTTTACATACTGCCCGTCGTTTCCAAGATAGCGCCAGCCGTCTTGAACAGTATCCTCTACCCAGCAGTTTTTCCTGAGTGCACCGCTGTTTAAGAACTCATATGTCTTTCCATCGATAGAAACAACGCCAGTGATCATATAACCACTGCCCGGGTCAAGATAATATGTGTTTTTCCCTGATTCGAGCCAGCTCTTATGCATCTTTCCATTGCTGTCAAAATACTGCCATAAACCTGACTGCTCCACCCAGCCTGTCTGCATAACACCATTTTTATCAAAATAGTACATGTCCGAACCGATCGTCAGATACCCGGTCTGCATATAGGGAATACCGCTTTTCTGAAAGTAATACCACTTATTCTTGATCTTCTGCCATCCTTTTAAGAGCACTCCGTCACTCCCTGTATATACCCACTTACCGGAATTGTCCTTAAACCATCCGGAAGTGACCATATATCCGTTGCTGTCAAAAGCATAGGCCTTACCCTTCAAAGTGAGGACCTTATTCTTGGCATATGTACCGTCAGGCATACAGAACTGCCACTTTCCGTTACTTGCCTTTACCCAACCGACAGTATCAGGAAGTGATGATGTGACAGTTACATCAGAATCCACATAAAGATGGATCAGGCCGTTCATGGAATAAAAGTCCACTCCATTATCTAAGGAAGTCTTGTCACCATATAAATATGAAAAGCAAAGTTCAGGGGAACTGGAAATGTCGATCTCAGTCAGTGGATTTCCGCTGATATAGAGCATCTCGAGATCTTCAACAAATGTAAGATCTATACTCGAGATATTATTATTGGAACAGTCAAGAAAATAAAGATTATTGAAGTAACGGACACCTTCAATATCTTTGATACCCATCCCGGGCACCCTGAGCACCTCAACTGCATTGAGCTCTTCCTGACTAAGTCCTCCGCTCCCATCTGTATCGATGTTATCCTTTACATACTTACGCAGCACAGGATCGGGGAACTGGTTATTGATACTTAATTCCATGGCAGGAGAGACATCAGATTCTTCAACATCTTCCGTTTCTATCTGATCTTCAGGAACGATGATCTCCTCCTCAAGATCCGGATCTTCTTCGATGGACTCATCATCTATCTCATCATACAGAGCTTCAGGTCCTTCCTCGAAAGATTCTTCTGTATGGGGAACTTCTTCTGTAATATCTGTATCTTCATCATTTTCTGTGACCTCAGTCTCGTCAGTGACAGTCACTTCAACCTCATCTCCAAGGCATACAGCGCCACCGGCAATTATCATGGAAGATGCCAGGATCATGGAAACCGGAAGCTTGATCAAAGATCTCTTCATAAATCATCACCTCTCAATTTCATTATAATTATTGATTATAACAGCACAAAAAAAGATCCGCCTCATACTTAAGGCGGATTTATGTTGATTATCGGTCTCTGCAGATACCGGTATCGTAGAAGAAATACCATGTTCCGTCAATCTTTAAGGATCCTCCATGATACATGACGCCGTCACGGAAGTAATACCAGTTGCCTCCCAGCTGAAGCCATCCGATATGCATTGATCCGTCCTGATCGAAGTAATATGTATATTCGTCATAATACTCATCATCCACTGCCTCAAGCGACACGAATCCGGTTCGCATTACTCCGTCATCTCCGAAGTAATACCATTTACCGTCGAGCTGCTTCCAGCCCGTCTGCATGATGCCTCTGTCAGTGAAATAGTAATAGTAACCATCGAGCTTATGCCAGCCTGTGGCCATGGATCCGCCCTTGTTAAGGTAGTACCAGCTTCTTCCATCCTTAAACCAGCCTGTATCCATCTTACCCGCAGAGTCAAAGTGATACCAGAGACCGTTTATCTGCTGCCAGCCTTTCTGCATGATCCCCTTACTGTTGAAATAATAATATACACCCTCAAGGCAGAGCCAACCGGTATTCATAGATCCGTTCTTATTGAGGTAATACCAGCTGCCTGCGTCATTGAACCAGCCGGTATCCATATGACCCAGGGCATCAAAGTGATACCAGAGGCCGTCTATCTTCTTCCAGCCCTTCTGCATGATGCCCCTGTCACTGAAATAGTAATAGTAACCGTCGAGCTTATGCCAGCCTGTGGCCATGGATCCGCCCTTATTCAGGTAATACCAGCACCTTCCATCCTTAAACCAGCCGGTATCCATCTGACCCAGGGAATCGAAGTGATACCACAGGCCATTTACCTGAGTCCAGCCAGTCTGCATCACGCCCTTATCGTTAAGATAGTAATAGACTCCGTCAAGCTTGAGCCAGCCGGTCTGCATAACACCGTCTGAGTCGGTATAGTACCAGAGTTTATTATCCTTGACCCAACCGGTCTGCATAGCTCCGTCAGTACCAAAGTAATACCAGAGCTTATTGATCTTAAACCAGCCCTTTACCATATATGTATCAGAACTGAAGTAATAGTAGTGTCCATCAAGGAGCATCCATCTGTTCTTTGCATATGTGCCATTAGAGAACTCATATCTCCAGCCGTTCCTGTCAGAGACCCAGGTACCGTAGATGATCTTAACATCCGTATCGATAAGGATATCCCAGAGATCACCGTCTTCATTAAGTTCCCAGTAATAGCAGGTACCATTATCAAGGTCTAAATAATCCCCATCATATCCTCTTATAAGTCCGGGGTTATTAGAGATGTCCAGAGTGGAGATCCCGGTCCTGTCACAGTAGAGCGTAGTGAGCTTGGGGCAGTATGCAACATTTATGGACTTGAGGTTGCTGTTAGCGGAACAGTCTATATATACCAGGTCACTGCAGCCTTTAAGATTTATGGAACTGAGGTTGCAGTCATGAGCTGACAGATAATAAAGATCAGGATTATTACTTACATCCAGGGATGTGATACCTGAATTATCTCCGATATATAAGACCTCCAGGTCCTCATTATGGGAAACATCTATGGAGGTCAGATAGTTCTCCATAAGATAGACTTCCTCAAGCTCCGTATTCTTACTGATATCGATAGACTTTACATCGCTGTCTACAACATAGAGACGTTCAAGTTCCGTAAAGTATTCAATTCCCTTAAGGGAAAGATTATAAACATCCCACATTACGATCTCGGTGGCATCATCGATCTCGGAAGAACTCAAAACGCCGTCATCGTTATCGTCAAATTCATCTTTTACATAGGCGCGGAAATCCCTGTCAGGGAAATTAGTCTCATTTATGGTAACACTGGAAGCAGAGACAAGTTCATCGTCCAGGATCTCTACGTCGATATCCTCTTCCGGGGTCTCACCTGCGATCTCTTCATCCGGCAAAGTCTCATCTGAGATCTCAAAGATATCTGCATCATCAGAGATGATCTCTTCTTCAGGTTCATCACTGACCATGCTCTCTTCAGCAGCCTGTTCCTCCTCAGAAGGAAGGATCTCTTCAGGTTCTTCTGTTTCATAAGTCTCCACTGTCTCTGACGGTTCAGCGGTCTCTTCTACAGTCTCAAAAGTCTCACTTTCAGTTGTCTCATCGGCAAGGACCGTAGAAAAGGAAGAAAGCACCATAAGTACGGCCAGTGCAAGTGAAATTGTACGTTTCATAAAAACTCCTAATGATCATTATCAGATTTAATTATACGTCAAGAACAGAAGCATTATTAGTGAAAAATAAAAGAACCGCTCCGAAGAGCGGTCCTTCTTATATCATGGATTTAAGCAGACACCGTTGGCGTCAAATCTGTATGTTTTCCCATCGATCTTACGTGAGCAGGATGCAAGCATATGTCCGTTAGTATCAAGATAGTACCAGTCACTGCCGGACTTGTGCCATCCGGTCTCCATAACACCATTACTCTTGAAATAGTACCAGTATGAGCCTATCTTCTTCCAGCCTGTAACGGCTGCTCCTGATGAACCAAAATAGAACCAGAGGTTACCATTCTGCTGCCAACCGGTCTGCATAGCTCCATTTTCATTAAAATAATAGGTCTTATTATCTATAGTACGGAAACCTACATACATGAAAGGGGCACTTTTTGAGCCCAGATAATACCATTTACCGGAGATCTTTTGCCATCCGCTCAGCACCTTTCCGGAAGAATCAGCATACATCCAGATAGTATTAGCGTACTGGAACCAGCCTGTTACCATATATCCGGCATCATCAAAATAATAATATTCTTCATTTACATAGATAACAGATTCAGAAGGATATAAGTTATCGGGAAGCTTAAACCACCATTTTCCGTTGGAAGATTTCTTCCAGCCCAATCCAAGATCTGAATCCTTTTTGGCATTTATGACGACATCAGAATCCAGCACCATACCGGCGACATTACCGCCAAAAGAAGCATAATACAGGATACTGCCGTTTTCATCCATAGTCATTGCATACTGATATGAAAGACAGAGCCATGGATTAGATTTGATATTAATGGATGTAAAGCTGTTTCCGTCAGCAACTAGAGCCCTGAGCTTTGTGTTGGAACTGACATCGATGGAAGTCAGGTCATTGCCCGAGCAGGAAAGCTGGATAAGGTTCTTAAAGTTACCGATACCCTTAAGATCAGTAATACCCAGATCGTCAACATCGATTGTCAGAACCGCATCAGCTTCGCTCTTACTGAGCTTACCGTCATTATTATTGTCGTAGTTTTCAGAAACAAACGACCTGAAAGCAGAATCCGGGAAATTAGTCTTGTTGATGGTAACATCTCCTGTGGCAAGAACATCCTCAGCATCTTCTTCAGTAACAACGGCATCATCGTCAAGGGACTCTTCTTCAATGACTTCTATCTCAGTCTCATCAAAGATCACCTCTTCAAAGTCTTCCGTCTCTTCTGAGATAAGCTCAGGAACATCAAGCTCTTCAGCCTCATCACTGTCCTCTTCAGATACATCTTCAGAGATAGCATCTGTCTCTTCGGGGACTGCCTCTTCTGTTTCGTCAGCCAGACACATAAATCCGCTTGAAAGGATCATGGACGATGCCAGCACAGACGATACAGATACTTTAAGCAAACTTTTTTTCATAGATATCATACCTCCTTGTATCCTGCCAAATTATATCAATAATAATTGAGCCGGCACAAGAGAAGGCATAAAACTTACACAGTTTTGCCCATATTATGTCACTTCTCACAAACAAAAAAAGATCCGCCGGAGCGGATCTTTCTTATCATCTGTCCATACAGATTCCCTTTTCGTTAAAGTGATAGATGGTATCTCCTATAAGGACCTCACCCGTTACCATCTTACCTTCTTCATCAAGGTAGTAATAATCGTTATCGTAGATAAGCCACCCTATGGCCATAGAACCATCATCATAGAAGTAATACCAGGAACCGTCCAGCTTTTTCCAGTCTCTTACCATCCTTCCCTTTTCGGTAAAGTAGTAAGTAAGGTCTCCTATGGTGACTAATCCGGTCTGCATAACGCCCTTATCATCAAAATAATATCTAATGCCGTCGTTATCATACCAGCCGGTCTTCATGACACCTTTCTCATCAAACAGATACCATTTACCGTCGATCTGCTGCCAGCCCGTGAGCATATGTCCCTTAAGGTCACTGTAATATTTCTTACTGCCGTCAGTAAAGAATCCGGTCTGCATCTTACCCTTGTCATTAAAGTAATACCAGTAGCCGTTCTCCTGGAACCATCCGGTCTTCATAGCACCCTTTTCATTAAAGTAATACCAGTAACCGTCGATATTCTTCCAGAGAGTCTGCATCATACCCTTTTCATTGAAGTAATATGTCTTGCCATCGATCTTAGTAAATCCTGTCTGCATTACACCCTTATCATTAAAGTAATACCAGAACTTACCGTCAAGGAGCCATCCGGTCTGCATATAGTAGTGATCAAGGTAATACCACTTACCTTCTATCTCCTGCCAGCCGTTAAGGACGATGCCGTCAGAGCCTGCATAGCACCACTTGTCCCCGTCCTTGAACCAGCCTTTCTTCATGGCGCCGTCAGATCCCAGGTAGTACCAGTTCTTCTCGTACTTTAACCAACCAGTCTGCATGACGCCCTTGTCGTTGAAGTAATAATACTTACCGTCTATCTTCATCCAGGAGACCACCATCATTCCCTTGTCATTGAAATAATAGTACTTTCCGGAAATGTTCTTCCATCCGGTCTGCATAACGCCGTTTGTGTTAAGGTAGTACCATCTTTTATCCACCTGGATCCATCCGGTCTTCATGCAGTACTTGTAAAAATAGTAATACTTACCGTCTATCTCCTGCCAGCCGGATACGACAACACCATAACTGTCAGAGTAATACCACTTGTTATCATCCTTGAACCACCCGTAGACAAGGGCACCCTTATCAGTAAAGTAATACCATTTATCATTGAGCTGTGACCATCCGGTCTGCATAGCACCCATATCATCGAAAAGATACCAAGTACCATTCTCCTTATACCATCCGATCTTTGCAGCACCGTCACTATTCAGGTAATACCAGACATTTGAGAGCTTTATCCAGCCGGTTGCCATATAACCGTCCTTGCCAAAATAGTATCTGGAACCGTTCAGGTATTTCCATTCATTCTTGGCATAGCTTCCGTCTGAGAGCTTATACCACCAGCCCTTGCTGTCCTTGACCCAGTTACCGTAAACGATAACGGCAGAATCGTCGATTGACACCTCATAATAGTTGTCATCATCGGCTTCGTAATAGTAATAGGAAAGGCCGTCATCCATATCCATCTTCTCAGACCTGAAGGCCTTATCCAGCTTGGAATTGCCGGAGATATCGACTTTCTTGATGCCGTTTCCTGAACAGTAAAGGTGTTCGATATTAGGACAGTATCCGAGGTCCAGTGAAGAAATGGAATTATTGGAACACTCAAGATTCAGGAGCTTAGTACAGCCTGCGATATTGAGGTTGGTGATGGAGCAGTCACAGCACGCAACATTGGTGAGCTTTGTATTCTTTGAAAGATCAAGAGAAGAAAGATCCTCATTATAACTGCAGTTAAGTTCAAGAAGCTCCGTGTTCTTGGAAAGATCCAGGGAACTTATGTTATTAAAACAGCAATAGAGTTCCTTGAGCTTTGTATTCTTTGATACGTCAAGTGAAGTGATCTCATTTTCAGCACAGTAAAGATACTCAAGGGACGTGAAATAACTTATACCCTTAAGATTTGAGATCTCAAGATTTGAGATCCACATCTCAGTAACCTTGGATATCTCGGAAGAACTGAGCTTTCCATCCTCATTAGTATCGAACTCATCGCTTATATATTCCCTGAAAGCGGAATCCGGGAAGTTAGTGGAATTGATGGTTACGCTACTGGCGGATACATCTTCCGCGTCTTCTTCAACGACAGCGATCTCTTCCTCAGGGAGCGGCTCTTCAAAGAGATCTTCCTCTGTATCAGAAAGATCATCAGAGTCAACTAAAAGATCCTCTTCTGTCTCATAAGTCTCTTCTGTGGCCGCAGCAAGCTCCTCATCAGAAGAACCATCCTCTTCCTCACATACCAATGTATCTTCCTCGGATACTTCAGTCCCGGAAGTCTCATCGGCAAGGGCCATAAAGCCCATACCGGACACCAGATAAAGTGCAATGATGGAGGATACGATCTTCTTTTTCATTGATACTCCTTAACAGATCAGGGGTTCTTACAGATCCCGTTTGAATTGAAATTATATTTCTTACCATTAATGGTGACGCTGGTGGTTACCATCTTTCCGTCAGAACCGAAGTAGTACCAGTTATTCTGATACTTGAGCCAGCCGGTCTTCATAGCTCCGGTATCTTCCATATAGTACCAGGAAGAACCATCCTTGACCCATCCGGTCTTCATAACACCGCTCTTATCGAAGTAGTACCACTTTCCGCCGGCCTTTACCCATCCGGTCTTCATGGCACCTGCGCCACCGAAGTAATACCACTTGCCGGATATCTTCTGCCAGGATTTTACCATCTTTCCGTTATCACCAAAGTAGTACCACTTGCCGTCAAGCTTCTGCCAGCCGGTCTGCATATGTCCGCTGCCGTCAAAGTGATACCACTTTCCGTCGATCTGACACCAGTCACTGATAACATAAGCTCCGTCAGCTTTCATATACTTCCAGTAGCTGCCGTCTTCCACCCATCTGGGGCAGAGTACGGTAAGAGAAGGTCCAACTATCAGCAGATAAGGCGAACTGGTGTATTTGATATAGGATGTAGATGAATGCTGTCTGCCCTCAAGAAAAGCCTTCTTGATATAAGGAAGATCTGTAATATCTATCTTGGTAAGATGAGACATATCATAAACAGTCAGTTCCTCAAGATTTGTGACCTTACTCAGATCAAGTGTATACATCCCGTTATTAGAACAATCGAGGGAAGTAAGATTGGGACATCCGGTAAGAACCAGGGACATGAGCTGATTACTGCTCACATTAAGAGATATAAGATTAGGCTGATTGCCCAAAGTGAGCGTCTGAAGCTTGTTGTTGCTGAGATCAACCGTAACGAGTTTAGACAGACCGCTGAGATCAGCATTACGAAGGTTATTTCTGCCGAACTTAAGGGTCGTAAGATTAGTAAAGATCTCTATACCGTCCAGATAGTAGATACTCTTATTCGTTACCTTAAGTGACGTAACTGCATTTATCTCCTGAGCAGAAAGATAATCGTCACCGTTTGTATTGATACTTGTATCAGCCTTGATGACTTCTGCTAACCTGCTGTCCTTAAATGTTTCATCGATATTGACAGAGCTGGCGCTTATATCTTCAGCATCCTCACTGTCGACTTCTATATCTTCAGCCTCGTCTTCCTCCTCAAAGGAGATATCTTCAGGCTCAGATACCTTTTCTTCGAAAAAGGTATCTTCTTCAGGTGCTTCCTCAGGAACAGGAACTGCTTCCGGATCTTCTTCCGTCTCACCTTCCACGATACCCTCCTCCTCAGGTATGATATCGTCCGCTTCATCAGCGAAAACAAGGGAGCAGGAACCTGCTACTACGCTTAACATCACAAGAAGAGATACTATCTTTCTTTTCATAAAAACAACTCCTCCAAAAAATATCCTAAAGATTTTAATATAAATACCAATATATTGGAACATCAAAAATAAGGCAAAAAAGACCGTCCCATAAAAGGGACGGTCCTTATATCATCAAGGGTTAAGGCATACTCCTGAAGAGTTGAACTTATATGTCTTTGTTCCGATCTTGAGGGTACCTGTAGCCATATCGCCACCGGACTTGAAGTAATACCAGTCGCCGGAGAGCTGTACCCATCCTGTCTGCATTACACCGGATGCACCGAAATAGTACCACTTGCCTGAGATCTGCTGCCAGTTTGTCAGCATCTTTCCTGTTGAATTGAAGTAATACCACTTTCCTGAGATCTGCTGCCATCCTGTAAGCATTGCTCCTGATGTATTGAAGTAATACCACTTGTTGGAAAGCTGTACCCATCCTGTGAGCATTGCTCCTGAATCATTGAAGTAATACCACTTGTTACTGATCTTCTGCCATCCTGTGAGCATTACTCCGGAATCATCGAAGTAATACCACTTATTGGAGATCTTCTGCCAGGACTTGAGCATATGGCCGTTTGCGTCATAGTAATACCAGTTACCTTCGATCTTCGTCCAGGATACAGCCATCTGACCGCTCTCATTGAAGTAATACTTATATCCGTCGATATCTGCAAAACCAACAGTAACAGAACCATCTTCATTTACATAATAAGTCTTTCCGTCAACATTCTGAAGACCTGCAACGATCTTTCCATCATTATCAAATAAGTATATTGTTCCGTCGATGACGGTAACGCCGGTAGCCATCTTTCCATCACCGAGGAAATAACGCTTACCGTCAGATGTCTTCTGCCAGCCGGTCTGCATCTTACCATCAGACAAGAAGTAATAAGAGCTTCCATCGATAGTCTTAAGGCCGGTATACATAGCTCCGCTTGAAGCATCAAAGTAGTACCAGCTTCCTGATACATTATGCCAGCCGGTCTGCATCTTTCCTGTAGCATCAAAATAATATTTAATTCCGCCGACAGTCTTAAATCCTGTAGCAGCAACACCTGAAGCATTGAAATAATAGGTGTTGTCGTTTATCTGCTTCCAGCCTGTTACCATCTTTCCGTCAGTCTCGTTGAAATAATAGTAGTTTCCGTCATACTCAACAAGACCTGTCTGTCTTGCACCTGTTTTATCATAGAAACAGGTATAACCACCAATATCAACAAGACCTGTCTGCATCTTTCCAAGGGAATCAAAGTAGTAATCCTTTCCACCAATGGACTGGGAACCTGTAACCATCTTTGCATACTCATCGAAGTAATAAGTTTTGGATGAGATTGTCTGCCAGCCTGTATATGCCTTTCCGCCCTCACCAAGATAGTACTTGGATCCGGAAACTTCCTGCCAGCCTGAAAGAAGCTGCTTACCGTCAGCATCAAAGATATAGAAGTCACTTCCTATCTTCTGGACACCGGTTGCCATAGAACCTGTGGATAAGAAGTAATACTTAGATCCGGAGATAGTCTGCCAGCCTGTCAGCATCTCTCCTGTTGTATCGAAATAATATGTGCATTCAGCAACGACCTTAAATCCGGTAGCTGCGTCACCATCGGTATTGAAATAATAGTAGACGCCGCCGATCTGCTTCCAGCCGGTTACCATCTTTCCATCATCTCCGAAATAATAGTTCTTGGAAGAAATGTTATTCAATCCGATGCAGGCTTTTCCGTCTGTTTTAAAATAGTACTTTGATCCTGACACAGTCTGCCAGCCTGTACACCTCTTTCCGTCAGTTCCAAGGAAGTAATAATAAGAACCGATCTTCTGAAGTCCCTTGAGCATATGTCCTTCAGTATCGAAGTAATAAGTTCCATCAGAGAGTGTCTGCCAGCTGGTACGCATCTTACCGTCCGTTCCAAGATAATATGTATAACCGTCAACTGTCTGAAGGCCTGTCTTCATCTTTCCGTCTGTTCCGAAATAATACTTGTAGCCGGACACGGTCTGCCAGCCGGTGCACATCTTACCATCGTTTCCAAGATAATAAGTATAGTTGTCAACAGTCTGAAGACCTGTCTTCATCTTTCCATCTGTTCCGAAATAATACTGGGAACCTGATACGGTATACCATCCTGTAACAGGAGCATTATTTACATAGTAATACCTGGAACCATTGATCTCCTGCCATCCGGAAAGGACCACGTTTTCCTGAAGGTGTCCATCGGAATCGAAAGTATAGCTTTCGCCGTCAATGGTCTGTTCTCCTGTACGCATAACACCATCAGTGCCAAAATAGTATGTATATCCGCCAATGGTCTTCCAGCCTGTAGCCATCCTTGCGGTATCAGTATCAAAATAATATTTCTTGTTATTGACAGTTTTAAATCCTGTATAGGCCTTTCCATCAGAAGACCCGAAATAATACTTATATCCTGAGTCACTCTGCCAGCCTGAGGCCCTTGCTCCGTTACTGTCGAAGAAGTAATAATATCCGCTTATCTTCTGAAGTCCCTTGAGCATATGTCCGTCAGCATCAAAGTAGTAATTTGATCCTGAAATATACTGCCAGCCGATAACCATCTTACCGTCGTCGCCAAGATAATACTTATAATTTCCGATGGTCTGCCAGCCGGTACACTTCTTACCGTCAGTACCCAGGTAATACCAGACATTATCTATCTTCTTCCAGCCTGTCTGCATTTCACCATTGACATAATAGTACTGATATCCGTTAACGGTCTTCCAGCCAGTATAATCATCATTCTGCTCCTGAAGGCAGCCATTTCGGTCAAAGGTATAGCTTACTCCGTCAATGGTCTGGGTACCTGTATACATATGGCCATCAGTTCCAAAGTAGTATGTGGAACCATCAAGTGTCTGCCAGCCGGTACGCATCTTTCCGTCTGTACCGAGATAATAAGTATAGCCACCGATGGTCTGCCATCCTGTCAGCATATGTGATGACGAATCAAAATAGTAAGTCTCACCATCTATAACAGCCCAACAGTCAGTGGCATATGTTCCGTCAGCGAATATATATTTTTTGAAGCCACCATCTTCTTCCCATTTGGGGCAAAGAACAGTTATATTAGTTGCAACATATAATTTGTACGGGTTTTTGATATATTTGTAATATGATGTACCTTTTCTTGTAGACTCAAGGTAAGCCTTCTTGATATAAGGAAGATCAGATATGTCCAGCTGTCTGAGATGAGACATCTCTATAACTTCAAGGTCCTGAAGCTTTGTATTATTACTGAGATCCAGAGTATACATTCCGTTATTACCACACATAAGAGTCGTAAGTTCAGGACATCCGCTGAGTACAAGTGACATGAGCTCATTACCACTTACATCAAGATACGTAAGATTAGGCTGATCACCGACAACTATCGTCTGAAGCTTGTTTCCGTTGAGATCTACTGTCACAAGATTTGAAAGACCGCTGAGATCTACATTACGAAGGTTATTTCTACCGGCCCTGAGAGTCGTAAGATTTGTAAATATCTCGATACCGTCAAGATAGTAGATGCTCTTATTTGTTAAAACAAGTGAAGTAACAGCTTCTATCTCCTGAGCAGAAAGATAATCATCTCCATCGGGATTGATAATGGAATTAGCCTTGATGATATCAGCTAATCGATAATCCCTGAAGGCAGAGTCGATATTGACACTGTCAGCATCGACCTCTTCAAAGTCCTCTTCATCGACCACTACTTCTTCGGATTCGATATCTTCCTCAACAGAGATATCGACCTCAGGTTCGATCTCTTCCTCATCGGGATCATTGATATCCGTATTCTCTACTGATGCTTCCGTTTCTTCTACGAAAACCTCTTCTTCGCTGACCTGAGTGTCTTCCTGGAAAGTCTCATCATTCTCATCAGCCAGAACAAGAGAACATGAACCCGAAACGATTCCGAGCGTCAAAAGGAACAAAACGATCTTTTTTGTCATATGGAAATTACTTCCTCTCGATTATTACAGTCCGTCTTATATTTTAATATAAACAGAGAGGAAATGATACCAAAAAAACATGAGGATCTTCAAATAAAGAAAACCGCTCCCCGGAGGGAGCGGCGAAATTCCGTATTAGATTTAAGGGTTCAGGCAGACGCCGTTGGCATCAAACTTATATGTCTTTCCCTTGATACCATAATTGGTGGAATGGACCATCTTGCCATCGATATCAAAATAATACCACTTACCACCGGACTTGACCCATTTAAACGTAGCCATAGAGCCGTCAGAATTCATATAATACCAGTCCTTACCGCTCTTAAGCCAGCCGGTCTTCATATATCCATTAGCATCAAAGTAATACCACTTGCTCTTGATCTGCTTCCAGCCTGTTGCCATAACTCCGTTACCATCAACATAGCACCACTTGGAACCACTCTTGATCCACTTATCTGTCTGCATGGCATTATCAGATCCAAAGTAGTAATACTTCTTCCCTACCTTCTGCCATCCCTTTGCTGCATAACCGTCTTTGCCGAAGTAGTACCACTTGCCGTCAAGTTCCATCCAGCATGACTTATAATAATATCCATCGGTAGCCTCAAACCACCAGCCCTTGGAATTGTGCTTCCATTTAGGCATAGTGATCAAGGTGTTCAGATTACACTTTATGGAACAGTATTCACCATAATCAGTAGTTAAGATCGGGGCATAGATGATCATATCGCTAAAATAACCATTGCCGGGATAGACCGTTCCTTCAAAGTTCGAACCCTGAAATGCTCTAATAAGGTAAGGACAGCCACTGATATCAAGTTCTCCTATATTTGTGTCAGAAACACTTATCATCTTAAGCTTATGGTTCTTACTGATATTAACCGAAGTAACAGCTGTCACGTCAAGATCGATATCTTCAAGATTAGGACAGCTTGAAAAATCAAGACTAGTAAACAAAGTACTATTATTTCCGGCATCGATCTTTTTAAGATTAGTATTATCACCAAAAGTAATAGACCAGACATTTACATGATTACAATCAAGTTCCACAAGAGAAGGTAATCCTGAAATATCTATATCTTCAATAGTATTCATCGGAAGATCTGATCCATACGAACTGCTAACATTAAGGACCTGAAGCGAAGTAAGGCATTCGATGCCATCAAGTTTGCTTATACCTCTGTTACGGGCATCAAGAGTGGTGATCTGTGAGATCTCATCAGCAGATAGATATCCGTCAGCATTCTTATCACAGCCTTCTCCTATGCACTCGGCAAGATTGGCATCAGGGAACTGATCTGTGATTTTGATCCCGGTTGCAAGGACATCCTCAGACTCTTCATCATAGACTTCGATCTCTTCGGGAATGATCTCCTCCTCAACAGAAGCTTCAGTCTCCTCTTCATCATCTTCGAAGATTGTCTCTTCAGTGATGACAGGCTCATCTGTTCCTTCTTCAATAACAGTCTCTTCTGTCTCCTCAGGAACATCGATATCCGTAAGTTCCTCCTCATCAGCAAGGCTGACTATTCCGTAACCGGAAATAACTGAGGCTGCAAGGATGGATGAAACAACCTTCTTCAGCATACTTCTCTTCATGTTTTACCTCCTTATTCCACAAAAGGTCAAAATGGGTTCCCAAACAGAAATATTGTAAATGATTTATGAGTTTTTTTCAATAAAAAACAGCCCCCGTAAAAGGGCTGTATATCGCGTATTATCAATATCTGGACCAGTTATCCGAACACGCCGCAAAGACCCAGGATCAGGATGAACGTACCAAGTACCACCCTGTACCATCCGAATACGGAAAAGTCGTGTTTCCTGATATATCCCAGGAAGGCCTTTATGACCACAAAAGAAACCGCAAAAGCTGTCACCATTCCAATAATAAGGATGGCAAGCTCACTTCCCGCCACATCACCGTCATACTTTAAGACCTTGAGAAGGCTGGCACCCAGCATTACAGGTACCGCCAGGAAGAAAGTAAACTTGGCAGCCGTCTCCCTGCTTATACCTACTGCGATGGATCCGACTATAGTAGATCCTGATCTTGAAGTACCCGGAAATACTGCAGCGATGAGCTGGAAAGCACCGATAAGGAAAGCCTGGGGATAGGAAAGTTCATCAACGCTCTTGGTATTGGGCTCCATTCCCTTTATCTTCTTTTCTACTACGATAAAAGCAACACCAAAGGCGATAAGTGCTATAGATACACATACATAGTTATAGAACAGTTCGTCCAGGTAATCGTCGAAAAGTACACCTACGATAGCCGCAGGGATACATGCGACAAGGATCTTGAACCACATAACGAACTTATCCACCATGACATAGCGGCCAAAGCCCTCCTTCTTCCAGGGCATCTTATTGTCCTTAAGGCCGAAGGGCCAGATCTCTTTCCAGAAGATAACGATAACTGCCATTATGGCACCCAGCTGGATGACAACAAGATAGAGCTTAAAGAACTCTTCCGAGACATTGAGCTTCAGGAATTCATTAAGAAGGATCATGTGACCGGTGGAACTTATGGGCAGCCATTCGGTTATACCCTCCACTATTCCAAAAATAATAGCTATAAGAAAATCAGCAAAACTCATTTAACCTCTCCCTTTGCTTATTCTGGAAAGATTATACCATTCTTAGATTACAGGCTTATTTCAGGTTTAAAAAATTATACTTGACTAAAATGGGAGATATTTATATACTAACAAAGCGCTTAAGGGCGCGGATCAGTGTTTCACGTGGTCCTTTAGCTCAGTTGGTTAGAGCTCCCGGCTCATAACCGGTAGGTCCCGGGTTCGAGTCCCTGAAGGACCACCACACACTGTAACATACAATTTGCTCGATATGGGAGGATTCCCGAGCGGCCAAAGGGAACAGACTGTAAATCTGTCGTCAGTGACTTCGATGGTTCGAATCCATCTCCTCCCACCAAAGGATGTCTAAACTTAGACATCCTTTTTTGTTTGAAAACTAATTGTAAATAAATTATTAATAATATATAATCACAATTACGAGTACTAAGGGAGGTATCGCAAATGAAGAAATTCACATTGAAGAACACCGTCAGCGTAGTTCTTACAGCAGCTACTATCATGTCTTATGGCGTAGCAGCTTTCGCTGACGAGGAAACAACTGAAGACATCCCCGTTGCTGAGGATCAGGTAGTTATCACTGATGATGAGACTCCTGTTGCCGAAGAAGAGGAAGCTGAAGTTGAGATCGACATCGAAGAGGCTGAGCCCGCTGAAGAGGAAGAGGCCATCGTAGCAGATATTGATTCTGAGGCTGTCGAGGCTGTTAAGAATGGCATTAGATGGGAAACAACGGTTACTACTGCTATGTAGATGGTGTATTGCAGAAGAACTATTGGTACCAGGACGGATCTACTTGGTATTATTTCGGTGAAACCGGTAAAAATGCTGAGGGTTGGACAAAGCTCGGTAAGTTCTGGTATTACTTCAGTGGCACTGGCCGTATGTATGAGGGAAGACAAACGATCGGTACTGAGCACTATTACTTCAGTGAAAACGGTCATATGCTCACAGGCTGGATCAAGGCTGACGCAAACAACAATTATTACTATGCAACAAGCAGCGGAAAACTCGCAGTGGGTTGGCTCCAGGTTGGTAAGAAGTGGTATTATTTCGGCAGCAACAACTATATGTACAATGATGGAAGAGAGCAGATCAAAAACAACTACTATTATTTTGGTGAAGATGGTGCTATGAAGACCGGCTGGATCAAGTACAGTGCTTCCGGATACTACTTTTATGCAGACAGCGACGGAAAGCTTGTAACAGGCTGGAAGAAGATCAACAAGAAGTGGTATCACTTTAACGATTATGGCACATTGTCTACATCTACCTACAAGTATTCTGTTGGAAACAAGTATTATTACTTTGGTAACGATGGAGCTATGAGGACCGGTTGGATCAAGGTAAGTGCTTCCAGCAACTGGTATTACTATGCAGGCAGCGACGGAGTTCTCTACCAGAACAAGTGGCTCTATGATGGTGGCAAGTGGTATTATTTCGACAACTCATGTGATATGAGAACATACAGCATCACATTGAACGGTAAGACATACTACTTCAACTCTGACGGATCCTGTAAGAACCCCTAAGTTGAATAACAACTAAACAAATGAGAACCTCCTCCGGGAGGTTCTTTTTTTGCGCCTCTTCCCTGTCGATTATTATTTATTTGTGAATAATTGCTCCTGAAAATTGAAGATGTTATTACATAAATATATAATCAGTAAATGAGGGGGTGAAATAATGAAACACTATTCTATTAAACAGCAGATCAGCTTTATTCTCACTGTTACTGTACTTTTATCCTACGGGTTTACTGTTTTCGCTGACGAAGAGGACGGTATAAGTGATGTTCCTGCCCCTGCAGAGCAATCAGAAGAATCTTTGCCCGAGGAGGATCCTGTTCCCGAAGAATCAGCCATTGATGAGGACGAACCTGAGGCTGAACCTTTCATTGAGACTGAACAGTCCGACGATCCTGTTGAGGTAACTGATCTTGATGATGAGGAAGTCCTTACAGCATTTAATGGTAAGGATAAGGGCGATGACGGATACTACTATTATTATGTCCGAGGCAAAATGGAGACAGGATGGATCATGTACGATACATCACATTACTATTATGCCGGAAGTGACGGAAGGCTTTATTAGAACAAGTGGCTTAAGAGCGGCGGTAAATGGTACTACTTTGACAATGAATGTATTATGACCGCCGGAAAGATACAAAGTATTTATGATCCAAAGACATATACATACTCCTACTCTGCATATTTTGACGATTCCGGTGCACTTCAGACCGGTTGGATAAAGTATAACTCTGCCGGAGATTACCTTTACGCCGATTCCAGCGGAAAGCTTGCAACAGGCTGGAAAGAGATCAAGAGCAAATGGTATTACTTTGACAGCAGTTTTAAGATGAGGACTGGTCGGTTCAGCGTATATGATGAAGCTACCAATACTTATTTATACTACTATTCTAATGACAACGGAGTAATGCAGACCGGCTGGATCAAGTACAACAAAAACTACTATTACTATGCAGATTCCAGTGGCGTTTTAGCCGAGGGCTGGAAGAAGATTTCCGGCAAGTGGTATTACTTCAACGATAACAATACCATGCAGACCGGCCAGATAACCCTTTCTGGTTTTACATATTATCTCAAGGACGGAGTTATGCAGACAGGATGGTTCCAGAAGGATAGTTATTCCTACTCTTCCTGGTATTATGCTGATTCAAACGGACATATGCTCAAAGGCTGGCAGAAGATCAACAAGAAATGGTATTACTTTAGTGAAGAAACATATAATACTTATGCAATGGTCACGGGAATCCAAACCATAGGAAACTACACTTATTATCTTAAAGATGGCGTTATGCAGACAGGCTGGTTCCAATCCTACGACTCCTGGTATTATGCCGAAAGCAACGGACATCTTTATCAGAACAAGTGGCTTAAGAGCGGTGGCAAATGGTACTACTTCGACAGTTATGGAGAGATGGTCACCTCCTACAAGAGAACTATAGATGGAAAAGTTTATTACTTTAATTCAGATGGAAGCTGTAGGAATCCTTAAACTAAAGGAGATATTATTATGAAGAAATCTATTATCAAACATCAGATAAGCGCTTTACTGGCAGTTACCATGCTTTTCTCTTCAGGTATTGCTGTTTTAGCAGACGGTGATGAAACTGATGAGCTCCCTCCCCCGCCCGATGAAACAGAGATCTGTGAAGATCAGGTCTTTGAAGATGAATCTTTTGAGGATGAGTTCATCGCTGAAGATGATGAAGAAGAACCCCTAATAGAAGATGAAGAACAGGACGCGGAGCCTGTTGAGGCCGAAGCGGAAGACACAGAAGAAGTCCTGGCTGAACAAAATGGACGAACCTATGATACTACCAACGGTATCTGGGTCTACTACAAAGATGGTGTTATCCAGAAAGGCTGGATAAAGTATGAAAACACTTATTACTATTCCGAAAGCGATGGACATCTCCTGACTTCCTGCTGGGCAACAATCAACGGAAAGACATACTATTTTCCTGGGATAGTACTATGGCCACCGGAGCATTCTATGCCCCTGAAATGAACGGGAGTTCCTATTACTGGTTCTTGGCTGATAGTAATGGAGCATGTAATCTCAAAGGTGGATGGCTCAAATTAAATGACTACTGGTACTACGCCGACAGTCAAGGCCGTCTTGCCCACTACGAGTGGAAAAAACTGGGCGGTAAATGGTACTACTTTGATAATAGCTGTACCATGCTGACCGGCCCTCAAATGATTAACGATTCCGAAACCGGTTCATATGATTACTACCTGTTTAACGAGAATGGTGTACTTCAGTCCGGCGGATGGGTCAAGTACAATAACTATTGGTACTATGCAGGAAACGGATCAAAGCTGGCAAAAGGCTGGAAAAAGATCAATAACAAATGGTATTACTTCGGTTCATCCTGCCAAATGGCTACCGGATACTATTCCATCTACGAGGAAGGTAAACAGGGTACTTATTATTTTGATGATAACGGTGTAATGCAGACCGGCTGGATCAAGTTGGGAACATCTACTTCTACTTACTATTATTATGCAACCTCCAGCGGAGCACTTGTAAAAGGCTGGAAAAAGATCAATAACAAATGGTATTACTTTGATGATACCTACAGGATGAGCGACGGTCTTTGCGAGATTGATGGTGAATACTATTATTTCAAAGATGGTGCAATGAAGACCGGCTGGATCCAAAGTGGCAGTGTCTGGTATTATGCCAATAGCAGCGGAGTCCTCTGCCGAAACGAGTGGCTCAAGAGTGGCGGAAAATGGTACTACTTCAATGACTATTGCTGCATGGTAACCGGATATAAGTATATCGACGGTAAGAGATACCACTTCGGAAGTGACGGAGCTTTAAAGAGTTGATCCCATAAATTTAATACTTTAAGAGGCTGTCTATGGCAGCCTCTTTTATTATTCTACAAATACCGGCGTAATGCTTTCCATTATGAGGTCTATCTGTCTTCTTAGATCCTCAACATCAAAAGAGTGGGATGTTGGAGCATAGATCATTACCACATCGACTCCAAGCCGCAGACCTGCAGTTATATAGGGTTTTAATCTGTTTTGGATCTGATCCTTATATTCCGGATCATCCGGAGCCCCGAACACCTCCAGATATATGCATCTGTCTGCTTCCCTGGAATGGATCAAAAAATCAGGATGTATCGTCAAGAAATCGGAGATCTTTAGTTCAGTTTCATATTTATACTCTATTCCCATTTCTTCAAGGACCATAGCCGTCATCTGTTCATTCTTTGACCGGAAAGCTATGTCATTATAATAAGTCGGATGCTTGATGGGCTTATCATTTTTGCAGGGCTCTTTACTATCATAGTAAGCAGTGTTCATCCTTTCCTGCCCTATGATCGGCAAGTAGATATCAGGAGGATCTATCTTATACTTTCGCACCCATTCTCTTTTAAGATGATCATATTCTTTCTTCAGTTCGTTTGTTTTTAGTGATATCTGATACCATTTCTTCCCATTGGGAGAACCCGGTCTGAATCTGTTTCTCTTTCCGTTTGAATAAACAAATATAAGATCTTTCCCGATATAGATCTTTGGGATCTGTTCAAGTTTGTTTTTAAGTGATGACAGTTTAAGAGCATGATAATTCTGATACATAATGATATGCCTCCTTTTTATCAAAGCATATCTATTTGTACGCAGGAATTGGACGACAATTAATTACAATCCGCGACAATTTGTATTTTGGTAAAAAATACTTGATTAAAACCAGTGTCTAGGTCAGGACAATGGTTTAGGACAATTTTTGCCGAATATGAGTTATATTGTCCTAGGCATTGGCTTGGTTGGGACAATGGTTTGGGACAATTTCTGCTGATTATAGAGAATATTGTCCTAATCATTGGCTTGGTTGGGACAACGGTTTGGGACAATTTCTGCTGATTATTGAGGATATTGTCCTAATCATTGGCTTGGTTGGGACAATGGTTTAGGACAATTTCTGCTGATTATTGAGGATATTGTCCTAATCATTGGCTTGATTAGGACAATGGTTTAGGACAATCTTATTCTTTCCATTTGAAGCTTCCCGACAGGAGGATGGTCTTCTCCTCACCTACCGTCAGGATGCCTCCGTCGACTTCGGCCTGTTTAGTTTCGTTCTCTGTCTCTATCTTACATTCCCCTGCCCTTACTACAGTGGCAAAAGGGATATGGCCTGCCATTACTGCCAGGTCACCTTCCGTGCCTCTCAGAGAGATACACTTGATATCGTCGTCGAATATGTGGCCGTCAGGCGTTGAAACGATAAGCTTAAATGTACTCATCTGATCTCCTTGGCCTTCTCCCTGACCTCATCCATGGTACCTGCAAAGAGGAACGCGGACTCGGGAAGGTCGTCCACCTTGCCGTTGATGATCTCCTTGAAGCCTCTGATGGTATCCTGAAGGGTTACATATGTACCCTTGATGCCGGTGAACTTCTCTGATACGAAGAAAGGCTGGGACAGGAAACGCTGGATCTTTCTGGCTCTTCCTACCAGGAGCTTGTCCTCGTCTGAAAGCTCGTCCATACCCATGATGGCGATGATGTCCATGAGCTCCTTATATCTCTGGAGGATCCTCTGGATCTCCTTGGCTACTGTATAGTGCTCCTGACCCAGGATATCCGGTGAAAGGATACGGCTGGTTGATTCAAGAGGATCTACAGCAGGATAGATACCCTGGGATGCGATGCTCCTGGAAAGTACTGTTGTGGCATCGAGGTGTGCGAAGGTAGTCGCAGGAGCAGGGTCAGTAAGGTCGTCCGCGGGAACGTAGACTGCCTGAACTGATGTGATGGAACCCTTTCTGGTGGAAGTGATCCTCTCCTGAAGAGCACCCATCTCCGTTGCAAGGGTGGGCTGGTATCCAACTGCAGAAGGCATTCTTCCGAGAAGTGCGGAAACCTCGGAACCTGCCTGGGTAAACCTGAAGATATTATCGATGAAGAGGAGCACGTCCTGACCTTCGCTGTCTCTGAAATACTCAGCCATGGTAAGACCTGAAAGGGCAACTCTCATCCTGGCTCCCGGGGGTTCGTTCATCTGGCCGTATACAAGGGCTGTATTCTGGAGAACTCCGGACTGCTTCATCTCGTTGTAGAGATCGTTTCCTTCCCTTGTCCTCTCTCCTACACCGGTAAATACGGAAAGACCTCCGTGCTGTTTTGCGATATTATTTATGAGCTCCATTATAAGGACCGTCTTACCTACGCCGGCACCGCCGAATAGACCGATCTTACCACCCTTGGAGTAAGGACACAGAAGGTCGATGACCTTGATGCCGGTCTCCAGGATCTCTGTGGACGTGGAAAGTTCGTCATAGCTGGGGGCCTGACGGTGGATATTCCATCTCTCCACATTTTCGAGGGACGGTCCCTTATCCAGGGGCTCACCTAATACATTGAAGATCCTTCCCAGGGTAGCCTTACCAACAGGTACGCTAATGGCCTTTCCGGTATCAACTGCCTCGGCGCCTCTCTTGAGGCCGTCCGTGGAACTCATGGCGATACATCTGGCTGTATTGTCGCCGATGTGCTGTGCTACTTCTACGGTGAGAGTCTTTTGACCTGAAGTGATGATGAGGGCGTTATCGATGGAAGGTAGTCCTCCCTCGTCGAAACGGACATCTACGACGGGTCCCATGATCTGGGCAACTCTGCCTTTGTTGTTTTCCATTTTCTGTCTCCTTTATCTGCCGCTTCCGGCTACGATCTCGGTTATTTCCTGTGTTATATTGCTCTGTCTGGCCCTGTTATATTCAAGTTCCAGTTCGTCGATCATCTGCTGTGCATTCTTTTCGGCGGAATCCATGGCCATACGCCTTGCTGCCACTTCACTGGCAAAGCTCTCCCTTACGGCGGCAACGAACATGCCTGCTATATACTCGGGGACTGCCGATTCCAGGACAGTCCTCTCATCAGGCTCAAAGATCATGCCGCTCTTCCTGGCTTCCTTTTCGGGCAGGATGGGAAGGATCCACCTGACTTCCGCCTCCTGGCTCATCATGTTGACATATCTCGTACAGAGTATGCCGAGCCTGTTGAACTCACCATGTCTGAACTCTTCGCAGAGCCTGGCGGAAAGTTCGTAAGCCTCTTTTGCGGAATAAGTCTCCGAAGAGATGGATTCACTCTCCACCCTGTCGCAGATCCTTCTTCCGATGGGGATGACCTCTGCCTTGGGGAATTCCTTCAGGAGCTTAAAGATATTGGCATTATATCCGCCGGCAAGACCGCGGTCACCTGCGATAACGATGAGCTTTGTCTTTTCCTTGCCCTCGTTATCCATATAGCGGCTCTTTCTGCACTCGGGAGATGCGGAGAGCTCGTCGATCATCTTCTTCAGAGTCTCGGAATATTCCTTGCTCTTCTTCATCTCCTCGTTGGCTTTTCTGATCTTTGAGGACGCCACAAGGCCCATCGCCTTGGTTAGGTGAAGTGATGAGTCGACACTCTTGATCCTTATACGGAGCTGTTTGGTATCTGCTCCCATTACATAAGTCCTTTCATCTCTTCAAGAGCCTTCTTGAGGGTATCGATATCATATTCCTCAAACTGGTTCTGCTCTATCCTCTCCACAAAGTAGGGATAGTCGTTCTCGATTTTTTCAAAGAGCTTCTGCTCGTATTCTGCTACTCGCTCTACAGGGATATCGTCAAGCCATCCGTTGATGACAGCATATACGATAGCTACCTGGCAACCCATGGAGATGGGGCTGTTTCTCTTCTGCTTAAGGACTTCCACGATACGCTCACCTAATGCAAGTCTCGCCTTTGTATCTGCATCCAGGTCGGAACCGAACTGTGCGAAATACTGAAGCTCCCTGTACTGTGAATAGAGGAGCTTAAGGGTACCGGCAACCTTCTTCATGCCCTTGAGCTGGGCAGAACCGCCGACTCGGGATACGGAGATACCGGGATTGATGGCGGGCATGATGCCGGCGTGGAAGAGTTCTGACTCCAGGAAGATCTGGCCGTCAGTGATGGAGATAACGTTAGTGGGTATATATGCGGAAACGTCACCTGCCTGTGTCTCGATGATGGGAAGAGCCGTGATGGATCCGCCGCCGAACTCGGGGGCTACACATGCTGCTCTTTCCAGAAGCCTTGAGTGAAGGTAGAAGACATCACCGGGGTAAGCTTCTCTTCCCGGAGGTCTTCTGATGAGAAGGGACATGGCTCTGTATGCAACAGCGTGCTTGGAAAGATCATCGTAGACGATGAGGACATCCTTTCCCTTCTCCCTGAAATACTCCGCCATGGCACATCCTGAATAAGGTGCAACATACTGGAGAGGTGCACTCTCGGATGCGGATGCGGAAACGATTATGGTATATTCCATGGCACCGGCCCTCATGAGTTCCTGGGCCAGCTGGACAACAGATGTACTCTTCTGTCCGATGGATACGTAGATGCAGATAACTCCGCTCTTTTTCTGATTGATGATGGTATCTACGGCGATCTCCGTCTTACCTGTCTGACGGTCACCGATAAGAAGCTCTCTCTGGCCCCTTCCGATGGGAATCATGGAGTCGATGGCCTTGATACCTGTCTGCATGGGAACTGAAACGCTCTGTCTTTCCAGGATACCGGGAGCTTCCGACTCCACAGGCCTGGTGCATGAAGCAGTGATGGGACCCTTGCCGTCAATGGGATTTCCCAGGGCATCAACGACTCTTCCCAGGAATCCTTCGCCTACGGGTACAGAAAGGACCTTGCCTGTCCTTTTTACTATGGTACCTTCCCTGATATCGTTCTTATCAGACAGGATGGCTACGGATACTGTCTCGTCCTCCAGGTTCTGTGCCATGCCGACGCTTCCGTCGTCGAACTCCAGGAGCTCACTGGCCATACATTCACGGAGGCCGTATACACTTGCAATACCGTCACCTACGACGACAACGGTTCCTGTCTCGCTCATCTCGACCTTGGACTGATAATTCTTTATCTGTTCCTTCAGGATATTACTGATAACATCGGTCTTCTGATTCATTGTTCCATCACTTCCTTTATCTCCTTAAGGCGGCGCTTAATGGAACCGTCAAGCCTGGTTCCGTCACTCTCAACAACGATGCCGCCAATAAGGCTCTTATCTATACGGTAGGTGACTGTAAGCTCCTTGCCGCTCATCTTTTCAAGTTTTTTCTGAAGCTTATCCTTCTGTTCAGGTGTAAGCTCAACGGCAGATGTGACTGTTGCCACGGACTTCTTCATGCTGTCCTTATAGAGCTCATCAAAGACTTCGATACACTCATCGAGATCTCTTATGTGACCCTTGGAGGTAAGGATACAGAGGAAAGCAGTTATATGCTCATGCACATTCTTTCCGAAGGCTTCCTCGACTGCCTTTACCCTGTCCTCCTTGGGTATGGCGGGAGACAGCAGGAAGTCAGCGAACATGGGATCGCTGTCCAGTACTTCCTTTATGACCTTAAGGCCGTCGTTTATCTCCTCGAGGCAGTTGTCCTCAAGTCCGGTGGCGAAAAGGGCCGAAGCGTATTCCCTGCCCCTTCCTGTCATGATATCTCTCCGATCTCGTCAATGAACTCGTCGATGAGTTCCCTGTGATCATCTGTATTGATCTCTCTTTTCAGCATCTTACCCGTAAGGATGGAAGAAAGATCCACGATTTCCTTCTTGATGCCTTCCTCGGATCTCTTCTGCTCCAGCTCAGCCTCGAGCTTTGCCTGTCTTACGATACCGTCAGCTCTTTCCTTGGCAGTGCTGATGATGGTCTCAGACTTTCTGTCTGCCTTGCTGACTGCCTTCTTGATGATCTCACCTGCCTCATCCTCGGCATGGTCCAGTCTGTTCTGCCATAAGGTCCTGTCGTTTTCGGCCTCTTCCCTGGCCTGTCTTGCCAGGTCGAGTTCCTTGTCCACCTTTGCCTGTCTTTCGGCGATCATGTTCTTCACCGGTTTGAAGAGAAGCTTCTTAAAGAGAAGGAACAGGATGACCAGGTTACAGAGTGATATGATGATCTGCCAGATATTTATACTGATTATATCCAGTGTGTTCATCGTCTATCCTCACTTGACGGCATCAAGAAGTATCTTAACGAATCTGCCGGGAGCTACGAAGATAAGAAGGATAGCGATAACGAGAGCATAAAGACCTGTGGTCTCTGCTACGGCGCATCCCATTAGCATCGTAGTGGTAACGGCACTTCTGCACTCAGGCTGTCTTCCGATAGCCTCACAGGCCTTGGCTACTGCATTACCCTCACCGATACCGGGACCGATACCTGCGATCATTGCACAGCCGGCGCCAAGTGCGCATCCGCCCAAGATAATTCCGATTGCAAGATCCAACATAATTGTTTCCTCCGTTTATGTATTTAATCTTTTCTCTGTTTTTGCCGCTTTCTTCTTGAGGTAATCCTCCAGCGGGAAAGCACCGCCTATGTAGAGCATGGTCAACATGGCAAAGATAAATGCCTGAAGACATCCGCTGAATACATCAAAGTAGATGGAAAGGACTGCCGGGATACCGATCCTGAGGAATGGGAACTGTCCCAGGATACCCGGAAGGTTTCCGAAGATAAGGTTTGTAAGTCCCTGAAGAGCCGCTGCGATAAGTACGGATATAACAGTACCTGAAAGGATATTTCCGTAGTGACGGAATGCCATGGATACAGGGGTGGCGACTTCACTTATGATATTGAGCGGTGCCAGGAAAGGCACAGGCTCTCCAAAGCTCTTGAGGTAATGGAGAGGTCCGCACTTCATCTTGTAGTAAGTGATCAGGAAGAATACGAGAAGTGCCCATCCTGCCACGACATTAAGATCTGACGTGGGTGGGAATAATCCCAAAAGGCTCATAAGGCTGGAAAAAGCGGAAAGAGCCAGGATGGAACATATAAAAGGAGCAAAGCCCCTGAAGTATTCACCCATATTCTCAGTTACGAGCTTCTCTATGGTCTCCACTATCCACTCGGCAATGACAGCCCTCTTTGTATCCACATGAGCCCTGATGCCATGAGTGAGATAAAGGCAGAAGAAAGCCAGGGCGATCATTACAAGCCAGGAATTGATCTGTGCCTCGGAGATGATAAGGGGCATCAGTGGAAGATCGAGGGAAGCAAAGACATGGGCTCCCGTGATCTCGATGCCGTCGGAATGAGGCACAAAGAGTACCTTGAGTACTATACCTGCCACCGGGGGCAGTATGGTCATGACAAGAAGGAGTATGTCGATGATCTTAAATCTGGTATTACTCTTCGACAATGCTGTTATCTCCTTCTTCTCTTTTGTAGTTCTTATCGACAAAGGGCTTCAGGAAGATAGCGATCCTGGGAAAGAACAGCGGGATGACCACTGCATATCCGTTGAAGACAGGACAAAGGAAACCCACAAGAGCCGAGATAACGATAGCCAGAGTCCTGTATGTATAGGAAAGCTTTACGAAGGAGGATCTCTCCTCATCACCCTTCTGAAGTGACTTCTGTAAGGTGATGCCCATAAAAAAGAAGTTGCCGACTGCTACTGCGGCTCCCAGTATATTGCCAAGAAGGACTGTATAGTCCCATTTTCCGATGATGAGAAAGACCGCTTCCATCAGCATGCTGAGAATGACAACGAATGAAGCGATATAGATTGTTTCCCTCTTTACGGTCGGATCGACGTTTCCCATTTATACTCCTCTTTTTTGCATCCTATTAATTATAATAAAAAGACTGTTCCCTGTAAACGGAAACAGTCTTCATTGACTTAATAGTATCTTGCACTATGATAACTTATTTTTTCCTGTTGTCAATAATAACGTATGCACCGGTCATAACAAGAGCGATGGCGATGACTGCGATAGCGATCTTTGTAACGGTACCCATGGTCTCGCCTGTAGCGGGAACAGCGGAATCTGCTGTCTTCTCAGCAGCTGTGGTAGCCGTTGTCTCCTCACTGTCCGCATGCTTATTTGCAGCAAGTACGGTTGTGTCGGGTTCAGTCTCTGTAGGTGCTGTTGTCTCCTCGGGCTCTGAAGGCCTGGAATCTCCTGTGGAAAGGAGCGTAGGTGTAGACTCCTCAGGATCTGTCTCGGAAGACTCTGTAGGTGTGGAATTGTTGTCCAGTTCCTCATCATCCTGGTCTGATGTCCCGGAAGTCTCAGTGGGAACAGGTGTGGGATTGGGATTCTCATATCTGTTTACGACAGTGAGGGTATTATTCCCATCATCATCAAGGGATACACCGTAGTTACCGGAATCTTCGATGATGGAGGAAGAACCATCTACCCTTACGAAAGTACAGTCGTCACCAAGGTTATCAGAAGCCTCGGAAACATAGACGATGTAGTTCTCGCTGTCAAAGCCCTTGATGGTAACTGTCTCATCACAGTTGATCCTGAAGGAGATCATACCGCTGCCGTCTGTGCAGACTGCCTCGGTGGTGCCGTCTTCCCTCTCAAGAGTGAAGTTCTCATTTACGGCATATCTTGCGCCGAGCTCATCGTAGATATAGACGTTGAGGAGATATCCCTGGGAATCATCCTCGCCGTTGAAATAATCGGGATTATCAAGGCCGTCGATGACAGTCTTGTCGATCTTTACGGAAAGATAGTTTACCTTGAAGGCATGGCCCAGCATCTGCTGATAACCGGAGTTATCTGGAAGATAAACATATGCATCATATCCGTCAAGCTCCTCTGCCTTATCATCGAGATAATCGATAACAGGTACATATACCTGATTCCAGAGGGAATCGGGATCATTGAGGGGATCATCTGACCTGACACCGCAGCAATAATATTCTCTGGTGTAATAGGAACTGCTTTCAAAATAATCGTCAAGGTCCTTATCGAAATTATCTTCATAGACCAGCATCCAGACGATAAACTGAAGTCCCCTTTCATCCTTTACGTTATTGAAATAATCAAGGTATTTCTCTGCAACATCGCTCTCTTCAGAAAGCTCAACGATGAGATCATAGACTGCATCAGGATCATATGCCATGGCAAGGAGCCTGTTCCTTGTCTCATCAGAATAACCATCCTTTTCAGAAAGAAGGATCCTTGAATAGAGCCTGTTGGACGGTGATGACTTATTTGAATTAAGGCAGAATGCCCATCCGGAGATGACGTTTCCTTCACTGTCCTTGATGATATCCTTCTTACCATAGCTGGTAATGTAATAATCCTCGGAACCATCAGCGGCCTTGGAATTATTAACGAAGAAAGTCATGGGGATGCAAAGAGCGATGATAAGTACTAATAAAACAGCAATAAATGAATGCTTAGTGCGACACATATTTATCCCTCCTATATACTAGAAAAACGCACCTGTTAACAAACCATTCACATTTTATTTATACAAAATACTTATGTCAACGAATATTTAGGATTTCTTACAATTTTATAAAAGGTGCAGTAAAAAACTGCACCTTTTATGTGTGAAATACTAGTACTTTTATACAATTATTGCTTATTTTGCTTTTATATATCCTTTTTTTGCAAGAAGTTCAGCAGTAAGCATACCGCCGCCGGCTGCACCTCTTAAGGTATTGTGGGAGAGGCAGGTAAACTTGTAATCGAAGATATTATCCTCGCGGAGTCTTCCGATGGATACACCCATTCCCTTCTCATACATAGCATCAAGTGCAGGCTGGGGTCTCATGTCCTCATCGAGATACTGAAGGAACTTCTTGGGAGCTGAAGGAAGGTTCAGCTTCTGAGCCTCTCCCTCATACTCATTCCATGCCTTGATCATCTCATCCATGGAGGGCTTGTTCTCAAAGGATACGCTTACTGCTGCAGTATGACCTTCCTGAACTGCTACCCTGTAGCACTGGGCAGAGATAACAGGGTTCTTTGCCAGCTCGATATGGTCTTCTGCAAAGCTTCCCCAGACCTTGAGGGGCTCCTTCTCGGACTTCTCCTCTTCACCGCCGATGTAAGGGATCATATTGCCCACCATCTCAGGCCAGTCTTTAAAGGTCTTTCCTGCTCCGGAGATAGCCTGGTAGGTGCAGACTGAGATCTGCTTGATACCGTTCTTAAGGAAAGGAGTAAGGGCAGGGACATAAGACTGGATGGAGCAGTTAGGCTTAACTGCAACAAATCCTCTCTTTGTGCCGAGCCTCTTCCTCTGTGCATCTATAAGAGCAGCGTGGTCAGCATTGATCTCAGGGATGATCATGGGAACATCCTCAGTCCATCTGTTGGCTGAGTTGTTGGAGACTACAGGAGTCTCGAGCTTTGCGATCTTCTCCTCGAGGGCTCTGATCTCATCCTTCTTCATATCTACAGCGCAGAATGTAAAGTCAACCTGGCTGCAGAACTCTTCGATATTATCAGTTCCGTATACGATCATATCCTTTACATATTCAGGCATGGGGACATCGATCTTCCATCTGTCACCACATGCATCCTCATAACGCTTACCGGCAGATCTGGGTGATGCGCATACCGCTACGCACTCAAACCAGGGATGGTTATCAAGGAGCGTGATGAACCTCTGTCCTACATAACCCGTAGCTCCGATAACGCCTGCTCTTATCTTCTTTTCCATGTTGTTTTTTCCTCCTGAATGTCCGTCTGTGATGGACATTTGTATTTCTAATGTAGACAATATTAGCATAATGATTTTTAAATAACAAGTTTGATATGCTAAAAAATAGAGGTCCCCTTATGCTAAAATATAGCTAATATGACAAAGGAGCAGCCTATGATCTCATTTCCCGTACTCGATCAGTATGCAAATTACATGCTCGCCGTTTTAGGCAGGGCCGAACTGACCGTCACGGAATATAAATATGATATAGTCTGCTTCTTCCGTTTCTGGAAAAAAGACCATAATAAAGTCCCGGACGATATTCCCTTCGACGAGATAGAACTCGATGATATAGATGAAAAGGCCATCAACAAGGTTACCACCGACGATCTCATGGTCTTCCTCATCTGGCTCTCCAGGGAGAGAAAGCTGTCAAATTCCAGCCGTGCCAGAAGGATCGCCTCCCTTAAGAGCTTCTTTAAGTACTGCCACTCCAAAAAGCACTTTATTGACCAGAACCCCGCGTATGATCTGGAGACACCAAAGCAGGCAAAGAGAAATCCAAAGTATCTCACCCTCCAGCAGAGCACCGATCTTCTGAAGACTGCTTATGAGGCCCCCAGGGCTTCCAATGAGAGGGACTTCTGTATGCTCACCCTGTTCCTTAACTGCGGCATGAGACTTTCGGAACTTAGGGGCATCGATATAGATGATATCCACGGGACAACTCTTACTGTAATAGGTAAAGGTAATAAGGAAAGGACCATATATCTGAACGATGCCTGCATCGAGGCCATAGATGACTGGATGAAGGTCAGGTCCACGCTGAAGATCAAGCCTTCGCATAAGAAGGCCATGTTCGTCTCAAAGCAGGGCAACAGGATATCGGATGACATGATACAGATCGCCATCAAGCGTCTCATGACCGAGGCCGGTATCGATACAAAGGTATATTCTGTCCATAAGCTCAGGCATACCGCAGCAACTCTTATGTATAAATACGGAAATGTTGATATCAGGGCTCTTCAGCAGATCCTGGGACACCAGAGCGTCTCCACTACCCAGATATATACCCACGTGGATGACCAGCAGCTGCAGGAGGCCGTAAACAGGAATCCCCTGGCGGGATTCGATCCCGAAAAGACCTGATAGGAGGAACTTTTATGAAACTTGCATTCTTCGACACAAAATCCTACGACCGTGAAGTATTCGAGCCTAAGCTCAAAAAGTCAAAGATAAGGGTCAAGTTCTTCGACACAAGGCTCTGCGAGGATAATATAGCCCTGGCCAAAGGTTTTGATGCCGTCTGTGTCTTCGTAAATGATGAGGTCAACAGCAAGGTTATTGATACGCTCGGGAGTTATGGGGTAAAGTTTATCGCATTAAGATGTGCAGGTTTCAATAATGTGGACTATAGATATGCCGCAGAAAAAGGCATATCTGTTGTCCGTGTTCCCGCCTACTCCCCTTACGCAGTAGCAGAACATGCCATGGCTCTCCTTTTGACTATAAACAGGAAGATCCATAAGGCATATCTCCGCACCCGCGACTTCAATTTTGCCCTCAAGGGTCTCACCGGGTTTGACCTTCACGGCAAGACCGTGGGCGTCATCGGTACAGGTAAGATCGGCCGTGTATTCATTGATATATGTAAGGGCTTCGGCATGAACGTCATCGCCTACGACAAGTTTCCCATGGAGGGATCAGATATAGATTACAGGTCCCTGGAGGAAGTATACAGGGATTCCGATATCATCTCCTTCCACTGCCCCCTGACAGAAGAGACATATCACATGTTTAATCTCGGGACCATCAACAAGGTAAAGAAAGGCGTAGTCATCATCAATACGTCACGTGGCGCCCTCATCGATTCAGAGGCTCTTCTCAAGGGACTGCTGCAGAAAAAGATCGGAGCTACATGTCTTGATGTTTACGAAGAGGAAAGCGGTTACTTCTATGAGGATTTCTCAGGCGAGATCATTTCCGATGAAGTCCTCTCAAGGCTAATATCCCTTCCCAATGTAATAGTCACATCACATCAGGCTTTCCTAACAAAGGAAGCTCTGGAAAATATAGCCGATACTACCATAGAGAACCTTATTACTCTTGAAAAGGAAGGAACTTCACCCAACGAAGTTAAATGATTGACCACCACCTGAGGTGACACATGGGGACGTATCTCCAGTTGACACAAACTGACACAAGGGGACGTATCTCTTAGTGACACACTAAAGCGTGTCAGACGAGATACGTCCCCCAGTGTCAGTTTTAATTATCAGCCTCTGGTGGCAGAGGGTTCGGTCTCGGCGATGACAGGAGCAAGAACAGGAGCTTCAGTAGCTTCTGATTCAACGGAGTCAGCCTCGCCTTCCTCATTTACGGGTACGTTGGGATACTTTACTCCCAGCGGATAGTAAGGAATGACCGTTACATATTTTTCCTGAAGGTTTGAATCCTCGTAGATCTTATTCTCTTCTGCCAGAGGCTCATCCCTGTAAGGGAGAGTGATGGCAGCTGTACTTACAGCCCAGATAACAAGGGTCAGGAGTACAAGCTGGATTATAAGAAGAGGCGTCACCGGGAAAAGATCCATGATCTTCTGCCAGGACTTGGCACTCTTGCTCCTCTTTGTATCAGAAGAGATGAATTCTGCTACCTTATAGCCAGTGGAGTCGATCTTTGCCAGAATCTTTTCCAGCATGAAGTTTCTTGTATATTCGTCCAGGGTCCTGGGAGCGAAGGTGACATTTTCGGGAAGAGGATACTTCTCCACTATCTCCTTTGCGTTCTTCAGAAGGATCTCACCGAAGGTATAGACCACGTCTTCTCCCTTCAGGACTGATCTCTGCTGATATGTATCCAGATATGACTTGACGATGGCCTGCTCGGCTCTCGTGGTCTCCTTGGTGATATCAAATACCGAGGAGTATACCATCTCCACCGTGCTCTGGTAGAAATCGGTTATATTGTCTCTGTTAAGTTTCTCATTCCACAGGTCCATCGTAGTAACCTCCCTGTCCGTCGGGATCAGGATACTGACCCGGCTCATGGTAGTAGGCTCCTCCATTGGGATCCTGATACATGCTGGGATCGTAAGCCTGCTGCGTGGGATCCTGATAGTAAGCATTAGGATCCTGATAGTATCCGTTATTTTCCTGCTCCATTGCATAAGCCTGAGCTATGGGATCGTAAGGTGCAGGTGCCTGATAAAGATCAGTTGCTGCCTCCATGGCATAGGCCTGAGCAATAGGGTCGTTTGCGGGATCGTAAGGTACCTGGGGCGCAGGCGCGGGAGCCTGCTCAGGGGCAGGAGCAGCTGCAGCCTTCTCCTTCTTCTTCTTTCCCTTCTTCTCCTTCTTAAGGGTAGGATCCTTATCGTCTACATCATTGGAGAATGCAGACATGGGATAAAGGAAGGAACAGATGAAGAGGATGATCAGTGCGATAACGAGAACGATCCTCATATCGAAGATAAATGCCAGAGCGAATACGGGAAGTCCTGCGAAGATACCTGCTGCGAAGGAAAGCTCCGCTGCCCTTCTGAGGTTTCCCTTGATCCTGTTATTGGCAAGAAGGAACAGTACATAGAGATAGTAGTAATCGTGGATGCCGAGGCTGATACCAAGGAGAGCCACTGTAACAACAAGGATCTTGGCAGTGGGCATCAGTGCAAAGGCAAGGATACCGATACATACGCAGAGGGATGAGATCATTACCCTTACCTTTGATGTGAGCACATGTGCAAACCTTCCCTTGATGATAAGGCCAAGGACACATGCCGAGAAAGTGGTAACAAGGAAATAGAAGGAAGATGTGGCAAGTGAGATACCCACCGTCTCCAGGTAGTTGGGGATAAATCCGAGCAGGAATGATGCCACGGTACCAAGGACGAAGAATGTGGATGTCAGGAATCTTCCTGTGTACTTATTGCTAACGAGTTCAAGCCATCTGTTGACGGGCATATAGGACTCTCTTACAGGGCTGTTGTCCTTCATGAAGAAGATGATGCCTATGGATGTAAGGAGCAGTGCCGCACCGCCGATGAGATATACCACCAGCATGCCGAATCTCTCAAAGCAGATACCTGCGATGACAGTACCTACGGATATACCCAGGAAGTAACCTACAGACTGGATATTATGGACCGTCCTGTCGTCAAAGTCCGCATAACCGAGCTTGCCTGCATTGATCCTGTAGTCACGGAGTGCATCGAAGGGCATTCCGAAGCAGAATGCGATGGGCATGAGAAGGATCAGCATAACCACTGCACTGTCAGCGATACCTGCTGCAACGCTGAGGATATAGCCCAGGGCAACTGATACGAGGAGCGCGATCCTTCCGGTGAGCTTGAACTTAAGTGTCTTTCTGAGGCTGGAGAATCCGAAGAAGCCTGCAGTGTAAAGGATAAGGCCCAGAGCGATAAGGATCTGGATAACGAAAGGCTTATATTCGGAGAATTCGTTCCTTATGTAGTTGGCTATGATCACCGGAGGCATTACTGCACCAAGAGCCATGAAGAATGACAGGAACCTGATGGCACCGTCGCCATACATGATGAGGACGGGAACATTTCCTGCGATACCCTTTGAGAGCGTGGTAACAAAGAGATTGAGCTCGAAGATTATGATGCCCATGGAAACGGCGATGGCAAAGATGGTAAGGATCCAGCTCAAAGACATGCCGTTAACGGTGCTGGTATAGTCAGATGCGGGCATCCTTACTTCCAGGATACCTGCAACGGTATTCTCAGAGGAGATGATGGGTGCGATGGCGCAGACATACTCAACGCCTTCCTCATCAGTCCTCTTGGTAAAGGATTCCACCTGTTCCTCAAAGCAGGTATTATACTCATCGCCTACACCTGAGAGGTAGTACTGCTCATTACTGTTATAGTCTGATGATGTATAGAGCCTGAGGAAGGAGTTTCCTGCCTTTGTATATATATCAACTATATAAGGCTTATCCGGAGCATAGTTATATATCTCCAGGGGATAAGTCATACCTTCGTTTATCTTCGTATGGCCAAGGGCTGTGGAGGATGCAACGGCTATAGCCTGCATGGACTCCGCCCTCTCGCTCTCAAGGACGACTGTATATGTATCCGTGAGCATGTTGGACATTACAAGGAGCACGATAAGGACGATAACAAAGCAGTATCCGATGGTGGATGCTATAGTCCTTCTCTCGCGGAGCTTTCTGATCTCACCTGATGATCTGCTCATAAGCGCTGTCCTCCCTTCGAAGATCTCCTGATCATCTTGGGTATCAGGGTCTGGATGACGAAGATGATGATACCGGCAAGTACAGAGATGATAACAGCACCAAGGATCCTGCCTTCAAGGGTATCGCCCAGGTCATCGAGAGGAGTGAAACTGCACTTATACTCGAAAACGGCAACACAGCGTCCGCTGCTGTCGGCAATGGGAACGAGAACACTCTCAAAGTTCTCACCGCCGATGACTGCCGTGGAATTATCTGCGGACAGCCACTCAGAGATATCCTTCTGGGTAACTGCAAAATTATCCGCGGAATCAGCACCATGGCTCAAAAGGAGCGAGAGCTGACCGTCGGAATAAAGGAACATTGCATATGATTCTGTAGTAAAGCTGTTGGTGGACGTCTCCGCCAGCATAAGGGAGAATACATCGCCATATTTCTGTGCTGCGGATGCGGGATCGCCGATGACCTCATCTCCGTTCACTGTGATCTTCACAAGGTCACAGACCTGGTTGATCTTCTTATCAGCTATAGCTTTAAATTCGTCCTCAAACTGAAGTCGCATATGGTGTACCGCAAAGGATACGGACATTATGGACAACAAAAGCGAGACAACGATGAGAATGACAGCTCTGACGATACGGTTGAGCATCTCAGACTGATTTACCGACCGATTCTCCATTTATTCGCCTCTCCTAAAACACATTACTACAAATCTATTATACATTTTTTATTAAAAATCCAATAAAAATTATTTTAATTCCGATACAAGATCCTTGAACAGGTCTCCCCTGTGCTCAAAATGCCTGAAATGATCGTAGGAAGTACCGATATTCGACATGATGACCAGCTCCCCGGGACGGGCCAGGCTCCTTGCCTTAGAAAGTGCCTCCTTCATATATCCGATGACGGCTTCCCTGCTTTCCGGGAATTCATATACATCAGTAGTTCCCTCACCTATTTCGATGAACTGATATTCCCTGCCCTTAGCCTCCTTTTCCAGGATATCCCTGACGAAGGGAGCATTTGATCCGTAGATCACGATCCTGTCGCTGACATTTAACATGGCATCTCCAAGAGCGTCATAGATACACTTCTTGTCGGCACCGCCGCAGATAAGGACTCCCTTTTCGCCCCTTCCGTAAAGTGCCTTCATGGTATTCATTGTCCTGTTGGGGGAAGTATCGATGGAGGAGTTATAATACCTTACTCCGTCGAGCTCCCTTATAAACTCTATCCTGTGGGGAACTCCCTTGAACTCCCTGGCAACCTTTGCCATGGCAGAAGGGTCCACAAAACCCTCCACTGCGCAGATGGCAGCAAGATAGTTCTCAACATTATGCTTTCCGGGGATGAAGATATCCTTCTCGGCTACTATCTTCTCTTTCCTGCCGTTCTTTTCGTAGATAAGGTATCCGTCCTCCATATATGCTTTTCCATAGAGGACATCATCCCCTGCTCTGGAAGTCACGGAAGGCTCAAGAGCGAAAAAGTCCGTCTTTCCCCTGACCTCATCCTTCATATTAAAAGTGATGTCGTAACCGGCGTTAAGGACAGTCTTATCGCAGGGGGACTGGTAAAGGAAGATATTCTTCTTGGAATCGATATATTCATCGTAATCCTTGTGGAAATCAAGATGGTTAGGGGTAACGTTGGTGACGATGGCCACATCAGCGCTCTTTCTCATACCCATGAGCTGGAAGGAGGAAAGCTCCAGGACCACCATATCCTCCTCTTTCATGTTAAATAGTTCAGAAAGAAGGGGCGTTCCGATATTGCCGCCGATCCATACCCTGTAGCCTCCGGCCTTGAGCATCTCGCTTACAAGGGTCGTGGTGGTGGTCTTTCCGTCAGATCCGGTAATACCGAAGATCCTGCAGGGGCAGATGGACATAAAGAGCTCCATCTCTGTGGTAAGGATGGAACCTTTAGCCTTCGCAGCCTGAAGTTCAGGTGTCTCATATCTCATCTTGGGAGTCTTAAAGACATAATCGAACTTTCTGTCGGACAGTGCGCCGAGATATCCCTCTCCAAGGGACCAGGACACCTCTATCCCTTCAGAGGAAAACTCCTCCATGACGTCAGAGATGGCAGGATCGTCCGCGCCGTTCTTGTCAAAAGCAGTAACCTCGGCACCCAGGCCCACCAGCCACTTTATAAGAGGCCTGTTGGAGATACCTACGCCGATGACGGCTGCCTTTTTCCCCTTTATATCTTTCTTAAATCCTTCAAGCTTAAGGTTCATGTTCTTTCCTCCGATATTGTCCCGTCAGTATATGATGCATAGAGCTTACTGTAAAAACCGCCTTTTCCGATAAGCTCTTTATGTTTTCCGATCTCACTTATCCTGCCGTTTTCCATAACGACTATCATATCCGCATCCACGATAGTTGACAACCTGTGGGCGATGATAACTCCCGTCCTCCCCGAAAGAAGTTCCTTTACGGCCCTCTGTATCCTTACCTCCGTGAGGATATCCACCGATGAAGTGGCCTCGTCCAGGATAAGTATGGAAGGGTCACTGACCATTGCCCTGGTTATGGCAAGGAGCTGACGCTGACCTTCCGATATATCATCACGCGAAGAAGATATCTCTTCTCGGTATTTATTCGGCAATTTCCTTATGAAGGAATGGGCTCCGGAGGTCCTGGCAGTCTCCACTGCCTGCTCTTCCGGTGTATCAGGCCGTCCGTAGATGATGTTTTCAAGTATGGTGGCATTCTTAAACCAGGTATCCTGGGTAACGACGCCTATATATCTTCGAAGATCCTCTCTGCTTATGGTCTTTATGTCCACTCCGTTTACAAGGATCTGTCCCTCGTCCGGCTCATAGAACCTCATGAGGAGATTGATGAGGGTGGTCTTTCCGCATCCCGTGGGACCTACGATGGCACAGGATGTACCCGGGGCTACCTTAAAGGAGACATTATCTATGACCTTTGTGCCTTTTACATAGGAGAAGGATACGTTTCTGAACTCGATCTCAAAGTCACCCTCCGGCTCCCAGATAAGATCCTCACTACCCTTCTCCTTATCAAGTTCCTCCTCGTCCAGGAATCCGAAGATCCTGGAAAGGCAGGCAAAGGCATCGGAGAGCTCGGTATATACCGAGGCAAGATCGTTAAAGGGCTTCATATACTGGGCGGCATAAGCAAGAAGTGCAGCCAGGGATCCCACGGTAAGAAGTCCGTTTACTGAGAACCTGGCTCCGATAAGGGCAACTACTGCGTAGATAAGTGCATTTACAAATCTGGTAGAAGGATTTGTAAGGGATGATACGAAGGTGGCCTTTACGGAGTTTCTTCTGTAGCTTTCGTTTATATCATCAAAATCATTACAAACAGTATCGGCGGTATTAAATACATGTACCGTCCTGAAGTTTCCCGCCATCTCGGAGATGAAAGCTGTCTGCTTCGACCTGATGGAAGACTGCTCCTTAAAGTAGTTAAAGGACCTGCTTGCGATGAAATAAGAGACTATAAATGACAGCGGCGTAAATACGAGTACCAGGAGAGCGATCCTGATATCGATGGTCATCATGATGATAAATGTGATGATAATGGATGTGATGCCGTAGAAGAACTGGTCAAGGAACATTATCATTCCGTCCCCCACAGTCTCGCAGTCATTTATGATCATGCTCTGGATACTTCCTGATGATGTCCTGTCAAGGAAGGATACCGGGAGCTTTCTGATCTTGCCGTAGGAACGGGACCTCAAGTCTGCCACTGCCTTATAGGAGACACTTATATCGACTCTCGTGAGTATAAATCTGGTGATAACCGAAAGAGCTATGAATATAAGGGCATATATAAGATACTTCTTAAGATCCTCCATCCTTATATCACCTTCAGTCAGGCAGTCGATGGCCTTACCTGCAAGATAGGGTATGGTCATGGCAAGGGCCGATGATGTAAGTGACGTGATCATGGAAATGATCAGAAGTCCCTTCGATCTTCCCAGTATCCTCATGAGCCTTAAGGCGGTGCGCTTCTTATCCATGATCAGGCACCCTCCTTCTGAAGCTCATAGAGTCTTCTGTAGTTTTCGGACAGTTCCAGAAGTTCCTTATGGGGAGCGAAAAAGCTGACCTTCCCCTCCTCCATGAGAAGGATCCTGTCTGCCCTCATTACGCTCCTGATCTTCTGGGAAACGATTATAGTGGTGGGATCTCCCTTATACTTCAGGATATTCCCTATAAATCTTCTCTCGGTGGCACCGTCCAGGGCTGAAGTTGAATCGTCCAGGATGATAAGTCCCGGTCTTCCCGCCAGGGTCCTGGCGATACCGATCCTCTGCTTCTGTCCTCCGGAAAGGCCTGCTCCGTTAGATGTGAGCTGTGTAAAGGCACCGTCCTTCTTCGAGGCAAGGACATCTTCAAGGCAGGAAGCCTTAACGGCATCATCCACATCCTCTTCACTTATATCCTCCCTGTCCAGGGTTATGTTGTACTTGATGGTACCTGTAAATATCTTCGCTCTCTGAAGGCAGATACCGACAGCTGCCGCCAGGGACTTTCTTCCTATGTTCTCGATCTTCCTGCCGTCTATGAGGATCTCTCCTTCATAGTCGGGATAAAGACCTGCTGCCAGATTGGCTACTGTGGATTTACCCGATCCGGTCATTCCGATGATACCCACGGTCTGGCCCTTCTCCACCTTGAAGGATACATCCTCCAGGGTATCTTCACTGTTTCCTTCAAACCTGAAGGTAACGTTCTTAAATTCAAGGGAGTGTGCAGCGTGGGGCTCATGGATGATCTCGCTCTCCTCAGCTGCCCGGTCGATAACACCAAGCATCTTTTCCACCCTGTCGGCACAGGAGGCAGCACGGCTTACTGTAACTATGAGATTAGCCAGCTTTATGAGCTCCACCAGGATCTGGGACATGTAATTATAAAGTGCGATGATCTCACCCTGGGTAAGTGTCCCGGAGTCGATCCTTATGGCTCCCTTATAGATCAGGAAGCAGATAGCCAGGTTGATGATAAGAAATGTAACGGGGTTGAGGAATGATGATATGCCTGCGGCATAGACCTGCTCCTTACGGAGCTTTACTGATCTCTGCCTGAAGCTTTCATAATCGTCCTCACTTCTGTTAAATCCCCTGATGACCTTTGTTCCTGCAAGGCCGTTCTCGCTCATGCCCGCCAGGTCATCAAGACCGCTCCTTGTCTCCTTATATGCAGGGATGGCCCTGCTCATGTTAAATGATATGAAAAGTGACAGGACAAGTACTGCCGTGATGATGATCAGGGACATCTTCGGATCTATGACAAAGGACATGATAATGGCGCCGATGACCACCATGGGTGATCTCAGCACGAGCCTGAGGGTCAGGTTGATGCCGCTCTGGATCTGGTTTATGTCTGAGGTAAGTCCGGTTACGATCTTTGATGATCCCGTCTTCTCGAAATTGGTAACGGACAGATGGAGCATCTTCCTGAAAAGGTTGGACCTTATATCCGATGCGATGCCCGCCGCCGAATATGATGCAAAATACTGGGCCAGGAATGCACTGGCAAAACCTATTACGGCAAACAGAAGAAGGATCATGAAGGATCTTCTGATATAGGCGGGGTCTCCCCCTATGATGCCCTTATCGATGATACCTGCGATCACCATGGGCACGGTCAGCTCGAAGATGACCTCTGAAAGCTTGAACAGAGGACTTAAAAAGCACTGGACCTTATATTTCCTGAAATACCCGAAGATCGTCCTCATTTGATCAGCCTATAAGTTCCTCCATCATCTTACTGCTGACCTTATAGACTTCTTCTGCATCACATGTAAGATACTTTCCGTCTTCATAGAGGATATCGCCGTTGATCATGGTCATCTTTACGTTTCCGGGATCTCCGCTGTAGACCAGGTTCCTTCTGAAATTATTATCAGGCTGCATATTGGGATCTTTCATACCGATCCTGATGATATCGGCGGTCTTACCTTCCTCAAGGCAGTCACAACCGTCAAGGCCCATACACTTAGCACCGCCTGTTACTGCTGCGCTGAGTATGGTCTCGGGCTTTACTGCCAGGGGATCATTCTTTACGACATTTGAGAGCACCGTATCAAGATACATCTCCCTGAACATATTAAGGGAGTTGTTGGATCCTGCACCGTCTGTTCCCACTGCGATATTTATGCCCTTTTCGATAAAGGCATGGACCGGCGCGATACCGCTGGCCAGCTTTAAGTTGGAGCAGGCATTAAATACTGCATAAAGACCTTTTTCCTTATAGATCTTCATGTCCTCATCATCAAACCATACGCAGTGGAATCCGCCGCCTCCGAAGTCATAAAGACCGAGCTTATCAAAGAGCTTAGCCGGAGACATTCCGTATCTTCCCACGCATCCCACATTCTCTGCATTTGTCTCTGAGATATGGGCAAAGACGGGAGCCTCATGTCTGTGGGCTATATCGGAGATACGCTTCATGATATCTTCCGAAGTGGTATATTCCGCATGAAATCCCAGCTTATAGGAAATAAGGGGACCCATTTCGTTATATCTCAGATATTCATCCTCCAGCACGTCGATGCCGCCGAAGTCGTTTACGGATCCGCAGAATACATGGCGGAATCCTGTCTCCTTAACGGCTCTTACAACGCCCTCGGGCTTGAAGTACATATCGAAGCAGGCTGTGACACCAGATCTTAGATACTCGAGATATCCAAGCTTTGTAAACCAGAAGATGTTGTCCTCCGTGAGCTTTCCCTCTATGGGGAAGATAGCCTTGTGAAGCCAGTCATCCAGGGCATAGTTATCAGCCAGGGACCTGGCGAAGGTCATTGCTGTATGGGTATGGGCATTTTTAAATCCCGGCATGAGGACATCGCCGTCAAGATCTATCTCCCGGTCAAAGGTCTCTCCTTCACAGGGGCCCTCACCTATATAGGTGATCCTGCTTCCGTCTGTATGAAGTTCACCATTTACCATCTCAAGGTCAGTTCCCCTGAGGATCTTTCCGTTATAGAATCTTATCTTCATCTTATTTCCCTTTCTCTTACAGGAATGGTGCTGCAAGTCTCAGTATGGAATTTGCCAGCCTTACGAGACCCGGTGCCGTCTTTTTGTATCTTTCGGTGACTTCCCTGCACTCGTTAAAGGTTTTCGAGAAGTCGCGCTTTATGTCTGTTATCACTTCGTTGTTATAGATGAGCACGCCGTTTTCGAAGTGATGGTAGAAACTTCTGTAGTCAAGATTGATGGTTCCGCAGGTGGCGAACACATCATCGGAGATGCCCATCTTTGCATGGCAGAATCCCGGAGTATATTCGTAGATCCTGACATTATACTTTGCCAGCTCAGAGTAGTAGGACTTGGTGACCAGGTTGATGATCCTCTTGTCGGGGATCCCGGGAACTATAACCCTTACATCCACTCCCCTCTGGGCTGCCAGCTGGAAGGCTCTTGTTATCTCTCCCGTGAGGATAAGGTATGGTGTTATGAACCAGACATAGTCTTCAGCCGTATTGATAATGGTCATATAGACATTCTCGCCTGTAGGCTCATCATCTATAGGGCTGTCGGCATAGGGACAGATATAGCCTCTCTCGGTCTTCTGCTCTTTGGCTTTATTGAAATACCTTCCGTAATCGGTATCCCTGCCCTTTTTCCTGGATACTCCCCACATCTCCAGGAACATGGAGGTGATATTATCCACTGCAGGTCCTTCGATGCGGACTCCTGTATCTTTCCAGTAACCGTAGGGACTGGTGACGTTAAAATACTCATTGGCGATATTAAATCCGCCTGTATAAGCCACCCTGCCGTCGATGATAGTATATTTCCTGTGGTCCCTGTTATTTATGAAGAGGTTAAATACCGGCATCATGGGATTAAATACCCTGGCCTTTATACCGTCCCTCTCCATGAGCTTTATAAAGTCGTGGTTTATGAAGACAAAGCTGCCTATATCATCATAGAGTATCCTGACCTCAACGCCTTCCTCTGCTTTTTTCTTAAGGACTTCATGGATCCTGGCAAAGGACTCCTTATGCTCGATGGCATGATATTCCATAAAGATAAAGTCTTCAGCCTTCTTAAGATCTTTGATCATATCGTCAAGTGCCAGGTATGCCTCGGGGAAGAACTTTATATCAGTATCGTCATATGAAGGATAACCCGCGTAATCCTTAAGATATCTGAAGATATTCTTCGCCCTTCTGCTGTCCTTTCCTATCTCTCCAAGAAGATCCTTCTTTCTTTTGAGGAAAGGTGTGACTTCGGAACTGATCTCCGTAAAACGCCGCCTTATCCTCCAGGTATTACTTGAGATCTCAAGGACTACCAGCAGCAGGACTCCTATGAAGGGTGCCGCCAGTATCAGGATGATAATGGGCACCTTCATGGAGACGTTACTGTTATTTTCGTTGATGGCCACCACCAGGAGCAGGGCAAAGAACTCCACGAGTACGCTTAGAATCGGGTACTTGTTTACAAGACCCCACATTATGGCAAAAAGCCAGTAAAACTGGACGATAAGGAGCATAGCGGCAAGAATAACCCTGCCGATACTGTTCTTTATCGAGGTCTTCTTTTCCCGCGGACCGTAGCGCCCCTTCCTTTTTGGTGTCATCAGATATTCTCGATAAATGCCTTATATGCCAGGTATGTATAGTAAAGATCTATCTTGGAGATGACCTCGTAAGGTGCGTGCATGGACCATACGGGTACGCCGGCATCGATAACGTTCATACCAAACTTAGCCATATATGCGGAGATGGTTCCGCCGCCGCCTGCATCCACCTTTCCAAGCTCGCCTGTCTGCCAGGGGATGGAATTCTTTTCGAAGATACCCGTGATCTCAGCTACGAAATCTCCTGTAGCCTCGTTTGTTCCTGACTTGCCCCTTGCGCCCACATACTTCTCAAGCTTAAGGCCGTGGGACATGTAAGCGGAGTTTCTGGGATCAGATACTGAAGCATACTTGGGATCATATGCATTTGAAACGTCCGTGGACAGCATCTTTGATGCGGCAAGAGCCTTCCTGAATGTAAGGATATCTACTGTTCCGTCTCCCTGCTTTGCCACGATCTCCATAAGGAAGTTCTCATAGAGCATGGACTGGGCACCGGAATTTGCATAGGATCCGATCTCCTCCTTGTCAGTGAGCATGCATACGCAGGTCTTGGCAGGTCTTTCCTGTGCAAGTGTAGCCATAAGTGCAGGATATGCACAGACCTTATCGTCGTGGCCGTAGCCTGCGATGAAGGCACGGTCGAATCCAACGTCCCTTGCCTTTGCTGCAGGAACGATCTCCAGCTCTCCCGTTACGAAGTCCTTTTCAACGATGCCGTACTTATCGTTAAGGTACTTGAGGACATATGCCTTATAGGGTTCCTTCTCGGACTCCTTATCCTTGGACTTCAGGGGCATACCGCCGATGACGACTGTAAGGTCCTCTCCGGGGATGAACTCGGAAGCATTCTTCTTCATCTGCTCATTCCCAAGATGAGGAAGAAGGTCTGTGATGTAGAAGATGGGATCACTGTCATCCTCACCGATGACGATATCGTGCTTCTTGCCGTCTGTGGTATAGATAACACCGTGGATGGCAAGGGGGATGGTGGTCCACTGATACTTCTTGATGCCGCCGTAGTAGTGGGTCTTGAAGTAAGCTGCCTCTGTATCCTCGTAGACGGGATTGGGCTTAAGGTCCAGCCTGGGTGAATCAACATGTGCTCCCAGGATGTTCATTCCGTCAGCTGCAGGCTTCTTGCCGATGACTGCCAGGAGAAGTCCCTTATCCTTAACGGAAGCGTAGACCTTGTCTCCTGCTTTCAGTGTCTTTTTCTTGGAGATATCCTTGAATCCGAGATCCTCGGCAGCAGCTATGGAGTTAGCTACAAACTCCCTCTCTGTCTTGGAGATATCAAGGAAAGACTTATACTCCTCGGCAAAATCCATGCATGATTCAAGATCATCCTTTTTAATGTCCTTGTAAAGGTTCGGGAATTCCGCGAACAACTTTTTGTCTTTAGCCATAAACATTACCTCTTTTACTGATTTTTTACCCATATATGATATCATTAAAAATAATAAATAGATCAACGGAAAGAGCAAAAAATGCATACGGACACACATAATCACACCATAGAGTTTTCACCCGATGCCAAGATGACCATCGATGATCTTGTATCCTCTGCCCTTGTAAGGAATATAGGAAGGATCGGAATTACTGAACACTATGAGATCGACAACCCCGATCCCGGTGATAATATACGCACCTTCGACCTTCAGGCCTATGACAGGGCTTTTAAGCAGTGGACAGCAAAGTATGAGGGAAAGATCGAGCTTCTCAAGGGCATCGAATTCGGATACCAGACCACCACAGCAGAGAAGATCGATAAGACAGTGGATGAAAACGACTTTGATATCGTACTTTTAAGTAACCACCTGTTCGGAAACAGGGATGTCTACTTCAGCAGTACGGTCTATAAGACGGAGCGTAAAGAGCGCCACAGGACCTATATAGGAAAGATGGCGGAGATGGCTGACAGATGCAGAGATTACGATGTCATCGCCCACTTCGATTATGTAAACAGATATAATCCCGTAAAAGACGAGACAGTCTTCTACGACGACTGTCCCGGGGAATTCGATGCACTCTTTGAAACCATAATAAGCAGAGAAAAAGCCCTTGAGATCAATACGAGATCCATAGAAGCCCAGATAAGGAAGTCCTCTTCCCACATCATGCCGGACAGGAAGATCATCGAAAGATATATAGAGATGGGCGGAAAGCTCATATCCCTGGGTTCTGATTCCCACAGTCCCGAGACAATAGGCATCCACTTCGGAAATACAGCTGAATACCTTAAGTCCCTGGGAATAAACGAAGTCTGTTACTTCAAGGGCAGAAAGCTCTTTACGGAAGAGATCTGATCAGGCCTCGAACTCCGCATCTGCATTCTGAAGCTCATAGACATACCAGGAATTCTCATACTTATAAGTGATGAGATATACGTCAGATGAAACGTAGTCAGTGTCTTCTATAAAGTAGACCCTGAGCTTGACGATATTTATCTCGGCGATCAGTGATTCATCCAGGTCATGGAAGAATGCGATATTTTCACGCATGATATCTTCGTCGTATCCGTTTTCCTCGGTATAGTCGTTATAGGCTGTATACTGTGTTCCGTAGAACTTGTAGTTGGGATCGGTGGTATTGGTATATTCCGCAAAGGGATCATTTCCCTCCTCTATGATCTCGTCATAGAGTCCCTCGGGATAGCAGGCATAAAAGAGCGTCTCATCCTTGGAGAATACTGACTGGATAAATCCCCTGGCCACATTTGATGAGGACATATGTACATCATTTACGGTAACGGGATCATCTATCTTTACGGAATTGCCGCACGCTGTAAATGAGGTGAGCATTACTCCTGCCAGGATAATTACAGAAAGGACCTTCTTTATCATTTATCTTCTCCTTGAGTCAGCTTTTTTACAAAATCCAGATATTCGGTGATCTTCTTTTCATAACCTATATCCGTAGGTTCATAATATACCACATCTTTCACCTTATCAGGCATATACTGCTGATATGTGATGTGATACGGGAAATCGTGGGGATATTTATATCCAACGGAATAGCCAAGATCCTCCATCCCCTTGGCCGGGGCATTTCTAAGATGCATGGGGACTGCTCCCGTATCCTTTGTCCTGACATCTGCCAGAGCCTTATCAACTGCCAGATATGATGCATTTGACTTAGGTGATGTTGCAACAGCGATGGCAGCTTCCGCCAGGGGTATCCTGGCTTCCGGCATTCCAACGGCTGCAGCACACTGATACGCGGCAACAGCAATAAGGAGTGCATTGGGATTAGCAAGTCCCACATCTTCCGAAGCGCAGATCATTATACGTCTTGCAAGAAATTCAATGTCCTCACCTGCCTCCAGGGCTCTTGAAAGATAGAGGACTGCGGCATTGGGATCAGAGCCCCTCATGGACTTGATCATGGCGCTTATATTGTCATAATGGTTCTCTCCGTCCTTATCGAAAAGGACTGTTCTCTTCTGCATACAGTCGGAGATGATCTCATCTGTTATCTGTATGGATCCGTCAGCTGAAGGAGCCGTGGTTATCACTGCCAGTTCCAGTGCCTTAAGGGCATTTCTTCCGTCTCCTCCCGCAAGGCCGGCGATCTTCCTCAATGTGTCCTCGGAGATCCTGACATCAGTATTTCCATATCCCCTTTCGGGATCAGTGAGGGCGTTTTTCAGGATCTGCACCACATCATCCTCTGTAAGGGAGTGAAGCTGCAGCACCGTGGATCTTGATACAAGAGCCTTATTCACCTCAAAGAAGGGATTCTCGGTGGTGGCACCGATGAGGACGACAGTCCCGTCCTCAACAAAAGGAAGGAGTGCATCCTGCTGGAGTTTATTGAACCTGTGGATCTCATCGATAAACAGCACGGTCCTCCTGCCTTCCGACAGGATGGGATTCGTGGCATCAGCTATGACGTTCTTGATATCCCCCACGCCGGCAGTAACGGCGTTAAGGGTCTCGAACCTGGAGGATGTGGAATTGGCAACTACCCTGGCAAGGGCAGTCTTTCCTGTTCCCGGAGGACCGAAAAGGATGATCGAGGACAGACGGTCTGCCTCGATCATCCTTCTTAACATCTTTCCTTTTCCGATAATATGCTCCTGACCGACGTACTCCGACAGGGTTCTCGGAGCCATACGGAAAGCCAGGGGTCTTCTATTATCGTCAGTCATTACTTAAGATCGGGATAGATAGGATACTTAGCTGTAAGAGCAGCTACACGGTCGATTACTTCCTGCTTCCTGTTCTCGTAATCATAGATGCAGATGGAGATAAGATCAGCGATCTCGACCATATCCTCTTCCTTCATGCCTCTTGCTGTTACAGCAGCTGTACCTACACGTACACCGGATGTAATGAAGGGCTTCTCAGGATCCCAGGGGATCGTATTCTTATTAGCTGTAATGTTGCAGTCGTCAAGACGGAGCTGGAGTTCCTTACCTGTGATGCCTGTACCGCGAAGGTCGATGAGCATGAGGTGGTTGTCTGTACCGCCGGAAACGAGGTTTACATTACGTGCAAGGAGAGCCTCGGACATAGCCTTGGCATTCTTGATGATACCGTTTGCATACTCTCTGAACTCAGGAGAAAGAGCTTCCTTGAATGCAACAGCCTTAGCAGCGATGATATGCATAAGAGGTCCGCCCTGCTGTCCGGGGAATACTGCGGAGTTGATCTTCTTAGCAAGATCCTCATCATTGCACATGATAACGCCGCCACGGGGACCGCGGAGTGTCTTATGTGTAGTTGTTGTTGTGATATCAGCAACAGGTACGGGATTAGGGTGAAGTCCTGCAGCAACAAGACCTGCGATATGAGCCATATCTACAAAGAGATAAGCTCCAACCTCGTCTGCGATCTCACGGAACTTATTGAAGTCGATGATCCTGGGATAAGCAGAAGCACCTGCAACGATGACCTTGGGCTTGCACTCAAGAGCCTTAGCCCTTACTGCCTCGTAATCGATGCGGCCTGTCTCCTTATCTACCTGATAGAACTCGGAGTGATATGTACGGCCGGAAACATTGAGCTTCATACCGTGTGTGAGATGTCCGCCGTGGGAAAGATCCATTCCGAGGATAGTGTCACCGGGCTCAAGGATAGCGAAGTAAACAGCTGTGTTAGCCTGTGCACCGGAGTGGGGCTGAACGTTTGCAAACTTAGCTCCGAAGAGTTCCTTAAGTCTGTCGATAGCGAGCTGCTCAACGATATCTACATATTCACAGCCGCCGTAATATCTCTTTCCGGGATAACCCTCGGCATATTTATTTGTAAGGACTGAACCTGCTGCCTCGAGAACTGCCTCTGTTACGATGTTCTCGGATGCGATGAGCTCGATCTTGTCTCTCTGTCTTCCAAGCTCCTGGCAGATAGCTGAATAGATCTCAGGATCTTCTCTCTTGATATAGTCGTACATAAGAATACCTCCAAAAAACAATTACCCGCATATATTATAATTTTTAGGGATCAAAAGCAAGATTGTATCTACCCATGTATCTACTTTCACCGTTTCAACCAACTAAATGGATACTTTTAGCCATATGTATCTACCCTGTGTATCCTTTTTTATCATTTCAAGGCTGAAAGTAGAACATTCCCGGAATAATTCTCCGAATTGAGTACGAGGTCAAGCCAGAAGGGACAAAAAACGGAGAATTCCGTAAGAAAATCTCCGTTTTGGGTCTGTGTCAGCTATAAGTCGTCCCCGTTTCGGAGAATTCAGATCAGCTTTTTGATGTCCCCGATGGAAAGGCCTGTCTTATCTGCCAGTTTCTTAAGGCTTTCATATTCCGGATACTTCCTTACAGTTCCGTCTGGAAGGACTACGGTCTTGACCCGGACATTTCCGTATTCAGTGGATACTACTTCCTGGAATCTTCTGAGGACAGTCCTGTCCATAAGGCAGGATCTGATACCGATGGTAGTTGAGTTTTTGAAGATGATATTTTCCATCTCCTCCCTCTTATCCTCGTCGCAGATAACTGTGACCTGGTTTCCGGGACGGTTCTTCTTCATGAAGATGGGAGTAAAGTGGACTTCCCTGGCTCCTGCTTCGTAAAGCTTTTCCATAAGATAGCCCAGCTCTTCACCGGTGGAATCATCAATATCCGTCTCCAGCTTTATGATCTTATCCTTTTTGCTTTCATCAGGAACGATGAACATTCCCCTTAAGATGCTGGGAACTTCATACTCCCTCTTTCCTGCTCCAAGACCAACAGTTTCAACAGTAAAACTCTCCGGCAGCTTGTCGGAGGTCCTGATGGCGGCAGCAATTGCTGCACCTGTAGGAGTTACCAGCTCACCTTTGACAGATGAGATATTTAGCTTAAGTCCGCTGGAAGTTACGATATTTAAGACTGCGGGAACAGGTACGGACAGGACACCATGCTGGCATCTGACAGTTCCTGTACCTTCAGTAAGGGAGGGGATGATCACATTATCAACATCAAGATCGTCGAAAGCAACAGCAGCAGCGATAATGTCAACGATAGAATCGATAGCTCCCACTTCGTGGAAGTGGACTTTCTCCACCGGGATACCATGGGCTTTTGATTCTGCTTCAGCGATGATATCTAAGATCCTGTAGGCGATCTCTTTTGCCCCTAATGTCATCTCCGTATGGTCGATTATTTTTTTGATATCTGAAGGATGTCTGTGATCGTGATGATGGTGGTGACCGTGATTATGGTCGTGATCATGATGATGGTCTTCACCGTGAAGATATTCCATATCATGGTCATGGTTCTCGTGGTCTTTATCAAGAACAACATCAAAATCAGTACATCTTATCCCGGACTTCAGGACATCCTTTATCTCGATATCAAAACCGTCTGCGGGGATACTCTTAAGTGTCCTGAGAAGCTTTTCCTTATCTGCGCCAAGGCCCAGCATACATGCGACGAACATGTCGCCTGAGATACCGCTTGAACATTCGAGATAGAGGGTCTTACCCATAGTGATCCTCCGTGTGATCAGAAATAGTGAGGTCCTACTCCTTCAGGTCTGTAGATCATATCGTCATCTGTGAGCATCTCCACATCTTCCTCTACCCAGCCGGGTTCAGTCTCAGTGCAGTGTTCGCAGTCACAGGGGATAACGGAGAAATAGTTTCCGCCGAAATAAGCATAGTCGGTAAACTGTCTGGAGTAACCTGTGAAGCCCAGAGCATTATAGTAGACCATATGGCAGTCCAGCTCATTATTAGCAACCATCCTGTAGGCGATGACGATAGCCCACTCGGAATCAAGCGATCTTGCACAGTTGCATACACCTGTTTCCTGATCTACCACCTCGAACTGACCGGGCCTCTGGAGTGTTGTCATAACAGTCCTGGTGGGCCAGCTGGAGCAGTTGATCCTGTTAAGTACTGTTGCTGCAACAAGGACCTTGTCCGTAATGTCGGAATCAGAATCTGCACCCTCACCCTCGACTACTCTTGCAAAGAAGATAAACTCGTTGGTGGTAAGGCCGCAGGCATATGCCTTGATCTCAGTGGACATGAAGTATCTCTCCGAATCCTCGGCATTGTTCCACATGAGTTCGAATCTGTCGGTCCTGGAAGTATAAGAGATCATATCAGCCGTTACTGAACCTACAGCCAGAAACAGCACAGTAATGATCATAAGTAATGATACTATTCTATGTTTTAAAATAATGGCACCCCTCTGAAATATGTCATTGTTCTAAATTGCCAAATATATTTTATCCTATTTTTGCAAGAATTCAAGTTTTTTGGTTTATAATGGCTTCATGGCAAATTACAGAAAGAAAAGAATCAAGATAAATTCCAAGGGTATCGCCTTCCTGGCGGCCGTTGTTTTGGTAATCATACTAGTGATCCTGCTCATCAGTAAGATCATCTCATCCATAGCCTCAAAGGATGCTCCCGATGATAAGGAGATCTCAGGATCCTCCACCCCGGTAACCGAGACAGTCATCACCGAAACAGAGCCCTCCACCACGACCATAGAGGTGGATCTCCTTTCAGGTCTTTACAGTACCAACGTCCTTCTCATGGACGCTGAGGACGGAAGCGTTATCCAGGAGATCAACGGATATGAGAGAGCCTATCCCGCATCTGTCACCAAGATCATGACAGCCCTGGTATTCCTGGAAAACGTTGATGATCTAGACCAGACATATACCATGACATCAGATATCTACGACGCTCTCTACTATCAGGATCTTGCATCGGCAGGATTTGAAAAGGATGAGGTCGTCCCCCTCAGGGATCTTCTCTACGGAGCGATGCTCAAGTCAGGTGCCGAATGCTGTCTTGCCATGGCAAATTATGTGGCAGGTTCCGAATCCGCCTTCGTGGATCTTATGAACCAGAAAGCAGATGAACTCGGACTTCAGGATACCCACTTCATGAATACGACAGGTGCACATAATGCAGACCATTATTCTTCCTGTTATGATATGGCGGTGATACTAAGGGAAGGCCTTAAAAACGACACCTTCCGCGAGGTCATATCCACTGAGGAATATGCAGTGGCTGCATCAGAAACACATCCTGAGGGCATCTTCTTCTATAATAATTTCTTCCTTGGCCTTTATACCAATGAGGCAGGCGGCGCTACCCTTCTTGGAGGAAAGACAGGTTATACGTCAGAAGCAGGCCAGTGCCTTGCAAGTTACTGTGAGATAAACGGACACGAATATATCCTTGTTACATTCGGCGCTGTAGCTCCCGAGGGAGAGGTCCTCACTACTTCAAATCTCCATACTGCTGATGCCAGGACCGTATACGAAAGGCTCGCAGCTTATATCAACGGAAATTAAAAAACAGATCTGTTAACCGTTATCCTTGCCCTTTACTGCAAGATGGTTTATACGTGATGCGGTATATCCGGCTCCGTAACCGTTATCGATATTTACAACAGATATACCGTTGGCACAGGAATTCATCATGGAAAGAAGAGCGGTGACTCCTTCAAAGGAAGCGCCATATCCCACTGAAGTGGGAACAGCGATGACCGGGACCTCCACCAGGCCGCCGATGACACTGGGAAGAGCTCCTTCCATCCCTGCCACAGCAATGACCACATTGGCTTTTCTTATATCATCGATGACATCAAGGAGCCTGTGGATCCCGCTTACTCCTACATCGTAGAACCTGCTGACGTTGTTTCCGAAAAACTCCGCCGTAAGTGCAGCTTCCTCGGATACGGGAATGTCTGATGTCCCTGCAGTACAGACTGCGATAAGTCCTTTGCCCTCTTCTTTATCCCCCAGGATAATGATACCTGAAGTCTCATCAAATACTGCCTCAGGAAATTCCTTTTTTACAGCTTCAAACTGTGATGCTGTGGCTCTTGTTCCCAGGACCCTGCCGCACTCTTCATAGAGCTTTCTGAAGATACCGATAAGGTGCTCCTCTTTTTTGCCCTGGCAGAACACCACCTCCGGATGTCCGGTCCTCTCTTCTCTCGATATATCGAGCTTTGCATATTCAAGGTCGATGTAAGAAGAATCCTTCATGATCTCAGATCCTGTATATCTCGTCTGTTCCCGGGGGCGGAAGTTCTGCTTCACTTCCATCTTCTTCTATAAGTTTATATCCCATGGACTCATCGGTAAACTCTCCGATGAGGGAAGCCCTGACACCGGCCTTTTCCAGTTCTTCGATGACACGGGTCTCCTCTGATGTCGCGATAAGGAGAGAACCTGAAGAAATGAGCCTGTAGGGATCTATATCAAGTGCCGTGCAGATGCTTCTCGTAGCATCAGTCATGGGCACGTTTTTCTTAAAGAGCCTTATGCCTGTCTTTGAAAAGCAGGCCATCTCGTAGGCAGCTCCGAACACGCCGCCTTCGGTAACGTCGTGCATCTGGCTTACTGCTCCGGTATAGAAACCATAACTGTTCTTGATCCCGCCAGATGATCTGATGGCACCTGCAACCTCACCTTCTCTTACAACGGAGATAAGGCTGTCGTAGGATGATGCCTCTTCGATAAACTTTTCATCCACCCTGCCCTCAAGCTTGGCTCTGTGCTCTGTGGCAGCGATATAAGAACCCTCGATACCACATGTCTTGGTGAGGATGAGCTTGTCTCCCGGAGTTACCTTACCCTTGGGTACGGGATGATCCTTATCGATGATGCCGAAGGCAGTTGAAGTAACTACAAATGTAATTACCGACTCGGATACTTCAGTATGGCCTCCTACAATATCTACTCCCAGCTTTGATGCCTCAGATGAAGCCTGGTCTACTATGAGCTTAATGTCATCTTCTGAAGCGGAAGGCGGTGCGATGATAACGATGAGGATGCCTGAGGGCCTTACGCCGCAGGCAGCGATATCATTACATGAAACATGGATGGTCAGGACGCCTGACTTCATGCCTCCTGCAGTAATGGGATCTGATGATGTGACCATGATCTTATCCCCCAGGTTCATCCAGGCGCAGTCCGCACCTATGTCGGCACCCACTAAAGTAGTGGATGACAGCGGGGGAAGCTTTGAAAGGACCAGCTCTGAGAGCTGCTCATTTGTAAGTTTTCCGGTCTTCATCAGATAACGATAACCTCAGTATTATTTACTCCGTCAGCGACCATCTTTTCGATATCGATATTTGCTTCCGCCTTTTCGATATCCTCGTGCTTGGGATGTGTCTTGGGATGCTTTGCAACAAATACGGTACAGCAGTCCTCATAAGGAAGGATCGATGTCTCAAATGCTCCGATCTTTCTTGAAAGGTCACAGGTAGACTCCTTATCCATTCCGATAAGAGGTCTTAAGATGGGCATATCGACTACTTCGTTGGTGATGCCGATGGCCTCCAGTGTCTGGCTTGCCACCTGACCTAAGCTCTCACCTGTGATAAGGCATTTACAGTCATTTTTAAGGGCCAGCTGCTCAGCGATCTGGAGCATTACCCTTCTCATGGTGATGGTGAGCATATCCTGGGGGCTGTTCTTGTAAAGATCAAGCTGGATCTGGGTAAAGTTTACGATATGAAGCTTCATCCTTCCGGAGAACCTTGAAACGATCCTGGCAAGCTCGATGACCTTTTCCTTTGCCTGCTCGCTTGTATAGGGGAAGGAATGGAAATATACTGCATCGATATTCATACCGCGGGAGGCCATCATATAGCCTGCAACGGGGGAATCGATACCGCCGGATAAAAGGAGCATGCCCTTTCCGGATGTGCCCACGGGAAGGCCCCTGTGACCCATCACCTTTCCTGCATATACATAATTATGTTCACGGATCTCTATCTGAAGGATGAAATCCGGTTCTTTTACATTTACTGATAAGGAGGGATGATCCTCAAGGATCCTTGCGCCCACTTCCATGCAGATCTCAGGAGACCTTAAGGGGAACTTCTTATCACCTCTCTTAGACTCAACCTTGAATGTCTTATATTCAGGATGTTCTGCAAGAAGTCCTGCCACATATTCAGTCGCATTCTGAAGGACAGAATCCATATCGCCGTCGAACTTCCTGGCAAGACTTGCTGATACGATGCCGAACACCTGGGTCACCGCATTAAGGAGTTCCTTGGCGCTCTCGTCGTTTTCGAAATAGGGATTACCCTCTTCCTTCGCCTCTACCCAGATCCTGCTCTGGCTCTGGAAGATAGAGAGCTTGCCGTAATCTCTAAGTCTGTATTTAAGGTTGGACTTGAGCTGTATCTCGAACTTTCCTCTGTTAAGTCCCTTGAGCGTCACTTCGCCCATCCTTGCAAGGATAACGTTAGTTGCCATCATTTACCTCTTTAAAGAAAACATTTCGTAGATCTCGTCTACTGCTCTGATAAAGCTCTCCGCCTCATCCATAGTATTATAACGCGAGAAGCTGAGCCTTACACTGTTGACTGCGATCTTTCTGTCTATACCCATCTCCAGAAGGACGTAACTGACCTTCTTGGACTTGGAGGAACATGCGGATACTGTCGAAACGAATATATCATGTATCTCCAGACAGTGGAGCATGGTCTCTGATTCAAAACCGTCAAATGCGACGTTCAGGACAAAGGGCAGGCCATCCTCCGGGGAGTTTATTACAGCGCCTCTCTTTGTAAGTTCGCCTCGGAGATAGGAATTGATCTTCGATACTTCCGAAAAGGCCTTCTCCCTGTTCTCTTCCGCTTCCTCCAGGGCAGCTGTAAAAGCTTTTGCAAGAAGAAGGCTCTGGGTTCCGGAGCGAAGCCCCTTCTGCTGACCGCCGCCGAGGATCAGAGGATCTATATCGGTACCGTTCTTTACGAAGAGCATGCCGACACCCTTTACGCTGTGGATCTTATGGCCTGAAAAAGAAGCCATCTGAACACCCATCTTCCGAAGATCGGTGGGAAGCTTTCCCAAAGACTGGACACAGTCGAGATAGACTGCAGTATTCCTGTTCTTCTGATCCCTGAGCCTGATGATATCCTCCAGGGGAAGGACAGCGCCGGTTTCGTTATTTACATATGTGAAACATAGAAGTGCCGTATCATCATCAAGTTCGTTCTCAAGCTGGGAAAGATCCGGCTTTCCGTCCCTTCCCACATTAAGATAAACGATCTCATATCCCCTGTCTGAAAGAAGCTCAAGGGTCTCAAGGGTAGCCTTATGCTCGGTCCTTGTGGAGATGATCTTTTTGCCGCTTCTCTTATTTCTGGACATATAGCCCTCGATGGCAGTGTTGGCACCTTCAGTGCCGCAGGAAGTGAAATAGAGTTCATCATCCCTGCATCCGAGGACGGAGGCTGCTCTTGACAGTGCCTCCCTGTATTCCTTATCGGCTTTCATCCCAAGCTTATGAAGAGATCCCGGGTTTCCGAAGGAATCTTCACTTAAGAGTTCTTTTGATATGACCTCAAAGACCCTTTGGGAGGGCTTGGTGGTGGCGCTGTTGTCGAAATAGATCATGTTTATCGAAATGATCAGACGTTAAGCTCTACGTCTTCGATCTTAAGATCATCCTTATGAGCCTCAAGTACGGGATAGACTGCTTCCTTAAGGAAAGCTGTCACCTGCTCAGGGCATCTGCCGATATAGAGCTTGGGATCGAGAAGTCCCTCCAGGGAATCACGGTCAAGTCCGAACTCGGGATCGTCTACGATGAGATCCAGAAGGTTATTGGGCTTACCCTCAACCTTGACTGTCTTGCCTGCCTCCATGGAAGCAACACGGATCTTTTCGTGAAGAGCCTGACGGTCTCCACCCTTCTTTACTGCCTCCATGAGGATGTTCTCTGTAGCCATGAAAGGAAGCTCGTTCATGATGTGCTGCCTGATCATGTTGGGATATACAACGATACCTGAAACGATATTTGTATAGATACCCAGGATGGCATCTACTGCAAGGAATGCCTCAGGTACTGAGATCCTCTTGTTGGCAGAGTCATCGAGTGTTCTCTCGAACCACTGCTCTGCTGCAGTCATGGCAGGATTAAGGGCATCTGCGATAACGTATCTTGAAAGGGATGCGATCCTCTCGGATCTCATGGGATTACGCTTATATGCCATTGCGGAAGATCCGATCTGGTTCTTCTCGAAGGGCTCTTCGATCTCCTTCAGATGCTGGAGGAGCCTGATGTCATTACTGAACTTGTGAGCACTCTGGGCAATGGAGGAAAGGCAGTTAAGGACCCTGGAGTCCACCTTCCTGGAATATGTCTGGCCGGATACATAATAAGATGTCTCAAAACCCATCCTCTGGGCGATCTTCTTATCCAGCTCATTACACTTATTGTGATTTCCCTCAAAGAGGTCAAGGAAGCTTGCCTGTGTACCTGTGGTACCCTTGCAGCCGAGAAGCTTCAGTGAAGCGATGACTGTCTCTACTTCCTCGAGGTCAAAGAGAAGGTCCTGAAGCCAGAGGGATGCTCTCTTACCTACTGTTACAAGCTGTGCAGGCTGGAAATGTGTAAATCCGAGAGTGGGCATATCCTTATACTCGTCAGCGAACTTGGCGAGCTTTGAGATACATACCACGAGCCTCTTTCTTGTGAGCTCAAGGGCTTCTCTCATGATGATGATATCAGTGTTGTCACCTACATAGCAGGATGTTGCTCCAAGGTGGATGATACCCTTTGCAGAGGGGCACTGGTCACCATATGCATGGACATGGGCCATTACATCATGGCGGAGCTTCTTCTCATATTCAGCTGCCTTGGCATAATCGATCTCCTCGGCATGTGCCTTCAGTTCCTCGATCTGCTCATAGGAGATATTGAGGCCCAGTTCCTTCTCTGATTCTGCCAGTGCGATCCAGAGCTTTCTCCATGTCGTGAACTTCTTGTCAGGAGAAAAGATGTACTGCATCTCAGGGCTTGCATAACGCGAGTTAAGAGGGCTCTCGTAAGAGGGCTTGTTGATAAAGTTATCAGACATATAGATCAGGCCTCCAGTATTTTTTCTATTGCTGTAAGTTTAGCACAAACACTGAAGACTTCGACAGCCTTTTCGATATCAGGAAGTGAAGGGAAACTGGGTGCGATCCTGATGTTGGAATCGTCGGGATCCTTACCATAGGGATATGTTGCTCCCGCAGGTGTAAATGCAACACCAAGTTCCTTACACAGAGCCACTGTCTCTGTAGCTGTACCGGGATAAACGAAGACAGATACGAAGTAACCGCCCATGGGCTTGTTCCACTTAGCGATACCGGAGTCTGCAAGCTCCCTGTCCATGATGTCCAGAGTGAGCTCGAACTTGGGTCTTAAGAAAGCTGCATGCTTCTTCATATGAGCCTTAAGGGCATCAAGATCAGGAAGGAACCTGATGTGGGCATACTGGTTGATCTTGTTATTACCGATGGTCTGAACGTTTAAGATCTTGGTTGCGAACTCCATGTTGTCCTTGTTCATTGCGATGATGGAGATACCTGCACCTGCAAATGTGATCTTGGATGTGGAGGCAAATTCATAGACTCTGGAAGGGTTGCCTGCTGCAGCGCAGAGCCTGAGCATATCAGGGAGCTTGCCCTGCTTTGACTCATCGTCATAGAGGTGGTGTACGCTGTATGCGTTATCCCAGAAGATCCTGAAGTCAGGAGCTGCTGTCTTCATCCTTGCAAGTCTGCCGCAGACTTCAGGAGAATAGACATATCCGTCGGGATTTGAGTAACAGGGTACGGACCACATTCCAAGGACTGTGGGATCCTTAACGAGCTCCTCAACGATATCCATATCGGGGCCGTCTTCCTTAAGGGGTACGGGGATGAGCTCAAAGCCCAGCTTCTCAGTTACCTTGAAGTGTCTGTCATATCCGGGAACGGGGCAGAGCCACTTCTTACCCTGGATCTGTCCCCAGGGCTTCTCGGAATCGTGCTCACCGAATACGACTGCTCTCATGAGAGCATCGAACATAAGGTTCAGTGAGGATCCGTTACCTACATATATATTCTCGGGAACTGTTCCCAGCCACTTAGCAAAGAATTCTCTTGTCTCGGGAAGACCGGCAGGGATACCGTAATTCCTGACATCAGCTCCTGCTTCTGTCTTATAACTGCTGTTCTCAAGACCTACGAAAAGGTCATTGCTCAAAGAGAGCTGCTCAGGTGAAGGCTTACCTCTTGTCATATCAAGGGAAAGGTTCATTGCCCTGAATTCCTCGATCTTGGTTAAGAGAAAAGCTCTCTCCTCTCTAAGTTCTTCCGCCGACATTTCTTTGTACGACTGCATACTGTCCTCCCGCTTTTTGAGATTTTGAAAGATCAAAATTTCATTTTTATTGCTTAATCTTAGTTAAAACCTTAAGTATTATAATAAAAATGCAAGTAAACAAGAATAGACATTCATTAGAATTCAGTAATTTCTACATTATGTATAAAACCGTCCCTTGAATGGGATACCAATCCCACCAAAAAGATAACATTTTTACCGAAAAGCCTTTTCTCGGCAATGAATTCCCTGGCAGTATTCCTGATCTTCCTCCTCTTGGCAGCACTGATGGAAAGAGCCGGGTCATAGATGTCATTATTCCCTATATATCTGGATTTGACCTCGATCACGTATATACAGTCACCCTTCATCATGACTGCATCCAGCTCACCTAGATTATGGACTTCATAGTTCCTGGCAAGAAGACGGTAGCCGTGCTTTTCCATCACTTCCACAACGCGTTCTTCTGCAAGTCTTCCCATCTCTTTATTCTTCATAAGAAGATGATAAATGAAAATCAATTGGAATTGGCACCAAATCCGTTACAATCCGTTACAATCGGATACAGATCATCAGAAACGGGCGATAAGCCTCACGAGTTTTTCGAAGGGCCTTTTGAGGACAACATACCAGATCTCCCTGGAGGAATACTTCTCCACAAGAAGAGTCCTGACTCCCGCGTAGCGTCCCGCGATAACATCGGTAAATATCTGATCGCCTATCATTACGCAGTTCTCACTGCTCTCTTCCATGAGCTTCATGGCCCTGTTAATACCGTCGGGCCTGGGCTTGTGGGCATAAGTAACACAGGGGATATCAAGCTTTTTGGCTATCCCTGAGGACCTTCCTGTCTTGGCATTTGATACAAGGCAGCACTTAAGTCCCTTTTCCTTCAGGGTGTTTACAAAATTATAGGAATACTCAGTGGGCTCCGTGGCATGATCGGGGCCTAAGGTATTGTCGAAATCAAGAAGAAAACATGTCTTCCCTTCTGCGATAAGATCGTCCAGAGGGATATCATTTACGGACTTATAGACCTTGTCCGGGACCATTGCCTTGAATATATTCATAGGAAGAATTTTATACATAAAACATGTAATTGTAAATGTAATCGACTTTTCATGTGATATTATATATGCGCACAAAAAGGAATTTCTTTTAAGGAGTATTAATATGAAGATCGCAAAATTCGGCGGATCATCCCTGGCAAATGCTTTCCAGATCCAGAAAGTATGCGACATCATCCTCTCTGACGAAGACAGGAGGATCATCGTCGTTTCCGCACCCGGAAAGAGGACAAGGGATGACATAAAGGTAACTGACCTTCTTATCGCTGTTGCAAAGGCAAGGATCGCAGGTGAAGACATCACTGTACCTCTCCAGAAGGTAACCGACAGATTCTCCGAGATCACGGGAGACCTTAACATCTCCTCTGTCCTTCCCGATATCGTGAAGAACCTCACCGACACGGCTACTGCTGAATATACCGACGCGGTGGCTTATCTTGATTCCGTAAAGGCCATGGGCGAGGACAGCAGCGCAAGGCTCGTTGCAGCTTATCTCACATCCATCGGCCATCCTGCAAAGTACTGCAATCCCAAGGAGTGCGGTCTTTTCCTGGAGCATGACGAAGCCGGCAAGGCAAGGATCCTGGGCGAGTCCTATGACAACCTGGAAAACCTTAAGTATGAGAAGTGCCTCTGCATCTTCCCCGGTTTCTACGGCTACAGCAAGAGCGGCGAGATCATCACCTTCTCCAGGGGCGGTTCCGACATTACCGGTTCCATCCTGGCAGGTGCCGTTAACGCAGACATCTATGAGAACTGGACCGACGTGGATAACGTATTCGCAGTCAATCCCAACATCGTAAAGAATCCCTTCCCTATCACTGAGATCACCTACGATGAGATGAGAGAGCTTGCTTATGCAGGATTCTCCGTCCTTCACGAGGAAGCCCTCTACCCTGTATATGTAAGAGGTATTCCCGTACATATCAGAAATACCAACAACCCCAACGCATCAGGTACGAAGATCGTTTCCAACAGATCCCACTACGATTCACTCGTTACAGGTATCGCATCTGAGCGTGGTTTCCTGACCATCACGGTAACCAAGTATCTTATGAACCACGAGATCGGATTCCTTCTCACCCTTCTTAAGATCTTTACCGAGGAAGGCATCTCCATCGAGCATATGCCTTCAGGTATCGACTCCGTTACCATCATCGCCAGGAAGAAGTATTTCACTCCCGAAAAGGAGGAGATCATCGTCAACCGTATAAAGAACGAGGCTCACGCTGAGACAGTTCAGATCGAAAGGGATCTTGCCATCGTTATGATCGTCGGACAGGCAATGGAAAAGTCAGTCGGTATCATGGCAAGAGCAGCCTCTGCCCTTTCCGCTGCAGGTATCAACCTGAAGATCGTAAACCAGGGCGCTTCCGAGATCTCACTTATGTTCGGTGTATCAGAAGCCTACAGCGAATATGCTGTAAGAGTCCTTTATAAGGAACTCTTCAGATACTAATTTAATAATTTATTAATCTAATTAGGGACTGTCTCAAAACAAAGAGACAGTCCCTTTTTTAATAATCATGTCAGATTATCGTCTACTCTAAAAACAATCTATTCTTCGATCTCCTCAAAGACAACACATGATTGGTCTAAATCATAACAAACTTCACGATTATCATTTGTAGTCCAAATATTCATATTCGAATAACTATTGTCTATATCACAAGTAAGTCCGATAATGATATCATCAGTAGAATCATCAATTATCCTTACGCCAAAATCAGTTGCACCAATATGCTTAAAATCATCAACCAATCCATCAACAGAAAACATTTTGTCAAAATACAATTCAACTAATTCATCTTTCGTATTAGTTCCATCGTTAATAACAGAAACTATTACAGTAAACTTACACCAACTGGAATGCTGTGTACCCTCTATTTCATATTCCACGCTCGAAATGCATTTACTATCACAGAGATCTCTCTTTAATTGAGACATAGCTTCAGTTTCAGTAAATGAATCAGACGAACATGACGCTAGTAACATCAAGAAAACAAAAATGTATAATACTATTGTCATTTTAAACGCACATTTAACCAACTTCATAACTTACAGCTCCATACGACACCTGACACAGTTCATCAATATCTATGTATTTTATTATCGTAAGTTGAAACATTAGTTATGGTAAACTGGGCTTGATCTGAATTATTCCAGGATGAATTTTCCGTATAACTGACAGAAAGCGGATATATATCATAATCAGGTGAATCTGCAAGAAGACCATTCCCCGGGAACAAACAAAAAACCATTGAAATTACTGTAATCAGACCTGTTAGTCTGCTTAATCTTCCAACACGACCAAACATGGCAACCTCCTGAAACGATTCCGACTGCTTTTGTTACCTACAAAGGGTCTTTATCCAGTTACTCACATAGATAATAACGTGCGGTATAAAATTCAACTCAGCAACTAAAGCAGTCTTTATTTCTTCCGGTGATAAAAAAACAGAAAACGGTCTCAATATATGTATTTTCACCGGGAATATTGATACTGCGCAGATTATAATGAATCCACCAACGAACAAATTGAAAATAGCCAACACATTTTTAAAGAAAACAGCTGTTTTCGGATGATTATTCTTTTTCAAAAAAAATCTTACGACGACAATGTTGCACAAAGCCAAAAACACATAAGCAATAGCTGTATAAAGTATCGACACTGTCTTCATAGTATTGATCTTGTTGATAGAGTATAATAATTCGTCTCTGTTAAAATCAACATCATTTATCTTAAGTTGGACTAAATGAGAAGATCCATCATCCCGGATAATTGTTGCTGAACAATCGTAATTATAATTACGATTAAGATAAAAGGACCTGGAGTCCAGTGCACTGATCTTGGCATATTTAGCATCATTGAATAGTTCATTGTTGTTTGTCTTTCCATTAATATCAACATCAATATCAACAGTATAAAAATCCATATGAGTATTGGGGTTTAAAACAATAAAAAAGACCGACCAAACAAGGAAAACAACTGATAATACTAATATAACATCTGACAATCCATATTTCTTGTCTTTAATCATCTTTAATTCTCCCAGAAAAGTATTTCAACGACATTTCCATATGTACCAGTATACAATACTCCATCTATCATATAGTACCTAATGCATTCACTACCTAACGTTGTACCTATATGACACCCTGTAAACGCATAGTCATATTTTGTTTTGCCTGTCCAAGCATACACTTCAGATATTTGATCAGAACTAGCAAGCATGGCAGCCAAACATCCTTCCGGATCGTTATATCCACAATAGCAAGCTTCGATATCAACGGTATCAATTGTTGTAGTAAGATAGATAAAGAGTTCCACACCCGATTCCGATTCTGGGTCCTCAGAAAAATCATTAGTTTCTACTACTCCGTGAGAAGAGAATTGAAAAACATTTGTATTTCCGTGCCCAATAAAAACCAGATTATCTACTCCTGAATATAATATTTTGTCTGACCAAACACCATCTTCACTAATCCTATTTAAATTCGCCCAAATATCACAAAATTCAATCAAATCAGTGTCAATGATTATTTTGTTCAACTTGCAGGATAGACATCAGAAGATTAAAAAATGGTAATTACTCTGATGCTACTTCCTCGTCAACTACTTCGACTTCTTCAGCAGGAGCTTCTGTCTCTACTGCAGGTGCTTCAGTCTCTGCAGGAGCCTGGTTCTCTTCAGCCTCTGTCTCAACGGGAGCCTGTGTTTCTACAGGAGCGGGAGCCTGGGTTTCTGCAGGTGCAGGAGCCTGGGTCTCTTCAGCCTCTGTCTCCTCAGTAGTGGGAGCTACGTCAGGATCGAGAGCAGCAAGAGCTCCTGCACCGGAACCCTCATCCTCATCATCCTCATCAGGCTCCTCGAGGGTGGGATCCTCCTCGCTGATCTGGACAAGGAGAACATAACCTACAACACTCTTGGATGTGGTGATCTTGGCAAAGGATCCTGTCGTCTCATTGAGCACTACAGAATCACCCTTATCAAGTGTCGCGATGACAGTACTCTCAAGGGAATCCTCTGCATATACGGGTGTATTGTCATTGATGACATACATGAGAGTATTCTCTGTCTCCTGTGTCTCCTTGGGCTTATCAAAGATCGAACCGTCGATGATATGCTTCCAGTTGAACAGAAGGAACATGGCGCCGAAACCGATAGCCGTACAGAGTATGAATATAAGGATGGGAACAAGGATAAGCTTAGCCTTGCTCTCCTTCTTACCATTATTATCTTTATTCTTCATCTTCTTTTCCTTTTTCTCACGGGAAAGATCTTCGTATTCGTCGTATTCGTCCTCATACTCCTCTTCCTCGTCTTCATAGGCGTTTCCGCGGTTGAATCTCTGAGTCTCCTGCATATCCTCCTCATCAACGTCGCCTACAGGCTCATTGAAGGATGTATAGGGCTCTTCTTCATTCTTTTCCACGTTCTTGTTGATGGTGCCGTCAGAAGCAAGATTACTGTTGATGATAGCATCACCGGGAAGAAGGAATGTTGACTCGATCTGGATCATAACGACTGAAAGGCCGGACTTAACACCGTAGTTAAATGCGGATGTAATAAGTTCCCTGGCCTTATTCTCTGTCTGAAGAGGCTTGATAAGTGTCATATTCCTCATCTGGGCAGGCATGAGCTTTGCGATACCGAGGCCCATAAGGCAGAGTTCGTCGTCATCCTTGAGCTTGAGATGTACTTTTCTGTCAGCAGTGATGGCGCCGTCCTGGGGCATCTTGCCGAGGTACTGGGTAAGTGTCATATTTTCGGGATGGTTCAGCTCCTGCTCAGGAGTGATGGCACCCATCTGTACATATCTGTGGGCAACGGTCTGGTCCTCTGTGAGAGCCATGATCTTATTGTCACGGATAAGGACAGCCTTCGTATTACCGATGTGGATAACGCGGAGTGTATCGCCCTCGATGATGAGCATGGTCATGGAGACCTTGAGGGGCGTACCTCCCCTGGCAACAATATAATTACAGACCTTTACGTTGAGTACATTGATGACCCTGTTGGAAAAAGCCTCAAAATCAAGGACAGGCTGGTTCTGGGTGGATGCTACGATCTTTCCCAGTTCCTCGTTTAATTCGATATTAAGGACCGCTCCCAGATTATCGGGACCGATACAGGAGAAGATAGCGCAGATCTGGATGGGAGATGTGGATCTGGCTGTCCTCATAAACTCATTGGGATAATCGGCCTGGGTCCTGTAGAGCGTGTGGAAGAACACATTCTCCTGAGGCCTGTTCTGGACCTGATTAGTCTCAAGGATACAAGTGGAAACTGTCTTACTCATAGATTACTCTCCCCAAATAAATTCGTGAAGTTCCGGAAGCTGGGTATCCCAGTCAAGTATCATCATCCAGGGATCCTGCTGTACAGAATACATATTATCTGCAGGAACTCTGTATTCATCCATATTGTCAGAACCGCCAACAGCGTTGATACCTACTCTTGCAAGGTCAAGCTGCTGCATATTGGTCTCGAAGAGTCCTGCGGAATCCTCGATCATTGCCAGCTGATCAGTAAGGGGCATCTCTGCCACCTCCTGGATAAGAGCTGTGGCCACTTCCCTCTGTCTCGATGTCCTTACGAAGTCAGAATCAAGATATCTGATCCTGGACCATCCGATGGCCTGGATACCTGTGAGAGTCTGCTCTCCTGAAGACTCGATGAGGGGCGGATCGATACCGAGAAGGTTAGCCTGCTCAGTGATGTTGATATTTGCATATTCAACTTCTCCGGGTGCAACATCTATCGTAACACCGCCTACGAGATCGATAAGATCAGAGGAACTGTTGAAATCTAGCATTACGAACCTCTGGATATCAAGACCGAAGTTGATATTGATGGTATTGATCATAAGGCCTACACCGCCGTAGGCATAGGCGTGTGTAAGCTTATCATAGGAGCCGGAAGCAGTCTCTTCCGTATCTCCGATATGTACGCCGATATCTCTCATAAGAGATATGAGCTTAACTGTATTTTCCTTCTTATTGATGGAAACGATCATCATGGCGTCGGATCTTGCCCTGACATCATCTGTTCCACGGGAGTCGATACCGAAGACAAGGATATTCTCAACATCCTTATCCTTCTGATCAACCTTGATGATGGGGTGTGCGGGATCTACATATACCCTTGTATGTCCGCCGTCAGCCCAGGAGGATGTAACATCTCCGCCTGTGAAGCTTCCGTCCTCACCGATCTCAAGGGTATCGTACTCCTCTTCTGATACCACAGGGACCGATACGAAATTAAAACCTCCAAGGATCTTATAACCATAAAGGGCAACACCAAAACAAAGTCCCAGCAGAGCACAGAGGATGCGCACTAAAACTCGACCGACGTGCTTGCCGCCTTTCTTTTTATTTGCTTTATCTTTTCCCATATTCGATAAACCTCTTACCGTAATTCATTTCTTTTTGCCCAATTATTATAACATAGTTATTTATATAATAATGTGCACGCGATATTATAACACAATTTCAATAATGCAATATCACAAGCCTGTAACATTAGGAAAATGCAAGAATGTTATAATTTATCCAAGTGCAAGAGTCATTGTGCAAAAAGAAAAAAGAAAATAAGGAGAAAACAATGAAAAACAAAAAGATCATCGCTTCTGTTCTTGTTCTTGCTATCTCATTGACCGCCTGCGTGTCATGTGCCAAGAAAGAAGACGCCGAGGAGACTTTTGTGACAAAAGCAACCGAGGAAACAACAACTGCAACTACGGAGGCTACAACCACCACTGAAGCGCCGGTAATCGACCTTCTTTACGACCCCAACAACCCCATGGCTGTTAATCCTGTAACAGGTGTTCAGGATATGGATCCCGAAAATGAGGGTAACAGAAGTGTCGCTATCGTTGTAAACAACTGCTATGCTGCAATGCCCCAGAGAGGTGTATCCCAGGCAGATGCCATCTACGAGTATGAGACAGAGGGCGGCCAGACAAGGCTTCTCTGCCTTTTCGCTGATGTAAACACAGTTCCTGAGATCGGCTCCCTCAGAAGTGCCCGTGTCCTCTCTACAGACCTTGCTGCAGGAAACAACTCCATCTTCATCCACTACGGAAGAAATGCAAGAGTCCCTGATCATATCTCTGAGTGGGATATCGATCATATCGACGGTAACAACTGCTCTGCAGGTTCCTACAACTCACAGAACTATGCTGACGGTTATGTAACTCTTTCCACAGGTCTCTTCTTCTGGAGAGATTCCACATGGCTCAGCCAGAGAGCAATGGAGCACACAGCTGTTTCAGACGGTGCCCACATCGCAGAAGCTATCGAATACTTCGGTATCGACCTTCAGGGCGAGGCTCCCAGGCTCTTCAACTTTGTACCTGACAACTCAGTAGATATCGCAAACGGCCAGGACTGCCAGCAGATCAACGTCTACTTCTCAGCTACAAATGATGACGCTCTCTTCACATATGATGCAACAACTGGTCTTTACACAAAGGAGCAGTACGGACAGCCTCATATCGACCAGACAACAGGCGAGCAGATCGCTGTTACCAACATCATCGTATGCTACGCAGACATCGAGCTCTGGGGCGGCGACAACTACACAGTCGATGCAGAGCTTGAAGACGGCGGCGAAGGCTGGTACGTATCAGGCGGTAAGGTAGTTCCCATCACATGGGATAAGGATTCCCCCAATGACCTCATCGTTCTCTATAATGAAGACGGTCAGGAAGTCGAAGTAAACCGCGGTACTTCCTATATCTGTATCGTTGATGACGATTATCAGGATATGACCACCATCACTGCAACACTTGATGCCCAGGGCTGATAGTTAAAGCAAGATAATCCAAAGGGGCTGTTCACCACAGCCCCTTTTTTATGCCCGGAATATCCCGATCATATAAATTCCCCTCACCATTCCCCTATTATGCGTTTTCAAAGCCTTTAGAGGGGAATAAACCGATGGATCGGTCAAAACATTCCCCTGTTTTTCGTAAAAATGGCAAAAACAGGGGAATTTCTGTAATGATCAGACAAAAAAAGACCTTCGGATGATCCGAAGGTCTTATCTGGTGCACCATCAGGGACTCGAACCCGGGGCCCACTGATTAAGAGTCAGTTGCTCTACCATCTGAGCTAATGGTGCGTAACAGCTTGATTATTATAACATTGCCAAAAGAGTTGTCAACTGTTTTTTTCGAAAAAACCTGTCATGTCTGAAGAGGCGAAAGGCTCCTTGAGGGGGAGTGGTATCTCCCTCTTCTCTTTTGCGGATCTGTAGATGCCCAGAAGAGTGTCTACGGAGGTATATCCGGACATTGCATCAGCAAGGGGCTGTCTTCCCTCATCTATCGCCTTTACAAAGTCATCGTAGATGCCTGTATGGGGGTTCAGGGCGTTGAGCATAGATCCGATACCCTCTTCCCTTATCTGCTTCATTATGTAGTGCATATTGCGGCTCTTGCCCTTATATCTGATATCGAGCTTGGGCTTGCCCTTCCTAAGGCCAAGGGAGATGGTGCCATCTTCAGTAAAGATGGAGAACATCGCCGCATGATCCTTATCGGATGTGGCAGTAGTACCCTCGATGGAAGCAAGTGATCCATCGTCCATCTTAAGGACAGCCATGCCGAGATCCTCTGCTTCTATGTCACGAAGTCTCTGGGAGAGCATGGCAGTCGCAGAGACAGGCTTTGTGCCCATAAGCCATACCAGCAGGTCGATGGCATGTATGGTCTGGTTCATCATAGCGCCGCCGTCAGATCTCCAGGTACCTCTCCAGGCTGCAGACTTATAATAGTCCTCACCATGTCCCCATCTGACAAAGATGGTGCCGTGGGTGATCTTGCCGAAGCTTCCGTTAACAATATCTTCTCTTAGGTATTTTACTAATGGGAAATACCTGTATATATGGCCCATGGCGATCTTATTTCCGGTCTTCCGGGAAAGCTCATAGATGAGCCTGCTCTCTTCCGAAGACATGGTCATGGGCTTCTCCAGAAGGAGGTTACAGCCGTTGCTGAGACCATATTCGGCGATCTGGTAGTGAAGTCCTGAAGGAACCGTTACTGCAACGATATCAGGCTTGACCGTATCGATGGCTTCCTTATAGTCCTTAAATATGCGGACCTTCTCTTTTGCTTCAGATGTAAGCTTTGAACCTTCCAGGAGCTTTTTGGGAGCATCCTCTGAAACATCCACCAGAGCAGCAAGCTCAAGATGGTCTTTAAGCTTACATATAGCCTTTATATGCTTGGCTGCGACTCTTCCGCAGCCGATGATGATGACTTTTTTCTTTTCCATGAGGTATATATTAACACAAAAAGGATAAAAAAAAGACCGCCGAAGCGGTCTTTCTTATAAGCTTATCAAGTCTTTTATCAGATCCTTGCAACGCCTGAATCCCTTGCAGCCTGTGCAACAGCAGCAGCAACTGCCTTACCAACGCGGGGATCGAATGCATCGGGAAGGATGTACTCTGCGCGGAGCTCATCGTCAGAAACGAGAGATGCGATAGCCTCGGCAGCAGCGATCTTCATTGCATCGTTGATATCGGAAGCTCTTACGTCAAGAGCACCTCTGAAGATACCGGGGAATGCAAGAACGTTGTTTACCTGGTTAGGGAAATCGGAACGGCCTGTAGCAACGACTGCAGCACCTGCAGCGAGAGCCTCATCAGGCATGATCTCGGGTGTGGGGTTAGCACATGCGAAGATGATGGGGTTGGGAGCCATGGTCTTAACCATCTCAGCTGTAAGAACGCCGGGAGCGGAAACACCGATGAATACGTCAGCGCCCTTGATAACATCTGCAAGAAGGCCCTTCTTACCCTGCTGGTTCGTGATCTCAGCGATCTCGTTCTTAACGGGGTTCATGTTCTGGCCTCTTCCCTTATAAACAGCACCTCTTCTGTCGCAGAGGACTACGTCCTTAAGACCTCTGGAGATAAGGAGCTTTGTGATGGCGATAGCTGCAGCACCTGCACCGGAAACAACAACAGAGATGTCGTCGATGTGCTTGCCTGTGAGCTTAAGAGCGTTCATCATACCTGCAAGTGTGATAACTGCTGTACCATGCTGGTCATCGTGGAAGATCGGGATATCGACATCTTCCCTCTCCTTGAGCTTCTTCTCGATCTCGAAGCATCTGGGAGCGGAGATATCCTCAAGGTTGACACCGCCGAAGGAACCGGCAAGGAGAGCAACTGTATCAACGATCTCGTCCACGTCCTTGGAACGGATGCAGAGAGGGAAAGCGTCTACGTCACCGAAAGCCTTGAAGAGAGCACACTTACCTTCCATAACGGGCATACCTGCCTCAGGTCCGATATCACCGAGTCCGAGAACAGCTGTACCATCTGTAACTACTGCTACCAGGTTATGTCTTCTCGTGTACTTGTAGGAAAGATCAGTATTGTCAGAGATCTCAAGGCAGGGTGCTGCTACACCGGGTGTGTATGCTACTGCAAGATCCTCCTTGGAACTTACGGGAGCACGTGCGATAACCTCGATCTTTCCCTGCCACTCAGTGTGCTTTAAGATCGCTAATTCGTTGTTGTCCATTAAAGTCAACCTCCATCTATGTTAATTAAATCTGTATATAACTTTGCCTCAGCTGAAGCATCATTATCTGTTAAGCGGCCGGCCGTGCCGGGGGTCGGCGGCGGTTACCCGGGATCTCGAGCATCCTGCAGTAGACCATTCCGATATAACGTGCACAGGACAGAAGCGCAAATACTGCAACCAAAGGCCTTAAGACGTACCCGGCGGCAGGAAGAAAGTGTCCTATAAGGGAAGCAGCCCCGTCAAGGATGAAAAAGCCCAGCAGTATCAAGCTGAAATTCCTCATATTTACGATGAAATATCCCTTTGTGCGGTTTACCGCCTGCACTGCCGAATCGAATATCCCGGAGTCTCCTGACAGAAAACATGCGGGATACATCGCCATGCACGGGAAGATGATAATAAAAATCAGGAATAAATACAATACCAATATAAAGAGCGGAATATACAAAAATGCAGTGATCAGGGAGATGATAATTAAGCGTAAGAGTATATTGGAAGCATCAAGGGGTCTTCTGGGGGAAAGGCCATTAAGCCTGTAATCCCTGATATAGAGAGCCACATAAAGGTAGGATCCCACGATGCACAGGAAATCTATGACCACAATGGATAAGAGGTTCAGGAGATTGCCCCGGGTAATGGGAACATCTGCCAAGGTCACTGATGCCATCTTGTCCATATCGGATCCCACATCCAGGAACCAGTAGTAAAACTGGTCAAAATCGTTGTCTCCGATGGGACAGAGATATACCGAAACGCGCATCAGGAGCATGGCTGCGAATATGATACGCACAGAAATCCGCTTCCCGACGTCGTCTATTTTGAATATATCCAACAAAGAATTTCTCATGGGATGATTTTGCAACAACTTAATATTAAAAATCAAGTTAAATATGATAGAATACAGTGAATTTAAAATGAAGCGGTAGGAACAATCAATATGACTGAATTTAAGGTATATCCTGATCTTGTCAGCATCATCCCCCCCGAGAAGCATTCTGTCTCGGACATCACAGCTATCCTCGAGGCACACCCCGAGATAAGGTTCGTTTCTCTGGCAGCTGTAGATCTGGCAGGAAATGACACGGACGAGAAGATCCCCATCAAGGACTTCCACGACAATCTTGAAAATTACTTAAACGGAGATGCGGTACAGACAGACGGTTCTTCCGTTGTCCTTCCCGGCATCGCCACCCTTAACGACGGTAAGGTAGATCTGGTACCCGACTCGGAAGTAGTCTGGTATGTTGATTACAACTATGAGCACATTGATACGGTCACGGGACTTCCCGTGGGAACACTCCGTATCCCCTCCTTCCTTCTCCACAACGGAGAGCCTGTATGCTCCAGGTCAGTCCTTAAGAAGAGCGCTGATTACTTCGAAAAGAGGCTCTTCGATATCTTCGAGAACAACAGGGAGCTCTGCGAGGAATACGGCTTTGAGCCCGAAGACCTTTCCAAGATCACCCTTATCATGGCTACAGAGCTTGAGTTCTGGGTAAACTCCCCGGACGAGAAGATCTCCACTGAGCAGCTCTCCATCTCCCAGACCCTTAAGGAATCATACTGGAAGAGGACAAAGGGCGTCGTAAGGACAGCTCTCGAGCAGGTCATCCTGGTACTCGACCAGTACGGCTTCAATCCCGAGATGGGACATAAGGAAGTAGGCGGCGTAAAGGCTGCTGTTACTTCATCAGGAGACTTCCACAGCATCATGGAGCAGCTGGAGGTGGACTGGAGATATTCAGATGCCCTTCAGGGTGCAGATTATGAGCTTACGGCCAGGATCCTCATCAAGGAGATCTTCCGTATGCACGGCCTTGAGGTAAGCTTTGATGCTAAGCCTATCCCCGGAGTCGCAGGTTCCGGTGAGCATACACATGTAAATGCAGTTGCATTCCTTAAGAACGGAAAGAAGATCAACCTCTTCGCTCCCAGGGATATGCAGAAGGATTTCCTGAGCAAGATCGGCTGGGGTTCCCTCATGGGCATCATGAAGAACTACGATCTTATCAATCCCTTCGTATCTGCCACAACTGATGCATTTATGAGACTTCAGCCCGGATTCGAGGCCCCCACCCATGCGGTAGCCTCCATCGGAAAGGACGTGCTGTCCCCTTCCAGGAACCGTTCCGTTCTACTGGGTCTCGTAAGGACAGAGAACAATCCCAAGGCTACAAGGTTCGAGCTCCGCTCCCCTAACCCCCACACGAATACATATCTCTGCCTTTCAGCTATCTATCAGTGCATGCTGGACGGTATCGACTATGCACTTAAGTCCGGAAAGGACACTTCTTCTCTTGAGGCTGAATTCGTCAAGCCCTACGGCACACCCGGTGACTATCTGGAGGCAGACCGTCTCTACAGATGCGAGGATGATATCTTCGAGGATATGACAGAGGACGAGAGAGATAAGCTCTTCGGAACTCCTCCTGCCACAGTATATGATTCACTGAAGAACTTCATCTCCGCAGATTCCGTTACGGACATCCTCTGCGCAGGAGGCGTCTTCAATGACAGGATCCTTTCCTCCTACTCCCACGCCATGCTGGATAAGTGGCAGTATGAGCTCCTTGAGAGGATCATCCCCTCTAACCTGGTAACGCTCCGCGGTTATACAAAGAAGCATTCCACATCCAATATGATCGACGATGTAGCCTGGTCTGACATCGACAGCATCAGGATGTCACTTGCTAAGAATACTGATGAGACGACTTCTGTATTCACATCCATCAAGCACGCCATCGAGGCCAAGAACCTTAAGGATATCTCAAGGCTCCAGGTCAAGATGAACCAGGATATGAACGAACTGGCTGTACTTTATAAGGAATACTGCGACAACCAGATCTGATCACCATGACACTCAACGAAGTCTTGTGGTTCTTTATCATATATTCCCTTATCGGCTGGGTAGTCGAAGTTATCTTCCACGCTTCAGTCAAAGGCAATATAGTCAACAGAGGATTTTTAAACGGCCCGGTATGCCCTGTCTACGGATTCGGCATGACGGCCGTTCTCTATTTCTACTATCTCATAGGATCCGACAGCTTTATCCTCCTGTTCCTTGAGGGCATCGTCTTCACCACGGTCATCGAGCTCATCGCAGGCTTTATCCTGGATAAGTGTTTCCACGCCAGATGGTGGGACTACTCCGATATGCCCCACAACCTGAACGGATATATCTGTCCCGCCTTCAGCTTTATCTGGGGACTGGCTGTGGTATTTGCCATAAAGATCGCCCACAAAGGCATCGCCATGGCAGTACAGGTCCTCATGGGAAATATGCTCAACATCCCACTTCTCATATCTTTCTATATCCTCCTGATCGCCGATACTGTCATCACAGCCCTGACCCTTATAGGCCTCAACAAAAAGCTGGCTGAGCTGGACAGGATCGGATCATCCCTTAAGGACCTGAGCGATCGGATGTCAGACAGGATCGGCAGCAACGCGCTCAAGACCACCCAGGCCGCCCAGGAAAAACGCGTGCGTGCAGCCCTGGCCAAAGCCGAGATAAAGGACGCCGCCAGGGAGAGCCGTATAGAGCTGGAAAAGCGTGCCGAAGAGATAAGGCAGTCCATAATAAAAAGCCGGCACTATGGTGCCGGCCGTATGCTCAATGTTTTCCCGGGTGTAAGACACAGAGACTACAAGGAGATCATAAAAGACCTTCAGTCCCGTCTTCACTCCATGTAATGCATCCAATTACCTTCCACTGACTTTACTAGAGCATCGATATCCTTGTGTGCGATACCGAATACGATAACTGCACTGCAGTCATTTCCGTCCCATACAGACTTGACGGTATAGGCAGAGAACTTATCCACCAGGTTCTCCATGGAGCCTGCTTTTGCCCTTACGACGATATTTGTTACCACATCCTCATAATCAGCAGTTACCCTGGAAGCATCAGTAAAGTGCCAGTCAGATGAATATGCGTTTCTCTCGGCGGGAAGTGCTGCCTCAAGGACGTCACCTACAACAGCTGAAGCCGTGGGAAGCTTACCTGCTCCTCTTCCGTAATACATAGTGGTACCTACTGCATTACCCTTTACGAGGATGGCATTGAAAACACCTTCCACGGGGGCAAGCTGGGACTTTTTCGCTACAAAGTGAGGTGCTACATAAGCTGAAGGCTTCTGATCGTCCATATGGGAGAATACAGCCAGGAGCTTGATGGAACAGTTGATCTTCGTTGCAAAGTTGATATCGTTCAATGTAATGCCGGAGATACCGTCAGTATGGATCTCATCGGGAGATACATAGTCACCTTCCAGGGCGATGGAGGAAAGGATGGACAGCTTTCTCTGGGCATCGATACCCTCAACGTCAGCTGTGGGATCCTGCTCGGCATATCCCTTCTCCTGAGCCTGCTTAAGCACTTCCTCGTAGGAAAGGCCTGATGTCCTCATATTTGTAAGGATATAGTTTGTGGTACCGTTGACGATACCTGCGATCCTCATGATCTTATTTCCTGCAAGACATCTGTGGAGAGGCCTGATGATGGGGATACCACCGCCTACTGCAGCCTCAAAGAGATATCTGCCGCCATTGTCCTTGGCGATCTGCATGAGCTCGACGCCGTGGGTAGCAACAAGCTCCTTGTTGCTGGTTACAACAGACTTTCCGGAAGAGAGTGCTCTCTTCGTATACTCATAAGCGATCCTTGCGCCGCCGATGGTCTCTACTACGACGCTTACGTCAGGGTCACCGAATACCTGGTCGGCATCGTGGGTGACAAGGCTTTCAAAGGGGCTTCCGGGAAAATCCCTGATATCAAGGATGTATTTTACCTTAACATCCTCTCCCATGTGTCTTGAGATCTTGTCGGCATTCATCGACAATACTTCGGCTACGCCTGCTCCGACTACACCGAATCCCAAAATTGCTACGTTGATCATTTTCTTATATCTCCATTCACTTTTATTATCTGTTTATTCTCTTCCCAGTACCCTGCATTCACGGACTCCCGCGATCCTCTTGATGTCTGTTACGATATCCTCTACGGAACCGAACATATTGAGTGTCTCCATGGAGACTGAGATATCCGCAAGTCCGTTGATGGGGATGTTCTGATTGATGGTCAGGATATTGGCCCTGGACTCTGCGATTATATTGAGTATCGAGGACAGGATGCCCTGGAAATTCTCTACTGTGATAAGGACTGTCACCTTCTTGCCGTTAGTTGCCTCAAAGAAAGGAAGAACGGAATCCTTATACTTATAGTACGCGCTCCTGGAAAGCCCTGTCTTCCTCACCGCTTCGTTTACGGATACAGACTCGCCTGTATTAAGGCGCTGCTTGACTTCCATGACCTTGATAAAGACTTCCGGAAGGACCTTTTTGTCAACGAGATAATATTCTGTCGTTTCCATTTCCATGTGTAAAGTCCCTCCTCTTCTTTATTCAGACAGTCCACATACGGTGGACAATTGTACGCGTACGAACGATATTAACACTTTTCAACCAGCTTTTCAACCATCGCACGAAGTGCCTTTCCGCGGTGGCTCATGCTGTGTTTCATGGCGGGGCTCATCTCCGCAGATGTCATGCCGTATTCAGGCACATAGAAGATGGGATCATAGCCGAAACCATTCTCTCCCTTAGGCTCTTCGTGGAGCACTCCCTCGAAGATCTCCTCCACGGTAAAGCTGGATCCGTCGGGATATACGACTGCGATGGCGCAGGTAAAGTGTGCTGTCCTCTTCTCTTCAGGAACATCCTTCAGCATCTCGAAGATCTTTTTGAACTTCTCTTCGTAGGTGGAATCCTCACCGCAGAATCTGGAGGAATATATACCGGGAGCGCCGTCAAGAGCGTCGATACAGAGACCTGAGTCGTCTGCCACCACGATATCATCTGTATATTCATGTACTGCCATGGCCTTCTTAAGGGCATTGCCCCTGAAGGAATCAGCATCCTCCACGATGTCCGGATCGATTCCGATGGACTTCATGGAAACAGCTTCAAAACCTGTCCCCTGAAGGATCTCGTTTATCTCTCTTACCTTATCATTATTGCCTGTAGCTATAACGATCCTCATAATAACCTCCATGCCTTTGGATACATATTCTTCACGGATCCGTCCCCGGATATCTTTCCGAATCCCAGAGGATAGCCGTCAACGGAAATGATCACGTGTCCCTTATTCTTTAATGTACTGTCATCAGATATGATGGTCTCACCCTTAAGATATCTGATAAGCCTCTCATCATCCCTGGAAAGGCGGAGAAGTGAATCTTCCCTTATATCCTCCTGCCTGAGGGTCAGAGCCAGTGAATGCGAAGGTATAAACAGCCTCTCAGTGGTCGTGAGCTTGATCTCTCCCGGGAACATCCCCAGCTTGACCGTCTTAAGGCCGTCAAAGAGCCTTTCATTTACCGGGAGGATATGGATCTTCTCCCTGTGCATGAGAAAGCCGTCGATATTCTTCGGCGGGTCTTTCAGGATCTCCTTAAGGAAAGATATATATGCTTCCCTGGACTTACCGAAACCATAGTTATCGTCTCTCTTATTTTTGTAGGAAGGGAGCTTTTCCAGTGAGAATGTCTCCGTCTCCTCATCCCCGGACTTCTTTAGATGGACACAGAAATGGCCGTCTCCTCTGGACAGATGTGGCCAGATCCTCATGCTTCCGGGAAGGATGCCGTCCTCCCCCTGGGATGTGACTCCTGAGATCTCCGGATGGCTTATCACCTTATATCCGGGATGCCTTTCCATGAACTTTATTATCTGCTCCTCGTCCTCCCCCTCAAAGAAGGTACATGTGGAATATACGAGCTCACCACCGCTTCTCAGCATCAGATGAGCGCATTCCAGTATCTCCTCCTGGATGGGCATACATGTGTCAGGTCCGAACCTCTCCCAGCTCTTCACCGCATTGGGGTCTCTTCTGAACATGCCTTCCCCGGAACAGGGAACGTCAAGGAGGATCTTATCGAAAAAGCCCTTGAAACGGCCTGCCAGCTTTTCGGGAGTCTCGTTGAGGATCACGGCATTACTTATACCCATCCTCTCGATATTTCTAAGGAGCGCCTTTGCCCTGGTTGCATTTATCTCATTGGCGATGAGAAGTCCTTCCCCCTTCAGGTCCTCCCCCAACCTGCAGGCTTTACCTCCCGGGGCAGCACAGAGATCCAGCACCCTGTCTCCGGGCTTAGCGGAGAGAACCTGGGCGGGCAGCATGGCTGAAGGCTCCTGGGGATAATAGACACCGGCGTGGTAATAAGGGTCGTTTCCAGAGGATTCATTGGTATCGTAAAAGCCCCCGTCACACCAGGCAACAGGATCTTCGGAAAGACCCAGGGATGAAAGGATATCCTGGTACTTCTCCTCAGGGACCTTGGACCTGTTGATCCTTATCCCCTTCAGAGGCTCCTTGTCAAAGCTCTCCTCAAAACCCGCGCCGGTAATACCTGCGCGGTCAAAGAAGGCGTTCATCCTTGAAGTAAATCCCTCGGGAAGTCTCATAATTTCAGGAACTCACATGTGGAGAATGCAAGTCTCTTGATAACCTTTACATCAAAGGGAGACTCAAGGCCTGCGTTCTTGATGAGCTTCAGGAAAGTATCAGTACCGCCGGAGGCACAGAGCCTGTTGTACTTATCAAGAGCAGACTTCATATCGGTCCTGGACTCGTCCCAGAGCTGCAGTGCGCACATATGGGCGAGACAGTAATCGATATAGTAGAAAGGTGTGGTAAAGATATGATCCTTTTTCATCCAGGCACCTCCCATGGCGTGGAAGGGATGGTCATTATCATAATTGATAAAGGGCTGGTACTTGAGCTCAAGATCATGCCAAACCTTATGTCTTTCGTCCGGAGTAAGATCCGGATCGTCATAGATGATGTGCTGGAACTCATCCACCATACAGCCGTAGGGCAGGAAAAGAAGTCCCTGGGTCATATGAAGTTCCCTGTACTGCTCGGCCTTGTCGCCGTAGAACATATCCATATAAGGATAGGAAAGGAACTCCATGGATGTGGAATGGATCTCACATGTCTCAAGTGTCGGTGAAAGACATTCCACAAAGGGAGAAACCTCCGCACTCTGGATGGCTGCATAGGCATGGCCTCCCTCATGGACAACAGTAGCCACATCATCTGCAGTACCGTTGCCGTTCATAAAGATAAACGGGATGGCATAATCCTCAAGATACATGCAGTATCCGCCGGTGGACTTGTTCTTTCTCGAAAGAAGGTCCGTAAATCCATGTTCTGAGAGCACGTCAAAGAAACTGGGATCAACGCCGAAGATCTTTCTGAAGAAATCGCCTGCCACCCTCTCGTAGCCCTCTCCGGGAACAATGGGAACGGGATTTCCCTTCTTAAAAAGACAGGGCAGATCGTAGAACATAAGATCTTCCAGATCGAGCCTCTCCTGCTGGAGCTTTCTTATCTGTGTGGTAATAGGAACGATATATCTGACCACTGCATCGCGGAAGGCCTTAACATCCTCCCTGGTGTAGTCATATCTCTCCATCCTCTTATAGCCGAGTTCGGTAAAGCTGTTATACCCCAGCTTCAGGGCAGCTGAAGTCCTGACCTTTACAAGATCGTCATAGATCTTGTCGAAGGTCTCCTTCTTGCTCATATAGTAAGCATCAAGGGCCTTGTGGGCCTTCTTTCTCACCTTCCTGTCAGTGGACTCGAGATAGGGGGATAAAAGGCTCAGATTAAGGGTCTGTCCCTCAAATTCGATCTCAGCCTCAGACTGGATCTGGGAATAGTCATTTTCAAGGGATGATTCCTTTACCAGCTCGTCGATGATCTCATTGGAGACAGTCTCCTTCTGGTTGACGGCCTTCCTGAAGATCATATCCCCGTACTTGGCCTTCAGGTCATCTGCACAGGGGCAGTTGATCATGCTGGTAAGAAGAGCGGCACAGAGCTCGCTGACAGTGGCAAAAGCCTCGTCAAAGAACTCCAGCTCATCAGTATAGAAATCATCAGCTGTGTCAAGGTCGTGAAGGATATTGCAGAGTGCATACTGGGTGTCAAAGGACGCCAGTTCCTTCTCATACTTAAAGATATATTCAGATGCCTGATCCACATCCTGACATGTCATGAGCTTCAGCCTGAGCTCCTTGATGAGCTCGGTGAAAGCATCTATATCAGGACGGATGTACTTTATATTCTTGAAATCCGGCATACTTCCGAGGACTGATTCGGTCATGTGATCACATCCTCTCGACTACGTCAATTCCAAGAAGGTCAAGGCCTGACTTGATGGTGGTGCAGACTGCCTCACAGAGAGCGAGCCTTGCCTTGATCATATCGCTGTCCTCATCTCCCAGGATCCTGGAATTATTGTAGAAACGGTTGAAGTTCCTGGCGATAAGCGCGATCTGCCTTGAGATCATGAAGGGCTCATTTGAAGCTGCAGCCTTCTTGACGGCATCCTCAAAGTCAGCCAGGGACTTGATGACTGAATATTCTTCATCTGAAGTGAGCTTTGAAAGGACAGTCTCCTCAGCGGAAGGCACAAAGCCCTGGTCTGCTGCTTTTCGAAGGATGGATCTTGTCCTGGCATATGTATAGATGAGATAGGGAGCGGTATCGCCTTCAAAGTCCAGCATCTCCTCCCAGGAAAATACGATATCCCTTTCCCTTCCGGACTTCACATAAGTATAGATGACAGATCCGATACCCACCTTCTCGGCGATATCGTCGATCTCCTCCTCGCTCATGTCTGTTCCTCTTGTCTTTGCATTCTCCACGATGACTTCACGGGTCTTGGCTACAGCCTCATTGAGAAGGTCCTCAAGAAGAACGATATTACCGTCTCTTGTGGAGAACTTCATATCCTTGAACTTTACGAGACCGAATCCCACATGGACACAGTCATCTGCAAAATCATATCCGGCCTTCTTAAGGACGGAGAATACCTGTCTGAAGTGAAGTGCCTGGGGAGAACCTACTACATAGATATTCTTGTCGAATTTATATTCATTATGCCTGTAGAGAACGGCAGCGATATCCCTGGAAGCATAGATGGTAGTTCCGTCGCTCTTGAGGATGATGCACGGAGGAAGTCCGTACTCCTCAAGGTCTACTACCTGGGCACCCTCGCTCTCCACGAGAAGTCCCTTGGACTTAAGGTCTTCGACTACTGCAGGGATCTTGTCGCTGTAGAAGGACTCACCGTTATAGTTATCGAACTCGACACCCATCCTCTTGTAGAGCTTTTCGAAAACAACAAGAGACATATCCCTGAACTTCTTCCAGAGCTCATACTCCTCGGGGGATCCCTCCTCCAGCTTCCTGAAGTTATCCCTGGCGGAATCTGTAAGTGTGGGATCGTTCTTCTCCTCCTCATGGAACTTTACATAGATCCTGAGAAGCTCCTTGATGGGATCTTCGTTAAGGGCAGCTTCGTCGCCCCAGAGCCTGTATGCCGTGATGAGCTTACCGAACTGGGTACCGTAGTCACCCAGGTGGTTCATTCTTATAACGTTGTAGCCCAGCTTTTTGTAGATCCTGGAAAGGGAATTTCCAAGGACAGTGGTAAAGGCATGTCCTACGTGGAAGGGCTTGGCGATATTGGGAGATGAATACTCAACGATGATATTCTTTCCCTGGCCCATATCACTGCATCCGTAAGCTTCTCCTGCCTCATTGATCCTGGAGACTACATCATATGCAAGGCCTTCCCTGTTCAGGTAGAAGTTTACATAGGGTCCGACGCATACAGCCTTAAAGACCTGGTCTCCGCTTATGATCTCATTTTCGAGGATATCCTTGGCGATCATGGGAGGTGCCTTCCTCATGGTCTTTGCAAGAGTAAAACAGGGGAATGCGAAATCACCCATATCCTGCTTGGGGGGTACCTCGATAAGCTTATATATCTCTTCTGCGGGTATATCCGTTATCTGTGAAAGTTTTCCGGATATGTATGTTTTATAGTCCATTTTCTGCCTCCCGGCCATTATTTTTATATATTTAACGACAAAAATTATATCAAATCTGAACGCATATTTGTATTATAATATTTTATTAGTGAGGAGAGTCAGGATCATATATGGGTAATACGGTAATATCAATAGCAGCATGTGCAGTTTCCTTTATTGCGGTCTTTCTGTGTATGCGTTTTCTTCCCTTCGGCAAAAAGCTTCTCGGCCACGACAGAGGCCGTCTCTATGCCGCTGGAAGCGAGGTCAATATAGGAAAGCCCACCGGAGTGGGTATCTACTTTATAACGGTAACGGTGATCGTATCCCTTATATTCACTTTCGGCGGTTCAGGCTGTCTTTTCCTGATGCTCCTGGTGCTTCTCTCCATGATCTTCGGCTTTCTGGACGACAGATCCGACGAGCCCTGGGGTGAATACATAAAGGGCGCCCTGGACTTTCTTGTGGCAGGTATCGGTGCCGCAGTATTCGTAGTCGCTTACGGAACAGAAGTAAAGATCGGTCTTACGGGCCAGTCACTTTTCATCTCCGCACCCATCTTCTTCTGTCTTGCAGTCATGCTCATTGTAGTTGCGGTAAATGCCACAAATGCAACTGACGGCGTGGACGGTCTTTCAGGTACCCTTACCATATTGAGCATCATCACTTTTATCATCGTTGCAGTGATAAACGGTACTCTTACCGAACACGGTCTTCTGAGAGGCCTTATCCTTATATCTGCCCTTCTGGCATATCTCATCTTCAACTTCAACCCCAGTAAGGTCCTTATGGGCGACGCAGGTTCCAGGGCCCTGGGATTTTTCATAGCCATCTATTCCATGTATCTGAAGATACCTTTTGCATATCTGGTGATCTGTCTTCCCTTCCTTTTCGACGGCGGTCTTTCCATCCTTAAGATCACCATCGGAAGGCTTACAAAGAAGAAGGTCATCATCTTAAAGAACGTAACTACGCCTATCCACGATCACCTTAAGAAGCGCAAGGGATTGAGCGTGAAAAAAACATGGGCAGTGATCGTGTCAGCTGCCCTTGTTATAGATATCGTTTATATAGTTCTTGCTTTGATCTTACATTGATCAGAGGAATTCACTGAAGTCATCCATAGTCTCATCGTCAGATGCTATGCCGCCCTTTTCTCCTTCGCTTGAAGAAGGAGCCGGTGCCGGTGCCGGCTTGGGCTCTTCTACTTTGGGAGCCTCTTCCTGAGCAGGCTCTTCCTTGGGAGCTTCCTCTGCCTTCTTGGCAGCTTCGCCGGCTTTTGCCTGCTTCTCCTGCTGTTCCTTGATGGCAGCTTCTTTCTTGGCCTTGACCCATGCCTTATATTCGTCGTCCTGGGCAGATCCCTTATTGGCGCTGTTGACCTTGGCAAGAGCTTCTTCCTTGGCTTTTTTCTTCTCTTCAGCCTGCTTTGCCTCTTCCTCAGCCTTTTCGGCAGATCTCTTAGCTTCCTCTTCGGCAGCCTTCTTCTCTGCTTCTTTTGCCTTTCTGGCAAGGCTTTCCTCGAGAGCCTGCTGCTGCTTCTGTCTTCTCTCTTCTCTTGCAGCCTGCTTTGCCTCTTCCTCAGCCTGCTTAGCCTTCTGCTCCTCCTGCTCCTTGGCGATGGCTTCCTTACGCTCTTCGCTTGCTATGGTGCTTGCCTTCTGCTTAAGGGAGGAAATGGATTCAGGAGCAGATACAGCCTGGTTCTTGATGGCTGCCATTCTCTTCTTACTCTCTTCGGAAGCTCTCTGCTCCTCTTCAGCAACCTTGTTGCCGAGAGCCTGAAGCTCAGTGGCATCAGCGTTGGAGGCTGCCCTGATGGCATCCTTGGCAGGAACGATCTCTTCGATCCTCTTAACATCCACATCGTCAACACCGGATACTGTGAAATCCGATGCGGCTGCAACTATAGTTTTCATGTCCGGTGTCTGTACGCCGGGAAGTACTTCATATTTCTTTTCGTCTGAATTCATAAGTCCCCTCCTTTATTTCAAGAAAAAGATCTTAACCAGTAAGATTATTATCGCAATAAATTCCAGAATTGCCAAACCATATACAAGGTAAGATGTACGTTTCGTTGATGATGTGACTTTCTTGATCTTATCGGGTGTGACGGAAGCTGCCTTCTCGTTCTCGGCATTCTTCCTTGTGGGATGTTCCTCATCCTCATTCTTTCCGACAGGAGTATTGGCCTTGGCCTCTATGAGTATGTTCCTGGCTTTCTTTACATCCGGGAGCATAAGGTTCTGAAGGTCCTTGAACGTCTCGGAGTTTCTGGGGAAAGCATCGGCTCCTGTGGGAAGCGACTTGGCATCAGGGCCCTTTGTCTTATCGATATAAAGAGCACCGAAGGAAGCGTCGTCGCTGTTGTTGCTGGCACCTACTATATACTTTTCAAGTATAGCCTTTATCTCTGTCTCACTCTTTTCCTTACCGAAGGATAAGGTCTCTACCATCCTGGCCACAACTGGCTTTACAAGTCCGTTATTCTCATCGTAGACGGAATCCTGGACACCGTCGGTCATGATGGCGATGGCGTGGATATCATCTGTGGTGGTCTTTATGAGCCTTAAATAATCTGCCGCATGGGGAGCAGTTACAAAATATGTGGAGGAAGCATTAGTTCCGTTCTGGGGCATTGTAAGAGGACTGACTCCTGAAGGAGATACCCTTACGATAAGACCGTCACCTATGTGGCCTGCGATCATCCTTCTGTCCTTTACGGCACAGAAGAGAAGCGTACAGGAAAGCCTCTCCATGGAATCCAGCTTATGCTCCTTTACAAGATCCGCAAAAGCTATGGTGATGGAGGCGATGATAAGGCTCCTTACAGCCGCCTCCCTGTTCTCGTTATATATTGCATCAAAGTGGTCTGCAAGAAGCTCGGAGATAGTCCTTACCGCTGCTGCGGAACCGTATCTTGCATGTGTATACTGCTTTGAGCCTGCGCCGTCTGCAACGACGACTACATCTACACCATTTCTGGAAAGAGTGCAGGATGAATCCTCACAGGGGATCCCGCGCTGCCTGTGCTTCTGTCCGATTATGGTGACTGCTGCTGTTTTAATATCCGGCATATATACCTTCTGTTCCTGTTATTCTTCCATGTACTTAAAGAAATCGTCGACTTCAACTGATTCGCCCTCGGGCTCGGTGTTGATGTTGTAAAGAGCATCATCGCTCATACCGGAGGATACGACAGAAGATGAGGAGGAACCCAGGAACTCAAAGAGCTTTCCGAAATCTCCCGATGTTACGGAGATGGGCTCTTCCCTCTTTACTGAGAGCTGCTTTAATATATCGAAATCAACGCTGTTTCCTACACCGATATTGAAGATGACCAGCTTGTCATCCTTCTCCAGTTCATTACATGCCTGGATGGCAAGTCTCATGTTGGCCATGGCATTGGGACCCTGGGGAGCACCGTCAGTGATGACTACCAGCCAGGGCTGGTAATACTTGATACCCATCTCCTTATATCCTTCCTTACGGGCATTAAGGAGCTCCAGTGCAGTAAGGATACCCTCACCGATGGGGGTCATGGTGGTGGATGCTGAGATCTCGGGAAGTCCCTCATCCTTGATCTTACCGAAGGGCATTACGATCTCTACGGAAGAACCGAAGGTGATGATGGCGATATCCGTAGCAGATCTTGTATCATCATTAGCCTTGATGGATGCGATAAAGTTCGAAAGTCCCATGTTGAGCTGCCTGATGGGATCACCCATCATGGAACCGGATGTATCGAGACAAAAACAGATGGGAAGTCGTCTCTTGGTACTGTTACCGAAATCTGAAGCACTGAAATTATCAGCCATTTATCATTTCCTCCCTTATCAGCCAAAAAGGCCTTTCTTGAATTTCTTAAATACACCGTTACCGCTGTCGTCACCACTGTTGTCTTCCGGTTCAGCCGTCGCCTGTGGCCTTTCGGAAGGTGCGGCAAAAGGAGATACCGGCGGTGCAAATGGCGAAGTGGGCGGATTATCAAATCCCGTGTCCTCCTTGGGGACGAAAGGTCCCGGATACTTATGGGGATTTACGGGTCTGCTGTTCTGGTCTCCCAGACCGCCGCTGTATATATTAGGGTCGTTGAGTCCCTGAAATCTCGTCTTGAACATGGGTCTTGCGGGAGCTTCCTCGGCAGGAGCTGCTTCTGCCGTCTGATGATATTCCATCTTCGGGAAGATCTTATAAGCTTCCTCATCTTCCATATTCCTGCTAGTAAGTGCTTCCTTATATGAAAGGACAGCATCATACCATTCCACTGCCTCGTAGGAGGCACCGTTCTTGAAAACGTTATAGAGCATGTTCCTGATATTCTCTGGAAGGTACTGCCAGATGTAGTTATATCCGCCCTTGGGGATATGCTCCTCAGAAGCATTCTGAAGATCATAGGGGAAGTTCTTCTCGACTATCTCCTCCCTCAGGGTCTCCTTACCCAGCCTTGTAGCATAGGGATGAAGTCCGCAGAAAAGGATGGAGAATACCAGCATGGCGATGGAATAATCCTCATCTCCCAGCTTTCTCAGGAATCCGCTGAAGTTCTGGCCCCAGAGCCTGGGATCCGTGAACTCCTCAGTTCCTACCGGACAGGGCATGTCATCCACCTGGACGGAATCCATATCGATGAGATAAAGGGAATTCGCAGAGAAGATAAGAGCATTCTTAAGCTGGATATCACCTGCGATGATGTTGTGCATATGAAGGTAGAGATACTTCTCCAGAAGGTCACAGAGAGTAGTGGTGATATCGACCCTGGTCCACTTGGGGAAGTTGTTCATCATTGCATCGGGACCGTCAAAGACATTGCCCAGTGTCTTGCCCTTACCGAGGATCATGGTATACCCCACGGGAACTCCCCTGTAGAAGATAAGATCACGGGGCCAGCAGATGCCTACGCTCTTGATACCCATAGATACCATCTTGGTGAGCTTGCTCCAGCGCAGGGGTGTGATGACACCCTTGTGATAGATCTTGGCTACCAGCTTGGGATCGTCTGTTGTAAATACCATTCCCTCTGCACCGCTGCTTACCCTCTTTGTGAGAGTGAGCTTTCTCTGGTCTCCTGTAAGGACAGTATCACCTACGTTACAGAATACTGAAGCATCCAGATATTTATTAACGCTTGCCAGAGGACTGATCCTGACCTGGGGCATATTGAGGATAAGGTCATTAAGTCCGTGATAGACATTGATACTCTTGGCACCGATGATGCAGATATCATTATGGAACTCAGGTCTCTTCTCCAGGATCCTCTTGGTGAAGATGGAATTGGCTGTAGTTACAAAACAGCTGTCGGGAATATCTGCAGTACTCCTGACAAAATCATTAGTCTCGAGACACTGGACGGAATGAAGCTTTCTTTCGGGAAGCAGAAGTCCGCAAAGGTCCTTCATGGCATTTGATGCAGCAGCATTCTTCGTGTCAGCCTGATGGATAACACAGTAGTGTAAAAGCTTAAATGACTTGCTGACATATATGTCCATGGAGCAGGACACAACGATGTCGAGGAACTCGCTGAAAAGAGCAGTTCCTCCCGCCTCACGGATGATGGAATAGTCCACGATCAGGGACTTATAATTTCTCAATGCTTCAAGTGCCATATTCAATTTATTTTATTATAAAAAGAAATACAGCACAATGAATTTTGAACAAAATGTGGCAAAAATGAGTGAGATTTTTCAAGAAATACGGCTTAAATGTCAAAACATTTAAACATTTCCTCGTATGTATCCCTCTTTCTGATGAGTTTTACCTTCTTATCGCTTGTTATGAGGATCTCTGCAGGACGGAGTCTCTGGTTGTAGTTTGAGGCCATGGCATAGCCGTAGGAACCTGCATCGAGAGCACAGACAAGATCACCTGTCTTGATGACGGGAAGATCCCTTTCCTTGGCGATGATGTCACCTGACTCACAGATATTTCCGGTTACCGTAACGGTCTCCCTGTCACCTTCATAGACAGGCTTTCCGTCCCTTAAGACTTCGATATCATGCCAGGAACCGTAGAGTGAGGGACGGACAAGGATATTCATTCCGATGTCGGTACCTGCAAACTTCTTTCCTGCATTTGTCTTTACGGCATGTACCCTTCCCAGGAGAACGCCGCCTTCGCAGGCTGTATATCTGCCGGGCTCAGACTTGAAGAGAGGGACATATCCCACCTTCTGTGTAAACTCGTCAAGGATCTTCTCCAGTTCTGTGGAGAGAAGATCGAAATCGAAGGGCTGCTCATCCTCGGAAACCTTGTGGTAAGGCACTCCGAAGCCGCCGCCGAAATCGATGAACTCAAGATGGTCGAATCTCTCGGCCATATGAAGGATATTCCTTACAGCCTTGAGATAAGGTTCGGGTTCCATGAAAAGTGAACCGATATGCTGGTTGATACCTACGATCTTAAGATCATACTTCTTTGCTGTCTCGAACATCTCATCAAGTTGATCGTCAGTAATGGCAAACTTTGTATTCTTACCTGCTGTGATGACCTTCTCATGATGGCCTGCGCCTACTCCGGGATTTAAACGGACGGCACATCTTCCGCCTCTGTTGATCTTACCGAAGGACTCCAGCTGGTCGATACTGTCAAGGCTGGTGATAACATTATGCTCAAGGGCATATCCCAGCTCATCGGCGCTTACGTTATTGGGAACATAGAAGATCCTGTCAGCGGGGAAACCTGCCTTGAACAGGAGCCTTATCTCTCCTTCACTCATGGCATCACAGTTGAGGCCTTCCTCAAGAGCCATCTTAAGGATAGTAAGATTGGAGTTGGCCTTCATGGAGAAGTTAGCCGTATAAGGATACTTCGTGATTATATTCTTCAGAGTCCTCATGGACTGTCTTAAGATGTCCTCGTTATAGACATAGAGCGGAGAGCCGAACTCAGCCACAAGTGCTTCAGGGTCGTTGCCTCCAAAGAAATCGGTCTTTTCGATAAAAGATCTCATAAATCCCCCTTATCCTATCCCCACCAGCTTCATAAGGAATGCGGCATTGGACTCATGCGAGATGCCCTGGTGGAGCTTATAATCAAATAAAATGCTGTTGTCATTATACTTCTCGGAAAAATGATAATAAACAATCGATTTCAAACTTTCGGAAACTTTGTCACATAGCTCATAATCATGGGTAGTCATAAGGCCTGTTATATATGATTTATCCAAAATCTCCAGTACCTTCATGGCTCCGTCAGTCCTGTCCTTGGAGTTTGTACCCCTGAAGATCTCATCTATAAGAAAGAGCATGGGCCTGTTCTCCCTTGAGACTTCAATGATCCTTCCGATCCTGACAAGCTCAGCCTTAAAGGTACTCATATTCTCCTCTATACTGTCAACGATCCTCATGGAGCTGACGATCTTCATCCTGCCCATCCTGACAGATGTGCACGGTACAGGAGAGCCCATATATGCAAGGACACAGGATACGCCCACGGTCCTTATAAGAGTCGTCTTACCCGACATATTGGAACCTGTGATAAGTGCTGTATTTCCAGAGAGTTCTATGGAATTTGAAACGCACTTGGAGGGATCCAGCAGAGGATGGCATATATCCTCACCCTTGAAATAAGCCTGATCTGAGATATCACCTGTATCCTCCACGAATTCCGGGAAGGCACTGCTTTTTGAGACGAGTCCGGGAACAGCTGCGCACATAAGTGCTTCGACGATGGGAAGTGCAGCGGAAGACTCTTTATAATTATCGCCATATCTCACAGCCATCCCGAAGATCCTGTCTGCACAGAAAAGATCAAAGGGAAAGACAGAGTTCAGTATAAGGGCAAAGATGGGCTGGGATCTTAAAGAGCAGAGATTACATGCCCCTGAGATCTCCCTTAAGTAATCTGATACCTTCTTCCCTTCAGGAGCGCCTTTGGATACAAGCTCCTTAAGGGCACTGTCACTGAACTCCTCCTTTTCGAGAAGTTCATATAACTTAGTGAGGGCCTCTGCATGTTCTGATATCCAGATGGTCCTGGAAAGGTCCTCTTTATATTCAGCTGAGATAAGTCCCCATACCACAAGGTCTATAAGGAGCACAACGGAGGCCACGGCCCCTGCGATATCAAGTCCCATGAAGAACATGACCAGAGGCACGATCCAAAGGCATGGAAGCACTTTGTAGAGCAGGCGCTTCTTACTGCCTATATCCTTTTTCCTGTCCGAAAAGTCAGCCAGGGCATTTTTATACTTATCCATCTTCAGGATCTTAGAAGTGGTCTGATAATCGATGAGAAGGTCCTTCCTTGAAAGAAGGTCCTTCACCATATCCGGTGCGTTTCCGGGGATATCATCCTTTCCCTTAAGGAACCTGGAGAACATATTCCTTCCATAACCTGTCTCGGAGATGTTATAGAGGGCAAAAAGAGACCTGTCACCAAAAAGATCCAGGTCTGTGGCATAGTCATGCTTATTGTCGGAAAATTCTTCACCCTTATCCTTCAGCACCTCAAAATCACCGTAGATCCTGGCAAGGTAAAGCTCGGTCACTTCCTTTTTAGTCTGAAGAAAAGTGAGCTCATACTTTATCTTCCCGTGAAGGATACAAAGGGCGATAAAACCGGCAAAAACGATACCCGAAAGAACGAAGAATATCACGTTCCTTCCAAATACAAATCCGCATACCAGGAGTGCTGCCGATATAAGGAAAAAAATAAGCCGCAGAGCACTCATTCTGCGGTCGGCCTTTTCCTTGACTACGATCAGATCCGCGATCTCTACGGATCTTTTTTCGTAAAAAGAGATATCCGCTGTCACGTATTATCCTTCCTTTTCCTTTTTTGCCTCCAAGGTGGCTTTTCTCTTCTTTGCAGCCTCCCTCTTGGCAGCGACTTTTCTCGCATGCTCAAGCTGCTCGGGGCTCCTTCTCTTGGGGATTGCAGAATCGAGGACATAGCCGATACTGTCATGGATAGTGAGCATAGCTGAAAGATCGAGATATGTGGAGCTCTTATTGATGATAACGATCCTGTCGTGCTTTACGAACTGTGAGAAAGTAGCAGCGGGATAAACTGTAAGTGATGTACCGCCGATAATGAGAAGATCGCACTTCTTAAGGGCCTTGATGGCAGCGTCCACCTTGTCATGCTCCAGGTTCTCCTCATATAAGGTGATCCCGGGTCTTACGATACCGCCGCACTTGTCACATCTGGGAACATCAGCGTGGTCAACGATATAATCAAGCTTAAACTTCTTGCCGCAGTCCATGCAGTAGTTCCTGAAAACGGAACCGTGGAGCTCTATTGTATTCTTTGAACCCGCATCCTGGTGGAGACGGTCGATATTCTGGGTGATGATGGCCATGAGCTTGCCCTGGCGCTCAAGTCTTGCAAGAGCATAGTGGGCCTTATTGGGCTTGGCATCGGGATAAAGGAGCTTTCTCTTATAGAAGTCATAGAACTCAGCAGGATGCTCCACGAAGAAGGAATGGGAGATGACATCTACAGCTCTGTAGGACAGTCCGCTGTCCTGGTTATAGATACCGTCACCGCTTCGGAAATCCGGGATACCACTCTCTGTAGAGACACCGGCACCGCCAAGAAAAACGATGTTATCAGACTCATCGATGAGCTTACGCAGCTGATCGATCTTGTTTTCCCTGACTCCTTTGTATCTGTCCAGTCTGGTCTCCACAAAAAATCCTCACTCAAATGGTATCAATGGGATGCTCAACGCCCTCCATGTCAAAGGCACCTGCAGCGCCAAACATTTCTTTACCGAGGACTCTCTTCTCATCTCTCTCGTCTTCGACTATCTTGCTGAGGACATTTCTTACACGCTCGGAATCCTTGATATTCTTGACTGTAAGACTGGGTGTGGACTGATCGGCTGATACCAGTGTAATTGTTCCAACACCGAAGATCCTCTGCCAGAACGACCTTGTAAGCTTGATATCCAGTACTCTGTAGAGAAGGAGTGAATCGGATGTTAAGTTGAAAAGTCCTATCTTTGTGTAGAACTTATTGTGGTCAAAACTGTATCTTGTGAAAGAGATAGGCATGCCAAGGATGCGCTTTCTGTCTTTCCAGATAATGGGCTCGTTCTCCTCATACTTTGAAAGGTTATCGATCTTTGCCATAGTATCTCTCCTTAATATTTTCAATCTTTGATAATTATATATTTATTTTTGATTTCATTCCACCCGCAACTTGAAAAGGACATCTAAATTTAACATGACGGTAGCCATTATGACTCTTCAGGTTCAGTCGTCTCACCTGTCCTTTCGGGATCCAGGATGTCATCAGCGTCAAAGAGCCTGGAATAATCGATATTCATGAGAGAGTCGGGGCTTATGATGGCCCTGTCATAGTACAGATAGTTACTTCCGTAGATATAATAGGGATTGGATCCGATACCGAAGAAGATCCTGAATCCGTTCTCCTTCAGATATTCCGCCTTGGGATCCGTACCATAGATATAGTTTCCTCCGGGATATACGATCATGTGTACGCCGTCGGTCAAAGATCCGATCTGATCCATCCACTTCTCTGTATCTGATACGATCTCATCCATATCAGCGTCATATGCATTTATATTTCCATAGGTGGAGGAAGCTATCTTCCAGCCCGTATCCTCCAGCACATCCATGATCTCAGAGACCACCGCCCTGTTATTCTCGATATCGGTATCTGAGAAGTCCACGGAGGGTCTTCCCATGGCACCAAGGGCCGTATTCCTGTCGTCCTCCTCATCTTCACTGACCACATATCCGAAGCATGACTCATAGCCGCAGATGGAGATGACTCCCTTGGCTCCGTTATAGGAGAAATCATTATGCTGCTCCACAAAGGCGTCGAGGATTCCTATGGCCTCTGCACCTCTGTCGATAAATGTATCGCCGTTAACATCCTCATACTCACCGCATACCTGTCCCTGCTCATTAAGGACCAGCCTGGAGCAAAGTCCCTTATTATATGTATAAGCACTGTAATCCAGGTTCTCGATGACAAGGATCAGGGGCTTTTTACCCACGGGTACCACCAGGTCCTGCTCGATGATGAATGTGTCGCTGGAAAGATCAGCCAGTGTCTCTGCGTCCACCAGGACATAATCATTTTCGTAGAGCTCCTGGAGCATATTGGAAAATTCACTTGTGGTCAGGTAGAGTCCCTTATCGGAACCCACATAGTTGTCGGCATATATCCTGGTGGTATCTGCCACCAGCTGCCTGACGCACAGCACCTCCACGGAGCCTCTGTAGACTTCACAGGGCTGGGTGTGGGACGTGGCTTCTATCAGGTCGGCATTGATCCTTTCGTCATCCGGGAAGATGACTGCCATATCTGAAAGGAGAGTCTCAGCGGAATAGAACATAAAGCGCTGGAGCATATGCTCTCCCTCCTCCAGCATGGGCTCGTACATAACGTCCTTTATGTCGGTTACCCTGGATACGGAAAAATCATATACGAAACCTTCGTAATTCTCGGTGACATCCTGATAGATCTGTACAGCCTGGATATAGTTTCCCTGGTTATATTCGCTCTCAGCTGTCTGAACGTCTCCCCTGGCCATCTCTATAGTCTCTATCTCCTTCAGGAGAGGAGTGGCGGAAGCTGAGATATTGCCGATATCAGACATCTGGTCGAAGATGAATATTACATCCGGCTTTTCTATGGTACCCAGGAGGAATTCCTCACACAGGTCGCTGAGCCATCCGGATATCTGGGATGAGGTAAGTTCCTCCATCTCGTTCATAAAAAGGATATCCTCCGAAGACAGTTCATATCTCTCGGTCCTCATGAGGTTTTCGATGGTACGGAGCTTTGAATCCACCAGCTCCTCCATCTGTGCCATTACTTCCCTGTCCTGTTCATACTTATCACTTTCGGAAGCATCGGCAGCCACCACCCTGTCATGGATGACACGGTACATCTGTAGGGCCTCCTGATAGTCGCCTCTCTCAATAGCCTGGGAGAACTCGGGGAAAGCCGTCATCTCGCGCTTAAGGTTAACGTTATTGATGAATATAAGAGACAGGAGAAGACCCATAAGGACAACAGCGATGAAGGCAGATATCTTATGCCCGGTGACCGGGGTCTGCTTCTCGTTAAGGTCCCTGTAGATATTTCCTCCGGATATACTCATCCCTTATCCTCCGTCAGATATCGTCGAAGAGCTTGATCTGACGATTCTCAAAAGAATCCTCTTTAATGTAATAACCTATGGCAGGTATCTTTCTTATCCTGTAGTATTCGGGATCGGTTATGCCCACCTCGGAGAGAGGTGCGATCTCGATAAGGGATGAACCCTTCTTTGACACAAGGAGCTGTACGCCCTGGGTAGTCCTGGTGGTCTTGAAAGGGATAAGTGAAGACTTGAATACCACAGCCTTCTTAAGGTCTGATCTTGCCACAAGATCAGGATCCTCCTCATCTGCGATCCACAGGAAGGATACAGCCTCCGACTTATCGGAATAACCGTTTATGAGCTTCTTTCTGTTCTGCTTTGTCTCATATGCACTTACAGGGAAAAGAGCAGCCTTGCCGTTCTTGAAACCGATGAGGATCTTACCCTTATAATCAGTAGTTACGTGCATGAAGACAACCTTCTCTCCCTCTTCCATCTCCAGTTCGCTGGAAAGGAAGGAACCGAAGTCATTTGACTTATGGTCCTGGAAATCATATGTCTTGGCCTTGTAGACATTACACCTGTCGGAGAAGAACAGGATCTCCGATCTGTTCTCGGCCTCTATATCCTGAACGATCTCATCACCGTCCTTGAGCTTAAGGTCCTCGGTCTTCTTGAGAACGTTCATGGTGACCTTCTTAAGGTAACCTTCCCTTGTGAGCATAAGGTGTACCCTGTAGTCCTGGATGATCTGTGCAGGCTCGAAGTGCTTGACTGTCTCGTGCATTACGAGCTCTGACCTTCTCTCCTGTCCATACTTCTTTGAAACATCAGCCAGGGCATCTGCGATCATCTTGTCGATCCTTCTGGGCTTGCTGAGGATATCCTCTATGTCGGCGATATCCTTTTCCAGCTTCTCCCTGTCTGCGATCCTGTTGATGATGTACTGCTTGTTGATATTACGCAGCTTGATCTCAGCCACATACTCAGCCTGGATCTTATCGATGCCGAAGCCCTTCATGAGGTTGGGGACTACGTCTTCTTCGAGTTCCGTATTCCTGATGATCTTTATGGCCTTGTCGATATCCAGGAGGATCTTCTCAAGACCTTCCAGGAGGTGGAGCCTGTCCTTCTTCTTGTTAAGGTCATATGTAAGCTCTCTGGAAAGGCATCCCCTTCTCCAGTTAAGCCATTCCTCGATGATCTCCCTTACGCCCAGTACCCTGGGATTACCATTTATAAGGATATTGAAGTTACAGGAGAATGTGTCCTGTAGCTTTGTGAAACGGAAGAGCTTTGTCATCAGGGCCTCGTGGTCGGTGCCCCTCTTGCAGTCGATGGTGATCTTAAGACCGTCCAGGTCCGTCTCATCCCTTATGTCATTGATCTCCTTAGCCTTGCCCTGCTTGACCACATCGGCGATATTGTCGATGATGGCATCGGAACTTGTGGAATAGGGGATCTCTGTGATCTCTATAAGGTTATTCTTCTTATCTACCGTATACTTGGATCTTACGACGATGGAACCCTTACCTGTCTCATAGATGGACTGCATCTGGTCCCTGTCATAGAGGATCTGGCCGCCGCCTGAAAAATCAGGTGCAGGCATATATTCCAGAAGGTCGCATTCCTTATCCTTGAGATATGCGATGGTGGCATCACATACTTCCTTCAGGTTAAAGGAACATATATTGGATGCCATACCTACGGCGATACCCTGGTTGGCATTTACAAGTACAGAGGGGAATGTTGCGGGGAGCAGTACCGGCTCCTTTAAAGTGCCGTCATAGTTGTCCACCATGTCAACGGCATCCTTGTCGATGCCCTTAAAGAGTTCCTCGCAGAGCTTTTCGAGCCTTACCTCCGTATATCTGGGAGCGGCACACTGCATGTCACGGGAATACTGCTTACCGAAGTTACCCTTTGAATCAACATAGGGATGAAGGAGTGCCCCGTTGCCCCTGGTAAGTCTTACCATGGTATCGTAGATAGCCTGGTCACCGTGGGGGTTGAGCTTCATGGTCTGTCCGACTACATTGGCGGACTTTGTCCTGTTTCCTGTCAGAAGGCCCATCTTATACATGGTGTAAAGGAGCTTTCTGTGGGAAGGCTTAAAGCCGTCGATCTCCGGGATAGCTCTCGATACGATAACGCTCATGGCATAGGGCATGTAGTTGATCTCCAGCATCTCCGTGATGGGCTGGTCTACAGGCTTCATGTCGGGAGCACTGTTATCTGTCAGTCTCGCCTTGAGTGAATTACTGTTTACTTCTGTATCTTTCTTTTTCCTTGGCATATTCCTAAACTCACTTCCGGGTTTCTATCATCCTACGTCCAGCATATCCAGATAGAGGTGTCCGTCCTGCTCGATATGCTGCTTTCTTCCCGCCAGATTGTCACCGAGGAGAAGGTCAAATATATCAGCCGTCTTCTTTGCATCCTCGGGGCAGACCTTGATAAGTCTTCTCGTCTTGGGGTTCATGGTGGTCTGCCACATCATCTCAGGTTCGTTCTCACCGAGACCCTTTGACCTCTGGATGGTAACGTTGGCATCCTCACCCAGCTTCTTCATGATGTCAGCCTTCTCCTTCTCATTGAAAGCGAAGAAGGTCTCATCCTCGTTCTTCTTGCCCTTCTTGTGGAGGGTGATCTCGAAAAGAGGAGACTCGGCTACATAGACAAAGCCCTTTTCGATAAGGGTGGGCATAAGGCGGTAGATCATGGCCAGGATAAGTGTCCTGATCTGGAAACCGTCCACGTCGGCATCGGTACAGATTATGATCTTGTTCCACCTGAGCATATCCAGGTTGAAGGCGCTCATATCCTTGCTGTGCTTGTTGCTGATCTCAACGCCGCATCCCAGTACCTTAACAAGGTCTGTGATGATCTCGCTCTTGAAGATTGTGGCATAGTCTGCCTTAAGGCAGTTCAGGATCTTACCTCTTACCGGCATAACGCCCTGGAATTCGGCATCCCTTCCCAGCTTAACGGAACCCAATGCGGAATCACCCTCTACGATATAGAGCTCTCTCCTGTCGGTGTCCTTGGATCTGCAGTCTACGAACTTCTTGATCCTGTTATTGATATCGATCTTACCCGTCAGCTGCTTTTTGATGTTGATCCTTGTCTTCTCGGCATTCTCACGGGATCTCTTGTTGATGAGGATCTGGTCCACAACCTTGTCACCCATGGCCTTGTTCTCGATGAACCAGACCTCCAGGTTCTTCCTGATGAGATCAGTCATAAAGTCCTGGACGAACTTATTGTTGATGGCCTTCTTCGTCTGGTTCTCATATGATGTCTGGGTGGAGAATGTGCTGGATATGAGGATAAGTGAATCCTGGACATCCTCGAATTTTATCTTTGCTTCATTGGACTTATACTTGTCCCTTGCCTTGATCTGCTTATCGATCTCAGCTACAAATGCATTCTTGACGGCCTTATCGGGAGATCCTCCGTGCTCCAGGGGGCTGGAGTTGTGGAAATACTCGATCTCGTTCACCGTATTATTGAAGCAGAATACGACCTCACCCTTGACGTTATATACGGGCCTGTCGTCGGCATCCTTACCCTTGCCCTCACCTTCAAACTTGTAAGGCTCGGTGATGCCCTTCATATCATTGAGTTCTGCACAGTATCCTGCGATACCATCGGGACACAGGAACGTCTCGTTTGTTCCTGTGATCTCGTCATTTAAGACAAACTCAACACCGCCGTTGACGATGGACTGCTTCTTTACGATATCCCGGAGCCTCTCAAAGGGGATGACAGTATCAGTAAATACTTCAGGATCGGCCTTCCATCTCTGGATGGTACCAGTCCTCTTAAATCTGTAGGGCTCCTTTCTGAGCTCGCCTACCACCTCACCCTTCCTGAAGGAAAGGTCATATCTTGTCTTGTCCCTGAAAACTGTTACTTCGAAGTATTCCGAAGCATACTGGGTGGCACAGGCACCAAGACCGTTAAGTCCCAGGGAGAATTCATAGTCTCCCCCGGCATTGTTGTCATATTTGGAACCGGCATAGAGCTCGCAGTAGACTAGCTCCCAGTTATATCTCTCTTCTTTGGTATTGTAATCAAGAGGGATACCGCGGCCGAAATCCTCCACCTGCAGTGATCCGTCTTTAAACCTTGATATTATTATCTGCTTTCCGTGACCTTCCCTCGCCTCATCGATGGAATTGGAAAGGATCTCGAAAAAAGAATGTATGCATCCCTCCAGATCATCTGATCCGAAGATTACCGCAGGACGTTTTCTTACTCTGTCAGCGCCCTTCAGCATGGAGATGCTGTCATTACCGTAATCTGACTTTCTGGCCATAATTACCCCCATATTTACTGTATACAACATAATATCATAACAATATATTGTGGAATCTCCAACAGTATAAATAGGGTTTTATTATAAATATTAGGGGAATCCGCGTCGATCCCCTGTTTTTTGCTCACCGGGTTGCCCCTATAGGGCAACAGTTTGTGTAATTCACCTTTGTTTTGCTCACCAGGTTGCCCCTGTAGGGCAACAGTTTGGGTAATTCACCTTTGTTTTGCTCACCGGGTTGCCCCTATAGGGCAACAGTTTGGGTAATTCACCTTTGTTTTGCTCACCGGGTTGCCCCTATAGGGCAAGTGTTTGAGCAATCTTCGTGAATAAGAAAGGGCTGTGATGAACTCACAGCCCTCTTTTGCTTTAACTTCTGTAACTTCCGTTGATCTTGACGTAGTCGTAGGAGAAATCACAGGTGAACATCCTGTCTCCGAAGTCCCCTTCATGGAGCATTATCTTAACGTTTATATCGTGCTCATGGAGGATCTTATCTGCAACTTCCTCATCAAAAGGAAGAGCACATCCGTCCCGGTATACGGGAAGGTCTCCCAGATCGATATCGATCTTATAGGGATCGAACTTCGCTCCTGAGTAACCTACGGCAGTCATTATCCTTCCGCAGTTGGCATCCATTCCGAAGAAAGCCGTCTTACAAAGGGGCGATCTTGCAACAGATGTAACGATGAGCTTGGCATCTTCAGGGGTTGCAGCGCCTGTCACCTCGATCTCGATGAGCTTTGTAGCGCCCTCACCGTCGGATGCAAGCATCCTGGCGATATCCAGGGAGAGATTCGTAAGTGCTTCAGAGAAGATCTCTGCATCCTCTGATTCCTCTTCGATCTTCTGTCCTGACTGTCCGTTGGACATGATGACCACCATATCGCATACAGATGTATCGCCGTCAACGCTGACCCTGTTAAAGGTATGGGATACGGCACCCTTCAGCATCTTCTGAAGAAGGTCCTTATCTATTTCAGCATCTGTCGTAAAGATACCGATCATGGTGGCAAGGTTGGGATGGATCATTCCGGATCCCTTGGCCATACCTGCGATCCTTACTTCTGATCCGTCAGCAAGGGTCAGGACAGCAGATACCTCCTTGGGAACTGTATCTGTCGTCATCATGGCATATTCAGCAAGATGGGCTGTCTCCTCTTCTGCGGAAAGGCCGTTTACCAGATCCGGGATCTTGGAAACGATCTTATCCACGGGAAGACGGTCACCTATAACGCCTGTGGAAGCAGTCATGATCTCATCAGAAGTGCAGCCTAATCCCTCCGCTACCTTTGAAGCGATGGTGTCGGCGTCGGATCTTCCCACAGCTCCAACACAGGCATTTGCGTTTTTACTGTTTACGATGATACCCCTGGCCTTTTTTCCTGAACTTATCTTTTCGATGGTCCTTTCAAGGGAATGGCCCTTAACGAGGTTGGAAGTATATACTCCTGCAATAGATGCAGGTACGTCTGATACTACCAGAGCCACATCCAGATAGCTGGACTTGGGGTCATCCTTATTGATATTGGCGGAATCTCCGCACTTCATCCCTGCCGATACGCCGTTGGCCTTAAAGCCCTTAGGCATTGTTATAAAAGATTCGTTTTCCATTTCAGATACTTCTTTCATTAATGGTGGAAGAGCCTGATGCCGGTGAAGGCCATAGCCATTCCATATTTATTACATGTCATGATGACATGATCATCCCTGATGGATCCGCCGGGCTCAGCGATATACTTAACGCCGCTCTTCTTTGCTCTTTCGATGTTGTCACCGAAGGGGAAGAATGCATCGGAACCAAGGGAAACATTGTCGTTCTTCTTGAGCCACTCCTTCTTCTCTTCCTCGGTAAGTACTTCAGGCTTTACCTTGAAGAGTTCCTGCCATCTGCCCTCTGCGAGTACATCGTCGTGCTCGTCGGAGATGTATACGTCGATGGTGTTGTCCCTGTCAGGTCTTCTGATACCGTCTACGAACTGAAGTCCCATGACCTTGGGATGCTGGCGGAGCCACCAGATATCAGCCTTGTTTCCTGCAAGCCTTGTGCAGTGGATCCTGGACTGCTGTCCGGCACCGATACCGATAGCCTGGCCGTCCTTTACGTAGCAGACGGAGTTGGACTGTGTGTACTTAAGAGTGATAAGGGAGATAAGAAGGTCGATCTTCTTGTCCTCGGGGATCTCCTTGTTATCGGTAACGATATTCTCGAAAAGGCCCTCGTTGATATCAAGCTCGTTTCTTCCCTGCTCAAAGGAAACACCGTAGACCTGCTTTGTCTCAATGGGTGCGGGAACATAGTTCTCGTCGATCTTTATAACGTTATATGTGCCCTTTCTCTTTGTCTTCAAGATCTCAAGAGCCTCATCTGTGTAACCTGGAGCGATGATTCCGTCAGAGACCTCCCTTGCCAGCATGGTAGCCGTGATGGCATCACATGTATCGGAAAGCGCCACGAAGTCACCGTATGAGCTCATCCTGTCAGCGCCTCTTGCCCTTGCATAAGCACATGCGATAGGTGAAAGCTCACCGAGATCGTCTACAAAGTAGATCTTAGCCTCTGTCTCAGAAAGGGGCTTACCTACTGCAGCACCTGCAGGAGATACGTGCTTAAAGGAAGTTGCGGACGGAAGTCCCGTAGCCTTCTTGAGCTCCTTTACAAGCTGCCAGCCGTTGAAGGCATCGAGAAGGTTGATATAGCCGGGCTTTCCGTTAAGTACTTCGATGGGAAGCTCGGAGCCGTCGGCCATATAGATCCTGGAAGGCTTCTGATTGGGATTACATCCGTATTTTAACTGCATTTCGTTTGACATCTTATGTCTCCTTCTATAATTACTTATTCTTATTGATTATCCTTGTATCAGCCTCGCCTGTAGCGATATCGATATATCTAACGAAAAGTGATACCTTGTTGTCTTCATTGAGGTTATCCCAGAGCTTGGATGTAAACTCGTCTATATCATCGGGAACCGTGATCTTCTCAGGCTCTCCCTCAAAGCTGGGAAGCGGATTTCCGTCGCCCATATATGTGTGGATGAACCTTCCGTATCCTGCAAGGGGATCTGTGTAAGTGAAGGTATATCTCTGGCATGAGGAAGGATCTCCGTCTGCAGACTTCAGGATGGACATGGCATAGTTGTATGTTCCGTTCTCAACATGCATGATGCCTGAGATCCTGGGAGTATAGTTGGGAGCGTCGTCCTCAAACTCTCTTGTACGCAGAGCCATCTCAAAGGTCTGCTGCTTGTCCATGAGCTCATAGATGGTATCTGTCTGGTCACCGTTTGTAACAATGGTCTTGTTGCCCAGTACTCTTACGGGTGAATAGATGATGAGATGGGGATCTGTAAGGAGAGAAGGATCAAAAGCCTCTGTCCTGATGCCGTCTCCGTCCTCTACAAAGACCCTGTTCCTGGAATTGACGCTCCTGCCCATGATGAAATAAGCAGTAACTGCCTTCTTTCCGTCGGGGGACTTACCGATGATGATGCCTCTTCCGGGATAGGGATTGCTGTTTAAGAGTTCATAGATATCGTATGTCTTCATATTATTTCTCCTCCTGATCTTTTACATATGCAATATTGTTTTCGATAACTACCTTACCGTCTGCGATGAGCCTTATGGCCCTGGGAAGGATCACCTGCTCGCACTCCTTCATGATCCTCTTCTGGAGCACCTCCGGAGTGTCGTCCCACTGAACGTCCACTGCCTTCTGAAGGATGATAGGTCCCTCATCATAGTTTTCGTTTACGAAGTGGACCGTGGCACCGGACACCTTTACTCCCCTTTTGAGAACAGCCTCATGGGGCTTTATCCCGTACATTCCCGCACCGCAGAAAGCAGGGATCAGCGCAGGGTGTATATTGATGATCCTGTTGGAATACTCCCTGACTGTCTGTGCTCCCAGAAGGGAAAGATATCCTGCCAGTACGATAAGCTCAGCTCCGGAAGCTTTCACCTCAGACAGCACTGTCTTATCCCACTCTTCCCTGGAAGGGAAATCCTTTACGGAAAGGACTTTTGAAGGGATTCCGTTATCAGCAGCCCTCTGAAGGGCATATGCTCCGCTGTTGGATGCCACCACCAGGGAGATCTCGACTCCGCTGAGGTAACCGCTCTTTATATTATCGATGATGGCCTGAAGGTTGGTACCTCCGCCCGATACAAAAACTGCTATCTTCATCTGTCTGCTCCGGATCAGTTATATGTTACGTTGTGTACATTGTCGCACTTGGGACAGGGCTTGCCTGCGATATAGTTGCCGTCGAAGCATGCAGAACATGTTCCGCAGTGGATGGTGGGGAGTGCTTCCTTAAGGGACTTAAGGGAGATGTATCCCAGAGAGTCAGCGCCGATCATGTCACGGATCTCATCAACTGTCATGGTGGTAGCAGGAAGGTCTGCATTTGTGGAAGCGTTTACTCCGTAGCAGCAGGGGAACTTTACCTCAGGGGAAGCAAGTCTTACATGTACTTCCTTAGCGCCGTTGTCCTTAAGGAAACGGATGATGTGCTTTGTGGTGGTTCCTCTTACAAGGGAGTCGTCAACGATGGCGATCCTCTTGTCCTTTACCTGTGTCTTAAGGACAGCGAACTTCATCCTTACTGCCAGTTCTCTCTGCTCCTGTGTACTCTTGATGAATGTCCTTCCTACATATCTGTTCTTGAGAAGTCCCATTCCGAAGGGAACGCCAAGGCCGTCAGCAAATCCAAGGGCAGCTGCATTACCTGAATCGGGAGCTCCGATGACCAGGTCGCACTCACAGGGATGTTCCTTGGCCAGAGCCTGGCCTGTCTTATATCTGGAATCAAAGATGCTCATCTCGTCGATGACGCTGTCAGGTCTAGCAACGTATACATACTCGAAGATGCAGACATTGCCGTCCTTTACCCTCTGGGCTGAATCCTTGGAATCGTCGAAATAAAGTGAATTGATGCCGTCCTTGGAGATGGAGATGATCTCACCGGGCTCGATATCCCTGATAAGCTCTGCATCAAGGGCATCAAATGCGCAGTTCTCGGATGAGAGCATATAAGTGTCACCCTTCTTACCCAGGACAAGAGGTCTCATTCCGTAAGGATCCCTTACACCGATGAGCTTGTCTTCTGTCATGAGGACAAAGGAATAAACGCCCTTTATGTTCTTCATGGTCTCAAGGAGAGCATGCTCGCAGTCCTCTGTACCGATCCTGTTCCTGGAGAAAAGTGAAAGGATGATCTCTGAATCTGTATTTGTCTGGAAGATGGCACCCATGTTCTTAAGGTCGTCACGGATCTCATCATCGTTAAGGATGGAGGAATCGGAACTGAGTGCGATGTTTCCTACTCTGGACTTGATGAGGATGGGCTGGATGCCGTCGCTTCCTATTACCTTGTCAGCTCCCCTTGCATGTCCGATGGCGCAGTCACCGCCGAGAGCGGAAAGTGTCACGTCATCAAAGATATCAGCAACCATACCGGGCTGCTTGTGGACCATGAAAGTACCGTTATTGTTTACAGCGATACCTGCAGATTCCTGACCTCTGTGCTGAAGTGAGAAGATTCCGTAGTAGACAGTCTTTGCGATGTCCACCTGCTGGTTTGATGTGTTGATTGCTCCGAAAAGTCCGCTCATATTATGCCTCCATACCATTTATCTTTGCCTGAAGCCTGTTGTCTCTTTCCCCTACAGACTCAGCAAGTTCCTTTTTATAGCTGACGAGCTTGTCATAAAGCTCACCGTCTGATACCGCAAGGATCTGGCAGGCAAGTATAGCCGCATTGGATCCTCCGTCGATGGCTACAGTTGCCACAGGTATACCCGTGGGCATCTGGACCGTAGCATAAAGGGCATCCACACCGTTCAGTGCTCCACCCTTGCAGGGAACGCCGATAACGGGAAGCGCCGTATTGGATGCGATGACTCCCGCAAGATGTGCAGCAAGGCCTGCTGCTGCGATGATCACCTTAAATCCGGCATCCTTTGCTCCCTTGGAAAGCTCTGCTGCCCTTTCAGGTGTCCTGTGGGCCGATGCTACATGTGCCTCGAAACCGACTCCGAACTTCTTCAGGAGCTTAAAGCATCCCTCCATTACGGGGAAATCCGAATCGGAACCCATGATGACCAGTACTTTTGATTCTCCCATTTTTTATCCTCCTCTACTCGTCTTCCTGTGACCAGTTAAGTTTATCCATAACGCGGTAATAGTCTTCCGTTCCCCACTCGTAAGGCTCGGGACAGTAATCGTTTCCGGGTCTCGTGGAAGTCTGGGAAAACGGAATAACGTTAAGATTATACTGTTCGCAATATGTATTTGTCTCATCCATTACGAACTCGCACTGAACGATACAGCTGTCCGGATCCGAAAGGCCGGTATTTCCGCCGAAGCAGAAATTGGACAGGCAATAGATTATATACTTGCCGTTGTACATTTCAATAGGCTGGAGCCTGTGGGGATGTGTACCCACCACGATATCAGCTCCGTAATCTATGAGGTCGTGGGCGCATGTAACCTGGGAATCCCTGGGCTCATAATCCCTTTCTATGCCCCAGTGGGCTGAGACGATGATTATGTTGCAGCCCTCTTCCCTGAGCTGGTCGATGAGAGGATAAGCCGTGGAAGCAGTATCTCCGGACACCATATCGATGCCGCACATGCCGATCCTTATGCCCCTGATCTCAGCTATTGCCACAGATTCCTGGTTGCTCCAGAGGATACCTGCATCATCCATTGCCGCCTGGGTATCAAGAAGTCCCTGCTCGTAGTAGTCATAGCTGTGGTTATTTGCAAGGTTTACCGCCTCGATGCTGCCACCGGTGAGCATCTCGATATATTCCGGAGGACCTGAGAAAACAAATTCCTTGATGAGATGGGAGGTCTCCTCGGTGATGGTCCCCTCAAAATTAGCAAGGGTCATATCATCTTCGGAAAGATAAGGGACTGCATTCTGGAAGCAGTAATCAAGTCCCTCCTCCTCTACAACTGCGTCAAAGGATCCCGTGGTACCGCTCCAGGCAAGGGCATCTGCCAGGGTACAGTCACCTATAAAGCTGATATTTATCCTCTCGGGAGCCGGTGTCGGCGTGGGAGTGGGTGTCGATGTAGGAGTGGGAGTAAGGGGCTGCGAGGTCTCAGATGCATCGATAGTAGCATTGGGAGTAAGTGCGGTGTCTTCGGGAACAGTTTCTGATTGTGCGAAAACGCATCCGGCAAAGACCGGAATCGCAAGGGTGATAAGAGCTGTTACCGCCAACCTTTTCAAGAGCCGCACCTCAACAAAAAAATACGGGACAATTATAGCAAAAATCGTCCCGCAAAAAAAGTAATATTATATTTATAATTATCAGACAGCCGTCAGCCTTCCTCCTCCAGTGTTATGGGCTGCTCCAGCAAAAGCTGTCTTACAAAAAGCCCTGAGGTGGAGATAAACGCATCCGGCCAGTGTCCCTGAAGCTTCTCCTCCGGTGTCAGTATAGTGGATACATACTTGAGGGCATTCGATGACTCGGTCACCGATCCTCCTATGGACCAGTTACACCAGCTGATATTATTCTCGTCAAAGAATTCCATCCACTCCAGTGTGGATTCCTCATAAACACCGCCGTTTCCGGAATCCTGGGAAGTTCCCCACTCAGTACAGAAGATGGGAAGTCCCATATCGAGGGCACTCTGTACCCTGTCCCTGAACTCCTGTCCGTGGGATCCTGCATAGAAATGATATGCATACATGAGATTCTCGCCCGGGATGGGATCCTGGGCAGCTATATCGACATCCTGGCTCCAGGTGGAAGTGCCTACGATGATGATATTATCGGGATCATTGGCTCTGATGGCATCGATCACATCGACGGCATATTCCTTGATGCAGTTCCAGTCGACGGGGGATGAAGTATCATCAAATCTCGTTCCGTTGGGCTCGTTGCAGATCTCGTAGATAACATTAGGGTACTCTCCGTAGAGAGCTGAGATCCTGGAGAAGAAATCCAGGGCAAGATCCTTGTATTCATTGGGGTCTCCGTCATAGAGGATATGCCAGTCGATGATGACATATACACCCTGGTCGATACAGAGATCCATGTATTCACAGGCCTGGTCAAAATACTTGTCAGGGTTCTGGGAATATCCGTCAGAATTGCCTTCCGTATACATGGCAAGCCTTATAACGTCACATCCCCAGTCTTCAGCAAGTGTCTGGACCGTGTCGGGATTGACGAAATCCACCATGCCGTTAAGTCCGTAGGTACTCATTCCCTTGAGCTGGATAGGCTCACCGAACTCGTTCACCAGGGTGGTACCTGAAACTGAGAGCTGACCGTTATTATCCACGATCCTCTCTGTGACGACAGCAGTGCTGTTGGGGCCTACCACTATTTCGGTGGGAGTCGGAGCAGATGATTCCGTAGTCTCCGACGGAGCCTCTGATTCGATCACTATCGTAGTGGGGGTTGTATCAGACGGTAATGTCTCTTCAGGAAGCTTTTTGGAGCATGACGCAAGGAGCATCGAGAATACTAAAACAGCGGAAATCAGGAGAATTTTACGATTTTTCATATAGGGGGCCACTCCTTCTTTTTTTCTGACAATGAAAGTGTATAATATGACTTAGAGTTATTCAATCTTGTTCACAAACAAGTCATAAATTATTAACAAATTTAGGATATCAATCGCTTTATAATGTTAGTAAGGAATAACATAAAAGGGTTTGATAAGGAGAACAACAATGGCTAGAATAGACAGCTTAAAAGCTAAGATCGCAAAGCTTGCCAGCAAGGGTAAACTTGATGGTCTAATTAAGTTGTCAATGGATGCTGACGACGCAGTAAGGACCGAAGTTGCTATTGCAATGGGCAGCATCAGGACATATGAGGCCGGCATGGCACTTATTCCCCTTCTTCGTGACTCCTCCCCTATGGTCAGGGCCGCTGCAGCTACTTCTGCTGCTGATATCCAGGCTAAGCACTGTGAGGAGTACGTTAAGAAACTTGCCTTCGCCGATTCCGATCCTGAGGTCCGCAACATCGCCAAGGCAGCATTCGACAGACTTAAGACAAATGTAGTCTGATCATATATATAAAAGCCGTATCATTAGGCCGCCCTTTTTGTGGCGGTCTTTTTATTGTTTGACAAAAGCCCGATAACGCAAATATCATTTATATATGGCAAAGATACTCATAGTTGAAGACGATGAAGATATAGGAGATATCCTCTGCAGCGAGATGGCCAAGGAAGGATATGAGATCCTCCGGGCCTATTCAGGTACGGAGGGCCGGAGTCTGCTGGGGAAAGACCCCGATCTTATCCTCATGGACCTTATGCTCCCGGGCATGAGCGGCGAAGAGCTCCTCACCCACATTACCGACAATACTCCCGTCATCGCCATCAGCGCCAGATCCTCCATAGAAGACAAGACAGACCTTCTGGAAAGAGGCTGTACTGACTACATAACCAAACCCTTTGATATCAGGGAAGTCAAGGCAAGAGCCGCCGTAGCGCTCAGGAACTCCTCCAAGAAAGACAGGAAGGGCAGGTTATCCGTATCAGGCATCGATATGGATACGGACAGCCATACAGTTTCCATAGACGGCTCTCCCCTTCACCTTACCAGGACCGAGTATGCCATCCTGAAATATCTCATGACCAATTCAGGCAGGGTCATATCCAAGGCCGAACTTCTTGAGCTCATCAGTAAGGACACCCCCGACTGCACTGACGAGAGCACTTTAAAGGTTCACGTCAGTAACCTGAGAAAGAAGATAAAGACCGCTCTGGGAAGCGATCCCATCGAAGCTGTCTGGGGCATCGGATTTAAGTTCAACTGAATCTTACCTTTTTCTTAACTTATCAGGACCGGCTCCATGATATATGCTGAAAACATGGAGGTATGGTCATGGAAAAAATACTTACCACAGAAAAGCTATGTAAGGACTACGGAAAGAACAGGATCCTGAAAGATATATCTCTTGAGATCCCCAAAGGTTCCATCTTCGGACTTATCGGCAGGAACGGAGCCGGTAAGACTACTTTCATGAGGACCATCACCGGGCTTCAGCAGCCCTCATCAGGAACATATACCCTGAGCGGCGTAAAGAATACCGATCCTAAGATCTCCAGGGTCAGGAGAAGGATGGGTGCCCTGGTCGAATCTCCCGGAGTATTCAGAAATCTCACCGCTTACGACAATGTAAAGCTTCAGTATATAAACCTGGGTCTTCCCTCCTACGACTCCATCCCGGATCTTCTCAAGCTGGTATGTCTTGACGATACGGGCAAAAAGCCTGCCGGTAAGTTCTCCCTGGGCATGAAGCAGCGCCTGGGCATCGCCATCGCCATGGCAGGAGACCCGGACATCCTTGTACTGGATGAACCCATAAACGGACTGGACCCTCAGGGAATAATAGAGATAAGAGAGATGCTCCTCAACATCAACAGGAGTAAGGGAACAACGATATTGATCTCCAGCCATATCCTGGACGAGCTGGGAAAGATCGCAACAGATTACGCATTCATCGACAACGGAAAGATCCTCCAGAGTATTTCTGCCGATGAACTGTCCAGGAGGACGAGAAAGGCGGCACGTGTAACAGTAAGCGATACCCCCGCCATGTGCCGCGTTCTCGACAACCTCAGCTTCGAATACGAAGTAGGATCTGATGACTCCATCGACGTCTTCACTGACATAAACGTGACAAAGCTGGTCATGGCAGCAGCCAAGCAAGACGTGGAGATCATAAAGATCATGGAGAACGATGAATCACTGGAGAGTTATTTCATAAATCTCATAGGAGATGGGGAGACTATAAGATGATCCGTGTACTGAAGTCAGTCTTATTCAGGATAAAAAGCCGTCCCTTCATATCGGGTGCTCTTTTACTGCTCCCTTTTTTCATCCCTTTCCTTATCATGATAAATACACATATCCAGATAAAGAACGAAATGCTGGTTATCGGAGGAAAGCTGGACCCCCGGGAGGATTACTCCTTCCTTATATACCTCATAGCTGCCTTCACAGTTCTTCTATTAGACAGCGACCTGAGGCAGGGCGGTGTGAGAAACAAGGTGACATCAGGCACCAGAAGGCATCACATCTATCTTGGAAACCTTCTTGTATCCTGTGTCTATGCTGCCTTTTCCAGCTGTATGTATTTCCTGTCATGGAAGGTGTTTTTCCTTATTACCGGCGATACGGGCAGAAAGGAATATTACTCCCCAGATCCCCGGAGCTGTCTGATCATACTTTTGTGGACACTTGCCTTTTCGTGCATCTTTGTACTGATCGAACACTATTTTTCCTACAGGATCTTCTCCGCATTCCTGTGCTTTATCATGCTCATCGCGGTCAACTGCGTTGGCGATTTTACATATGACAGATTATACGAACCATATAAGGAGCATGTAGTCGATGAGATCACCGGGGAGGATTACTACGAACTTAATCCCAAATATGTCACGGGAACAAAGAGAAAGATCTACACTCTCATTGAAAGGAATGTCCCCCAGAGCGCGATCCTGGAAAGACCGGGGAAAAGACTCATAAAGGAACAGTCGATCACCACTTTGGGACTTATGTTCATTACCACCGCAACAGGTGTCATCACATTCAGAAGAAAGGATCTTGAATGATATGAGAAAGATAATATCAGGATTATTCTTCAGAGCTGTCAGGAGCATAGAGTTCTGGCTCATATTCGCGGTAGCAGGCCTTTATCTCTTCTTCTTTTACAGGAACAACAAAGATGCCCTTTTCTCATATGATGAAAGGATCTATTCAGACTTAAGGATCCTGGTCACAGTCATGCCCCTTCTTCTGATAACGATATTTACGACCATCTTCTTCGGGCGGCTCTTTTCAGATCACACCATAAGGAACCTCATCGCATCAGGTCATTCAAAGAAGACCACCTATATTACCTCTGCCCTCTTTTCGGTGATAACGACCACCCTTCTTGATACAGCAGTCATAACCCCCATCATCGTATGCATGAAGATCACCAAATGGGAAAACAGGATAGGCTGGCCCACCATCATATGCATCCTGGCGACTTCCTATCTTATCCATCTCGTCTTTACCATGATGATCCTTATGATCATCTATCTAACAGGGAAGCAGATCATTACCCTGGTGGCAGGAATGCTCATATTCGCCGCGATCATAGGAGGCGTCAGTGCAGCTCCTCTTTATGCCCTGATGCAGCCTGAAAGGATGATAGAAGCGTCTCTTATAAGTAAATACAGGGATCTTCATCCTGACAGCGAGATAACCATGGACTGGGAGATCGACCTGACAGATATGGAAGACAACATCACAGTATATGAAAACGGCGAAGTTATGGACATGTCGAAGATCTCAAGACCCAATCCCCGCCACATAACGGGAATGAAAAGACATATTCTCAAAGCCATCCTTCTTTATAATCCTGCTCCCTCCATCATGATGGAACTTGCCTATCCACCTAAGGACCTGTACGAACAGGGTGCCTACAGGATCTTCTTCATATCAGAGGGCGTCTGGGCGCTTATATTCGCTGCAGCAGGAACGATCCTCTTCAACAGGAAGGAACTGAACTGATATAATCATTATATGCTCTATATAATAATCGCGGTCCTTCTGGTGGTCATCACAGCTCTTGTCATCAAGGTCTTTCTTCTCAAGAAAGGCTATGGCGAGCTGACCGATGATCTGGAGGAACAGGTCCGGGGAGAGACAAATGTCCCCGTCACCCTCACTACTAAGGATAAGGACGCCAGAGCCTGTGCAGATACCATTAACAGGGAACTTCAAAAGCTCAGGGATGAGCGGATGATCTATGAGCAGGGCAACAGAAAGATAAAGGATGCCGTCACCGGTATTTCCCACGACCTGAGGACTCCCCTCACCGCCATCAACTCCTACCTTGATCTGATCGATACAGAGGAAGACGAACAGAAGAAAAAGGTATATCTGGAACGCATAAAGAACAGGACAGATGTCCTCTCTTCCCTTACGGACGAGCTCTTCAGATATACGACTTCAACAGACCGCGTGGAAAAGCACGAGTCACCCAAAGTCGAAAAGACCGATATAAAGCGTGTACTGGAGGAATGTCTCCTTTCCTTCTATGCAGCCTTCAAGGAAAGAGACATAGAGCCTGAGATCGATATGCCGGAAGAACCTGTCTATGTCTTATGCGAAAAGCGTTCTGCAGACAGGATACTGGAAAACCTCATAAACAATGCACTTAAATATTCCGCAGGAGATCTTAAGGTCACAATGGACAAAGACGGAAGGACCATCTTCAGGAACTGTGCCCCTGAGCTGACACCTGTCTCTGTCTCCAAGCTCTTTGATAAGTACTACACCGTTAACGAAGCCGAGGGGTCCACAGGACTTGGGTTTTCCATAGCCCGGGAGCTTATGGAAAAGAACGGCGGCTCCATCGAAGCTGCGATCTCAGGGACTGATCTGATCATCACACTCACCTTCATAAAAGAAAGATAAAGACTAAACATTACCCCAACTCTGCCTCACATCAACATATTGCATTTTTTCTCCAAAGGTGTAAAATTACACTATAAAGGAAATAGGGGAAATAGTATGGAACGCAAACACAACAAAAGTGCCGGAAAGGTAATCCTCATTATGCTGCTGATACTGCTCTTATGTTTTATAGGATCAGCTGTTATCTCACTGATCCCCCACAACACTAAGCTCAAGTCACTTTACGTCCTGGATTCAAAGCCCGCGGAGTTTAAGTATCTTTCACTGAAAGCTTACGAAGATGACGATCATGCGTATCACTATTATGCCTATAGGGGCACAGGCAAGATTTATATAGATTCTGATACTGATCTGGCTTCCATCCTGGATGATAATGATTCGGTCTCCTCAGACAGCCTGGGACCCCAGAGCCTTAAACTTAAGCTGACAGGCATCAGATACTTTACCGAGGATATGATGGGGGTCTTCGTTAAATACCCCGTATTAGTCTATGAATACCGTGCGTAAGATCATCATTACAGTAATAGTTTCCTGTATCGCACTTGCCGGCTTCGCCTCCATGATGGTCTGTACTGCTGTTGCCTTTGCAACTGTCGGATCAGTTGCGGAGATCGTGGAAGGAGTATTCTTGGGGATCTATCTCATTGTCGTTCTGGCAGGTATCATCCTCTTCATCATCGACAGGAAAAGAGCAAAAAAGGGAAAAAGGCCCCCTAAAGACTTCTTTACCCTCTGGTTCGTCTCTTCCATTTCCTGGGCAGCAGTCCCGCTCCTTTTATATCTGGCCGCGATCTACTACTATAATGTTGTCGGCGGAGAGATCTTCCCCTGATCAGGAGGATCCTCCCCCAATTAATCCTTAATAAGCCGCCCTCCGGGAGGATCTTTAGCTTTCCGCATAAAAAACTCATAAAAACTCTTTTTTTGCGGAAGAATGTGCGGATCCTCATGATCTTCCGCAAAAAATCCTCTTTTGTGCGGAAAAAATGCGGATTAAAAACGCCCCGGATATCCGGGGCGCTGATCATCATTCTTCCAGGTGGCCTTTGGCCTTTATAACATCTATGACCTGATCCACATACTTCTCACAGATCTCTTCAGTTCCGGCTTCCACCATTACTCTTATGAGAGGCTCGGTGCCGCTCTCCCTGACCAGGATCCTTCCGCTGTCTCCCAGAGCCTTCTCAACTTCAGCTACTGCTGCTTTGACATCGGGATCGTTCTGGGCATCAGGCTTACTCTTTACCCTGACATTCTTGAGGACCTGGGGATAGAACACGACAGGAGCTGCCAGTTCGCTCATAGGCTTCTCCTTCGCAAGCATTACCTCCATGAGCTTTAAGGATGTAAGGATACCGTCACCTGTGGTGGCATATTTACTGAAGATGATATGACCTGACTGCTCACCGCCTAAACGGTTGCCAGTCTGGACCATATTCTCATAAACATACTTATCTCCAACCTTGGTCTTATCGTATTCGATGCCGATCTTGTCCAGAGCCTTGTAAAGGCCGAAGTTGGACATGACCGTTGTGACCACCTTATTGTTGATGAGCTTTCCTCTCTCCTTCATATACTTTCCGTATATATAGATGATGTGGTCACCAGTGATGATATTTCCCTTCTCGTCCACACCCAGGCATCTGTCGGCATCGCCGTCATAGGCAAAGCCCACATCAAGTCCCTTATCAACTACGAACTTCTGAAGATGCTCGATATGGGTGCTTCCGCAGTCGGTGTTGATGTTGCATCCGTCGGGCTCGTTATTGATGACATAAGTCTTGGCACCAAGTGCATCAAAGACTGCCTTGGCAATGGACCAGGATGCACCATTGGCGCAGTCGATGCCAACCTTCTTATCCTTGAAGCTGTACTTACTCATGGAGATGAGATAACCGATATAGCGGTTCCTTCCTGCCACATAGTCTACAGTCCTTCCGATCATATCCCTTTCAGCAAGAGGTACTTCGATCTTTCCGTCGATAAAGTCTTCGACCATGGAGATGGTCTCTTCGTCCATCTTCTCACCGTTGCTGTTGAGGAGCTTGATGCCGTTGTCGTAATAGGGATTATGTGAAGCGGAGATCATGATACCGCAGTCAAAATCGTCAACCCTTGCGATATAGGAAACTGAAGGCGTGGTGGTAACGTGCATGATATAAGCATCGGCGCCTGAAGCCATAAGGCCGGTACAGAGCGCATACTCGAACATATAGCTGGATCTTCTCGTATCCTTTCCGATGACTACCTTTGCCTTCTTATCAAGTCTTGCGCCGTAGTACCAGCCGAGGAAACGGCCGATCTTTATGGCATGCTCAAAATCAAGATTCTTATTGGCCTCGCCGCGGAAGCCGTCTGTTCCGAAATATTTACCCATTCTCTTTCCTTCCTGTCCGGTCAATCGTGTTTAGTTACTATCTCACCGCTGTTCTTGTAGATGCTGTTCTCGGGGACTACGCCTCTTACACAGGAAGTGGGATAGATATTACTGCACCTGCCGACTACCGTTCCGGGGTTTAATACGCTGTTACAGCCGACCTCGACATTATCGCCCAGCATCGCACCGAACTTCTTTATTCCCGTCTCGATATCAGAAGCTCCGTCATGAACGACAACGAGCTTCTTGTCTGATCTTACATTGGAGGTGATGGAACCTGCACCCATATGGGAACGGTATCCCAGGATGCTGTCGCCTACATAATTGTAATGGGGAGTCTGTACATTATCGAAAAGGATAACATTCTTGAGTTCACAGGAGTTGCCGACTACACAGTTGGCACCCACCAGGGCAGATCCCCTGATAAAGGCACAGTGCCTGACCTCTGTCTCGGGACCGATGATACAGGGAGCACCAAGATATGCGGAACTGAAGACCTTTGCAGTCTTGTGGACCCATACATTCTCCGACACTTCCTCATAATCCTCTCCAAGAGCAGGACCTAAGGAAAGGATGAGATCCTTTATTCCCTTCAAAGCCTCCCAGGGATATGTAAACCCTGAAAGATATTCCCCCGCAAGGGTATGCTCAAGATCGTAAAGATCCTTGATCGTATACATGATGACCTCCATACCGGCCTTCCTCCGCGAAAAGAAAGACCATTCCCCATAAGATGCCTTCAAAGACTCTGAACATAAAAAAACAGAGTGTCTGAAAACACCCATTGATTTTAAACTTTATGGGATATTAAGTCAATTTTCGGAGGGTTCGCTCTGGGCGTAGACCGTAACGGAAATAGTCTCGGGAACCTGCTGCTCGACTCTGAAATAAGTCTTTTTATCGGCAGATCCCACCACGATGGGAAGCTCCACGACACCGGGATCCGTGACAGCGGAATAGTCGATGGTGGCGGAAACATCGGAAGCCGAAAGTGAATCAACGGTATTCTTTCGTCCGACGATGGTAACCTCAACAGTCTCGATGGGGTAGGAAACCTCCATATTCTCGGGAGCCATGGTCGTATTATATGAGATAGGTACTGTAATGACCTTGCTCACTACGGGGTTATTGTTGACCTGGATATACATCCAGAGGACTGTAGACATAAAGAGTGCAACGATCATCATGGCGATCCTCTGGAAGATCTCACGGCCGCTCTTGACCTTGGTCCTCTTCTCTGCAGCCTTTGTCTTGATCTCGATCTTAGAGATCTTCTCGCCTTCAGTCTCAGTTACAGGATGGCTTATGGCAGAAGCGGAAACAGGCCTGACCTTCTTCTCGGAAGAGGATCTGAAGATCTTATTGAAGAAACCCTTCTTTGTATTCTCGCCTTCTGTAACACCAAGAAGATAGGAAAGATTTGCCTCGAGCTCTGTCTTATCCTTCATCTCATAGAGCCTGCCGTTAACTGCAAGGGAGGTCTGTCCCCTCTCCTCTGAGACGACGATGACGACAGTATCACCCATCTCACTGGCACCTACGGCAGCCCTGTGCCTTGTTCCTGTACGTGAAAGCTCATGCATGGTAACTGAAAGAGGCACGTGGCATCTGGCAGCGATGATCCTGCCGTTCCTGATAAGGAGGCCTCCGTCGTGCATGGGAGAACCTTTATAGAATATAGACTGAAGCACTGAACTTGATACGGTGGAATCAAACTGGACAACGTTTTCCTGGGTAAGGAGCTCGTCCAGCTTTGTATTTCTCTCCACAAGGATAAGTGCTCCGGTATTTGTGGCGGACATCTCTGCACAGGCATTGCAGATCTCCTTTATGAAAAGAGAGACATCAGAAGGGTTCTCTACTTCAGTGGAGAAGAAAAATCCCTTGAAAGAGTTGAAGGAGCGGAGTCCCACGGTCTCAAGTACCCTTCGGAGCTCAGGCTGGAAGAGCACTATGAACAGGATGGCCAGTACGTAGAGGAGCTTATTAAATATGAAGCCCACCATCTCCAGTCCGAAAAGACCGCAGATAAGGACCACAAGCAGGATAAGAACGATACCTTTGATGAGCTGCCAGGCTCTGGTCTGCTTGATAAAGATCATTATCCAGTAGAAAAGCACGGCAACAAGAATGATATCGATAGTATAGCGCACTATATCCAGCGCGCTTCCAAAGAACAGATATCCACTGTCCATACTCTGGATAAGCTCGACGATAAAATCAATTATCTGTGTGATGATCGAATTACTGCCCATGTAGAAAATTATACCACAACGATTTGATTTATCTGTTACTATAATGTATTTTTTACTGTAAAGAAGGTAAAAGGAGAGATATCTTTGGAAAATAAGACCCTTATATCCCGGTCAAAGGAACACCATCTGTGGGACTGGGCTTTCTACATCTCCTATTTCTATGCATTCAACCTCGCCTTTTTCAAGACGACTCTCTATTCTGAACTCGATATATTCGATTACTACTATGAGCTGCGCTGGCTCATGTTCATAGCCACCGGAGTCATCCTCTTGGTGCTCATAAGGGATATCCTTTTCGTCTACGAAGACAGAAAGACCCAGATAATATCCCTGATACTTCTTCTCATCGCCCTGCCGGGAGGCTGGCGTGATGACACATCCTCAAGAACGGTATTTCTCTTTATCGCCATCATTCTGGCCTCCAGGACCAGATCTCTCAGGACCATCCTGAAGGTCGCCCTTTATAGCGGAACCTTCTGGCTTTTCATCTCCTTCATCGGATCAAAGATCGGATGGATCGAGGATCTTGTATATGGTGGCGGCAGGCACTCCTTCGGCATCATCTACTGTACTGATCTGGCATGCCATATCTTCTTCGTCCTGGTAACCCTCTGTCTTCTCCGTGAAGGCAAGCTGAAGATCTATGATTATGCCATCCTCATATTTGCAAATATCGCCAATCTTCTCTGGATCAGGGGAAAGGTCTGCGCCGTCTGCCTTCTTCTCCTTCTTCTGGGCATGCTCTGGAACCAGTTCGTGATCCCGCTCTTCTCCGGCATCTCCGGAAAGAAATATTATCAGTTCACAAGAAATGCCATCTGCGTCTTTCTGATCACCCTTCCGGTGCTCCTGGCTCTCATGTCCATCCTTCTTTCCTATTTCTACACTGACGATCCCGGGATCTTCTACAACAAGTATCCCATCATGCATACGCTCCAGCTGCGCTATGAGATGGGCTGTGAAGCCTTTGACCTCTATGAGGTCAAGAACTACGGTGTAGGCGTCTGGGAACAGGGCTACGGTTCATCCACCACTCCTCCCGACTCCTATTTTGTCCTGGATATTTCCTACATGAAGATCCTCTTCTCCTTCGGAAGAGTACCTCTTCTCATCTTCACGGGACTTCTCGTCTATACAGGCATACGAGCTTTCAGGGAAAAGAGATCATATCTTCTGATCCTCATGGCAATAGTAGCCATCGATGCAGCAGTGGAGCACCACCTGAGCGACGTCTCCTACGACAGCCTTATACTCGCATCCCTGGCTGTATTTGACACAGAAAAAGGAGGATCGCTCCTCCCTTCTAAACTTTCAGATACCGCTAAGTCCAAGTCTTGACAGGGGATTTCCATAGCAGGCCGCTTCTACAGAAGCCTGCGGTATCCCGAAGGATAATAGCCGCTCTGCCTCCTGGCTCATATATGTAACTGAACCGCCCAGGTTTCCGCCTTCACCAAAATACGTCCTTCCGTTCCTGACCTCCACATCAGTGTCAGCCAGCTTATATACACCTTCAGGCATATGGGCACCCCTCATGGAATCTGAGACCACGATGATCCGGTCCTCCCTCAGGATCTTAAAGATCATACGAAGATATGAAGGCTCTATATGTAATCCGTCACAGATGACCTCAGCGAAAACATCCGGGTGATCCGAAAGGGCTCCCAGTATCCCTGGAGACCTCTTAAGGGAAGGATCCATGGCATTCATGAGATGTGTAACGCTGGTAACTCCAGCTTCAAAAGCCCTGCAGGCCGTATCGTAATCCGCTTTTGTGTGGGCCAGGGAGATAACATATCTGTCCTTGAACTCACCTATGAACTCAAAGGCTCCCGGAAGCTCCGGTGCGATGTCGATGATCTTCAGAAGCCCCGGATAATCAGCTTCCAGCTTCTCGATGAGCCTGAAACCGTCACCGGGATCTCTCATGGATGAGACATCCTGTACGGCAGCCATCTCTTTATTGAGGAAAGGGCCTTCCAGGTGGATGCCCAGGATCCTGCTGTGGGAGATACCCTCCGACTCCAGTTTCTCCTTCGCCCTCATGACAGCATCAAAACACCTGAAGATCTTATCCTCCGGCAGGGTCATGGTGGTGGGACAGAAGGCGATGACATCGTCCTTTCTGAGCTTTACGGCAAGGGTCCTGATATCATCTGCGATACCGTCGGAAACATCGACTCCGTAGGCACCGTGTATATGTGTATCAACAAAACCGGGAATATGCACATCAGCCTCCGAAGGGATGGGCCATGGTATCAACAGCCTCGTTAAGTGATGTGATGGAATCGTGAAGCCTTCCGATCTCTTCGTTCAGTCCTTCGATATCGATGGAATCGATCTTCTCCATGGTGGTGGCAAGATCTCCTGTAGCTGTTTCGGTAAGATCGTTTATATGTGTTACCGTATCTCCCAGATGAGCATCTGTTATCTCCTGGGATATGGCATCGATCTTTGACAGGGACTGCATGGATGCGTCACATACGGCATTTACCTTTTTCATGATAAAGCCTGCCAGGATCAGGATAGTCGCTGCCATCACCACAATACCGCAGGCGGTAATAAGCTGCATGAGGAATTCCAGCTTCTGATACTTTACGAGTTTCCTGTTCACCATCTCTTCGTTGTTGTAGTCCATACTTACTTCCTTTCACCTTCCTTTTCGTGATGTATCTTCTTCACAGCATACATCATGCTGTCACCTTCGTGGATGAAACTGTCTATCTCTCTTGTTCCGTCACTTAAGGCGATTCCGATGCTTATGGTCAGATCGTGATCGTTAACGCTTATAAGCTCCCCTATCTTCTTGTCCAGGGTCTTACAGTACTTATCGATCTTTCCCTTATCAAGGATACCATTGACTATAACGGCAAACTCATCGCCTCCAAGTCTGGCAGCAACACCCTTGGGGAATGTCCCGGAGATGGCCCTGGCCGTCTTCTGCAGGATCTCGTCACCCCTCTTATGGCCGAAGTTGTCGTTTATGCTCTTAAAGCGGTCGAGATCCATATAGAAAAGGGTCATCTTCTTTTCGGAATTATATTTCAGGAATTCATAGAAATACCTTCTGTTGAAAAGACCTGTAAGGGCATCGGTATTGGCGGCCTCCACCATCATCCTCTCATAGTTCTTCTCCACGGTGACATCCTCGATTATGATGAAATATCCGGATGTGTTGTCAAAGTAGTCTATGATCTCCTGTTCTGTAATATTCAGGATCTTGTCTTCGAATACAAACTGTCTCTTCCTGGTACGTGTCTTCTCGTTGATATTAACCTCTCCCACAGGCTCCAGGTTCTTCCTGATCCAGTTGTGCATATTTGTCTTCATCGGGATGTTGACGAGCCTCTTAAATGCGTCGTTCATCTTGATGGCCTTGTGGTGAACATCACAGAGCACAAGGGGGAAAGGAAGGTTTTCTATGAGTATCGTAAGTTCCAGTACCAGCTTGCCGAAATCCGTAACGTCATGGGCAACGCCCACTGTTCCGAAGATCTTTCCGAAGGGATCATAAAGAGGTGTCTTATACGTCTTGAGCTGCTTCATGCCCTCACTGGTCTTAAGGGGCTCATCAAAGACACATGTCTTACCTGTCTTCATGGTCTCCTCTTCAGACTCCATACATACGAACTCGCCTGATGCATATTCCTCGGGAGTGATATCCCAGATATAGTAGTGGCCTCTTCCCCTGATATCCTCCTTGGTCTTGTGCACGGTATCGGAGAACTTTGTATTGACCTTCATATGGGCACCCTTTACGTCTTTGAACCATACAAGTGAGGGCTCGCTGTCGATCATGGTCTCCAGCATACAGCCGTTGAGCCATGCCATATATCTCTCACGGATATTTCCGATGAGCTTTTCTATCCTGAAACGCCTGATCTCATCATCCTCGGAAGCGGGCCATACGTCCCTGACCTTAGAAAGGATATCACTTACATCGGCTGCGTCGCCGATGTAGACGACACTCTTGAAATCCGTTTTCTCTCCTTTAAAAGCCTTCCGGACTTCATCCCGATCATCGGTCACAAGGACAGCGAATACATCTTTTTCGTCACTGTTGACCCTTACTTCGATATCCCAGTCGATATCCCCTCTCTTACCGTCAAACCCGCTTATAAGCTCAGTTAGATGGTCATCTTTAAGTCTGGTTCTAATATCGAGTAACATGATAAGACCTCCGGACACACATATTGATACAGTTTCATTTTCCCACAGATATGTGTCAGAGAATAGAAATCAGCATGTCCTATCTGTAAACATTATTTGAGGTCAGCAGAATCCATGATGATGGTAAAGGGTCCGTCGTTTACAAGGCTGACATCCATATGGGCCCCGAAGACTCCCGTGCCCACATCGGGACATCTCTTCCTTATCTCTTCGACTATGTAGTCGTATAGCATCTCCGCAGTCTGAGGGTCACCGGCATTTATGAAGCTGGGCCTGTTCCCGTGCCTTATGTCGGCGTAAAGAGTGAACTGGGAGATAAGGAGCATCCCGCCGTTTACGTCAGCTATGGAAAGGTTGGTCTTGCCGTTTTCATCCTTGAAAATACGAAGGCCCATGAGCTTTTTTATGAGCTTGTCGGCGGTCTCCTTTGTATCCTCTTTTCCTACTCCGATAAGGACCACATAACCCTTACCGATCTTTCCGGTAAGTTCCCCGTCGGATACGACTGATGCCTCAGATACTACCTGTACTACAAATCTCATATCTTACCCTTCTATGGCAGTTGTGGCTGCCGCCTCGGATTCATCCACGATACCAGCCTGGATATCAGCCATCAGGGCATCGTAGGCCTCGTGGGTGATACCGTAGTCAGAACCCTTGAGAAGGGATTCCAGGATGACGAAGGCCACATTGTTTATCCTGGTCTGGAGAACATCAGTACCATCCTCGGTCATAAGGACCTCATCCAGTACCTCAGTGGAATCGAGATAAGTTCCCCTGATCATACCTCCGAACTCCTGAAGGTTCAGGTTCTTTGTCTCCTTCATATCATCCAGGGCATCGAAAAAGTAATCTCCGCTGTCGAAGAAAACGATGGGGATATTCGCTTCATCAAAGGGAACATAATCCGACTTATGTACCGTTACTTCCCTGTAGACATCATCAGTGCCGTCGCCGTTGACGTCAGCCACGATATTCGATTCGTTGTAAAGAAGGCTGAAGCCGTTAGTGGAAGCAAGAGTGTTGTCATAGGCAACGTCATATGCCTGATAGAGCTTTCTTCTCATGGCATATTTCTGGGAAAGGTCCAGTGAGTTAAATCCGGCACTGGCATATACCTTGTCACCCGAGTAGATACTGTCGATACAGTACATGACCTCGATGGACTGCTGCTCGGCAGAAGACAGTGTGTTATAGAAATGTGTAGCACCCATAAAGTCCCAGGAACCGGCACCAAAGGCCACGATCACCACATCAAATCCTGTCTTGTAATTCTGGATCTCCTTGGCAATGGTCATCAGGGTGGCGATACCCGATGCGTTGTCTGAGATACCGTCGTAGGAATAATCAGAAGGCACCTCAGATGATGAATAAGCATCATCATAGTGGGCTCCGATGACTACAGTCTTCCTGATATCGGAATAATTACCCTCATCGTCTGCAGCGAGGAAGCCATCTCCCTCTATCCTGATTATGTAGTTGGCGGAGGTGGAGCCGTATACATTGGAGAAAGTCTGGGTCTCGACTTCATAGCCAAGCTCCTCGAACTCCTCCTTTATCATCTGGCCTGCCTGGGCCTCACCTTCCGAAAAGGCTTTTCTGTAAGGGCATGCCTGGGCGAACTCCCTGGCAAAATCAGCTCCGTAGGTGCCGTAATCAGCAGGAAGGAGAGACTTCTCCGCCTCCTCGTCATCGGAACAGCCTCCCAGAGGCATAAGGATAAAACATGATGCCATAAGAGCGGCAACTGTCTTCAGGATCTTCTTTGTCATTTATCATCTACCCCGCTTATAACCATAAGTCTCTTCGTAAAGACAGCCAGGGCCTCGTCGGTATCTGCCGTCCTGACGATCCATCTTGAATCGGAAAGATCCACAAAATCGATCATCCTCTTACCCTGTCTTCTGAGGGAATCCTCCAGTGTCTTGACGATCATCTTAACCGGAGCGTCCCGGAGCATCACCGGAAGACCCAGTGCTTCATAGATCCTGGACAGGGGCTGTCTCCTTCTTTCATCTACAGACGCCAGAAGGCTCAGGGCAAGGGCCTCGCCTTCCGTATAGTTCATAAACCTGTAATAGCCTTCGATGGCACCGGCAAGCTCATTTCCAAGGGTCAGGAGCCTGGGATCCTTCTTCTCTATCCTGGTATGGGATGTATAGATCCTCCCCAGATATTCCCGAAGATCTCCCGGATCCTCAAGGCCTGTGATGAGCTCAAGATCGTCCAGGATGGCATATCTGATGACTGCCGCATAACCGTTGGACCTGACCTTTGAAGGGATGGTCTTGTCAAAGGAGGGATCGATCATAACAAGGTCCGGATCAAAGGGGACCGAGAGCTCATCCTTCCTGCCGGACACATTGAGCCTTGCTTTTCTGGCAACGCTTCCCTCTATCATGGCATTGAGAGTCGTGGGTACGGCGATAAAGCCGATACCGGGATCGAATATCTGCGCGGCAAAACCTGCTGCGTCAAGAACGCTGCCTCCCCCCAGGGCGATCATATAGTCACAGGGGCCAAAACCGAAGTCTGTGAGATATTTAAGGATCTCTTCAACGACAGAAAGCTTCTTTCCCGTATCCATGTTAAGGAGGGGGATCAGCACCGGCTTTACGCCTCTTTCGATGAACTGGTTCTCGAAACGGTTGTAATAATAACCGCTTACGGCGCGGTCAGACACCACGGCCACCTTAAGGTCCTTGGGATCCTTAACGCCGGTATGCTCCAGGACATAGGCTGCAACCTGGTCGAAAGCCACGCCCAGACCGCATAAACAGTGGTATCGTCTGTCACAATTTAAGATATCCATGCTCTATATAATATCATTTTCGTTGAAAAAGTGATACAATGCCCGTTGTATGTATTTTTAAATAAAAGGACGGACAGCTGAACAAATGAAGATCAGAACGAGATTTGCGCCCAGTCCCACGGGTTTCATGCACGTAGGAAACTTAAGGACAGCGCTCTATGAATTCCTTACCGCCAAGCACGAAGGCGGAGATTTTATCTTAAGGATCGAGGATACAGACCAGGAAAGATTCGTTGAAGGTGCCACAGACGTCATCTACAACACTCTCAAGACTGCAGGTATCACCCACGACGAAGGTCCCGACATCGGCGGCGATTTCGGTCCCTATGTCCAGAGCGAGAGGCTTTCCATGTATAAGCCCTATGCCGAGCAGCTGGTAAAGGAAGGCAAGGCATATTACTGCTTCTGCACAAAGGAGCGTCTTGAAGAGCTGAGGGCTTCCGCCAAGGAAGGCGAAGTCGTAGGATATGACAGGCACTGCAGGAACCTCTCCGAGGAGGAAGTAAAGAAGAACCTGGATGCCGGTATCCCCTATGTCATCAGGCAGAAGGCTCCCCTGGAAGGCGAATCCACATATCATGATCTTGTCTACGGAGATATCACCATCCCCAACGAGGAGCTGGACGACCAGATCCTCATCAAGGCTGACGGATTCCCCACATATAATTTTGCAAACGTTATAGACGATCACACCATGGGCATCACCCATGTTGTTAGAGGAAGCGAATACCTCTCCTCAACTCCCAAGTATAATGCCCTCTACGATGCATTCGGATGGGAGATCCCCACATATATCCATCTTCCCCTCATCATGGGAAAGACAGTGGATGAAAACGGAGAGACCACAGTATCCAAGCTTTCCAAGCGTCACGGCAGCACAGGCTTTGAGGACCTGGTAAAGGACGGCTACCTCCCTGAGGCGATCATCAACTACATCGCTCTCCTTGGCTGGGCACCCGCCGGCGAATATGAGAACCGTGAGATCTTCACCATGGATGAGCTCATCAAGGCATTTGATATAAAGGGCATCTCCAAGTCCCCTTCCGTATTCGACTACGATAAGCTCCTGTGGATCAACGCAGAATACATAAAGGCCATGGACGATGATACATTTATCGCTCATGCAAAGCCCTTCTTCGATAAGTACGGTATCTCAGATGACAAGTATCCCCTTCTCATGGAGATCTTAAAGCCCAGGATCACAAAGTTCACTGAGATAGAAGAGAAGCTTGCCTTCCTCGCTGACTACCCTGATTTCGACCTGGCTCTTTTCGAGCACAAGAAGAGTAAGTCCACCAGGGAGACATCCATCGATGCCCTGGAGGCAGCAACGAAGATCCTTGAGGGTACTGACTGGACAAGGGAAGCTATCTCCGGAGCCATGACAGACCTGGCTGCATCAAAGGAAGTAAAGAATTCCGTGATAATGTGGCCTGTCAGGATCGCGGCAGCAGGCGTTGCCGTTACCCCCGGCGGATGCGCCGAGGTACTTATCCTTCTCGGCAAGGAAGAATCCATGAGAAGGATCAACAAAGCATTGGGAAGACTGAAAGGAGTATAAGATAATGGCTGAGAGCAAGCATTTTATACACGAGATCATAGACGAGGAACTTAAGGAAGGCGGAAGATGCTACGGCCAGACCGTCCATACCAGGTTTCCTCCCGAGCCCAACGGCTACCTTCACATAGGTCACGCCAAGGCTCTTGAGATAGACTTCGGTACAGCAGAAAAATACGGCGGTATGTGTAACCTCCGTATGGACGACACCAACCCCACCAAAGAGGATGAGGAATATGTCGACGCCATAAAGGAAGACATCAAGTGGCTCGGTCACGACTGGGGCGACAGGTTCTTCTATGCTTCAGAGTATTTCGAGAAGATGTACGGCTTTGCCGTGGAGCTCATCAAGAAGGGCCTTGCTTACGTCTGTGAGCTTACTCCCGAGCAGATGAAGGAGATGCGCGGAGATACGACTACTCCCGCCCAGAGCCCCTTCAGGGACAGACCCGTCGAGGAGAGCCTGGATCTTTTTGAGCGCATGAGGAACGGCGAGTTCGAAGACGGCTCCATGACCCTGCGTGCAAAGATCGATCTTGCCTCCGGAAACTTCAACATGAGAGATCCGGTCATCTACAGGATCAACCGTCTTCCCCACCACAGGACAGGAAACGAGTGGTGCATCTACCCCATGTACGATTTCGCACATCCCATCGAGGACGCACTTGAGGGTATCACCCATTCCCTCTGCTCCCTTGAGTTCGAGAACCACAGACCTCTCTACGACTGGGTGGTAAACAACATCTCCGTTGAGACAAAGCCCAGACAGATAGAGTTCGCAAGGCTCGGTATCACCCACACCGTCCTTTCCAAGAGAAAGCTCAGGAACCTTGTTGAGACAGGCATGGTATCAGGCTGGGACGATCCCAGGATGCCTACCCTCTGCGGCCTCAGAAGAAGAGGATATACCCCCGCCTCCATCCGTGAATTCCACGAAAAGAACGGCGTATCCAAGGTCAACTCCGTAGTTGAATACGCATTCCTTGAGTACTGCCTGAGAGAGGACCTCAATAAGAACGCAAGACGTGCCATGGCAGTCATCGACCCCATAAAGCTCGTCATCGATAACTATCCCGAGGGACAGACAGAGGAGTTCGAGGTAGAGAACAATCCCGAAAAGCCCGAGGACGGCAAGAGGATCGTAACCTTCTCAAGAGAACTCTGGATCGAGCGTGAGGACTTCATGGAGGAACCTGCAAAGAAGTACTTCCGCCTCTTCCCCGGAAACGAGGTAAGGCTCAAGTCAGCATACGTCATCAAGTGCACAGGCTGCGATAAGGACGAGAACGGCAACGTTACCTGCGTCCATGCAGAATACGATACGGAGAGCCGCGGCGGCAACACTGCTGACGGAAGAAAGATCAAGGCTACCATCCACTGGGTAGACCAGAATACGGCAGTCGATGCTGAGATCAGGCTCTACGACCGTCTCTTCACCATCGAGGCTCCCGATCTTGCTGACGTTAACTATCTTGATTACGTAAACCCCGACTCCCTTACAGTAGTAAAGGGCGCCAAGGTAGAGGCTTCACTGGCAGACTGCAACAAGGAAGACCGTTTCCAGTTCCTGAGGATCGGCTACTTCTGTGCAGACAACAGAGATTCCTCAAAAGATCATCTCGTATTCAACAGAGCCGTATCCCTTAAGGACAGCTACAGACCGGAATAAGATAAGGAAAAGGAGATAGATATATGATCACAAATGACATCTTAAAGGACAATGCCAGGAAAGTCCTGGCCACAAAGTACTGGATAATCTTCTGCGCCCTCCTCATCGCGGGAATGATCGGAGGAGCCATAAGCTCTGCCCTGAGCGGTGCTGTCTATGGCGTTAATCTCCTGATCTCGCTCCTGGGAACCGTCATCGGTGCTTCTACGCGATCCGCAGCAGGCACAGCCGTTTCATTCTTCGTGGCCGGCATCCTGAGCTTCAGTTTTTCCCTGGTGGTCATGGTAGCAAGCTGCTCCATATCAGGTATTATCACGGTGGGTGTAAAGAGATTCACTCTTGAAGTAAGACAGGGCAAGGATGATATCGCCACCATCTTCTTCACTTTCACGTCAGGAAAGGCATCCAATATCATCAGGGTTACCATCTTCAAGTATCTCTACATCTGCCTCTGGTCCCTCCTGTTCGTTATCCCCGGCATCATCAAGACCCTTGAGTATTTCATGATCGACTATATGCTTGCCGAGAATCCCGACCTTTCACAGGAAAGGGCCTTTGAGATCACCAAGAGGACCATGGACGGCGAAAAGGCTTTCCTCTTCACCCTGGGTCTTTCCTTCATCGGATGGATCCTTCTCTGCCTCCTGACATGCGGTTTTGGAGCTATGTTCCTTAGCCCCTACATCCAGACCACAATGGCAGAGTACTACACATACCTCCGCACCAAGGCCCTGACAACAGGCATCGCTTCTGAGACAGAGCTTCCCGGAATAACAGTCATCTAAGAAAAAAGACAAGAAGGAAAGCCGGTCCAAACGGGCCGGCTTTTTTATTTTCCAAATCTTATTCTATTGCTGCGTCATAGAACTCCAGGAACTGACCGAATAGCTCTTCATCCAACCTATGGCTCCATCTTTCACGGTCAAGATGTTCATTGAGATAATCTGTCTTATCCTCTAAAAACCGTTCAGTGTTTTCTTCGGCCTCATAATCATAGTCCAGTGTTTCAACATAAGAAGCGAATTCTGAGTTTAATTCATCCAGGTAAGTATTATCCGGATCCATAAATATGTTATTGTGTCCTCTGTCTTCAAACCTTATGAAAGTAAAACGGGGATCATCCTTATATTCCTCATAGTACATATCTAATCCATATTCGATCCCAATAACATTATCATCAGCACTATGCACTATCATCACCCGGGCATCAGTGGAATCAAAGCCGTCCATAGCAGTATTTGACGCATACTCACCGAAATTAAAGAGCTCATGCAATGTGATAAATGGACGCATTGCATATATAACGCTTCCGGCCTGCTCTTTGCCACCGGATTCAAACATATCGGGAGAACTGTTAAATCCACTACACTCAATTACTGCCTTTACCTCAGGGTGATATGTCAGAACAGCACTTACACAATATCCGCCCCAGCTGTGTCCGAAAAGAACGATGGGAAGATCAGGAATATCCTCATTTGATTCCACATAGGAAATGGCATGGTCCAGATCTATAACGCCCTGGGGAACACCACCCAGTCCCTCTCCTTCGCTCTTATCCATAGCAGTAGCATCATATGCAAAGACATAATAACCATTCCTTGCAAAATAATATGCAACATCCATATATGAATTATGGCCGCCGTCACCAAATCCGTGGGCGATGATCACTATTCCCCGCTGATCATCTCCGTTACTGTAAAGATATCCTGCCAGCATCTGTCCCTTGTCAGACGTAAAAGAATATTCTGTACACTCTAAACCTTCGAAATCTTCCACTCGGAGCATCAAAGGCTCATAGCTTTTACCGCTGATATCAAAGTTATCTTTGTACATTTTTACGCAGAAAGCCCACCATCCTATAACCGTTAAAATGATGACAGCTAAAACTACGGAAATAACTATCTTAGTCTTTTTCTTCATAAAACTATCCCTCGGTCCCTTATATATCTATCCAACCGGCAGACTATCCCACCTGCCTATTCCAAAGTCGATTATACCACGACCAAAATACCAAAAAAGTACCATTCCGACATCGAAATGGTACTTTTCCGTTAATTTCATCCATTATTACCAAACAATTACCATTCTCACCTCAAAATGGTATTTTTCTGAGACTTCTGAAGCCAAAATAAAAGGCCGGTCCCGAAAGACCGGCCTTGGTTATTCAATTTAAGCTGTTATTACTTCTCAGCGGGCTTGATAACGAGCCAGCAGAGAGCTGCAAGTGCACCGCCTGCAAGAGGTCCTACGATGAAGACCCATACATCGGGAAGTGCTGCTGTGTTAAAGAGTGCGGAAGCAAGAGATCTTGCAGGGTTTACGGAAGTTCCGGTTAAGTGGATACCGAAGATATGTACCAGTGTAAGGGAAAGACCGATAACGAGTCCTGCAACGTTTGAGAATTCCTTCTTGCTGGTAACGCCAAGGATAGCAAGGACAAAGATAAACGTAAGGAGTACCTCAACAAGAAGAGAGATACCTACGTTGTCCTCATAAAGTCCGTTGGCACCGAAGCTGGTATCAAAACCGGCAACAAGTCCGAGAAGGAGAGCACCGAATGCACCGCCCAGCACCTGAGAGATAACATAGAAGATGGCATCCTTTCCGCTGATGCCCTTATTGATCCAAACAGCAAGTGTAACTGCAGGATTGATATGGCATCCTGAGATATTTCCGATGGAATAAGCCATAGCTACGATAACGAGACCAAAAGCCAAAGCTGTCATAAGATATGCAGCATCACCTACTGCACCATTACATCCGACTGCAACTGCTGTACCGCAGGCAGCAAAAACAAGTACGCATGTACCGATAAACTCGGCGATATACTTTTTGAAACCCTCCATAATCCGTACCTCGCTTTTCTTATTTTTTGGCGTTAATAAAAAAATTAACTTAAGGTCAAAATACCTAAAATAAAAATATCAGTCAACCGGTGAAAGGCTAATATAACTTAATTGTAAAGATACTCCTCGCCGCCATAACGGATGACTACTTCATTTTCGGAGCCTTCAGGGAGTGCCTCAACATGACCCACGATCCTGGATTCGATATTGAACTTTGAAGCGATGGCCATGATGCCCTGGGCAGCCTCTTCACTGTTGCAGTAGAACTCAACACGGTGACCGCAGTTAAACACCTGGAACATCTCCTTCATGGGGATCTCACCTGACTCGTAGATAGCCTTGAAAAGAGGCGGAAGCTCGAAAAGGTTGTCCTTTACATATCTGATGTTCTTACCGAAGTCGCGGCACTTAGCCTGTCCGCCGCCGGTGCAGTGGATGATACCGTCTACACTGCCCTTATAGTTATCCAGGACTTCCTTGATAACAGGAAGGAATGTCCTTGTGGGAGAAAGGATAGCCTCACCCACTGTCTGCTCGGAACCCGGGAGCTTGTCCGTAAGCCTGAACTTACCGCAGTAAGCCTTATCCTCACCAATGGTGTCGGAGAAGGACTCCTTATAATTCTCGAAATAATACTTGGAAAGGAGCATATGCCTTGCAGCAGTAAGTCCGTTGGAGGACATTCCTGAATTGTAGGAATCCTCGTATGTAGCCTGACCGAAGGAAGCAAGTCCTACGATGACGTCGCCGGGCTGGATATTAGCTGCATTGATGATATTGTCGCGTCTTTCACGTGCAACGATGGTGGAGTCTACGATGAGAGTACGTACCAGGTCTCCAACGTCGGCAGTCTCACCGCCGCACATCTTGATGTCGATACCGAGGTCTGCCATCTTGCCGATCATCTCATCATATCCCTCGATGACCTTGGCGATAGCCTTTCCGTCGACCAGGTGTGCATTACGGCCGATGGTATTTGAAAGTGAAAGATTATTGATGGCGCCTACACATGCAAGATCATCTGTATTCATGACAAGGGAGTCCTGGGCAAGACCCTTGAACCAGTCATAATTGCCTGTCTCCTTATACATGAGATAAGCAACGGAGGATTTTGTTCCTGCGCCGTCAGCATGAAGAGCCGTGCAATACTCGGGATCACCTGCGATATCCTCGATGAGCTTACAGAAAGCACCGGGGAAAACACCCTTATCCTGATTCTTTACTGCTGCCTTTACATCATCCTTTGTGGGAGATACTCCTCTGGAAAGATAAGACTCTGCTGACATGTGTTGGTCCTCCGTCAATATAATACTTGATCTATGTCTTCCGACACGGCCGGTAAGCCGGGTTCTGTAATGACGATCATCTGTCTAGACCCGATGTTTCCACCGGGTTCAAGCCATCTCCTCAAGGCCCGCGGACAACGGTTATGCCTTTCCACGATGTTGCTCCGGGTGGGGTTTACAAGGCCGGTATGTCTCCATACCGCCGGTGAGCTCTTACCTCGCCTTTTCATCCTTACCTTCATCCGAAGATGAGGGCGGTTTCCTTTTCTGTTGCACTTTCCTTAAAGTCACCTTCACCGGGAGTTACCCGGCACCCTGTCCTGTGGAGCCCGGACTTTCCTCACGCACCGGCGTTAGCCCTCAATGTGCCCGCGATCGTCTCGGCCGACTCGGAAAACACTATAATTTTAAATAAAAAGAGCGATAAAGTACAGTTACAAACTGACCAAGAATCTCACATCAGGAAATCTTTTTGTAAGTTCATCTGCCAACACGGGCATAAACACCCTCTCGGTCTCCCTGTGGCCTGCGATGATGCTCCTTATCCCGTACTCGGAAAGAAGGACTGCGATATGGTGCTTGATCTCACCTGAGACCACCACATCAACACCTGAAGAAACAAGGGCAGGAATAGACTCCTCGTCAAAGGCTCCTCCCTGGGCAAATACCCTCTTCACCCTGCTGTTCAGGTCATTTATGGTAATGACGCCCGTAACGTCCAGGCCTTCCTTCACCTGGTCTATATAATCCCCCAGATATATCTTCTCGGGAAGATCGAACATAACGCCGCAGGAGGTGCCCTCCAGAGGCTGTGCCGTCATAAGGTCATCACCTATCTTCTTTGCAAGATATCTGTTGGAGAACCTGAAGTTCTTATCGAGGTTGGTATGTACCGCAAAGCAGGAGATATCGTTGGCGATGAGCCTTGAGATAAGCCTTCCCTGGGGATCGTCGAAGGTAACGCTGTCCACTCCCCCGAAGATAAGGGGATGATGAACTATCAGGAGCTCCGCCTCATGTTCACAGTCGTCGATGACATCACTTGTCACATCAAGAGCCAGTCGGCAGGTGCGGACATTCTTCTTCAAAGACCCCGTCATAAGTCCCGGGTTATCGTAATCCTCAGCCGTCTCAGGGGGAAACAGATTATTCAGATGATCTGCGATATCCTTAACCTTGGTCATGTTGATGCGCTCCTTTCCGACATGAGCTTAGAAACCTCTTCGTCTCCTCTGGCCCGAAGCTTATACCTGTTGTCGAGCCTTGCAAAATACTCGATGATCAACGGATCCCTGTCCTCGAACTTTCTGATGAGCACAGGTCCATAATACTTTCCGTAAAGGCTGAGATCATAAGGCACACCCGTATAGACCGCCCTTAAGATGGGATACCATATCCCCTTCTCCACGGATACCTTCTCTTCAAGTATATCAAAACCTTCCTTTGCGAAAAACTCCCGCAGCCTCTCTATGGACTTCTGGGGCTGAAGGCACCAGGTGACTGTCTTCAGGACGGAGGCAGGAGTAGAAGAAAGCGCCCTCTCCATTATGTCCGCCATATTGTTTCCACCAAGGCCTGCCATTACTACCACATCGCCTTCACATAGTGGCACTCCGTCAAGGCCGTCGGTACAGTATGTAGAAGACCTGTCCGAAAAGCCATTCTGCCGAAGGCATGTATCGGTCCTCTTTGCAGGGGCTTCATGTATATCAGTACATACAGCAGTCTCAGCAAGGCCGGAGCTCAGAGCGTAACACGCCAGGTGGCCATGATCTGATCCCACATCGATGAGCCTCGGGGCCTTTCCGCCGGAAAAAGCCTCACTGCACACATCACTGAGCCTTACTGACAGCGCGGGTATCAAAGCCTGCTCCTTTTGTCATTTAAGACATCCCTGTACTTTTCGATCTTATTCATCTTCTCACGAAGCTTAGTCTTCTCCTCAGGATCAGCATCCATATACTTCTTCATGAGAGTCTTCTCTGTTATCTCCAGCTTCTTGAGCCTAATGTCATAAAGTGTAATTAGATAGTTGTCACGTAAGACCTGATCATCCCTGTCCTCACGGATCTCGGAACATGCCTTCAGGTAGAGCTCCTCCGCCTTTGTACCGTTAAGCAGGAGCTGAGACATATCGCTTATGAGAAGAGCCTCATTTATACCGCTCTCCCCGTCGAAGTTCTTCAGCATGGAATCCACGATCTTCTTCATATTCTCTCCCGTAAAGTCACCAGGGCGGAGAACGTCATGTATATCTATTACTTCCTTATCCGCCAGGGACTTATTCAGCCTTACGGCATATACAAGGAGCTTCAGTTCCTGCATAAACACGATATCGGGACCGTACTTGCTCTTCTTCTCAGGCTCTTCCTTCTTCTCAGATTCTGCTCTCTGGGAGATCTCTTTGCGGTTCTCCCTTTCGATCTCACGAAGGCTCATGTCCTCCTGTTCCTTATCGGCAGAAGCCATCATATCGTTCATGCGGTTAAGTACCGTCAGATAGTTAGCACCGAGATAGGAAGCGGCATTTGATGCCATCTTCTCACGCTTAAGATCGTCCCTGACCCAGGAACCGTACCTGATGATGTCCTCCTGATATCTGTAAAGATCCAGCTTACCTGAGGCATCACAGTTGTCGTCATAGGCACGGGCCATGAGATAGTCGTCCAGGTCCTTAGCAGCAGATACGACTGCCCTGAAGCTCTCTGCTCCGTTATTCTTTATATACTCATCAGGATCCTTGCCGTCGGGAACACAGGCGATCTTGATCCTTATACGTTCCTTCATGCCTGACATCTTCTTAAGATAATCCAGCATCATCCTGATTGCGCGGAGAGCCGCATTCTTTCCTGCATTATCGCTGTCGAAGAAGAATACGATCTCATCTGCATATTTGGAAGCAAGACGGAGCTGCTTGTCAGTAAAGGCAGTTCCCAGGGCAGCCACCGCGTTGTCGATCCCCGCCTGATGCATGGATATGACATCCATATATCCTTCAGCTATTATCAGCTGGTCTGTCCTGGAGGACTTGGCGATATTCAGGGCATAGAGATGTTCCTGCTTCTTATATACCAGGGAATCCGGTGAGTTTATATACTTGGCCTTGTCATCACCTAAAGTCCTTCCGCCGAAGGCTACTATCTTTCCAAAGACATCATAGATGGGAAAGACGAGACGGCCCCTGAAAAGATCTATGAGATTGCCGTTCTTGGAAACGGAGAAAAGGCCTGAGCCTCTCATCTCCTCCTGGGTATATCCCTTGGACGTAAGGAAGTTTACAAGGCTGTCCCAGCTGTTGGGAGCATATCCCAGTCCGAACTTCTTTACCGTCTCGGCAGTAAGCTCTCTCTTTCTGGCATATATCCTTGCCACCTTTCCCTCTTCACTGTTGAGGCAGGAGAAATAGAAATCCCCTGCATCCTTCAGAAGGGATCTGACACGTTCCTTTGTCTTTTTAAGGGAATCGTCCTCACGGGACTTATGATCATTATCATCGATAACGGTAACGCCGTACTGCTCGCCCAGGAACTTGATGGCCTCGGGATAGGACAGCCTCTCCACATCCTTGATGAAGTTTATAACGTTGCCGCCCTTGCCGCAGCCGAAGCATCTGTAAATGCCTTTTGAGGGAGATACGGAGAAAGAAGGTGTCTTTTCAGAATGGAAAGGACAGAGCCCAAATAGGTTCTGCCCTGATCTTTTTGTAAATGTTACGTACTTTCCGACTACCGTTTCGATATCTGCCTTGGAAAGTACTTCTTCTATTACTTTCTCCGGTATCATCTCTTAAGATTACTTCTTAGACTTTCCGTCCTTGTCAGAATTCTTATCGCTGTTCCTGGGAATGATCTTCTCGATGGAAGCCTTCTTAAAACAAACGGGAGTATTAGCTGCTGATGTGTAGATAGTTACATCATCCTCACCTATATGAGCCAGGACTCCTACAAGTCCGCCGATGGTGATGATCTGGTCACCGATGGACATCTTGGAAAGCTGCTCCTTCATCTCCTTCTCCCTCTTCTTCTGAGGCCTTACGATGAAGAGCCAGAAGAAAACACCAAAGAGAACGAGCATGGCGATCATTCCAACCATGGAACCCATATCTGCACCCTGCTGAGCTGCTGTTGTCTCCAGAAATACAAGATCGATCATTAATATAAATCCTCCGAATTATTTATTGAGTACGCCCGCAACGACTTCCTTCATGGAATAGTAACCGGGGGCCTTATCTTTAAGGAAAGCGGCAGCTGTAAGCGCGCCCTTTCCGAAGACATCTCTTGTTGCAGCGCTGTGGGAGATCTTGATGGTCTCCTCATCGCTTATAAAGTAAACATCATGCTCACCTACGATATTACCGCCCCTGATGGCGCTCATACCGATCTGGTTCGTCTGACGCTTCTCATTTACTGCGTGACGGTCAAAGACATATTCCATCTCACCGTCGATATTTGACTTGATGATCTCACCGATGGTCATGGCTGTACCTGAGGGAGCATCCAGCTTCCTGTTATGGTGTGCCTCAACGATCTCGATATCAAAGCCGGGATAAAGAGCCTTTGTTGCCTGGGCCACCAGCTCAAATACGACATTCATACCAAAGCTCATGTTGGCGGACTTGAACACGGGGACTACAGTTGCTGCAGAATCGATGAGCGCAAGTGTCTCAGCATCAAGAGCCGTAGTACATACAACGATGGGCTTCTTTCTGGCAACAGCAGCATTTACGATGGCAGGCACCGCCTTGTTATTGGAAAAGTCGATGATGACATCGTAATCCACATCGCACTGGGAAGGATCCGAAAAGACAGGAAAAGGAAGTCCCTCAGTATCTGTGGAGATATCCCCTCCTGCAACTATCTCATAATCGGAAGAGGCCTTTGTCAGGGCATAGATGGCTCTTCCCATCCTGCCGCAGCAGCCGTTCATAAATATCCTGGTCATTATTTATAGCTCTCCATAAAAGAAAAATCATAAGAAGCAAGGACAGATGCGAGATTCTCATGTCCCTTTGCACTCATATCGCAAAGAGGAAGCCTGCAGTGTCCAACATCCCATCCGAGGATATTCATTGCTTCCTTAACGGGGATAGGATTGACTTCAGAGAACAGAGCCTTAACAAGAGGAATGATCTCGATCTGCATATCGCGTGCCTTAGCAGTATCTCCGGAAAGATAAGCGTGAATCATGTTGCTCATGTGGGCAGGCAGTATATTAGCCACAACGGAGATAACACCCTTAGCGCCCATGGATACCATGGGTACCGCAAGTCCGTCCTCACCTGAATAGAGGGTATACCTGTCACCGCACTTGCTGTAGATCTCGGGCACCTGACCGAAGTTGCACTCCTTGACCGCTACGATATTCTCGTGGGACGCAAGAGAATAGAGCACATCGGGAGAGATGTTAACATTCGTCCTGGAAGGTACGTTATACAGTATGATGGGAGCATCTGTATTCTCTGCAATGGCGCTGTAGTGCTTTACAAGTCCCTCAGGTGTGCACTTGTTGTAATAAGGTGTAACGACGAGGACAGCATCTACGCCGAGAGCAACTGCTTCCTTTGTAAGGTTGATGCCGTGAGCTGTGTCATTGGAACCTGTACCTGCGATAACGGGTACTCTTCCTGCAGTAGCCTTTACTGCACACTCGATGGCAGAAAGGTGTTCCTTGTCGGGCATTGTTGCAGCCTCTCCTGTGGAACCGCAGATAACGATGGCGTCTGTTCCGCAACCGATCTGGAAATCGACGAGCTTCTCAAGCTTCTTATAGTCGACTCCTGTTTCTGTAAATGGTGTGATAACGGCAACGCCAGAGCCTTCAAAAATAGCCTGAGACATATCAATTTCCTCCTTAGAAATATTTATACAGTCAAGATTTTAGCACTCCCCATTACAATGCGTCAATTTATCTTTTCTGGGCGGACAACTGTACTTCTGCGGTGGATTATATACCCTTCCCAAGCCTATGATATAAGTTAGAAATCAAACAAATTGTATATCAGGAAATAGTTCAGACAATTCTTCGATATTAGCATTTCCAACAACCACATACTCTAATTCTGGTAATCTTTCAATTACAGAAACAATATCGTCAACACTATAATCATTTACCATATACAACTCGCTTATATCAGTCTTTCCATCAAGAAACACCCAGTCCAGTGAGTATTCCGTTTGCCAAGACCCTAAAAATAAGAATTCAACGCACTCAATATAAGGATATAGTACATCACGATCCGGATGATTAGCTGAATGCAGACTATAATTACTCAATATAACCACAGGTTGCGAATAATAATCATTCGTAGCCCATCTTGATTCATTTGGTTTGTTAAATACTATCTCGATTCTATAATCTCTTAGGTATATTCCCTCATCTTTATTCATGTAATCATTAAAACGTTCTCTAACGCTTTCAATGAGCTCGTACGGATTTTGGGAAGCCATTTCATTATCGTCTCTTATATACGGCCTCAAAAAATTTATATTAAATACTGCTGTCATGTTATTATCATCAAAAATAGGCTCATCAAAATTAATATAATCAGAATAATCTTCCATCACATATTTTTCTATTGATTCAAAGCCTTCGTGGTACTCTTTTTGACGGCAATCATATTTATCCTTAGAGCACGATGTAAGGTTAAAAAGAAAAACAATGCTGACAAAAAAACATATTAGCCTTCTCATATATAGCTCCTATTCTATGAAACAAATAATACTTTTCCTTCATTGTAGCCATCATGACAATCGTTGTAAAAGCTATAATAGTCTACATAGAACTCTCTCCCCCAACTCTGAACACGTAAATAAACACTACTATCCATTTCGTAGTTAATATACAGTCCTGTTATTGTTACATAATGATAACTTGTATGTTTCCAAGTGCTACTAAACGGATTACTATTGTAAGGAGAATCATAAGTCAAATGACTAAAATCATCAGAAATATTATAAAGATCTAACATGCAGTCTTCATCTTCACTTCCAGCATCAGATAATAATATTACCGGATAATCATTTTCGATAGAATATTGTATTCTTTGCAACAAAAGCTGTTGTTCAGATGTTCCAACTCTTACCAGATCAGTGTCATACCCCTGACGAATAAAATAGTCCTGAATAAAACATGGCGAAATAGAATATGTATTATTCAGAGTAATTATAGGAAATGCACAAACTGTACTTGTTCCTATAAAACTGCTATTTGTTTCTATGACCTGACTGCGATAATTGTCCCATCCAAGTTCACAAGATCCGTTTTCAATATAAACAGCAACATCATTTGTTGCAATTAATCCACAACCAGTTTCGCTGATTAAAAGATTAACACCATTATTCCCTATTGTTATATTAGTAAACCAGTTTTGATCTCCGCCATAAAACAATCCATTAGAATTGGGAACATGATCATTAACCCACAATGACTCTGGAACTTCAGCAACATGAATATATCCTGAATCAGAGTCATAAAGATTGTAGGATCCACCACCCAAGCCAATCGTTACGACATCACTTGATAAAGGATTGATATCTATAGAATCAAGATAGTAGTCCTGATCCGAATCCGGCATATCAGGATCTGAGGAAGGAACACAAATGACTATCTTTTCCCCTGCTTCGATCGTGTCATAGTACTTCACAAGTACATGATATTGTGAATCGGCAGGTATACTACCGTACTGATAACTGGCTACTACAACTCCATCAAGTGATATGGAGATCATTCCGCCACTTTCAGCCATGTAGATCTCATAGATAACACCTAATTCCTCAAGATCAGATAATCCGTCGCTGTCACTATCTGATACTTCGGGATCAGGATAGTATATATGCTTATTTGATCCCATGACTCCTTTTGTCTCTATTAAATCAGGGAGTCCGTCTCTGTCGTTATCGATATCCCAATCAGACACGACTCTCCTTGTGGAGTTGAAATTGTTTGCCAGGCTTATGTACTGGGGACTGTTATAGTAATTTGATCCCGTTTCAGCAGCATACTGCCATCCGAAATTCCAGGAGGATTTCTGTACTCTATTGAGCATTACAAAGTTTACGTCGAAGCCACAATCGTCTATTATCTGGTTCATCCTGTTTACATTGGACTGTGTATGGATGATTTCAGTATCAGATGAAAGGATAAATAATACCTTTTGATTGCCAACATCCCTTGTAACCTCACTTAACCTATTGGCTGCTATAAAGGCCTGCATATAAGAACCGTATTGACCATTTCCGCAGATCGATGATCCTAGGTTTAGTTCAGCAAAGTACATCATCTCAGAGATAGCAGCAGAATCACTATAGTTCTTGATCGCCATATCACTTGACCAGGTTTCTGAGAAATAGATTATATGGACTCTGTCCCCTTCTCTCATATTCCCGACAAAGCTTTCTAATACATAGTATTCCCTGCTTCTTTCTTCCGCAGTCATATTTGCAGTAAGTTCAAAAGCAAAATAGAAGTCGTAATTTACTTCTCTTGTTTCAGCCTCATAGTGAATAGCTTCAACATTGTCCCAGGTATTCAGATTCACAAGGACATATGTACTGAAATGGGTCATTTCTAAAGTGATGGTATTATTCGCGGTATCCAGGACAGCCTGTTCCTGGGTTATATAAAATCCGGTATCCTCATCGTACCAGAGAATTCCAAGATCCTCTTCCCCTGTTTCACCGAGTTTTGTCTCATCGTATCTGATGACTACTGTGGCTGTATCGAAATCCTCTTCGCACTCAAACGATATGGGACTTCCAAGTCGTCCTTCTACATCTGTCGAATAGACATCGATATCGTACATATCCTTAACTTCAAGAGATCTGTCTATAAGGTTGGCAAGTTCCATTGTTACTTCTACTGAAGTAATTACAGGATCTTCCTCGTTATCTATATCCTTCTCAAGGGTCTGCTCGATCCTTATGTCCCTATCGGAGTCATCTGAAGGATCCTTGCCCAGGATCACCTCATCTCCATCCAGTATCCCATCGCCGTCAGAATCGTAGTTTAGGGGGTCTGTTCCATAGATATAAACTTCTTCCCCGTCCTTAAGGCCATCAAAATCAGTATCCTCAGACATAATCTCCGTTCCCAGGGATATCTCTTCCAGATTAGTAAGCCCGTCATCGTCAAGGTCTTCGTCCCCATCAACTATACCGTCACCATCTGTATCAGGCTCTTTCGGATCATAACCGATCACAAGTTCGAGAAAGTCTTCAAGTCCGTCGCTGTCGGTATCGGGATCATAAGGATCGGTTCCGATCTCTATCTCGAGATAATCAGGGATACCGTCCTCATCATTATCAAGCTCCTCATCAATTGGAACATCAGTAGGAGTTACCGTTATTGTCGGTACAGGAGTGTCGGTTGTTGTAGGTGCAAGGGTTATGGTGATCGTCGGCTCTATAGTCGGTACCGCTGTAGGATCTGTTTCCTCAAGGAAATCCAGATCGTCCTCACCTGCTGTTACATTGAGTATAGCTCCGGAATAACTGAACTTATCTGCTACTATCCTGCCGTTTACCGTTATCTCATAAGCATTTATGCTTACTCTTCCGTTAGGAGCATATAGGATACCGTTGATCTCTGCCTGGGTTCCCTCTATAGTGATATCTCCGTTAACGGAATAAAGGACCACCCTTCCGTCTCCTGAAATAGTATCTGCATTTAGTGTAATATTGCCTTCCGATACGATTATCAGGTCTCCCGTGACGGTCTGGCCTGTTACTGTTATGTCGTCTTCTTCTATCGTATCAGCTCTTTGGAGCAGTTCTTCGCTCCAGTCAGGCATCAGTGCGGGAACTATATTTTCCTGAGCCCCTTCCATATCTGTCTTCCAGCCTGATGGCTGGATAGTACCGACAGTCCTTACATATCCGTTTACATCAAGTTCTGATCCCTGATAAACAAAGCTTCCTCCGGTATATACATCTCCTGTTATCTCCGTCTTCCAGCCGCTTATTGTAAGATCTTCTTCAGTGCTTCCTGAAAAGATCGCATATATCAGCTGATCCTCGTCTATCTCTATCGGTTCCTGCTCTTCCTCCTCTTCTGTTATCAGGTTTACTGATACGGGAGCAACAGGAGCTGAATCAGATCCTTCTGCTGTTAGTCCAAAAGTGATGGTATCGTTTGGATTAATCTGGGCATTATAAGTTTCATTAGTGACTATAAGAGTATCTGCCCCTGTAGTTTCGTCAGATATATCCAAGGCATTCCATATATTTGTTAAGGTTATGTCGCCTGGGAAGACTATCTCCAGAGTCCAGCCGTCTACTGTTTCTTCTGAAATATTTGTTATGGAAAGCTCCGCCTGGGTGGTATTATCCCAGCTAGCTGTCTGGTCGTAAGTTACAGATAAGGGATCACAGTCATACTCTCTATGGGTATCCATATCTGCCCGAAGTTCTGTCAATGGAGCGGAAGATAAGAGAAAGACTATTGTCAGTAGTGTACTTAAGGCTTTGAAGGGTCTGGGATCTTTCATTTTGGTATCTCCATTATCGACTGGTGAACAATGCCTACAGTGTGATTTTATATTGATTTATAGATGAATTCAACGTTTTCTTTATCCACAATCCGTTTCTTTAAAATAAAATGTAAATGGTGTATTATATCCCTCATGAGCATTAAGACTTCTGATTTCTATTATGATCTTCCCGAAGAACTGATCGCCCAGCATCCCCTGGATGACAGATCATCTTCGCGACTTATGGTGCTGGACAAGAAGACCGGCGCCATTGTCCATAAACATTTTTCCGATATAACGGAATATCTCGTTCCCGGGGATGTCCTGGTAATCAACAACACCCGTGTTATCCCCGCAAGGCTTCTCGGTGTACGTTCCGAGACCGGATCCCCTGTCGAGGTTCTCCTTCTGAAGCGTCTGGACGAAAGGCGCTGGGAGACGATAGTACGCCCCGGTAAGAAGTTCAAGCCCGGACACAGGTTCACATTTATACCAGGGGAACTGGAAGCGGAATGTGAGGAAGTCCTGGAGACCGGCAACCGCATTATCAGGTTTGATTTCGAAGGCATCTGGGAAGAGGTCCTGGACCGTGCGGGAACCATGCCTCTCCCTCCCTATATCCACGAGAAGCTTCAGGATAAGGAGAGATATCAGACTGTCTATTCCAAGATAGAAGGTTCCGCAGCGGCGCCCACCGCAGGTCTTCACTTCACAAAGGAGCTTCTTGAGAAGATCCGTAATATGGGAGTTGAAATAGCAGAGGTAACGCTCCATGTGGGACTCGGAACTTTCCGCCCCGTTAAGGTAGAAGATGCCACAAAGCATGAGATGCATTCCGAGTGGTACTGCTTTGACAAGACTGCCTCCGACATTATCAGGAGGGCAAGAAAAGAAGGACGCCGCATCATCTCTGTCGGCACCACTTCCACCCGTGTCCTTGAGACAGTGGCACATAACGATCCCGAGATGATGCCTGTGTCAGGTGATACACAGATATTCATTTACCCGGGATTTGATTTTAAGTGCGTTGATTCGCTGATCACAAACTTCCACCTTCCCGAGTCTACACTTATAATGCTGGTATCGGCACTGGCCGGTAAGGAGAATGTCCTTCACGCTTATTCTGAAGCCGTAAAGGAAAGATACCGTTTCTTCAGCTTTGGAGATGCAATGTTCATCACAGATCTCTGATCAAAGGAAAAAGTCAGTCAGAAACTCCCATTATCTCTTCCGTCACTTCGTCACAAGTAGGGAGTCCCAGTTCCTCGCAGATATCGAGATATATCTGATAGTCATCTACTGTTCCATTGTTGTATGAGTAATTAAAACAGATTACACATTTATCAACCAAATATGTAGAAGCAAGACTATCACTCACAGTCGTATCATCAACAAAAAAATACCCCTCATTTACATTATCGTATATAGTACCACTATCAGATTTAACAAAGCTCTCATACATACTACGAAAACCACTCTCGCTCCAGTTCAAATCATCATACTCATACAAACAAACTGAAACCCCACTAATCCTAAAACTCCTGATTGTATGGTAATCATACTCTGCTGGAATATATGATGCTTCAATTATCATTTCGTCTAACAATACAGAATAATCCTCATCGTATGAAACCCTATATCTTGAACGATCATTTTCAGTATGTAATATAAGCAGTTCCATTATTTCATCAAAATCATAATCAATCGATATATGATTCACATTGTAATCTTCAATATAAAAAGACTCCGTTGTTTGGGTAGCATAATAAGCTTCATCAACAGACGGAAAGATCGTTGCGACAGCCTCTTCTGTCTCAGAACCACTTTCTGTTCCAGAGACAACTTCGATCGGGGTATGGCAGGAACTCATCAGAAGAACCATGATCATCAGAACAATTAGTACTCTTTTCATTTTTATGCTTTATTAATTGGTTGCTCCCATTATCTCTTCCGTCACTTCATCACAAGTGGGAAGTCCAAGTTCCTCACAGATATCGAGGTAGATCTGATACTGGTCCCGATTACCATTTGTAAAGAAATAACTATATTCAACATAGAAATCACCCAAATAGTAATATGCCGTAAACCAATTATCATCACGAGCAAAAAAATAACCTTCACTGCAGCAATCCACAACAAAGTCATAATCTGAATAAAGATACTCTTCCGCCCAATTTCTAAAACCCGCTTCAGCCCATTGAGCATTATCAAAATCAACTATATATATCCATATATCAACTTCAAATTCTCTAGATATGTGATATTCGTATTCTTTAGGTTGATAGAGTACCATACCCGAATCATTTTCTGCACATAGTTCATCTAAGACAATGGAATAGTCTGGATAGTATGTAAGACGATAATCCGATTCTTCTTCATAATCTTCGCCCATAGAATAATCATCTATTCCAACTTCTTCTAAACACGTATTCACAACAGATTCATAAGAGTAATCTGAAGAATACGGGTTAACTTCATAACTTGGGATTGTCTGCGTTTCTTCTGTATTCGTACTAATATCAACATCTGATTGTGAATCTGGGATAATAGTTTCATGCACAAAATCAACTTCAGAACAACTTACTGATTCAGTTTCGCGATCATTTATTTCGCAACAGGAACACATCAAAAGAACCATAAAAACAAATACCAATAGAACTCTTTTCATATTTCCTCTAATTAACCAAGAACGGGATCATGATATATATCCCCTAGAACTTCACTGATGTCAAAGTAATATTAGCCTGTGATGAGGTATTCCAGCTGGAGGTCTGTACATAATCTATTGATATTGAGTCACAACCGTATTCTTGCTGAAGTTCCTCATCTGCACGCAGTTCATTAACCGGGATAAGAAGGATGATCGCTGAAAGTAATGTACTAAGTAAAGAAACAGCTCTATTGTTCTTCATATACGATCCCCCAATAAAGCAAGTAAGCATATAAACGCCTACAAATACAACTCCTACACGAACATTTTATATAGTTTTCTTGATAAATACAATATGTTTGACAATAAAGAACAGCTGATAGCATTTATTCTTTTAGCTCCATTGGAAATAGTGTATTATATCTCACGTAAAAAGAACTACAGCTGAGGAGAATTATATGGGTAACCCTCCCGTTTGGTACGAACATATACATACATGTAAGCAGACAGGCGCAAGGCTCGGAAGGGTGCATACACCCCACGGTACTTTTGATACGCCTGCTTTTATGCCCGTTGGTACACAGGCATCCGTTAAGGGTATGAGCCCTGATGAGATAGCATCCATGGGAGCAGGGATCATATTATCCAATACATATCATCTGTGGATGAGACCGGGATCCGAGCTTATCGCCAAGGCAGGAGGTCTCCACTCCTTTATGAACTGGAAGGGTGCCGTACTGACTGATTCAGGCGGATTCCAGGTATTCTCCCTGGCACGTCCCAAGGACATTATCGAAGAGGGCGTTAAGTTCAGGTCACACCTTGACGGATCAAGGCACCTTCTTACTCCTGAGCTGTCCATAAAGATCCAGAATGATCTTGGAGCAGATATCATCATGGCATTTGATGAGTGCTGCCCCTACCCTTCTACTTTTGAATACTCCAAGAGATCTCTTGAGAGGACTACGCGCTGGCTGGAAAGATGTATCGATTCACATACACGTTCCTCCGAGCAGGCGCTTTTCGGAATAATTCAGGGAAATATGTATCCTGAACTGCGTCAGGAGAGCGCACGTCAGATCACTTCCTTTGACCTTCCCGGTTTTGCTATTGGAGGATTGTCCGTAGGAGAACCTGCCAACCTTATGTATGAGATGCTGGATGCTACAGTACCTCTTATGCCGGAAGATAAGCCCAGATATCTTATGGGTGTTGGAACTCCCGACTATCTCATCGAAGGAGCTATCCGCGGTATCGATATGTTCGACTGTGTACTTCCCACACGTATGGGACGTCACGGAACAGTCCTGACTTCTAAGGGAAGGGTCATAATAAGAGATGCAAAGCATGCTGAGGACTTCGGACCAATGGATCCCGAATGCGACTGCTATGCATGTAAGAACTTCTCTTCCGCTTATATCCGCCACCTTCTCAAGGCAAAGGAGATGTTCGGCCAGAGGCTCTGTACCTGGCATAATATCGATTTCCTTCTGACGCTAATGGAGAAGGTACGTGAAGCTATCGCAGAGGACTGTCTGGGAGATTTCAGGGATTCCTTCTTTAAGTCTTATTACGGGAAATGATCAGCAGTTGATCCAGTTTCTTTTCTCGTGATCCCAAGTCATTTCTGCATCGGTATTGTTAATAATTGCTTTAACAATCGGTCCGAGAAAACTCTTTATCATGTCGATAGTTTCTTCGAGATTTACGGGAAGCATGGCTTTTTTCTTCTTGATAAAAGCCTGCCAACGCACCCTTCTGACAGGGTCTTCACCAAATCCATCTTCAAAAGCTACGATCTCTGATATAGATGACCGCCTGTTCTCAAATGTTTCCCGGATCGCTTCTTTCAGTTCGTTCCCATAAAAATCATGTGAAACTGAAAGCACATAAATGTCATAATAATCTTTAAGTCTTGAATTATCGTAACCTAAGGGAACAATGGTTTCGAACTTTTCTGCGATCAATGAACTAAGCGAATAAGCATATACAAATGGATTCTCATCATCAATAATGACGGGATAATCCATCTTTACACTACCCGGGACAATAACATCTCCAAAACCTACATCAATCGATATCGGGATCCTGGTCTTATCAAGAAATGCAACTATATTTATGTTTACTCCATGGTACTTTTTAAACTCAGATATTGATCTGACGGACAGTGTTCTTAGATCAAAGACTAACGGATCGTCTGCTTCTATTCCAAATATCCCGGAAAAGATCTCCTTCATCTGATCTATATCATTGCTTATATTTGAAGCAAAAAGATCTATGTCTGTTGTAGCCCGTGCATAGGCACCATCAAAACATGCATATAATAAGATCCCACCCTTAAGAACAAAACTGTCTTTGAAGCGTGAGATCGAAAGACGATAGATCGTTCTTTCGATACCATATAAGACCAGCAGTTCCTGCAAAGTCTTTCCCGTCTCTATACTCTTATTCTTCAGTTTATCCTTAACCGATACAGCATTTGTCAAAGAAGCACCTCCAGGTACGTTCCAAGTATCTTTCCACAACCCAGATCATCAGCATATCTTCTAAGCTTGATAAGATCCCTGTCTTCTTTACCAAGATAGTTCTTCAGAACTTCTTTTGTCTCTTCTATACCGATCTTATTACGATAGTAAAGAATATCCACGACTGTCTTCTCAACATCGTAGATCCGGTAAGTTCCGGACGCATCAGTAATGCTGGTAAGTCCGGTATTATATCTTGACTCAGGAAAATACCATACATGTGTATCTGGCCAGTCCGGGAGTGTAGATATCTTCATGCTTCTTTCTATAGCTATATCAACCCTGTCCGGAAGGAATGTAGTAAGACCATAAAACCGCGCAGAAGTCATCATACAAAAAACACTTTGGGGAGCAAATGCAGATACTATTGCAAAGTCTGAGTCTTCTCCTGTATATGTTTCGTTTTCATAGGTACTGTTTGTCAGCTTATTCAGACGTCCTTCAGAAACGAGTTGGTTTATCTTGTAATATGAATACCCCATCTTAAACAGTTCTTTTCTATTGTAGAACCGCTTATCAGGGGAAAGATCGGTAGTCATGTGTGTTCCCCTTTCTTTTTTATCAGGGTAACATAACTATCATCGTTTTTCAATATTTTTCTGCAATCATAAACATCTGCAGAAAAATATTAAAATCGTAAAGATAGATCAATCATCGCTTCTTACGATCATAGTAACGGCGGTAAGGTTGTCTGCCGCAAGCATGGTCTGTTCTGATATCCTGCAGATAAGGTTGTCCATCCACTCCTCACTGCTGATGGAAGTGAGTGCGTCAGCAAGGATCGCGGGGTCGGAGAGCCTGTCGAAGAATGAATATGTGCCGCAGACGATGCGGTCCTCGTCCTCCAGGGAGAATGTTCCGTTGGGAAGGAGCTTGAGTTCCCCGTTCTTTACGATATAGGCATATACCCTGCCGTGCCTGTCTACTTTTATCCTGTCGTCGTTGATGTTTATGAGCATGTAATCGCAGTCGTCGGGAACCATCTTTTCAGTCTCCCCGATCACTTCCTCGAACTCCTTACCGGTGCATTCCCTGATCTTTGCTTCGATGGCTTCGGAATGAGGTCCGTAGAACTTCCGGGACTTACTGGAATAAAGGATCATGAGGGTGACAGTGGAACTGTAGTTCATGAAGAGCCTGTCGTTATATTCCTCTTCACCGCCCTTGTGCTTGATGGTATAGTATTCGATCATAAAAGCCCCCTCTTTACCGTTATGACCACACCGGTGTAGTTATCCTGCCTCGGGTGCTTTCTAGTCCTGATATTTATCTTGAGCCTGGATGCGATCTCGGAAGATGTTCCCATCAGAGTGGTGTTCATATAGGAAGGAAGTGACTGCCAGGGGATGGCGTCCGTAAGGCCGTCGGAACTTACGATGATGACATCACCGTCACAGAGCTTCATGGGTTTTTGAGTATAGATGACCCTCGGGTTTTCGTTGCCCATATAATCCACCAGAGCTCTTCCCTTGGCGTTGGCATATGCCATATGTGTCTGCTTCCCTGCCAGGGCGAAGTTCTTTACCAGTATCGAAACATAGTTCTGTCTTGGATTGAGTATGGTGGCTTCATTGTTCCTTATGAGTATTATATCGCTGTCGCCGACACTGTAGAAATTCAGGTATCCGTTGGAGATATGAGCCATGGCAAGGGTTGCACCGCCGGCGCCTCCATAGTTGTTGTGAAGTTCGTTTGAAAGATCCCTTATCATGTCAGCATTATGGGCGGAGGCAAAGAAACTTATGGGATATGACTTTTCGATCCTCTCCACGATCTTGTCGGCTATATCCTTGCCGTATTTCATGCCGCCCATGCCATCAGCTATACAGACAACAAAGCCGTATTTCTTGATGTCACCCATGGGGGAGATATAATAAGCATCCTCTTGCCTTTCCCTCTTTCCCAATTCATGGAAATATGCAGCATCAAGGGATAGATATTCATCATCAACAGGAACGGTGATCATCTTCTTTGACTGGAGGATGAACATTACGAACGCGGACACAGCCACGATCACGAATATTATCGCGAATCCTATGAGAGCTCTGGTCCCGACATCGAGAACTGCTAACTCAATTATCATCCTTTTCTTCCGTCATCTCTTTGAAGATCTCATCTTCGATACCGGCTTCTTCTTCGTCGTCCTCATCATCTTCATCACTGTCTTCTGCTGTCTCATCTGTGGCTGAAGGAGCCCTGCCGATATATTCAGATATCAGTTCGCCGGTATAGAAAGCAAACATGTACTGGGTCACTGCATGAGCCAGGATAAGATAGAAGATGATGGCGATGGCATATGCAAAATAAGTCGTGGTGGAGAACAGTGCAAAGGGGAATACCACCAGGATAAGGATAAGTACTCCGATAAGGCCGAGACAGGGTCCGAACCTCAGAAGGAAGAACAGGAATGCGTTCTTATATAGCTTTGCCAGGGGAAGATCTACGGATACGATCATCTGATCAACCATATTCTTGATGACTATGAATACAAAGAACATGAATATGAAGAATATGGTCACAACAGTTCCCACCCTGCTCTCGATATTAGTATAGTAGCTAAGTCCCGTAAGGATCATGGCTGTTACGATAAGTGAGATGATCATGTTGCCCAGGGACTGCTTGAAGTTCTTCTTAACGCCTTCCTTGAAATCACTCCAGAGGAAGATACCGCTCTCCCTGTAAAGGTTTCTGTAGATCATTGAGAAGCCGGCCTGGAACGGTCCGAAATTGATAAGGGAGCTTCCCATGAAGAACATTACGCAGAATACCATGATTATGTAGTAGAGCTGATATGCTGCATCGGCACCTACGTCGTTCTGTACCGCTTCGTTACCGATGATGCCTGCCTGGTTCATGATGGAGACGAAGGTCTCGGGATCAAAGAAGCTGCTGATCTGGGGAAGGAAGAAAAGAGCATATCCGAATGCTACCAGCATCATGGGGATATTAAAGATCATGAAAAGGAAGTTTACCGACATGATGGCGATAAAGTGAGTCCCCAGTGTAGCGAAGAATCTGTAGACCGGGCCATGGGCCTCAGGGACATAATCTTTTGCAGGGACCTTGTTAAACATATACCTTTACTTATCTCCTTCATCCAATGTTCTGTCTAATATATTAGCAAAACAGAGCATTTTCTCAAGTGAGCGTTCGGCAATAGCGCCGTTTTTTTCTTTCTTTTTGTTCTTTCCCTTGAATTTTCCCGGCATCTTATTGACGATACCGAAGTTGGCATTCATGGGAACGAACCTGGTAATACCGCTGTCTGAAACATAGAGAGCCATGGAGCCCATTACAGTATCTGCATCAGGTACGTAAGGAGGATCCATCTCCAGCGCCTTACATGCGGCATAGTAGCCTGCAAGGAAACCGGATGCGGTGGATTCAATATATCCCTCTACACCGGTTATCTGGCCGGCGAAGAAGATCCTGCTGTCTTTTCTCAGGGAATAATCGCTGTTTAAGAGCTTGGGGGAATCGAGATAAGTATTTCTGTGCATAACACCCATCCTAAGATATTCTGCATTCTCAAGACCGGGGATCATACCGAAGACCCTCTTCTGCTCCGGGAACTTAAGTCTTGTCTGAAAGCCCACCAGGTTATACATGGAGCTCTCCCTGTCATCCTGCCTCAGCTGAAGGCAGGCATAGGGCTCCTCCCCTGTCTTAGGGTCCACAAGGCCCACGGGCTTAAGTGGACCAAAGCGCATGGTGTCCTCACCTCTTGAAGCCATGGTCTCGATGGGCATACAGCCCTCAAAGACGATCTCCTTATCAAATCCCTTTACGTCTGCTCTCTCGGCAGTGATAAGGGCATTATAGAAAGCGAGATATTCTTCCTTGTTCATGGGGCAGTTGATATAGTCATCTCCGCCCTTTCCGTATCTGGAAGCCTTGAAGGCTTTTGTCATGTCGATGGAATCCCTTGAGACGATGGGAGCTGCTGCGTCGAAGAAATGAAGGTCATCCTCACCTGTAAGCCTTCTTATATCATCGTAGAGTTCACCGTCGGTAAGAGGGCCTGAAGCGATGATGACGATACCCTCATCGGGGATCTTTGTCACTTCTTCCTCATAGATGGTGATATTACTGTCGTTTCTGATCCTGTCTGTTATGAAAGTGGAGAACTCGTCCCTGTCTACTGCTAAGGCTCCGCCGGCAGGTACAGCAGATGCATCAGCGGCTTCCATGATAAGGGAACCTACGCACCTCAGTTCCTCTTTAAGGAGTCCTACTGCGTTCTCTTTATTTGCTGCTCTTAAGGAATTACTGCAGACAAGTTCTGCAAAGTTGTCTGAATGATGGGCAGGTGACTTTCTGGTCTTCTTCATCTCGTAAAGATCGACCCTGATGCCGAATCTCGAAAGGATCCGGGCCGCTTCACAGCCGGCAAGGCCCGCACCGATGACAGTGACATTATGACTCACTCTTCTTCTCAGCCTTTTTCCTCTTGTTGGTGGAACATTCAGCGTTGGAGCATCTGGGATATACCTTGCCCCTGAATCTCTTCATTACCATGTAAGATCCGCACTCTGTACACTTCTTGCCGTCGATGGGAAGATCCCAGGAGATGAACTCACAATCGGGGTTAGATCCCTTTCTGTCGCAGACGTAGAAAGTCTTGTGTCCCTTCTTTGTCTTCTTTACCAGAAGGCCTGATCCGCATACAGGGCAGGAAGCCTTGGCCTTGATCTCGATATTTCTTGTATATGTGCAGTCGGGATAGCAGGAACATGCGATGAACTTACCGTTCCTTCCCTCGCTTATTACCAGCTCGCCCTTGCCGCACTCGGGGCAGACTTCGCCGATCTTCTGCTTTTCGATCTGTACCTCTTCGATGCTCTTCTCTGCAGATAACACCTTCTTGTGGAAATTGGGATAGAAACCGTCAAGTACTGATACCCAGTCGGTGTTTCCGCTCTCTACAAGGTCGAGCTTCTCCTCCATGTTTGCTGTAAAGGAGATGTCTGCGATCTCATTGAAGTTCTTTTCCACCATGGTGGTGACAAGTCTTCCAAGATCCGTGATCTTGAGTTCCTTGCCTTCCTTTTCCACATACTTCCTGTCCTGGATGGTACTGATGGTGGATGAATATGTGGAAGGACGGCCTACGCCTGTCTCCTCCATCATCCTGACGAGGGTTGCCTCTGTGTAATGGGGAGGCGGAAGTGTCTGCTTCTTTTCGAAGACTGTATCCAGGTTCTTAAGGACCTGACCCTCGGATACTTCGGGAAGAACGTTCTTGTCGCTGTTCTCCTTGTCCTCCTTGATGTCACCGTAGACCTTAAGGAATCCGGGGAATACTACTGTCTCGCCGGAAGCTCTGAAGATCTCTCCGTTGGCTTCTGCATCCAGGGTAACGATATCCAGCTTGGCATCTGCCATCTGGGATGCCAGGAATCTCTCCCATATGAGCTTATAGAGCTTATACTGATCGTTGCTGAGAGAAGACTTGACGTTCTCGGGAGCAAGATCGAAGTGGGCAGGCCTTATTGCCTCGTGTGCATCCTGGGATGAATTCTTATTCTTGAACTCTCTCTTGTAGGGACATACGAATTCCTTGCCGTAGTTCTCGTTGATAAGGCTCCTGGAAGCTGCAACCGCCTCCTCGGAGATCCTGACGGAGTCTGTCCTTATGTATGTAACGAGAGCTGTCTGTCCGATACCTGCGATCTCCACACCCTGATAGAGTTCCTGGGCGATCCTGGTGGTCTTGGATGTGGTGAAGCCCAGTCTCCTGGAAGCTTCCTGCTGCATTGTGGATGTGGTAAAGGGAGCCGAAGGCTTTCTTGTTCCGGAAGACTTCTTTACTGAAGTGACCTTAAGATCGTTGCCCTCCACAGCCTTCATTACCTTCTGTGCTCTCTCCTCCGAAAGGATCCTGCCGTTCTTGGGCTTGTCCTCATCGTTGCCGTAGTACTTTATCTTGAAGGCATCCTTCTTCTTGTCAGGTGTTACAAGAGCAGAGATGAGCCAGTAGTCCTCAGGGATAAATGCATTGATCTCATCATCCCTGTCCATGACGATCTTTGTAACGGCGGACTGAACACGTCCTGCGGAGATCCTGTTCCTGTTGCCTGTGATGATCTTCTTGTGAAGAAGGGGGCTCAGCTCATATCCTACGAGCCTGTCCAGGACTCTTCTCGCCTGCTGTGCGTCCACGAGATCCATATCGATGGCCCTGGGATGCTCGATGGCCTCCATTACCACCTTCTTGGTGATCTCGTTAAATGTGACTCTGCAGTTGGTGGCAGGATCGATCTTAAGTGTGATGGCAACATGCCATGCGATGGCTTCTCCCTCACGGTCAGGGTCCGTCGCGATATAGATCTTATCTGCATCTTTCGCAAGAGCGATCAGCTCTTTCTTTATCTTTACATTCTTATCTATATATAAGGGTTTATAATTATTGGCTGTGTTAACGCCCATTGTATTATCAGGAAGATCTCTGAAATGACCTACTGTAGCGGTGACCTTAAAATCCTTACCCAGGAACCGCTCGATGGTCTTAGCCTTAGCAGGCGACTCAACAATAACAAGATTCTTTCCCATTAACACTCTCCTTAAAAACAAACGCCAAATCTTGTACCCGAATTCTTACAAAGTCATACTATAAGTCAATGTCCCCCAATTGTCAAAACATATTTCCCCCTGTCTTCCTCGATCTTTCTATCCAGTTCCAGATCCGTCAGGAGCGAAGTAAGAAGAGAAAAAGGGATGGGTATCATGGCGGAAAGATCATCGGCTGTCATGGGTCTTGCGGACAGTTCATCGCATATCATCCTCTTCCAGGCAGGCTCATCATCGATGTCATCTCCCGCCAGGATCTTCCGGTTCATGGTCTCGTTTCTTATGCGTTCTATAACCGTAAAGGGATCGATCAGGACCTCCGCTCCGTCCCTTAAAAGATATAAGCCTCCGAGGCAGTCGGCTGAATATATATTATTGGGCAATACAAATACATCCTTGCCCTGGGATGCCGCAAATGATGCCGTGTGTAATGTTCCGCTGAACTGTCCCGCCTGCATGACGAGACAGACGTCGGAAAGAGCTGAGATAAGTCTGTTTCTGGAGGGAAAGTATTGTTTGACTGCCTGCTGCCCCGGAGGCATCTCGGATAGGATCAATCCCTTGTCACATAGTCTTTCATATATATCTTCATTCTCGGGAGGATAGATATTGTCAGGTCCTCCCGCCATTACCGCTATAGTCTTTCCGTAATTATCAAGTGCTGCTTCGTGTGCCTTTCTGTCTATCCCCAGAGCCATGCCGGAGACAGTTACTATCCCCTCCTTGGAGAATTCCTTTACAAAATCCTCAGTGGCATAAAGGGCATATTTACCGGGTCGCCTGGATCCCACCACTCCTGCAGATCCTCTCATATAGCATTCCCGCAGAAGGTTCCTGTTTCCTCTTATGAAGAACACTCTGGGCATCCCCGTCAGGTTCTTCCAGACAAAGGGATAGTCCTCATCCTCACAGGATATGACACTTATATCGTTCTCATCAGCGGTCTCTATATAAGATTTCAAGAGTTCATCTATCCTGCTTCTGGCTTCGTACATCTCCGCGATCTTTCCCCGGGCGCCCGAGGTGAGTTCCAGCTTATCCCTGTCCTTGTAAAGACGCTCAAAGCCTTCGCCCGTAATGTCCAGGTGTGAGCTTATGATCCCTTTTGAGATGAGTTCCTTAACCGTATTTCCCGTTATTGTCCCTGAAAACCTTATAGCTGTATATTCCAGATTCCTAAGTTCCAGATCGTTCATCTAAAGCCTCCTTTTGTAGACATATGCTTCGGCTATGTCATTTCTGGTCATATCCCTTCTGCCTTCCATATCTGCGATAGTCCTTCCAACTCTCAGGAGCTTTGAGTAGCCCCTGGCGGACAGACCGCCCCTGATGGCAGCATCAGACGCGTAAGTGACCACATCCTTCCCGGCTCTCAGGACTTCAGCATCTGCTACAGTGACTGTTCCGTTAAAGATCCCGGGATCCTTATATCTCTCCTTTTGTATCTCTCTTACTTCCGTTACCATATTCCTGATATCGGGAGTAAGAAGTCCTTCTGTCTTTTTTGATGTCTCCTCCAGATCCTTTGCTTCGATGCTCCTCATCTCGGTGATGATATCTATCCTGTCCAGGAATGGTCCTGCCAGCTTGCTCTGGTATCTCTTGATGGTATTGGGAGAGCATACGCATCTGGATCCCTTCTCGTAGAGCATCCCGCATTTACAGGGATTGCCTGCACCGACGAATATGAAGGATGCGGGATATGTATACGTATTTCCCTCCTTCACGATCCTGACTATCCTCTCCTCCAGAGGAAGCCTCAGAAGATCCAGCGTGCCTGCCGGGAATTCAGTTATCTCATCTGCAAATAATATCCCGTTGTCAGCCATGGCGATCTCACCCGGGAAGAGGTTTCCGGAGCTTCCCAGCAGCTGGGATCTTGATATGCCGGGATAGATATATCTGAAGGGTCTTGTTATCCCCTTCTTCTCGTCAAAGAGTCCCGCTGTCTCATTTATGGCAAAGACCTGTGATGCTTCCTTCGGTGACAGCTGCGGCATTATCCCGGCCAGTATCTTTCCGGCTATGGTCTTTCCGCATCCCGGGCTTCCCAGCATAAGAAGGTTATGCATCCCGCAGGCTGAGATCTGTATCGCCCTGGAAGCTTTTTCCTGGCCTTTAAGGACTGAGATATCTATATATTCATCGTCGTAGATCTTCATCTCACCTTCAAAGCTCTTTGGTGAATAACCGCCTTCGATGAATACCTTTCCCACATCGTCCATGGTGTCCACGGTCTGGGCCCTGATGCCTGCGCATCCTGCGGACATCTTCTCGTCTCCCGGGATAAGTAGATGGTCCATATCTTCACCGATGCTCATAAGCCTTAGTGCCGCTCCGGGAGTTCCTTTTATCTCTCCGTTCAGGGACAGCTCTCCCTCGGCATAGACCTTCCTTCCCTCTTCTATGGGAAGCTGGCCTGATACAAAGAGTATCCCCAGTGCCACAGGAAGGTCGAAGGCTGAACCTGACTTCCTCATATAAGCCGGTGATATGGATACTGTTATATGTCCCTTGGGAAGAAAGAATCCTGATGAGACCAGTGCAGATCTGATCCTTCCTCTTGACTCCCTGATGGAGGAATCACAGAGACCAATGATGTCGAAAGTCGGGAGTCCCGGAGATACAGACACCTCTATCTCCGAGATGACTCCCTTAACTCCTTCTGCAAAACATGAGTAGACCTTGAATACTGATTGCTGTTTTTTCATATTATCGTCCTGCCTTTTTATTAAGTTAGAACAAAAAAAGCAGGTTTTTGACGACAATCCGTTACAATCCGTTACAAATTCGACAAAGTAAAATATATTTTATGGATATCTGCGAAAAGAGTTGTATAATCTTTAGGTATTTTTATTATTAAAAGAGGTAGATCAAATGGAGATAGGAATCGTAGGACTTCCCAACGTAGGTAAGAGTACACTTTTCAATGCCATAACAAAGGCAGGTGCTGAATCGGCCAATTATCCCTTCTGCACCATAGAGCCCAATGTAGGTATCGTATCCGTCCCTGACAAGAGACTGGACGAGCTGGCTAAGATGTATGATCCGGAGAAGTATACTCCCGCTGTCATCAAGTTCGTTGATATCGCAGGTCTCGTAAAGGGGGCCAGCAAAGGTGAAGGTCTCGGCAACAAGTTCCTCTCCAATATCCGTGAAGTAGATGCCATCTGCCACGTAGTAAGATGCTTCGATGATGACGATGTTGTCCATGTAGACGGAAGCGCAGATCCCGAGAGAGATATCGGGGTCATCGATCTTGAGCTCATCCTTTCCGATATGGAGATCATGGAGAAGAGGATCGAGAGAACAAAGAAGATGATGAAGGGCGGCGACAAGTCCTTCCAGGCAGAACTCGACTGCTACGAGAAGATCTATGCATGCCTTGAGGCAGAAAAGCCTGCAAGATCCCTGGAGTTCACAGATGAGGAACTGGAGTTCACAAAGGATCTTCAGCTCATCTCCATGAAGCCCGTCCTCTTCTGTGCCAATATCGCAGAGGATGATATTAAGAATCCGGACATTCCCTATGTGAATAAAGTAAGAGAGATCGCAGCAAGGACCGACAGCGAGGTCGTTGTCATCTCCGCAAAGATCGAAGAAGAGCTTGGCCAGCTGGAGCCCGAAGACAGACAGATGTTCCTGGATGATCTGGGCATCGACAGCGCCGGACTCGACAAGATGATCCAGGCTTCCTACAAGCTCCTGGGTCTCATCTCCTTCCTGACAGCAGGTCCCCAGGAGGTACGTGCCTGGACCATCAAGAACGGGACAAAGGCTCCCCAGGCTGCAGGTAAGATCCATTCCGACTTTGAAAGAGGATTCATCAGAGCAGAGATCGTCGCATATGATGATCTTATGGCCTGTGGTTCCATGGCAGCTGCCAAGGAAAAGGGTCTCGTAAGATCCGAGGGAAAAGAATATGTGATGAAGGACGGAGACGTTACCCTGTTCCGTTTCAACGTCTGATATCTTTTTGAACTTAAGATCATTGCTCCGCATTCCTGCGGAGCAATTTTTGTTTCGGCTGTTTTAAAATTCTCCGAAATATGTACGTATTAAACTTCTACGTACCAAAAACGGAGAATTCTTATCAAGATTCTCCGTTTTTAAGTCGCTATTGCCTTACTTCGTCCCCGATTCGGAGAATTCTCTCTGATCAGCCCAGGGTGGCTTCACCATTTCCGCCTATATCTATCTCCTCACCCAGGAATGTGGGCTTGGGCTTAATGATGCAGAAGAAGAAATCCTTCATCCTGGCCAGGATCTCCCTGGTGTTCCAGGTAAGGAGCGAGGATCTGGAAAAGCCGTGGCCTGTGGCACATACTCCCTGCACTTCCATACCCATGGCATTGGCATTATAAAGGGATCTGTAGAGATGGTATCTCTGGGTGACGACGATGGCGCTTTCCACACCGAAGATCTCCTTAGCCCTGTACATAGTCTCGTAGGTGGAGAATCCCGCGTGGTCCATAAAGATGTCTTCAGACGGCACGCCTCTTTCCATGGCATAATTTCTCATTACGTTTACTTCGTCGTAGTTGCTCTTACCGTGATCACCGCTCATGAGGATCTTGGGAGCCTTGCCTTCGAAATAAAGATCCACGGCGATATTTATCCTGTCCTCAAGAAGGGGCGACGGTGTATCTTCATAAACACCGCAGCCCAGGACGATGATGCAGTCAGCATCTTCTATGGTGACATCTGATATATCGTCGAAGATCTTTCCCTTTGTTGAAAAGACTACTGCAAGATTTGTGGCTGTTGCCACTATAACTGCGATGATAAAGACGATGAATACGGCTTTAAACAGATTCTTTATCTCTTTTTTGGTCGGCTTTTGAATATTCATTACTTATCTCTTTCATCTTTTTCCCGAGGAAGATGATGGTCACCATAGACATGAGGAATATGAAGAGCATCATGGACTCGGATATTACTGCGAATATCATCGGAAGATCGATGATCGCAAAGAATAGAATGGCGACAAGGACAGTTCCCGAAAGATGGACTGCACTTGTGGCGATTATATATTTTCTCAGATCGGGATTAACCGGAAACGGTGCTCCGGCAATGAGATATATAAGGAAGGCCGCACTTAAGGCAGCACATACCAGAGCTGTTATAAGTCCGGTACTCATATACGGATACCTCTTTCGTGAAGCTGCTCCTTAATGAGCTTTTCAACTTTCTCATTAAGGTCTTCAAGGCTTCCTGAATTATCTATCTCAAAGTCAGCAAGGGCTGCATATTCGTCGTTGGTCATCTGGACTGCCATGCGCCTTCTGGCATCCTCGCGGTCAAGTCCCCTGTCCACCAGTCTATCAAGCCTGATGCTGTCGTCGCATGTTACGGCCCAGATCTGGTTGCAGTGGTCAACAAATCCCTTGCTAACGGGAATAGGAACATCAAGGACTACACACTTTGTCTTCTTCTCCCTCTCCTTCTGAAGTTCCTCATCCATATACTCAAATACATACTTGTGGATGATGGAGGAAAGGATATCCAGGAGCTTGTTATCCGTGAAGACGATGGAAGATACATACTTCCTGTTCAGGGAACCGTCACTGCTAAGAGCCCTCTTTCCGAAGACCTCAGCGATCTCGGGAATAGCTCTTCCGTCTTCTCCCGTGACCATCCTGGATATCTCGTCAGCATCCAGGACCCTGAGTCCTTTCTCTGCCAGGATACCGCTTACGGTACTCTTGCCTGATCCTATTGCACCCGTTATACCTAAAACGAACATCTTATTTTGCCTCCAGCCAGTTTTTGCCGATATGCACATCGGCTACAAGGGGGATATCGAGCGTAACTGCAGATTCCATCTCCCTCTTGAGAAGATCTGCCGCCTTCTGTGCATCCTTCTCATCGCATTCGACTATAAGTTCGTCGTGGACCTGCATGATGAGCTTTGCATCGGGAAGTTCCTCCCGGAGCGCCAGATAGACCTTGTTCATGGCGATCTTTATTATGTCGGCGGCAGTGCCCTGGATAGGCGTATTCATTGCCACCCTGTATCCGAAGTTCTTAACGTTCCTGTTCTGGCTCTTAAGCTCGGTGAGCTCCCTTCTCCTGCCGAACATGGTCTCCACATATCCCAGCTTCTCGCCTGTAACCTTAAGGCTCTCCAGAAATCCTGTGATCCCGGGGAACTGCTTTCCGTAGTCCTCGATGAGCTGGCCTGCCTCCCTGAAGGAGATGCCCAGGTCGTTGGAAAGACCGTAGTCTGAGATACCGTAGATGATACTGAAGTTGACCGTCTTGGCCATGGATCTCATCCTGGGAGTTACATCCTCCTTTTCGACACCGAAGACCTTCATGGCTGTCCTGGTATGGATATCATCGCCGTTTATGAAAGCTTCGGACATGACCTCATCCTTACTCATGGCAGCAAGGAGTCTCAGCTCGATCTGGGAATAGTCGGCATCAACCAGGACCTTTCCCTCAGGAGCTATGAAGCACTCCCTGATCCTTCCGCCGTCAGATGACCTGACAGGGATATTCTGAAGGTTGGGCTCAGTGGAAGAGAGCCTTCCCGTATTTGTCATGGCCTGGGTAAAGGTAGTCCTTATCCTGCCGTCTTCTTCTATCTTGTCCTGAAGTCCCACTGCATATGTGGAATCAAGCTTTGAAAGACCTCTGTACTCGATGATCCTGGAGATGGAAGGATGATATTCCTTAAGCCTGTTGAGCTCGTCTATCGATGTGGAATATACTCCCGTCTTTCCCTTCTTTCCGTGGGGCAGGGCCAGCTTGTCGCTGTCGAAGAGAACCTCAGCCAGCTGCTTGGGAGATGCGATATTAAACTTTACTCCCGTAAGGTCGTATATCTCGTTTTCAGTCTTTCTGAGCCTGTCAGAGAACTCCTGATGAAGCTCCGAGAGCATATCCTTGGAAACGTACATTCCGTTTCTTTCAATGGCATCAAGGGTCACTACCAGAGGAAATTCTATCTCATAAAGGAGCTTCTCCTTCTTCTTCTGTGAGATGATGCTGTCGAGGCGTCTTGCGATAAAGAGGTTAAGTACTACTCTCTTAGCAGCGGAAAGGCTTACTGACTCCTGGGGTTCCCCGAAGAGCTGGGCAGTAAGATCCAGCTGCTTAGGTGCCAGGTCCTCGTCCTCCAGCGGATAGGGCCTGAAGAAAAGGCTCTCATAGAGCCTGGAGATATCAGGCCTGCTGCCGTCTATAAGATTAAATACATAACCTGCGATGGCTGTATCAAATACATATTCGATGCCGGGAAGCGCCCTGTGCATCTCCTTGGACCTGTTCTTGTAATCGAAGGATACCAGCTTTATATCCTTATGTCCCTTGAAGATATCGTAAAGATCGTCAGGATCCTTTACAAAGACCCTGCTGTCGTTATAAAGGGCAAGGAGTGCTTTTCCGGAAACGAAGTCCACACCTGCCATATCCCCGTCCTTAAGGACTATATCCTCATTTTCTACTATATGGATACTCTTGTTAAGGGTCTCGAAAAGATCAGAAAGTTCTTTTATCTCGGGATCCTCATCCTCTGCGTCGGGAGCAGTGACAGTGGCCTTCATATCATCAAGTCCCAGCTTCTTGGTGAGCTGCCTCAGGGAAAGCCTGTACAGGGCATCGTAAAGGCCCTGTCTGTCCTTTATATCGCGGTAGGAGATATCATCTGTTCCGAAGGGCACAGGAACATTTCTGTCTATGGTGCAGAGCTTCAGGTTAAGATCGAGAAGCTCCCTGGATGATGAGATATTCTTTGCAAGAGCCGGAGTCATCTTGTCAGTATTGGCAAGAACGCCCTCCAGATCCTTATACTCGGCGATGAGCTTAAAGGCCGTCTTCTCACCTACTTTATCCACGCCCTTTATGTTATCTGACGTATCACCCATAAGTGCCTTAACATAGACGAAAACATCAGGTTCAACCCCATATGTTTCCTTAAAGGACTCCCTGGTGATAAGGACCCTGGGCGGTTTACCCTTGCCGCTCTGGGGCATGATGACCTTTACGCGGTCACTGAGGAGCTGGTAGTCGTCGTGGTCACCACTCAGGATAAAGACTTCGTCTCCTGCTTCTTCACCGAGCCTTGAAAGGGTACCGATGAGATCGTCTGCCTCATAGCCCTCCATCTCCATACGGGATATACCCATGAGGTCAAGAAGTTCCTTGACTATGGGCATCTGCTGTGAGAGCTCCGGGGGCATACCCTTTCTCTGTGCCTTATATTCTGAAGACATCTTATGTCTGAAAGTGGGAGCCTTCAGGTCGAAGAGCACACAGATATCAGTAGGTCCGTACTCGTCCCTTACGCTCAGGAGCGTATTGAAAAATCCGTTCAGGGCTCCTGTGGGAGTACCGTCGGGAGCTGTCATTGGGGCACGGCCGTAAACGGCATAAAATGCCCTGTTCATAATGGAATTTCCGTCGACGAGTAAGATCTTTTTATTCATCTTTCTTCTCTTTCCTGTCAAGACGGCTCTGATGCACGGCATGGGCCGTGGAGATCATGAGCTTGATCCTGTTGAGCTGGTTGGCCTCGGATGCACCGGGGTCATAGTCGATGGGGATGATGTTGCTCATGGGATACTGTCTTCTCAGCTCCTTGATCATTCCCTTACCTGTTACATGGTTGGGAAGGCATGCGAAGGGCTGGGCGCAGATGATATTCGGTACACCGTCCTGGATGAGCTCGATCATCTCAGCCGTCAGGAACCATCCCTCACCGCAGAAGTTACCGCAGGAAAGGACTGATGACGACTTCTGTGCAAGCTCCTCGATCCTCTCGGAGAGCATGAACTTTCCGTTGGTCTTCTTAAATGCTTCATTGATGGGCTTTCTGAATGCCTCCAGTGCATTGATGGCCTGCCTGTTGATGAAGGCAGTCTTCTTTGACCTGCCAAGGTTCTGGGAAGCCCAGATGGGGTTATATGCACAGTAGAGGAAGAAGTCCAGTACTCCGGGAAGTACTGCCTCACATCCCTCCTGCTCGATAACGTCGATGGCATTATTGTTGGCATCGGGATGGAACTTTACAAGGATCTCTCCTACCACACCGACACGGGGCTTTCTGGGGATATCCTTAAGGGGAAGCCTGTTGAACTTATCCACTACGAAATCAACGAACTTCTTGTAGTTCCTGATGGTGGGGATATCCTCCAGGTCAACACCGATATCGGCAAGACAGTCCCTGATCTTCTTCTTCTGTTCAGGAGTCCTGTCGTAGTAGTTTCCGGGCATGATCCTGTCATATGTCTCCGTGAGGTCATCAAAGGATCCGTTCTTATTGAACATCTTTCTTCCGATCTTGTTGACATACATATAGAGGGCATTTGCAGAGCCTTCCACCTGCTCATAGGGCCTGACCCTCAGAAGGAGCGTGCTGACCATATCACCGGCACACAGGGCCCTTATAGCCCCGAGGATGAACATGGGATTATATGTAAGTCCCTCGTTCTTCTCGAACTGCTGGGCAGAGATGGCTATAACGGGGATATTGGGATAACCTGCCTCCTTAAGTGCCTTCCTGAGGAATGCAACATAGTTGGTGGCACGGCATCCGCCTCCCGTCTGGGTGATAGCAAGGGTGACATTATCGGGATCCACTTCCCCTCTCAAGATGGCATTCATCATCTGTCCGACAACGACGATGGAAGGGAAACATGCATCATTATTTACGAACTTAAGACCGCACTCGATGTCTTCCCTGGTGGCCTGCTTCAGGAGCTTCATCCTGTAACCGTTGGCGCGGAATACGCTCTCCACGAAATCGAACTGGATGGGAGCCATCTGGGGTGCGATTATGGTGTGGTTCTTCTTGTCTTCCTTTGTAAACTCGACGCGCTTAAGGGTATAGGCATCAGGATCGGGAACCGTCTCCTTCATCTCGCCTTTGAGCTTCATCTGCTCGCGCTCCTCCATGGCTACCACGAGAGATCTCATACGGATCCTTGCGGCACCCAGGTTGCTTACCTCATCGATCTTAAGAAGTGTATAGAGCTTTCCTGAAGACTCAAGTATCTCCTGGACCTGATCGGATGTAACAGCATCCAGGCCGCATCCGAAGGAAGTCATCTGGACAAGCTCGAGATTAGGTTTTGTAATTACATAGGCAGCTGCCTCATAGAGCCTCGTGTGGTACATCCACTGGTCGACTACACGGATAGGCCTCTTCAGCCTTCCGGGAACTGCTACGGAGTCCTCTGTGAGGACACCAAGTCCAAGCTGGTTGATCATCTCGGGGATACCGTGATGGATCTCGGGATCCACATGATAGGGACGGCCGGAAAGAACGATACCCTTGATACCCTTCTCCTCCATCTCCTTTATCATCTCGGCGCCCTTGGCCCTGATATCATCCTTGAAGTTGCCGTATTCCTCTGCACCCTTGGCAACGGCTGCCTTTGTCTCCTCAAGGGTAACTCCAAGATAGGAGAAGGTCTCTGCCAGTGTCTTTGCCACTGTATCAAGATCGTCCAGGGGCAGGAAGGGATTTAAGAACTTTATGTTCTTCTCCCTTATGTTCTCCACGTTATTTCTGATGACCTCGGGATAGGAGCAGACGATGGGACAGTTATAGTGGTTTCCTGAATCGTTGTTCTCCTTGTTCTCGTAAGGGACATCGGGATAGAAGATGGTGGTGATGCCGCGGGAGATAAGGTTCTCTATATGACCGTGGGTGAGCTTTGCCGGATAGCATACGCTCTCGGAAGGAATAGTCTCCATTCCCTTTTCGAAAAGAGCATGGGTGGATCTTGCAGATATAAGGACACGGAACCCGAGTTCCGTAAGGACCGTGAACCAAAAAGGATAGTTCTCGTACATATTGAGAGCTCTGGGGATACCGATGGTGCCCCTCTTTGCCTCTTCCTCGGAAAGAGGTTTGTACTTGAACGTCCTGTCGTATTTATATTTGAACATGTTGGGAAGGGGCGACCTTACAGCCTCTGTATCAAGGCCGACCGTCTCTCCCTTTTCGCATCTGTTGCCGGAAACGAATCTCTTGCCGTTACTGAAGGTGGCTATGGTAAGACGGCAGTGGTTACCGCAGTAGGGACACTGGGTATTCTCGCTCTCCATCTCAAATCCGTCCAGTTCCTTTGCAGGAAGAAGTGTGGTGGAAAGTTCACCATCTGCCTCCTCGTACTTGTTCTTGGCGATAAGGGCGGCACCGAAGGCACCCATGAGGCCTGCAACATTAGGCCTTATGACATCCCTTCCGGAAACGATCTCAAAGCATCTGAGGATAGCATCGTTAAGGAATGTTCCTCCCTGTACTACGATATTCTTTCCAAGCTGCTCTGTATCTCTTATCTTGATGACCTTGTAAAGGGCATTTCTTACGACGGAGTAGGAAAGTCCTGCGGAGATATCTCCTACGGATGCTCCCTCCTTCTGGGCCTGCTTTACCTTGGAGTTCATGAACACCGTACATCTTGTTCCAAGATCCACGGGATTTTTAGCATTCAATGCTTCCACAGAGAAGTTGTGGGGATCCATGCCCAGGGTCTGGGCAAATGTCTGGATAAAGGATCCGCATCCGGAGGAACATGCCTCGTTGAGCATGATGGAATCGATAACACCGTTTCTTATCCTCATGCACTTCATATCCTGTCCGCCGATATCGATGATGAAATCAACATCGGGACAGAAGAACTTTGCTGACCTGAAGTGAGCCATGGTCTCGATCTCTCCGGCGTCGATACCGAGAGCTGCCTTGATGATGCTCTCTCCATATCCTGTTACGCAGGAATAGCCGATATATGCCTTTTCGGGAAGGTTCTTATAGATATCCTTCAGGATATTGACGGCACTGATAACGGGATTGCCCTTATTACTTGCATAGTATGTGTAGACCAGTTCGCCCTTATCGTTGATGACGACTGCCTTGGTGGTGGTGGATCCAGCGTCGATACCCAGGAAGAGACATCCCTCCTGCTTACTGATATCCAGAGTGGGGATCATGGCCTTTGCATGGCGGTCGTAGAATCTCTTCTTCTCATCCTCATCCTTGAACAGGGGATCGATCCTGATGATATCGGGAGTAAATCCCTCCTTGTTCTTAAACCTCTCAAGAAGATCGGAAATGAGTACGGGCTTGTCATCAGAAGAGAGTGCAGCTCCGAGAGCTACATAGATCTGGGCCTCATCAGGCATCCAGAAGGATTCGGCTTTATCCTCCAGAGTCCTCTCAAAGGCGTGGCGGAGCTCGGAGTTAAAGTACAGAGGACCGCCCAGGAAAGCGATATTGCCCTTGATGGGCCTTCCGCAGGCAAGACCTGCTATGGTCTGGTTTACTACTGACTGGTAGATGGAAGCCGCCAGGTCCTCCTTGGCAGCACCCTCGTTGATCAGGGGCTGAAGGTCGCTCTTTGCGAAAACGCCGCAGCGGCTGGCGATGGTATAAAGGGATCTGTAATCCTTGGCGAAGTTGTTGAGACCGTCGGCATCAGTCTGGAGAAGGGATGCCATCTGGTCGATAAATGCACCTGTACCGCCGGCACAGGTACCGTTCATCCTCTGCTCCAGGACAGGATGCATATATGTGATCTTTGCATCCTCACCGCCGAGCTCGATGATGACATCTGTCTCGGGGTGGTACTTCTTGATGGCCTGGGTCTCTGCCATTACCTCCTGGATGAACTTAAGGTTCAGCCAGTTGGCTACGGAAAGTCCGCCGGAACCTGTGATGGTCACGGAGACCTCGATACCCGGGAATCTACTGTCCAGATCTTCAAAGAGCTTATTAAGAAGTCCTGAAATGTCCGAATGGTGCCTCTGATACTCGTTATATACGATCTCTTCGTCCTTCAGAAGGACCAGCTTTATCGTAGTAGAGCCGATATCAAGGCCCAGTTTGTAAACATTACTCATTTATCTTCTCCATCCTTATGACGTCTTTCTTCAAGGGGTATGCCCTTGGGCTGTGCGGCTGAGGTCTTATGCCTGTTAGCCTTCTCTCCCTGGGATCTTCTGGAGGATGACCGCCTTTTCGTTGGCGTGGCCGGTATGGATCCGAATTCCTTAAGGGAATTTTCCTTAAATTCGTTCATCTTCTCCTTCTGGGCCCTGTTAACCTCATCCCTTATGTCGCTTCCGCCAATGATCTCAGCCTTAAAGCTGTCGCTTAAAGAGATCTGCAGGAGTTCATCCGGAACGCCGAGCTTAAGATCAAAGGGCTTTCCGAACATATCGCGGCTTACAAGGTTAAAGCCTTTCACGGCCTTCACCACATTTTCCTCATACTGGGAATAATCGCACCTGATGCCCAGGGAAAGAGGAAGTCCCGCAAAGTTGATCTTCACGTAAGGAAGATGCTTTGTATATATGAGGTGGAGTGTCACCAGCTTCATATATGACTCCAGATTGATGCACTCGGGATCACAGACCAGGGAGATTGAATCAGAATCCACCATATTGGAGATATCCGATCTTTCCCCTTCGAAACCGTTGGCCCAGAGATAATAAAGCTGCCTGTAGACTTCAGTCTTGAACTTCTCGAAGTCAGCGGCCAGAGGCCTGGCCAGTACCGGTTCTCCTATGTTGAATATATATTGCATATAGGATACTTCCAGGTACGAAGGTACCGAGAACCATTTGATATATGCCGCGATATCCCGCGCATTGAATATATATTTAGGCATTTACAACTCTCTCCTGCACTTGGGTATAAAATTAGACACTACATTTTATCATAAAATGCAGTGTCCTTATATATTATTATTCTTAAGAAAAATGAATGAATCGGGTCAGCTGACCTTTATCCTCCTGTAATGCCTTACATTAAAGGCAACACCGGCTTCGGACATAACCTGGGGCTCCTCCTCGTAAAGTTCCCAGTCCTCCATCTCGTCCAGGTTGGGGAAATAGGCATCAGCCGTGAATTCCTTCTGGATAAAGGTGATTATGGCCTCATCGCAAAGATGGATCATGGTCCTGTAGATCTCAGCGCCGCCGATAAGGAAGATGGTCTCGTCGGGATGGGAATTCTCATAGTCACGAAGCTGGTCCTCGTTATGAAGGATAACGGCTCCCTCCTTCTCGAAGGACTCGTTCCTGGTAAGGATGATATTCACCCTCTTGGGAAGGAGCTTTTCGTCCTTAAAGGTCTGGAGCGTCTTTCTTCCGAAAGCCACGGTATTTCCGGCCGTATATTTCCTGAATACGCCCTTCTGGTCCTCGGGAAGGGATATAAGGAGCTCGCCCTTGTACCCGATGGCCCAGTTTCTGTCTACTGCTGCTATAGCTATCATGTTCATTACCTCCGTGATATGTCAGACAGCTACCGGGATACCCTTGATCTTCTCGCCGTATTCGTATCCTTCCAGCCTGATGTTGTCTGTGGTGAACTTATAAAAATCAGTGATCCCTTCGTCGATAACGAGCTTCGGCGCCTTGTACATGGGTCTTTCTATCAGCTCCTTTACAATTGGAACGTGCCTGTCATAGACATGTGCATCAGCGATGACATGGACGAGCTCTCCGACCTCAAGGCCGCTGCATCTTGCCATAAGATGGACGAGAACGGCATACTGGCTCACATTCCATCCGTTAGCCACGAGCATATCGTTGGATCTCTGGTTTAAGATGGCATTGAGCTTGTTTCCCGTAACATTAAAGGTCATGGAATAGGCGCAGGGATAAAGGTTCATCTCATGAAGATCCTGATGGACATAGATATTAGTCATTATCCTTCTGCTGGAAGGGTTGTTCTTAAGGTCGAAAAGGACTCTGTCCACCTGGTCGAACTCACCCTCTTTGTACTTATGCTTAACGCCCAGCTGGTATCCGTAAGCCTTACCGATGGAACCTGTCTCATCGGCCCAGGCATCCCAGATATGGGAATTCAGATCATGCACATTATTGGACTTCTTCTGCCAGATCCATAAGATCTCATCCACAGCAGCCTTGAAGTTTATATATCTCTGGGTAAGGATGGGAAACTCCTTGGAAAGATCATATCTGTTGACGATACCAAAGGCCTTATATGTATAGGCAGGGGTACCGTCCTCCCACTTGGGCCTGACCTTGTCATTTTCCGTGGAATAACCTGAATTCAGGATATCCTTTATATTCTGTACGAAGATCTCATCAGCTCTGCTCATGACACGATAACCTCTTTTCGAAAAGTACTCCTCAAGTATACCATAACAAAACGAACTATCAGGAAAATACATGAGGAGACGTGAAAAGTACCGGAAAAGTACGTCTGGACACCCCCGAAACGTACTTTTGGCGTACTTTCCGGGAAAGGCACGGTGAGGGACGGGAAATCGGCAAAAAAAGAGCCTCCCGAAGGAGGCTCTTATTGTATCACTTTTTATCCAGGATCATGGAAAGTGCGCCATAAAGGATGGAATCATCACCCAGTGCAGCTGTCTTGAACTCAACACTCTTCCTGATGGAGGGCATACAGTATCTGTCAACATCAGCAACGATCCTGTCGAGGAAATAATCTCCACAGGCTTCGATAACGCCGCCGCCGTAGATAACGATCTCGGGGCTGAAGGTATTTACCAGGTTTCCGGATGCGATGGCAAGGTAGTAGCATGCTCTGCTTACTGCTTCGACTGCCACGGGATCCTTGGCTTCAAGGCTCTTCTTAAGGAGCTTGCTCTTGAATACGCCGTCCTTGACGCCGTCAGCCATCATGGACTCTCTTCCCCTGGCAACCTGCTGGCGGATATAATCGCTCATTCCCTGCTTACTGGAAAGCGCCTCAAGGCATCCCCTCTGTCCGCAGTTACACTTGGGTCCGTCAGGTACAAGGATCATATGACCGTACTCTGCGCCCTTAAATCCGTGGCCGGTATAGAGCTTTCCGTCAAGGATAAGGCCTCCGCCCATTCCTGTTCCGACGAAAAGGCCGACTATGTTCTTGTAGCCCTTGCCTGCTCCGTACTTATACTCGCCAAGAACGCCAACATTGACGTCATTTCCGATGTAGAAAGGGGCACCGAACTTGCTCTCGATGGGTTTTCTTATATCGTAGTTCTCCCAGGGAAGATTGGGGGATGTGAGAACGATACCGTTCTCCTGATCTATTACTCCGGGTGCTCCGGCAGCTATCGCCTTGATCTGGGAATTCTTGATGCCGAACTCCTTGATCATCTCGGATACTACGCTGATGATGGTCTCCTCAACATTCTGCTGGTCATCACCGTCAGCCTTTGTTTTCTTCTTGAGCCTGTAGACAATGTTCTTCTTGCTGTCGAAGATGGCGCCTAAGATCTTGGTGCCTCCGATATCAAGACAGATATTATAAGATGCTGCCATAATGAGCCTCCTGTTATCCTACTCCAAGCCTCCCTACATCGGGTCCTGACTCACTGGAGTTCTTCTTTGTTTTGTATATCAGGGTCGGAGACTTGCCGTCAGTGATGCATGCTCCGTCGATAACACACTTGGATACGTCCTTTTCGGAAGGGACATTGTACATGACGTCTCTCATGACGCCCTCGATGATGGAACGAAGTCCTCTTGCACCGGTCTTCTGCTCGATGGCCTTGTCGGCGATGGCCCTGATGGCATCGTCTGTGAACTCGAGATCCACGTCGTCCAGCTTCAGGATCTTCCTGTACTGCTTAACGATGGCATTCTTGGGTTCTGTCATTACTGATACAAGGGCATCAGCATCCAGCTTGTCGAGAGCCACCATAACGGGGATACGTCCGATGAACTCGGGGATAAGGCCGTACTTCATGAGATCCATGGGAGATACGTCATGATAATAGAGGCCGCTGTGCATATCCTTCTTTGACTGTACGTCAGCACCGAAACCGAACTGCTTGTCAGCAAGACGGTTGGCGATTATCTCATCAAGACCGTCAAATGCTCCGCCTACGATGAAGAGGATATTTGTTGTATCGATGGAGATACACTCCTCGTTGGGATGCTTTCTGCCGCCCTTGGGAGGTACGGAAGCAACTGTACCCTCTAAGATCTTGAGAAGGCCCTGCTGTACACCCTCACCGCTGACGTCTCTCGTAATGGATACGTTCTCGGATTTCTTGGTGATCTTATCGATCTCATCGATGTAGATGATACCCGTCTGGGCACGCTCTATATCGTAATCTGCGTTCATGATGAGCTTAAGGAGGATATTCTCAACATCCTCACCGACATAACCTGCCTCTGTAAGGGATGTGGCATCTGCTACTGCAAAGGGAACGTCCAGGATCCTGGCAAGGGTCTGGGCAAGAAGTGTCTTACCGCTTCCCGTGGGTCCCAGCATGAGGATATTACTCTTGCTGATCTCCGTCTCATCGTCGCCGGTGTCAGCAAATACTCTCTTGTAGTGGTTATAGACAGCAACGGAAAGGGATATCTTTGCATCGTCCTGTCCGACTACATACTGGTCGAGCCTGTCCTTTATATCATGGGGCGTAATGAGTTTCTTAGGTCTCGTGGACTTAAGTCTCTTCTTCTTCTGTATCTTCTCCTCTTCGGCGACGATGCCGTAAGCGGTCCTGATACAATCGATACAGATATAGCAGTTTACACCCGAAAAGAGTCTCGGAACATCATATTCCGACTTTCCGCAGAATGAACAGCTCAGTATTTCATTTCTTCCGTCGTTTCCGCCGTAACGCATATTAGCCATCAGTTAGATCTCCCAATATTCATACCTATAGATTTTAACATATTCATTTTATCAAAGAAATCACCCGAAGCATTTCTCCGGGTGATTACGATTATATGTTATTTTTATTTTCTTTTGTTACTTACTCTTCGTCTTTCTTCTCTTCCTCAGCCTTTTCCTCTGCCTTAGGCTCTTCCTTGGGCTCGGTCTTTACGGCCTTCTCCTCGAGATACTCGACTGTCTTTCTGCTCACGATGCCCTCTTTAACGAACTCGTTGTCCTCGCCGAGAGCCTTAAGGATGTTCTCCTTATCCATGTTGTAAGCCTTAGCCATCTCCTCGATCTCCTTGTCGTACTCCTCAGCGGTAGCTTCGATCTTAAGATCCTCAGCGATAGCCTCGAGAACGAGATTGCTCTTTACTCTGGGCTTTGCGATGGGCTTGATGCTCTCCTTGTAGTCCTCAAGTGTCTGGTTCATGTACTGGAGGTACATCTCAAGCTGAATGCCCTGGCTCTGCATCCTGCCGGCCTGCTCATTTACCATGTTCTCGACTTCGTTCTCGATCATGACCTCAGGGATCTCGACCTCAGCGTTGTCGCAGACTGTCTTGACTACTTCGTTGAGGAAAGCGTTCTTAGCTTCCTTCTTTGCAGCCTCTTCCTGGTTCTTTCTGATGTCAGCCTTGAGCTCATCAAGTGTATCGAACTCGGAAACGTCCTTTACGAACTCGTCATCGAGCTCAGGAACGATCTCCTCCTTGATGTTGTGGATCTTTACATTGAATGTAGCATCAGCGCCCTTGAGCTCCTCTGCGTGGTAATCCTCGGGGAACTTGACCTCGATGGAGAACTCCTCATCAACATTGTGTCCGATGATCTGATCCTCGAAACCGGGGATGAAGGACTTGGAACCGATCTTAAGGGAGTAGTTCTCACCCTTACCGCCCTCGAAAGCAACTCCGTCCTTGAAGCCCTCATAGTCGATAACGACTGTGTCGCCTTCCTTGACAGCGCGGCCCTCAACGACCTCAAGAGAAGAATTCCTCTTTCTCATCCTCTCGATCTCTTCGTTTACAGATTCATCTGTGATCTCTCTCTCGGAGTAGGGAACCTCGACACCCTCGTACTTACCGAGCTTAACTTCAGGCTTAACGGTAACTGTAAGAGTGTACTTCATGCCCTCTTCATTGATCTCCTGGACATCGAGCTCAGGACGGGAAACGACCTTGAGGTCATTCTCCTTAACTACTTCGGGATATGCCTTGTTTACGATCTCATCGATAGCATCCTCATAGAGTACGCCCTCTCCGTAGTACTGTACTACAAGTCCGTAGGGTACCTTTCCCTTACGGAATCCGGGTACCTGGAATCTCTTCTTATTCTTGTTGTAAGACGCCATGAGCGCCTTGTCGAACTCTTCCTTTGAAGCGGAAAGTGCGATCTCAACGCGGCTGTTTTCCTTCTTTTCGATCGTAGCCATATATGTTCTCCTTAAAATAAATAATAATCAACGAAATAGGATTTTAGCATACAGAAGCTTAAAAATGCAACATATACTCACCTTACGGTGACCTGTATGCCTGAAAGGATATCAAAGACCTCTTCCCCGAGCTTGGGATCAAAGGATGCCGTGAGCTTTCTGTCCACGATGATCTCAGCCTCTGTGGCAGCTGCTTTGGCGATGACGGCATTTGATACGACACAGATATTGGATACCAGGCCGCACACTTCGATCTCGGTATAATCCCTGCCGTTTATGTAGTTTCCAAGCTCCAGGCTTCCGAAGGTGGGCTTTTTGAATACCTTCTTCCCTTCAAGGAGGGGCCTCAGTCCGTCACATACGAGATATCCGTCAGTGCCTTCGATACAGTGGGGCACCGGAAGGTTTTTTCCCTCCTGGGTCTCCATATAGTCCTCGTGATGGGTATCGAGGGTATAGACGATCTCATCACCCGACTTCTCATACTCGGAGATCTTTTCCGCGATACCGGGTATTATCCTGTCAGCACCTTCAAATCCAAGTGTTCCGTCGATAAAATCCTTCTGCATGTCAACAACGATAAGAAGCCTGCTCATGATGAAACCTCCCGAAAGATATTATTTCTTTTTGATATGACAAAAGGCTGTCACTTCCAAGTAACAGCCTTTTCTGTTTGGCGCGCCTGGCAGAGATCGAATCCACAACCTTCTGATCCGTAGTCAGACACTCTATCCAGTTGAGCTACAGGCGCATATCAAAAGCTAAATAATATTATATCAGCTTGTGTTGAATGTCAACCTGCAAATATTGTAAAATAGCACTCGAAAAATACTTGAGGTAGAACATCGATGTCATCATACGATCCTGAGGACCAGAGACTTTATAAAGACATATTACTTAACTGCAGAGACCTGGGAGGCATGCCCCTTAAGGGCGGAAAGACCTTCAGAAAAGGCATCATCCTCCGCTCCAGTGCCCTCGGTCTCATAGACGAAAACGCATACAGGACACTTTTCAGCGACGGGATAAGGACAGTCATCGACTTAAGGTCGGAACCTGAAGTAAGGCGTTACGGTAACCCCTATATCGACCTTCCCGGAGCAACATTTCATGAGGTATCCCTCTTCGTTGGAGACCCGGATGCCGAGGAGGATCCCACCATGGAATTTCTCAGGACCCATCATCTCGGAGACTTCTACTGCATAATCCTGGAGGAGCTGGGAGACCGCATCGTAAAGATATTAAGGATCATCAGGGACTGTGAAGGCCCCATCCTCTTCCACTGTGCCCACGGAAAGGACAGGACCGGCGTCATCGCCGCCCTTCTCTACCTTCTGACAGGAGCAGACTGGGAGGATATCGTCACCAATTACAAAGTATCATATGACTACGCCAGGGTCTTCCTGGATCCCCTGATAGAGAAAAAGGATCCACAGATGCGCCACACCTTAAGATCCGACGAGATAAATATGAGGATACTTCTAGATCATATTAAAAAAGAATATGACGGAGATATAAGGCGCTATCTCAGCAGAAACGGCATGAGCGGACAGGAGATGGATGAGCTGGCCGCCAAGTGCACCGTATCAGATGACCTTTGATACCCTGACCAGATCCAGGTTATCCTCATCATCAAACTCAAATTCGATGCTGTAATCTGCTTCAGGAGCAGAATATGTGAGCTGGTAGTCATAAAGATCTATGAAGGGATATACTGACTGGAGCTCAGACTTGGGCATACCTATATAGACACTGTATCCCACATTCAGTTCAGTGGTGTCATAGAGCCTGAATCCCGTGAGCTCACCATCCCATTTCTCGCTGTTTCCATATCCCTCGAATACCAGGATAAGGCCCGGATAGTTTACAAGGATCTTATGCTCATATTCGATATCAACGCCGTTCTCCGCGACCCTCATGTCGATGCCGTCAATGCCGTGGGAGATATATGTGGGCTTACCCACCATATTGTTGATGATGGTGGAGGTATAGGAGTTTCCGCAGTGGACCAGCTTCGTGCCTCCGTCTATAAGATATGTAAGGAAAGGATCTGTCTCCAGAGGTATGGTATCGTCGATCTCATACATATCCTTTTCGTAGTTCTTTACTATCTCCACAGAATGGTCAGAATAACTCTCACCGTCTTCATTTATGATCTCGGGGATGACGATGGTCATGGAATCAGGAGTGAGCTTTGAGATCTCATATTCATCCCTGGGGCTCCTGACCCTGGTGTAGTAGAAATCGGAAAGAGCTGATGCCCTGGCATATATAGCCTCATCGGACAGTTCCTCATCGGAGTAGATGGGATTTAAGAGAGTATAGATACCTTCGATATTCTGCTCTTCCATCATGGTGAAATAATGATCTGCATAATTCCAAATGGATATGATATCCGTAACAGTCTCATCGGAAAGATACGTGATGCCGTCAGAATTAACATCCAGATAGATATATACCGGCATGGGATCGGGATTTGATGAATACTCAAAGACCACGACAGAGAATTCATCATCGATATCAAGAGAACTCATCTCCTGCTCCGTAAGGAACCTGAAGGAATCAATGGTCCCGTTGTTCCTGGAAAGGTTTCTCAGGATGTCTATATACTCAGTGAAATAGGAGAACGAAAGTCCGTCCCTCTGCTTTTCGGGAATGGAGGAATAGCTCTCTGCCACGTCGTTCTTGTTGTTGATGGCATCGATCATCAGCCTGGCTATCTCGGCTCCGGAGATGGTCTCGTTGCCTTCCTTGATCCTGTCGGCCAGGTCGATGATATTGCAGGACGTCATAACACACAGCATTGCTGCCGTTACGAATAAAGCCGTTAATCTGCGGATCATGCTCCTCATCCTAAGATACCCGAATCCCTTACATTCTCAAGGAACTGCTCCTCGGCGAGCTCCTCAGTCCTGACTATGCCTAAACCTATCATATAACCATTTGCCACAGAGATAAACTCCGAATTGATCTCATTATCGTATGCGCTCATTCCCTCACCTGTCAGCGCCAGGGCCTTATCAGCAAAAAGAGAATAGGGATTCTGTCCGTCAAGCCAGCTCTGGCAGTACTCGGGATCATTTGCGCAGTTGTCCATGATGATGATGTTATTGACCAGTGTTCCGTTATCGGCCATATCGAGAAGTGTACTCTGGTTCATGGTCAGGTCCCTGATGATCTCCGCAGAGGAAGCAGGCATATCGCAGTAGCTGGAAACGAAGATCCAGTTTCCGCCCTCGTAATAGTTTGTGGGGCCTTCCACCAGACCGTAGGTGGTTCCGTAGGTGCTGCTGAGGAAGTATTCTCCCAGCCACATGGATCCCCAGTAGGAAAGCACTTTGTTGTCTGTGATATGTGAGTTCCAGTCTGTGCCCCATCTTCCCGCCTCAAAGGTGAGTTCATCCGTCTTAAGGGCCTTCAGGAACCCAAGATAATCCAGCATGTAGTCAGGCAGGGTGATGTCATCATCCACGATCCAGGGATCTGTCCTGCCGTTAAAGTAAGCGGACTCTATCTCGGTATAACCGGCGATGAGCTTCACAGTTCCTCCGGAAGCCTCGTTAAGGGTCCTTCCTGTTTCCAGGACATCATTCCATGTGGCGAAAAAGGCCTGTACATATTCGGGATCGGAAAGACCAAGATATGTCTGGGCCACAGACTTGTTGTAGAAGACTGCGCCGGGAGTGATCTGCCATGTGACGCCGCGGATGACATTATCGCTGTCTGTAGGCATCCTGAAGGTATAAGGATACATGTATCTGAGCTCTGAATAGGAGATGCCCACATCGTTGATGGGAAGCGTATAATCAGAGTTTGCATACTTGGAGACATAGGAGGAATCGCAGAAGAAGATATCCGGTGCTCCGTCACCTGAAGCAAGGACTGCATCAAGTTCGTGCTCATAGAGGTTCAGGGAAGGATTTACATACTCGAACTGCACATCAGAATAGCTGTTGAGAAGGTCGATATTGCTCCTGCCGTTAGAATAGACAAGGACCTTATCTGCAGGCTGTCCCTCCTCAGGTTCGGGATCACTGACCACGGGAACCTCAAGCTCCGTAAAATCGTTGGGATTAAGGTTATCCACCACATCAACGGATTCCGTCAGGATCTGGGTCCCGTTATTGTAGACGATGATATAGTAGGTGCCTGTGGGGAGCTGCTCATCAGCCTGGAATGTGCAGATGGCATTTGTACCCTCATAGGAAGGCTCGTCTTCCTCGGACATCTGTCCGTCAGGTCCCCAGGCGAGATATGTAAGTTCGTAGTCTTTTCCGCTTCCAAGATAATACTGGTCGAGAGCTACGACAGTGGTGAAGGAATCAACGTTATAGTAACCGCCGTATACGTCCTCATTGAGCCAGTAGTCCGTGAGCACGATGGAACTGTCGGAGAAATACTCATCTGTAAGATCTTCTGAGACATCGGCCATGAAGAGCTCATCCTCACCGCTCTTGATGACGAAGGAATAAGTGTCCTTGGGGAATACGGGATATTCAGAAAGATCCGTACTCATGACATAGGCGGTACATCTGATCACATCATCATCTCCGTCGATACATGGTCCGGAATAGATGATCTCGTTGCCGCGGTAAAGATCGTATGTCAGGGATGTAAAGAGTCCCGAACTGGTGAAATCGTCAGACATGGTAAATACTGCCTGGAGCTTGTTGGAATCGGTATATGTTCCGTTATCGGAATCGATGAAATCAACGTTTACGATCTCCTCTTCGAACTGCATGACGAAGGGGTATCTGGGCGCGTATAAAGGCGTGTAGAGAGCCTCGCTCAAAGCCGCAGGATTTGTAACATACCACTCATCGATCTGATACTGAAGCTCAAAGGTTATCCTGACTTCCTTTTCCGCTGCATTATCAAGCATGGTGGCAAACTCAGTAAGGGAAGCAGGAGATGATGAAAGGACAGCTTCATAGTCAGGCATGGTGAAGACACAGACTAATGTGCCCTTTTCTTCCTTTTTCCTGGCGGACGATTCATCGTTTATTACCTTTACGGTGGTCCTCTGAAGTATGAGATCTACTGCCTTGTCCTTATAAGTACCGTCGGAACATATATCGAAGCAGGAAGTATCAGTTCCGGGAAGGGTACCAACGTTAAGAGTTGCCCTGTCCCTGGCGATGAGGGCGGTGGCATATGAAGTTACGAGATCCATGGCTCCCCTGTCCACGGAACATGAGATACATGATCCCATGATGACTGTGGCCAGAATCCCGCATATGATCCTTTTCGCCCCTCTTCTCATTGCCTTACTTTCTGCCTTTCACTGCCTCGAAAACGATTATCCCGCAGGCAACTGCCGCATTAAGGCTGTTGACCTTACCCGCCATGGGTATGGAGATAAGGAAATCACATTCCTTCCTTACCGAGTCCCTCATTCCGTCGCCCTCACTTCCGATAACGATGGCGAGGGGACCTTTGTAGTCGGCGGTGTCATAAGGGATACTTCCCTCCGCCGCAGTCCCGCAGACCCAGAATCCGTTCCTGTCCTTAAGTTCCCTTAAGGTCTGTGCGATATTGGTGACCCTGGCTACAGGCACATACTCGATGGCACCGGCAGAAGCTTTTGCCACGGCACTGTCAAGGCCGATGGACCTGTGTTTAGGGATTATCACTCCGTCTACTCCTGCAGAGTCGGCGATCCTTAAGACAGAGCCCAGATTATATGCATCCTTGAGCTCGTCCAGTACCACCAGCAGCGGAGCATGTCCCTCCTCCTCTGCCTTTTTCAGGATATCGTCGATATCAGTATATTCATGGGATGCCACAGAGGCGATGACGCCCTGATGGTTGTGGGTCTGGCTCATCCTGTCCAGCACATCCCTTCTGCATCTTACGGTGACTATCTTTCTTTCGGAAGTCTCCTTCAGGATCTTCATGAGAGTAGGATCCAGCCTTTTTCCGTCCTTGGGATCCAGGATCCAGATCTTGTTGATCTCCCTTCCTGCATTGAGGGCTTCAAGGACAGCATTTCTGCCCTCCAGCCTGTCTGCGGTAAGTTCCGGTTCTTTTCTCACTTCTCTATCCTTATTTCTCATCGTCAAGGACCTCAAATGCTCTTTCGATAATATAGTCCAGCCTGCTCTCCCTGTTATCCAGGAAAAGGAATCCTATGAGGGATTCAAAACCCGTTGCATACATATAGTCGGCAGGGCTGGCATTCTTGGAGACCGTGGGGGGATTGGAATTCTTTCCCCTTCTGAAATAACCAAGTTCCTCTTCATCAAGTTCCGGCTCAAGAGCCCTGACGGCCCTGGCCTGGGAAGCGGCAGATACATAGTTTATGGTCTTCTTATGCATCTTTCCGGAATCAGAGGCAGATCTTGATGCCACGTGGCATCTGGCGTAAAGCTCGTATACGCTGTCACCTATATAGGCCAGCGCAGAGGAATTCACTTCACGGAGATCTGTGGAAATAAAGGGGATTATCATAACTTCTCCACCTGGGGTCCGTTGGGGGTATCCTTAACGGAATATCCTTTCGATGTGATAAGATCCCTGATCCTGTCAGCCTCGGCGAAGTTCTTCTCCTTCTTGGCAGCAGCTCTCTGCTCCACAAGATCCATGATCTCATCAGGGATCTCCTCAGGATCCTCAGCTATATCAAGACCGAGGACATCGGTGATCTCTGTAAGCTTATCCAGGGCATTCTGAAGTGACGCCTTGGAAGCCTTGGAATCTATGGCTGTATTGGCAGCCTTTACAAGTCCGAATATATCAGTTACGGCATCAGCCGTGTTAAGGTCATCATCCATGTGTGAAACAAAGGAATCAACTGCCTCTTTTACAGCTTCATCGAGAACCTTGGAAGCATCCTCATCCATTCCTTCATATGAATCGCTGGAAAGAGCGAACTTAAGGTTGGCGGCACTTGTGGCGATCCTCTGAAGTCCTGTCTGTGACGCTCTCAGGAGCTCGTCAGAGAAATTGATGGGCATCCTGTAGTGACCGGAAACGATGAAGAACCTTATTACCTTGTAGGGGAAATGCTTGACGATATCCCTGATGGTAAAGAAGTTGCCCAGGGACTTACTCATCTTCTCTCCGTCAACATTTACGAAGGCATTGTGTACCCAGTAATTTGCAAGAGTGCAGCAGTTGGCTGCCTCGCTCTGTGCGATCTCGTTTTCGTGATGGGGGAAGATAAGATCCTGTCCGCCGCCGTGGATATCGATGGTCTCACCGAGATGCTTCTTGATCATGGCAGAGCACTCGATGTGCCAGCCGGGCCTTCCCTCTCCCCAGGGGGAGTTCCAGGAGGGCTCTCCCTCCTTCTTGAACTTCCAGAGCGCAAAATCTCCGGGGTTCTTCTTTCCGTCATAGGAAGCCTGTCTCTCACCGCCGCCGGGATTAAGGTCCTCGAGGTTATAGTGGGAGAGCTTACCGTAGTCTTCCTTCTTTGTCACGTCGTAGTATACGCCGTCACCTTCGATGACATATGCGATGCCCTTGTCGTAAAGAGCCTTAACGATACCGATGATGGCACCGATGGACTCTGTAGCCCTGGGCTGGTATGTAGGTCTCTTACAGTTAAGGCCGTCTGCGTCGATGTAGTATTCCTTGATGTATCTCTCGGCGATATCCTTGACGGTAACGCCCTCTTCGTTGGCGCGCTTGATCATCTTATCGTCGATATCAGTAAAGTTCTGACAGAATTCAACCTCGTAGCCCCTGTATTCAAGATATCTTCTCAGGGTATCGAAGGTAACGAAAGGCCTGGCGTTTCCGAGATGGAAATAGTTATAGACCGTGGGGCCGCAGGCATACATCTTTACATGACCTTCCCGGATGGGAACGAATTCCTCCTTATATCTTGTGAGCGTGTTGAATAATCTCATCATTTCTTATCCTCTTTCTTCATTTTTTCCAGTTCCATAGTGAGCTCCGTAAGCCTTCCCTGCATCTGGTTCACCGTATTGCACAGGCTCTGGAGCTCTGTCTCAACAGGGTCGTCATTAAGGGCGTGGTCGAGCTCCTCAGCATGGGAGACGGATCTTTCACCGTCGATCTTGACCACCTTTCCGGGGACACCTACGATGGTAGCACCGTCGGGTACGTCGTGAAGGATCACGGCATTGGCTCCGATGCTGGCTCCGTCACCCACGGTGATGGGTCCCAGGAGCTTTGCGCCGGCACCCACAAGGACATTGTCTCCGATGGTGGGATGTCTCTTCTCACCCTTGGCATGTCCTCTTCCGCCTAATGTGACGTTATGATAGATGGTGCAGTTATTGCCGATGACAGCAGTCTCGCCGATGACGATACCCATTCCGTGGTCGATGAAAAGACCGTCTCCTATAGTGGCGCCGGGATGGATCTCGATACCGGTCCAGAACCTGGCACACTGGGAATTCCACCTTGCCAGGGCATAGAGCTTATGCCTGTACAAAAAGTGGCTTACCCTGTGATAGCAGAGTGCGTGAAATCCGGAATACAACAAAATAACACCGACTACCCCACGGGCAGCCGGGTCGCGCCTGGCGATCTGTTTTGCATCATTAATTAAGCCCAAAAACTACTCCATTCTTTTAAGGCATAAAGAACCTGAAATGAATGACCCTGTTTGACACCCCGAATTCTCCAGGGCGGTACCCTGCAACGAAGTTCAGTCTTCCAACTAAAAAGGCCTGACCTACATCCGCCGACCCGGGTTCCATTTTACGTCATGAAGGTTCAACATAGGACTCACCCACCTCAGGCTACCTATATTATATATAATAATGCGCGAAAAGCCAACTACCCCCGGAAAATCATCAGTAGAGTTCCGCATTTCTCCCTGCCCTGTTGCCGCAGACCGCTGCGCATAAGACCTCCGAAGCCCCGCTTTCCACAAGGGCTGATGCCACTTCGTGAAGGGTATTTCCGGTGGTGGCCACATCGTCCACCAATATTAGCTTGAGGCCTTCAAGAACTATATTTTCCGGGACTTCAAAGGCCCCGCTGATGTTCAGGGCACGGTTTTCGCTCTCCGTCTGCCTCAGGGTATCAGTCTTTCTTACCACTGCTCCCTCGAAAAGGGGGATCTGCAGGATATCAGCCACCTCTTTTGCGATGATGGCCGCCTGGTCGTATCCTCTCTCCTTCAGTCTTTTTACTGAAAGAGGCACGTGAACCACCGCATCGGCGGATGCCCCCTCGGACTTCAGCATGGTACCGAGAAGCGTTCCCAGAAGACCTCCGATCTCCGGGCAGGAATAGAACTTCATCCTGTTCACTGAAGTCCTGAATACCGGATCATAGGGATAGGGCATGTAAAGGATCAGCCCCGGGACCGGATCGCCGCTGTATGGCTCCTGAAGACATGGTGAAAAACGTCTTTCCCTTTCCAGGGGCACCATACCGGACAGGCATCTCTTACAGACAACATGTCCTCTGATCCTGTTGTCCGTGGAACCCCCGCATATAATGCAGTTGGCGGGAAAGATCATATCTGCTGCTTCCTTTAAGATCCCCATTTCCCATACCTGTTCTCAAGGATGGAGAGAAGGTCCTTAAGGGATGTCTCCCTTTCGTCGTCCCCCCTGCTCTTTATCATCCGCTCAAGGCTGTTTCCCGAATAAACGATACTCACGTTCTTCTTTCCTCTGGTAACCGCAGTATAGAGGAGCTTGGAGGAAAACAGCTTATAGTTCATCCTGCCCAGGGCGATGATGACATTATCGAATTCACATCCCTGGGATTTATGTACCGTCATGGCATAGGAAAGATCAATATCCTCCAGCATCTTCTTATCGTAGATGACTGTCTTTCCGTCATCGAAAAGGATACTGCAGGTCCCCAAGAGGAAGTCCCCCTTGATGACCTGTCCTATCTCACCGTTAAATACACCGGTCTGGGTCTCCATATTGTTCGGATCATAATACTCGATGGAGTAGTTGTTCCGCACCTGCATGACCCGGTCTCCCGGATGGAGGGTAAGATCCTTTCCGGCTCTTATATGATCCGCATCTTTTTCTTTCATCAGCGCCTGGAGTTCCCCGTTCAGGGATACAGTACCCAGGATATTCTGCTTGGTGGGAGACAGGATGACCGTATCCTCACCCTTTTCATTCAAGGCAAGTTCCTTGACCTTCTTAAGGGCCTCCTCGTCGGTATCCTCCCTTATGATCCTGAAATCAGTATCATTTCCTATGAGTTCCTCTCCCCTCAGGATCCTCACGGCATTTGAGGCGATGGAACTCTCATCCGACTGTCTGAAGACATATTCCAGCTTTACCTTCGGTATGGCACCACATGATATAAGATCGGACAGGACATTTCCCGGCCCCACAGAGGGAAGCTGGTCAGGATCGCCTATCAGTATCAGTGATGAATCAGGCTTTATTGCCTTAAGGAGAAGATCGAAAAGGAGAGTATCCACCATGGAGGATTCGTCAACGATCACCACCCTGGCATCGATGGGATCACTGCTGTTCTTTCCCACAAAGACATCTTCACCTTCGTCGGGTCCCCTCTTTATCTCCAGGAGCCTGTGGATGGTGGAGGCCTTCACCCCGGATGCCTCAGAAAGCCTTTTTGCCGCTCTTCCCGTGGGGGCACAGAAGCAGTAGGAGATCTTCTCCCTCTTAAGGTGTTCTGCAAGGATCTTTGTGATGGTGGTCTTTCCCGTACCCGGGCCTCCCGTCACGATGGCGATGGGGCTGTAGAGGCAGAGGTATATGGCATCAAGCTGCCTGTCAGACAGTTCAAGTCCTGTCTCTTCTGCTATCTTTTTTATCCTGCTGTCAGCTTCTTTCCTGTCGGGAAGGACTTTCCCCGCCTCCAGAAATCCGCTGATCTCCTTCTTGATGGAAGCCTCGGCGGCGAAATATCTTTTATGTGCTATGAGTGCTCCCTCGTCATCGGGTTCGCACCCTTCGCACTTACCGTCCCTGAACCTGTAGACTACGATCCTCTTGTTCTTTACGGCGTCCCTTACTGCCTTTTCGTATACGGGACCGATGATCTCGTTGTCCTCAGGAAGGCCGTTGGAACTTCCCAGGAGCCTTAACGTCTTTTCCTTTATCATAACAGGGTCGAACCTGGTATTTCCCGTGGAGATATGTTCCTGGGTAAGGACATATTCCACGGCGCCTTCAAATCTCAGAGGATCCGCCCTGTCAGATCCGAAGGAGGCGGCAAGCCTTTCGCATGTATCAAAGCCTATACCGGAGCATCTTATGAGAAGATAGGGATCAGTCCTTACAGTGACCACTGCCTCGCTTCCGAACATCTCATAGGCAGCTTCAGACTGGGCCTTGGAAAGTCCCAGGAGCCGGAGTTCATAAAAGAGCTTCAGGCGGTCAGTATCACCCTCGATCTGAAGTGAGATATCACATGCTCTGGAAAAGGAAAGTCCGGGGATCTTCTTAGCGACTTCCTCCGGTCTCTCCAGCAGGGCGTCGAGGGAACCCTTCCCGTATTCACCTGCTATCTTCAGGGAAAGGCTCTCACCTATCCCTTTAATGTTATCCGCAAGGAAGGATGCGATATAGGCAGTCTCCGAATTACTGCTCTCCAGGGCTTTTATTGATGAAGCATCTATCTGGAGGGACCCTTTATATGTGGTTATCTTTCCCGATACTTCATACTCTGCATCGGTGATGATATCGGTATCAAAATTACCCTTTACCGAGATGCCGTCTTTGCACAGGAAGATAACAAAACCGTTGCTGCCGTATATCTGCTTTGCGGCAACAACGATCCTGCCATTGACTGTTTCTCCTATATTGTCTTTCGTTATCTGCGAAAGACCGGTATCTATATCTTTATCAGACACCTGCTTCCTTTCTTATGAGGTCAGCCTTGTCAGTCTTTTCCCAGGGGAAACCCTGATCTTCTCTTCCGAAGTGACCATATGCTGCTGTCTTTGCATAGATGGGCCTTCTGAGATCAAGATCCCTGATGATGGCTGCAGGCCTTAAGTCAAAGAGCTTTCCGACGATCTCGGATATCCTGCTGTCGTCGATCTTTCCTGTTTCAAATGTATCCACCATTATCGATACGGGATGTGCAACACCGATGGCATAAGCCAGCTGTACTTCACACTCGGAGGCGATGCCGGAGGCCACGATATTCTTGGCGATATATCTGGCTGCATATGCTGCGGATCTGTCCACCTTCGTGGGGTCCTTTCCGGAAAAAGCTCCGCCGCCGTGACGGCCGAATCCGCCGTATGTATCGACTATGATCTTTCTTCCCGTAAGGCCGGAGTCACCCTGGGGACCTCCGATAACGAACCTTCCTGTGGGGTTGATGATAAATCTTGTCTTCTCATCCACCAGCTCTTTGGGAAGAACGGGAAGGATAACGTTATCTATAACGAACTTCTCGATCTCATCATGGGTTATGGAATCCTTATGCTGGGTGGAGATGACGACTGTGTCGATCCTCTTTGCATGATCATCCTCATACTCTACCGTAACCTGGCTCTTTCCGTCGGGACGGAGGAAGCTGTCAGGATCGTTCTTCCTTACTTCTGTGAGCTTTAATGCCAGCTTGTGGGCAAGAGAGATGGGAAGGGGCATAAGTTCAGGTGTATCGTCATTTGCATAACCGAACATCATTCCCTGGTCTCCTGCACCGGTATCGAACTCATCGGCGCTCTTATCCCTTGATTCAAGGGAGGCATTGACACCCATGGCGATATCGGGAGACTGCTCATCGATGGAGGTCAGGACTGCACATGTCTTGTAGTCGAAACCTGCATCGGATCCGTCATATCCGATCTCCCTGATACGGTCCCTGGTGATCTTGGGGATATCCACATAAGCGGATGTGGTGATCTCACCCATAAGGAGCACCATACCTGTAGTGGCGGAAGTCTCACATGCTACTCTCGCCTTGGGGTCCTGCTCCAGGATAGCATCAAGTACGCTGTCGGAGATCTGGTCGCATACCTTGTCGGGATGTCCCTCTGTTACTGACTCTGAAGTAAAGAGCCACTTGCCTTTTCTGTTTCTCATAATAATGTCCTTTCCGTTCACTACTTAAAAGGGCTATTATCAAAAAAAGCCTTCCCTAAAGAGGAAGGCTGCATCTGTGATATATCGCCTCTCATCTTTCAGGTTTCCCTGCCGGATTTGGCACCGCTGCTCTCCGCGGTTGCCGGGTTTCATAGGGCCGGTTCCCTCCGCCGCTCTTGATAAGCATTGAACTGTAAAAATAATCAATTAATTGTATCTATACACGGCATACTCGTCAAGCGAAATGGGCAAATTGTATCCGATTGTCGCGGATTGTTATTTTTTTGGTGCAAAAAGCCCCTTGAAAGATCGTAAGATCCCTTTACCAGAAACAAAAAGGAGGCTCATATGGCGTTTACGATAATAGTTTTCGAGAAAGATCTGTACCTTAAGAGACTGATAGAGTGCCGCCTGTCCCTCTCCTTCCCCGATGCATATATCTCAGGTCAGAAGGAAAGGGTCGAAGCCGGCCTTTCCGAATGCACCATAAGACTTTATGATGACCGCCAGTTTGACGAAGGAGAAGTCGGTAGCAAGGCTATCCCCCTGTTTACGGAAGGATGCATCGACTGCAGGAAACTGGAAGATCAGATCCTCAATATCCTTGATACACGCGAACGGGTCTCAGATCCTTCCATGTGCCTTCTGATCTCGTTCGCTTACATGGATGAAAGAGAGGATCATATAAGGAGGGAATATTCATCCTTTAAGGAGTGTCACGACGTGTGCATAAGGCTGGACCTTATGTCCGGGATAAGGATGCCCTCCTCCTTCACCACAGGGCTCATGACGGGATCCCTGACAGGGCTTCTGCGGAAGTGTACAGATCCTGATTTTGATCCCGAAGAGATAATGGAACATTTAAACCACGACAGCAACGGTTTTATGACCACGGGAAAACCTGACAATCCCGATGATGTCTTCGACTTCGGTATAGACACATCAGCAGCATTGATAAGCAGGATAAGAGAGCTCATCGAAAGAGGGACTGTGGACGTATCCTGTCTGGTGGTAACGGAAGGTTTTACAGTTAAGGACCTCACAAGGATCGCCGGGCTTTTCGACCGGGTGGAGATCCTTCTTCCCTCCAGGCTCTGTGAAGAAAAGAACAACATAGAGGAGGTCCTGGGAAGCCTTTCCAGGAACATTCCGGAAGGAACCTATATAAAGGTCAGATACTGCGACGAGAACAGGGAGGGCGAAAGAGTTGATAACCTCAGAGTACGACATCAGTGAGATAAAGGACCGTCTTACCTACTATGTTCTCAACGTCCTCAAGAACGAGGCAGATCCCACGGACGAAAGGCTCAAGGAGATAATCGCCGACGTCATAACAGACGAAGCGGTGAGATATAAGATGGATCTTACGGAGAAAAGGGACCTCGCCTCCGGGATATTCAACAGCCTTAGAAGGCTTGATGTCATAGAGCCTCTGATGCAGGACCCCAAGGTGACGGAGATCATGGTCAACGGCCCCGATAATATCTTTTACGAAAAGGACGGAAAGCTCTACAGGTCTGATATAAGGTTCAAGGATGCCTCTACCCTGATGACTGTCATTTCGTGTTTTTTTGCCAACAGGAACAGGCCCCTTAATGAAGCAAATCCAATATCGGATCTGAGGCTCCCGGACGGCTCCAGGGCTAATGCGGTCCTGCCTCCCGTGGCACCGGACGGACCTATCCTCACCATACGTAAGTTCACCGGTATCTCCCACGATATCGTCACTTTGATAAGGCAGGGTTTTATATGTGAGGAGGCAGCCCGTTTTCTCTGCGAATGCGTAAGAAATAAAAAGACACTCTTTCTCTGCGGAGGTACCGGGTCCGGAAAGACCACGTTCCTGAACACCCTTTCCTCTTTTATACCGAAGAACGAGAGAGTGGTGACCATAGAGGATTCGGCGGAACTGAACCTTCAGGGCATATCAAATCTCGTGCGCATGGAGGCCAGGCTCCCGGGACCCGACGGAAACGGTGAAGTAAATATCGGCACCATGATCAGGACATCACTTCGTATGAGGCCGGACAGGATAATCGTCGGTGAAGTAAGGGGAAGGGAGAGCGCCGATATGCTCCATGCCATCAACAGCGGACATAAGGGATCCATGTGTACAGGCCATGCCAACTCCTGCTACGAGATGCTCAAAAGGCTCACGAGTCTCGTGATGGCAGGATCCTCCCTTCCCTATGATGCGATCGTTACCCAGCTGTCCATGGGAATAGACCTGATGATACATATAACCAGGGATAAGGAAGGCCGGCGCTTTATAGACGAGATAAGCCGCGTCCTTCCCACCAGGGGAAATGATTTCGAGCTCATGAAGCTATATACGAACGAAGGAGGCGGTAACTTTGTCAGACACTGTGATACAGAAGTCCTTAAGACAATTGCGCAGTATAACGGATGATCTTACACCCTTTGATATCTTCCTTCTGAAGACCTTATGGGTGTATCCGTTCTTTATCGCGGCTCTCTACATTGCCTCTTCCCTGTTCGTCAACGCCCGGGACTTCAGGATGATGCTCTCCTGTATCCTGGGATTCTTCCCCTGGAAGGAATCCATGAGGAAGATCTTTTACGGAAGATATAAGCATCTCAGGACGGAGCTCCTTGTACTTCTCCAGGTACTTACCACCAGTGTAAGCAGCGGTTATTCCCTGGAAAGATCCCTAAGCTATGTAAGGCCTGTCATCGGAAACACCTTCGGAAAGAGAAGTCCCCTCATAAAGCCCCTGATAGAACTGGAGAACAATCTCAAGGTCCATATGGATCTGAGGAAGGCCCTTTCCGTATTCTCGGACCGTCTGGAATTTCCCCAGACCGCTCCCATATTCCAGGCTCTTGCCATCTCCTCATCAGTGGGGTCCAGCACCCTTGCAATACTCCGGAGTTCCTGCCAGATGATATCTGAGATGAATGCAGTGAGAAACGAGATAAGCGCCGCCAATGCAGGAAAGAATGCAGAAGCTCTTATGCTCTGTGTCATGCCCTTTGCCATCACTGCGGCACTGGACAGGATGGGGAACGGATATCTCGGATCTGCAAGGCTGGATACCACGGGTTCATTTCTTCTTTCCATAGCATTTGCAACAGGGATAATCGCCTCCGCCCTGCTCTTCAGGTTCATGACCGGATCTGATGATACGACAGGCGATCCCAGGGAGATAAAGAACTTCGGAAGACCCGTCAGGAGCAAGGTACTGAGCAACGCAGTAAAAAAGATAATGCCTCCACGTTTTCTCTCCGCAAGGCACGAACTCTTCAGCGGATTATACCCGGACGTGGATGATGCCTACGAAAGATATCTCAAAAGGCAGATAATGGTCTTTACCATAGCCTTAACGGCCTCCCTGGCCGTCTTATACATAACGGACAGGTCTCTTGTCTTCGCGCCCGTTCCGGCCCTTCTGTGCGTCTTAGCGGGCATATACGATGTAAGGCGGGCAGCCTCTGTCAAGAGAGAGGATCTAATGAGGGATATACCTTTGTTCCTGTGCCTCATGTGCACCCTTATGGAATCAGGTCTTCAGATTCCCAAATCCATAGAGATCTGTTCCGGAGCATTCCCGGGGAATACAAGCCTTACCCTGGAGATAAGAAATCTCCGGGCAATGATGTTAAGCGGCATATCCCCCTCCGACGCAGTGGAAAGGATGTCCCTTCGTATCCAGATACCCGAGGCACAGTCCGCCCTCCTTCTGGTGGCAAGATACGGAAGGCTGGGGACAAAGGAAGTCCTGAACCTTCTTTCCCTTCAGTCATCTGCCTGCTGGAACCTCTGCAGGAATGCCGCCAGGAAAAAACAGGAAAGGGAGTCGCTGGGACTTCTTTTCCCCATGACACTTGATTTCATCTGCGTACTGATAGTTGCAACAACCCCCGCCATCATTTCACTCGGCATATAAGAAAGAAAAAGGAGGACCGGCATGTTAAGTAATAAAAAAGGCATGGGAACGGTGGAAGTCGTGATCATAATAGCTGTGCTCGTGGCTCTGGCACTTATATTCAGGGAGGCACTGAGCGGCTATGCCGATAAGGTCATGGACTTCGTTTTCGACGATACAAAGATAACAAGCGCTTTTTCGTAAAGTAAGCGCCTGAAAGGAAAAGAAATGGAGATCAGGAAAGGTCCCTACGGACAGTTTGCCGTCATCAGGGAAAAAGATGAGGATAATATATTTACATATGCCGTTGAAGTGATAAGGTCAGACCGTTTTTCGCACCTCTTGAAGGTCTACCTCTCTCCCGGGGAGATATCTTTCGACATTACTGCGCTCACCTCCTTGATAGATATCGGAAGCGAAAGATCATTTCCCCTGTCCAAAAGAAAAGCTGCCGTAAGGGACCTTTTCCTGTCGCTTACATACCTTCCCTCCAGTCTTCTCCCCATAGACCACATAAGCCTGGATCCCGGATCTATCTTCGCGGACCTTAAGTCCTTCAGGCTTTATCTCGTCTATATGCCCCTGAAAAAGAACATAGAGGAAGACAGTCTTTCCATAAGATCACTTCAGCGCCTGGGATTCGAAGACCTTCTCTACCATCCCTTCTTTGATCATGTCTTTACTGAAGACCAGAAGCAGGAACTTATCTATGCAGTAAGAGAAGGCGATCAGGAGCTGTTCAAAGAGACACTTGATGCCCCTCCGGCAGGAAAGAGCGTACTTTCCTCCGTAAGAAAAAGACTTATAAAAGGATATGGAAAAAAAATCAGGGACCCTGCTTCACAGAGCAGGTCAAAAGTCCTCTTTGATGAGGAAGATGAGATAGGGTCCCTCCTTCTCCTGTCGAGACAGAAGATAGACGGGAACATTATAAAAAAGGCTGTCTATACTGACAATACCACCATAGGATCCGACAGGTTCCTGTCAGATATCTGCATAGAAGATCTTTCCCTTTCGCCCATACAGGCAAGGATAGATATAAGAAACGGAAGATACTACATAACAGACCTGTCCTGCGACTGCTCCACATGCATAGACAGCATGAGGCTCATCTGCAATACGCCCTATGAGATAAAGGACGGTCAGGTATTAAGATGCGGAAGGTTTGATTTTGATATAAGGATCGGATCTTAGGCCCAGTCGTATTCCTCGCGGAGCTGCTGGAGCCTCTCCCTTTGATGGTCAGTCCCGTAGAGCTCTATAAGGTGACGTCTGGCAGCGGCTCTTCCCGCCTCCTGCTCCAGCTCCTTAAGGGCGACGCTCCTGGCATCGGGATCCTCAACGGCTTTTGCAGCCATAAGGGACTCATAGCTGTCCTTATATGATTCACACATCCTGCGGAGATTTATATCCTCCGGGTACTCTGCAGAATTACATACGATGAGGATCATGTGATGGCCGATCTCGGCATATCCCTCGGAAACAGTAAAATGGATAACATCCTCACCGTTCCTGGACATGGCAACTCCGGGCTTTAAGGCGAGGACAAGGGGAGTATGCCCGGGCATGATGCCGATCTCGCCGTCAAGTGCAGGCAGGGTAACAGACTCAGATCTTCCCTCAAAGAAGTTCTTATAAGGGGTAACGACTATGAGCTTCATTGTATTGCCTGTCTTTTCAGCCATTTAGCCACCATTCTTATACGATTCGAGTACGTCGTCGATATCGCCCTTCATGAAGAAGTGCTGCTCGGGGATATGGTCAAGGGATCCGGAGATGATCTCACCGAAGGCCTTTACAGTCTTCTCGACGGGAACATATCTGGGAGCATAACCTGTGGAGTCAGCCGTTACGAAGAAAGGCTGGGACAGATATCTCTGGATCTTACGTGCCCTGGCAACGGTGAGCCTGTCGTTCTCGGAAAGCTCCTCCATACCCAGGATGGCGATGATATCCTGAAGCTCCTTATATCTCTGAAGGATCTCCTGTACCATTCTTGAAACGTGGTAATGCTCTCTACCCACTACTTCCTCCGTAAGGATCCTGGATGAGGATTCAAGAGGATCGACGGCGGGATAGATACCCAGCTCAACGACTGATCTGGAAAGAACGATATTGGCATCGAGATGTGCGAAGGTAGTAGCAGGCGCAGGGTCCGTGATATCGTCGGCAGGAACATATACTGCCTGGATGGAAGTGATGGATCCGTTCCTGGTGGAGGTGATCCTCTCCTGAAGCTCACCGACCTCGTTGGAAAGCGTGGGCTGGTAACCAACGGCGGAAGGGATACGTCCAAGAAGAGCAGAAACCTCGGAACCTGCCTGGACAAATCTGTATATATTATCAATGAAAAGGAGAACATCCTTCTTCTTCTCGTCTCTTAAGTATTCGGCCATGGTAAGTCCTGTAAGGGGAACTCTCATCCTGGCACCGGAAGTCTCGTTCATCTGGCCGAAGACCATGATGGTCTTGTCCAGTACTCCGGACTCCTTCATCTCGCCCCAGAGGTCGTTACCCTCACGGCTTCTCTCTCCTACACCGGTAAAGACGGAATAACCGCCGTGCTCGGATGCGATATTTCTTATGAGCTCGAGGATAAGGACTGTCTTTCCTACACCGGCACCTCCGAAGAGACCGATCTTACCACCCTTTGAGAAGGGTACGAGAAGGTCGATGACCTTGATGCCTGTCTCCAGCATCTGCTGGGTGGGATACTGCTCCGTAAAGGAAGGTGAAGGCCTGTGGATGGACCACTTATCCTCTGCCTCAACGGGGCCCAGATTATCGATGGGATGACCCAGGGCATCAAAGAGCCTTCCTGTGATCTTCTCACCTACGGGTACCCTGACGGAGAATCCGTCGGTAACTGCAGGAAGTCCTCTCATCAGGCCTTCCGTCGCATTGAAGGAAACGCATCTTACAACGCCTCTTCCTCTCTGCTGGAGGACCTCGGCGATAACATCCTTTTCGCTCTCGCTGCCGTCCTCGTTCACCACGATCCTGACAGCATCATTTATCTTGGGGACTTCCCCGCTTCGGAACTCACAGTCTATGACCGGTCCTATTATCTGAACTACTTTTCCCTTTGCCATTACGATCCTCTCCTGTTAAAGATTATCTGCCTGCTGGGCACCATTTATTATCTCGGTCAATTCATTCGTTATCTTGGCCTGTCTTGCTCTGTTACTGATGAGAAGGAGCTTCTTCATCATCTCGTCGGCATTGCTGGTGGCATTGTCCATGGCCGTAAGCCTGGCCGTCTGCTCACTTGCATATGCATCCACCATGGCTCCGTAGATCATGGCGTTGAGGTATGTGTCGATAAGGAAGCTGAAGACCTCATTGGGGTTGGGGTCATATTCAACCTTACCGCCTGTCTCTATGGCAAGTCCCGCATCCTCCACGTCCCTGGAGATTACTCCGTTTATGGACTTCATATCCACGGGGGCAAGTCTCACTGCCACGGGGACCATACTGGCCGCCGACTCCATCTTAGTGTAGATGAGATAGACAAGGTCGAACTCATTCTGAAGGAATTTCTGCTTAACGATGGACGCAACGGACCTCGCCTGGAAGAATGTGGGCTCCGCGATGGGGAATGAGAATTCGCTGTCCACGTTGTAGCCGGATCTGAGGAGCTTCTCCCTTGCCAGCTTTCCGAAGACATAGAGCTTATACTCAGTGGAGATGCCCTTCCTGGAGTTTTCCAGTATCTTCCTCTGGACGTGTTCCTCAGTGATCTTGACCATGTTGTTATTGTAGGCACCTGCCAGGCCCTGATCACCGCTCAATACGAAATATGCTATCTTCCAGGTCTCGCCCTGTACCTTCTGGTTCAGTTCGAAGAAAGGGTTATCCAGCTCGTCTGTATACTTGATGATCTCCTGCATACTTTCGGCACACAGGGAAAAGAATGGCTGCACGGAATCGTGCATCATCATGGAACGGCGCATCTTTGCCGCACTGACGAGCTGCATGGCATTAGTCATCTGACTTATGTCATTAACACTCTTTATCCTTTTTTTGATAGCATTGAGATTTTCCATCTTCTACCTATCAGTAATCCTCTTCGTACTCATTATGTTCAGCGAGGAAAGACTTGTTATAGTTGTCTAATGCCTCGTCTATCTGCTTTGCGGTAGCATCATCGAAAACGCCTGTCTGGGCGATCTTCTCCATGACCTGGGCATGGGCTACCCACATGGTATCCACAAAGCCTGTGTAGTATTCCCTGATATCCTCCTTGGCCAGGAAGTTCATCCTGTCAGTGGTGGCCATGTAAAGGATGACTACCTGCTCCTCCATGGACCAGGGTGCGAACTGCTCCTGCTTCAGTACTTCGTTAAGGACGGTACCTCTCTTGAGCTGAAGCTGCGTATTCTCGTCAAGATCAGATCCGAACTGTGCGAAAGATGCCATCTCTCTTGCCTGGGCCAGGGAGATACGCAGAGGTCCGCCCACCTTCTTAGTTGCTTTTGTCTGGGCAGCACCACCTACACGGGATACGGAAAGACCGGCATTGATGGCAGGTCTCTGGCCTGAGAAGAAGAGCTCAGGTGCCAGATAGATCTGACCGTCTGTTATGGAGATAACATTTGTGGGGATATATGCGGAGATATCATCACCCAGTGTCTCGATGATGGGCAGTGCCGTTATGGATCCGCCGCCCTTTGCATCAGACAGCTTGGCTGCTCTCTCAAGGAGCCTGGAGTGAAGATAGAATACATCTCCGGGGTAAGCCTCACGTCCCGGGGGACGGCGGAGGAGCAGCGATATTGCACGATAAGCCTGGGCGTGCTTACCGAGATCGTCATAGACGATGAGCACGTCCTCATGGTCGTCATACATAAACTTCTCTGCGATGGCACATCCCGAGAAAGGAGCGATGTACTGAAGTGATGCGGAATCCGCAGCACTTGCGGCAACCACCACCGTGTAGTCCAGGGCACCATACTTTTCGAGAAGGTTTACCGTGGAAACGATGGTACTCATCTTCTGTCCGATGGCAACATAAACGCAGATGGTATCCTTCCCCTTCTGGTTAAGGATGGTATCTATTGCGATGGCCGTCTTACCTGTCTGACGGTCGCCGATGATGAGCTCTCTCTGTCCTCTTCCGATGGGGGTCAGGGCATCGATGGCCGTGATACCCGTATGAAGGGGCTTATTGACGGGAGATCTGTCGACAATGGAAGGTGCGGGGGACTCGATGGGCCTGGTCTTGTGATATCTGATGATACCCTTGCCGTCGATGGGCTTTCCAAGAGGGTCCACTACCCTTCCCAGAAGGCCGTGACCTACCGGAACGGAAACTGTGGTTCCCGTACGCTTACATATCATTCCCTCTACAACATCATCAGCACCTGAGAGAAGTACGACACCTACGCTGTCGCGCTCCAGGTTCAGGGCGATACCGTATGCCTGCTTGTTTGAGGAAAGGCTGCCGCCGGCAAATGTTACCAGCTCGGAGAGCATGCATCTCTCAAGACCTGATATCCTTGCGACACCGTCGTTGACGCTCTGGACGATACCGACTTCCTCGATATTTACGGAGCTGTCAAAGGCTTCCTCTATCCTCTTCTTGAGAGCCTTTTCATCAAGAGATGAAAATTCTGAGCTCTCGAGACTGATGGCGGGAGACTCAGGGAAATCCCTGATGGTCTCATCCAGCTGGGAACTTATCTTGTCCTTATCAAAAACAACGTCACCGTTCTCATCGATGTCTGCTTCAACATCCCTGGAACGCTTGACGAACTCACCTATACGCTCCAGCTGTCCCCTGATACTGTAGTCGTATCTGGAACCGTGGGTATAGATGACAAAACCGCCGATAAGCGAAGTATCGACCTCGAATTCGAGTTCATAGTCCTCGATGCCGTTCTTTACGGCGAAGTCCCTGGCTATGATCTCGACCTTCTCCTCCGATATGTCCCCGGCGCCTACGATACGCAGGACAAGGGGTGCCTTCGGCTCGTTCTTATCTGCCTTAGCCAAGCTTATTCACCTCTTCCTGGAGGACTTCGTCGGTATACTTGTCCGACATTTCCTTAAGACTTTCCTCTGAAACGACTTCACCTAAGATCTTGCCGGAGATGGTAACTGCCAGATCAGAGATCTCGTCCTTCATCTCTTCGAGAGCGACTCTCTTGATCCTCTTGGCATCGGCTTCTGCGCGGCTGACTATCTCGTTAGCCTCCTCATCTGCCTTGCCCTTGATAACCTCGGCCTGCTTCTCGGCGTTTTCCTTGGAGCTCTCGATTATCTCGGAAGCTTCTATCCTTGCGTCTTCGATGGCCTTCTTGGAGATCTCGGCATTTTCCTTTGCCTCTGTGGCAGCCTTTTCGGCTTCCTCAAGGCTTGCCCTGATCTTATCCTCTCTGCTCTTGAGGATTCCCATGACAGGCTTGAAGACGAACTTCTTTATTACCAGATAGGCGACTAATACGTTGATGATCGTAAACAGGAACGTTACGGCATAACCACCGAACTGATCGGCAGTGAAAAGGCCGGACTCAGTCTCCTCTTCCACCTCAAGAGCCACCCTGATGATTTCCGGATCAAAAAACATCTTTCATTATCTCCTATTCATTTCACTGTAAAGATCAAGAGAAGTGCAACAACGAGTGCATAGATACCAAGTGACTCGATGAATACGATAGCTGTAAGAAGGAGTGCCTGGAGCTTACCGAAGATCTCGGGCTGTCTTGCACCTGCCTCAAGAGCATGTCCTGCAGCGATACCCATTCCAAGTCCGCATCCAAGGGCACCTAAGCCGATGGCAAGTCCTGCACCGAGGGCAGCCAGAGCCTTGGGGCTAGCAGCTGTTGCTTCGAGAATTGCGGGCATAAGCTTAATCATCAGATCCATAATATTACCTCCAAAATATGTTTACTAAGTTAATGTAATGTCAGGCATTGGCTGCCTGGGTCTTTGCTTTCTTTTCCTTTTTCTTTTTCACGAAGAGTTCGGGATGCTCCTCCCTCTCGTGACCGATCTCAACGATCTCGCCGATATATGACATGGTGAGATATGAGAATACGACTGCCTGCAGAAGTCCGTCAGTGATATCGAACCACAGTCCGAAGATACCGGGAACGATGATGGGCACCAGGATATAGAGGAACTCCATGAATACAAAGGCACCGAAAACGTTACCGAAAAGTCGGAGTGAAAGGGATACGGGCTTGATCATAAGGTCCAGGACCTTGAAAGGCAGAAGTCCGGGCATGGGTTCCGTCATATAAGTCCAGAATCCCTTGAATCCCACGAACCTGATGGATATGTACAGGACATAGATGATGGTAAATATCGCCATACCCACAGGGAAAGCGATATTCTTCGCGGGAGGATTGATCTTAAATGCGGAAATGACGTTACATCCTGCGATGATAAGTGCGATGGTCATTATCATGGGAGCAACATGCTCAGCTTCCTTACGGTTCATTCCAAAGCCTTCGCAGGTAGACAATACCAGGGCGACCAGAGCCTCAATGATATTCTGCTTGCCGTCGGGAACCAGCTTAGGTTTCCTTGCCAGGAACGAGGTAAGGATGATGACCAGGATAATGGCGATCCAGGATACTATAACAGCATCCGTCAGGAGGAACTTTACTCCTCCGAGGTCGAAATAATGCTTGACCTGCATTATTCCTTCATTGATCTCCTCGCCGATATCACCGATCTTTACCTCTTCGATGAGATGGTCGACGAAAGATCTCCAAAACTCTGAAAGCCAGGTCATAAACTACCCTCTTTTTCCTTTATTTTGTTTCCATAGAGTATTGTACTCCAAAGTCCTTTATATAAGTACCTTTTTTTCTTGTTAATATGTCGAAAAAAGAAAAGGGCGGTTACCCGCCCTCTCCATATATTCGTAAAACAATGTGTTAATTCGTTCCGAAAAGCCTGTCTCCTGCATCTCCGAGACCGGGTACGATATATGAATGATCGTTGAGCTTCTCGTCCTTTGCTGCACAGAAGATCCTTACATCAGGATGGTCCTCTGTGATCCTGGCGATACCCTCGGGAGCTGCAATAAGGCACATGAACTTGATATTCGTGATGCCCCTCTTCTTAAGGAAGCCGATTGCTGCGGAAGCGGAACCGCCGGTTGCCAGCATGGGATCAAGAAGGATAACATCCCTCTCTGCGATATCTTCAGGTAGCTTACAGTAATACTCAACGGGCTCAACTGTAACAGGGTCCCTGTAAAGACCGATATGGCCAACTCTTACATTGGGGATCATCTCCACCATTCCGTCCACCATACCGAGACCTGCACGGAGGATAGGCACGATGGCGATCTGCTTGCCTGCAAGGACCTTGGTCTTTGCAACTGCAACAGGTGTCTCGATCTCGACTTCCTTCATGGGAAGATCTCTCGTAACCTCATAGGCCATGAGCATAGAGATCTCGGATACCAGTTCCCTGAACTCCTTTGTGCTGGTCTCCTTGTCACGGAGGTGTGAGACCTTGTGCTGGATAAGGGGGTGATCAAATACAAAAACATTCTCTGACATATATCTTTCCTCCATATATTATTATCGGATCATTTAAAGTTCTCTTCTTCAAGAGCCTTGATATCGTTTACTCTTACGGCATGTCTCTCGCCTGCAAAAGTCTCCTCAAGGAAAGCATCCACCATGGCGAGGGCTACGGCGGAACCTACTACCCTGGCACCGAAGGCAAGGACATTTGCATCATTATGCTGGCGGCTCATCCTGGCCATATATTCATTGGCGGAAAGTCCGCATCTGATGCCCTTATACTTATTGACTACGATGGAGATACCGATACCTGTACCGCAGATGGCGATACCCCTGTCAGCCCTGCCGGCAAGGACATCTTCAGCGATCTTCTTTCCTGCCTCCACGTAGCTGAAGGGCTTCTGCTCGGATTCCGCACCTCCGGAGATGACCTCGTGGCCCAGCTCCTCAAGGTGTACCTCCACCTTCTTTCTCAGTTCATATCCCGCATGATCTGACGCGATGGATATCCTCATATATCATCCCTCCTGATGTGTTTAAATGTCTTTACGCCTGAAGCGAACTCCCCTACCGTGTCACCGTTTCCGTAGAGCTTGAACTTGTAGGATACGAGACCTTCAAGTCCCACGGGACCTCTGGCATGGAGCTTTGATGTGGAGATGCCCACCTCTGCTCCGAAGCCGTATCTGAAGCCGTCGGCAAATCTTGTTGAACAGTTGAGAAGGACACTTCCGGAATCGACGGAATCCATAAAGAACTCTGCCGTCTCCTTATTTGTCGTGATAATGGCATCCGTGTGGCCTGAACCGTACTTATTTATGTGGTCCACTGCCTCCTTAACTCCTGATACGAACTTTACGGATACCTTGTAATCGAGATATTCGTGATGCCAGTCGCTGACCTGATCCTCTTCGAAGATCTCCACGCCCTTCTCCCTGAGAGCAGGATAAAGAACTGGAACGATCTGATCCTTAATGGCGCGATCGATGAGTATCGTCTCTGTGGCATTACATACAGAAACGTACTGTGTCTTTGCATCGACAGCCACCTTAACGGCAGTATCGATATCAGCATCACAGTCGATATAAGTGTGGCAGACACCGTCCGCATGTCCCATGACAGGGATGGTGGTGTTCTGCATTATGTACTGGACAAAGGAATTGGATCCCCTGGGGATGATAAGGTCGATATAGTCACCCAGAGAGAGCATGTTGTTTACATCCTCACGGGTGGTGATGAGATGGAGCCATCCCTCGGGAAGGCCTGCGCCGACACCGGCTTCATAGATAACAGAAGCGAGAGCCCTGTTGCTCTTATCAGCTTCCCTTCCGCCCTTAAGGAAGACTGCATTACCGCTCTTCACGCAGAGGGATGCGATCTGTACCAGGGCATCGGGACGGGACTCGAAGATGACTCCGATGACGCCGATGGGACATGTAACCTTATAGAGCTCAAGTCCGTCGTTCAAAGTAGTATGAAGGAGCTTCTTACCCACAGGGTCAGGAAGGCCGATAAGACCTTCGATACCGCTCCTTACATCATTGAGCTTTGTTTCATCAAACTTGAGTCTTTTAAGAAGAGGTGTCTCAAGACCGGTCTGTTCAGCCAGTTCTATATCCTCTTTATTTGCTTTAAAGATAAGATCCGAGTTATCAAGAAGAGCCTTGGAGATATCAGCAAGAGCTCTGTCCTTGGTTTCGGTGGAAAGGACTGCCATAAGCCTTGAGGCTTCCTTGGCTTTAATGGCATCCGAAGTAAGATCAGACATATAAAGTCTCCTTATTCATTTTCTAACCGATTATAACATTTATGTCACATGAAATTGTGAACATTTTCATTCAAAGGAATTTTATTTTTGCAGTTGTCAAACAGTGTTTTACACACGAAAAGGGGTATTTTTATGTTCATAATGTTCATAACTCTGTCGATAACCTAAAAACAAGCATTCATATTTTGGGGAGTGTTCAAAACCTTGCAGTTGTAGGCTTCCCCATTTGTCAAGGGAAAAGTGACAAAACAGTTACAAAAATTTTACGGGAGTATTTCCGCCTTTTTATGGGTGTTTTCAGCATTGTGAACACCATTTCACAATTGCCTGTCCACCACTCAAGGACACCAAATTTTCAAAAAAAGGTATTGACATGAATATTTGATGAACTCGTAAAAAATCCTGTTTTTGATATAATCTCTTCTATGAATATCATAGTTACAACATTGTTTGGATTAGAGTCCTGTGTAAGGGACGATCTTACCGGTATCGGCTATCTGAAGGAAGATATCACCGTCACCGACGGCGTGGTAACCTTAAGCGTCCCCGATGATGACTGGGAGATCCATGTCGCCAGGGTCAATATGTGGGTCAGGCGCGGAGAAAGGGTCTTCTTTGAAGTTGGGTCTTTTAAGGCCACGGAGTTCGAGGAGTTTTTCGACGGTACGGCAGAGCTTCCCTGGAACGACTTTATCCCTGAGGGCTTTTCCTTTATAGTCAACGGCTTTTCCAGAAAGTCTAAGCTCTACGGCATCAGTGCCTGCCAGTCCCTTGCCAAGAAAGCTATAGTAAGGTCTATCTGCAGGAGCAGAGGCCTTCCCGATAACGGAATGATCGCCGAGGACAGGAATACCGGTGAAGTAAAGATCCAGTTCGGAATAGTAAATGACCTTGTTAAGATGATGATCGACACATCAGGCGACGGTCTTCACAAGAGAGGCTACAGGCCCCTCACCCACGAGGCTCCCATCAGGGAGACACTTGCGGCGGGAATGGTCACCCTTTCAAGATACAGGCCCTTCATGAACGAGACTCTCGTTGATCCCTTCTGCGGTTCGGGCACCATCCTTATCGAGGCTGCCCTTATAGCCTGCGGATGTGCTCCCGGAAGGAACAGACACTTCTCTTATGAGTCTCTTCCCTACATCGGGGAATATGCTTATAAAAAAGCGAGAGAGGAAGCCCTGGACCTGGAAGACCTGTCTGAGTCTGACGATATATTCTTCTTCGGATCAGATATAGACAGAAAAGCCATCGAATCAGCCAGGGCCAACGCAGAACATGCCGGTGTGGAAAAGCTCATAAAGTTCCAGGTGGCAGATGCAGAGACCAGGACCCCGGATGCACTTAAGTCGATAACAGGGGCTGACAGGCAGCTCATCCTGACGAATCCTCCCTACGGCGGAAGGCTCATGACCCCGGAGGAGGCAGATGAGATCTACCGCATGATCGCCTCCACATACCTTACCTCCGACGGCTTCTGCAAAAAGGGAGTGCGCCTTTCCGTCATATCTCCGGAAGACACCTTCGAACAGGCCTGCGGACATAAGGCAGACAAAAGGACAAAGCTGTATAACGGCAATATAAAGTGCCAGCTGAATAACTACTATAAGCTTAAGAAATGATATTTCTGATCCCGTCACAGATCCTTCCGGCAACGACGGGATTATTCATCGTATAGAGATGGATACCGTCACATCCGGATGTGAGAAGATCAATGATCTGGCTGATGGCATAATACATTCCTGCATCGAACAGAGCCTCCTCGTTATCCTCATAACGGGTAAGGATCTTTTTGAAGTTATCAGGCAGTGAAGCTCCGCATGTATTTACCATCCTGTTGATGGTCCTTGCAGAGAGACAGGGCATTATACCGGGAGTGATAGGTACATCTATGCCGGCGATCCTGGCTCCTTCCACAAAGTCATAGAAGAAGGAATTATCGAAGAAGAGCTGTGACAGGAGCACCTCAGCACCCGCATCCACCTTCTTCTTAAGGTTCCTGTACTCTGAAACCCTGTCAGGTGATTCGGGATGACACTCCGGGTAGCAGGCACCGGCGATACAGAAGTCGGTCCTGGGCTTTATATATTCGATAAGGTCGCTGGCATGAAGGAATACATCCTTGGGAGTGATATTGGGATTTCTGTCACCTCTGAGAGCGAGGATATTCTCTATCCCGTTGTCCTTAAGTTCCCTGCAGAAGGAATCGATCTCTGCCTTATCGTAAGTAAGGCATGTCAGATGGACCACAGGCTCCACCTTATACTCCTCCTTGATCTTTCTGGCGATGGCGATGGTCTTATTGTTGTTTGAACTTCCGCCGGCACCAAAGGTAACGCTTATATAATCAGGCTTAAGATCGCAAAGGATCTCAAGTGTCGCATCGATATTTCGAAGTTCCTCATCGTGCTTGGGAGGAAATATCTCAAAGGAAAGCACAGTCTTTTGGCTCTTATATATATCAGAAAGTCTCATAATACCCGTTCCTTAAAAATGTTATACTGATAACAGATTATACACTATGAGGAACAAAACTTAAAAATGGAAATGACCACAAGAAAGATCCCCTTCTTCGACCCGGGTAAGATCGCCCTGAGCGGACAGGCCTTCAGGATCCATAAGATAGATGAGACCCATACCGAGACCGTGGCAAAAGGAAGATATCTTCAGATAGCAAAGACCGGCGAAGACGAATATGCCTTCTCCTGCAGCGAAAAGGAATACAAAGAGATCTGGGAAGACTACTTTGACCTCAGGACCGACTACATAAAGTGCATAAACGGAATCGATAAGGACGATACATACTTAAGGGACGCCATAGACTACGGTTACGGCATAAGGATCCTGAAGCAGGACATCTTCGAGACAGTCATAAGCTACATAATCTCCCAGAGAAGATCCATCCCCTCCATAACCACCTGTGTTGACAGGATCTCCGAGCAGGCCGGAAAGAAGATAAAAGCGCCTAAGCTCAGTTCTCCCTTTGTAAGACCTCTTAAGGACGTATACTACTCCTTCCCTGACGCCGAAGATATCCTTAAGGCTGATCTTTCAGACTGCGGCCTGGGATACAGATATCCCTATGTCATCAGTGCCTGCGAAGACTTTACAACAGGAAAGATCACGGAAGACATGCTCATGGAAGCAGACGACGAGAAGCTCTACAAGATCCTTACCGGCATGTACGGCATCGGAACAAAGGTCGCCAACTGCATCATGCTCTTCTCCCTTCACAGGACGGGAAGGTTCCCGGTGGATGTCTGGGTCCAGAGGATCCAGGACAGGCATTACGGCGGAAGATTTGAATATGAAAGATATCCCGAAACCGCAGGTATACTTCAGCAGTTCATGTTCTTCTACGAAAGGACCCGCTGATAACTATAAGAGGCTTCAAAAGGGGTTTGGTTTATAATGATTACTGGAAGTTAACATTTTACGGAGGCATATATATGAAACTATCTGATGAAGATCTTAAGTTCCTTGAAGGACTTATAGCTATAGACAGTGTCGGAGGCGACCCGGAAGAAGGAGCACCCTACGGGAAAGGTCCCAGGTCTGCCCTGACCTACTTTCTTTCTGAAGCGGAAAGAGCCGGGTTTTCCACAGGAGTCCTGGACGATCGTGTAGGCTGGGCAGAGATTGGAAAAGGTTCCAGAATGGTGGGCATCGTATGTCATCTCGACGTGGTCCCCGCCGGATCCGGATGGGATACTGAACCCTTTAAGCTCACGGTAAAGGACGGCTCCTTCTACGGCAGAGGTATCGTAGACGACAAAGGCCCCGCTGCCATCTCATTTTTCGCCATGAAGGAACTTGCTAAAATGGATCTCCCTTTCAGGATAAGGCTTATCCTTGGAACCGACGAGGAAAGGACCTGCTCCTGCGTGGAATACTACGATGCCCACGGAGAGATCCCGGATATCGCCATCACACCTGATGCAGAATTTCCTGTTATCTATGCCGAAAAAGGCATCCTCCACCTGAAGATCTCCCAGAGCTCTTCCCTTCCGGGCTTTACCGCCTGCGGAGGAAGCGCGGCTAATATGGTACCTGCAACAGCGGAAGCTTCCTACGCTCCTTCGGGCATCAATGTTTCCGTTACCGGAAAGACGGCACACGCATCAAAGCCCACCCTGGGAATAAATGCCATCGATCTTCTTCCTTCAGAACTGGAAAGAGCAGGATTTGATATAGAAACTGTTCCCCTTCTGAAGTTTATAAAGGAGATCAATATCACTTCCCTGTTCGACATATCAGATGAGTCAGGGGCACTTACATCAAATAACGGCATCCTTACTATGAGCGAAAAAGAAGCATCTCTTACAGTGGACATCAGATATCCAGTATCGTATTCATCCGATGCTGTCGTAAAAAAGCTTCAGGAAATCTGCAGCGGATACGGACTTACTGTCACCATCGAAAATGATATGGCTCCCCTTTATAAGGATAAGGCATCCTCTGAGATCTCTCTTCTCATGTCTGTATGGAATGATCATATGGATAAGTACACCAGTTATGAGGAAGCTCACAGGAGCCTTTATTCGTCCCCTGTAGCCATTGGAGGCGGAACATATGCCCGACATATGAGAAATACGGTGGCATTTGGTCTCCAGGCCCCCTGGCAGGAGGATCAGTGCCATCAGGCAAATGAGCATATGGCAGTCTCGGATTTTGAAGAGAGCATCGATGTCCTGAAGGAAGCTCTGCTCCTTCTCGGTAAGTGACAAAACAGAACCGTCCCCATTTGTCACGAAAAAAAGAGCTGTCGGATGACAGCTCTTTTTGCAGGTTGCTTTTAGATCTCAGACAAATCGTCTTACCGTTGCGACGTTACTGTACCAGGTGGTGGATATGACTCCCTGTCTGGAATCAGAGGCGTGGTCGATATATCCTCCGCCCACATAAAGACTTACATGGTCTATGTAGCCGTCATCGTTATAGTCGTGACACAGGACATCACCGACCTGAAGTGAATCAAGCGATACCGCCGTACCCATCTCTGCGATGCCTGCTGCATCGTGGGGAAGTGTTACTCCGTAGTAGTTTGCCATTACATAGGATACGAATCCTGAGCAGTCGAAACCTGCAGGGCTTGCTCCTCCATAGACATAAGGAGTACCAATGAACTGGTCGCAGTAGGAAGCCAGGTCACTTGCAGAGCTGGCTGAGGAGGACTCAGAAGAAGAGGTATCCGATGACTCTGTTGATGTGGATGTATCCTCATCGTCGTCATCATCAGCGTCCGTATCAGTACTATTGTTGGTGGAAGGTACAGAAGGAGCTTCGTCACAGCAAAGCTCAGCCTTTACATAGTTTCCAGCTGCCGTTTTGTACCATCCGTTATCTGTTATAGCCACTACATCGATCTCATCGCCCATGGCAAGGACCTTAACGAGTGAGTAGGTAATGCCGGGGCCTGTCCTTACATTGAGGTCGCAGGAAGCATAGACAGTATCGTCGATAGCAGTCTCGGAAACAGTGGATGCTGCCTCTGTCTCTGTGGGCTGTGTAGTATCATCAGTCTGCTCGGGAACAGTCTCAACTGTCTCCTCCTCTTCCTCTTCTATAACGATCTCCTGATCTGTAAGAAGAGAAGAAAGGATAAATCCTTCTGTTCCGTCATCAAGTCTTACCTTGGACCAGAGAGTACCATAGGAGATCCTGATAACATCAGTACCATAATCAACACATGAAACGATATCAGAACTGACGTTGGATTCAGATCTCAGATTAGCAGAAGTTGCTGATATCCAGAAATGATTTCCATCGTAAGTAAAGGATGATTCATCGAGAAGTTCTCCCTGAATATCATCAGGGTCTGAAGTGATAACGAATGTGTTGTCTTCAATGATCTTTTCATTCTTGACAGCCTTGTTGTCCTGGTAAGAAACGGACACAGGAACAACTACTGAAGGGATACCTTCAGAAGAATGAAGCTCTGCAGCCGTAATAGTCTTCTCGGGGCTCTGAAGGGATATATCATCAGAAGCTCCGACATTTGCAAAGTTAAAGACCGAAACAGTAACTGCAGCTCCGGTAAGCATTGTAAATGTCTTTATCAGTTTTCCAGACAATCGCATTTCCTCCCATATTTCGGATTATCTCTATTATAAAGGGTCTTTCAAGCTTTGTGTGGGAAAAAACAGGCTAAAGGCCCTGTTGTAATGAGATTGAAAAGCTTTCGCAACTTCCCGGTAACATAAGGGCCCGTCCGGGAGGACGGGCCCTTGAGTTATTCTGTTATCTAAAAGATCTTACTCTTCGTCAGCCTTGGGCTCTTCGGCAGGAGCTTCCTCTGCTGCGGGAGCTTCCTCAACAGGTGCTGCCTCTTCTACAGCAGGTGCCTCCTCTGCGGGAACCTCTTCCTCAGCGATATCGAAGTTCTCTTCGGGATCGATGGGCTCGACTTCCTTGATGCTGATGGAGATCCTTCTCTCAGCAGGCTTGATGTCGATGACCTTAGCCATAACTTCCTGACCAACGGAAAGAACGTCAGAGGGAAGCTCAAGTCTTACGGAAGAGATCTGGGATACGTGGCAGAGAGCGTCAAGATCGGGCTCAAGCTGAACAAATGCACCGAAGTTTGTAAGTCTTACGACTGTACCCTTAACGACTGAACCAACGGGGATCCTCTCCTCGATGTTGTAATAAGGATCGTCCTCTTCCTTCTTATAACCGAGGGAGATCTTCTTTGTTTCCTTATCGAAGCTCTTAACATAAACGTCGATCTCATCGCCGATGGAAAGAACGTCTGAAGGCTTCTTGATCCTCTTCCATGAGAGTTCTGTGATGTGGACAAGTCCGTCTACGCCGCCAATGTCAACGAATGCGCCGAAATCGGGAAGAGATCTTACGATACCCTTGTAGTGCTTGCCTTCCTCGATATTGTTCCAGAGCTCATCTGACTTAGCCTTACGCTCGTTGGCAAGGATCTGTCTGTGGGATCCTGATACTCTGAGGCGGTGCTTCTCTGTATCGAACTTTGTGATAAGTACTTCGAGCTGCTGGCCCTTGTACTCGTCAAGGTTCTTGACCTCGCCCATCTTGAGCTGTGTCCTGTGGATATAGATGTCTACTCCGCCGTAGTTAGCGATAACGCCATCCTTAACAGTACCTGTAACTGTTACTGTAACAGGTGTCTTGTTCTCGTATGCTTCCTGAATGAGCTTCTTGTTCTTCTCGAAGTCGAGCTGTGACTTGGAAAGGATGATCTCCTTACCCTGATCCGTGTTCCTGATGCTCTTGACTACTACTGTTACCTCACTCTTGTTGGCAACTGCATCGTCGATGTTGAACTCGGGATCGTTATCAAACTCTCTTCTGGGGATCTTTCCTTCGGATTTGTCGCGAACATCTACATAGACAAAATCAGCGTCTGCCGAAGTTATGGCTCCCTTCACAATAGCATTTCTTCGAAGCTGGGGAATACCTTCGATATATTCTTCGAAATTGATATCGTTCTCCCCCTGATTTGTCATGATTTCCTTGTTCTCGTCCATTCTCCGAACAACCTCCAAAATAATAGCTTCCGGTGTAGATGCCCCTGCAGTGATACCTACTGTGTCGTCTTCCCTGATAAGACCTTTGGCTATCAGTTCGCCGGCTTCGTCAGCACCGCTGATCAGATGCGTTCTCACACAGCGGCCGGAACATATATCAAAGAGCTTCCTGGTGTTGGAACTGTGGGAGGATCCGATGACCAGCATCACATCGACCCCGTCCGAAATCTCCGCGGCTTCTCTTTGCCTGATTCCAGTCGTACTACATATTGTATCAAAAATCAAATTTTTTGCAATTTTATTTTCGGCATTTGCACAAATTTGAGAAAATATTTCTGATGAAAATGTAGTTTGTGATATAAGTACGGTGCTCTCAGGGTCGGTTTTGGTATCCTCAAATTCCGCTAAGGAAGACACTACCTGCACGCTTTCCGGGGCTTCGCCGCATATGCCTTCCACCTCAGGATGGCCCTTGGCTCCGGTGATGATGACCTTCTTCCCTTCCGCTGTTTCCTTACGCACGATCTTATGGATCTTTTCCACGAAAGGACAGGTACAGTCCACGACCTTACATTTTTTCGCCTCCAGGACAGCCTTCTGTGCAGGGGTGACCCCATGGGCCCTGATTATTACCGTACTTCCCTCCGGGACCTCCTCTGCCGTGTTGAAGAGCTCAAAGCCCTTATCCAGCAGTTCCTTAACGACCTTTTCATTATGGGTGAGTTCCCCGAGCATGACAAGGCGCTCGCCGTCCGCTTTCCGGTCCAGCATTTCGTATGCCGAACCCACGGCGTTCTTGACTCCGAAACAGAAACCGGATGACTGTGCCTTTATTACTTTCATTACTTTATATAAGAGAGGAGAAGATCTCTTGTCTCCTCGATGCCGATGACGGATGTGTCGATCTCGATGGCATCAGCAACCTTTACAAGGGGTGCGGAAGCTCTCTCGGAGTCCTGCTTGTCCCTGTACTCTATATCTCTCAGTACTTCCTCGTAGTCCTGGGAGAAGTCGCCCTTTGCATTGAGCTCTGCAAGCCTTCTCTCTGCCCTCTTCTCGGCGGAAGCCGTAAGGAAGAACTTATACTTTGCATTGGGAAGGACGTTGGATCCGATATCCCTTCCGTCCAGTACGAAGGTCTGCTTGGAAGCGATAGCTCTCTGCTTCTCCACCATTGCCTTTCTGATAACAGGAAGTGCGCTGATGTCTGAAGCTGCGATGGAGACCTCGGGGGTCCTGATCTGGCCTGTTACGTCCTCGCCGTCCAGGATCATGTGCTGCTCGCCGTCGATGAACTCGATCTCAAGGCTCATATCCTCCAGCATCTTCTTTACTGCATCCTCATCCTTGGGGGATATTCCTCTCTTAAGAGCAGACAGGCCGCATGTCCTGTACATAGCTCCCGTATCGAGGTACATGATCCCCAATACCTTTGAAACACCCTTGGCAAGGGTACTCTTTCCTGAACCCGAAGGTCCGTCGATAGCGATCTGATAGATCTCACTCATGGCTGTTCGTCCTCCATTTCGGTATTTCTGTCTCTTCCTACCTCATAGACGCGGTACTGTGACCAGAGCGTCTCAAGAGCTTCAAAGGAACTGACGATATGTTCGCGCCTGTGCATACCGAGCATTACGAGAAGTGCGTTGATAAGCGACAGAGGTGCGGCAAGGGAATCGACAAAAGAGGCCATGGAGGACTTGGCGAAAAGCTTAACATCCGCATATTCCGTCATGGCAGTATTGTCCTTATCTGTGATAACGATGGTCTTTGCCCCCTTCTTCTTGGCATACTCCATGGAATTGATGGTCCTCTGGGAATACCTGGGGAAAGAGATACCGATCATGACATCATCTGATGTGATGGGCATGATCTGCTCAAAGACCTCGTTGGTGGAATTACTGTGTATATGAATGACATCATCGAAAAGGAGCGTCATATAGAAGTGCATGAAGGACGATAAGGGGGAGCTGGACCTGAGGCCCATGATATAGATCTTTCTGGCCTTTAAGATCGCCTTTGCCGCTTCGCTCATGGCTACGTCGTCAAGATTTGCGATGGTATCCTTAAGGTTCTCCATATCGCCGCGCATGATATCCCTTACTGCGGCGGCATCGTCCTCAAACCTCTCTGTATAGTTGAGGCGCTGGACTGATGTGAGCTTGGACTTGAGCTCTTCTTTGAGGGCTGACTGGAAATAGGGATATCCGTCAAAGCCCAGTTCCATGGTAAACCTAACGACTGTGGACTCGGAGACTCCTGTCTCCTCTCCCAGCTTTGAAGCCGTCATATAGGCAGCCTTGTCGTAGTTTTCCAGGATATAACCTGCGATGGCCTTGTGGCCTTTACTCATTTCGGGAAGACGAGACTCGATCAGTTCGATCGTGCTGTTCACTCTTCCTCACCTTCTTTCTTCTGATCTTCGATCATATTATCAATGGACATCTGCCTGTCGTCATTTCCGGCAGCTTTCTCCAGGGAATCCTCAAGGTCCCTGATGGTCTTGTAGCTCATGAGCTCCATGGAAGGCAGCTCGTCTACGGAACTGATGCCGAACTCCAGAAGGAACTGCTCAGTGGTGGAAAAGAGCGCAGGTCTTCCGGGAGCATCCAGATGGCCGTCCTCGCAGATCCATCCGCGGTCCAGGAGCCTGGAGATGATGGAGTCACTGGAGACACCTCTTACCGCCTCTACCTGGGCCCTGGTAACGGGCTGGTTATAAGCTATGACAGCCAGGGTCTCATAGGAAGCCTGTGAGAGCGGAGGTCTGGCCTTGGGGCTGTACATCCTCTCCAGGACCTTCTTCATTCCCGGCTTTGTACACATAATGTATGAATCTTCTACTTTTCTTATAAGAAGACCGCCCCAGGGATCGTTCTCATATTCTGAGATGAGCTTATCCATGGCATCGGTGATGACGGTGCGGTCGCAGTTTAATATCTCTTCAAGTCTCTCTATGGAAACGGAATCACCGGAAGCGAAGAGCACCGCTTCACATGCAGCGGATACTTCCTGTACCCAGATCTCGAATTCGTCGTCGTTATTTACTCTCACTTCTCTTATCTCCCGGTCTTGTTTTCTTCTATGAGTATCACATCAAAGGGTTTCTTCTGTGATGCTTTGATCTTATTGCCCCTCAAAAGCTCCAGCACTGCGAGGAAACCCACGATCCTGTCGATCTTTTCGGGCTCCTTCTTTCCCTCGAAGAGTTCGTGGAAGAAGAGCCTTCCCCTTCTGGTGATGGTAAGGAGCACGCTCTTCATCCTCTCCTTTACGGAGAGCTTATCCCTCTTAAGGATATGGGTGATCTTGGAGGATATATCAGCAAACCTGATCTCATTTCTCCTGCAGATATTCTCGATGGCCTTGTCGAACTCTTCAGCCTCGAATTCCTGGGGAGGATAGACTATCTCCACATCCAGGGACTTGGCAGTGGAAGGCACCTTATAGTAGCAGTCTGTATATATCTCATGCCTGTTCTTGAGCTCCCCTGCAAGGAGCTTACATCTTTTGTAGCGCAGAAGGCTGATAACGAGTTCCTCCCTGGGATCCTCCTCGCCTTCTGTATCATCTCCCCTTCTTCCGGGAAGCATCATCCTAGATTTGATATGCACCAGGGTCGCTCCCATTACCAGGAACTCGGATGCCACCTCCATATCCAGCTGCTCCATCTTTGCCAGATGGTCCATATACTGTTCAGTTATTTCGGAGATGGGGATATCGTAGATATCGATATCATTTTTCTCGATAAGATGGAAAAGAAGATCCAAAGGACCTTCAAACTGTCTGATCTTCAATTCCGGTTTAACGATCTGGGCCATGGGGACTCCGTTAGACAAGAGGGATGACTTCCCCGAAGAATACGGAAGAGATAAGTATCTTCACCAGCATGATTATGATATCGAAGGGAAGTTCGATGATACCCATGATGATGCCGAAGAAGTCTATTCCGGTAAGGGATCCCAGCATGATAAGTCCCATAAGGACCATGGGGCCGTAGTGTGTAAACTTTCTGTAGCCGTCCTTATACTTTACCTTGTAAGGAAGGAGCTCCTCCAGGACGTGGAATCCGTCCAGGGGCGGGATAGGTATAAGGTTAAAGGCAAGAAGGCCAAGACAGAAGAGCTCTGTATATGTAAGAGTCGCCATGATGGCGATGACTACAGGTGAATCCTGGTCGAGGACAAAGAACAGGATGGTGCTGATGATACCGCTTATGAGAGCCAGTATAAAGTTTCCGGTGACGCCTGCCAGGTGCACCATGATGCACATCCACTTCTTGCTCTTGAACCTCGTAAGGTTATTGGGGTTGTACTGTACGGGCTTTCCCCATCCAAATCCTGCGATAAGGATACAGAGAGTACCTATGGGATCCAGGTGGGCTATGGGGTTAAGGGTGACCCTTCCCTGGTTCTTGGCGACATCGTCACCGAGCCATGTGGCCACAAGGGCATGCATGAATTCGTGTACGGAGAAGGAAAGGGACAGGGCAATGAGCATTATTATGAGATAGAATGCTACTTCCTTGCCCGAAAAATCACCTCTTAACAGTTCAACCAGCATTTTTTATCAAGCCTTTCTAATCGAGAAGAAGATCTTCTGACCGTTGATGTCAGACTCCTCCTTCGTTCCCTGTTCACCGGGCGCGATCTCGGTAGCAAGAACTACGGATGCGATGGTGTCCTTGTTCTTTTCGATAACACCGGCAAGCATATCGTTGCCGCTGTAGTTGAGGACGATCCTGTCAGTAACCTCAAGACCTGTGCTCTTACGGAGGTTCTGAAGCTTGGAGATCATCTCTCTTACGTAACCCTCTTCGATGAGCTCGTCTGTAAGAGCTGTCTTAAGGGATACTGTAACGTCCCTGTCAGACTGGGTGGAAAGGCCCTCGGGCTGTACAGTCTCCACAAGGAAGTCGTCCTTTGTCATCTCGAAATCCTCACCGTCAACTGTGATGGTGACACTTCCCTCTTCAAGCTTAGCCATGGTCTCCTTGCCGGGAAGGTTTGCGATGACCTCCTTGGCGGCATTGAGCTTAGGTCCGAACTTTCTTCCGCAGGTGCGGAGCTGGGGCTTGAAGGAGAAATCCATAAGGTCGGCATCGCTGTCGAGCCTTGTGAGCTTCTTGATGTTGAGCTCTCCGAGAACGATATCCTCGTACTCCTTGTCGAGCTCGATGTCAGATACTACGAATACCTCGGAAAGAGGCTGTCTGATCTTGATATTTGCTGCTTCTCTTGCAGAACGTCCGAGCTCGGAGATCTTTCTTACAAGATCCATCTCCTGCTCGAGCTTTGTATCGATAAGTGACTCGTCTGCTACGGGATAGGAGCAGAGATGTACGGAATCGGGTGCCTCCTTGTCAACGCTCCTTACCATATTCTGGTATACAGCCTCTGTTGCGAAAGGAATGAAAGGTGCAGAGAGTCTTGTGAAGCTCTCAAGGACTGTATAGAGTGTCATGTAGGCATCGATCTTATCCTGGGTCATATCACCTGCCCAGTATCTCTCACGGCCTCTTCTGATATACCACTTGGAAAGATCCTCGATGAAATCCTGAAGAAGTCTTGCAGAACCGGTGATGTCATATGCTGTCATCTTGGCATCGACTGTCTTGATGAGGGTGTTGAGCTTGGAAAGGATCCATCTGTCCATAGCGCAGAGGCCGTCCTTGTTGAGCTCATACTTTGTGGGATCGAAGTTGTCGATCTCGGCATATGTGATATAGAAACCGTATGTGTTCCAGTATGTTCCGATGAACTTATTCTGTCCCTCCTTGACTGCATCCTCGGAGAAACGGCTGGGGAGCCAGGGCGCATTCGCACGGTAGAAATACCACCTTGCAGCATCGGCACCCTGCTTGTTGAGGACATCCCAGGGATCAACTACGTTGCCCTTGTGCTTACTCATCTTGATGCCGTCCTTATCCTGGACGAGACCCATTACTATACAGTTCTCGAAGGGGCTCCTGCCGAAGAGCACAGTACTCTCTGCGATAAGGGAGTAGAACCATCCTCTCGTCTGATCCAGAGCCTCTGAGATGAACTGGCAGGGATAGTGTGCCTCGAAGAATTCCTTATTCTCAAAGGGGTAGTGGTACTGGGCGAAGGGCATTGCACCAGAGTCGAACCAGCAGTCGATGACCTCAGGTACTCTCGTCATCTTTCCGCCGCACTCAGGGCATCTGATATGAACATTGTCAACGTAGGGCTTGTGAAGCTCGATATCCTCGGGGCAGTCGTCACTCATGGACTTCAGTTCCTCGATGGAACCGATGCAGTGTCTCTTGCCGCACTCGCACTCCCATACGGGAAGGGGTGTACCCCAGTATCTCTCACGGGAGATACCCCAGTCGATAACGTTCTCAAGGAAGTTGCCCATACGGCCGTCCCTTATAGACTCGGGATACCAGTTGACCATGGAGTTGGACTTAAGGAGCTCGTCCCTGACGTTGCTCATGGCAATGAACCATGTACTTCTTGCATAGTAGATAAGGGGTGTGTCGCATCTCCAGCAGAAAGGGTAATCGTGCTCGAACTTGGGAGCGTCGAAAAGAAGTCCCTTTTCGGCAAGATCCTTGATGATCATGGGATCTGCATCCTTTACGAAGGTTCCTGCGAAGGGAGCGCCCTCTGTGAGCTCACCTCTTGTATTTACGAACTGGACCATGGGAAGGTCGTTCTCTATTCCGACCCTTGCGTCGTCCTCACCGAAAGCGGGAGCGATATGAACGATACCGGTACCGTCCTCCATGGTTACGTAGCCGTCAGCTACGATGTAGTGTGCCTTTTTCTTCTGGTTCTGTGCCTCGATGCCTGCGCCCTCGAAAAGAGGCTCGTAGGATCTGCCACAGAGGTCAGTACCCTTGAACTCCTCGATGATCTCATAGGCCTTTGTCTCCTCATCCTTGGAGAGCTTGCCCAGGACTGTATCGAGAAGAGCCTTGGCCATGTAGTATGTATATCCGTCAGCTGCCTTTACCTTGGCATAGTCAGAATCAGGATTTACGCAGAGTGCAACGTTACTGGGAAGTGTCCAGGGTGTTGTTGTCCATGCAAGGAAGTAAGCATCCTCACCTGCCACCTTGAACCTTACGACAGCGGATCTCTCCTTGACCGTCTTATATCCCTGGGCAACCTCGTGGCTGGAAAGGGCTGTACCGCATCTGGGGCAGTAAGGAACGATCTTGTGGCCCTTGTAGAGCATGCCCTTGTCCCAGATGGTCTTAAGAGCCCACCACTCGGACTCGATGTAGTTGTTGTCATATGTTACGTAAGGGTTTTCCATATCAGCCCAGAAGCCGACTCTCTCAGACATCTGCTCCCACTGATCCTTATATGTCCAGACGGACTCCTTACACTTCTTGATGAAAGGCTCGACACCGTATCCCTCGATCTGGGGCTTACCGTCGATGCCCAGCATCTTCTCTACTTCCAGCTCAACGGGAAGTCCGTGGGTATCCCAGCCTGCCTTGAAGGAGACAGCCTCGCCCTTCATGGAGTGGAACCTGGGGATAACGTCCTTGATGACACGTGTCTTGATATGTCCGATATGGGGCTTTCCGTTAGCCGTGGGAGGACCGTCGTAGAGCGTAAACGTAGGAGCTCCGTCCTTAGCCTCCTTAAGGGATCTCTTGTAGATATCATTTTCCTTCCAGAAAGAAAGGACTTCCTTCTCTCTGTCGATAAAGTTCATATCGGTCGATACTTTCTTGTACATACTTCGTCTCACCTTCCGCAAAATTCTGACTGTTTATTATAAATATTAAAGACTTTCAAAGTCAAGGTATCACATACGTGACTCCACTATAAAAGCCGCCTCCAGATCGGCGGTATGGATGGCTGCCACCCCGGGGAAGAAAGCCGCTGCCTTGGAGAAGGGGTCATTATTGCCGTCTGATTCCCTTCCCATATGGAACCTGATCATGGCATATTCCTCGGGAGTTATCCTGATACAGCTCTGGATTATGAAGCAGGACTTATCTCCGTGGCCGATGGGGAGCTTGTCGTTAACGCCCCATTCCTCTACCTCCTGCCACTGTCCTTCGATCTTTCTGTTCCTCTTCTGGACCTCGTAGAAATTGGCCTTGCAGATATCGTGAAGGAGTGCTGTGATGATCACCGTATCCTCCTTGAGATCTATGAGACCCTCATCCACCTTGGCCTTGAGCCTGTTATAGACATTGAGGGAGTGAAGGGCCAGGCCGCCCTTACAGTGGAGATGGTACTTCGTTGAGGCGGGAGCCGTATAAAAATCAGTATTTCCCAGCCAGTTCACCAGCTTTTCCATACCGTTCCTCTCTGTCTTGAGGAGGAGCTCCTCGATAATCTTCCTGTTTTCTTCTATCTGTTCCTGTGTAAGCTTGAATCCTTCTGCCATCTGTTCATTCCTCCGTAAAGATATTCCAGGGAGTCTCAGCCTTGACAGGTATCTGAAACTCCATATATTCGTTCCTGACCGGGTGGTAAAAGCCGATCATATAAGACTGAAGACAGATCTTCTTACCGTCTCCGAAGGTCCTGTCACCATATTTCCGGTCTCCCAGAAGGGGGTGTGAAGCCCCTGACATCTGGCACCTGATCTGGTGGAACCTTCCGGTATCCAGGCGTATATCCACAAGGGAGACATCCCTGCCCTTGTATATCCCCTCTCCCGTGACCTTATAGTCCAGGACTGCCTTTTTGTCGGCATTACAGGTGATGCTGCTCTTTATGACGGCCCGGAAGCCCTGATCCGTCTTTACCTTGCGGATGATATCCTCCAGCCTTCCCTCTTTCTGCTGAAAGAGGCCGTTTACCACCGCTCTGTATCTCTTTGTGGTCTTCCCTGACCTGATCTGCTCCGACAGTCTGGAAGCAGCCTTATCGGTCCTGGCGAAGACCATGACCCCCTCCACGTTCCTGTCCAGCCTGTGCACCAGGCCAAGATAAACGTTTCCGGGCTTATTGTACTTTTCCTTGAGATAGTCCTTCAGGAGCCCCAGCATATCGGGAGCATCTGTCCCGTCAGCCTGGGAAAGGACTCCCGCGGCCTTTACCGCAACTATCACATGATTGTCTTCAAATAAGATCTCAGGTGTCATCTGCTCCATCTCGCCGTCTGTCCGCAGGGCAGGCAGATGCCCATCTCCTTAACGGGAAGCCCCAGCTCGTCCGATACCGTCTTCCCTCCGAACTTCTTTCCTACTATGAGTTCCAGGACATTTCCTGCCGCCGAGGGGTTGAGTTCAGTGGCATAGGAACTTATGAGCACGAAAAGGGGATCGTCTGAAAGAAGGAGCGAACACCTCTCAACGAACTCGTAAAGGGACTTTTCGATCTCCCACAGTTCTCCCGTGGGGCCCCTGCCGTACTTGGGCGGATCCATGATGATACCGTCATACTTCCTGCCCCTTCTTATCTCGCGTTCCACAAACTTCCTGCAGTCCTCTGCGATATAGCGGACATAGCTGTCAGAAAGCCCGGACAGCGCCAGGTTCTCCTTGGCCCTGTTTATCATTCCCTTGGAGGAATCCACGTGGACCACCTCGTCCGCTCCGTGGGCCGCAGCCGCACAGGTGGCACCTCCCGTATACGCGAAGAGGTTTAAGATCTTTATATCCTTCTTTCCGGAAGCCTTTGCATCCGAGATCAGCTTTCCGCAGAAATCCCAGTTTGAGGACTGCTCCGGGAAAAGTCCTGTATGCTTGAATGAAGTAGGTTCAATGATAAAGCTAAGCTCTTTTCCCAGGGAATCATAGGAGATATTCCATTTTGAGGGCATGGAGCGCAGCTTTGACCAGGAACCGCCTCCTGTACTGCTCCTGTTATAGACAGCATGGGGCTTTATGTCGGTCTGTGGAAATGGCCAGATAGCCTGGGGATCCGGACGTCTCAATATAACGTCGCCCCATCTTTCCACCTTGTCGCCGTCACCTGTATAAAGAACTTCGAAATCCTTCCATCCGTCGGAAATAAACAACTTTCGTAACCTCCGTCAGTTGACGTTCAGATCTTCCGAGACTGCGATAACGGTATCCCCGTAAATGAGCTCGGCTCTGTATGTACCGCTCTGGTATTCGTCCCCGCTCTCGGGCATAAAATCACACTCGGCGGTTATATTTCCGTCCAGGACCACTTCCATTGTCTGGACCTGGGTATCGTTCTTATAAAGGACTGCTTCAAAAGTCATGGTCATGGGCTGGTTGAAATAGAAAACACAGTGAAGTGCCATGGCAGAGGTTGTGCTGCCGAAGGAGACGGGATTTCCGGAAATGGCGTCATACCAGCAGCTGTCAACGTAGATGGACTCGATAAATGCTTCATTTATATTGATGGGATTTCCATCCTCGTCAAAGACGCAGATCATGGAATAACCGGAGAAAAACATCTTCTCGAAAGCAGATACGTCCTCTATCTTCCAGGAGTTATCGTTTCTCTTTACTGTCAGGACAACGGTCTGATCCTCGGGATCGTTCTCTGTGATCTTTTCGATGATCTCATCGGGAGTTCCTGTCAGGAGCTCATCGTTCATGATATATACATCGGGGATCTCCACCGTTACAGTGGCCTTAGTCCTCTTATCGTTGAGCTTTACGCTCTCGATCTCATAGGAATAATCAGAGAACAGCTGAAGTGCGATATCCTTCTGCTCGTCAGAAAGGGATGATATATAGTCCCCTGAGGAATTCTTTGTAAGATAAGCCTCCGGATCGCTCATCATGCTGTCCAGCTCATCCGTAACATACGTGGTTACCTTATCCTTGGCTATCTCTTTGAGAAAATCGGAACACGACGTGGAAGAAAGGGCAAACGATGCTGCCATAAGTACTGCCGTGAACCTGACTGTTATCCTCTTAGCTCTTGTCATAATAACTCTCCTGCTTTCAGCTAATTCTATTTATTATAATATCTTTGCGCATAAAAAACCACCGCCCTGTCAGGAGACAGAGCGGCGGATCGATCACTATTATCTGCGCCGTATATTACTGGTCGTAATCGTTATAGACTGTGCAGGTATCCTCTGCGATCTCATGGCCATCAAGGTCATAGAAGACGATCTTGTATGTATCTGCGGGCATATACCACATATCGGACCATTCAGAAACGTCATAATAGTAGAAGTATGCTTCGATATAAGCTCCGGAATCAGTCTTGTTTGTGCTGGTATAAATGAGGTTCGTACCACCCTCGTTATATACTTCGTAGTAGAACTCCCACATAACATCATAGCTCTGATACTCGGTCTTGGGGATGATATCCAGCTCGATGGAAGATGTATCGGTGTAAGTGCCGTTACCGTCATCCCACCACCAGTCAACATAATCGATCATATCCTCGTAATCGGAACCGAAGGGGAAGTCGATCTCGTCGAGCTCACCGAAGAAGTCCTCTGCGAACTCATCGGGATTGCTGATCTGCCACTTATCCTTCTTGTTGAGCTTGAACTCAAGTGTTACGTTGATCTCTACGGTATCCTCTACTGCTGCGAGGCAGTCTTCGAACTCATCAACATCCTCAGGCTCCTCATCAAGTGCAGCATCATAGTCGGGAAGTGTGATGGTATAGTCGATCTTACCCTTGCCGTCCTTTGTCTTGCACTCAGCCTTGCCTGCCTCGAACTCAGCCTTCTCAAGGATCAGGTCGATAGCCTCATCCTCAGCTTCATACTGGCCGAGAGCAGCTGTAGCATCATCCTCATCCTCACAAAGATCGATCATGTCACTGATCTCTCTTTCAAGGGCAGCCTTGACGAACTCATCTCCGACTTCCTGGCATTCCTTTGCAGCCTTGTCGAAGAGAGAACAACCTGTTGCACCTGCCATTACGGAAAGAGCAAGAAGTGAACTGATCACTGTTTTTGTTGTCTTTTTCATATATACCTCTCTCCCCTTTCAGGATCTATCATGCTACGGGTACAAGGCCCATGAACAGGATATCATTAGTAACGGCGTCATATGCTGCGATGATATATGACCCGGGAACTGCATTACCATATCCGATGGAATAGTCGAAATCGTAGTATGTACCGTCAGTATATGTTGTAGGTGTGATGGTGTTTGTAAATACCTCATCAGTCATCGTTCCATCTTCATCACAGAAATAATAGGAATATGTGATGGATCCGTTATATGTAGCTGAGTCGGAAAGCTTTACTGAGAATGCGATGGTATCGGCATTAGTCGTGTAGCAAACGCCGTCCATGCAGTTCTGATAGGTGTTACCGGCATCATCGGTATAACCGTAATCCCACCAGCCTGCTTCCAGCTTGTTGTCGGATGTGATGCTGATGCTGTCGAAGAATTCCTGGTTGTAGTAACTTACGCAGTTAACGTCGTCAAAGAATATCTCCTCATCAGTGGAAGGATCTGCAACGGGATCGTCCACGGGATCTGCTGTGGATGAACCGGCTGTAATAGCTACTGTAGCTGTTTCGGAAGCAAGGACATTGTCGTTTCCGTCATAGAATGTGATGGTGTACTCACCTTCAGGAAGATATCCGTCAGCTGTAAGCTCAGCATCCTGATAATAACCATACTGTCCCCAGCCGTAGTCATCGGAGCCTGTGTAGATAACCTCGCCGCCGAACTCTACTGTGTAGTAGACCTCGGAGATGTCAGCAGAGTAATCATAGCTGAGGTCGAGCTCGATGGAATCAGTATTCTCATAGTAACCTGTTGTGGAATCATCAGCGAGCCACCAGGATGTACCTGTGATGGCATCAGCAAGGTTTGTGGGGAACTCGGGCATGATCATGAAGAAATCATATACCTCGAGTACGTCGTCATAGTTTGTTACGAGCCACTCCTCGTCCTCAAGCTCAAACTCGAGCTTAACTGACTTCTCGACTGTCTCATCAGCAGCCTTGATGGCAGCTGCAAGAGTATCGGCATCAGTCATATTAGCCTCATCCTCCATAACAGCCTCATAGTCAGCATAAGTAAATGTCACCTCTACTTCACCCTCACCATCCTTGGTGGAAGCCTCAACGGACTCCTCATCGATCTCATAGGATAAAGTATCGGCGATAGCCTCGATAACAGGCTTCTCGTCGCCGACGATCATCTCATATCCCAGGAGCTGGGAAAGAAGATCAGCGTCCTCATCATCAAAATCGGATGAAAGATCGACGATCTTGTCAGCGTCAAGGTCTGTGATGGCCTTTGCATAAGCATCAGCAGCTTCAAGGACTTCCTCGCCTGCCTTGTCGGCACAGCCGGCAAGAGAAGCTGCCATGGAAAGAGCTACCGCAAGAGATACGGCTTTTTTCATGTTTTTCTTCATATTTACCTCCTTATCAATTCCTTTTTATGGACTAAAGGAATTATACACTACCGCATTTAAACCTTACAATCAGCCAAAAGATTGAAAAAACACATAGCACATTGAAGGATTTTTATTATATAATAATAAAGATTTTGATCAGTGATATTAAAGGAGACCAGCTATGTCCCAGATCCCTCACATTCTTATATGTGACGACGATCCTATCGTCCATGAGTCTTTAAGGCTTTATATCGAGAATGAACACTATACCCACTCCGACGCTTACGACGGAGCGGAATCCTTGAAGAAAGTTGAAGAAGACAAGCCGGATCTTATCCTGCTGGATGTCATGATGCCCGAGATGAGCGGCCTTGACGTCTGCCGTGAGGTAAGAAAGACCCACACCACCCCCATCATCATCCTCACCGCCAAGGGCGAGGAGATCGACAGGGTATTAGGTCTTGAGCTGGGCGCTGATGACTATATCGTAAAACCCTTCTCCCCCAGAGAAGTAGTTGCCAGGATCAAGGCAGTCCTCAGAAGGACCGCTGATTCTGCAGAATCCCTTTCCGTCCTGAGATTTGAAGGTCTCGAGATCAATATGGACAACTATACAGTAAAATCAAAGGGCGAGAATATTGCCTTTACCCCCAAGGAAGTTGAGATCCTCTATCTTCTCGCTTCCCATCCCGGCCAGGTAATGGGCAGGGATCAGATCCTCGGACTTATCTGGGGCAATGACTATAACGGTGACCCCAGGACCGTTGATACCCACATCAAGAGGATCAGACAGAAGATATCTTTCCCCGGTGCTCCCTGGTCCATCCAGACAGTTTACAGCGTCGGTTATAAATTCGAGGTCGGTGGATGATCCGAAGCCGCAACAGTTCGCTCCTTAAGAGAACAGTAGCACTTGTTCTGGGAGCATTGTGCGCTTCAACGGCTTTCTCTACCCTGGCTTTCGTCTTTGCCGGAAGGACCACCGCCTTCAATGCAGAGATCACCAAGAATTATGAGCAGACCGTAAAGGCTGCTGAACTCGCATCCAATATCTCATTCTCTGATACCGAGGGTGTATCCCTCTTTATGACAGGTGTATCCGATATCCTTGACAGGAATATCTATCTTACGGATGCTGACGGTTATGTTGTATATCCCAACGGTCCCCTTTCAGCTGAAGACGTTGAACTGATAAATATCGCCCGTGATAAGTTCGGGGATACGGAATACGACCCTCTCAATTCACTGTTCATCGAAGATATCGAGGGAAGCTTCAGCAAGATGATGATCATGCGCCATCCAGTCAACTTTGACTCAGGCACCTACTATATCATCTCCGTAGACGTGGTAAACGAGAATGATGATGTTATCTCCGTATATGTTAATATCCTTCTGCTCTCCACCCTGGCAGCGGCCCTCACCATGATCGTTCCGGTGGTCCTGGTGGTAACAAGGATCGTACGACCTATCCAGGAGATCAATGAGATAGCAAAGGAATACGGAAAAGGAGACTACGAGCTCAGGGCTGACGAAAATGACCCGGGAGAAGTGGGAGAACTCGCCGCATCCTTTAACTCCATGGCCGAAAAGCTCTCAAAATCCATCAACGAGCTTACTGTTGAACGCAACAGGCTGGAGGATATCGTAAATGTAAGTACCGAGGGTATAGTCCTCTTTAACGAGCGGGGCGAGCCTACAGTTACAAATAATTCCATGAGCACACTCTTTTCAAGGGTAACCAAGAAGAACCTCTTCACCGAGAGGCTCCAGCTTATCCCCTTCGACGAGGTCTGGAACGGCGTTGATACATGTATCGCCGACAAAGAGACAAAGGAACTTATGATAGAAGGTCCCGACTACGCCTATCAGGTGACCATCCTTCCCAAGATCGATACGGATGACAAGAACAAGTGTATAGGTGCCACGGGCTTCTTCCGTGATATCACCGAGGAATCCAAGCTTGAGAGGACAAGGAAAGATTATGTTGCCAATATATCCCACGAGCTCCGTACTCCCCTTCAGACCCTGCGAGGCCTTATCGAGCCCCTGGCTGACGGAATGGTAAGGAACGAAGAGGACCGCCAGAGATATTACAACATCATCCTCAACGAGACACTTCGTCTTTCAAGGCTTATCGACGACATGCTGGAGCTTTCCAAGCTTCAGTCCAGGACACTGGCCTTCAAGACATATCCCTTCGATATCAACACCCTTCTTTCAGAGTTCGAGACTAAGTTCCGTCCTGTTATGAAGGATGCCCAGCTCAACTTCAAGGTCATGTTCAATACAGGTAAGCTCCCTACGGTAGTAGGTAATCCCGACCGTGTAGAGCAGATCCTGGTAATCCTTATAGATAACGCAAAGAAATATACCCCCCAGGGCGGTTCCATCACCATATCCGCCGAGTATAACGAGATGATCAACAAGGTAATGATCTCCGTTATCGACACGGGACAGGGTATCCACGAATATGATATAAACCATATCTTCGACAGATTCTTCAAGGCAGACCGCGCAAGAGGAAAGAAAGGAACGGGCCTTGGTCTTTCCATCGCCAAGGAGCTCCTTGCCTACATGGGTGAGGATATCACCGTTGAGAGCGAATACGGCAAGGGTACCACATTTACCTTCACATTAAAGCGCGCCGAGACAAATACCTGGTTCTGATATGGAAGACGATAAGATCAGGCTCAACAAGTTCATATCCTCCACCGGATACTGCTCCCGAAGAGAGGCAGACCGTCTTATCGAGGAGGGAAAGGTCACTGTGGACGGCGTAACCGCAGATCTCGGCACCCGGGTATCCGAGGGCCAGGAAGTCATGGTGGAGGGAAAGACAGTAGTCCCGGGAAACAAAAAGGTCTATCTTGCCCTTCATAAGCCCCTGGGGATCACGTGCACCACAGACACGAGAGATCCCGACAACATCATCGACTACATAGGCTACAAAGAGCGCATCTTCCCCATAGGAAGGCTTGATAAGAACTCCTCAGGTCTCATCATACTCACCAACGACGGTGATATCGTAAATAAGCTCCTGAGGGCCGAATACGGCCACGAAAAGGAATATGAGGTACGTGTGGACCATAAGATCGGTCCCGGCTTTAAAGAGCGCATGGAAAACGGTATTCCCCTGGAGGAGATGACCACCCTTCCCTGCAGCGTCACCATCACCGGCACCCACACCTTCAGGATCATCCTGAAGCAGGGCCTGAACCGCCAGATAAGAAGGATGTGCGACTATCTGGGCTACCGCGTGGTAAAGCTCAGGAGGATACGTTTCAACAACATTAAACTGGACGGCATAAAATACGGTGAATACCGGATGCTGAGCGAAAAGGAAGTAAGAGAACTTCAGTCCTGATATCAGCCCTTGATGAGCTTGATCTCCATGGTCTCCCTGTACTCCACGTTCTTCTTAAGAGGAAGGGTGGTTATATTACTGCCCGTTCTCTCGATCTCCTTTGAACAGAAGTCGATAAACAGTTCGCAGAAATCATTCTGCATCAGAAGCTCCTCGTGAAGATACTCATTCATCTGCTCAGGAGTAAAAGGAAGTACCGTAAACTCGAACCTGTCGCTGTCGGTCTTTCCTGCACCTCTGGTGAACCTTACGATATCCCCTGCTCCGGAATAGAGCTGCATAGCCTTCGTATCAGTATGTGAACTGTTCTCGGAAGGTCTTGCATAGGGATGATATATCTTGTCCACACCGGCGGTAAAAAGACCGAACCTGGTGGCATTCTTTCTGTCGTAATAAGACTCTCCGGGGCCTCTTCCGTACCAGGTACAGAGCATATTCTCCTTGACCACATGTACGCGGAGTCCGTAGCGGACCATATCATATCTGGGAGTAAATGCCATGGTTATCCTGAGGGTGTCGGACTTGGGCACCTCATAGGCGACCACAACCTCACCCTTCATGGCAAATGACTTATATCTGGATATAAAGGAGAATACTCCGTTCTTGACACCGTAGGATGATCCTGCGAACTCAAGGGACTTCTGGATCTCCTCATAGTCGCTCTCCTTGGAGAAGATGGTCTTAGCAAGGACAAAGCTCCTGTCCGTTCTGTCGATATTGGAAGGACAGCGGTAGAAGCTGGGAAGGAATCCGCCCTTGAGGAAGTCGCTTCCTCCGATCTTGATGCCGCTGACGGAACCCGTCTTCCTGTCAAAGGATATCTTCATGGAATCATTACCGACTGTGATGGCCTCGGGGACAGCGTAGACCTCGAACTCATCGATGAGCTCCGAGACATTGATCTCGGAAGCCGCCTCCTCCGTGATCTCCATAAGGGAATTGTCCTCTACGACAGTTGTAAGACCGTCTGCCACCTCTCCCTCGGGAAGGCCCGGAACTGATGTCTCACCGGGAGCCAGGGCGGGGTCGTTTCTGAGGGATACGGGATTTCCGCACTCCTCGGAGAGAACATCCTGGTAGAATGCAGTCTCAAATCCCTCATTTGCATAATATGTATCGGAAGCCAGCTTAAGGCTGACGTCAAAGACTATCTCATGGGACAGGGAATTCATATACATCTCGATGAGCTCAGGCTTTCCGTTGGCCCAGCCATCCTCGAGATATCTTCCGTAGTCTATAGGGAATCGGAGCGTCCTGGTACCGTAGGGCTCTATCTCGTTGATATTACCCTTACCTGTCATGACGGTATTTCCTCCCAGGAGGATACGCCACTCAAGAACAAGTTCAGGGATATAGGCAAAGGGATGAAGGTTCCTGAGGGTCAGGTTCATGGGATCATCCTGGGAAGCGAAGATACTTATATCGCTGCACTGTCTCCTGATATCCAGATAGATGGGATGGGGATCCCTGTCTGCACTGACGATACCCTGTCCGATGCTGCTGTTCTCCTTCTGCTTACCGCCCACGAGATCAGCGTGGTGGATCCACTTATAATCTGCTGTATCATCGGGGAATCTGGTCCTTCCGGGAACTGTATCGAAAAGGTTATTTCCTGTCTTATTCTTTGAGAAGATGTTCTTTCTGTCCAGGCACAGATCCTCCCAGGGTCCGAATACAAGACCTGCCTCACCGGGCATGGGAACGAGATCGGATACCTTGAGATCATAGTCTGTGGAGACATACCAGGGCCTTGTATCGTCGATGACCTTAAGGGAAGCCTTTACCTTACCGCACTTGACGGCATCGAATCCGTAGCTTCCCATACCCCACATGATGACAGAGGGGTGGTTCATGCAGGACTCCACATAATCGTTCATGAGCCTTCTGTCGCTCTCTGCGATGACATAGATACCATACTGGTCGCAAAGGTTCAGGAATACGTCGCTCAGGGGAAATCCCTGTCCGATGACACCATTGATGCCGCAGCGCTTCATAAGGATGATATCGTGCCTGTATGTCTCGATGGGCACACAGATACCGCCGGAGGGATCGAATTCAAAATATCTGACCAGCTTTAAGGTCTCAGGCCTGTCATTTATATGGAACCTGTCATGCATTATCTCCACGGACCTGAAGCCGAACCTCTTCTTCTTGGCACAGATCACTCCGCCCTGGGGATCCAGGAGCTCTATGATCATGTCATACTGGACAGGTGTAGCATCAGACCACTGAAGTACGTCCAGGGCCACGAGTTCTACAGCATCGGTGATGGTCTCATGGGTATCAATGGTTCCGCCGGGCTGGGACTGGATATTTATCTTTGCGTAGGGCATCTTGTACGGATCATACTCCGCCCTTGCCTCTACGATACTGACCTTAACGTTATAGGGCATTACATAGTCCGTGTGGTTCCTGACCTTAAAGTCAGCCTTGACCATATAGTCTCCCCTGGTCACCTTGGCCATTGCCTTCTTTTCGGTGGCTGTATCGGTGGTGAGCTGGTTAACATAGGCTGCGGGTACATCCGAGACCTTGATATGGAGATTTGATATCTCAAGAAGTGGCTCCGTTACGATATGCACAGGCCTGAAGATACCGGCAAATCCATAGTTCATGATCTCCCTTATGATCTTTCCGCTGTTGTCCCTGTCCCATCTGTTGACGAGGATGGCTAGCTGGTTGACACCGGGCTTGGCGCTGTTGGAAAGAAGGAGTCTCTTATGTGTCAGGACCGAGTGGGACTCAGTCTGGAGCTGACCGTTGAGATATACGTTGAAGCTTCCGCATATTCCGGATACCTCAAGGTAGATGGCCCTGTCTATATCCTCAGGGGAAAAGACGACGCTCGTCCTGTAGATACCGACTTCATCGGAATCTGCATCATTGGAATGGAGAAGGAGCTTGTCGCTTATGGACTCCTCTCCCCTCTTGGAGATCTTATCCAGCTCCTCGGGATAGTTGTAGAGCAGGTTCTGGGGCAGACCATATCCTTCTGTCTGCCAGGTTGAAGGCACATTGATAAGATCCCACTCCGAATCGTCGAAGGACTGGGACTCAAAACCGAAGGGGATCTCTCCCTCGGAATGAGCAAGGAAGAACTTCCATGTGGTAAGCTCCTGCCTGAAAGGAGATTCTACAAGTCCGAACTCCGGAAGCTTGCGCTCCTTGTATATATAATCAAACGATGCGTACGGCAGGAAGCCGTCGTTGGCATATTCAAACTTCATATGACCATCCTGTGCCTATAATAATATATTTTATATTAGCAGATATTTTCCGTCAAAAGATTTCATAGATGTTACATCTTATTAGGCAATATTTCGGTAATTTGGATCAATAAAAAACGGAGGACCCTTAAAGGATCCTCCGCTAATATCAGGCGATCGTAGGATATTACTTGAAAAGGCTGATGTTCCTGATGATGGGAGCCAGTGTGTTGGCAACTGTGGACATCATCTTGATGAAGATGTCGAGAGCAACGCCTACAACGTCCTTACGTGTATCACCGATGGTGTCACCCGTAACGGAAGCCTTGTGTGCAGCAGAACCCTTGCTGTGGCCCTCAAGCTGCTCGCTCTCGATGTACTTCTTGGCATTATCGAAGGCACCGCCGGAGTTACCCATGAAGATAGCTCTGGGGATAGCAACGATGGTAGCACCGACGAGAAGACCGCCGACGAACTGTACGCCGAACATGAGACCGCCCACGATGGGGATGACGATAGCAAGGAGTGATGGAACTACCATTCTCTTGATAGCTTCACGGGTAGCCATCTCGATCATCATGTTGTAATCGGGCTTAGCCTTGCCTGCAAGGACCTCATCAGTCATCTGCTTGTCTCCGACATCAGCCATGAGCTTTGCAGCGTCGATGGTGTTGTCTGTGAGCATTGCGCAGAAGTACTCTACGAGACCGCCGCCGATAAGACCGCCGGCTACGACTACGAAGGATGCGAAGTTAAGGGTGAGCTCAGCACCGATCTCGGAATAGTTACCTACATATGCAACGATAAGGGAAACTGTTGCGAAAGCGGCAGAACCGATGGCAAAGCCCTTACCGATAGCAGCTGTTGTGTTACCAACTGCATCGAGCTTATCAGTGATCTGACGTACTTCAGCAGGAAGATGGCATGCCTCGGAAAGACCGCCGGCATTGTCGGCGATGGGACCGAAGGCGTCGATGGATACTGTAGCACCAACGAAAGCCAGCATTCCAAGAGCGGATACGGCGATACCATAGATACCGCAGATAAATCCGGAAACTACGAGAGCCACACCGATGATAAGGATGGGGAAAAGACAGGATCTTGATCCGATGGCATCACCCTTCGTAACTACGAAAGCCTCACCCTCAGGGCAGATCTCTGCAAGTTCTCTCGTGGGAGAATATTCTGTAGATGTGTAATACTCGGTGATCATACCGATGGCAACACCGCTGACGATACCGCAGATAGAGGAAACCCAGGGTGATACCCAGCCGAACTTGAACTCATCATAGAGGTCCATTCCGCCGAAAAGGAGATAACATGCTGCACCGCCAAGGACGATGGTAACGCCTGCGGAGATCCATGTAGCAAGGTCCAGCTCCTTGGAAGGGTTATCGCTCATCTTCTTGAAGTTAGCGATACCCAGGCCGATAAGGCAGCCGATAAGTCCTGCACATGCAAGGATTATGGGGAAGATAATGGTTGCATTGAATGTTGTCTCAGAGATCGCCTCATTCTCAGCATGGATAGCTGTCTGATAGAGAGTAACAGCGATCATGATGGTTGCAGACATTGTAGCAACGAAGCTCTCGAGAAGGTCGGAGCAGTTACCTGCGATGTCGTTAACGTTATCACCGATGAAGTCAGCAATGGTATTGGGGATACGGCTGTCATCCTCAGGAAGGTCGTGACGGATCTTACCAAGGATATCGGAAGAGATATCGGCAGCCTTTGTGTAGTTACCACCTGCAACACGGTTGAACATGGCAACGATGGAGCATCCCAGTGAATAAGTGGAGATCCTCATGATGGTAGGATTACACTCGAGATTTATAAGGACACCTGATCCGACTGCGTCATGCTGTACGCCACTGACGAGAAGGATGCAGACAAGTCCCAGCATACCGAAGGCCTGAACTGCAAGTCCGCTGATGGAACCGCCGCAGAGAGCGACCTTGACCGTCTCACCGATGGATAAGGTCTCACGGGCCTTATTGGATGTACGGACATTTGCATAAGTAGCAGATCTCATACCAAGGACACATACAGCGGAACTCATGGATGCGCCGATGATGAAGGTGATACCTGAAGTCTTCTCGATGAACAGAGTAAAGATCAGGGCGAGCGCTGCAACTACTGCGATGATACCTTTGAACTCAGTCTTAAGGAATGTGACTGATCCGGAACGGATGATCCCGGAAAGCTCGATCATATCAGGTGTGCCTTCGGGCATCTTCTTGATGCGGAAGAAGTTCGCGAAGATGTAAGCCATCGCGAGTACACACACGCCTAACACGACCACTAGAACGATGGTGTTATTAGTGAACATTCAAGCCTCCTATTAAAAAGTTAAATGAATTTTGTAAAAAGTCTTGAAAAACAAAACCTTGAAAATTATAGCATAATTCGGCACCCCTCTTCGGGCTTTTTGTATTAGTGAACAGGTCTAAAAACACCACGGATATTTAGTAAATCCGCATAAAAAGGAATTGCCTGTCCACTTACCCAGGTGGGGCAACATTTCAGGCAATTCCCTATGTTTTTGCTCTCCAGCTTGCCCCGATGGGGCAACGTTTCGGGCAATTCCCTATGTTTTTGCTCTCCAGCTTGCCCCGGTGGGGCAACATTTCAGGCAATTCCCGATGCTTTTACTCTCCAGCTTGCCCCGATGGGGCAACATTTCAGGTAATTCCCTATGTTTTTGCTCTCCAGCTTGCCCCGGTGGGGCAACATTTCAGGCATAAAAAAGGGGCTGTGTCTTTTACACAACCCCTTTCACATATCACGCTGTCATTATATCCGGAACTCTCCGCTCTTGAAGACACACATCATCTCACTGGTCAGGCTCAGTCCGTCGGGCTGCAGCTCCACTTCCTCCCTGCTCTTCCACTCGGCCACCGACAGTTCCGACTCGTCCATATGTATCTCGGTCGAGCCGTCCACCTCGCAGAAAAAGCCTGTCAGAAGATCGTCTGCGATCCCCCAGGGCTGGGACTTGTAGTACCTGATATTCTTTACCTTAAGGCCTGTCTCTTCCATGACTTCCCGTTCAACAGTCTGCTCCAAAGTCTCACCGATCTCGGCAAACCCTGCGACAAGTGCATAGTATCCGATACTCCTGCCGTTATATTTAGTGACAAGGATCTTATCATTCTCCCTGTCGATAACGCCGACTATAACAGCAGGGACTACCCTTGGGTAGATGATATTGCCGCAGTGTTCACACGTGATGGCTCTCTCCGTCTTACTCCTGCCCGTCCGCTCTCCGCATCTGCCGCAGAATCTGTTGTTCCGGTACCAGGTCCAGAGCTGTTTAGCCGTATATATGGCAAACAGTTCCTCCCCGGCAGCATCGCCGCTGTAGCGGAGCTCTCTTATCTTTCTGAACCCATATCCATCGGGATAAGTTACGGAAATATCTTCAGGAAGGAAAAAGGAGATCTCATCAATGGAGAAGAGATAGGTCAGGTCTGTCCCCAAAAGTCCGAGTTCCGACACGGCAGGAAGAGCTGTTCCGAAGAGCACTCCCTCGTCAGTGAAATATATCACCCTGTCAGAGCCCGAAGCTTTCTTATCAGGTTTATAAGTGATGTCCATCCTGTGCGGAAAAATGTCCTGTATCATACAGATAAAGATTATAACTCAATGCCCTTGATTATCAAATCATTCCTTTCTTTTATAACAGGTAAACCATATGAGTCCCATCATCAGTGACAGCGCAGATGCTCCTGCTCCCGCAAGACGTAAAGCGATGTTTGCCTTTTCGCCTGTGGCAGGAATATCTGTCTTATTGGGTGTTCCGACGGTCACGGTCTGCCCCTCCGCCTCTATATCAGCGTGGAATCCGACTTCGTGTCCGTCTCTGTACATATATTCAAAGCAGACTATATCTTCACCGGCAAGATCAGCTGCATCGAATGTAAAACTTATCTTTACCATCCCTGATCCCTCTTCGGGAATAAAGGTCATGGTAGTAGTAGTTATCTCTTCCTGAGTCTCCTTATCGATCAGTGTTCCCGTAAGTTCATATTCAAGTCCCGGGATCAGACCCTGGTAGAAGACATTATCTGAAATAGTGACATCCTCCTCCGGATCGATGACCTTCTCTCCCTCCTGTGAGAGCGTGGTGGTCACGATGGATCTTCCGTTTACGAAAAGACCGTCAGCCGTGTCAAGCTCTCCGTATGTACTATTATCGATGACAATGGACAGCTCATCAGTCTTTACCTCAAGGGGATAAGGGTTGGGGTCTGCTTCATACCCTTCAGGAGCCGTTCTCTCATAAAGGATATATCTCTGCCTGGGCATAAATGTCATGGTATAGATGCCGTCACCGTTATAGTCCTCCATGGAGGAATTAAAGACATCATCATTTCCGATCTGCCCGTCACCGTCACAGTCGATCCATATGTCAAAGACCGCTCCGGTAAGGGCGACCTGATGATCTGCTTCGTCCACCTTATAGACAGTTATATCCCCGAAGCATGTATTGGTGACAGACTCAAAGCCCGCATCTGTTATCTCCACAGTCTCTCCGTCCTGTCTGATGGAGGCTTCATAGATGATATCCGATCCTGTGAAGCCTTCGGGAGCTATGGTCTCTTCCACCAAGTAATCTCCCCAGGGAAGATCTCTCATGTAGTACTCACCTTCCGTCTCCTCTGTCATGATGCCGACGATATTCCATTCATCGTCAAATACAGTGAAGACAGCACCTGTCAGCTTATTATCCGGATAAAGCTCATCAGTCTTCGTTAGATGAAGAGTTCCCCGGCATCTGTTCGTTATCTCCACGACTACATCTTCTGCCGTAAAGTCAGGCGCAGTAGTATCAGCTTTGTCGATGGTTACGGTCACATATTCCTCTGTTACTGAGAATCCTTCAGGAGCTGAAGTCTCCACTATGAAGTAGGTACCTGATGCAAGAGGCTCAGTGGTCACATAATATCCTGACCCCTCTTCTATAGCGACTTCAACAGGACCGCCATTAAAGGACATGGCAGCACCGTCTTCACCTTCCTCATATTCACCGCTCAGGTTGGTGTCCTCATATATCTCGAATACCGCACCCGTAAGATAATGCTCCTCATCATCCTCATCTGTCTTGACGATCTTTACGAAAACGTTATAAGGGATATCCTCCACATCGATCTCATATTCCTGACCCCTGTTTACCACCAGAGGGAACAGTGCATCGTTCAGATAATATCCGTCCACCGTCTCAGCTTCCGCCACGATGTAGTATCCTGCAGGAACATCATCGAAAACAACCTGCCCGTCAAGATCATCATCGGTCATCCTCAAAGGATCTCCCATCTCATCATCGTCCAGGACACCGTTCTCATTGATATCAACATAAAGATCAAAGGCTGTACCTCCCACGGAGGATCCCGTCCAGCCGTCAGTCTTGTTTATCACGATCTGCGCCCTGATGCTGTTTACAGCTGTTACAGCCTCAGCATATCCCGGATCAGGAGATGTAAGATGCACCAGTTTATTTCCGTCAGAGGTCTGTCCTCCCTCGTAGCTGCAGATAAAGAATGCCGGGGTCTGCTCTTCTATCTCATACCATCCGTAGGGAAGGCCCTCTATACTGATGGTGCCTTCAGAAGACGTCTCATATGATCCCACGTGATATCTTGGAGACGTATCATCATCGATAGTCGCATCATTTCCTCTGTAGTAAAGGTCAAAGGTGATACCGGCCGGCTCGTTATCCTCCGATATCTTTGTGATAAGAAGTTCCGCTTCGTTCCTTACGTTGTCACAGGTGATGGTGACATCGTCCCCGTCATGAAGATCGAATTCATAGAAGCATGTTCCGTTTGTCCCCCTGCGCCAGCCATCAGGGATGTTATATGTATAAGGGATCAGGCTCTGATCATCACATTCAAGGTAAGTCTCCGGAAGCGTCTCAGTGATCACATAGCTTCCCGGTATGACTTCCAGGGTGGTTTTCGAGCCGGAAGCCCACACAAGTGACCCGTCTGATCTTGTGGTGCCGCTGTATGTATCACCTGTATCAACATTTTCCAGGACAAATGAGATACCGCTGACCGTGTCATCTGAAGATGAGGAAGTCTTCTTCAGAGCGAGCTGCGCCGAGGGAAGGTTGAATGCAACCCAGCAGATAATACCGGAAAAGCCTCCTCCCGATACGGCCACCGCCTGAAGGTTATCGTCATTATCACCCTCACCGTAAATTGAATCATCGTAGATAAGAAGGGTGCATCTTCCTCTTTCGTTGGATCTCATCCTCATATAGGCATTTTCAATATCGACGCTTGGATCAAAAGTGATATCTATGGTATCCCCGTCGATATGGTAGCTTACCTTGTCCGGGCTGAGCTGTGTGGTGCCTTCGAAAAAGGTGATATTACTGAAATCATAATCGGAGATATCCTCATTTGTATCAGTAAGTGTCACATGAAGACCGATGTCCACGGTAACTTCCGGGGCACCCGCTCTGGTCATGGAGGAGAAGGACGGTCTGGGGCGGCCAAAAGAGGACCCCGTACCTGTCACCGGGTCATAGACATTATCCGAAAAGACCCTGTTGGCGATCTTGTGGTACCAGTAATCACACTTGAGGTGGAAATCCCGCTCCTCAGCATTCTGGTCGCTGCTCTCTCCGAAGATGGTTATGGCCACGTTGGCAGCGCCGGTACTGTGCCATCCTCCGTAATAATCCACTTCACCTACAACGACTTCCCAGATAAGGATCTGGGTGGCCACTGCAAAATAGAGATTGTTTTCAGGATCTTCCGGGGAATCCGTATCAAGGTCTCTCGCGGAACCCTCATCGTCACAGTAATAGCCTCCGCCATAACCATAGAAAAGGATCCTTTCAAGTGTCTCCTCCTCCTGCTCTGCGGTCATGACGGAAGTTCCGTCTATGATATCCGATACATCCTTTGAGTCCAGGGTCTGGTCATCACTTCGATGCCTTCCCGGCTCCAGGCAGTAACCGATATTATCCTCACCGTCGATATCGAAGAAATAGATCTTATTCCCCGCATGATGGCGCCAGCCTCCGTTATAGACCACCTCATCATGATAATGGGGCAGATCATATCCTATGACAGCAGAGGATGCGGCATCCAGGGGCAATGGGTTCATCATCATGAACGTCATTATCAGGGAGATCAGAAGGGCTATCGGTCTTTTTATCCTGTCTTTATCTATTCTCATGATCCTCACCCCCTTAAACACACCTGGACTGGCTTACCATGGGGAAGATCTTCCGTGTAGATAGACTGTACAGATAAACACAGTCCGACAGTTTCTTCGCTTCGTCCTCCTCATCGGAATGAATATCGCACAGAAACCCGGCAAGCACCTCCGGATCCACCTGTGGAGCGGCCTTTATGATGAGGATCTCATCTATGGAAGGCATCATCAGATAAAGGTCGCTGTCCATCCCGAAGGCGATATCGTGAAGGATGTCATCGTAAAGGATAAGGTTCGCTCCGAAATGGGATATGGAATTTGAAAGGATATACATCTTCTCATCGTCGGAATCGTGGGATCTGTAGTTTTCTATCTCGGCATCGGGAACTCCTCTGTTCACCATCATCTCCTCCACCACGTCATCCATATCCTTTACGCAGGGAGGCAGGAGCCTCAGGGTGTTTTCATAGGCATGATCGAAAAGCTCATCTTCCGAGTATCCCATGACCGTTGCCAGGTCGTTGTCGATTATGGTACTCGATATGCCTGCCCTCTCGATGGATACCGCCCACCTGTATATAATGGCCAGATCAAGGAAATTCCTGTGGGGCACGTCATTGAGAAGGGAGTCATTTCCGTCCCTGGGCACCAGCTGGAAGATGATACTGTCTCCGGCATTCTTATAATCAAGTTTTCCCGTCAGGGTCTTTCCGTAGGAGATGCCGTTCTTCATGGCCATGGCGGCACGCCTCATCTCCCTTTCGATATTTCCTGTCTTCAGGTATCCGTCGTAAAGGTCATTGAAATACAGGGTGGGACGCACCGTCGCCTTCCTGCCCTCTCCCGCCTTTGCTATGGAAAAACCGTCAAGCTGTCTCCCTCTCTTTTTCACCGGCATGACTTCCAGCTCATGGTCCTTATAATCGCTTCCCATGAAGTCCATAAATCTGGCCGTAACTTCTGTCTTAAATTCATCGTAGCTGAGCATTTTTACCTCCTTCGCTTGATCAAGGGCATGAAAAAACCGCACCGGTGATCCGGTACGGTCTCTTTATGTGTATTCACAGCCTAATGATAATACGGAACCTTAGTCTCTTCAATATACAAAAAGTCCCATATTTACTGTCCCTTTATTGTAACAACGACTATGAGTTCACCACTGCCCAGGGACACGGAAAAACTGTCCTCTCCCTCCCTTATGGAGTTACTGTTGAAATGCCCGTAACCAAAAGGTATATCGGCATTTTCCACCTCATAGGAAAGGCCACTGCAGGTCACGTTTTTTGAGGGGGTATCCGGGTTGGGATTTATGAGCGAAACAGCAAGTCCCATGGGATCGATGATACCTTCCACAGAGATGTGGTCTTTTCCCGAAAGGAAGAATATGTCGCTTATGCCGTCAGTAGCCGTTATCTCACGGCCTTCCCTTCTAAGTCTCATACAGAGGTTGATTATGGCGAGAAGATGGTCCGGGCGTCCTCCCAGGGAACATACGAGGACGATCTCATCCTCCGGCGGCACCTTCGAAAGTGCGATCTCGGTATCGGTAAGATCCTTATCAACGGGATATACTTCGCAGGGGATATCCTTTTCTGATATATAGTTCCTGCCTTCGGGGGATATGGAATCCATATCGCCGAATACCTTATCTATCTTTATTCCTGCGCGAAAAGCCAGATCGACACCCGAATCGGCGCAATAGACCTGATCACATCCTCCGCATATACATGCGGCGGTATCCGGATCTATTCCGGGGCCACCTGTGATAACTGCTGTCCTCATTTAATGGATTCTTCTGCTATTCTCTTAAGGTCTCTTACGGCCTGGGCCTTGTCATCTTTCTTAAAGACTGTGCTACCTGCAACGATGAGCCTTGCTCCTGCAGCTGCAGCATCACATATAGTCCTGACATTGATGCCTCCGTCTACGGAGATGACAGCCTCAGATCCGTTACTGTCCAGGATCTCCCTGACATGGGATATCCTCTGGGTGGAACCATCCAGGTAGCTCTGGCCTCCGAAGCCGGGTCTTACGGACATGATGAGGATCTGATCGCAGGCTCCCTTTTCAAGGAAGGGGTAGATCTTCTCGATGGGAGTATCAGGATGGATGGCAACACCTGCTGCAAGTCCAAGATCCCTGATCTTCTTTATGAGGCCGTGGGGATCATCGGAACACTCCACATGGAAAGTGATGCGGTCAGATCCGGCCTTAACGAAATCCTCGATATACTTCCCGGGTTCAGTCATCATGAGATGGGTATCGAATATAAGATCACTGTGCTTCCTGATGGAGGCGATGACCGGAAGTCCTATGGAGATATTGGGGACATAATGTCCGTCCATTACATCCAGGTGGAGATATCTGCACTCCGAACTGATGCTCTCTATATCACGCATCAGATATCCGAAATCTGCGGATAATATTGAAGGCGCTATCTCGATCTGGTTCATTTACGAACTCCTCCGGTATAATTATTCCTCTGACTGTAAAGGAATTCGTAGAACTCCTTATATCTGTCATATCTTCCCGGATCTATCTCATCCGGTATCCCTGAAAGTACTGCGCAGTCCCTTTCTGCAATATGCCTGCAGTCAGAGAACCTGCATCCTTCAGATGCTCTTATTATCTCGGGGTAACCCCCGGCAACTTCCTCGTAAGTCACACCCAGCTCGAAAAGGTCCAGGGAAGTAAATCCCGGAGTATCGGTGAGGTAACCTTCTCCGAAGGGGAAGAGCTCCACATGCCTTGTGGTATGCTTTCCTCTCTTGAGCCTTTCGCTTATATCACCTACAGCCATGGCTTCATCTTCCAGAAGATGGTTGCAGATAGTGCTTTTTCCGGCTCCCGACGGGCCTGCAAGACCTGTAAGTCCGTCAGATGTCAGATCCAGGATCTGATCTTTACAGACCATATTATCGGGTGAAGAGATAATACAGTCAATACCGGCATTTTTATATATCCCGCAAAGCTCCTCCGCCTTTTCCGGATCGAGATCCGCCTTGGTGAAGACCACGAAGGGCCTGATAGAGAGCTTGGCGCATATGATGAGCATCTTATCCAGGAGCTTTAAGTCAGGCTCCGGATCCTTTACGGCACAGACCAGCACCAGATTATCCACATTGGCAAGGGGCGGTCTGACCAGGGAATTCTTCCTGGTCTTTATCTTCTCGAGGACATAGGGCACATCCGGATCTCCCGAGGGAGCTATCCTGACACGGTCACCTACTGCGGGAGTCAGCTTCTTATGCCTTATCCCTCCCCTTATCTGGCACAGGCGGTCTTCGCCCTTGACCCTGACCTTATATGTGCCTCCGACGCCTCTGGTTATGATGCCTTCTTCAGTCACGTTATACCGGTTCTCCTTCACCGGGCTGAGGCTCCTGCGGTTCAGGAGGCGGCGGCTCCGGTGTAGGAGTCGGCGTGTCCGTAGGTTCTGGTGTAGGGGTCGGTGTCGGCTCCTCCTTGAAGTATGCCGTATATGTAAGGACTATATCGTCATCGGGATCCGCAGTGGGATCAGGGTTATAGACGATAAATGTATATTCCTCGCCGATGGAGACGGAGTTTCCGAAGGGATCCTCCCAGTGATCGAAATCATATCCGTCAGCGGGATAAGCTGTAAGTGTTACTCTCTCGCCGATCTCATAGTCGCCCTCACCGTCAACGTCTCCGCTTCCGCTTTCGATATCGATCTCGACTTCGATGGTCTGGGGTGTAGGTGTAGGCGTACCGCCTCTCTCAACATCCTCCATGGTGCCGACATATACCCAGATACCGGATCTTCTGGGAAGTATGACTCCGGCTACAGGGTCTGTCATGATGACATACTGCTGGCTCTCGGGAAGTGAAAGGATATCTGAAGCGCCTTCGATATGGTCGATATTAAGGCCAATCTCTTCCAGCTCCTCCCTTGCCTCCTCCAGGGTCATACCGGAGAGGTTGGGAACTTCAGAGCTTGAAGGCTCCTTTGCGTATATAAGGGTGACGCTTCCTCCCGGAGGCACCTGGCTTCCGGCTTCAGGCTCTGTCCTGATGACGATATCGGCATCAATATCATCATTCTCCTCAGTAAGAAAGCTGACATTAAGTCCCAGGTTCTGAAGAATAGTATATGCATCGTGATAATCAACACCGCTGTAATCATCAAGGATGATATAGTCGATCTTCGAAGATACCGTAAGGACGATCTTGTGGACATTACTTCCGGAAGCGATGACAACGCCTTCCGCGATGCTCTGCTCCATTACGATACCGGGATCATAATCATCAGTAGCCTCATAGACCGTCTCATAGCTGATACCGTTCTTCTCCAGTTCATCCTTGACTTCTTCATATGTAAGGCCCACATAGTTCCTGACCATGTAGTCCGTATTCTTCTGTATATTGGTGGCATTGGACAGTGCCGATACCACAAGGACGCCGAGTCCTATGAGCACGCCCACGATACATACCACGATGAGAACGAAGAGCACGTTATCACGCAGTCTCGATCTTCTCCTGGCCTCAGCGGACTTCTCCAGCTCATCGATCTTGTCGTAGCTGGGATCCTGCCTGAAGGATACATTGGGCTTCTCATCCACCTGTGAAGGGATCTCATTTGTGATGACACCGTAGATACCGTCAGGATCCACCATGAGGGCATCCAGCTCGGTGACCATCTGTCTCATGGACAGATATCTCTTCTCGGGAGTCTTCTGCATACACTTGATGATGATGTTGTCGAGACCCGAAGGGATACCGGGAACATATGCGGAAGCCACCGGGGGCTTCTCCTGCAGATGCTTGACTGCGATGGATACGTTGGAGTCTCCGTCGAAGGGTACTCTTCCCGTGATCATCTCATAGAGCATTACGCCGATGGAGTAGATATCGGAGGAAGGTCCCACGTTTCCGCCCCTGGCCTGCTCGGGTGAGAAATAATGTACGGAACCCATGGCTCCGCCTGATGTCATGGTAACAGTATTGCCTGTGGAGGCTCTTGCGATACCAAAGTCCGTGATCTTTGCGATACGGTCCCTGGAGATAAGGATATTCTGGGGCTTGATGTCCCTGTGGACGATGCCGTTATTGTGGGCATATTCCAGAGCCATACCCACCTGGATGACGATGGGGACTGCGACTCTCCAGTCAAGGTGTCCGTTCTGGTTGATAAGTTCCTTAACAGTGATGCCCTCAACATATTCCTGGACGATATACCTGAAATTGCCTTCATGGCCTACACCGAAGACTTTAACTATATTTGCGTGATTCAGTGAGGAAACAGCCCTCGCCTCTGTATCGAACCTTCTGATGAATTCCTCGTCTGCGGAAAACTCGGGCTTTAAGATCTTGATGGCGACCTTGATGCCGGTCACTGTATCAACAGCAAGATACACATTAGCCATTCCGCCTCTGCCGATAAGTCTGTTTATCTTGTACTTCCCGGCAAATATCATGCCTTCGGGGCCTTGTACGTTCATCCTATATTTTCTCCTTTATCCACATCTTCCGTATCAGGTCTGATATACGAAAGCAGTGCCGTGACATTGTCGTTGGATCCCGCCTTATATGCCTCATCGATGAGCCTGCCCAGGCAGGCGTCGATGTCATTTCTCATCTTCAGGCACTTCAGGATCTCATTGTCTGACAGATATCCGTGAAGCCCGTCGGAGGAGAGCAGGACCATATCGCCATAAATTATATTATATACATAAAAGTCGGGTTTTATAAACTCATTTTCGCCCAGGGACCTGGTAAGACAGTTCCTGCCGGCTACAGAAACGTCGCTGGCCGTATGGTCCTCGGTGAGCCTGATGATGGAGGAACCGTGGATAAGATAGGCTCTCGTATCACCGATATGAGCTATATAGACCTTCTTTTCAAGGACGAGGGACACCGTAAGAGTCGTCCCCATCCCTGCAAGATCGCTGTCAGAATAAGACTTTATTAGGATATCCCTGTTCGCCCTGTCAAAGAGCTTCTCGAAAAGAGATCTGATCTCCTCCTCGCCATAGTCCTCGATGTCGGAGGGAAAATTATTCATGATGGCGTCAACAGCCGTCATGCTGGCGACTTCTCCGCCCCTTATGCCTCCGATGCCGTCGGCTAATACCATGAGGAGCGCTCCGCCAATGCTCTTAAAGGCGAAACTGTCCTCATTATCCTGACGTATACTTCCCGTCTCGCTTCTTCCCTTGCAGATCATTTCTCTTTCTCCTCTATCCCTCTTCTAAGCTGTCCGCAGGCTGCCATAATGTCAGTTCCCATCTCTCTTCTAAGGGTCGCATTAAGGCCCAGCCTTTCAAGTTCCTTCCTGAAGACATCTATCCTTCCCTTCCTGCACCTCTTGTAGGGGCTTCCGGGGAATTCATTTGCTGCTATGAGATTGATATGGCAGTTAAGGCCCTTGAGAAGGGTCGCCAGCTGTCTTGCGCAGGCGATGGTATCATTTACCTCATCGAAAAGCGAATACTCGAAGGTTATCCTTCTTCCCGTCTCCTTAACATACTTCCTGCAGGCATCGATAAGGTCCATTACCGGATAATGGGCAGGTACGGGCATGAGCTCACGGCGGAGCTCATCGTTAGGGGCGTGAAGCGATATGGCCAGGTTCACCTGGAGCTTGAGCTTTGTAAATTCCTCTATCTTGGGGATAAGGCCGCAGGTGGAAACAGTCACATGGCGCGCACCGAGGTTGGGACCATCCGGATCATTTATAAGCTTCAGGAAAGAGATGAGATTGTCGTAGTTATCAAAGGGCTCACCTATTCCCATTACAACAACGCTCCTGATCCTCTCATCCATATATCTTCCTGCCAGGAGCACCTGTCCCAGCATCTCTCCGGCGGACAGGGATCTTCCGAATCCCGCCTTGGCAGAGGCACAGAAGGTGCATCCCATCTTGCATCCCGCCTGGGAGGAGATACACACGGAAAGTCCCGTGCTGTATCTCATTATTACCGTCTCGATGATATTTCCGTCGTGGAGTGCAAAGACCAGCTTTACTGTACCGTCTATCTGTGAGACAAAGTCATGGGCGATGGTCATGCCGCCCATGATAAAGTCCTCCTCCAGACGTGCCTTTATATCCTTGGGGAGATTAGTCATGGAAGCTGTATCTATAACACCTGAGGCCAGCCATTTCCTGATCTGTCCGGCGCGGAAAGCCGGAAAGCCCTGATCCTTGCACCAGGTCTTCAGGTCTTCTTCGTTAAGATCGAGGCAAAACCTCCTGTTTTCCATATCTATCTCCTTTTCAGCCTTGCGATAAAGAATCCGTCACAAAGGTCCGTATCGGGAAGGAGTGTTATCATCCCTCCCTTTGCAGTCTCTTCTCTCTTCTCATCCATTATAAGCTTAGAAGGCAGATATGGCGTTAGGTCATCTGCATAAAAATCTTGGTGTTCTGCCAGGAATTCGTCTACCCTGTCCTCATTTTCCGCCTTATTTACGGAACATGTACTGTATACCAGGGTCCCTCCGGGCTTAACGAGCCTTGAGATATTGTCCAGGATCGCCTTCTGTATGGGGATAAGGCTCTGTATCCTCTCGTAATCCAGCTTTATACGAAGGTCGGGCTTTCTTCCCAGAAGTCCCAGGCCGCTGCATGGAACGTCAGCCAGCACCACATCAAACCGGAGGTCCGTATCGTAGGTGGTACTGTCGGCGCAGCCTGTCTCTATTGAATGAAGGCCCAGTCTTTCGGCATTCTCCCTTATCTTCTCTGCCCTGTCGGGACTTTTATCCAGAGCGATCAGACGCAGGTCATCAAAGGCGATCTGTGCCATATGGGTGGCCTTGCCTCCCGGGGCACTGCAGCAGTCCAGTACCAGATCCCCGCGTTTTGGAGCTGCCACCAGAGATGCCAGGATGGCCGATTCACCCTGCACTATGAAATCTCCGTCCAGATATGCCTGGCATTTATTTATGGGAACATCGGAAGGCACTATTATCAGGCTCTCATCCGTAAGATGGCCCTCCGACACAGTAAATCCGTCCCTTTCCAGCTTATTTCTGAGGCTGTCGGAGGATATCCTGTTCTTATCGAACCTGATGGTAAGGGGCGAAGGCTTGAGAAACGCCTCTCCTATGGATATGGCACGCTCCTTCCCATAAGACTTCTTAAGTATCCCGAAAAGCTCCGGGGAAAGCGATACCCGGGTCTCGGGCTTATAGGAGGAAAGATCCCTCTTTTCAGGAGGAAGATCCGCCACTTTACGGAGTACTGCATTTACAAAGCCGGCAGAAGGCTTTCTGTACTTTCGGGCAAGATCCACAGAGGTACTTACCGCAGCATAGTCAGGAACCTTATCTGAGAAAAGGATCTGCCATGCTCCAAGACGCACCAGGACAGATGTGATCTCATCCATGGAGGACACATCCTTCCCGGAGGCGCTCTTCACAAGAAAGTCGATGGAATAAGTATACGTAATGGTGCCGTAGACACAGGCTGTGACAAAATCGCTCAGATGTCCGCCGTATCTTCCGGGATCCAAGGTAAACAGGTCATCTTTATATGCATCCCTTAAGATGAGAAAGCACAGTTCCCTGTCATCCAGACCTGAATAATTCATCGGAGGACTGACCCCACCTTGTAGTTATGGGCACAGCAGTCGGCCGTAAGCCTCTTGCCTCCCTCGGACTGGACTTCGAGAAGAGCGATGCACCCTTCCCCTGTCTTTATTATCAGATCCTTCTTGTGGGCAACAACTACAGTTCCCGGCTCATCATCAGATATGACATCAGACAGCCTGGTGTCATATACCTTGAACTTCTTTCCGCCCACAAAGGTAAAAGCGCCGGGCCATGTGCTCAGAGCCCTGACCCTGTTATGTATATCGATGGCCTTCATGTCCCAGGAGAACTCACCCTGCTCGGGCTTTATCATGGGACAGGAACTTGAAAGGGCCTCATCCTGCGGAACAGGAGTGATCTTCCCCTCAACCAGATCATCTATAGTGCCGGTAAGAAGAGAAGATCCTGCAACAGCCAGCTCATTCATAAGAGCATCTGTATGGATATTTATATCGATGGGGACTTCGACAGTAGTAAGTATATCTCCGGTATCCATCCCCACATCCATATTCATTATTGTAACGCCCGTCACCTCATCGCCGTTAAGGATGGCATTCTGAACAGGCGAAGCACCCCTGTACTTCGGCAGAAGGGATGCATGGACATTTATGCAGCCGTACTTAGGGATATCCAGCACTCTCTTGGGGAGGATCTTTCCATATGCGGCCGTAACAACAAGGTCCGGAGCAACGGCGGATATCTTCTCAAAAGCCTCATCCGACTTCATGGAGTCGGGCTGGAATACCTCGATACCGTGGGAAAGGGCCAGTTCCTTTACAGGGGGCGCAGTGATTATATGCTTTCTCCCCACGGGCTTATCAGGCTGGGATACAGCCAGTACGATATTAAATCCGCCCGCGATAAGAGAATCGAGACAGGTGGCAGAGAACTCAGGAGTTCCCATAAATACTATCTTCAGATCAGATCTTTCCATTATCAGGACTCAACCTCTTTTATTACACCATCTATCGCCTTGTCGATATAGAGGATACCGTCAAGATGATCATACTCATGGCAAATGCATACAGCCAGGAGTTCCTCAGCTTCCAGCTCGAACTCCTCACCGTTTCTGTTAAGTGCCTTTACCCGGATCTTCGCAGGTCTTTCCACATCAGCGCACTTGCCGGGAACGGAAAGGCAGCCCTCACTAAACACCTGGGATCCCTCCCTGTAGGTGATCTCCGGATTGATAAACTCCAGCTTGCCGTGCTCATCTCCGACATCTATAACAAATATCCTGCGGAGAACCCCCACCTGGGGAGCTGCGATGCCGATACCGCGGTTCTCGTAATACATGGTATCTGCCATATCATCAAGAAGCTTGATGATCCTGTCATTGATCTGGTCTACAGGTCTTGAGACCTTTCGAAGGAGGGGATCGCCCTCGAGAACAATATTTCTAAGTGCCATAAAAAATACCTCTTTTCCGCCAACTATTCTATCACAACTCTTAAACTTATGCCGAGAATGCCTATTCTTCCTCTGTTTCAAGACCAAGTCTTTTCAGATAATCGCTTTTTCCGAAAAGCACCCTGTCAACGATTACGCTGTCGTTTTCGATATGATAAAAGGCAAGATATGCCTTAAAGACTACAAACCTGTAACCGGTAAATAGTTCCTCATAGCAAAGAGGCGAACCTGACTCGGGATAGACACTTTTTGACTCGATCTTATCAAGAAGGCCATCCATATACCTTCCCGTAACATCGTAATCTTTGGATGCTTCAAAAAATTCAGACCATACTCTGTCCAGGTCACGAAGTGAAGCCTTAGAATACTGTATCATGTACTTCATGGTCTTTTATTTCGAAAATAAGAACGTACTTCATCAGAGGAGACATATCCTTCTTCCTCACCGGAACGCCTTCCATCATTAAGCTCACACATCAAACGGAGCATTGCCTTTGTTTTTTCAAATTCCTCATCTTCAGAAATATCACGTATTGTATATTTACCTCTGCCATTTACGGTGAGATAAACAGGAGAACCGACCGAAACTTTATCCAGCACGGTGTTGTAATTTCTAAGATCTGATACAGGACTGATAGAAGCCATAAATACACATCCTTTCTTTTTAAGGATATTAACATTCCAAAGAAACGATTACAACGATTTTACGAATTATTTTACTTAAAATTTTAATTAATCACTGTTTTGTATTATTCTTGAAAAAATCACCGGCACTTGCCACAAGACGCTTCATTGTAGATCTGACACCCTTCTTTGTTTCAGGTTCAAGATCGTTGTACTTACTGAAGAGCGCCTTGATGTTCTCCATCTTAAATCCCCTGAAATCAGAGAGCATTCTCTGGTCATTACTTGTAAACATATGGTAGAGGGTATCGACAAACTGTTCACGTTCACTCTTATCGAGACCTGACAGCCAGTTCTTAAGGGTCTGATCCACAAACCTCGACCCCTTATCGATGCTCTCTAGCCTGGAAAAGCTGTCCCTTACAACTCCCCAGGTGGCGATCTCATGCTGCGCTATACCTGATGCATTAGAAGGCACGACAACATAGTCCTCCAGGTGTTCCAGGATCATGCCGACGATGGAGAACTGCGGAACGAAAGTAAGGATCTTGTTCTCAACTGCTGCAAATTCAAGCCTGTCCATTATGATTTCGTTAAAACCGGGGCCGTCGAAATTATAGACATTCCTTATCATCCTCTGACAGGATTCACTGCAGAATACCGCCGTGTAGATAGAGAGATTTCCTCCCTTGGAATGGCCTCCGATATAGAAGGTTCCCTCCTTGAGCTTTGAAGCTGCGATCTCATAGTATTCAACAGCCATATGCTGGGCTGGCACCGGGAATTCAAATCCCATATTAAAGTCTTCCTTCCAGCCAATGATGGTATTGTCAGTACCCCTGAATGCCAAATAGTAATTGGCTTCATCATCCATCTCAAAGACCATGGCCGCAAACTGTGTCTGCCTCTCAAGATCTATATCGTTGACAAAGCCGCAGATCCTCATCTCATTAAATCTCCGGCTCTCATACATGAGAGTAATGAACTTCTTGTCTATATCAGGAGATATGACCTTGATGTCGATATCAGGATCGTTCATGAGCTTATGGCAGCACTCCTTGATGGAGATGCTGTTATAGAAATCAGAAGGCGCAGCATTATCCAAAGGCTCATATGCAAACCTGGCAAGGATGGCGGCATCCACCTCGTTAAAAGGTACGACACTTATGGGAAGATCGCCTCTCCACTCAAGATAATCAAAGATCGTATTCATATTAATGATCGGACTCCTATAAAAAATCACTGGAGATCCCTACTGAATCCAGCAATTAATTATACTACGTCATTATTCAGTTGTCCCTTTTCACTTCTGTCATTCAACAGATCTTAATCAAGGCTAAAGAATTATACATGACTATACTTTTTTCGCCGCAGTCCATATTTGATTAATTATACTGAAATAAAGCTGTTATTGTGGATATAAAACAAAACAACAACGCTCCACATATAACAATAACAGGAATCATCTTTATATTCGCATCAGCCATTTCACTCGGCTGGTCTTTTTCATCAGCTTTTTTGTAACAACTCTTTCTTGATGATAAGACTAAAAATGAAAAGAAAACAAATACAAGTAGGTTTATTACTAGTTTTACAACGTGAAATCTTATTTCTGAGTAGAATTCATCTACACTATAAAAGTAGCCCCAATATGACAATCCCTCATCATAATCAAATGAAGGAGTAATAAAACGTAAGAATGTTTTTATGATTTCGATTAGCAACACTAGTTCTCCCTCAATTAGTTACTACAACGTTATTTTCAGTCAAAAATGATATGTCCGAACAATCAACATTTTGACCATAATTCCAGTCCCGGATAGGCTCAGCACTATCACATCCTGTAAAATCAATGCATACGTACGAATGGAAAGAATAACTCCTGTCCAATTCCTGGTATTCAATAAACGAGTATAGATGAGAGTATTCTTCTCTGTCCGTTTTGTATATATCAATAGTGTCAAATCCATCCTTCAATGATTCCCTATAAAACATAACCAGTGTGTGATCCATATAGGAAAAACCATCAGGAACGGTATCATCCGTAAACACGACCCACTTCAGATTACTAAACAATCCACTATCGCGATCATAATCCTCTATTTCCGTCACTACAGACTCCATCTCATTGATAGTGGCATCAGGAGAAATGGTCAACACTAGTGATTCATCATCTTTAATCTGAAAAACTCTAATTCTGTCCCCATGTGTTTTATTGATCATATCAACAAAATCCAAATATGGTTTTTCTCTCAGTAGCCGTCCTCTATTCGCTATAAAAAAACGAAGCTCAAATGATATATTTATGGCAAGTACGAGAATAAGCATAAGCAAAAAAAAGCGGATTAATTTACTTTTAATCATCTGTAAGCACCCCACTTACTTCTGGCTCACCATCTATTCTTTCTATACTACCACTATGAAAATAGATATTGTGCTGACGGATCTTCTGTATTTCATGGCTCTTGCACTCCGTTTCTATTTATCAAATATATTATAGAAAATAACGGGACGAAATACATTAGCATAAATAGATATTTATATGCAGTTCTTGGCTTTTCTGTCTCTTTCTCTCTTCTGCTCAAAAGATCGTTTATTGTTTTGTTTAGGTTATATAACTGATAAAATCAACTGTTCCCCGCATCATTGTCAAAGGAAATAGGATACAGCTCAGGATCAAAGTCTTTCATGACCTGCTTGAAGATCTCGTTGAGACATGTCTTATTTATTGATTTTAGCACGAATTCCATCCTGTATCGACCGCGCAGTTCGTAGATGGGGGAAGGAACAGGGCCGTAGAGCTCGAATGCATACTTACTGTCCTGGACACCTATGAAGTCATTAAGGTATGTTTCGAGTATGGCTGATCTTTCCAGGAGAAGCTCCTCATCCGGAAGGGAGAGCTGTATAAGACCTACTGCCTTGTATGGCGGCAGGTTCATGGCTTCCCTGTACTTTATCTCAGACTCGTAAAAAGCATTATAATCCTGCTTTGCAGCAAACATTAAAAGAGGGTTGTCAGGCCTTAAACTCTGGATGACTACAGTTCCCGGATCCTGTGCCCTTCCTGCCCTTCCGGCAGCCTGGGTTATAAGCTGGAAAGCTCTCTCAGAAGACCTGTAATCAGTAGACATGGAGATAAGGTCAGCTCCGATTATCCCCACAACGGTGACCCCGGGAAAATCGTGTCCCTTGGCGATCATCTGGGTACCTATGAGGATGGATGCCTCCCTGTCACGGAATCTCTTTATTATCTCTTCGTGAGATCCCGCCCTCATGGTGGTATCCTGATCCATCCTGAGGATCTTTTCGTGGGGATAGAGCTTTTGAAGGAATTCCTCCAGTTGCTGGGTACCTATCCCGGCCCTTGTAAACTTCGTCCCGCCGCATTCCCTGCAGGAAGCCTCCGATACCGGGACGGTATATCCGCAGTAGTGGCAGATGAGGACCCTCTCGCTCAGCCTTTTACTGTTATGGAGGGTCATGCCCACAGAACAATTGGGACAGGAACACGGCTCACCGCATTCAGTGCATATAAGGGTCCTGGAATAACCTCTTCTGTTAAGGAAGAGCATGACCTGTTTTCCGTCGGAAAATGCCTTTGCCATCTCGTTTCTCAGCGGAAGGGAAATGAGATCTCCAGCACCCTGCTTTACCTGCTCCTTCATGTCAGTTATAAGGACCTTTGGAAGGCAGGCTTCGGGGTTTGCTCTCCTGTTCAGGGTAAGGAGCTTATAATATCCGTTCTTTGCTGCAAAATAGGAATTGACCGAGGGAGTGGCTGATCCGAGAAGGACCTTGCATCCTGTTATCTTGGATCTTATAAGTGCAATATCCTTGGTGGAATATCTGGGGAAGGATTCGGATTTATAGGAACCGTCGTGTTCCTCATCAATGATGATGAGCTTCAGGTCCTTTACGGGAGCGAAGATACTGCTCCTGGGGCCTACAACGATCCTTGCCTTTCCTGTCCTTATCCTGTCCCATTCATTATATCTCTGCCTGTCTGTAAGGCGGCTGTGAAGGACTGCCACAGTATCTTCAAATCTTCCCTTGATCCAGCCTATGGTCTGAGGTGTCAGGGATATCTCGGGAACCAGGTAGATAACGCTCCCTCCCTGCTCTATGATGTCACCGGCGCAGTGAAGATATACTTCTGTCTTTCCGCTTCCCGTTATACCGTGGAGCAGGAAAGTATCATTTCCGCTCTTGGGATCCATGATCTCCGAATATGCATTTTTCTGTTCGTCGTTGAGTTCGTGGACTTCGCGGAAGGAGATGACCTCTTCCCCGCTGTCGCTTCTAATATCATCGGGATCGACTTCACGTTCCACGGTTTTTACGAGGCCTTTTTCCTTTACGGCCTTGAACTGGGCGGGGGTGGATCTTGTATCGGAAAGGAGCTTCTTTTTTGGGCATTCTCCTGACTCCAGAAGATATTCCAGCATATTGACATGAGCTATGGATCTGAGCTTTCCTGATGCCAGGACTTCCCTTACCTCTTCCTCATTTCCGATATATACGAAGGTCTCCTTTATGCGTCCCACCTTTCCTACGGTGGAAGGCACCATCATGGAGATGACATCGCCTCTGGTACAGAGGTATCTCCTGGAAATATTATCGATCATCTTTATCTGGTCATCATTGAGGACAGGTACGGGATCAAGAAGGCCTGTTATAGCCTTAAGCTTCATTCCGTTTTTGTCTTCATCTGAAACACTTACTACTATCGCAGCCTTGGTACGGTCACCCCTTCCGAAGGGGACATTTACGTAAGATCCGCATCTTATCTCATCTCTGAGTTCATCAGGCACGAGATAAGTATAGACATTATCTGTCTGCCTGACGCTATCCCTTAAGATGACTCCGGCGCATCTCATATCACATTCCGTCCAGAAGTGAGAACAGATCTATCTGTGAGGATTCAGGCATATCTTCCAGAAGGCCGTAATCCGCCAGGACCTGGAGAGCAGACTTACCTATACCGCTCCTGGTCATGAGATCCTCTCTGTTGGCAAAGGATGCCTCTTCCCTGGCCGATGTGATGGCCGACGCGATACCTGATGATATACCGTCGATGGTATCCAGGGGCGGGATTATCTTTCCTTTTTCAACAATCTTGAAACGTACTGCATCAGAAGAGTTGATGTCGATGGGGACAAACTCGATGCCCCTGTTATACATCTCCTCAACGATCTCACAGATATAGAATTCCTCCTGAAGTTTCTTCTGCCTTGAGGAGTTGGTCTCTGTCTTTCGAAGGTCAGTGACTTCCTTTCTTCTCTCTATTACCTTGTCGATACCACGGCAGAGATAGTCAGCCTTGAACTCATCACCTCTGATGGTGAAGAATGCGCAGTAGTATGCCTCGGGATGGTAGACCTTGAACCAGGCTACCCTGAGGGAGGATATGGAATAGGCGGCAGCATGTGCCTTAGGGAACATGTACTTGATCTTCTTACATGAATCTATGTACCAGTCGGGAACGTTGTTGTCCCTCATGAGCTTTTCGTGCTCTTCAGAAAGGCCTTTTCCCTTACGGACCTTCTCCATGATGTCGAAGGAATCCTTGTTGGGAAGTCCCCAGTATATGAGCCTTGTCATGATGGAGTCACGGCATCCGATAACGGAACCGATATCACATATGCCGTCCCTGATGAGATCCTGGGCATTACCCAGCCATACATCAGTTCCGTGGGAAAGACCCATGAGCTGGACAAGGTCGAAGAAGTGTGAGGGTTTTGCCTCCTTGATCATTCCCCTGGCGAAGTTGGTGCCAAGCTCGGGAAGTCCGATGGTGGCACTTTCGGCAGATGACTGTTCCGTAGGAAACCCAAGAGCTTCCGTGCCCTGGAAAAGACTCATGACATTAACGTCAGGGATGGGGATACTCTGTATATCCACACCTGTGATCTCATGGAGCATTCGAAGCACGGTGGGATCCGCATGTCCCAGGATATCCAGCTTCAGGATGGTATCGTGCATGGCACGGAAATCGAAGTGGGTGGTAATTATACCCTTCTTTATATCGTTGGCGGGATACTGGACAGGAGTGAATTCGTAGATATCCATCTCCTTGGGCACGACGACGATACCGCCCGGGTGCTGGCCGGTGGTGCTCTTAACGCCGATTATATCCTCTGTCATGTAGGCGAGGGTTCCCGCTGTATATGTGACGCCTTTCTGTTCGGCTACCTTCTTGACGATACCGTAGGCCTGCTTCTCCTGGAAGGCACCGATGGTACCTGCCCTGAAGGTAAATGACTTACCGAAGAGGAACTCGACATACTTATGAGCCCTGGGCTGATATTCATCCGAGAAGTTAAGGTCGATATCAGGCTGTTTGTCTCCGAAGAATCCCAGGAATGTCTCAAAGGGGATATCCTGTCCGTCCCTTATCATCTCCTCGCCGCATTCAGGGCAGTTCTTGACGGGCATATCAAATCCGGAACCGAACTCACCGGTGTTGTTAAACTCCGTATAGCAGCATCCGGGGCATCTGTAGTGCGGAGGAAGAGGGTTAACTTCTGAGATGCCGCACATGGTGGCGACAAAGGATGATCCTACCGATCCTCTGGAACCTACGATATATCCGTCGTTATTTGATTTCTTTACAAGACGGTAAGCGATGTAGTACATGACGGAGAAACCGTTACCGATGATGGACTTAAGTTCCTTTTCAAGTCTCGCAGCAACTACCTCATTGAGCTTACCCTTATGCCTGTAGAGCTTATTTGCTTTTGTAAATGCTATATCCCTGACGTCCATAGGGGACCTTCTTACGATGGGCGGATATGTTCCGTCGGGGAACGGCTTGATGCCATATTCTATCTTGTCGGCGATGATGTTGGTATTCTTAACTACCACCTCAAAAGCCCTCTCCTCACCGAGGTAAGAGAACTCTCTGAGCATCTCGTCAGTAGTCCTGAAATAAAGATCGCTCTGCATATCCGCATCGGAGAATCCCAGGAACTGCAGGATGGTCTTCCTGTACATTCCGTCATCCTTTTCCAGGAAGTGGGAGTCGGTGGTGGCGACGCACATCATATCATAGCTGTCAGCCAGCCAGACCAGGAGTTCGTTTACGATCCTTATGTCATTCTCATCAAGAGGCACATTACCCGTATCAGACTTGGCAGGGTCCTGGCGTGTCATGAACATGTTGTTACACAGAGGCTGGATTTCCACATAGTCGTAAAGGCTCAGTATATCCTTGATATTCTGCCTTGAGAGAAGTTCCTGCTTTGTCTTTTCAGGATATTTTCCGCATTCCTTATAGACCTTCATGACCTCCCTGTAGATCTCACCTCTTTCGCAGGCACCGCCTACGATGATGGAGCTGGAGTAATACTTGAGAAGGCTCTTGGGCGTCCTGGGCCTGAAGGAGAAATAATGAAGATGCGCCTCGGATACGAGCCTATAGAGGTTATAAAGTCCCAGGTTGTTTCTGACGAGATAGATGATATGGTAGACCATATTCTTTCTGGCCTTGATATCCTCCTCTGACAGGTGGCCGATGGCTGTGTTGAGCTCCACGGGATCAAGAGTTGTCTGATGTGTCAGATAGTCTATGACTACTGCTGCACTGTCGTGACACTCGTCAAGAAGATCATTTCCCGTAGGGGGAACACTGACCTCAGGCCTGTTGCCGTCATAGGCATATCTGACGATATCCTCCAGGCTGATGGCAGGCATGAGATACTTATATCTGTAGTATTTATGTTCTTCGATATTGATGCCGTATCCGGCACGTCTCAGAAAGTGGAGGGCATTAAAGACATCAGGTCCCGTGATGTAGGCACCTCCGATGAACTCGAGGAGTTCTCCGGCGATGAAGTAGGACTCGCAGGGTTCACCTTCGCCCTTATATATCACATCCTCCACCTCGGTATAGAAATCAGCCACCTTCTCGTAGACAAACTCTGAAGGAACCACCTCCCTGTCGTCTTCTGCACATTCACAGCTGACATCCTGCTCGATATTGATGATATGCGACCCGGACCTTGTGACCTCAAAAGGCGTGATGGTGATATGGGCATCACGGAGTTCCTCGGGGATCTCCTCTTCAGTCCAGAGGCTCCTGTCGATATCCTTGGAAGCAAACTCCTTTGCCTCCTCATCGGACTCGCCTTCAGAAGGCACCCTTACGGCCTTATATCCCTTTAATCTGTACTTGGTGGCAGCGATATGTGTGATCAGGTCCTCGCAGGAATCATCACCTGTGGTCCTGATGGACACAGATACGAATTCTCCCACATGCCTGACCTCTTCCCTCTCATAGGGAAGGTTATAGAAGATGGTGGGACCATCGTCCACGAGATATCCCTCACATCCCAGGATGGACTTGAAGGGCTCGTCGGTATCACCCACCTTAAGTCCCATGGCAGTCCTGTATACTTCAGGGAATGCCTGGACGACTCCGTGGTCAGTGATGGCACATGCCTTATGGCCGAATCTTGCGGCAAGCTTCATGATCTTGTCGGGATCGCTGACGGCATCTTTTTCGCTCATCTTGGAGTGGACATGAAGTTCAACTCTCTTCATTGCTGAAAGATCCTGTCTCTGGGGCGGTTTCTCCGCTTCGAAGATACCCGTTACCTTAAGGCCGAGCTCGCTCCTGTTGAAGGTGGGCTCGCCCTGAAAGCCTGCGTAGCCGCCTTTCTTGAACTTGCTCTGGAAAGTATCTGCCTCATTGGGCTTGAGGAACATGAAGGCTGTGATGCCTCCTGTCTTGTCGATTATATTGAAGTTGGCTATTACCGTCTTACCTGATTTACTGAGCTTCAGGTCGTCTGTGAGGGTGATCTTACCCACAACATTTATGAGCCTCTCGCTCATGTTTACATCGGCTATGTCCGTGGTTCCGATGCCGCTCTGTACCTTTCCCACTATGGAATCGGCATTGGAGGCTCTCCTGAACCTCTCATTGCCCTCGCCGGATTCCCTGGCAGCCTTCTGCTGCTCCTTGGCCTTATATTCCCAGGAATCCTTGTTGACCTTTTCTTCCTTGGGCTCCTCTTCCTTCTTCTTCGATCCTTCTGAAGCTTTTTTGGCAGCCTGAAGGAGCTCCTCAGGGATCACGGGAGCATAGCTGTAGTAATCATCCTCCGGCTCCTCCTCGCAGGGCGGAACTTCGGGAGCCTCCATCCTGTCAGGGATATCGTCGGTATATGTGAAGACGGAACCGTCCATATTCAGGTTAAACACAGTCTCTATAAAGTTAACGGCATATTTTCCCACTCTTGCTCCTGCGGCATCATCGATGAAGGGTGCGTAGACGGAATTAAACCTTACCGTCAGGGTCCTGTTGTCTTCTGAAGCTGCAAGGTCGCACTGGTCGTAGTAGGAGAACTCCTTATCCTCCGAAGAGAGCTTTCCGATGATATAGCCCTTGAGGGAAGAAAGATACTTTCCAAGGTCCTCCCTCACCGCATCGGAAAAGAGCACCCTGCACTTAAAGCCGGTGACTTTCTCGATATGTCTGATGACAGCTGAAAAACTGTTGTCCGGGGCAATGGTGCCTATTCCGGACATAAGAAGGCTGATGGCCTTTCTGTCGGGATAGAAGTCGATTTTGTCGACTGTAACACCCTCAAGGCCTTCGATCAGATCACTTGAGATATTGAATACTTTTGCCGTTCTGATCATATATCAGCTGATACTCTCTTTACCCAGTTTTTTGACTTCTTCGACGAACTCGTCCACTGCAGTTGCCGCAGGGAGCTTTCTTACTGTCTGACCCTTGCGGAACATCAGGAATTCATCCTTGCCTCCGGCGAGACCTATGTCAGCCTCTCTTGCTTCTCCGGGACCGTTAACTACGCATCCCATGATGGCGACCTTAAGGTCGTAAGGAAGATCACAGATCCTCTTCTCCACCTCGGATGCAAGTTCTATGAGAGGGACCTGGGTCCTTCCGCAGGTGGGGCAGGAAACAAATGTGATGCCTCCCTTTCGAAGGTCAAGTGCCTTCAGGATACTTATGCCTGCGCGGACCTCATCCACGGGATCTCCCGTCAGGGATACCCTGATGGTATCTCCGATGCCTTCAGAAAGAAGGGCTCCGATCCCTACTGCAGACTTTATCATTCCCTCCCTGAGGGTACCTGCTTCGGTAACTCCCACGTGGAGAGGATAGTCGCACTTGGATGAAAGGGTCCTGTATGTCTCTATGGTGAGCTTCGGACTGGAGGACTTGATGCTTATAACAATATCTCCAAAGTCCACATCCTCCAGCATCCTTACTGCATTTAATGCACTGAGGGTCATATTCTCTGCACAGACACCGCCGTACTGCTCCACCAGCTTTCTGTCGATGGAACCGGAGTTGACTCCCACCCTGATGGGGATATTCCTCTCCTTACAGATATCCGCTACTGCACGGACCTTGTCCTCGCCGCCTATGTTTCCGGGATTGATCCTGATCTTGGATGCACCGTTCTTAGCAGCTTCGATGGCCAGCCTGTAGTCAAAATGGATGTCGGCTACCACGGGAATGGGTGACTCTTTGGTGATGACCTTTAAAGCCTCTGCAGCTTCCATATCGGGAATGGCTACTCTCGTAATGTCACAGCCTGCCTCACTGAGCTTTCTGATCTGCTCCAGGGTTGCCCTGGCATCTCTGGTATCAGTATTGTTCATGGACTGTACCAGGACGGGATTTCCCCCGCCTATGACCCTGTTTCCGATGGTGATCGCCTTTGTCATCTTGACCCTCCGTTTTTTGGTGTATTAATAGTCTATCACTACTATTTTATTTCCTTTATTACAATTTGACCCGATGGAAAAAATGTAATCTTTAACATTTCTTAAACCAATTCAGATGACTACTTTATCAAAGGTTGTTAACATGGTACCAGCAAAACAGATGGAGGTTTGTTATGAACGAATTGTCAGATCAGGGCAAGTGGCAGATCTGGAAGGGCGTCATCCTTCAGGTCGTCTGTGTCCTTCTTCTCATGTTTGCCGGCTACTATATGCAGAGCCACTGGGGAATGTGGGGACTTGTAGGTACGGAGCTCATGTTCCTTTTCGTTGCCATAGGCTATGTAGTCGCTAAGAAGACACCTTTAAAGGAGGTCTTCCCTTTTAAGAAACCCAACATCAGACACCTTCTCGGCACAGGATTCATCTGGGCAGGATGCCTTCTGCTTGGAATGCTGGGGATCGGTATCTCCTCTTTCATCTTCCCCAGCCTCATGGGCGATACCATGTCAGGCCTGAACGAAGTCATAACAAGCGGACCCTTCATCATTTCATTCCTGGTGGTCGCCTGCATGCCTCCCTTCTGTGAGGAAGCCATCGAGAGAGGTGCTGTCCTTTCCCACTTCAGGTCCCTGAAGAACAAGGACTGGCTCATCGTCCTCATCATGGGTATCTTCTTCGGTATCTTCCACTTAGATCCCCTCAGGTTCATTACCACGGCAGTCCTTGGCGCAGCACTTACATATGTAATGGTAAAGACGGATAATTTCCTCTATCCCATGCTCCTTCACTTCGTCAATAACGCATTCAGTGTTACCATCTCCAACATATCATCCAAGATATCTGGCGATGAGGCCATGGATGCAGCCATGCAGGTATATGCCAACTTTGACAGGGGCACGGCTCTCCAGCTCATAGGCTCCTACCTCTTCATAGGTTTCCTTGCCCCCATCCTCATCGCTCTCGGTATCCTGTTCTTTATGGACAAGCTTCCCAAGAACGCAGACAGGGAAGCAAAGAAGGCAAGATCAAAAAAGACTACAAAGATGTTCGTTATCGCAGCCTGCCTGTCAGCTGTAATGATGATCGGCGGAATGATGATCATCCTCTGCTACACCATGAAGGATCCTGCCTATCAGGAGCAGTATAACCAGATGATGGAACAGATGATGGAGGCCGAGCAGGCCATGCTGATCTACTGATCTGTTTAACGTATAACAAAAAGGGCTGTGAAGTATTCACAGCCCTTTTCTATTGCCTGTTTTCTCTTATCTCTCTGAGATATCAGGATACTGACGCCTCTTGTTGACGTTCTTGTAGGCGGGTCTTATTATCCTGCCGCCGGAAACCAGTTCCTCGATCCTGTGGGCAGACCATCCTGCGATCCTGGCAGATGCAAAGATGGGAGTAAAGAGTTCCTTGGGGATGCCCAGCATGGAATATACAAATCCTGCATAGTAGTCCACGTTGGCACATACGATCTTGTCGTTCTTCTTTACCTCATGGAAGACATCGGGAGCGATCCTCTCAACTGTCTTATAGAGCTCAAGGATATCCTCCTGTCCCTTATCCACAGCAAGCTCCTCGGCATAGTGCTTGAGAAGTCTCGTTCTGGGATCGGAGAGGGTGTATACCGCATGGCCGATACCGTAGATAAGACCGGATCTGTCGAAGGCATCCTTCTTCAGGATCCTGGTAAGGTAATTCCTGATCTGATCCTCGTCCTTGATGTCAGATACAGTCTCCTGAAGTTCCTTCATCATGCCGTAAGCCTTGTTGGAGGCACCGCCGTGCTGGGGACCCTTGAGGGATCCTACTGCAGCTGCGATAACAGCATATGTATCAGAACCTGTGGAGGATACTGCATGTGTTACGAAGGAGGAGTTATTACCTCCGCCGTGCTCTGCGTGAAGGCAGAGAGCCAGGTCGAGGATCCTCGCCTCGAGCTCTGTGAACTTTCCGTCAGGTCTTATGAGGTGGAGGATATTCTCCGCAGTGTTGTACTCAGGTACCGGATCGTGGAGGAAAAGGCTCTGATGCTCGACATAGTGCCTTCTTGCCATATATCCGTAGGAGATGAGGACAGGGAATCTTGCGATGAGCTCGATGCACTGTCTTACAACGTTGTCCAGCTTGAGTGAGTCAGGATTGTCGTCGTAGGAATAGAGGGCAAGAACGGATCTTGCCAGCTTGTTCATGACATCGGGGCTGGGTGCCTTCAGGATCATGTCCTCGGTAAAGCCCTCTGGAAGCCTTCTGCAGGAAGCGAGGAGCTCGGTAAAGCCCTTGAGCTCGCTCTCGTTGGGAAGGTCACCTGTCATGAGAAGATAAGCGATCTCCTCATATCCGAATCTCTTGCCGTAGAAGCCGTTTACAAGGTCTGTTATCTCATAACCCTGGTAGAAGAGCTTTCCTTCAACGGGAACCCTCTCCGCATCATCTACGATATAGCTCATTACCTCGCCGACTTCCGTAAGTCCTACCAGGACTCCGGTGCCGTCGTTATTCCTGAGGCCACGCTTTACGTTGTACTTGTGGTACAGCTCAGGATTGATATGAGCCTTGACCGAAGCTGTCTTTGCCAGCTTTTCGATCATCTGTTTCTTTTCGCTGTTGTCGTACATTTATTACGCACGCTCCCTTGTATAGTTAAGAAGTCCGCCTGCAAGGAGCATATCCTTCTGCCTGTCGGAGATGACGAGCTCTGTCTCGAAGGAATAGCCCTGGGTCTTGTTGGTGATGGTTACGGTATTGCCGGAAGCTGCAGCCTCTACCTGCTCCCTTGCATTCTCGATAACGAGCTCATCCAGCATGTTGATCTTATCGTAGTCAGCTGCATCCTTGAAAGTAAGGGGAAGGATACCGTTGTTGATAAGGTTGGCCATGTGGATACGTGCGAAGGAAAGTGCGATAACACCCTTAACGCCGAGCTGGAGAGGTGCAAGAGCTGCATGCTCTCTGGAGGAACCCTGACCGTAGTTCTGTCCGCCAATGATGAATCCGCCGTTGTTCTCCTTTGCTCTTGCGGGGAACTGCTCGTCACAGGGTGTAAGGCAGAAGTCTGCAAGATAAGGGATGTTAGATCTGAAAGGCAGCAGCTTCGCATTGGAAGGCATGATGTGGTCAGTGGTGATATTGTCCTCGACCTTGATAAGTGTCTTTCCTTCCACAGTATCAGCAAGCTCATGATGTGCGGGGAAAGGCTTGATGTTAGGTCCTCTTACTACCTCTACATCATCAGGTGTGGAGGAAGGCATGATGACCATATTGTCGTTTACCTTGAATGCATCAGGCATTGTAACTACCGGGGGTTCACCGAAGTCTGCAGGGTTCGTAACGACACCTGTGATAGCGGCTACAGCTGCAACCTCAGGGCTTACGAGATAGATGGAAGCAGACTTTGTTCCGGATCTGCCGTAGAAGTTTCTGTTATTTGTTCTCAGGGAAACAGCATCTGTCTTGGGGGACTGACCCATACCGATACAGGGTCCGCATCCGCACTCGATGATACGTGCACCGGCCTCGATCATGTCGGCAAGAGCACCTGTCTCGGCCAGCATATTGAATACCTGCTTGGAACCGGGAGCGATAACAAGGGAAACGTCAGGATTTACTGTGTGACCCTTGAGGATAGCTGCTACCTTGAGCATGTCGAAAAGAGATGAGTTTGTGCAGGAACCGATGCAGCACTGGTCGACCTTAAGGCCTTCGATCTCCTTGACCGTAACAACCTGGTCAGGCATGTGGGGCTTAGCAACGAGAGGTACGAGAGTGGAAAGATCGATCTCGATCTCCTCATCGTATACTGCATCCTCGTCAGCCTTGAGCTCTGTCCAGACCTCTTCCCTGCCCTGTGCCTTAAGGAAAGCCTTTGTAACGTCATCGGAAGGGAAAACGGATGTTGTAGCACCAAGCTCAGCACCCATGTTGGTGATGGTAGCTCTCTCGGGAACTGTAAGATACTTAAGTCCGTCGCCTGCATACTCAACGATCTTGCCTACACCGCCCTTAACGGACATGATGCGGAGGACCTCAAGGATGATGTCCTTTGCTGTTGTCCAGGGTGCGAGCTTGTTCTTGAGGGTAATCCTTACCATCTTGGGCATGGTGATGTAGTAGGGACCGCCGCCCATGGCAACTGCGACATCAAGTCCGCCGGCACCGATGGCCAGCATACCGATACCGCCGCAGGTAGGCGTATGTGAATCAGATCCAAGAAGTGTCTGTCCGGGAACACCGAATCTCTCGATATGAACCTGGTGGCAGACTCCGTTACCGGGACGTGAGAATCTGATACCGTGCTTATTTGTAACTGTCTGAATGTACTTGTGGTCGTCTGCGTTCTCAAAGCCGGACTGAAGCATGTTGTGGTCGATATAAGCTACGGAGAGCTTAGTCTTGACCTGATCGATGCCAAGAGCTTCGAACTGAAGGTATGCCATTGTACCTGTTGAATCCTGTGTAAGTGTCTGATCGATCCTTAAAGCGATCTCCTCTCCAACCTTCATCTCTCCGGAAAGAAGGTGATCCTTGATGATCTTCTGAGAAATCGTATAACCCATTTTGCATATTCCTCCACTTCATTATTTCATTTTTGCATATTTATTAATAATAATGAGTGGTTTGGGATTTGTCAAATGAGATCAGCGCAAAATAGACAGGGAATAACCTATTATCGAAGCTGCAGAGGCAGCATTAAGGGATTCGGCGCGCCCGGGCATGGGTATCTTTATCTTCCTGTCACATCTGTCGATGGTGCAAGTTTGAAGTCCGTTTCCTTCATTTCCGATGAAATATGCACAGGGCAGATCTATCTTCGCCTCAGGAAGAGGGTCCCCTCCAAGCTCGGCCGCCAGGGTGGTTATGTTCTTTTCAGAGAAAAGCTCAAAGGCAGCATCCGAGTCCTCCACGAACATCAGCGGGACCTTCCATACAGAACCCATGGAGGATCTTAAGACCTTTTCGTTATAAGGGTCTGCCGTTCCCTTTGTCATGATGACTGCCGACATATCGAAGGCGTCTGCCGTTCTTATTATGGTGCCAAGGTTTCCGGGATCCTGGATGTTTTCGAGGACCACATAGATGTCCTTCCCTTTTACGGGGAGCTCCTCCACGCTTTCCGGCTGCTCCAGGACCATGGCTATCCCCTGGGGGTTAACGGTGGAACACGCCTTGGAAAAGACTTCCTCTGACATGAATACGGGATCTTTATCCAGGGAATACTTTTCCTTGAGTTCAAAGGCCAGCTTCTCATTACCGGGGGTTGCAGCCAGGATCTCAGGCCTGATGCCTGAAATAAGGGCATCTTCGCAGAGCCTTACGCCCTCGACGAAGACTTTCTTTTCCCTGGATGCCTTCCTTCTGTCGTGAAGGAGCACCATCCTTTTGACCAGCTTATTGTCCTTTGATGTAATGATCTCCATCAGAAGCCTTCCCCCGAACAAAATAAAGGTGCAGACGGTATGTCCACACCTTTATATCTTAACATATCAGGCTTTGGTTTTGTATCAGTCCTCGTTCTGCTCCAGGATATTCTTGGATGTAACTGTTACAGGTACCTCATAGCTGGAGAATGCACTTTCGATAAGGGCATCGGAAGGCTTCTTCGAGATAAGGCTGACAACGGGAACGATGATGAAACCTGCCAGCATAGCGAAGGCACCGCAGTTGATGGGAGACTGAAGGATCGCCGGGAACTGTGCCCTGAAGAGCATGTTGCAGATAAGGAGCACGGAACCGAAGATAAAGCATGTCCAGCAGGATGCCTTTGTTGTCCTCTTCCAGTAAAGACTGAAGAGGAAGGGTCCAAGGAAAGCTCCGGCAAGAGCACCCCAGGAAACACCCATGAGCTGAGCGATGAAGGTAACGGTACTCTTGTACTGGATAAGAGCGATGACTGCAGAGATGGCGATAAATACAACGACAAGGATCCTGATCCATACCATCTTTGTCTTCTCCTTCATGTCCTTTACGAATACACCGTCGATGAAATCAAGTGTAAGTGTTGAACTTGATGTAAGTACAAGGGATGACAGTGTGGACATGGAAGCTGAAAGTACAAGGATCACTACGACAGCGATAAGGATATCGGGAAGTGTCCTGAGCATCTCGGGAACGATGGCATCAAATCCGCTCTCTGCAACCTGGTCAGGTGTAAGGAAGAGCCTTCCGAAACCGCCGAGGAAGTAGCAGCCGCCGGCAACGATGACAGCGAAGAACGTGGAGATGATGGTTCCCTTTCTGATAGCCTCCTCATGCTTGATGGCATAGAACTTCTGTACCATCTGGGGAAGGCCCCATGTACCAAGAGATGTAAGGATAACGACTCCGAGAAGGTCCACGGGCAGAGGTCCGAAGAAGGAGGAATATGCACCGGGGAAATCAGGGAAGTCACCCTGTACCTTGGCAAGTTCGATAACGGAACCCATAAGGCCGCCGTTAACATTGAGAACCGCGATTATAACTGCGACGATACCGATGAGCATGATGATGCCCTGGATAAAGTCGTTGATAGCTGTTGCAAAATATCCGCCGGCGATAACATAGATACCGGTAAGGATAGCCATGACGATGATACAGATACTGTAATCAACATGGAAGGCCATCTCGAAAAGCCTTGAAAGGCCGTTATAAAGAGATGCCGTATAAGGGATCAGGAAGATGAAGATGATAGCAGAAGCTCCGATGCGGAGAGACTTGGATTCAAATCTCCTGGCGAAGAACTCAGGCATCGTCTTACTGTTGAGCTTATGGGTCATGAGCCTCGTTCTCCTACCCAGGATGACCCAGGCAAGAAGGGATCCGATGACCGCATTACCGAGACCGATCCAGGTAGAAGCTATACCGAACTTCCATCCGAACTGTCCGGCGTAACCGATAAAGATAACTGCCGAGAAATAACTTGTTCCATACGCAAAGGCTGTAAGCCAGGGGCCGACATTTCTTCCGCCCAGTACGAAGCCCTCTACGCTCCTGGCCTTCTTACGGCTCATGATACCTACTGCAATGAGCACGGCAAAGAAGACCACCATCATAAGGATCTTGATCAACATAAATAGTCCTCACCCTCAAAAGAATACAAGACTGCCCGTCAGACAGTCTTGTATAATTTAGCACAGTAGATATTTATTGACAACGAGAAAAAATCAGGAGTTCTTCACAACATCGTAGATTATATCCACGCACTTCTCGATGCCCACCTTGCCGCTGTTAAGGCAGAGATCGTAGTTGGGAGCATATCCCCACTGAAGATCAGTGAAATGCTTGTGGTTGGCGGCTCTCTTCTTATCCTTGTCGGAAAGCCTCTTTTCGGGCTTCTTCTCGCTCTCGCCATAGAGCCTTACGATCCTGTCTGCCCTGAAGTCCATGTCCGCGTAGATAAATACGTTGAAGACACCGTCCCTTTCCCTGAGGATGTAGTCCGCGGATCTTCCAACGATAACGCAGGGCTTTCCGCTGTCAGCTATATTGCAGATGATCTTGCGCTGGACGGTCCAAAGATAATCATGGGTGGTCATGCCGTTCATGATGCCGGGCACGCCCTGATTCTCAAAACCGTAGGAGAAGACTGTCTTTCCGGGAGCCTCTTCTCCCTTACTTGCAACGAACTCCTGGGAGAAACCTGTCTCGAGAGCGACATTCTCGATGATCTCCTTGTCGTAATAGTCATAACCGAGTTTTTCTGCAAGGGCTTTGGCGATGGTCCTTCCGCCGCTTCCGAACTGTCTGCTTACAGTGATGATAGTCTTTGCCATAAGATCACCTCCTTGACTATATTTTACTTCAAGGAGAGCCCAAAAATAATATATTTTTGTTAACTTTGATCAGCTGTCGAAAAGAACGTAGTACTGAAGTCCCAGATACCTGTCCACGGAGGGAGTATCGGAATCAAATCCGTGCCACTCCCCTGCAGCGTCACAGTATCCCCTGTTGTTGATGATGGGGATATCAGACCTCAGGTCATTGATGTAGTCATAGTAGCCGGACCTCTGAACTCCCGCAGCCTCCATTACATCAAGGGCGAGGTAGTTAAGGCTCGTGTAGTAGCTGTCCCTGTTCTGAAGTGACTCGGGCATATCATAGTTTGTCCAGATGATATAAGGGACCATCCACTTGTTGCCGCCGTATCCCATATCTCCGGGGACTTCGATATTGGGCTGGTGGTCACCGAAGACAAGAAGTGTATACTTCTCATCCTGCTGGGAAAGATAGTCGATGAGATACTCAAGGGCGTCGTCACTCTCCTTGATAAGGGACAGGAAAGTGTTCAGTGCCATTCCGTAATCACCGCCATAGGGAAGGTATTCCGTCACGGGGAAATTATCATAGGAGACTGTATAACCGCCGTGGTTCTGCATGGTGATAAGGAAAGTAAATGTCTTATCAGATCTGTCCAGCTGGGAGATCATATTCTCATAGGCACACTGATCTGATACATATTCCCTGATAAGATCGCTGTCGTCATATTCAAAGTCATCGATAAAGAGCATCTCGTCAAATCCGATAAGAGGATAGACAGTGGTCCTGGACCAGCCGCCGGGCAGATAAGGATGCATGGCCAAAGTGGAATAGCCCAGGTCCCCGAGATAGCTGGCAAGGGAATAAGTCTCGCTCTTAACGTACATGGAATAAGGGATGGCTCCGTCGGGAAGTGCCGCAGTGGTAACCCCCGTCAGGAACTCGAACTCCGAGTTGGGAGTCCTTCCGCCATATACGGAACAGTATGCAAATCCGTGGATTGTATTTTCAGAAAGAGAGTTCCAGAAAGGCATGGGATCCTCAAAGGAGTCTATAGCTCCGGCATTACTGAAGACTCTCATGTCAGTATAGGACTCGTTCATGATGACGATGATATTGGAGGCATCGGAGATATCGGAAGATGCCTCTTCTGTGACCAGCTCTTCGTAGACTGCCCTTTCGTACCCTTCGGGCTCATCGATCCTCATGGTCTCCAGCATTACTGCGAAGTTGGTGACGAAACCGTTATAACGTGTGGCCTCGTCCTTCCACATCATGACTGTCCTGAAAGAGGAGATATCCTCAGCCACATGGAAGAGTCCGCAGGTAAAAAGGGCTGCGGCAGCTACTGCCAGCACTTCCCTTACATACCACTTCTCCTCCTTCTTCTCCACCTTGAGCCTCAGCATGCCAGTGACATAAAGGAAGAAAGGCAGGGCCAGGAAAGCCAGTGGCAGGAATATGGGGAAATGATATCCGCCCACTACGGAAAAAGCTGTCTTTACGCCATAGAAATCCGGGGGTATGAACTCACTTCCCCTGAAAGTATAGATATAATAGTCCGCCAGCGAAAAGAGCATGGGCGGAAAAGCAGATATAAATGCAGCGAAACGTGAAGGCACGAAAAGTGCCCTCAGGATAAAGTAAAGTCCGATGACAAGAAAGAGCTCCACCTGGAACCTGAAGCTGTCATGGGACAGCAGATATTTGATTATAGAATGATATCCCTCATAGAACTCATGTCCGAACATGGTTATGAGATGGTCGAAATAGATGGCAAGCGCAGCTGAAGAAAGAGGAAATATCAGATCCTCCACCAGGGAAGTCTTTGTCTTTATCTCAAAACGGGGGATGATGAACATTCCGAGAAGAAAATATACAAAAGCCGTCTCCGGGTAATTGATGACGGAAAACACTATACCGAACAGCAAAGCTGCTCCGGCAATAATATAATAGATAATGTCCGCTTTTGTCTTACCAAATGTTATCTTCATACGGCTGATATTTTACTTTAAAAGAAAAAATATGACAACAAGTCAAATCTTTACAAAAAAAGGTCCCTGCGAGTATAATAACTACCGAAATTATAGACTTTGGAGGATATTATGGCTATAAGAGTTGGAATCATCGGCTACGGCAACCTCGCCAGGGGTGTCGAGAGCGAGATCAGAAAGAACTCCGACATGGAGCTCAAAGGCATTTTCACAAGAAGAGATCCCTCTTCTGTTACTATCAAGACAGAGGGTGTTCCCGTTTATTCATCAAACGACATCCCCAACATGAAGGATGATTTCGATGTAATGATCATCTGCGGCGGATCTGCTACAGATCTTCCCACACAGACAAAGGAATACGCTAAATACTTCAATGTTATCGACAGTTTCGATACACATGCAAAGATCCCCGAGCACTTCGCAGCAGTAGACGAGTCTGCAAAGGGTGCCGGAAAGATCGCAGTCATCTCTGTAGGCTGGGATCCCGGAATGTTCTCCCTTACAAGACTTTATGCTAACTGCATCCTTCCCGAGGGCAACGACTATACATTCTGGGGCAAGGGTGTATCCCAGGGTCACTCCGATGCCATCAGAAGAGTTCCCGGCGTAAAGAACGGCAAGCAGTACACCATCCCTGTTGACGCAGCTCTTGAGGCAGTAAGATCAGGATCCAACCCTGAACTCACCACAAGACAGAAGCACACAAGAGAGTGCTTCGTAGTTGCTGAGGAAGGTGCAGACAAGGCTCTCATCGAGAAGACCATCAAAGAGATGCCCAACTACTTCGCAGATTACGATACAACAGTACACTTCATCTCCGAAGAGGAGTTTGCAAGAGACCACTCCAGGATCAACCACGGCGGTTTCGTATTCAGGAGCGGTGTTACAGGTTTCGAAAACGAGAACAAGCACGTTATCGAGTACTCCCTGAAGCTTGACTCCAACCCTGAGTTCACTGCTTCCGTACTTCTCGCTTATGCAAGAGCAGCTTACAGGCTCCAGCAGAAGGGCGAGTCAGGATGCAGGACAGTATTTGATATCGCACCTGCACTCTTAAGCCCCCTTTCAGGCGACGAGATCAGAGCACATCTTCTCTGATAAAAGACTAACAGAAATGATAACAGCCGGTCTAAACTGACCGGCTGTTTTTTTGTACTCACAGTTGCCCCAGTGGGGCAACATTAAGGGCAATTAGTTAGCTTTTTGCTCACTCGCTTGCCCCGGTGGGGCAACATTAGGGGCAATTAGTTAGCTTTTTGCTCATTCGCTTGCCCCGGTGGGGCAACATTAGGGGCAATTAGTTGGCTTTTTGCTCATTCGCTTGCCCCGGTGGGGCAACATTAGGGGCAATCAGTTAGCTTTTTGCTCATTCGCTTGCCCCGGTAGGGCAACATCCCAGGTAATCTACAGGCATAAAAAAGGCCGGCGGTGTTAGCCGGCCGGCCTTTCGTCAGGCGCATCTGAGGCGAAAGTCATGGATGAAGTACCTGGCATACTCCGACCACATGCGGTATCTCTTGCAGAAGTCTGGTGAAGCGATCACGTTGTAGATAAAGGCATCCTCAGAGATCCACTGCTCCTCCCTTTCCATAAAGTCAACTCTAATGAAGCCTTCCTCATCCCTGGTGAGGACGTGGTTCTCGATATCGAACCTGATCCTGGAGATCATCTCCTTAACAGCTTCCGACTCCCTCTTCTTCATCCTTTCAGCGATAAGATACAGATTTCTCATAGGTATCCCTCCTTCCCTTATGCCGTAAGAGGCAGATCGTCTATGCTGATGTTTACGATCTCGGCCTTCTTTACGCTTCCTGCTGAAGGGACTGCTTCCATTCCGAGGTAGAAATTGTAGCAGCTCATGAAGATATCGTGGAATTCCTCATCGTTGTTGAGCAGGTCGTTTATCTCGGCATAGGAATAAGTTCCGGAGATATCCTCCATATTCACGATATGTACTCTGTCTCCTCCGGCAGGTAATATAAGACCTGCTTCCATGGCATTTCTGATCTCTTCTGAATAATCGGTATGAGTGATGTTAAACTTGTTCATGGTCAATACCTCCTGTACATTTGTTCTTTTATGTTCTCATTATAGCAGGGATATTGTCCGTTTTATAGTGCTATTTGTTAACTTTTTAAATATATTTTCAGTTTTCCGGCGGAATCGAAGATGATCTCAGCCCCGTTTTCCTCCAGGAAACCCCGGGTCTTAAAACCCCAGGAAACACTTATACTGTCGATGTTTGCGTTCTTTGCAGTGAGGATATCCACCTCGGAATCACCCACCATGGCACATTTGTTCTTTTCTATGCCCGATCGTTCTATCATTCCGTTAATGGATGCAGGGTCAGGCTTTAAGGGGATGCCTTCTATATTTCCCCTTACCTCATCTATAAGTCCCGGAAAACAGAAGTCCATGAGTTTTCTTGAAGGGACATCAGGCTTATTTGTAAGGACATATATCTTTACCCCCTCTGACTTAAGATCTTTCAGAAGATCCGTTATCCCCGGATAGGGCCTGGTATTTTCTGTACAGTGTTCGTTATAGAATTCCATGAACTCCCGGTAGATCTTTTCCTTATCGACTGCACCATCTTCCTTAGTGCTCCTGTCGATGAGCTTTCTTATACCGTTTCCCACCATGGCCTTTACCCTTTCAAGGGGCTGGGGCTCAAGTCCTACGGCCTGCCTGGCGTGGTTCATGGCAATAGCAAGGTCCTCAATAGTATCGAGGACCGTTCCGTCAAGATCGAATATCAGGAGTCCGTATCTCATATCAGTTCTGATGTCTTACGACCTGGTATTCGTCGTAAGGCCTGAAGAAAGGACAGTCTTTATTTCGGCGGGTCTGAAGCCTCTCGAACTCATCCTCGTCGATATTGACATCACAGTAGTATCCGTCAGTGATCTCATCGTAGTTATAGAACATGCATTTATCACAATCTGCCATATGAAGAATATACCACCTGTTTATGTCTTATTAAAGTACCGGTCCAGGATCCGGCTTTCCTTTTCACCGTCTCTGTGGGCCCTGCGGTATCTGATATTTCTTATTAACCTGCTTCCTGACCAGGATCCGAAGATAGCTTTTTTGAAGCTGCACGCTCCCTTCTTCTCATCGAACCATCTTTCTATCCTTTTCCATGTCCCATCATTTGCATTCCTGTTTTCATTCCAGAGGGCACTGTACAATAAAAGGCTCAGAATATGCTCCGCTCAAATTCCTCCTCCGACATGGGCTTGGCAAAATAGAATCCCTGGAAGAGCTTACATCCCATCTTTGTGAGCATGGTATACTGCTCCTTTGTCTCAACACCCTCGGTCAGGGATGAGATGCCCAGATCCTCGGAAAGGTTGATGATGTTCTGGAGGATGGTCATGGCCTTTGTATCGTCCTCTGCCCTGTTAAGGAACTTCATATCGATCTTAAGGACGTCTACGGGAAGATCCTTAAGGAGGTTAAGGGATGAATATCCGCTTCCGAAATCGTCCATCTCCACGATGAAACCTGCTCTTCGAAGTTCGTTCAGGACATTCATCTTACTTTCCACATCCGTCATCATGACCGTCTCCGTTATCTCCACCCTGAGCCTTGAGGGATCCACATCATATTCGCGGACAAGGCGCTTCAGTTCCCCGGCCACATCCATAAAGTAGAAATCCTTGGGAGAGATATTAACGGAGACGAACAGGTCCCTGTCCACCTTTCCCCATCTGGCAAGGATCTCGCAAGCACATTTCCACATATACCTGTCTATATCAACGATCATGCCGTTCTTTTCGAATACCGGAATAAAGCTTCCGGGATTGAGGAATCCGTTATCGGGATGCTCCCATCTGGCCAGGGCTTCCACTCCCACTGTATGTCCCTCCTGATCGATGATGGGCTGGAGATACGGTATGACATGGCCTTCCTTCATTGCATCATGGAGCTGGGTGGATATCTGCTGACCCCAGAGCACCTGCTTTCTGACCTCCTCATCGTAGAAAGCGATATGGACATGGTATTCGTCACTTATCTTCTTGAGTGCCAGGTGCGCCCTGTCGAACATGACGGAGATATCCTCATCCCTTCTGGTGACCTCATAGACTCCGAGATGGATAAGGATGTGGTGTTCCACATTGCCGTCATTTACCACAAAGCCCGAGAGCTTCTCCTCCATCTCATCCCTGTCGAATTCCTCCACCGGGACCAGGATGCCGAAGGTGTCGCCTCCGATCCTTCCGAAGACACATTCAGGGCTCATATTCTCCCTCAGAAAATCTGCTATCTCCACAAGGGCACGGTCTCCGAAAGCACTGGAGAAGATATCGTTAACGATCTTGAAGTCCATTATATCCACGAAGATAAGGTAGTAGGAAATGTCAGGATTGCTCTTTATGCTCTCGGCGGCCACGGCATAGAGGTGTTCCTTGTTGTAAAGATCCGTCAGCCTGTCATGGGTGGCGATATACTTTTCGTGCATCAGTTCCTTCTGGCTCTCGGTGATATCCCTGATGGTGAGGAACGACCCGGTCACCTTGTTCTTCTCGTCCGTGGCGGTGTGCTTTTCGAAGATGTAATACCTGATATCCTCTCCCTCACCGAATACTTTCCTGGAGCACCAGTCCCCCGATATGAGATCTATCTCGCCGAACTTGTCTGTGAGACGCTTATATGTTCCTTCGAACTTCTCCCCCTGGATATTACCTATCTCCTTGCCCTGGCTGTTGGCCCAGATACATCTGCCGTAGGCATCGAAGAAGAACAGGGCCTCAGGAAGATCCGAAGCGATATTTGCCAGCATCCTGTCCAAAAGGCGCCAGGGGCGGTAGTAAATTGAAAAATAGAACACCAGGTATCCGCATATACCGAAGGAGATCATGGATCTGTCCACGGGGATCCTTAAGAAGATGATCATGGTCTGTAGAAGACCGGTGGAGAGCATGGTCACGAAAATGACCCAGTACCTTTCCGTATAGATCCTGGAAGATCTTATCATCTTCACAACATAGATGATGAGAACGCCCAGGAGCATGCCGTAATCCACTGCCCTGTGATATGTCTGCCCCCAGTAAGGAACAAGCGTGAAATAAGGGTATCCGTCCACCATAGTGGCTTCCGTGGAAAAGGCCTGCCCGAAAAACGGATTCAGGGCATACTGGATAACATCAGCAATGATAAGGCTGTATACGGAAGCCCTCAGTATCTTACTTCTCCAGGAAACGACACAATACTCGAAGGTAAACTTCAGAGTGGAGATCATCAGGACATCCATACCAAGGAAGTAGATATAATATCCGAGGGTGGAGATTCCCCTGTCAGAAGAAGCGATTATTATAAGATTTCCTGCGATGGGAAAGATGATGGAAAAGATAAAGAGGGAAAGCGTCTTGCCGATGGGCTTATAAGAGCGACGGGAAGCAGCAGAGCATACACCCAGTAAGACGATCATTATGGAAAATAGTATCGTAAATGCCGTTCTCATATTGCCCCCCAAATAATTAAACGCGCACATTACTACAGACTTTAATGATAACCGATTTTACGGTCTTTTACAATGTAAAAGGGAGCCCCTGAAGCCTCAAAAAAAGGCTGTCTCCCCGAAAAAACGGGAAGACAGCCCAATTATAGATCAACCTGAAAATCAGATCAGTAGTTCTCGGCGTGAACCTCGAAATAAGACTGGGGATGATCACAGACAGGGCACTTCTCAGGTGCTTCTGTTCCGACTACGATATGACCGCAGTTTCTGCACTCCCAAACCTTTACTTCGCTCTTCTTGAAGACTTCCTGCATCTCAACGTTGTTAAGGAGAGCTCTGTATCTTTCCTCATGACGCTTCTCGATGGCAGCAACGCCTCTGAACTTCTTGGCGAGCTCCGGGAATCCCTCTTCCTCAGCTGTCTTAGCGAAGCCTTCGTACATGTCTGTCCACTCGAAGTTCTCGCCTGCAGCAGCTGCTGCAAGGTTCTCGGCTGTCGTTCCGATGCCCTTCAGTTCCTTGAACCACATCTTTGCGTGCTCTTTCTCATTATCTGCTGTCTGAAGGAAAATTGCAGCGATCTGCTCGAATCCTTCCTTCTTAGCCTTGGAAGCAAAATAAGTATACTTGTTCCTGGCCTGGGATTCACCGGCAAAAGCAGCCTGAAGGTTCTGCTCTGTCTTTGTTCCGGCATAGGGGTTTGTTGCTGCAGGAGCGTCACTCTCGATAAGCTCAAGGTTGTCGCCTTCTGCCTTACAGAGAGGGCATACAGGTGTCTCGCCCGCTGCTACTTCGAATTCTTCTCCACAGATCTTGCATTTGTACTTTGCCATTTTGTTTTCCTCCCGGGTTGTTTTATATGGTCTTTATGATCACTCGATAACTCTTATCCAGCCTTCGGGCGCTTCGAGCCTGCCCATCTGGATACCTGTAAGTGTATCGTAGAGTTTCTTGGTCCAGGGACCCATCTCCTCCATACCTGCAGGGAAGCAGATCTCGTTGCCGTGATCGTCGATCTTTCCGACAGGAGAGATTACTGCTGCTGTTCCGCAAAGTCCGCACTCTGCGAAATCCTTGAGCTCGTCGAGGTAGACCTCTCTGTGCTCGACCTTCATGCCCAGATACTTCTCAGCAACGATCATAAGAGATCTTCTGGTGATGGAAGGAAGGATACTGTCAGACTTAGGTGTAACAAGAGTACCGTCCTTGGTGATGAAGATGAAGTTTGCTCCACCTGTCTCCTCTACCTTTGTCCTTGTCTTGGGATCGAGATACATATTCTCGGAAAAACCCTTGTTATGTGCATCAACAATGGCATGAAGGCTCATGGCATAGTTAAGACCGGCCTTGATGTGGCCTGTACCGTTGGGGGCAGCCCTGTCAAAATCAGATACTCTGATAACGATAGGCTTTGCACCACCCTTGAAATAAGGTCCTACAGGTGTACAGAAGATCCTGAACTGATAATCCTCAGCAGGCTTAACACCGATAACGGGATTGATACCGAACATATAAGGTCTCAGGTAAAGTGTTGCACCTGATCCGTAAGGAGGTACGAAGTCCAGGTTAGCCTTAACGACTGCAAGGCATGCATCTACGAACTTGTCCTCAGGGAATACGGGCATCTCGAGCCTTCTGCAGGAATCAGCCATCCTGGCTGCATTAAGGTCGGGGCGGAAGCAGACTACCTTGCCGTCTTCTGTCCTGTAGGCCTTAAGTCCCTCAAAGCATGTCTGTGCATACTGAAGAACGCCTGCGCACTCGCTCATGGTGACCATGGGATCGTCTACGAGAGCACCCTCATCCCACTTGCCGTCAACGAAGTTTGCAACAAATCTCTTGTCTGTGGGTATATAGCCGAACCCGAGATTTGACCAGTCAATATTCTTACTCATAAGAAATCACCTTCTTCACAAAGATATTACCCGAATAGTATAGCACAAAAGGAACTGTTTTTTGTATTAAGAATACTGTCTGTTTTCGTGCTTTTCTCCGCGAAAAAGGCAGGGCTTCATCATTTGCCCGTGAAAGTACCCGACACCTGTCCGTAGGCGATGATATTTCCGGTGTTTCCGTCAGCATCTGTATCTGTCTTGATGATAAGGTCCGGGAAATTGGGAGAAGCGTTGTCAAGGCCGCCCTTCAGGCTCTCCACAGGGGCTTTAAGGGCGATGACATAGATATCGTAAGTATGCTCTGATCCATCGGGAGGATAAGGACCGACATAATCATCCGTGGCCCAGCCCCGGGGAAGCTCCGTCTCAGTAACGTCATTGGACTTCCAGTGGATCCAGAAAGATGCATCCCTGTCCACCATATAGATGACATAGAGGGAAGCTCCCTCCACAGGCTCCCAGGAAAGAGCGGGAGATGCGTTCTCCCCTGCACCTGTATTTGAGATAACATCGTCCCACACACCGTCTGTCAGGTCGGTGGTAGTCAGTTCAAATCTATCATAGCCGCTGAGAAGGTCGGAATAATCCACCACACGGGCTTCCGTTTCCTCAGCTTCCGTTTCCACTGCTTCCGTTTCTACGGCAGTTGTCTCTTCTGAGGCTGCCTGTGTCGTCTCAGAAGACGCCGTATTATCAGCGGAAGGAGCTGAAGTCTCTTCTGTTCCGCCGGAACAGGATGCCAGGCAGGCCAGCATCGATATAATTAAGATCCCTGCGATCAGTTTCTTTTTCATATTTCCCTTATCCTTTCGAAAAGCTATAGTCATTATAACCCATACTGCTATAATCTCAGTAGAGTTCTTTACACGGAGGCCGCTATGAAGCACAATTATCTTTTCGATCTTGACCAGACACTTCTGGATTTTCATGCATCAGAACACAAAGCTCTGGAGATCGTTCTGACAGCGCACGGCCTTCACTACACCGAGGACATCTACAGTGCATTTAAGGAATATAACAAGTCCCTGTGGCTGGAACTCGAAAAGGGCACCATCTCCAGAAAGGATCTCTTTACCCTTAGATTTACCGATGTGATAAAAAGGTGCGGCGGCGACCCTTCCCTTCATGATCCCCTTGCCATCAACGATGAGTTCATCTATACCATGTCCATCAACGGCGTCCTTATGGAGGGAGCGCTGGATCTTGTCAGGAGGATCAAGACGGAGATACAGGGATCCCGGATCTGCATCATCTCCAACGGCGCCACCATAAATGCCTTAGGAAGGATCAGATCCACCGGACTTGATGCATATCTGGACGGTGTATTCATAAGCGAGGACATGGGAGTAACAAAGCCCGCCCCCGAGTTTTTTGATATGGTGCTGGAAAAGACAGGTATCTCCAGGGAGTCCTGCATCGTGATAGGAGATTCCCTGTCCTCAGATATGCTGGGGGCAAAGAACGCAGGTATGGATTCCATCTGGTTCATGCCAAAGGGAGATATAGAAGCTTCCATGAAAGCCTACGATATAGACTACTGCGCCTCATCCTTTGATGAGCTGTTCGATATCCTGGTCAGTATTCCTTGAGCTGGCTGATCCTGGCCTTGTAATCAGGAAGCACACGGCCCACCTGGGCATAGAACCTGTGGGAGTGGTTGGGCTCGATAAGGTGTGCATATTCATGGACCACCACATAGGCGATGGATTCCTCAGGCACCTCAAAGAGATTATAGTTGAAGGTTATCGTCTTCTTCCTCACATCGCAGACACCCCACTTGGATGACATCTGGCGGAACTTTATCTCGCTGGGTCTCGAGACCCCGGCCTTCTCAAAATGGGGAAAATAGAATTCACACATCTCCAGGATCTTATTCTTGAGGATCTTCCTCCTCCACTTCTCGTAAGTCTTTCGTCTAAGTTCCGCATCACTTACATCGGTGACATAGAGGAAGACTTCAGGCCAGGAAAAGACCACCCGGTTCTTATCAGAACTCATGACCCTTAAGGTACATCTTTCACCAAAGACGTTTACCTCTTCGTTATCGGAATAGTCCACAGGCCTGGCTGCCTTGTCGATGCGGTCAGCCATCTTCCTGATCCCCTGGAAGATAAAATCAGATTTGGAACGGAGAAAATCCTCCACATCCTTGACGGCGATATATCTGGGGCAGGAAACATAAACGGATCCGTCGTGTCTGATCCTCAGGTTTATATTCCTGACTCTCTTACGTTCGAATTCGTATTCCACTGACTTGCCGTCAAGTAAGATGGTCTTAAGCATAGATCCTCTCCAGCTGTGATATATTCAGATCCGAGTATTCCACCTCGGATGAATACATTCTCGCTATATCAAACATTGTTTTACTTTTGCTATACAAACACATATTAGATATAAGATAGGCAGTTATAACGCAGAACCACACCTTATCGGGATATCTGTAGAGATAATAGCACGACAGCTGCTCCATTGAAACAGCATTTGAGTTCATATATCCTTCAGCAGCAGATGGGGAGAGATCCTCACCTGAAACTTCACGAAGAAGATCAGTCCATTCGGGATAGAGCCTTTCCAGGTCCCCATAGTCCTTCAGGAGCTTCGCCATATCCGGCACCGGGATCCCCAGCTTTCTGATCCTGTCCGAAAAAGGGATGCTCCTGTCCTGGATGATCTTGATCTCCTCTGACATCTCCCTTTCCGGAACGAGCCTGAACTTATCTGTTTTGTGTAAAACAATGTTGCACACTTCTTCGCAGCAGAGTCCCAGCCCCATATCCGTATGATCATCATATTCATTATAGAATCTGGGATGCTCCCTGCAGATATCGCAGAGGATATCCTCACCGTATCTTATGATCTGTTCGCAGAGACCATCCGGTCTTAAGAAGGGACACCTGTCCCCTTCACAGAGGACATAAGATCCGTCCTTTATCTTATCTTTGATAAACTCTATGTTCTCATATCTTTCCTGAGAAAAGGGATCAACATCTATCTCCCAGCCTATACAGCAGGAGTTCTTGCATCTTCCGGCTATACATCTGAATTCGTCATAATAATCAGGACGGTAGGATATCATCTTGTCGTCAGTTCTCCGACATATAGATATAGAGGATGCTGTTTGCGGCCTGCTCATCTATGAGCTGACGGAGAAGTTCATATTCATCCTCATTAGCAGGAACTATCCTTTTTCCGTCATCATCTTCAAATACGAAGACATATGATGATCCGTCCGAATCCTCGCAGAGATCATATTCAACAGCTTCACCGTAAGGAACATCCTCCACATAGAAGCTCAGTAATGTATTACCGTATTCCTCTTCGATATCCTCCCTGCCGCCAAGACCGGTTACGAGATCATAGATCTCATCATCAAGGGCAGAACATGCTATATGCACCTCACTTGTGAGTATTCCGTCCACCTGACCGCCGGGAACGATAGTCGCAGAATAGTAGTCGCTGCCCAGCTCGCCATCCATACTATCCACCATCTCTGATATATCGTCAGCTAAATAACTGGTGGAATCATCACCTGCATTTCTGTCTATCTCTTCACTGACGGTCTCGGCTGCCTGCTCATTCTCCACTGCGTTATCAACAGCAGCCGCTGTCTCTTCAATTTTAGAAACGGAATCTTTATACATAGTAGTTGAACCCATCTTGGGAAGGACGGCTATGAGCACTCCACCGATAAGGAGAAGCGCAGCCGCTGCCGCAATAAAGGGCATGAAAGAAGTGATCTTTGCCTTTTTCTTAGGGATGGAAGTGACCTTTACTTCCTCTCTTGCCTTATCGCACTCTGCGATTAGCTCATCATCCAGGAAATTAAGGGCATATGAAATGTCTTCTGCTTTTACTTTCATAATGAGTAACCCTCCTTTTCCAGATATTCCTTGAGCCCTCCCCTTACGCGGAAGAGGATGCTCTTTACTTTTGATTCACTGAAGCCGTAGCTTGTGCAGATATCCTTGAGGGGATCGCAGTGGAAATATCTCCTTATAAAGATATTCCTGTTGTCCTCCGATATGGTCTTCAGGTAATCGCTTATGTATTTCCCGAGGTCCATATACTCACTCTCGTTCTCCATTGCACCTGCCGGCTCAATCCCGTTTTCCTGCATCTCCTGCAGTGAGACCTCGTACTCGCTTCCGCATCTCTTGTCGGCATGCTTTTTGCGGTACAGGTCGATGGACACGCGCCTGGTGATCTTTCCCAGGAAAGTCGACAGCATGGACGGTCTGTGAGGGGGCATGGAATTCCAGGCCTTGAGATATGTATCGTTCACAGATTCGCTGCTGTCTTCAGTATTGTTCAGGATGTTGTCCGCAACCTTCATCAGATACCGCTCATATTTGATCTGGGTCTGATTGATGGCGTCCTCGTCTCTTTCCCAATACAGGTCGACTATCTTAGCGTCTTCCATCAAGGATATGACTCCTTTCACTTATATACTCGTAAGTTATTGTTTCAGGTTGCAATAATTTTCAAAATCTTTTTTGGAAAATCCTGTTGCTTTTGATAAAAGCTTCAAAGGCTTTCCTCCGCTCCTATTATGATACAATAACTTGCTTTATTTAGATACTTATTTATTTACGAGGTAAACATGTCTATACACACACGCAAACAGAAGAGACCTTTTTTCGCCCATTATGCCAAGATCTTCAGGAATGAGTTCAAGGGATATAACGGCAAATATCTGATCAACGATATGACTGCCGGCATCACGGTAGGAGCAGTTGCCCTGCCCCTTGCACTGGCTTTCGGTGCAGCCAGCGTCGATATGGAACACGCTGCCATCGGTATCGCAGGCGGACTCATAACTGCCATCATCGCAGGTCTCATAAGCGGACTTCTCGGAGGCGGATCCTTCCAGATCTCAGGTCCCACCGGAGCCATGGCCGTCATCCTGGGAACCATAGTATCCGGACAGTACGGTCTTCAGGGCATGTTCCTTTCCACGTTTATCTCGGGATTCATCCTTCTCATATGCGGACTTCTCAGGTTCGGTAAGCTCGTCCAGTTCATTCCCAAGCCCGTAGTTACCGGCTTTACATCAGGTATCGCCCTGGTCATCGCCATCGGCCAGTTCAAGAATGCCACCGGTGCGGATGCCTCAGGTGAAGGCACCATCGACAAGCTCTTATGCTTCATTGGAAATATCGGTAATACTGATCTTAGGATCCTTCTTGTAACTCTTGCGGTGATCCTCATAATGGTCTTCTACCCCAAGAAGATAAACAAGTACTTCCCCGGATCTCTTGCAGCCATCATCATCGTAACAGCTGCCGTAAAGATCGTCGGTCTTGATATCCCCGTCATCGGTGGTATCCCCAGATCCATCATCAACTCTGAATATCTGAATATAAAGGGCATCGACAGTGAAATGATCAGGAGCGTACTTGAATACTCCGTCACCATCGCCCTTCTCGGCATGATCGAAAGCCTTCTCTGCGGAACATGTGCCGCACAGATGAAGAAGGAGAAGTTCGACTCCAACGTCGAGCTCATCGCCCAGGGTATCGCAAATATGGTAGTTCCCTTCGCGGGTGGTGTTCCCTCAACGGCAGCCATCGCCAGGACATCAGTCGCCATCAAGAGCGGATGCAGGACAAGGCTTACATCTGTCTTCCAGTCCGTCTTCCTCATCGCCTGCATGTTCATCCTCTCCCCAGTCATCGCCATGGTACCCTACAGCGCCCTGGCCGGAGTTCTTCTGGTGACTGCATACAGGATGAACGACTTTAAGACGGTGAAGTCTTACTTTGACCACAGGCTCACGGATGCCATCACTCTCTTCTTCGTGACCATGGCAGCCACTGTAGCCCTTGATCTTACATATGCCATCCTCATCGGCGTAGCCCTCTCCATGATCATGACCATCAACATGCTGGCCAAGGTCCATGTAAATATCGAGGAGGAGACACTTCTCAACAACGTAAATGCCGCCATCGTCTACAGTGTCGGTGCTTACTTCTTCGCCAACGGCAAGGAGCTCAAGAAGGCCATCGAAAAGGAGACAAAGCGTTACGACACATATATTCTCTCCTTCAGGGGCGTCGTCTCCGTAGACCTTTCCGCAGAGACAGAATTCCTCGAGGCCATCGAGTATATAAAGAGCATCGGGGCTGATTTCTGCTTCGTAGGCTTAAATGAGTATATCTTCAAGGATCTCGAAAAGATCGGATTCCAGGAGCAGGTAGGCATCGAGCACTTCTACCCCAACCTGGAGGAATACGTCAAGACCATCTCCGAAAAGGCCTGACAGGCTCAACTCATTAGAAATAGGAAGTAACCAGGTCCTGGATCTCGCTCAGGTCCCTGTTTCCGTATGCATAGCCTGAGTAGAAGCTGACATATTCACCATCCTCATCGTAGTATCCGAAGGACCAGCCGGAACCGTCGCAGGCATCCTCATGATAGTTTGCAAAGGGATCAGCTGTAATGCACCACTGCTGGAAGTTATAAAGAGTCTGAAGATCATCGTCGGACAGCTGTTCTTCCATGACTGTAGCACCTGAAAGATTATAAGTGACCGTCTTCTTGATGGTTCCGTCACCATAGATCTCATAGTGGTCAGACATCCAGTAATCATCATCGGAACATACCAGGCCCCAGTTACTCTGGCCGATGGAAAGGATCATCTCATCGCCGTCGATGATAATGTCATCGTCGTCTTTTTCCACCTTCAGCCAGCTCGAGACCTTCTCATCCTTATCTTTTCTGTGCTTCGGTGCTTTTCCGCAGGATGCAAGTCCCATTACCATAACTGTTGCCAATATCATCGATATAACCTTTTTCATATTAACCTCCATTGATCATCGTCTTCACTTATATACTCGCAGATCATGGAAAAAGGTTGCAGAAGTCAGCCGGAAATTTCCTGCAACCTCTCCCTATAGGGAGACCTCCCGGGAGAAATCAGCCGTTTCCGGACAAAAAACACCCGAAATTGCCAACAACCTCTCCCTATAGGGAGACTTCCCGGGAGAAATCAGCCGTTTCCGGACAAAAAACACCCGAAATTGCCAGCAACCTCTCCCTATAGGGAGACCTCCCGGGAGAAATCAGCCGTTCCCAGCCAAAAAACACCCGAAATTGCCAACAACCTCTCCCTATAGGGAGACCTCCCGGGAGAAAACAGCCGTTTTCGGACGAAAAACACCCGAAATTGCCAGCAACCTCTCCCTATAGGGAGACCTCCCGGGAGAAAACAGTCAACAAGCCGGGCGGCGGCGCGGGGGATTCCCGAAAAAAACGTTAAAAACTTCATTTTGGGGGAATATTTGTAATAATTCCCGAAAAAGCCACTTTCGATTCCCGATATCGGGAATCTTTAGCAGGAATAAAAAAGAGGCTGTTATTTAAACAGCCTCCTTATCTTTATGCTTTTGCTTTCGTTTGCCCTATATCGGGTTTCAGCACCTTATTCAGGAACAGGATGGTCCCCACCATAAGAGCGACGCCTATGAGCAGAGAAACAGCTGCATTCTGGACTATACCTGCGATCAAATATGTGAAGAAGGATACGCCTGCGGCAGTGAGCGCATAGGGCAGCTGTGTGGAAACATGGGCGATGTGGTTACATCTTGCTCCCGCAGAGCTCATGATGGTGGTATCTGAGATGGGAGAGCAGTGGTCACCGCAGACAGCTCCTGCCATACATGCGGAAACGCAGATGACTGCCAGGATATTTCCGTCTTCAAGAGGGAAAGCCTTGAGAGTGATGGGGATAAGGATACCAAATGTTCCCCAGCTTGTTCCCGTTGCAAAGGAAAGGCCTACGGCGATAAGGAAGATGATGGCCGGCAGGAAGTTCAGGAAGGATCCCTTGCTCTGATCAACAAGATCTGCAACATATTCAGCTGCACCCAGGGAATCGGTCATTGCCTTGAGTGTCCACGCGAGAGCGAGGATGGTTATAGCCGGTACCATAGCCTTAAAGCCTTCAGCTATGCAGTCCATGCAGTCCTTGAAAGGAAGTATCCTCCTGGTAAGGTAGCTGACGAGGGTTATGAGAAGAGCGACGAAGGAACCGAAGACAAGTCCTACTGAAGCATCAGAATCCGCAAAGGAATCAACAAAAGATGCTCCGTCGAAGAATCCGCCGGTGTAGATCATGCCGATAACACAGCAGATGATGAGGGAGATGATGGGAAACACCAGGTCGATGACCTTTCCCTTACCTTTTACCTTCTCCTCTGCTGCTGAAGTCACATTGTCGTTTACGGTGAAGAGATCGCCCTTGAGAGCATTCTCCTCGTGCTTCTTCATGGGGCCGTAATCAAGCTTGAATACAGCCATGAGCACCATCATGAGGATGGTGAGGATAGCGTAGTAGTTATAAGGAATAGCCCTGATAAATAGCATAAGGCCGTTGGTGCCTTCAGGAGCAAATCCCGATACGGCAGCAGCCCATGAGGATATGGGTGCGATGATACATACGGGAGCTGCGGTGGCATCGATGAGATATGCCAGCTTGGCTCTGGAGATCTTCTGTCTGTCCGTAAGGGGACGCATAACGCTTCCTACCGTAAGGCAGTTGAAGTAATCGTCGATGAAGATAAGGCATCCCAGTGCGATGGTGGCGATCTGGGATCCGATCCTGGACTTAACGTGTCTGCTGGCCCATTCACCGAAGGCCGCGGAGCCTCCCGCCTTGTTCATCAGGGAGACTATGATACCCAGGAATACAAGAAATACCAGGATACCCACGTTATACGGGTCAGACAGCTGGGCGACAAGCCCTTCGTTGAAGATATGCTCCATCGTGCCGACGAAGCTGAAGTTTGAATAGAACAATCCTCCGACGATGATACCGACAAAAAGGGAGCTGTATACTTCCTTTGTGATCAGTGCCAGAAGGATAGCAACCAGTGGGGGCACTAACGCCCAGAATGTTGCATACATAGATTACCCTCGCTTTTTATATGATCTTTATTAAACACCTATTATCAGTAGCCCAGGTCCTCTCCAACAAGGATGACCTTGATCCTTCCTTCGATCATGGAAGCTCTCGTGACTACTATCTGACAGCAGATGGAATCCTTGATACACTTTCCGCATCTGCCGGTCTTGGCACAGGGAGTATCCCTGTTAAGCCTTACAGTATTAGGGGGAGAAGCGAAGTTATGGACTCTCTCGATACCTTCGTCCCTGTTATTGACTACTTTATTCATACCGGCTACCACGATGACCTGCTCAGGTCCGTAGATCAGGAAACTCACCCTGTTTCCCCTGCCGTCTATATTGATGAGCTCGCCGTCAAGAGTTATGGCATTGGTGCTCATGAGGAATACATCGGAATTGATGATCTCAGCATTCATCTGCTTTCTCTCTTCGTCAGTGGAAGCATTCTCCCTGATGATCAGCTTATGGCCTGCTGCGACGATATCGTCCTTGACGCCCATATCATCTATGGTCATGGAGCCGCCGTAGGAAACGGTCTTGCTGCCTTCTCCCATGAGCTCTAAGATCTTGGCCTTGGCGCTTTCCGTATCAGGACAGTAATAGCCTTCCATCTTGCGGAGCTGGAGCTTCTTGATGATGGACTCAGCCTGGTTTCTGTAGAATGTCTTCTTATGTTCGTTCATCTGACCTTCCTCCTGTTATCCGAAGAGTTTTTTGAAAAAGCCGCCTTTTTTCTCTTCTGCGGCTTCCTTTTCAGCCTGCTTTTCCCTTTTTCTCATCATCCTGGTGCAGTAGCCCTCAAGATCCACATTTCTGGGGAATGCCGCGGCCACCTTATCCACCAGTTCATCATCAGCCGCCATAAAGGCCAGCTTTGTGATATCCGTAACGATAACTTCCACGGAAGCCTTTTCGTGCATCATCTTTAAAGGCGCCGTCCAAAGCTCCTTATTTCCGTCGGCGAAGGGGAGTTCATCAGAAATGATGTCCTTAAGGTCTATATCCTTATCAAATCCGGAGATAACGCCCCAGTTCATGGTGGCAAGCCTGTTCTCGCTCATGAGCTTTTTCATGACATCTCCCCTGACGAAAAAATAACTTCCGTCACCGCAGTGGTCATAATTGAAAAAGATGGAATCCCATCCGCTCATATCGGAAAAAAGCCAGTTATAATCCAGGACCCTATCACCCATAGCGGCGAAAACAGGGGCTACCCTGGTACACATTTCACTTGAATTATCAGCAAGAAAACCTTTCATATAAGTGCCTTCCTATAAAAAGATACAAATAGATTATAGTCAATCGGCACAGACTTTTACAGTTATTCTTTTGACAAATCATCCTTTTGGTTGATTATCAAAAAGTCCCATATGGCTATAATGAGATCATTAAAGCCGTACACAAAGGAGGACGTTTTCATGAAAAAACGCATTATCGCAACAGTGATCGCTTCATCGATGCTGTTCGGCGTAGCAGCTATGACATCATCATGCTCAACTGCTACCGCCACAGACGAAGAGGTCGAGGAGTCTGAAGAGGAAGAGGAGGAGGAAGAAGAATCCGAAGCTACTGAAGCTGAAGAGACAGAAGCTCCTTCCGATGATCTCGCCACTCTTGAAACAACCCTGTGGTCTGTTTCATATGACGACACTCTCTGGCAGTATGATGAAGAATACATAAGTGACAGTGACACTTACTGCTATGCAACACTTTATATCCCCGGTGCAACTGAGGATGATGCAAATGTCTGTGAGGTCATCATCGAGGCTTCCATCGAGTCCGCTTCCGGATTCAGGGATTCCCTTTACAACCGCGGTTATGACGAGCTTACATATTCCGAGGGCGGATATGACACAACAAACGTAGCCGGCCTTGATCTTCTTGAGTATGAAGGTTACTACTGGGGCTGGGATGCAAAGATCTACTTCAACCGCTTCGTAGGTGAAGGCGCTACAGTAGAGATCATCGTTTCCGATCCCACAAATGCTGATGCACAGGCACTTCTTGACAACCTTACATTCAACCTCACAGATACAGGTAATGTAGATATTCCCTGGTCCTGGGAAGGTGAGCCTATCAACAACGGTTCTTTCACTGCTTCTGTTGATTCCTATACACTTACAAGCACACAGCTCGTAATGGATGAGCCCTTCATCTCCCACGATACATTCGACGAGCGTATCGGTGTCGTAGGTGATTCCCTTTACATCCTTGACCAGAGCGTTATGAGAAAGTACACCATCGCTGACGGTGCTCTCGTATTCGATCAGGAGTTTGAGCTCGACGACGATTACACAGAGATGAGCATCACAACCGACGGCAGGATCATCCTTTCCGCTTTCTTCCAGGTAATCGAGTGGAACGACGGCGAGATCGTAAACACATTTGATGATGTTGATTACCTCTCCGTATCACCCGACGGAACATGGGGCGTATCCTGGTTCGCAGGAAGCGATGTTGACCTTGTTGATATCGCAGCTGACGGTTCCACAACACTTACTCCCGTAACTCTTGAGACAGTTGGTACAGTATCTGCTGTAAACGTTTATGACGACTGCTTCATCGTATCCGGTTATAACGACGAGTCCTCCGAGGCTGAGATCTATGTCTACAACAGAGACGGATCCCTCGATAAGGTACTTACAGAGACAGGTGAAGACTGGGGCATCGGTTCTGTTACATTCGTAGCTAAGACATCCAACGGCTTCATGGCTATGGACGGCAACATGAGAACTGTAGCATTCTGGTCCAACGACGGAACATATATCGGCAAGGTTGAGGATTCCGACCTCTTCGGTACATGGTATCCCTGGTTCTGCGGAAGCTGCATAGCTGCTGACGGCACATTCTACACAGTAATGACTGAGGATCGTGACGACGAGTCCGCTATGGAGGCTATCGTATTCACAGTTGATGGATTCTGATAATCATTCAATACCCCTCTCGAAAAAGGGCTGCTCCGGAAGGAACAGCCCTTTTTCTTTTTTGGTTATCGTTTTATCAGAAACTGTAGTTGATGGATCTCTTCATGAGGATGACTTCAGGAGCCTTAAGTGACTTGAGTTCCTCTTCAGTTGCAACACCCTCCATTATGGTGGTGGCAAGAAGAGGTATCCCGCATCTTTCGGAAGCCTCCAGGACTGTCTTCTCCCCATCCAGCACTTCACTGAAGGTAGTCTGCTCCAGAAGGTTCGTGTTGTTTATAAATCCGCTGATCTTCATCCTGGATGCCTCCTGAAGCTCGGATCCCATCTTCAGGATCCCCTCCACATCGGCAGTAAAAGGCCTTAAGGTATTGACTACCATGATAAGGTTGCAGTCGATCTTTGCAAGCCTGCTCTTAAGAGATCCCAGGACATTGGCACCCATATCCTCTCCGCCGATATCAAAGACACCGGAATAATCCTCATCGTCGAAGATTACATACATCTCCCCGGTAAGGACTGGAGCATCCACATTTGAATTCGCATAGGAAGGGATTATCACCCTGATGCCGTTCTTCTCAAGAAGCTCCTTTGCATCGGCTGAACGGTAGAAGTGATTTACTATATTCATATCAGCCATCAGGACTTTCCCGGAAGGCCTGTTCTCCTTCATCTTAAGGGCACAGTTAACGGCAACTTCAGACTTTCCGCTTCCGTATGCGCCGATCATTATATTCAGTCTTTTATCTGTAAAGAGCATTTCTTTTCTCCTTAAACCAAAGTAGCGATGGTAACTCCGTCGTCGCCCTCGCCCTGATATCCGGCCCTGTGGGACCTGACACGGACATCTCCGGTGAGCATGGTATCTATGGCGGACCTTAGAGCCCCCGTGCCCTTTCCGTGTACGATCCTTATCTCATGGATACCTGCCAGCTGGCAGTCGTCGATATATGTATCCAGAGCACTTTCGGCTTCAGCCACCGTCTTTCCGATGAGCATGATCTCGGACATGACAGTCCTCGCCTTATCCATCCTCATCTTTGTGGAAGTGCTGGCCTGGTATTCACGGGCTTTTTCGAACCTGTTCTTCTTCTCTTCCCTCTTATCAGGCTCTTTCTGGGCAGCTGTGGGAGTACGGAGCTGTGACAGTTCCACTGTATATGTCATATTTCCAGAGGAGATACGGACCTTCTTATTCCTGCCTCCGGGAGCGGATACAACTGTACCCGTGACGTTCATATGGGGAACGAAATACTGCTCACCCTCCCTGACGGACTTGGGGGCCTCACCCGGAAGGGATACTGCATCGAGCTTATCATCCTCTTCGTCACTTCGAAGATCTGATATACCTGCCCTGAGCCTTCTTCTTATCCTGTCCAGTTCCTCGGCAGACTCCTGGTGGGAAGTCTTCTTCGCCTTCTTCTTTGCAGATCTTATGAGCTCGTTAAGTTCCTCTTCCTTCTCCTCCAGGATCCTCTTCTGTTCTGCCCTGGAATCGTTCAGGATCTTTGTCTTGGAAGCCTTGAGAGCCTTTCTCTCGTCCTCCAGTTCCTTAAGCTTCGACGACAGTTCCTCATTGAGCCTTAAGTTCTCTTCCTTGAGCCTCTCAGCCTCCTTACTGTTGGCCTCAGCCTCAGAAAGGAGCCTTTCGTAGCTCATCTCATCATCTGTGAGCCTGCCTGTGGCATTTTCGATGATCCTGGCAGGAAGTCCCAGCTTCTTTGAGATAACGAAGGCATTACTTACGCCGGGCATTCCGATTATCAGCTTATATGTGGGGGACAATGTATCCGTATCGAACTCGCAGGCAGCATTCATGACGCCGTCCTTGGTGACGGCATAAGCCTTGAGTTCCTTGTAGTGGGTGGTGGCCATGGTGACGCAGTCCTTTTCGAAAAGCTCATCAAGTACAGATACCGCCAGGGCAGCACCCTCCGTAGGGTCGGTACCGGAACCCAGCTCGTCCAGGAGCACCAGGGACTTTCCCCTTATGTTCTTGAGTATAAAGACGATATTGGACATATGGGCAGAAAAGGTGGAAAGGCTCGCCTCGATGCTCTGCTCATCTCCAATGTCAGCCAAGACCCTGTCAAATACCGCCATCTCGGATCCAGTGGCAGCGGGCACCATAAGCCCCGCCATGGTCATAAGGGTCAGAAGTCCGCAGGTCTTGAGAGATACTGTCTTACCTCCTGTGTTGGGACCTGTGATGACCAGGGTCTTATAATCCTTACCAACTGCAATATCCACCGGCACTACCCTGTCGGCAGGGATAAGGGGATGTCTGGCCTTCTTAAGGTCTATCTGTCCCTTTGTATTAACAGCCGGCTTTACGGCATTCATCCTTATGGCAAGCTCGGCCTTGGAGGAAGCCAGGTCGATACAGGACACAAGAGCTATATCGTTCTCGATACTTCCTGATTCCCTGCCCACAAGACGGGTCAGTTCCTCAAGGATCCTCTCTATCTCAGCCTTCTCCATGGATGCAAGTTCCCTGATCCTGTTATTGGCCTCGACAACAGCCATAGGCTCCACAAAGACAGTCTGTCCTGTAGAGGATGTATCATGGACGATACCCGGAAGCTTTCCCCTGTGCTCCGACTTAACGGGAACACAGTATCTGTCTCCCCTTATGGTGATGACCGATTCCTGAAGGATCTCAGAGTTGTTCCTGATGACCCTGTCCAGGGCTATCCTGATGGTGCCGGCCAGATCCTTCTTCTCTTTTCTTATCTGATAGAGGGCTTCACTGGCACGGTCATTCATCTCATCCTCGTTATTTATGGAGGAGCTTATGAGCTTTTCCAGCTTGTCGCACTCCACCAGTGCAGTGATGGACGAAAAGAGATTAGTCTCATACATATCGGCGTGCTCCCCGGAGACGATCCTCTTAAGGGCGGAAACGCCGCGGAAAAAGGAAGCCACATCGAGAAGTGAACGCATGGTAAGGGTTCCCCCTGCCTTTATATAGGACAGGGGACCTCTAAGGTCCGGAAATCCCGACAAAGGGAGCGAACCGTATTTATTTATGTATGTGAAAGCCTCATATGTATCGTTCAGCCCCTCTGTTACCACGCTTACGTCGGTGGTGGGAGCAAGATCGACGGCCAGGTCCCTTCCATAGGGGGTCCTGGCCAGTTCAGAAAGCTCATTTATTATCTTGTCGAACTCAAGGACCTTAAGTACTCTGCCCCTGATCTTTTTTCTTTCAGCCTCTTCTTCAAAAGTCGTGTATCTGTACATTATTTCCTTTTAGGAAAGACGCTTTGCATTCTCGATCTCGATGGACGGGATGGTCTTCGATGTGGCCAGACCCTCCTCGATATCGATATCAGATATCTTTCCGTTCTTTTCGATGATTATCCTGTTATATCTTCCTGCAAGAAGACAGTCGATGGCATGTACACCCATAAGGCTGGCAGTTGTCCTGTCGCGGAGCGTGGGTGATCCACCTCTCTGGAGGTGTCCAAGGATAGTAGGCCTGGATTCGATGCCTGTCTGCTCCTCGATCTTATCGGCGATCTCGGAAGCATTTCCTGCACCCTCTGCCACGATAACGATGTAGTGCTTCTTGCCCTTGTTCCTGCCGTCCAGGATGACCCTGATAACGTCGCGGTTAAAGTCGAATTCAACCTCAGGGATAAGGATTACTTCGGCACCAGTGGCGATACCTACGTTAAGAGCGATATAACCTGCTCTTCTTCCCATTACCTCGATAACGCTGCATCTCTCATGTGAAGATGCCGTATCGCGGAGCTTATCGATTGCCTCCATGGCAGTATTCATTGCCGTGTCATATCCGATGGTGTAGTCAGTACATCCGATATCGTTGTCGATGGTACCGGGGATACCGATAACGGGAACTCCGATCCTTGCGAGGGCCCTTGCACCCTTGAAGGAACCGTCACCGCCGCTGACTACCAGGGCATCAAGGCCGTATACTTCCATCATCCTGGCACCCTTAAGGACACCCTCATCTGTCTGGAAAGTCTTGGACCTTGCTGTCATAAGGAATGTTCCGCCTCTCTGGAGAGTCTCGGAAACATCTCTCATGCCGATGGGAGAGATCTCACCCTTCCACAGTCCGTGATATCCTCTTGTTACACCATATACTTCAAGACCTGAGTTGATACCTGCACGTACCACCGCCCTGATGGTGGCATTCATTCCGGGAGCGTCGCCGCCGCTGGTGAGAACGCCTATCCTCTTGATACCGGGAGCGCCTGCAGAATCAGCATCATCATAATTCTTAGCCTTCAACGTATCTATCTTCGGTAAATTATTTTCGTTATAAAGAAGTTCGAGCATAAAATGCACCTCCAAAACCTGTTCTTTTTACGAAAAGATTATATCACAATATGCTCACTCTATAATTATGTTTTCTTCTCCCATAAACTCCTTGAGAAGTTCCAGTACCTTGGGGTCCCTTGAAAGGTAGCAGACCTCATCCAGCCTGACCTCGCTGTTGTCCCTGGTAAAGATGATATCCACGGGGATATTTCCGTGGAAGAACACCAGGAAATTAAGGAGCCTGTTATAGGCATTGCTGTCCGTGGAGCCCTTGAACCTGATCTTTATCAGGGAGATATCCCTGGAGGTAGTAACATCGCTGTTTTTACTTATCTTCTGGGTCTTCTTCTCCCTCAGGGCAGTACCCGTGGAGCCGGCCATGGAGACAACCTTATCCTGGCTTATGTTCCTGATGGCATATTCATCCTCGGGCATGTCGAAGATCTTGTCCACGGACAGGGAGAAGGAACTCTCGTTCCTGATATGGCGCCTGCCCACCAGTATATAGGGCCTTCCCACTGCGATCCTGAAGGATGCCTCCTCGAAAACGCTTCCGAAAAGGGCCGCCTCGTAGGAGCCGTAGTGGTCCTCCACCGTAAGGAGTGCCATTGGGGTCTTGGACTTGGTGGTCCTGATGCTCTTTTTCTGAAGGACACCGTACATTACGACTATCTTATCGTCGTCCAGCTCACTGAGCCTTCCGGAAGCGGTATAATCCGCAAGATCCGACATATTGAAGGTACAGAGTGATTCGATGGCCTTCTTGTATCTGTTCAGGGGATGGCCTGAGAGATAAAGTCCCAGCCTGTCCTTCTCAAGTTCCAGGATACGGTCCTCCGGATATTCCTCCACAGTGGTAACCGTTATGGAGGGACGGGTAAGCTGGTCTGCGTCGGGCATCTCGAAAAGAGTGATCTGTCCTTCCACACCGCCGTTCCTGCCATCTCCAAGCTTGTCGAAATCCTTGAGGACTGCATTTACCATGGTGGCCCTGTTATAGCCTGTCCAGTCAAGAGCGGAAGACAGGATCAGGGACTCGATCATGTTCTTCTTGATGCCGGATCTGGCACTTCTCTGAAGGAAGTCCTCGAAATCCGTAAAGGGACCATTCTTCTCCCTTTCGGCCTCCAGGTCCATAACGGCCCTCTCACCTACGTTCTTTATCATGGACATACCGATCCTTATGGCCCTGTCACCTTCAGTTTTAAACTTGGCACCGCTCCTGTTGACGTCAGGAGGAAGGATCTTTATCCCCATCCTGGAACATGTCTCCATATAGAGGGACGCCTGGGCGATATTGAACCTGAAGGAATTGAGCATGGCTGCCATGAATTCCGTGGGATAGTAGCACTTGAGATATGCGGTATAGTAGCCGACGATGGCATAGGCTGCGGCGTGGGATTTATTAAAGGCATATCCTGCAAATCCTGCAACATCGTTATAGATCTTGTCGGCTGTCTTTTCGGGCACGCCGTGGGCTATGGCTCCCTCAACGGTCCTTCCGCTGTCGTCCTGACCGCCGTAGATAAAGAGCTGCCTGTACTGTTCCATGAGGGATTTCTTTTTCTTGCTCATGGCTCTTCTTATGTTGTCCGACTGGCCCATTGAGAAGCCTGCAAGATCTCTTACGATCTGCATTACCTGCTCCTGATAGACCATACATCCGTATGTGACGTTGAGGATGGGCTCCAGCAGTGGATGGTCGTAGGTGATGGAACTGCTGTCGTGCTTGCCCTTTATGTACTTGGGGATCTGATCCATGGGACCCGGGCGGTAAAGGGAGATACCGGCGGTTATATCCTCAATGGAGGTGGGCTTCAGTTCCTTCATGAAAGCGGTCATGCCCTTGCTCTCAAGCTGGAACACACCTGCCGTATCACCGTCACCTATCATCTTATATACATTCTGGTCATCAAAGGGTATGGCATCGAAGTCGATGTTTATCCCCTTATTTTCCAGGACCATATCTGCAGTATCACGGAGCACCGTAAGGGTACGAAGTCCCAGGAAGTCGAACTTCAGAAGGCCCACGCTCTCGATATCGGACTTGGCGAACTGTACGACCACTGATTCGTCGTTTACAGCCAGTGGCGCGATATCGGTAATGGGCTTACCTGAGATGATGACTCCGGCAGCATGGGTGGATGTATGCCTGGGCATACCCTCCAGCTTCATGGCGATATCCATGACCTTTTTTACGTCCTGATCCTTTTCGTAGAGGTTTCGCAGTTCCCTGTTCACCTCCAGGGCAGTGCTTATGGTTATACCCAGTGTATCCGGGATCATCCTGGATACTTCATCCGTCTTGGCATAGGGGATATCCAGGACCCTGCCAACATCCTTTATACAGATCCTGGCAGCCAGGGTACCGAAGGTCACCACCTGGGCAACCCTGTCCGCACCGTATTTACGGGTAACATAATCGATAACTTCCTGACGTCTCTCATAACAGAAATCGACGTCAAAGTCGGGCATGGATACCCTCTCCTTGTTGAGGAACCTCTCGAAGACAAGAGAATATCTGATGGGGTCGACATCAGTGATACCTATAGCATAGGCAACCAAAGATCCTGCACCTGATCCACGTCCCGGGCCTACCATTATCCCGTTGGTCTTGGCGTAGTTTATGAAATCCCAGACGATGAGATAGTAATCTGTATATCCCATGCCGTTGATGACTTCCAGCTCGTATTCTGCTCTCTTCGTATACTCGGATACATCCTTTGCAGCACCCTTGATGCGGAGCCTCTTCTCAAGCCCCGTGAAGGTCAGATACTCCAGATACTGCTTGTTGGAGGAATATCCTTCAGGCACATCATATTCAGGAAGATGGATAGTGGAGAAATCATATTCCGCATTACACATAGATGCTATCTTCACCGTGTTGTCTATGGCACCGGTAAGCTCCGGGAATGCCTGGCGCATCTCCATCTCCGACTTAACGTAGAAATCGTCTGTCTCCATCTTCATCCTGTCGGGATCTGAGAGCTTAGTACCCGTCTGAAGGCAGAGAAGTACATCCTGAACACTGCTGTCCTCCTGCTTCAGGTAGTGACAGTCATTAGTCGCAACAAGGGGGATTCCCGTCTCGTTGGATATCCTTACCAGGGCGGCATTGACGGTAGCCTGGTCCGGAATGGAATTACTCTGGATCTCCAGATAGTAATTGCCCCTCCCGAAAAGGGTATCGAACCACATGGCCTCCTTCTTGGCGGCATCCGTCTTCCCTTCCCTTATGAGCGAGGGGACCTTGCCGGCAAGACATCCGGAAAGGCAGATAAGACCTGTATGCCATCTCTCCAGAAGCTCCGGATCTATCCTGGGCTTTCTGTAAAATCCTTCAGTATATCCTGCGGAGACGAGCCTGTTAAGGTTGGCAAGTCCCTCGTTGTCCTTTGCCAGGAGGATGAGATGGTGGTATGCCCGGTCTCCGGGAGCGATCTTCTTATCGAATCTTGAGACAGGTGCCACATAGACCTCACATCCTATGATAGGGTGAAGCCCTTTTGCAGTCATGGCCTTATAGAATTCCACGCATCCGAACATGGATCCGTGGTCAGTGATGGCGCAGGAATCCATACCAAGCTCGATCAGGCGGTCAGGAAGATCCTTTATCCTGATGGCGCCGTCAAGAAGGCTGTATTCAGTATGAAGATGCAGATGTACGAATCCTGACACTTTATCCTTCTCCCTTCAGCGAGATGATGACATCCCTGATCTCTGCAGCCTTCTCGAACTCCAGGTCGTGGGCCGCCTTCTTCATCTCGGATGTAAGCTTCTTTATGAGCTTTTCCCTGTCTTCCTTATCCACGGAAGCCTTACCCTTGTTGATGAGGCTCTTAACATCCAGCTTCTGTATCTTCTCTTCCTTGGCGGAATCGGAGACGATATCGAATACATCCCTGACGCTCTTGATGATGGTCCTGGGAACGATACCGTGCTCTTCGTTATATGCTTTCTGTATCTCTCTTCTCCTATTGGTCTCTGAGACTGCCGCCATCATGGAATCGGTGATCTCATCGGCATAGAGGATGACGCGTCCGTTACTGTTTCTGGCGCATCTTCCGATTATCTGGATAAGGGATCTTTCAGATCTCAGGAAGCCCTCCTTATCCGCATCAAGGATCATGAGAAGTGATACCTCAGGAAGGTCGATACCTTCCCTCAGGAGATTGATACCTACTATGACATCGATCTGGTCTGTCCTGAGGCTGTTCAGGATCTCCATACGCTCCACCGTCTCGATATCGGAATGAAGATATGTGACCCTGATATTCTCCTTGGACAGGAAATCGGTAAGATCCTCCGCCATCTTTTTGGTGAGGGTCATGATAAGGCTCTTCTCACCACGCTTATTATTCTCAGACAGCTCATGGAGGATATCCTCGATCTGGCCCTCGACAGGCCTGATGGAGATCTCGGGTTCCAGAAGTCCAGTGGGCCTTATGACCTGCTCCACCGTCCGGGTGCTGTGCTCAGCTTCATATTTGGCAGGAGTTGCGGAAACAAAAATAGTCTGTCCCATCTTCTCCTCGAACTCCTCAAATCTCAGGGGGCGGTTGTCATATGCCGAAGGAAGCCTGAAGCCGTAGTTGACCAGCATATCCTTCCTGGATCTGTCACCGTTATACATGGCGCCCACCTGCGGGATAGTAACATGGGACTCATCGATAAAGAGAAGGTAATCCTCCGGGAAGAAATCCATAAGTGTACAGGGCGCCTCTCCGGGCTGCCTTCCTGATATATGTCTTGAGTAGTTCTCGATACCTTTACAGAATCCCGTCTCCCTCAAAAGTTCAAGATCGTATCTTGTCCTCTGCTCAAGGCGGTAAGCCTCGATCATCTTCCCGTTATCGTTAAGATATCCGATCCTCTCCTCAAGTTCCTCCTCGATGGTGTCCATGGCGCGCAGGAGCTTCTTCCTGCCGGTGGCATAGTGGGATGCTGGGAATATCTCGATGAAGTTCCTGCTCCACTCCGTCTTGCCTGAGATGGCGTGGACAAAGCTTATCTTCTCTATCTCATCTCCAAAGAAGCTGATCCTGGTGACGAACTCATCGGAGTCGGGGGTAAAGATATCGAGGATATCTCCCCTGCACCTGAAGCATCCTCTCTTGAGCTCGATATCATTCCTGTCATACTGGATATTGATGAGCTCCGCCATAACGGCATCACGGCTTATCTCCTGACCAACATGAAGTCCCACAGTGAGAGCCTTGTAATCATCCTTCTCACCTATACCGTAGATACATGAGACCGAGGATATGACGATGACATCGTCACGGGTCAGAAGTGATCTGGTGGCGGAATGGCGCATCCTGTCGATCTCTTCGTTGATATCACTGTCCTTCTCGATATATGTATCCGTGGCAGCGATATATGCCTCGGGCTGGTAGTAATCATAATATGAGACGAAGAACTCCACCGCGTTATTGGGGAAGAGTTCCTTAAACTCGGAATAGAGCTGGCCCGCAAGAGTCTTGTTGTGGGCAAGTATGAGGGTGGGACGGTTTACCTCGGCGATGACATTAGCCATGGTAAAGGTCTTTCCGGATCCTGTGACACCCAGAAGGGTCTGGGCCCGGTCTCCCGAGCGGATACCGTCCACCAGCTGCTTTATGGCCTTGGGCTGATCTCCCGAAGGCTTGTAATCAGATACCAGTTCAAACATGAATACAGTATACCACCGCCCGGTCAAAAAGAAAATATGTTCTTTTGTTCGTTTTTGCGAAAAAGGATTCCCCTGTTTTGGCCCAAAAAAGCGAAAACAGGGGAATGTTTTAATCGTTCTATCGGTTTATTCCCCTCGTAAGCCTTTGAATCGGCTATATAGGGGAATGATCAGGGGAATTACTCGAATCCCTTTCTTCTCATGCGCTCATATTCCTCATCCTCTTCCCTTCTGTAGGATGCTGAACTCTCCGGCATGTCGAAATCATCCATTCTGTTCATATCCTGAGGCTCTGCAGTAGGATAATCAGCGCTCACAGGCTTGGATACGGGATACTCAGCCGTAAGGGGCACCTCCTTTTTCTTCGCCAGCCCGAAGAAAGCCTTCAGGGAAGTCACAAGAATAACTCCCGGGATAAGGGTCCATATGAGGCCGAAGACCAGCATAAATGCTCCGCTGGCAGTGTCGCCTGAAATAGATACGGCACCGGCGATGCTGAGACCGATACCGATCAGGATGAAAGGTATCAGGAAGATGATAACGAAGATGGAACCCACAGTACTGACAGTTTTACTGCCTGCAATGGATGCTCCCGCAAAGGATGTGGAAGTCTGGGGTCCCGACTTGATATCGTCTTCTGTAAGAGGTACTTCCTCGATGATCGTATCCTTATCCCTTTTGTAGCTCTTTACCATAAGGGTGAGGGGGATCGAGAAGAATAGCAGAAGGAATATGAGAGGGAAAAGAGCACTGATCGTAGCAGTCTTACTGTTGATCTTTGCTTCCGCCTTGGGGATAAGGACTTTTTCAAATCCCTGAGTAAAAGCTTCTCCCGGATCCCTTCCTTTTTCCAGCTCCATCTGGACATGATTTGCAAATCCCATGAAGTATTCTTCTGTCAGTATGGGATCAGTATCATCACCCTGGACTGCTTCCCAGGCATAGTCAGGAACAAAGTCATTACCTTCAGAAAGAAGCTCAGCCTGCTCTTCAGGGATCGTATAGACGATCACGAAATGACGTTCGTCGCTGTAATTATCTGTATATTTCTGCATGGTATAGGATTCCAGTGAAGAATGGCCCACGCAGTCACTTTCGTAGCATGTGTAGACGACAGGACAGATACCGGTAATGTCGTTGAACTCCTCCAGGGTATCCTCCAGCTCTCTGTCGTCCTCGATCACATTGATCTCATCGTAGACATAACTTGAGGGTCTTGTGTAGTTCTCCGTCAGCTGATGGGGACGCGAAGACAGAGACGCGAATCCGAAGATAGCTGTAAAGACGGCACCGAAGGCTGCCACCACGACTATACTCGCCTTGGTAGTCTTCTGGGGTGTGGTATTCGAATAAAAGTATTCGTCTGTCCCGTTGGAATGATGACGTCTGTAACGCCTCGATCCGGGAAAATAGTTATGGGATGTCCTTGTGGAACTTCCTCCGTGTGATCCGCCGTGGGATCCTCCTCCGTGTGATCCTCCTCCTGATGAATGTGGCATATCCTCTCCTCCTTATTCTTCTATATCAGCTGCCGTTTCCTGACTTGATATTTCCTACCTCCGTGACACCTTTATCAGATTATCACAATAATCATCTCTTGCAAAAGAGCGGTACTTCCGGACCGCTCTCCTGCTTTCTATCCCTTATAGCCATGTATCAGGCTAATTCGACTTTATCCACTGTGTTCCTTGCTATTGCCAGGAAGACACCGGCCAGGACTATACCGTAACCTCCGGCTGCTGCAAATCCCACTGCAAGGCTTCCCGTAAGAACAGTTGCGATGATCATGGGTGCGAGAGCTGTCATGATGATGATATATCCCGCAAAATATCTGGTGATGACAAGGAGCACTCTTCCAAGCTGTCTGAAGATCCTGATGCCCACAAGAGCTATGAGCTCAAAGAGCAGATCGAAGACTACCATCAGGAATCCGAAGGCGATGCCTTCTGCAACCGTCAGATCTGCGAAGTAGATCATGATGAGGGAGCAGAGGAGCGAATCAAAGGCCATCTCGGGAAGTTCCGCCATAAGGCAGCAGAACAGTTTCTTGCTTCCCTTTTCGGGTACCATGAAGATGTAGGGCTTATTAAACTCCAGCACCGTCTTTCCGCCGCCGTATACCACGGCATTGAGGATGACCATCATGGTGACTCCTGCGATGATGGGACCCATGGATCTTCCGCCGTCCACATCCATTCCCTGGAAGGTGATGGACTTACCGATAACGAACATATAGACTGCAGTGATAAGTCTGTATGTAATGGCAAGGGGATTGACGAAGAAGAACCTGGATGCTCTTACGTTTTCGAAAAGGTGTCTCTGGGTAAATGCCGAAGCACCCCATCCCTTATTCAGTGTCTCCTTACCTACCTTGATATTTCTGTTTACTTTAGCAGTATCAGAGTCGATACCTGCCTTCTTTGCCTCCTGAAGATCAGCCACCTTCTGGGCATTTTCCATGGCTGCCTCATAGTAGTTGAGGTCAACCTTGGAGTAGAGGATGATGATGGCAGCAGCTGTAAGGACTGTGAGGAGCACACCTGCGACGATGTACATGGTGTCCTTCATAAGGATGCCGCTGTAGATCAGGTTCGTCCATCCGGCTACGGGGTAGTAGTTGGACAGAGGTGTCGTTCCTGCATAGGCGATGATGCCCCTGATGCCCAGAGCCCTTATCTCTCCGAAGGATCCGTATGTATCCATAAGTCCCTTAACAGTAAAGGAAACATAGATAAGATCCAGAGCGACAAGTACTGCCTTTACCTTATTTCTGGCTGCCTCGTTATCCCAGAACAGTGCACTGAAGAATGCAGCGATGAAATAACCGAAGGCGAATACCGGGACAGATCCCAGCAGGAGTGCCAGCATGTCAAAGGAATTGACTCCGATGGACATGTGAAGGACAGATGCCTGGCAGCTGAGGACCCAGAGGAGCACGATGCAGAGCTTGAATACTCCGCCGGCTGCTATCACCAGATTGAACCTCTGGGTGAAGGGTCCCGCCAGATGGAAGTTGACATCCGCATGGGAAAAACCTACGACTCCGTTCTTAAGTCCGGTATAGAATATGAAGTTGAACATTACTATGAAAAGGATATTGATGCCGCCAAGTACAAGGGACATATCCCTGACGATACCGTCTTCCCCGTTGCTCAGGGAAGGTACTGCGATCACGAACAGGCTGAAGGCTATGGCCAGCAGGACCAGGAGCACCATCCACGGCTTCTTGGCAGCCGCTTTCCTCATTCTGTAAAAAGTTGCCGATAACATATATGTCCCTCCGATCAGGTCCTTGTTCCTTCTGTGATCTCGAAGAAGAGCTCTGCAAGGCTCTTCTCTTCAAGAGCGTCGGGACGGTTATGCTTCGTAGCTGCGATCCTGCCGTTCATCATGATGTGGGCAACATCCCAGTAATCCTCGATGGTATCGATCATGTGAGTGGAGATAAGTACTGTCTTTCCCTCTAACTTCAGTTCCTGGAATACCTGCTTGAGTTCCTTGATGGCATGGGGATCAAGTCCGACCATGGGCTCATCGAAGATGATGACTGAAGGATTATGTATAAGAGCACAGCAGATGGATACCTTCTGCTGCATTCCCTTTGAAAGTTCCTTACCCATCTTCTTCCTCTTGTCGGAAAGCTCGAATCTCTCCAGGAGCTTTTCCTTCATGGAAGTATCCTCAACCTTGTATGCTCTCCTGATGAACTCCAGGTGCTCTTCGACTGTAAGGGTGTCATAAAGAGCAGGGATCTCGGGGATATAACCCAGCTGTCTCTTGGCTTCCATATCGTGATTGTCGAGACCGTTGATCTCGATGGTTCCGCTGTATTTGAGAAGTCCGGCGATGGACTTGATTATCGTTGATTTTCCGGCACCGTTGGGACCGAGAAGGATACCGATCTCTCCGTTGTCTATAGTAAATGTGAGATTGTCATTTGCAAGAAACTTCTTATATCTCTTTGTAACTCCATTAACTGAAAGCATAAATGCATTCCTCCTTTTTTGTTCATTAGCATGATAACAATCACATATAAAGTTATGACCCAAATAGGTTTAAGAATTGTTAAAGATTCAGAACGCGTCAGATCTCTCCAGGATATTCCTTGAAAGGAACACCATGGCGATCCAGATAAGGAAGTAGACAGCAGCCATGGAAAGTATGATCATCCCCAGGGCCGTGGACATGGATCTTGCCACTATGGCCACCAGAAGACCGGCCATTATATTTGAAGGGATCATGCCTATGACGATGAGGGCCAGGATGGCGATATATCTAACGAACATAACGGAGAACTTGCCGAATCCACCCAGGAGCCTTACGCATAAAAGACCCGTGGCGGAACTTAAAAGATCGAAGGCGATCATCAGGATGATAAAGGAGATCATGGGGAACCAGGTGAACTCATGGAAGGCCACGATCTTTATCATGATGGTGCATACAAGAGCATCGAAGGCCATCTCGGGGATATCAGCCGTAAGGCACATGGCCAGCTTCCTGGCAGGCTTTTCCGGGACCAGGAATATATATGGCCTGTTAAACTCCAGGACAGTCTTCCCTCCCCCGAAAACAATGGCATTTAATACCAGCATAGTGACCACGCCGGTAAGCACCACCACCGCCTCCAGGTCCTCCGGGACCACACCGTCCACCATGAAGAGGATAAGGAGGGCAAATGCCCTGTAGACCAGGGTCACCTTATTGACGAAAAAGAGCTTGGATGTCCTTCTGTTCTCGAACAGGTGCATATGGAAGAACGCGGAGGCGCCCCATCCCCTGTCAAGCGTCTCCTTACCCACCGTGGCTGTCCTGGAGATACCGGTATTTACCGCCTCTACTCCCGCCTTGCTGGCTTCTACGATATCAGCGATCTTCTGGGCATTGGAATAAGCATCTTCGTAATAGTTAAAATGTGTCTTCTTATATAGAAGGAAGAGCACTGCACCATAAAGCACAAGAGCAGCCGCCGGAACAGAGATAAAAAACAGATCTCCCTTAAGGGCTCTTTCCATCAGTGTGATGAACTGCCCTGCCACGGGGAAAGACCTTATGACCCTGCTGCTGCCAAGTTCGCCGAGGATGACATTGCTCTTGACTGCCTTAACGTTTTCAAAGGAACCATATTCCCCTATGAGATCTCTTATGAACAGAAAAGCACCCAGGAAATGAAGGGCGATAAGCACAAGGATGGGAATAAGCCTGGCCTTCACTCCGGCAGAGAACCTTGCGCTCACATAGGAAGTGGCGGGAAATGCGACAGCAGCTGCCATTACTGCGAAAAGGAAAAAGATAAGTGCATCTCTTGTGTTAAGTCCCGTCCACATGGAAAAGAAAGGCATGTTGACGCACAGGATCCAGAAGAACACAAGTATGCTCGAAAGGCCGTATTCAAAGGAAAGAAGGAGGTTAAACCTTTCTGTGAAGGGACCCGCCATGTGAAAGTTCACATCCGCCAGGGAATATCCCAGGACTCCGCTTCGGAAACCCACTGCGAACGAGTAATCGAAAGTGAAGAGCAGCAGTGCGGCAAGGATACCGAACACCATCTTTTCATCACCTTCATAGAGATGGAAAGTGATCCTGTCCATGGACAGAAGGGATGACACCGCGGAGATGATCCCCACGATGACAATGATCCAGGCCACCGGTTTTCTTCTGGCCATATTGAGTTTTCTGTAAAGGGTCGCTCCTGTCATAACCTTATTTCCAAAAAGGCACCCGCTCAGAGCGGATGCCTTTTTCTTATATCATGCTGTATCTTGTATCAGCCCTTGGACTTGATGTACTCGTCGATACCCTTTGCAGCAGCCTTACCTGCACCCATGGCAAGGATTACGGTAGCGGCACCTGTAACGGCATCACCGCCGGCGAAGACACCTTCCTTGGTGGTTGCGCCTGTCTCCTCGTTGGCAACGATACACTTCCACTTGTTGATCTCAAGTCCTTCTGTGGTGGAGGAGATGAGGGGGTTGGGAGATGTACCCAGAGCCATGATGACTGCATCTGTCTCCAGCTCGAACTCAGAACCTTCGATGGGTACGGGACGGCGGCGTCCGGAAGCATCAGGCTCACCCAGTTCCATCCTGATACACTTCATGGCTCTTACGAAGTGCTCGTCATCCTCAAGGATCTCAACAGGGTTTGTAAGGAGCTCGAACTTGATGCCCTCCTCCTTGGCGTGGTGTACTTCCTCGACTCTTGCAGGAAGCTCAGCCTCGGATCTTCTGTATACGATGGTAACCTCAGCACCGAGCCTCAGGGCTGTCCTGGCAGCATCCATGGCAACGTTACCGCCGCCGACTACTGCTACCTTTGCAGGCTTGTAGATGGGCGTAGGAGAATCCTCCTTGAATGCCTTCATGAGGTTGGATCTTGTAAGATACTCATTTGCTGAGAAGACGCCCTTTGCGTTCTCGCCGGGGATCTTCATGAACATGGGAAGACCTGCACCGGAACCGATGAATACAGCCTCGAATCCCTCTTCGCTCATGAGCTCATCGATGGTGACAGACTTACCGATGACAACGTTTGTCTCGATCTTTACGCCGAGAGCCATAACATTCTCGATCTCCTTGGCAACGACCTTCTCCTTGGGAAGCCTGAACTCGGGGATACCGTATGTAAGTACTCCGCCGGCTTCGTGAAGGGCCTCGAAGATGGTTACGTCGTAACCGAGCCTTGCCAGGTCTCCTGCACAGGTGATACCTGCAGGACCGGAACCGATGACTGCGATCTTATGGCCGTTGGGAGCAACATCAAGAGTAGGCTTGATACCCTCTTCCCTTGCTCTGTCTGCTGCATATCTCTCAAGCTTACCAATGGCGACTGCGTCACCCTTGATGCCTCTGATGCAGAGCTGCTCACACTGGGTCTCCTGGGGACATACACGTCCGCAGACTGCAGGAAGTGCAGATGACTCTGAGAGCTTGTCATAAGCGTCCTTGAACCTGGACTCCTTGATAGCTGTTATAAATGCGGGGATATCGATATTTACGGGACATCCCTGTACGCATCTGGGGTTCTTACAGTTAAGGCATCTGGAAGCCTCCAGGACTGCCTCCTCTTCTGTATATCCCAGACATACTTCTTCAAAATTCTTTGCACGGACAAGAGGCTCCTGCTCACTTATCGGTACTCTTTCAAATCCGGGTGCTGCCATTACTTGTTACCTCCGTCACAATGTCCGCATCCGCCGTGATGCGTATCGCCTTCCTTGAGAGCCAGCATAGCCCTGCCCTCTTCGGTGCGGTAAAGTCTTGCTCTTTCCATAGCCTCGTCGAAGTTGACCTTGAATCCGTCAAACTCGGGACCGTCGATGCATGCGAACTTGACCTCGTCACCAACGGTGAGCCTGCAGCCGCCGCACATTCCCGTTCCGTCTACCATTACAGGGTTCATGGAAACGATGGTAGGGATATCATACTTCTTAGTGGTGAGGACACAGAACTTCATCATGATCATGGGTCCGATGGAAACGCAGAGGTCGTACTTCTTGCCTTCCTTCTCCACCAGATCTGAGATGACCTCGGTAACAAGGCCTTTTCTCACATATGATCCGTCATCTGTGGTGATATAGAGATTCCCGGCAACAGCCCTCATCTCCTCCTCGAGGATTATAAGTTCCTTATTCTTGGCACCTACGATAACATCGGCATTGATACCGTGCTCGTGGAGCCACTTTACCTGGGGATAGACAGGAGCAGCGCCGAGGCCTCCTGCTACAAAGAGGATATTCTTCTTCTTTACTTCCTCAAGATCATCAGTTACCAGCTCCGAGGGCTGACCAAGAGGACCTACGAAATCGTGGAAATAATCGCCTTCCTCAAGATCCATCATCTTGGTGGTACTTGCTCCGATGGTCTGAACGACGATGGTAACTGTTCCCTCTTCCCTGTCATAATCACAGATGGTAAGGGGGATCCTCTCGCCTTCTTCATCGATCCTTACGATGATAAACTGACCGGGCTCGCAGTAGCGGGCAACGCGGGGAGCAACAACATCCATCAGAAAGATAGTCTGATGGAGGACTCTCTTCTTCTTGATCAAATACATAAAAATAGCCTCCGGAAATCAGATAAGGCATAAGCCACGGCTATTATTATATTACATTTTCACACGCGGTTAAAGAAAAAATTACCATTCTCCGGCATATTCCCAGCTGTCCGTATCCAGCACATCCCCATCCACCTTATACCAGTCACCGGGATTAAATGTGCTGCCGTTATTGGTGGCGATGGAGGTATCGTGGGACGCAAAGATATAAAGGGGAAGATCATCCTTACAGTCCATGGAGATGGGATTGGAAGTGAAAGGATTGACGGGATCCTCCATAAGGCCGTCCACCGCAAGGAAAGGAACATCCGCATTAGTCATGAAGTCCGAAGAAACAGTAAAGCCTGTGCTGTCAAAATCCTTGACCATCAGAACAGGATTGTAGAAATCAGGGCTCACCTCCGCATCGTCAAAATCTGATATGACATTAAGGCCGTAGCCGTGATCCGATACGATGATGATCCTCGTATTGTCATAAACTCCCTGCTCACGGAGATGATCGAACCACTCACCCAGGAGGATATAGGAAGCCATACTGTCCTGATAGGATGCAAGCTGCCAGTACTGGGTCACGTTAAGATCTCCGAACCTGTCACAGTTCTCACTGTCATATTCCGTATTGTCAACAAAGAAGTCCGGCTCATATTCCGGCTCTTTGAGGATGGCCTCGGAATGGGCAGTATAGTTTACAAGAAGAGTATATGTACCGTTTCCTGAAGAGGAGATCTCCGTCATATCGGGAAGGGCTTCAAGTACAGAATATGAATCCATAAACTCGGGGGCATATCCCTTGGACTGGTTGCCGCTTCCAGTAAAGAGGGGCACGAAACGGAACTCGTTATAGAAATCAGGGATGTTATAGTGACCATTGTCGTAGAGCAGTTCATGAAGGAACGGGGGCATTACCCTCATAAGGGAATAGCAGAAGAAATTTCTCTTCCACAGGGAGGACAGTTCCAGGGTCTCCTCATCCTTCATGGGATTATATCTTCCGTTTGTGATATAGGCACTGACACCGGAGATATCATCGAAAATGGAAAGGTCAGGTATCTCCTTATAACCTGCGTAGGAAGGGTCACATAAAGTGACATCAAAACCGTTTCCTGAGAAGAGTACGGGGAGTACCTTCAGGGCCTCATCGTGCTTTTCGGGAATGGATTCATCATCCCGAAGGTTCATATTGGCGGGAGTATAGTCATAACCGCCGTAAAGAGCCGGTGCTGCCGTGTTTGTATGGGCACCGAAGGAGATGGTATTTTCGTAGAAGGTAAAACCGTCAAACTGCTGCTGGAGTTCAGGTCTTTCACCAAAGCAGTAGGGCACGAAAACACCCACCGCACGGTCCAGCATGATGACCACAACGTTCTTTTTATCCTTTGAGAGAGTGATCTTTGCGTAATCCAGCTGGCCGTTCAGATATGAAAGTTCCCCGTAGTTATTGGAAATAGAGATCACATTGGCCATACCGCACACGAAAACGCTGAGTATCCCGGCAATGGCGATATAGGGCATCACCTTAAGGATATGCTTTCTGGAAAATACCATGAGCACGGATATGAGGATCACCAGGGTAAGGCCTATGAGAAGATAGTCCTTATAGTCCATGGTGAGATTATAGTAATAAAGTGCGGAACTCATGACTCCGTACTCCCTGCCGAAGATCACAAGATCAAGGGTGAAGATCACCGTGGAAACGGCAGAAATAAGAGCGAGGACCCTTCTGGCTTTGGGAGTGAAGATAAAATACATGACTCCCGCCCAGAGAAGGAACACTCCGGCAGAGGACGCAAGTGACCAGATAAGATACACTGCGGGAGATCTCATGGAATACATATTTACAAATTCTGCCGTGGAGGACCTTATGACGATGGAAGGAACAAGAAGTCCCACGAAAATGGTGTTATAGATCTCACAGAGGATAAATACATTTCTGAGGGAAGGTGCATCCTTGATCTCCTTCTTCTTCCCTTTACTGATCTTATCGAAGGGGATGAGGTTCTTTATGAGGGAGAAGATATTATTACAGGTCCAGTAGAAGACCAGGCCCGAAGGGGAGTTATAAAGGAGCACCAGGAAGATGGCAGCTATTCCGTAGAGCTGTATCTTCCCTTTCATATCTGAGCCCTTAAGGTAGATGCCGGAAGATATGAGATTGATGACTGTCATCAGGATGGGGAGCACATTTATGGCGACTGTCCCTATGACAAGAAGTCCGTCCGGAGCACCGAGATCCTTTATGGGACCGAAGGTCTTTCCGTTCAGAAGTGCAAGGCCTGAAAGCATCCTGTATGCGGCGATGAAGAAAGGTATCTCCAGAAGAAGTGACATGGAGCCCTTAAGTGCATCAGTAGGTCTCATGCCCTTTTCGCGGTTATAGGCCTGGAGCATCATAAAGCGCTCGTCGCCCTTAAAGGTCTTTCTTATCCTGTCCTGCCAGGGCTGTACCTTCTTCTGCTTGTCAGATGCCTCCTTCTGGAGGGTATCCGCCCGTCTGTAAAGGGGCAGGGCCAGAAGGTTCATGACGATACTTAAGATGATTATGCAGACGCCGGGATCCTTCACCATCCTGTAGGAGACCGCAAAGACGAACTCGAACAAGAGCTGTAAAGGACCTATCAGGATCTGATATATGATGCTAAGTATCTCCATTACCATTCTCCCGCATATTCCCAGCTCCTGATATCCAGGACATCACCGTCCACCTGATACCAGGGTCCTGCTTCAAAGACATTACCATTATTATATTCTATATCGAAGGAGTGGGAATCAGAAACCAGCAAAGGCTCATCAGACTTATATGAACTGCTGATGATATTTCCCGTAAACGGATTCACCGGATCTTCGATAAGGCCGTCAAAGGCGATGACCGGAGTATCCGCATTCGTCATGAACTCAGAGGACTCAGTGAATCCTTCGGAATCAAAATCCTTAACCAGCAGAACGGGATTATAGAATTCTGCATCCAGATCATCGCTCTGCGCTGAACCCACAAGGCCCAGGTCATAACCGTGGTCCGCCACGATGATGATCCTTGTATTGTCATAGACACCCTGATCCCTCAGATAGTCGAACCATTCTCCCAGAAGGATATATGCAGACATGTTGTCCTCATATGTTGCCATCTGCCAGTAGGACTCCATATCAAGTCCTTCGAACCTGTCTTCATGGGCCTGGTCATATGAAGTATTGTCCACGGAGAACTCATGGGTGTATTCGGGCTCGGAGAGCACCACCTGGGCATGGGCCGTGTAGTTGACCAACATTACAAAAGAACCGTTTCCGGTATCTCCCACAGACGTCATATCAGGAAGGTTTTCCAGCACCGTGGAGGAATCCAGATAGTCCGGAGAATAACCTCTGGAGATACTTCCGGCCCCCGTATCCTCCACCACAAAGGTATACTTGTCATAAAAATCCGGGATGTTATAAAGTCCGTCATCATACAGGATCTGATTCAGGAAAGGCGGCATTACACGCAGGAGCGAATAGCAGAAGAAATTTCTCTTCCAGATGCTCTCCATCTCGGAAAGTTCATCGCCCTTCATGGTGTTATATCTTCCGTCGGTGATATATGTATCTATGTCAGGATAGCCGTCATAGATGGAAAGATCCGGGACATATCTGTAGCCTGCATAGGAAGGATCGCAGACAGTTACGTCATATCCGTTTTCCAGGAATATAACGGGCATCACCTTAAGTGCCTCATCATGCTTTTCAGATATCGGCTCATCCGATCTTTTATTCATGTTGTCGGGAGTATATTCATATCCGCCGAAAAGAGCCGGAGCAGCGATATTTGTATGTGCCCCGAAGGAAAGTGTATTGGAGTAATACGTAAAGCCGTCAAACTTCTCCTGAAGTTCAGGGCGCTCATTAAAGCAGTAAGGCACGAAAAGACCCGCTGCACGGTCCAGCATGATCACCACAACGTTCTTCCCTTCCCTGTCCAGTTCCAGTTCGGCATATGAGAGCTGGTCACTGATATAGCTCATACCATCGTAGGAAGTACTGATCTTTCCCAGGTTTATAAAAGAGAAGACAGACACGATGAGTATCGCCGAAAAAGAAAGATAAGGAACGATCTTCAGGATGTATTTACCAAAGGCGATAACGACTACCGAGATAAGAAGGAGGACTGTCATGCCAAGGATCAGATATAGCATCGAATCCATCTCGGCGATATAGAACGTAAGGGCCGATGACATGGTCCCGTATTCCTTTCCGAAAAAGTAATAGTCCGCCGTAAAGAGCACTGCCCCTATCACGGAGAAAAGGCACAGCCATCTTCTTACCCTTCCGGAGGAAAGGCAGAAGACTACTAAGGGCCAGAAAAAGAAAACTCCAATGGCAAGGGCTAAGGACCACCACAGGTAGACCGAAGGATCTTTCATATCGTACATATTCACGAATTCGGAAACGGAGGACGAAAGTACCTGCGAAGGTATATGAAGTCCCGTGAAAAGACAGCAGTAGATGCAGCAGAAGATAAAGGAGATCCTCTCTTTTGTCCCGGGTATAAGATCATCCTCTTTTTTCTTAAAGATCCTATCCAGAGGGATGATATTCTTCAGAAGGGAGAACAGGTTGTTGCAGGTCCAGTAAAACACCAGACCCGAAGGTGAGTTATAAAGGAGCACCAGGAAGATGGCCGCAACGCCATAGAGCTGAAGTTTCCCCTTAAGACCGGAACCCTTCAGATAGACAGTACTCGATATGAGGTTTATTGCCGTCATGAGTATGGGCAGGAGATTGATGCTCAGGGAGCCGATAACGATAAGTCCGTCAGGCGATCCAAGATCACTTATGGGGCCGAAGCTCCTTCCCGAAAGAAGGGACAGTCCCGAAAGCATCTTATATGCCGCTATGAAGAACGGGATCTGAAGGAAAAGGGATACCGATCCCTTCAGCACATGGACAGGACTGTAATCATTCTGTCTGTAGTATGTCTGAAGGATAAGGAACCTCTCGTCACCGTTAAAGGTCTTTTTGATATGATCCAGACCGTAGCCCAGTTCATCCTCTTTTGCCTTCTCCGCCTTCTGTATCTTATCTGCCCTTCTGTAGAGCGGCAGTGCCAGAAGGTTCATGATGATGCTCAGGATTATGATGCATATCCCGGGATCTCCCACCAGCTTGTAGGAGATCGAGAAGATAAACTCGAACAGGAGGGTCAGAGGTCCTATGATGATCTGGTAGATCATGTCAGGGATGGAAGTTACCATTCTCCGGCATACTCCCAGCTTTCAAGATCCAGGACATCTCCCTGGAAGTTATACCATCCGGCAGGATCAAAGGTGGTCCCGTTATTGTATTCGATATCAAAGGAATGGGAATCCGAAATAAGAAGAGGAAGATCGGACTTCTGCTCATTGCTTACGGGATTTCCGGTAAAGGGATTTACCGGATCTTCGATGATGCCGTTAAGTGCCAGTGTGGGAGTATCCGCATTTGTCATAAGCTCATCGGATACCGTAAAACCGTGGGCATCGAAATCCTTATACAGGAGCACGGGATTATAGTACTCCGCATTGAAATCACCGTTTCTCATTCCGGGGACTACTCCCAGGTCACATCCATGGTCCGCCACGATTATGATCCTGGTATTGTCATAGACTCCCTGCTCACGGAGATAGTCGAACCAGTCTCCCAGCATGATATAGGATGCCATATTGATCTGATAGGATCCCAGGGACCAGTAGCCGTTTATATCAAGGCCTTCAAACCTGTCCTGATGCCGGGCATCATATTCCACATTGTCGATATAGAACTGGGGCTCATATTCAGGCTCCTTGAGGATGGCGGGATCGTGGGCGCCGTATGCCACGAACATGACGAAGCCGCCGTCGGAGGAATCGGAAAGCGTAGTCATCTCCGTAAGGTTATCCATGGCATAATAACCCCTGAGGGTAGCTGAAACATATCCCTTGGACTTGTCTCCGTTCATGGAGCAGATGGGAGTGAACTTGTAGTCGTTATAGAAGTCCGGAAGATTATAGTGGCCTCCGTCATAGAAGAGCTCGTGAAGGAAGGGCGGCATTACCCTGAAGAAGGAATAGCAGAAGAAGTTCCTCTTCCAGGTATTATTGCACTCCTCATATTCATCCTCCATGAGGGGATCATATCTTCCGTAGGTGATATATGTATCGATATCCGGATAATCGTCATAGATGGAAAGATCCGGGATCTCCTTGTAGTTTGCGTAGGAAGGATCACATACTGTTACATCATATCCGTTCTCGCTGAAGAGGACAGGCATGAGCTTAAGGGATTCGTTGTGCTTATCCACAAGGAGCACATCCTCCCTTTCATTCATAGATGAAGGTGTATATTCATAGCCTCCGAAAACAGCAGGCGCCGCGATATTCGTATGGGCACCGAAGGAGACTGTATTCTCGTAGAAGGTGAAGCCGTCAAAGCTCTCGGCGAGCTCGGGCCTTTCATTGAAGCAGTAAGGCAGGAAGAATCCGGGAGCTCTGTCCAGCATGATGACCACGACATTCTGTCCTGTCCTGGACAGCTTGAGCTCCGCATAATCCAGCTGGTTTGATATATATGTAAGTTCTCCGTATCTCTTGTTGATCCTGGCAACATTTGTCACTCCCAGGACGAAGACGCTCAAAAGGGCAACAGTAAGGATATAGGGAACGTATTTCCAGATATAGCGCTTCATACCCAGGACGATAAGGATAACGAAGAGTACCACTGAGATACCCACCGTAAGGAACATCCTGTAGTTCATATCAGCGTAATGGTAGTAAAGAGATGCGTTCATGACACCGTACTCCCTTCCGAAAAGGAAGTAGTCTGTAGTAAACAGGATAACGAGTACCACAGAGACGGCGGACATAACCTTTTTCCCCAGGCCTGAGCTCAGGGAATAGAACACTCCGAACCACAGCACGAAGACACCCAGTGAAAGAGCCATGGACCAGAGGAAATAATATGAGGGATTTATCATGTGATACATATTCACGAATTCAGCAGTGGATGCCTTGACCACAGCCGCAGGGATCACCATTCCCAGAAGGACAGATATATATATTCCCGAAAGAAGGAAGATCTTCTTTTCCACAGGATCGTCCTTAATATCCTTAAGACGGAGCCTGGGAAGTTTGTCAAAGGGGATCAGGTTCTTTATGAGAGAGAATATATTGTTGCAGGTCCAGTAGAAGACCAGGCCCGCAGGGGAGTTATAAAGGAGCACCAGGAAGATGGCTGCGATACCGTAGAGCTGTACCTTTCCCTTTACGTCAGAACCCTTGAGATAGATGCTGCTGGATACGAGATTGATAGCTGTCATCAGGATGGGAAGAACGTTTATGGCAAGAGATCCGATGACCAGGAGCCCGTCGGGGGCACCCAGGTCCCTGATGGGTCCAAAGGACTTGCCGTTGAGGAGTGCCAGGGATGAGATCATCCTGAAGGCGGCGATGAAGAAAGGTATCTCCAGGAGAAGGGATACTGATCCCTTCAGGGCATCGGAGGGCTTTACCCCCACTTCCCTGTTATATGCCTGGAGCATCATGAAGCGCTCATCGCCCTTGAATGTCTTTCTGATACGGTCCTGCCAGGGCTGTATCTCCTTCATCTTATCGGCGGCCTTCTTCTGCATCACATCCGCTCTTCTGTACAGAGGGAGCGCCAGAAGGTTCATGACGATACTTAAGATGATGATACAGATCCCGGGGTTCTTCACCGCATCATATGAAACATTAAAGACGAACTCGAACAGGAGGACCAGAGGTCCTATGATCAGTTCATATATCAGGCTCAAAATATCTCTTACCATTCTCCTACATACTCCCAGTTATCTATTTCTCTTATATCATCGTGGACAGTGTACCACGGACCGGGCATAAAGGTGGTCCCGTTGTTCCTGGATATATAGAACTCATGGGACGTGAGCACCAGCAGGTCGCCCTCATATTTGGGATCGCTGTTTATGGGATTTCCTGTAAAGGGATTGACCGGATCTTCGATAAGTCCGGAAAGAGCGAGGGTAGGCGTATCAGCATTTGTCATGAACTCATCCGACTCCGTAAACCCTGAAGCATCAAAATCCTTTACCAGGAGAACGGGATTATAATACTCAGCCGAGAACTCACCGTCCGCCCACGAAGGCAGCATCTCAAAATCAAATCCGTGGTCTGCCACGATTATTATCCTTGTATTGTCATATACCCCCTGCTCCCGGAGATAGTCAAACCACTCAGCCAGCTTGATATAGCATGCGACATTTACCTCATAGCTGGAATACTGGCGGTAGTCTTCCATCTGAAGAGTTACTCCGTCCACGGTAAACCTGTCCATATGCGCCTGATCATATTCGGAGTTATCCACCTGGTACAGTGAAACATAATCCGGCTCCGAAAGGATGGCCGTGGCATGAGGCGTTGCGTTCTGCAGCTCGACAAACGCACCGGGATCATCATCGGTAATTACCGTCATCTCCGGAAGGTTATCCAGAGCGGAATATGAATCAAGAAATTCCGTATCATATCCCGTCACTCCGGATCCGTCCACAAAATATCTGGGGATAAAGTTCCAGTCATTCTTATAGTCCGGAGAATTATAATGGGCATTGTCGTAGAAGATGCCGTGGAGCGGTATGGGCATGATCCTGAAGAGAGCATAGCAGAAGATGTTCCTCTGAAGGATGGTATTATTCTCGGCTACTTCCTCCTCCTTGAGCTCATTATATCTTCCGTTGGTTACATATGTTTCCATCTCAGGATATTCATCGAAGATGGAAAGATCCGGAACCTCCTGATAACCGGCATATGGGAGATCACATAAGGTGACCTTATATCCGTCTTCATAAAAGAGCACGGGGAGCACCTTAAGAGCTTCGTCATGCTTTGAGGCAATGGTCTCATCCGCTCTGGAGTTCATGGCATCAGGCATATATTCATATCCTCCGAAAAGCGCCGGTGCTCCGAAATTGGTATGGGCACCAAAGGAAAGCGTATTTGGATAATAAGTAAATCCGTCAAAACTCTCATAAAGCCCGTCGATATCGTTGAAGATATATGGCAGGAGATATCCCTGGGCCCTGTCAGCCATTATTATGATCACATTCTTCCCGGTACTGCTCAGCGTTATCTCGGCATAGTCCTGTTCGTCCTTCATATAGTCGAAGGTCCTGATCTGCCTTCTGATGCTCACTGTGTAGAAAAGTCCGGCACCAAGAGCCAGGATCGCAGCAGACAGCACGAGATAGAAGATGATCTTCCTGTTGGACTTCATGACTATAGTGATGACTACCGATACAGCCAGGAAAAGGACTATCGATTCCACAAGACAGTCAGTTATGTGCATATCGGGATAAGAATACTGAAGCCTTCTGGTAAACTGCCCATACCTGTCACCCAGGAGGAAATAGTTAAACGTAAAGACCACCGCCAGCACTGAGAAGAGATATTCCATGACCCTTCTTCCCTTCCTGTCCGACAGATAGTAATAGACTCCGCACCACAGTACAAAAAGACCGACAGCCAGTGAAAGTGAATATACCAGGAAAACGGAAGGATCCACAAAGATATGCATATCTGCAAATCCCGCCGGTGATGACCTAAGCATATTGGCGGGGATAAAAAGTCCCGTAAGAAGAGCCATATAAATGCAGCATACAACAAACAGTGATGTGCTTCCGCCCTTTTCCTCACGAACCTTCTTTTCCTTTTTCGGAAGAAGGATATTCTTGAGCAGCGAGAATATATTATTGCAGGTCCAGTAGAAAACGAGACCCGCAGGGGAATTATAAAGGAGCACCAGGAAGATACCTGCTACGGCAAAGAGCTGGATCTTCTCCTTCAGAGAACTACCCTTGAGATATACGCAGCTGGATACCAGGTTGATAGCCGTCATAAGTATAGGCAGAAGATTTATAGATACTGCCCCGATGACAATAAGCCCGTCGGGAGCTCCCAGATCAGATATCGGGCCAAAGCTCACACCGGAAAGGATCGACAGGGATGACAGCATCCTGTAGGCCGCCATGAAGAAGGGTATCTGAAGGAAGAGTGATATGGAGCCCCTGAGGACATGGGCGGGACTGTGGGAATTCTGCCTGTAGTAGGTCTGAAGGATAAGGAACCTCTCGTCCCCCTTAAAAGTTTCCCTGATATGGGCGATGCCTTTTTCCAGGGAAGCCTCTTTCTCCTTCTCTTCTTTCTGCATAGCATCCGCCCTTCTGTAAAGAGGAAGTGCCAGCAGGTTCATGATCAGGCTCAGGTCGATGATGCATAACCCGGGATTTCCCACCAGCTTATATGAGATCGAGAAGACGAACTCGAACAGGAGCTGCAGAGGACCGATGATCAGATTGTACAGAATACTGAGTATCATATCACCACGTCCCCTGATATTCCCAGGAACCAAGATCCAGGATATCGTCTCCCGTGAGACGGTACCAGTCACCTGCCATAAAGGTATTCCCGTTATTGATCTCCACGTCATAATCGTTGGAGTTAAAGAAGATCATATCTTCAGGACAGTTCCTCATGGAGATGAAGGGATTGCCCGTGAAGGGATTGACTGCATCTTCGAGCAGATCGTCTGTTGCAAGATAAGGAACTTCTGCATTTGTCATAAGATCATCGCAGATGGTAAAGCCCGTGGCGTCAAAATCCTTGTACAGGAGGAGAGGATTCATCTTGATGGCATTGAAGTTATCCCCGGTGCCGTTTTCCAGGCAGTGGAGCTCCGCACCGTGGTCTGCCACGATGATGATCCTGGTGTTGTCATATACTCCCTGCTCCCTCATATAGTCGAACCATTCACCGAGAGCCATGATGGCTGCCACATTTGCGTGGTAATGCGCCATGGTATCAGGATTTGAGACTTCACATGAAACACCGTATGTAAATCTGTCCCGGTTCTGCGAATCGTAAAGTGTATTATCCACATCAGCAGCAGGTACATAATCAGGCTCAGAAAGGATCATGGGTGAGTGGGCAGTATTGTTGTCCATCATAAAGAATGACCCCGTCTCATCGTCCGTGACGGAAGTAAGTCCGGGAAGAGCTTCCAGGACAGAATAGGAATCCAGGAAGTCGGCACTTATTCCCCTGGCCTCAGATACTGATGTGGGTACCTGGAAGAAATTCTCGGAAGTATATTCCGCATTCAGGTCATTATAGTATCCCCTGTCATATACAGGAGATCTCATGAACATGGGAGATACGAGATACATGCTGTAGCAGAAGAGGTTCCTCTCCAGGGTATCCTCCAGTGATGCATCTATATCGGCCTCACGGTCATTAAAGAATCCCTCAGTCCTGTAGGCAGAGATACCATCGTACCCGTCATAGATGGACATATCAGTGATCATCTTGTAATTGGCATAGGGAGCATCGCAGACCACCACGTCATAATCGCGCTCCGAGAAGAGCACCGGCATTACGAGAAGTGATTCGTTATGCTTATCCATAAGGGATTCATCAGATCTTTCGTTCATCCTGTCGGGAGTATAGTCATATCCTCCGAAAAGAGGCGGCGCACCGATATTGGTCACCCTTCCGAAGGAAACAGTGTTGGGATAGTATGTGAATCCGTCATATGTGGAAAGAAGCTCCGGTTTCTCCTCCATGATATATCTGAACATGAAGCCCTGGGCGCGGTCCAGCATTATGACGATGACGTTCTTCCCTTCCCTGGAAAGAGTGATCTCCGGGGTACCATTTTCGGAATTCAGATAATCGTAGGTCCTGAAGGTGGAGTTGATGCTGATAACAGCAGATACCGAAACTATGATGCCAGCCATAAGGAAAGGTATCACTGCGATCCTGAAGATCACAGGCCTGTTCTTATAGAGGATGAACACAAGTATAGCGGCCATGGCGATAACGGCCAGGTTCATGAGTACGTCCTCTTTCAGGATATAGAAATCACCAAAGGCGATGACCAGGAACTTATTGAGGTTTCCGTAGTTTCTGTAGAACGCATAGTAGTCCAGGATAAAGATCAGGGACAGGGATATGATAACCATATTGGCGATCTTCCTTGAGGAGGAAAGGAAGAATATGACTCCCATCCACACCATAAATGTTCCCAGGGCAAGAGCGAAGGAATTGACCAGAAACCTGCCCGGGTTGGAAGGATCAGTAAAGCTTATAAAATCTCCCACTGATCTTCTAAGGAAATCTGCAGGGATCATAAGTCCTACAAAGATGCTGAGGGCCAGGGCATAAGTAATAAATGTGACTGTCTCTCCCTTTTCTTCAGGTGATGCTTTTTTCTTCTTCACCGGTGTCTTCATGTTGACCATGATAATGTTTTTCACAAGGGAGAAAATGTTGTTACAGGTCCAGTAGAATACAAGTCCCGCAGGTGAGTTATAAAGCAGCACCAGGAAGATGGCAGCGATACCATAGAGCTGTATCTTACCCTTCATATCCGAGTCCTTAAGATAGATGCTGCTGGATACCAGGTTGATCACCGTCATAAGGATAGGCAGCAGATTAATGGAGACTGCACCAATGGCGATAAGTCCGTCGGGAGAACCCAGATCTGATATGGGACCGAAACTCTTTCCGTTTAGGATCTGAAGTGATGAGAGCATCCTGAATGCAGCGATAAAGAAAGGGATCTCCAGAAGAAGGGATACAGATCCCTTAAGGGCATCGGAAGGCTTTACCCCCTTCTCCCTGTTATAGGCCTGGAGCATCATAAACCGCTCATCGCCCTTGAAGGTCTTTCTGATACGGTCCTGCCAGGGCTGTACCGCCTTCATCTTGTCAGCAGCCTGTTTCTGCATCATATCTGCCCTTCTGTACAAAGGCAGGGCCAGGATATTCATGACGACACTTAAGATGACGATACATATTCCCGGGTTACCGATCAGCTTATATGATCTGGAGAAGACAAATTCAAACAGGAGCTGCAAAGGCCCTATAACGATCTGATATAAGATTTTCAGCATATCCATTACCATTCGCCTTCATACTCCCAGTTATCTATGTCTCTCATATCCCCGCTGACGCTGTACCAGGGACCGGGTATATAGGTATTGCCGTTGTTTTCGTTGATCATATATTCGTGAGAGGCGAATACCAGCACCTCATCGTCATCTTTATATGCTGTGTCGATGGGATTACCCGTAAAGGGATTCACCGGATCTTCTATGAGACCTCTGGTGGCAAGATAAGCCGTATCAGCGTTTGTCATGAACTCATCGGATACAGTAAAGCCGTGGGAATCAAAATCCTTCACCAGGAGCACCGGGCTGTAGTACTCAGATGAAAACTCTCCATCTGTCCTGGACTCGAGAAGATCAAGATCATAGCCGTGGTCGGAAACGATGATGATCCTGGTATTGTCATAAAGACCCTGTTCCCTCAGATAGTCGAACCATTCACCCAGCTGGACATATGCAGCCGCATTGGTGTTATAGATGGCATACTGAAGATAGTTGGACATGAGGAGCTCCTCACCGTCAGAAACGAACCTGTCGGGATGAGCCTCATTATAATCAGTATTGTTGACCCTGTATTCCGGAAGATACGAAGGCTCATCCAGGATTGCCAGGGCATGTGAAGTGTAATTAACGAGCACAGTGAAGGACCCCCTTCCCGATATATCCGTGGAAGTGATATCAGGAAGCTGGTCAAGGACTGTAAACGAATCCATGAACTCAGTATCATAGCCGATCATCTTCTGGCCGTCAGAAGACATTACTGCCGTATATTCAAGATCGTTCAGATGATCGGGATAGTTATAGAAACCGTTGTCATATAAAAGTCCCTGAAGGAACAATGGAGCGGCACGGAAAAGAGAGTAACAGAAAAGGTTCCTCTCGTAGATCTCTCCTGTCTCCAGGACCATCTCCTCCTTCATGGGGTTAAACCTTCCATGGGTGACATAAGTATCGATCTCAGGGTAGTCATCATAGATGGAAAGGTCCGGGATGCTCATATATCCTGCATAGGAAGGATCACATACGGTAACATCGTAACCATTTTCTGAAAAAAGCACCGGAAGCACCTTCAGTGCCTCATCATGTTTGTCCACCAGAAGTTCATCCGATCTCTCGTTCATCATCTCAGGAACATAGTCATATCCTCCGAAAAGAGCCGGCGAACCAAAGTTAGTATGGGCACCAAAGGAAACTGTGTTGGGATAGTATGTAAATCCGTCAAACTGCTCCTCCAGCTGATCCAACTCACCGAAGATATAAGGCACCATATAGCCCACCGCCCTGTCCAGCATTATGACCACCACATTATTACCGTCAGGATCCAGATCGATCTGTGCATAATCCAGCTGGTCTGAAAGATATGTATATCCCTTCAGCTGTTCGTGGATCCTGTGGATGTTATAGATACCGGAGACGGAAACGATGATGACTCCTGCGATACAGAGATAACGGACATAATCCCTAACGTATCTCTGCATTAGATAAACGCCACAGACAATGATCAGGATAAGGATGATGCTCTCAATAAGATAGCGTGCGGGATCAAGATCCGCCGCCGTATATCTCAGGGCACTCGTAAGAGACCCGTGATCTGCCTTTATAACGGAATAGTCTATGGTAAACAGTATTGAAAGGCACAGCATGACCATGCTCATGATCTTTCTGACCCTGACACTTGAAAGATAATAGAAAACTCCGGTCCAGATGACGAAAGTGCCGAAAGCCAGAGCAAGGGAATAACCGAGGTAGTACACCGGATCGGTATAAAAGAACATATCGATGAAATCCGAGGGAGACGAACTCACGGTATTGGAAGGGATCAGAAGTCCAATAAAGAGCGAACAGTAGATGCCGCTCAGGACAAAGATACCTGTAGACATCGGATCCCTGACGGGAGCTTTCTCCACTTTCTTCTCCCTTTTGGGGAGCAGGATGTTCTTGAGAAGCGAGAATATGTTATTGCAGGTCCAGTAGAAGACCAGGCCTGCAGGAGAGTTATACAGAAGAACCAGGAAGATGGCAGCGACAGCGAACATCTGGATCTTCTCCTTAAGGGAATGACCCTTGAGGTATACGCAGCTGGACACCAGATTGATGGCTGTCATAAGGATGGGCAGAAGATTTATGGATACTGCCCCGATAACGATAAGTCCGTCAGGAGCTCCCAGGTCAGAAACGGGACCTAAGCTCTTTCCTGAAAGAAGAGCCAGGGATGACAGCATCCTGTAGGCTGCCATAAAGAACGGTATCTGAAGGAAGAGTGAAACTGAGCTCTTAAGAGTGGAAAGAGGATGATAATCATTCTGTCTGTAAAAAGTCTGAAGGATCATGATGCGCTCATCGCCCTTAAAACAGGACTTGATATGATCGATCATGGGAGCTATCTCCTTTTCCCTTTCCTTGCTCTGATGCTGGATCTTATCAGCCCTGCTGTAAAGAGGCAGAGCCAGGAAGTTCATGACGATACTTAAGATGATGATGCAGATACCGGGATCCTTGATATTGTCATAGGAGACCGAAAAAATGAACTCAAAGAGGAGCTGCAGCGGCCCGATCAGAAGATCATACAGAAGCGACAGTATATTCAAGCCCATTCCTCCCCATAATATCAAGAATAACTTATAGATTATAGCACCATAAAAATAATAAATACAGGGATTATAATAAAAGGCTCACCAGGAAGACATATGGTATAATTGATCAAGGACGGAAAAGAGGATGAGCAGCACAGGTAAACTCTTCAGGACCAGGCATATCTACGACCTCAGCAAGACGGATGATCTGTTCGTCTCATCTGTTCGCGAGACCTGCAATTTCTGCTATAGGGGCTGCAGCGATTACAAGCGCATCCTGGACGAAGCAGGATTTTCCCCGGACGACATAAATACCATGGATGACCTGGCAGATCTTCCCTTCATCCCCACCCTTTATTTCAAACATCATACCCTTACCAGCGTTCCCGAGAGAAAGCTGTTTATAAAGGCAACCTCTTCAGGTACCTCAGGAACCATGTCCAGGATCGGATTTGACCTGAAGAGCCTTTTGACCGGAGCCCATATGGTCATAAATGTGGGAAGATATCATAAACTGTGGTCCATTAAGCCCACCAACTACATAATCTTCGGGTACCAGCCCACTAAGACAAATAAGACGGCCTTCAGTAAGACCGCCTACGGCTTCACTTTCTTTGCTCCCGCAAAGTCCAGGACCTTTGCACTGGAGATGACCGGTTCAGGCTATAAGCTCAACTGGGACCGTGTCCTTAAGGCCATGGAAAGATGCGCAAGGTCAAAGTTCCCCATGAGGACCATCGGATTTCCCGCCTATACATATTTCCTCCTGAAGGACATGAAGGCAAAGGGCATAAGATACAAGATGCCCAAAGGGAGCATGATCACCATGGGAGGAGGCTGGAAACAGTTCTACACCGAGCAGCCCGACAAGAAGGAATTCTACAGACTGGTCAAGGAGGTCCTTGATATCGATGAGGACCATATAATCGAGTTCTTCGGAGCGGTGGAACATCCTATCCTTTATACCGACTGCAGATGCCACCACTTCCATGTGCCAGCCTACGGAAGGGTCATCATCAGGGATCCGGATACCATGAGGCCTGTGGAAAATGGGAAAATAGGTTTAGTAAACCTCATCACCCCCATGGTCAGGAGCACACCTGTAGTAAGTGTCATGACTGACGATCTTGGAGTTCTTCACGACGGCCCCTGTTCCTGCGGAGCGAAGTCACCCTGGCTGGAGATAATAGGACGCGTTGGCGTAGCCGATATCGTAACCTGCGCAGCAGGCGGAGAGGAATACCTTAAGGAGGGCTCATGATCCTTTATAACGGAAAGATCTACGGGACGGAGATGCAGCAGGAGCTCCTGGAAAGACTTCCGGGGGATCTCGATGAGTTCCTGAAGACAGATACAAAGCTTGATACCGAAGATGTGATCACCGCCTGTGACACCCTGGCTGCCAGAGTCAAAAACGGTGATTTCGACGATACGGTAAAGCCATTTCTCGAGACCTTCGGTGTCAGCAAAAAGCAGTTTGACGATCTTCTCTATTTGTTCTCCAGAGACGGACTTCAGAAAAAGATACAAACGGAACTCCCGGACGGAGAAGAGATAATAGACAATTTTAAGAGGACGAGATATCCCCTGGGGATCCTCCTTCATATCGCGGCCGGAAACCTGGACGTCCTTCCCGCCTACAGCGTTACAGAAGGGCTTCTTGCGGGCAACATCAACATCCTTAAGCTTCCCATGGGAGACTCGGGTCTTTCAGTTAAGCTCCTGTCCGAGATGATAGATATCTGCCCTTCCCTGGCTCCTTTCATCTACGTTTTCGATGTCCCTTCCACAGAGACAGAATCCATAATGAAGCTGGCTGACCTCTCTGACGGGATCGCAGTCTGGGGCGGCGATGCAGCCATATCCGCCGCAAGACATTTTGCAGGAGTCAACACGAAGATCATCGCCTGGGGACATAAGCTCTCCTTTGCCTACTGTGAGCCCGACTGTACAGATGACGAACTCAGGGAACTTGCAAAGGGGATCTGCATGTCGAACCAGACCCTCTGTTCCTCCTGCCAGGGGATCTTCCTCGATACGGACTCAGATGAGGAAGCAGACAGTTTCGGCGAGAGGTTCTTTGAGATATTCACTGAAGTAAATGCATCCTCCAGACCCGCAGATTACGGCATGCGCGCCAAAAATGCCATCAATATCTATAACGAGAGACTTGAACAGCACGACACAAAGAGCAGGATCTTCAGCAGGGACGGCATCAGTGTCATAGTAAGAAGGGACAGCGGACTCGAGCTGTCCTACATGTACAGGAGTGTCTGGGTCAAAAAGCTCCCCATGGATAAGATCCACCTTCTCCATAAGAACAAAGGTCACCTTCAGACAGCCTCTGTCCTCACGGCAGACCCCGAAAAGAAAAAGAAGATCAGCCGGATCCTGGCAAATACCGGCGTAGTCAGGATCACCTCCCCGGGCAATATGTCAAGGACAGTCCCGGGAGAAGCCCACGACGGCACATATGCCCTCAGGGAATACAGCAGGATCGTGGAAACAGAATTCTATTAAAAATCCACAAGGAATATGCTTATGGCGATCTTTGAGAAGGTTCCCACCAGCTCTATCTTCTCCACCTTAGCAGAAAGAAGCTTTCCCGCATCCATAAGTCTGGCGAAGACTATGTTGTCCTTTTCAGGCACATAACCCAGTTTCCTTTTATCTTCAGTAAGGATCATTACAGCATTTGTATCAAACTTATTATCCTCTCTTATAAGAAGGAGCCGGTCCCCAACCTTAAGTTCCTTAAGCACCGTCTGATCTTTAAGATGCGTAGTTCCCGCAATAAATGAATCGAAGAGATGGATCTCCTTGGAAAGAGGTTTTAAGACATCCCCCAGCCCCTTCTCTTCAACGACACCAACAAGCCCGGTCTCTGCTAAAGTCAGTTCATCTGCCATGTTATCCTCCCATAAGCTTATCGAACTCATCTATAAGCTTAACTCTGTAGTCCTTATATTCGTTTATCTCATTTTCCAGCTCTGCTTCCTTTTCCTCACAGAGCTTCTCATCCTCCAGAAGATACTTATATCTGTAAGGATCACTGTTTTTGATAGCCTCTATCTCTTCCTCCAGGGCGGCGATCTTCTCACCGATATTTTCGATATAGACCTCTCCGAGATTCTCCCCGTTGTCGGTAAGAAACCTGATCACGAGGACCTTGAGTTCTTCTATCTCCTTAAGATGGTTACACCGGTAGGCTACACATACCCTGTTCCACAGATCCAGAAGTTCCTCTGACTCCCCTGTCCTCGGGTTGATATCGGGATGTATGAGCTTTGCTATCTCATGATAGATCTGCTTTACCCTCAATACCTCCTCTTCGCTCATTCCTACCGACTTAAGGGATGCCAGGTGCTCTTCTGTAAGATCCCTGAGCCTTTCATAATAATCTTTCATATCCCCCTGGACTGTCTCTTCGATAACGGATATATCCGGTTTTTCACCCCGGTTCAGATACCTGAGACAGGCGGCCATCTTTTTCTTGTATTCGATACACTCGATCTTAAGCCTGAAAAGTTCGATGATCATCTTACCGAAACGGTTCATGTAATGGGACCTGTAGATACCGCCCTCCTTAATACACCTGTCCCTTTCAAGGAGCAGTTCTTCGTATCTCGGATAATCTCCCAGCGATATCTTTATCAGTTCCATATTATCTGACGATCCTCATATCCGTTATCTGGAAATACTTCTCTGTAAGAAGCTTATCCCCTATCTTTGCCCTGGCAAAGAAATCATCCGTATTTCTGAACCACTGCCCGTTAAACTCGATGACCACCTCTTCATCCTGCTCTTCAGACCTGACTGTATACTTCTTTCCGAAACAGTAGAAAGATATCTCCACCGGCTCAAGAAGATAGTAATAAAGATCAAAAAGATCCACATGCTTCTCGTCCGGTTCAGACAGTCTGTAAAGATCTTCGATCAACCATTTCATTATATTGAGATCACCGAAGAAGGAGTTGTACATTATCCTCTGGGCCAGGAAATCCTTAGCCTTAAGATAGAGCTTTACCGCCTCATCTATATTGCCCTCTTCAGATCTGATACGTGCCAGTCTCGTGAAGATCTCAGGAAGAGGCTCAAATACATTTCTGGCCCTTTTAACAAGAGGATAGAGTTCCTCAACTATGGCCTTGTATTTCTCCTTGTCCTTCTCCACATAGTAGCCGTTCTTGTACATATCGGCTATCTTATATCTGGCTACGATATTTCCTCTTTTTGCGGCTGCGGAAAAGTACTTGTAGGCCTTCTCATAATCCTTCTCGCCCGTCCTTCCGTAATACCATATATACCCGAGACATTCATTGGCTGATTCATAGTCACAGGCGGCAGCCATCTCATAATACTTAAGGGCCAGATCGAACTTACGAAGGCCATAATAGTACCCTCCCAGATGCATCATCATCCTGGGATCATTAGTGGTAGTAATAAGATGATCCATGGCTTCCGTATACATGAATATCTCATCTTCTGTATGGACATTTTTAGTCTCAAAAGCGGCTACTATCTTCTTAGCCTCAAGATCTGTCATGATAGGATCCCCCTCTCGTATCATTACACCCTAATGATACACCGAAAACTATCCTATTAACAGGACAAGAATCAGCCCAGGGCAACGTCCAGAGCCATCATCAAAGTAAAGCCAAGAGCGAACATGACGACACCTATATTTGAATGCTCATCTGCACTCATCTCGGGGATAAGCTCCTCCACCACCACATAGAGCATGGCACCGGCAGCAAAGCTCAGAAAATAAGGCATCAGGGGGATACAAAGGCCTGCAGCGAAAATGGTGATCAGGGCACCTATGGGCTCCACTGCACCCGAGAGGGCTCCGCTCAAGAACGCTTTTCCCGTATTCTTTCCCTCAGCCTTAAGGGGCATGGATATAATGGCACCTTCAGGAAAATTCTGTATAGCGATACCCAGGGAAAGAGCCAGGGCTCCGCCTGAAGTGATAAGACCGTTTCCGGAGATAAGACCTGCCAGCACGACACCAACTGCCATACCTTCAGGTATGTTATGGAGGGTAACTGCCAGGACCATCATGGTGGTCTTCTCGAGCTTGCTCCTGGGACCTTCAGCCTTATCGGTATTCAGGTGAAGATGGGGGATAACGCTGTCCAGAAGGAGAAGGAAAAGGATACCTGCCCAGAAACCTATGACAGCAGGAAGAAAAGAGAGCTTTCCCATACCTTCAGACTGGTCCATGGCGGGGATGATAAGGCTCCAGATGGAAGCCGCGGTCATAACGCCGCTGGCAAACCCCATAAGGGCTTTCTGCACTTTTGAGGACAGCTCCTTCTTCATGAAGAAGACGCAGGCTGATCCTGCCGCTGTTCCCACAAAAGGTATTACAAGACCATATACAACTGTTGCATCCATAACTAAATTTCCTCCACGGGAGATTATAGTTAGCTATAGCTAATTGGTCAATGGTTTTATCTTACGATCTTCTCAAAATCGGACTTGGGATGCTTACAGATAGGACAGATAAAATCGTCCGGCATCTCCTCGCCCACATATTCATAACCGCAGATGGTGCAGCGCCAGATGGTCTCACCGGTGGATGTGGTGCCCACAGCCTCAGGCTTGGGCTTTATGTCGGACTGATAATATGCATATGTAGCGGAAGGAGCAGATGACAGCACTTCCATATCTGTGACCTTTGCCGTGAAGAGCGTATGGGTATCAAGCTCCAGCTGAAACTCTACATCGGCTGAGATGAAGGCATTTGTTCCCTTCTTTATATAAAGAGCTCCGTTGGCGGAACGCTCATAGTCACTGAAGTCACTGAACTTATCCACATCTCTTCCGGACTGGAATCCGAACCTCTTAAAGAGCTCGAAATCAGCCTCTTCACTGATGACGGAGATATTGAACTTTCCCGCCTGCTTTATCATCTCATTTGTAAGATTTCCGCGGTTGACCGCCAGGGCTATCCTGTTGGGTTCAGAGGTCACCTGGATGGCGGTATTGGTGATGCATCCGTTATCCTTTCCGTTTACATTTGCCGTTACGACAAAAAGTCCGTAAGAAAGTGAGTACATTGCTTTTTTATCCATAGATAAGACCTCCAATGTTTTTCTTTGATTTTAACACAATCAGATAAGATCGTTCTGGAATCTGGAAAGATGCTCATAGGGAAGGATGAGACGTCCCCTGAACAGGCCGCATCCGTCGTTTATAAGGCTGTTGTCCACGGCTCCGAACATGTTGACGTTCACCTTGCTGAGATCCAGCTGCTGCAGAAGGATGCACCTTTCGTAGGCATCGTCGAAGAACCTGTTCTCGCCCTTCGGGATGGCTTCCCTTCTTGCTCTCTCCTTCTGCTGGCGCTTTTCGTATCCGAAGTGGTTGGCATCGCCGATCTCCGCATTGTCGTCCATCTCCTTTGTACGGAGCTGGACCTCGATATCGCTCCTGGATGTTATATCGAAGAAAGCGATATGAAGTGACTGGTAACCCACGATGTTAGGCTTTTCGACATAGTCCCTGTAGTACTGGCTTACCTTTTCGTCGATGGTAAGTGAATGGAAATCAACTCCCGACAGTTCAGGATTGAATCCCCTCTTTTCCAGAAATCCCGGAAGTGCATCTGCTATCTCATAAAGGTACTTGAGTTCCCTCTCCCTTCTGTCTTCCCCGGGCTTTAAGTGGCAAGCGGGAAGTGATATGACGATCCTGTAGGCGATAAGGTCCTTGATCCTGGCGATCTGTTCCTTTATCTGCGCCTCCGTGGGAAATGTCCCGGTCTCCATATAGTAGTCGTAGATATACTCGACAATATTTCCGTTGATCTTGCCCTCCAGCCTTATAAGGGACTTTATCCTTCCTTTGAAGGTGAAGGCCAGGAATGGATATCTGTCAGCCATATACTTATAGAATTCCCTGATCTGCTGGGCCTGTGCCGTAAGGAAGTCATTGTGTTCCAGAAGCTCGATCATCTGAAGAAGACAGTTGCTGTGGGCAAGGTCCACTCCGTTGTCGTTCTTTATGGCGTCGTCCCGGAGATCCCTGGAATATGTATGAAGGATCTTGACCACGGTATTTCCGTCATAGAGATAGTCGTTAAGTGATATCATTATATGCACCTCTGAAGTTTATTCTTTGTTGTCACGCCAGACATAACCCGACTTGATCACTGTCTGGACATGGTAGCTTGCATCGCCTAAAGCAGCACGGAGCTTTTTGATGTGGGTATCGACTGCCCTGTCGTACCCCTCATATTCCATTCCCCAGACCTTGTCAAGGATCTGGTCACGGGTCAGGATGATCCCCCTGTTGTCCATGAGATACATCATAAGATCATATTCCTTGGGAGCCAGGGTCACTTCCTTTCCGTTTACTGTAACATATCTTCTGGCGGGCTCGATAACGATCTCTCCCACCACCATCTTTCCGCCCTCCACCAGAAGGCCGTGATATCTCTTTATCAGGGCATTTATCTTTGCCAGGAGGAGCTTCGTTGAAAAGGGTTTCGTGATATATTCATCGGCGCCGATCTCGTATCCTGTCAGGATATCTGATTCCTGCCCCAGGGCCGTCAGGAAGATGACCGGAACATCATACATGGACCTTATGAACCTGCATACTTCCCTGCCGTCTTTTCCGGGCATCATGATATCCAGGACGATGGCATCATATCTGTTCTTCTGCACCAGGGAACATGCCTCGTTTCCGTCCGATGCAGTATCCACTTCAAGACCGTTTCCGCGCAGGAAGAGAGTGACTATATCCCTTAGTCCCTTCTCATCCTCTGCAAGGAGTATCCTGTACTTTTCGCCCATCATCCCATCCTTTTCATGCGGAACCAGAAGGAGGTCATGGAACCGTCACCTACTGCTCCGAACTTAGCCTTGTGGAGCTTAAGGATGCTCCTTGAAATGGCAAGTCCCATTCCGCTGCTGCCTATCCTGTCCGTCCTGGAATTATCCTTCTTGTAGAAGGCATCCCAGACCTTTTTAAGTTCACTGTTGCTCATGGGTTCACCGTCGTTGGAGACCATGAAAGTGACATTCTTATCGTTGGCCATGAGCTTTATCTTGACCTTGCTGTCCGCATACTTCACTGCATTGGATATGAAGTTGCTCATAACGATCCTGATCATCTCAAGATCGGCATTTACCAGATAGGATGCATTCCTGTCATCCTTGACTATTGTCACGTCAAGACCGCGCTCTTCGGCTACTGTCCTGATCTGATTATATACGGACTCTGCCAGGGAGGCTAATTCCACCTCCTCCAGATGGAGCTGCTGCTCACCGGAATCCATCTTCTGCATCTTGAGAAGCTCAGTGACCATCTTGTTCATATTATCCACTTCCTGACCCAGCTTCTCGGAATACTCATGACGGTCCTTCTCATCGATATATTCCCAGTTTTCAACATAAGCCTGGGTAACAGCCAGAGGTGTCTTAAGATCATGGGCTATGCTCCTGGTGAGGTCGCGGCTCCTAAGCTCAAAATCCATGCGGTCCCTGTAGAGCCTTCTCATGAAGAATATAACAAGTCCTTCGATGACGATAAGGGCCAGAAGTCCCAGAACAAATACGGGGATATGCTCCTGAACAGCGATCTTAAGAGGATGGAAGACATAGATGGAATAGCATTCCGCCTTATTCTCATAATCGTATACAGTGATGCTCCTGATTATGTGATAGCTGGTGGTAAGGCTCTTATGTGTCTCACCAAGTGAGAATTCCCCCTGGTGTCCGTCGATATAGTCATCAAGGATCTCTGCTGCTTCGGCATTGAGCTTCTCTGTCTCCTTTGAATGAGCCATGGAGATATACCTCGCCTCGAGGCCGACATCTCCGATCCAGTCTGAAAAAGCCATCTCACCCTCACGCGAAGCATATTCATTAGTGGGTATGGAAACATCATAGCTATCGTCTAAGGAATCCAGGCAGTAATGCATATTTCCGTCATAGACAAAGGCATCATCACACATTGCATCTATGGAAACTCCCCAGAGCAAACAGTTTTCGTAATCAAGAGAAGGCGTCTCGTCAGGGAAGATGATCCTTGTGTTGTCCAGCAGATAATCCGTTTCCGCATCACATCTGAATACGTAGATGAAATCCCTGGGTTCGAATACACGTCCGTCTCCCAGGATCAGCCTGCCGTAATATCCCAGATGGTCGCTCACCGGGAGACTGTCGTTATAACGCCAGTGCTCGCTGTATACATATTTCACCATTTCGTCACAGGGCATATCCGTATAACCGATCTCAGGGTGGTTTATCCAGCTGTTTTCGGTAAGATCTTCCATCCTTTCGTTCATGATCTTAACTGCGCTGGCATACCAGTAGAAGCCTCCTGCCACCAGAAATGTTGCCAGGATAAGCGATGTGATGACTGTAGTGATCCTAATGTAGTGCTTTTTCATTTTCTCTCTCCTCAAGTATTTTATCGTTTTATGAGGCGAGTTTAAATGACCAATGTGTACTCTTTATGTACTTTCATAAAAAACGAACAGATTTACGGATGACATACCCTGAGTTATTCCAAAAGTCTCTTTCATCCGAAAAATTCCCCTCACCATTCCCCTTTTTTGCAGATTCAAGGCTTTTCGAGGGGAATAAACCAAAGGATAAGCAAAAATATTCCCCTGTTTTTCCTAAATTCGGCCAAAACAGGGGAATTCTTTTTTCGCAAGTTCCAAAAAGGACTGTAGATCTCGAAAAACGGTTACTGTGATAATATATCGATCCTCTCAAGTTCATCGTGACTGAAGGTTATATTCCTTATTGCCTTGAGATTCGTTTCTATCTGCTCAGGTCTTGATGCACCAACGATCACTGATGTAACCGCATCGTCTGAAAGGAGCCATGCCAGAGCCATCTCAGCCAGGGTCTGTCCTCTCTGCTGAGCGATACTGTTAAGCTCCCTGATCCTCTCGAGATTCTCTCCTGATACCTGCTCTTCCTTGAGGAACCTTCCGTCTGTCCTGACCCTGCTGTCTGAGGGGATGCCGTTGAGATAACGGTCGGTGAGCATACCCTGGGCAAGGGGCGAATAACAGATAAGACCTTTTCCGTTCTTCTTCACTGCATCCTTAAGGCCGTTTTCCTCAACTGTCCTGTTAAGGATGTTATAGCAGTTCTGGGCGATGACAAAGGGAACATTCCTGTCCTCCAGGATCTTCACTGCTCTTTCAAGGGTGGGGCCGTCGTAGTTGGAAAGACCCACATAGAGAGCCTTGCCGCTCCTTACTATCTGCTCAAGGGCTCCCATGGTCTCCTCCAGGGGCGTATCCGGATCCATCCTGTGATGGTAGAAGATATCCACATATTCAAGGTCAAGTCTCTTCAGGGACTGGTCGATGCTTGCGATGAGGTATTTTCTGCTCCCCATATCGCCATAAGGTCCCGGCCACATCAGATATCCCGCCTTTGTGGAGATGATCATCTCATCCCTGTAGGAACTCATCTCCTCCTTCAGGATCTTCCCGAAATTGATCTCGGCACTTCCGGGACCGGGACCGTAGTTATTGGCCAGGTCAAAGTGGGTAATGCCGTTGTCAAAAGCAGTGAAGATCATCTTCTTCATAGTGGAAAGATCTGCGTTTTCCCCGAAGTTATGCCACAGCCCCAGGGATATCAGGGGCAGCAGGAGGCCGCTTCTTCCGCACCTTCTGTATTCCATCAGTTCATATCTTTTTTCATCAGCTCTATACATCAGACTTCCTCCTTTGCTTTTTCCACTGCCGCGATCACACGGTCGCACCAGCTGTCGAATTCAGGATCTTCGATCTGGCATTCCTCAGGATGGGAAAGGACATAGTCCAGGGCATATCTTACGCCCATATCGAACCTGACCTCGGTCCTCATATCAGGGACCGCCCTCTTGAGCTTTGTGTTGTCGAATACTACACAGACAGACTTGTCACCAAGAAGAGATCCCGTGTAATCATAACCGTACTTATCTCCCACAGCTCTCAAAAAGTCAGTCGATACATGGTAAGCATTTAGTTCAACCCCCAGTGCATCGGCTATCGTCTTATAGATCTGATCCCATGTCAGGGTCTCATCCGATGTGATCTGGAAAGCCTCCCCGATGGCATGTCTGTTGCCCATAAGCCCTGTGTAGCCTATGGCAAAATCGCTGTTCCATGTGAGAGTCCAGAGGCTGGATCCGTCCCCCTGTATTATGACGGGCTTTCCTTCCATCATCCTCTTTACCACCTGCCATGAGCCGTTTTTGCCATGGACTCCCAACGGAATGCTTCTTTCATCATATGTGTGACTGGGACGGATGATGGTCACGGGGAATCCTTCCTCCCTGTAAACCTTCATCAGATATTCCTCACACTCTATCTTATCCCTGGAATACTGCCAGTACGGATTACTGAGCGTAGTTCCTTCAGTGATGATATAGCTTGCCGCAGGCTTATGGTAAGCCGATGCGGAGCTCGTGAACATATACTGCTTTGTCCTGCCCTTAAAGATCCTGACATCCCTCTCGATCTGATCTTTAGTAAATCCGATGAACTCACAGACAGTATCGAAGGTGGTATCACCCAGTTTCTCCAGGACAGCCTTCTCATCATTGATATCACATGTCACCTGTACGACCCCCGATGGAAGTACGGACGATCTGTTTCCTCTGTTAAGGACCCATACCTCCCAGTCCAGTTCATTTACAAGTCTTTTTACGATGGCGGTACTGATGGTACCTGTCCCGCCTATAAACAATGCTCTCTTTTTCATATTATTTCTCCTCATACCATCATCTTATAGATATTTGTGCAGTCCTCTTCATCAAGGGTCACAAATCCCGATATCTTGCCGTCCCTTCCGTCACCGTAGCAAAGGACCTTGACGAGCTTGGGGATATCCTCCTCCTTCGCTCCCAGTTCCTCAAAGTTTCTTGGCATACCGATGGAGATAAGGAAGTTCTGGAATGCATCTATTCCCTCAAGGGCAGTCCTTTCCGGATGCTCAAAATCCATCTGGCATCCCCACACACGGACGGCCACCTGGGCAAATCTCATCACATTGTGCTTCATGACATATCTGTGTACTGCAGGCATCGTTACGGCAAGGCCTGCGCCATGGGCAACATCATAGAGAGCCGAGAGCTCATGCTCGATGACATGGCTGTTCCAGTCCTGGGACCTTCCGACGCCGCAGGAATGGTTGTGAGCCATCATGCCTGCCCACATGATATTTGCTCTTGCCTGATAGTCATTGGGATCTTTGATGACCCTGGGAGTCTCCGTCTTCATTGCCAGGAGGAGTCCTTCGATGAGCCTGTCGGTAACCTCAACATCCGTGGAGTTCGTAAGATATCTCTCATAGAGATGGGCCATGATATCAGTTGCTCCCGCCGCAGTCTGGTAAGGGGGAAGTGTCTGGGTAAGCTCGGGATTCAGGATACTGAACTTAGGCCTTATGGCATCGCCGCTGGCTCCTCTCTTGAACATGCCGTCCTCGTTCGTGATGACGGAGTCGGGGCTTCCTTCGCTTCCTGCAGCTGCGATGGTAAGGACTGTTCCCACGGGAAGGGCCTCTGTTATCCTCTTCCCCTGGTAGAAATCCCAGAAATCACCATCATAGACCATACCTGCCGCGATAGCCTTTGATGAGTCGATGACAGATCCTCCGCCTACAGCCAGGACAAAGTCAACTCCCTCTTTCTTTCCGAGACTGATGCCCTCATAGACAAGTCCGCTCCTGGGATTAGGCTTAACGCCGCCAAGCTCCACATAGGGGATCCCCTCACTCTCAAGCGAGGTCTTTACCCTGTCAAGAAGACCTGAACGGACTGCTGATCCTCCGCCATAGTGGATAAGGACCTTGCTGCCGCCAAACCTCTTCACCAGTTCTCCTGCTTTTGCCTCTGCGTTCTTTCCGAACTGAAAGAATGTGGGTGAATAGAATGAGAAATTTTCCATAAAGACCTCCTATGAATATTTTTTCTTCATTTTTATAACATGTTCTGTTTCCGTCCTTTTTTCCACGGGAAGTATCCTGTAAAAGGCGATCATATTTATGATAAGTGCTCCGGTCCATGCACTGACCTCCGCAAAGGCGACTGCGATAAAACCGATCCGTCCTATTAGGAACACGACAGTTCCTATCCTCAGGGCCATCTCAGCCACACCGGAGAGCATGGGCACGAAGGGATATCCCATCCCCTGGACACAGCTTCTGTATACAAAGAGAAAATCCACGAATATGATGCAGGCACCCGTTATGGGAAGATAGGATGTGGCAAGGGCGATGGGGCCGCTCCCCTTAAGGATAAAGGAAGCCAGATAGTAACTTCCGAATACCATGGAAGACCCGAAGATAAGATATGAGACGAGGGATATCCCGAGGCAGACCCTGAGGCCCTCTCTGATCCTCCTGAATTTTCCGGCACCGTAGTTCTGTCCCGAAAAGGCACTCATAACATGGCCCGCAGTGCTCGAAGGAGTCATAAAGAGGTTTACATACTTGCTGCATACGGAATAGGCGCTCGTATAGTCGACGCCCAGGTCATTTACGAATGACTGGATGACCATACATCCTATAGCCGTAATGGAATTCATGAAGGCCATGGGAAGGCCGTTCTTAAGAAGTGACGACCATCTGGAAAGATCCAGCTTAAGATCCTTCCTTGTTAGATGGATCATCTCTATGGTGGAGAGCTTGCGGATACATACCGAAGCTGAGATGAGCTGTGCGATTATGGTGGCAATGGCCGCTCCCTCGACTCCTGTGTGAAGTTTGAAGATAAAGAAGCTGTCGAGGATGATATTGATGACAGATGATGCGATTATGGCAAGGAAGGGAGTCCTGCTGTCACCTAAGGACCTCAGTACGCAGGAGCTCACATTATACATTATCGATGAAAAGAGTCCGCCGAAGATGATATATCCATACCTCAATGATTCACCCATGATGACAGAGTCAGTATTGAGGATGACGAGGGCATTGGGAAGGAAGATCAGGCTCAGGGTGGTAAGCACCACTGTGATAAGGACTGACAGATGGATCGTCACAGCAAGATTTCTCTTCAAAAGGTCATTATCCTTCGCCCCGAAGCTCTGGGCGATCATTATACCGAAGCCGTTGGAAAGGCCCATGGAAAATCCGATTATAAGGAAAAACAGCGAGCCCATGTTGCCCACTGCTCCCAGGGCCTGGTCACCCAGTCCCTTACCGACTATGATAGTGTCCACAAAATTATAGAGCTGCTGAAGCATATTGGTCATCAGCATCGGGACATAAAAAGCAACTATGAGTTTTCTTGTATTACCGACCGTAAGGTCACTTACACCTTTATTTATCATGATGCTATTTTAAATCTATGTTAATTTAAATACAGCGTTTTTTTGTTGTGTTTTGCCCATTTTTTGCTATATTTAGATCATGAAGAACGAAGTCAGAGAGATCATCAGATACAACACTCTTTCAGGCATCTCCGTCACCTACAGGAATGCCCCCGGAAGTTTTCCGGCCCACTGGCACAGTGCGGCCGAGTTCACTGCTGTCCTGAAGGACAACTGCAGATATACTATCGGAGATACCGGGATCACGGCCATGAAGGGGGATATCATCCTCTGCTGGCCGAGGGAGATCCACGAGGTGGTATCGGTCCCTAAGAACGGCACTCTCTTCATCCAGTTCTCCCCTGATCTTCTGGAGAACAACCTGGATCTTGTATCCATCACCAGGATCATGACCGGGTGTCATCATATAAGTGCAAAGGAAGAACCCGCCCTGGCGAAGGCAATTTTTGAAAAGATAACGAAGATAAAGGACATCTTCAGTGGCACCGAAACCCTAAGGGAGACAAAGTGCAAGCTCCTCCTATATGAGATCATCCTCATGATCGGGGAGCATGTCATCAGACAGAGACGTGAGCTTTGGGGCACCGACGAGACTGCAGACCAGGCCTGGTCCTATGTCCGCACCATCTGCGCCTATATAGCAGAACATTCCTCCGAGGACATCAGTGAGACTGATGTGGCAGCCGCCTCAGGGCTGAGCCGCCACTATTTTTCCAGGCTTTTTAAGAGATATATGCAGATCTCATTCCCGAGTTATCTTTCCACAGTAAGGATCAGGACAGCCATAAGGCTCCTGGCAGATGAGGATCTGTCCATAACAGAATGCGCCTTCAGATCAGGCTTTCAGTCCACCACGACATTTAACCGGGTCTTCAAGGAAGTTACCGGCTTCTCTCCCAGGGAATACAGAAAGCTCAGATAAGCTATGCTTCTTTCTTTGTAAGTATCCTTGATCCGCAGAGGAAGACGAGCCATCCCACTGTATTGACTCCCTGGGCGATCCAGTTCATGGATGCCTGCTCAAAGTCCCTGGTGGATAGATATCCCATGGTGAGCATAAAGACAAAAGCAATGATGAACATTACCATGGCAGATGTCTTCTTCCGTCTTTTGGCTTCAACGGAAAGGCCCACGCAAAGGCCGAGCATACCAAGGATCATAAGTGATACAAAGATCATGGTGCCGCTGTAGACAGCCACCGCCTTCTCCTCCAGTTTCTGGTCAACAAAGACCAAACCGATGACGGCGATTCCAGCCAGGAGGAAGCCCACTGACTGCATGGGGAAGAAGCACTGGCTGAGGCGCTCGAAATCACATATCTCAAGCGCCATCAGCAGCTTCCATGTAGCCTTGAAAAGACCCGCGGTGATACTCATTATGGTACCGGCGGAGAAAAGGGCAAAAGCACCCTTGCTCATCCTGTCATAAAGACCACGCTGAAGTATGACCGCAGAAACGATATAGAGTATTACCGGAACATAGTCCGTTAATGCCATAGGTACGCTTATCATTTCTTGTCCTCTTTAACGATATGGTAGAACGGGATAAAGGGGAAAAGGATGGGGGTCGTATCTGCATACTTCCTGTACTCCTCCTTGTCTCCGTAGTTCTTGATATGTCTCTTTTCGAGGCGCTTTGCTCCGCTTACCATGATGCCGAAGATGGTCACATATCCGATAAGGGAGATGAGCCACTGCCATCCCTGAAGGATATTGATGCCGCTCACGAGAAGTCCCGTCCAGAAAACGATCTCACCGAAGTAGTTGGGACATCTGGAGAACTTATAAAGTCCTGTCATAGCAGGCATGTCGGGACGTTCTTTCTTGGATGCGCTCTTCTGCTGGTCGGCCACGCTCTCGATGATGATACCCAGGAGCATGATGACAGCTCCGATATATGCGGGGATCACCGACTTGTCCGTAGCACCAGCATGGAAGTTGGCGACGCGGTACCAGATGGGAGATACCTGAACGATATAAAGTACAGCTGAGAAGATCCACATAATGATCATGACGAAGATCGGCGGATTCTTGGAGATCTGGGCATTCAGTGTCTTTCTGTAGGCAGCGCTCTTAAGCTCTCTTATAAAGAGGAAGCCTCCCAGCCTTATGCCATATATCAGCGCAAGGATACAAAGCAGCAGCACCGGGATGGAAAAGCATCCCCAGGCGATGGAGATGATAGCTATGGATACACCGAGTCCCGCAACAGCCAGTCCATAACCGACGGTCATGAACCAGACAAACTTATAAAAACCTTCCGCACAGAGTACGGCGGAAACGATCAGGAGCACCCAGGTCAAAGGCGGTATTACCATTTTTCTTCCCTCCTTTTATTTCTTGTAGCAGTTCTTTATATACTCGGCAAAGGAATGATCACCGACGATGGTATCACCCACCATCTCCTCGGTAAGCGTCCACTTGGAGAACTTGATGATGGCTTCCTTTCCATTCTTCTTTCTCTTATTTGCCCAGGCGAGGACATCGAAGAGCCACGGGGGAGCAGTCTTGATAACAGGCTCCTTCCCTGCTGCCTCAAAGAACAGCTTTGCCAGCTCCTCATATGTATATGTCTCCTTGCCGCCGACATTATATGTCTTGCCGTCATCTGTCATATGCTCAACGATGAAGTCGGCGAAGTCAGGTGTATCCACTACATTGGCGCGGACAGGCTTCTTGCCCAGAAGGGTAACCTTTCCCTTTTCGATCATGGGTATAAAGACATGGGCGATATCATAGAAATAACCCGTAGGTCTGAAGATGACCCATGTAAGTCCGCTTGCCTTGAGATACTCCTCCAGCTTTGCCTTGGCATCCAGCATGGGAACATGGGGAGCCTTATCAGCCTTAAGGACTGATACATATGCAAAGTTCTTTACCCCTGCAGCCTTAGCCTCATCCACCAGGTTCTTATTTGCTCCCCAGTCGATGTCATAGGCTGTAACTGTTGCGGAAGTCTTTGTAAGTCCAACGGTGGTGATGACGACATCGCATCCGTCACACAGTCCCTTAAGTGACTCCTTATCAGTCATATCCACCTTCACGGGAGAAAAGCCTGTGAGGCCATCTATCTCCCTTGTCACAAGGTCAGCCGCAACCACCTCGTGTCCTTCTCTTACCAGCGATCTGAGGATATCTTCTCCAAGATGTCCGAACGCTCCCGCAAGTAATACCTTCATGTTTCATGCCTCCTTATTTTTTCTTCTCTTTTGATCTCTTGTCATTGATGATGTCCATATGTTCCGCAGTTATGAGCTCCACATTATTCTCACGGGCCCAGGCCACGCATCCCTTAAGGACAGTGGGAAGAAAGATCCTGGGAACATTAACGAGCTTTGCGCATGCCTCGTCAGTAAACTTGATCTTGTCGTCGATCCTGTCGGCCGCATACTTAACACTGGCAACAGTAGTGGAACGGATGGGAAGAAGTTCCGGAAGGGCTCTTCTGAACCTGGCATACCAGAAATTCTTGCTGTCCCTGTATCCGTAATCGACGGGTATCTTCGGGAAATCCTTTGCCCGGACTCCGTTAATAATGGCGTTATAGTACTTTTCCTTCATGAGGATCTTATCGATACGAAGGATAAATGTCGCACCAAACTTGGAAGTTATACCGTTAAAATCATGGTAAGGAGGCTCATATCCATCCAGCTGTCCCGGAAGGTCCCTATCGGCTCCGTCCAGTTCTCTCATCCAGGTGCATTCGATGACCTGGAATGCCTCCTTCACCACCTGGGGCCTGTCATCGCCTTCCGCAAGGCCAGGCTCAAAAGTAAACTTACAGTCCTTCATCTTCTCCTCGGGAGTATCTCCGGGCCATCCCAGGCGTACCACTTCCTTAAAGGTCTTCCTGTCATCCGTCACAAAATTGATAGCGCACTTTCCCGAGCGCAGCAGGTTCTGTGCCGTATTCGAGGAATTTCTTGCATTCAAGAGCATGGCATAATAATCCTTCCCTGCCACATAATAAGGCTGCACCAGACTGTAGGGTCCCACTGTGGTAGTCCCATCCTCGGTCAGGGTACTAATGAGTACCGTAGGCATGGGAAAGAAAAGAGACGTCTGGTAGAAATTATCTACTATCCTAAGGTCCTTAAAGCTGCTCATAAACATTCCTCCTTTATGCCAAGAGCTTCTCGATAAATGGTCTTATATCTTTATAATCCGTGTGTCCGTCAGATCCGAATCGGAGCAGCAGTTCCGCTATAAAGGTGGTGAGAGCCGCGGAAGGGGCAGGAGATGCGAATAGTCCTGCCACCAGCTGCTGTACCTGCACCACAAGACCGTGGCGGTAGTCCTCCCCGACAGTCTGCTTACCGGAAACCGCCCTGTACTGGGACCATACCTCTCCGTATCTGAGGCTGAAATCACTTATCATGGAAAAGAGCTTCCCGATGCCCTCCAAAGGGGGCTTCCCCTTTATCTTCTTTGTGGTACGGGATACGAGATCATCCCAGTCCTCCAGCATAACGCAGGCTGCCAGATGATCCTTTGAACTGAAATAGTTATAGAAAGTTCCCACTGCTATATCGCAGGAGGATGCCACGCTCCTTATGGTGAGGGAGTCATAGCCTCCGGGACCCAGCATCTGCATACGGGCCGCGGCTATAAGATCCTCCCTGAGATTGTCGATCAATTTCGGCATCTTTTCACCTCTTTGTGAACACGTTCATATAAATTATAGGATACTTCGGAAAACAAAACAATAAACCATAAGCAACAAAAACCGCCCAACATTTTTGGGCGGTTTAATTGGTCATTATTCAAAACTTATGTGATATCACGAAGGATCGATACAGCGAAGCTGAACTGTCCGGGGAATCCGGTATCACTCCAGGATCCGCCCATGATAAATACTTCCTCTCCATTGGGACCTGCATATGCCGAACAATCCAGAGATGTGCGGTCTTCCATCTCATATAAAGTATCTCCATATGTTGAATCACAGAACTCCTCCAGAGATCTGTATACTTCGAGTCCCGAAGCAACATCACATGACACGTTATTTATGGTAATGTTGATCACTGAACCATCATTAACATAACAGTCGATGATCATCTTAATGAAATGTTATCAGCTGTCGTAATTCTCAGTGATCTCCTTACATGTAGCAAGGAAGTCGATATTGAGACGTCTTATTCTGTAAGACAGATGACGGAGGATCATTATGATCTTGTCAGGGCATGCCTGATAGATGGACTCGATATCCTCCCTGCGGATGATCTCGACCTTTGTATCGTCTTCCTCGATAACAGCTGTGGTATCTCTCGGATCGTCAAATATGAGACCCATCTCACCGAAGAAAGCGAAATCAGAGATCTCATCGATACGAAGCTCGTCAGGAGTATGGAAGCCTGTGAAGAATCCGATGCTTCCGTTTAAGAGAACGTACATGCTGTTGTCCAGCTTACCGTCCTTGAAGACATACATTCCCTTTCTGTAGGACTTAACATTCTCAGATCCCAGTCCATTAAACTTCTCATATTCAGCACGGAGGTCTCCTTCACCGGGATCGTTGAGCTTGCTCTTATTTGCCTGATATACATCCATATGTTTCTTGATCTTGGAGAACAGTGACTTCTTCTTGCCCTCGTCTGCATCCTGCATCTGCTTAAGAAGAGCCTTGGCATCGTACAGATCCTTTGTCATGGAACGGATCCTGGAACCAAGATGCTTCATGAGCTCAACGATGGTATCGGGATTAGCTTCAAAGAAGCCCTTCATCTCATTTCCGGGGATCTCCACTGCCTGGACAGGTCCCTTGGCAACTACCGTTGCACTTCTGGGATAAGCTTCAAGGATGGCCATCTCACCAAAGAATTCACCCTCTTCGATGGTGGCGAGCTTTAACTGATCCTTGGATCCCTGATTGGCGTATACATGAGCACTTCCCTTGGCAAGCCAGAAGAAGCTGTTGCCCATATCGCCCTCCTTGATTATCACTTCACCGTTTTTGAATGTCTTATCAACAAAACCCATAAAGACTTCCTTTCTGATCATCAAGAAGATCAATGAGATATATCTGATATTATACCAAGAATAAGACTCAACTGCACAGAGTTTTCAGTTCTTCTCCATTCAAAATGTCCCCAGACGTGTCCCGTCTATGCCACGACTTATGCCATTTTCCGGGATTTCAGGCAGAAAGTGACCCAAACTGTGGTATACACATGCCACGGTTTATGCCATTTTAAGCCTTTTTCAGCCGATAATGTCCCAATTAGTGGCATGGATATGCCACGACTTATGCCATTTTTAAGCGTTTCAGACTGAAAATGTCCCGAACCGTGGCCAACTTATGACACGATCCAGGACATTCTTATAAGCTTGATCAAAAACCGAGGTCAGATCGAACTGCAGAAACTGATGATCTCTTCTTTTCTGGGCTCCACTTCTTCCCTGTATTCGATGGAGGTCAGTCCCAGGTGGCCGGCACATTCTATCTCGAGGTGACCGTAGAAATGCTCGATACTGCCGATAAGCCTCTCGCATTCGGGCATGCTTGGCCCGGTCCTTAAAGCCACAGCATAACCCTTCTTTCCGGATCTGATGGTGGCATGGGGTTCATGTGTATTGCACCAGGGGGTACATCTGTCGATAAATGACTTATACTGGCCCGGGATATCAGCCCAGTAGGAAGGAGCCACCGAAATGATGATGTCAGCTTCGTCAAACTCCTTCATTATGTCCCTGATAACAGGAGCATCACTCATAACGCATGAAGCAGTCTTATGACATGCCCTGCATCCTTTACAGAAAGAGAACTGATAGTCGTCGATACAGATACTCTTTGTCTCATATCTTGAGCTGATCTCTTCTTCTATGATCTCCGCTATACGGGCTGTGGCACCGGTCCTTACAGGACTGCAGTTGATGATAAGTGCCTTCATGATGATCCCCCTTAGATATTTTAAGGATGATTATAACACTGATCCTGCTGCTGAAGCAGATCTCTTATGGTCTTTGTAACGGTACCTTCATCATTTGATCCGATAACATCGGTAAAGGCACTCTTTACATCAGCATGGGCATTTGAAGGAGCAAAGGATCTGGACGCATATTCAGCCATGGGGATATCGTTGAGATAATCACCGAAGACTATGGTCTCATCCTTACTGATCCCCAGTCTCTCCTGAAGGGCTCCGACTGCAGTGCCCTTAGAGACAGATGCATCAAATACATCGATCCAGACATAGGCCGTCACCTTACAGAGGATCTTCCCGTTATTGAACTTCTCAAAGTAGGGATAGATATTCTTCTCTATATCGTCGAAATAAAGAAGTGCCACCTTGATGACATCGTCAGGAACAGAGTCGAAACTGCATTCAGACCAGGTAGGGTAGTATTTCTGAAACTCCTTTATCACCTCATCTGAATAGCTGTCCACATTCTCCATCCATGCAGTCTTTGTACCGCAGATAACAGGGATCACACCCGGATGCTTCCTGGCTTCCTCGATTATGGGAAGATAATCCTCAGGAGTTAAGGTATTTGAGAAGAGCTGCTCTTCCCTGAAGTAGGCGCTTGCGCCGTTGTCGGTGGCAAAAGCCATTTTCTCAGCAAAGGATCCGAAGGGCTTTTTAAGTCCGGCTATGGATCTTCCGCTGGCAGCTGCAAAAACGACTCCCTTTTCCTCCATCAGAGCGAAAGTCTCTTCAAAGTCAGAAGGAAGGTTACCCTTCCCGTCCAGAAGACATCCGTCCATATCAGTTACTACAAGTCTTATCATCTAAACTTCATTATCCTTCCATATGCTTCTCATTTGCGTGGGCATAGTAGACCACTTTGGGGTCATAGGACATCACCTTTTCCCAGTCAGCCTTAAGGGCCTCATTATCATCATACGCCTCCAGGAATTCGTAGGGCTCAAGATCTCCCACGATACATACACCTTCATCCAGGAATACGGAAATGCTGTCCTCACTGTGGCTGGGAGTATAGAATATCTCACCGTCGATACCAAGGTCCTTAAAAAATGCCCTGCTCTCTTCAGCTGACAGCATGACAGCCTGTGAAGGATCTATGGGCTTATAACCCAGGTGCGGATCTCTTGAGAAGATCTCATCTGAATAATGGACTGATCCTGTCTGGGAGGACGCAAGGATGAGCTTTACTCCCTGCTCCATAAGTTCGCTCACAAGTCCGATATGATCCGGATGGTAATGCGTTGCAAGGACATAAGTTATATCCGAAACCTTTATGTCCAGACCCTTTATCGCCTTATAGAACATGGGAAGTGTTCCTGCATAATCCGTATCTGCAAGGATGCTTCCCTTATCTCCTCTTATGAGGAATGTATTTGTATTTCCATATCTTATCTTAGTTACCATAATGCCTCACAGTTTATACATAAAGTATCCGTCATACCCGAAGAACTCTTTTATGCTTTCAAATCTTTCGTCCATATCCGTCTCCAAAAAAGTCAGCCCGATAATTATAGCACAACTAAAACGGGAAACTTTGGGACAGATCTTTCAGCTTACGACCTGATACCTGACCCTTATATACGAATCACTGAGGACAGTACAATCCGTGAGTTTCAGGACTCCGATGCCCGATAATCCATCACGTGATAAAATGGACCTTCCATCCACCAGAGACGATGTATCCTTACCTCCGATAAGCGCAGGTGCAATAACGATATCCACATTATCCAGGAGCTTTTCCCTGAGGAACATCCCATTCACTGTCCCGCCGCTCTGAACCGTCAGCCTTTCACAGCCAAAAGAAGTCTTAAGTTCACAAAGTGCCTCCTTAAGGGATATCTTCTCCTGGAAAATGATATGGAGATTATCTTCCTTAACTGAGAAGGCAGGATGCTCCTTATTAGAAGTGATGAGCACAAACTCCTTAGACCTTCTGCAAAGATAAGTAACGCCGTGCTCTGTAAGATGTGTATTATCCAGAAGGACAAAGGATACCGGCGTCTTATCAGGGAAAGGCTTTTCGTTGACTCCCATCTTTTCCTGGACACGCCCCGTATTGAAAGACCACAGGTCCGTTGTCTGCTCTATCTCGTAGTACTGGTGAAGTCCTTCTCTGAGACCATCTATCGCAGGGAAGTCCTTATCTACATCAAGTTCATCAGATGCCCCGGTACTGATCTTTCCGTCCAGGGACATGAGCATGAATAAAGTCGTTACCGGCCTGTCCATATAGATACCCCGTCAAAGAAGATCCTTAAGATATGTTTCATATCTCAGGTTATGCGCCTTCATGGCCTTATCAGAATCCACATACTCGAGAAGACCTTTTTTATCCACCCATTTATATTCCGTGGTCTCGCCCTCCTGAAGAACGATCCTGTCCTTATCTCCGCTTACGTTCGCAATATAGGAATAGTACATTCCATGGCTCTTAGTACTGAAGGAGATCCCCACAAGTTCCAGGGAATCAGCTGTAAGTCCCGTCTCCTCGAAAAGCTCACGGACTGCAGCTTCAAGAGGCTCCTCCCCGCTCAGCGCAGATCCGCCGGCACTTGCCTCCCAGAATCCCGGGAAGACTTCTTTCCCTTCGTCCCTCTTAGTCAGAAGATATGTCCCGTCAGTATGCAGCACCAGAAGATCCACCACAAGATGGAACCTGTCCTCAGGTATATACTTAAAATTACCAAAGCCCCTGGCAAAGGTCTCCCCTGTCCTGTTTCCTTCAGGATCATAAAGATCCCATATCTCCGGCTTATTCACGTTCTCTTCCCTTGTCATCTTCCTATCCCCTGGCTTTATGATTCGTTTACGAGCTTGCCGGTAATATGCTCAGGTATCAGTTCAAGACACTGAGCCCTGGGAAGCGCGTGTTCCACCTCATGCCGTATATATTCTTCGTCGTCCGTGAACTTACGGCACAGATTCTCTCCGATCTTTGTTATGGTATCAGGATCTGTAACAAATCCGATCCTGCCGAAAACGATAACAGAAGTGATATTAAGAGCCCATTCTCCTTCTTTTCTGAACCCTTCATCCATGACGCAGAAACTCACCTTATCACACCTGGTGAGCGCATCGATCTTGTGTCCTTCGCGTGCTCCGTGAAAGTAGAGTTTCCCGTCTTCTTCGCAGTACCAGTGATCCAGTGGGATACCATAGGGATATCCGTCGTCTCCGATCATGGAAAGGACACCCCGGGGTTGTTCCTTCAGGATACGGATACACTCTTCTTCACTTACCTGCTGGTTAAACCTGCGCATCTTTCTGAACATCTTCCCTATCCTTCCTTTTTCGAAAAAACTGTTAACACGATTATATCAAAGCGCTGCCTTGCTGCTACTATGCTTCATGGAAGTCATGGCAATGGTGCCGATAACAGTACCGGCAGCGCAGACCAGCGTGCCTGTGATGAGCATGACCGTGATACCGAAATTATCCAGGATCACTCCGCTTATGAGATTTGAAAACACCCCTCCCACAGTGATGGCACTGGTTACATATGCCTGACCCTTAACCTGGTCATTATCCTCCATGGTAGTACTTACATAGTAGGCCGCAGCAGGAATAAATACTGCGTATGCAAAGAGCTGGAAGGACTGGCTCAGATACATCATGGCCATGTTGGTAGCGAAGATAAGGATCGTGATCTTTATAAGGAATGCAAATCCCGACATGACCAGGAGCTTATTGGAGGAGATCTTCTTCAGGACAAAACCGATAAGAGCCATAACAGGTAGCTCCAGTATCGCCTGAAGGAAATTGGCATATCCCAGCTCGGTCTCTCCTCCTCCAAGATCCCTGATGATCTGGATCATAAAATCATTGATCATGTTGTGGGCGAAGAAAAAGCAGATAGTACCCACCAGAAAGACGGTAAAGGCAGGATACGCCTTTGCAAAGCTGATAAGTCCATTGTGGGCTGCCTTTTTCGCCGTCTCCCCTGATGCCTCATCAGAAGCCTTGGGCTTTACGAAGGTAAGAGCCAGTACAAAGGACAGTGCCATGGTGATGATATTTACGATGAGAAGGACGGTTACTCCGTTACTTTCAACAAACCTTCCGATAAAGAAAGCAGTAAACGCAAAGCTTGCAGATCCGAGGCCTCTGGCAAGGCCGTAATCGATCCTGCTGCCGGCTTTCTGATATTCAAAGCAGAGGGCCGTCATAACAGGCTGATACGCAAACTGGATCATGTAGATCAGTGCATAGACAGCAAATATCACAGCCTTAAGGTCTTTTACGAAAAGGAGAACCACAGAACCAAGAAGTATCACGACTACGGATATCATGATGAACCTTCTGTTGGTGAGAAAGCCCCTCCTGTCTATGACTCCCGCGATAACGGGCTGGAATATAGCGGAGACGATATTTGCCACCGCCAGAAGGACGCCCACCTCCGTGTTGGAGAATCCGCGGTCCAGCAGAAATACCGCCGCACAGGCATGGATCGTACAGAATGCCACAAAGTAAGTGGCATTCATAAGTGTATACCTTAAGGTCCAAAGACCGCCTTTTTTAGTATCTTCCATCTGATCTCTTCCCTGTTTAAGTACCCATAGGATATTCAGACTTCAGAAGTCTGTATTCCACACGTGTCTTCATCCTGCCGTCATGCCACTCATAGTCAACATGTTCCGCTTCTTTTATCATCCCGCACTTCTGCATGACACGCTCCGAGCCGATGTTCTCTGCAAGGCATCCTGTAGTGATCCTGTACACATTATCAATGGTAAATGCGTATTCGATCACCTTCTTCAAAGCTTCCGTGGTATATCCTTTTCCCCAGAACTTCGGATATGTGAAATAACCCATATGAACGAGCTTTCCGGCAGGAGTATTATCAGTAACCGTATAACCGATACTGCCTACCTGCTCATGGTTATCCTTTAATTCCATGTGAAGGAAATAGAATTCCCTTTCTTCACGCGCCATGTCTTCCAGAACATTTTCGAGGTCTTCCCTGGCAGCCTCCATGGAATCAAGCCTGATATCTCCCATGTAGTACATGGTCTGATCGTCAGTCTTAAGTCTATAGTAATCATCTAAGTCTTCTGCGACATAGTCTCTTAGTATAAGCCTGTCTGTTTCAAGGTAGATCATGGTTAGATTATACTATACACAGACAGATTTATAAGGAGGACCGCCATTCCCCACGTAGAGATAAGCTACTTCCCCGGGCCAGGTCTTCTATTACCGTTTAAAATACCCGATTTCGGGAATGAAAAGTGTATTTTGCGGGAATGCAAATCCGGCTTATAAACTAAAAGACCGTTTCTGAAAAAGAAACGGTCTTTTGCTGGTGCGGGCGACAGGACTTGAACCTAACAAATAAACATTCATATGAAACAAAAAAAGCCTGTAAAACACCTTAATTATAAGGGTTTACAGGCTTTTGTTTTCTTTTTGACTTCGCTTTGACTGTTTAAAATCAAAGAACAATTTACTTCCAATTTTACTTCCAAAACTACTTTGTCAAAATCTGTGTCCATGTCTTCTTACCGCATATTCCATCAACGGTTAGTCCCGTCTTTCTCTGATAGTTGCGAAGAGCTGCGTCGGTCCTGACCCCGAAGATGCCATCAGCTGTGCCACAGTTGTAACCGTTGGCATAAAGCAGTATCTGAAGGTTCTTGGTTTCAGTTCCCCTGCTTCCCATTTTTATTGTACTTAATAATATATTCACGTTATTACTCTCCTTTCTGATAATCTCAGATCCTGCATCCAGATTCACCGCCACATGATGATCATCGTTGAGCAGTATATCTCCGGGTAAAAGATGATTATCAGATATTAGATACTTTGCATCTGTAAGGACTTCGAACCCTACACTCCTCAATGCTGCCCTCATATTCCCCGTATAAAGGGTCTCAGGAATATTCTGAAGTTTAGCATCATCCGTCTTGAAACCAACACCCTTGCAAATAGCAGCAACACCTGAAGAACAATCAGCTTCACACAGAGTTTTAATATCTGCAGGATTATAGCCAACCTTCTTCAACTCATTCCAAAAGGACAGTCTCTGATACTGATCATACCCGATATTATCATTTATAGCAGCATCCCTGGCATCAGAGGCAATCATTTCACGAATAATAGGATTCGGATGTCTCAGGATACACTTCCAAGCTCTGTCGTACCAGGAGCGAATCCTCCATTCGTTCCCTGTTTGATCGCCTGCGATGCCTCCATGGAGATTACCTTTTTCATCAGATCCGCAATTACTTATCATCTTTATGCTTCCCCCTAACTATAGTTTTTAGATATCCAATCAGCGTCACATCTTATCTTCCAAATCCTGTATCCTATGATTGGCCACTTTTATCTGTTCATCGATCACGGCGGCATGCTCCTCTAGCTTAAAGGTCCTCTCAACAACTTCATTGTGCTTTTGCACCTGTTTCGTGAGCTCCTCGATTTTATACTTGGTGAGGTTGCTGGAAGATACCACCGCTACCAGGGAGCCAATCGCAGTCCCCATGAACGATATGATTGCCACAATTATCGTTTCGCTCATTTCTCCACCTCAGGCAAGCCAGTTGCAATGCTGGTCAATATTGACAGAACTCCCGCGAGTGCCGAAGCTGACACAACCACTGCCCAGTTTACTTCCTCAATCAGAGCAGTTGTTCCGATGGTAGCCACTGCTGTCTGAGCCACTGTCCTGAGTGCTCTAATTCCTGCCGAAATCCAAAATTCCTTTGTCATGTTTTTCTCCTCCTTATGCTATTCTGATTGCCTTCCACTGGCTTCTGCAAGTTATCGAAGCTCCGCTATTCTGTTGAGCATACAGATAAAGCTGAACAATTCCATAATTCACTTCTATGATATTCGTTATCCTTGAGTTATAAGTCGTATTGCCGACATTTGCTCCGTTATCCTCCCAAGTCCTATCTATACGGGATGCCTCACTCGGAATACTGCTCGTTGATACGAATGAATACCTCCATCCGCCTCCGTTATTTCCTGCGAAATAAACCATCGTAATGACCAACCATTTTCCAGCAGGAAGACGGATAACTCCAACCAAAGCCTTTGCATTATCAGGGACAGAATAGGAACTCTCAACTCCTCGATATGTCATGTCACCTATATTGTCAAGCTTCGCCTTATCTGCCGCACTCATCAATCCGTCAGATGATGTTGTCGCCAGCTCGTACTCCTCTCCTACTCTGAGGAACTCTGTACCGACAAAAACATATGCAGCGAAGTTGCCATCCTCCTCTACCAAATAGAGGATATCAGGCTCCCCACTCTGCGGCAATTCTTCTACAATCGTTGTCTTATAGATCTTACTCATACATGCGTTACCTCATAAACCAGTTTCATGGTCAGACTGCTGGTCTTTGTGTAGGCGTCTTCGAGTACAAATTTTGATGCCATATAGCAGGGGTCAATCGACAGCAATAATTTTGACTCACCTGATGAGCCTGTCCTCTTGTTCAACTGCCAGACACCGTACCTATCCATACCATATATTGAAGTGTTGTATCTGCTCATGTCGAGAACATGCACGTCGTCATTTGTATCTATGATATAACTTCCTCCGCATATCTCGTTTGTATCTGTAAGCAAAAACATGTTGTGATACCTCTCCACCACTGCTGAAGAGGGAAGGGATATCTCATCGTAGTCAGCATTATTTGTCAGATTTATTTTGAACACGATTGCATCCGTTGCACTGTACTGTGACTTCGATTTATAGAAATACAGGTAAGGCCGTCTCGAGCCCATCCTTGTATCAGCAGTAATCCTTCAGGCTTGAGCCATCGCTGATATTTGCCCTTCGCCATAAAGAATCACCTCTTACTTTCGGTGCCAGTTCAACCCGTGAAGCAAGAATATCTCATTGAACTCTTCGATATCGTGGGCCTTCTTATAGGGCTTGCCCTTATCGTCGATTCCGATATGTAGCAGCTCATGATACATAAGGATCCTCATCTGCTCTTCGCTGAACTCGGCGCAGTTTTCTTCGTATATGATTATCAGGAAATCGTAAGGGCAGTAGATCTTGTATATCTCATCAATCTTCTTGCACTCTCCGAAGACGATGTGATCACGGGATACAACCTTCTTCTTGGAACATCTGACCACACCTACTGACACACCGGCAACCAGAATGTCAGATCTGTGGTTACGCAACACTTCGGAAAGCATCTCTCCGTATATCTCGTCGCCGGAAGCATAGGCAGGTCCTTTATCCATGATTTCCTCCAAACAAAAAGACACCACCGGGGTGATGTCTTCTGTGCTGATTTTTTACGTTACCAGAATAGCACAACTAAAAGTCTACTTTAGTATCTTCTTTTTGTTTGTCAGAAAAAAGCTTTCTTGCATCTACTACCGGAAGAAGAATCGGTTGCATCAATGCGGTGGCCGTAAGATTAGCAACGATAGCTCGAATGTGCGGGAAAAGGATTTGACATGTCTGTACTTCCAGAAAATCATCAATTGCCTCTTTTTCCAATTTGCTGACATTAAATATACCGGTTATGCTTACCAATATTTCCAGAGGGAAGGGGTTTTCAGGGCTGTCCTTAATCTCAAGAACATATGTAACTGCAGATCTCGAGTCATCCACTTTCTCAATACGTCTGTTAATCTGAGGAGCTATTTTAAACGAATCTCCTTTTACCCGACGATTAACCAGTTTTATTTCGTTGGTAATCAATGAATAATCCACTAAAGATTCCATTATGACGCCTCCTTTGATGTGTGGTAAATCAAATTACTATTCAACTCCGCAATTGAAAAACGATTGTTGATTTCAGACGGGTAAGATTTTACAAGATATCCTATTTCTTCAATTGAAGCTGAAACACTATTTACAAAGTTTTCTAAAGCTTCTTCAACAACAGCATTAAGTGTTTCAGATGATTTAAAAGCAATTGTAGATAAAGCTCTGTGCAATTCAGGAGCTACACGCACATTGAACACACCCTTGTACTCTTTCTCAGGTTCTTTCCCGATTTCTTCACAAAATGCCAGATAATCATCCACCGCACTATGAAACTCATCTTCTATCTTTGTTGCATCTTCATTCTCGAAGAGAATTAAATCATCAATTCCCTCAATTTTCCCAAACAAAGTTAAGCTATCATAATCGAACTCAATTCTAGTATGATAACCCTTGTATTCAAAATATTGATTATTTTTACTCATATCATACCTCCCCAATATCTTTCAACAGTTCGTACAGTTTCTTAACATAACAAGGTTTTACTATATTTCCCGGATGTGGTTTGTGAAACATAAATATCTTGTTATCACTCTTACGTAGAAAACTCACGCTAGACCCAGATGTTTTTCCTTTTTGGCACTCTGTAAACCCAAGGTGTTCGAGTACATACCTCAGTTCATCATACGTATAGTCCTTAGGAATAGATTGTAATCTTATCAATGCCTTCTCAAATTTACTCATTCAGCCACCACACAATGTAACTACGCTCCAGTTACATCATATTATATCAGCATTATCATATTGTCAAACTACTTTTTTCTTTCGTCATGTCCAATCCACGCCAGCGCTACGACAGTCATACAGATCATGGCAGTTATAATTATTGCTTTCATTCTATTCTTCTCCCTTCGGTATAAATTGTGAAATATCATCTAAAGCTCTCAAATGTAGCTTCATAAGCCATGCATGGCTGTAGTTAAAGTTCTTTTCTATAGACAAGATCGAGTCGGTGTAATCATCGTCTGGGATATCTGTAAATTCATCTCCTGCTCTAAAGCAAATGAAATAGTCTCCCCTGATAATCTCCGGCCAGCCGAACATCATACTCTGGAAATATCCCATTACCGGATTCTTAGGCAGGTTTTTGATTAAGCCCTCCTCGTTACATACCAGAACATACCCATTCGGAGAAGATACAGTTTCAATGTATCCGCCTACATATTTCTGCATGTGGTAGAGATGATTGTGTATCTCATCAATTGCAGCCTTCTGGCCAACTCTGCAAGCAATTACCTTCATGTATAGAATCCCCCTTCGATTTTTATATAAATACCCTCTGTACCTGTCGTCCAATACTTACCAAGAATCTCATAGGCTACATGTGCGTCATCTTTCCAGAACCCTTTCTTGGTCATACAATCCTTCAGGAGCTTGATCATGTTATCTGTATCCGGCTTAGTAGTCTTGTAAGAGCGATCCTGATGTTTAGTCGAATGGAAGTAGAAAATGACCATTAACTGTATCGGAGCTTCTATCGGAGTATCCGGCTTAAACCTAATGCCGTACCTATATCACCAACAGAGAAATCACCTTGACTTATCTTCACGCTGCTCAAATCGAGCTTCAGAGGCACTGTGAGAGCCTTTATCGGTGACAGATAACCTTCTTTGATCGCTCTTGGCAACGTATACTCATATGCCAACGTATCAAAGAACTGACCGAGGTTCTTCATATCTCCACGATCAGGCGTCGCAGTAACGCCCAAAATATTCGCTTGAGGGAAGTGTTCCATAACCCTCTGATATCCGTCTGATAGTATGTGATGGGCTTCATCAACGATAATGGTACCAAAGTAATCTTCTGAGAATTGCTTAAGCCGGTTCTCACGCATCATGGATTGAACGGATCCAACAACGATCTGATACCAAGATCCTATACATGTCTCCTCTGCCTTCTCTACGGCAGTCATAAGTCGGGTAACGGAATATATCTTATCAGACGCCTGTTGCAGCAGCTCACCTCGATGTGCCAGGACGAGAACGCGCTCGCCCTCACACACACGGTCTTCTGCAACCTTGGCAAAGACAACCGTCTTACCACAGCCGGTCGGAAGTACCAGAAGAGTCTTACGATTACCATCATCCCATTCGGAAGCGATTCGCTCACGAGCTTCCTGTTGATATGGTCTTAACTCCATGATCCGAAGCCTCCGAATGCATCATTCTGAGACTGTGCAGGAGCAGTGGGTGCCTGCGAAGCTACCGTAGTAGCATTTACCTTAGCAGGATCACAGAAACTTTTTATCTTATTACTCCTACGATCTTCCCCATCAGTACCTTTCCATGTGTCGATATAGACATTACAGTAACCTGTGGCGCCATTGACCTTATTCCACTGCATCTTCAAGGTCTCGCCATGCTTCTTAAGGCCTATGGAAACGAAGAACTGGGAGAGAAGCCCCTCCGTCTTGGAATGAAGATAAAGTCTGTGCTTAATAAGGGTTTCTTCGGCTGTCTTGGGATCTCTTACAATGATCTCCAGCTCGCACATCTTACAAGGCGGTAGCTTCGTACTGCCGTTATGCTGACCTCGTGACCAGCTCTTTACCGTGAAAGGATACTTTCCAGGCGGAAGCAAAGAAAACTCCGACGAATCCTTGGTGATCTCATCATCCCAATCCAATTCGTGTCCCTTATCGTTAACGTTATCAAATCCTGCCATTTTATTTTCCTGCCTTTCTGTTAATGAGAATCTGTTCGTAAACCTTGTCGAACTGTGCTATCAGCATCCCGTCGATGAAGGTTGCTGGATATTTACTTACCGGCATGTTCTCCGGGCAGATGCCCTTGGATGCTACCGCCTGCCTAATCTCAAGTTCTGTTACTTCCTTGGCCTTCATTAGAGGGATTGTTCTTCAGAAGAAGCTCCTTCTCCCGGTCCGTGAATGCGATCGAACCGTTCATCCGCTTACTTACTGTTGTTTCGGCTTTATTGATTACATTCCCGATTTCTCTATAGGAACTGTAGATCTTCCGGAGCTTCGGATATGTGCTGTACTTGGTGACTTTCATCGGTTTGATGACTTCCCTCGCCTGCCGGAGCTCGTCTGCCTCTGCCAGCTTCACCGCTTCGATCGAGAGCTTAATCTGCTCATCGAGGATCGGTCTGAAGATCGATGCCAGGACTTCCGCCTGCTGTGGTGTTATGGTGATTGCGTCCATTATATGAATACCTCTCGCTTGTCTCAAATTGCGACATTCTAACCAAAAAAAATAGACTCTACTTCAAGCATATCAAGGTTCAGAATTTCTTTCATCTTGATGATTTCACTTAGAGTAAAGTCTTTTCCATCATTCGCAAAACGCCTGGACAAAGTATTTCTGTCAATAGACAAAGCATCTGCGAACTCAGACAAATTAAGCTCTGCTTCTACTATCCGACCTTTCAACTTAGGAATATTCATGTTATCTGCCTCCTCTCATATAATGTCGCAATTTGCGACATCTCAAATTTAACTCTTTTTGACGCTCGTGTCAACACGCATTTCGCAAAATGCGAAAATAATGTTGCAAAATTCAACATTCAACTTTATTATTTGTATATTAGGAGGTTGCTAATGAGCATTGGAAAGAGAATAAAGAGCAAACGTAAAGCAAATAATCTATCAGTAATCGATCTGGCAAATGCTGTAGGAGTTAATCGTGCAACAATATATCGGTGGGAACGCGATGAAAGCACTCCCCCTAAGAGTGCAATTGAAGCTCTATCACACATTTTGCATACTAACTCCGACTGGTTGTTGGGGACCTCAAATATGGATGGAATAAATTCCAATTGGTCCGACTATCTGATTGATAAGTTGTACGATGATTACAATAGTCTCAAAGACTATTTTCTTAAAAGAGGGTTTTCGGTTGTAGATAGTAGTGATTTAGTTTATATTACTGCTCATGGAACCACATTCCCTGGAATCGAGATGGAACATCTCGTTGAGAATTACAGACGATATGGTGCAAACGCCGGGTTGGAACTGTTAACTGCTCCATATACTTCACGTTCTGCAGTCCGGATCCCCGTCCTTGGAGATGTTGCTGCCGGCATTCCGATCGAAGCCGTAGAAGATATCATCGACTATGAGGAGATTCCAGCAGAGCTTGCTGAGCAGGGACAGTTTTTCGGGCTGCGTATAAAGGGAGACTCCATGGAGCCCAGGATCTGCGAGGGCGATGTTGTAATCGTCAAGAAGCAGGAAGATGCCGACACAGGAGACATAATAATCGCCTGCGTGAATGGAGACTCCGCCACATGTAAGCGCCTGATTAAGTATCCCGATCAGATCGTTCTGATGCCATTAAACAATAAATACGATCCGATCGTCTTCACAATGGAAGATGTCAAAAGCACTCCGCTAACCATCATCGGCAAGGTCGTGGAGCTGAGAGGAAAACTGTAGAATGGAGAAAGATATCTATGAGTATTAAGCCTAAACTTACACCGAAAGAGCAAGTTAAGCACCTTAAAGACAAAGGCGTTAAGTTTAATCTGTACTCAGAAACAGATGCAATTAACTACCTTACCAATAATACTTACTATTTCAAACTTGCCTCGTATCGCAAAAACTTTCCGAAACACTCTTCAGGAAATGATAAAGATAAGTATATTGATTTAGATTTTGGTCAACTTCGTGATCTCGCTATAATAGATATGCGGCTCCGGTATATATTAGTTCAGATGGCCATGGATATCGAACATTATATTAAGCTTGAGATTCTGCATTTCCTTGAAACAACAAATGAAGATGGATATTCAGTCTGTCAAGATTTTGTTAATAGTCTTTCAAAGGACCAAAATGAAATTCTTTCCTCTGAAATCGAAAGAATGAAGGATTCAGAATATGGGAAGGATATTGCTGCTCACTATGATTTATCTTCAATGCCGGTATGGGTTTTTTTGGAATTAATACCATTTGGTAGATTGATATCGTTTTATAAGTTCTGTGCAAACAGGTTTTCCGATACAAAAATGAAGCGAAAATACTACATGTTATTGTCGTGCCGACAAGTTAGGAACGCTGCCGCTCATAGTAGTTGTATTCTGAATGACCTGAACTTAAACACACGTACTAACCAACCTTGCTACGAGATCATTCAGGCTATATCAAAAATCAAAACCATCACCAAAGGCTCTCGAAATAAGCGATTAAGCAACGAGAGAATACTACAAATAGTCACTATGCTGTATGCTTACACGATAATAGTCTCTAGTCCCGGAGTTATGAGTAAAACTTGTGATCTCTTACAGGGTCTTAAGGAGAGGATGAATAGAAATATCAACTACTATCCACCAGATTCTCTCTCACATAAAAACATCGAGTTCATTACTCTGATTCTTGACAATTGGTACAATTTAGTATAAATTGTGGCTACACAAAAAATCGTTTCGCACGGTTTGCAAGGGCCACTCGAATAGAGGGGCCCTATTTTATTACAATAAAAACCTTCCCCGGTGCACCACCACCGAAGAAGGTCAGAAAGGAATCGTGTGTACAGTGAACGTGCGTACTGGCAATTCCACGTTCATTGTACCACTCTTAACTTTAATAATTAAGAAGGAGGTACAACATGTATCAGCATCGTAACATCCCGCAACCAAAGTGGGATAAGAAGAATTGTAAGTGGGTGCTTTCCATTATGATAAATGGAAAGAGAAAGCAGTTTGTATCCAGGACCCCGAAGATGCCTGGCAAGAAAGAATGTAGGGAACGATGTATTGAATGGGTAGAGAATGGGATAGAAAGCCATAACCTGTCCGTTGAAAAGATCTATTACTTATTTCTTGACGACTACAAAAAGAGCCATGGAGAAAACGAACAGCTCCGACATCTGATAGGTATAGGAAATAACTATATCATCCCTGCAATTGGAAGAAAAAAGGCATACAATGTGACTTTAACGGATCTCCAATCTATTATTAACAACGCAGTTCCCAAGGCTGGCCATAAGGAGTGTCTTTCAAGAAAATACCTTAAAGATATAAAAGGAGCCATATCATCCTTTATCTCTTGGGCAGCTCCAAGGCATTACATCGAATATATACCCATGTCACAGATCTATATACCTGCCGATGCACCTACAATAGGAAAAGATATACTTCAGATATCCGATATTGAAAAATGGTTTTCTCATCCGACCGGTCTGTGGTATGAAAGAGCTCTGATGTTGGAAGTACTGACTGGGATGAGACCAGGAGAAATACTGGGATTGCAAAAAGACGATTATGATCCTTTAACAGGGACAATAACTATAAACCGTTCTGTTAATGCCAGAGGTAAGATTACTCCAGGTAAAAACGATAACGCCAGAAGGGTTATCGGGTTACCGGAGGAAGTAATAACGATCATTGATCAACAACTGGAATGCACAGAATACTTGGATAGTGAATGGATATTTTGCAGCAGAATCGGCAGTATGGCCCGCCAGGCGGATATGTTAAGATGCTGTAAGCTGATTGCAACGAAATGCGGCATTTCAAATCGCATTTCCCCTTATTCTCTCCGGCACACATTTTATACCCATACCGAGGCGTATCTCCCTGACAGGGTTATAAAGGCGGTATTTGGCCACTCGGCGAAGACAGACGGTCACAGCATATACGGAAGCCATCGTGTTGACGGAGAGGCACACGAAGCAGCAAGAAGGCTATCCGTTACACCACTATATAAAGCGGCGAAGAAAAATGAAAAGGCAGAATGATTTTACTTCCAGATTTACTTCCAAAAAAGAAACGACCCTTGAAACGCCTGTGTTTCAAGGGTCGTAATGGTGCGGGCGACAGGACTTGAACCTGCACGGTTTCCCACCAGAACCTAAATCTGGCATGTCTGCCAATTCCACCACGCCCGCATAAAAAAGCCGGCCATTACTGACCGGCTGTTATTATACAACAATATGCTGCTTATTGCATGGGCTGGACCTTGCTTGCCTCTATGATAAGAAGGTTATCGAGCTCAACATAAGTTCCGTCTGTACCGATAACTGATACAACAGCGCCTACGGGGTAAACGAGTTCGCAGTCCTGAACATCCCTGTCTGTGTAAGCGATAGCTTCCTCGATGACTTCGTAAGCTCTGGGCTCACCGAAGTTGGAGTAGTTAGCTGCATCGAAGGGAACGCCTGTGGGAACAGGTGTAGCTGCAGGCTCTGTCTCCTCTTCTGTCTCTTCGGATGTCTCTGCAACAGTCTCATCCTCGGAAGGAGCCTGTGTCTCTGCTTCAGTTACCTGAGGTGCAGCAGTAGGTACTGTCTCAAATTCCTCTTCCTTGTTAAGGCAGGAAGAAACGCCTATAAGCATTGCCAGTGTAAGTACGATGGCTGTAATTCTCTTGTTCATACTAAACCTCCAATAGATCAGTCAATACATTATACAATATCGTGTTTTACAATTGCTTTACTTTATTCCTCGTCCAGCTTGAGAACGCTCATGAAGGCTTCCTGGGGAACCTGTACGGAACCCACGTTCCTCATTCTCTTCTTACCTTCCTTCTGCTTCTCAAGGAGCTTCTTCTTACGGGTGATATCACCACCGTAACACTTGGCAAGGACGTCTTTTCTGTAGGCTCTGATAGTCTCTCTTGCGATGACCTTACCGCCGATACATGCCTGTACAGGGACCTCGAACTGCTGCCTGGGGATATTCTCCTTGAGCTTTTCGGCCATCCTTCTTCCCCTGGCATACGCCTTGTCGGTATGAACGATGAAGGACAGGGCATCCACGGGATCTCCGTTAAGAAGGATGTCCAGCTTAACGAGCTTGGACTTCTGGTATCCTGCCATCTCATAGTCCAGGGAGGCATAACCTCTCGTCCTTGACTTAAGGGCATCGAAGAAGTCGTAGATGATCTCGTTTAAGGGCATCAGGTAGTGGAGCATGACCCTCTTGTCGTCGAGATACTTCATGTCCTTATACTCGCCCCTTCTGTCCTGGCAGAGCTCCATGATGTTGCCCACATAGTCCTTGGGGAGCATGATGGTGCAGTTTACTATAGGTTCCTCCATATAGTCGATGGAGGCAGGGTCAGGCATGTTTGTGGGGTTATCCACCTCGATGCATGTGCCGTCTGTCTTATAGACCTTGTAGACAACGGAGGGAGCCGTTGAGATAAGGTCCAGATTGAATTCCCTTTCAAGTCTTTCCTGGATGACTTCGTAGTGGAGAAGTCCCAGGAAGCCGCATCTGAAGCCGAAGCCCAGAGCTGCGGAAGTCTCTGCTTCGAAGGAAAGGGCTGCATCGTTGAGACGGAGCTTTTCAAGGGCATCCCTGAGATCTCCGTATCTTGCTCCGTCCACAGGATAGATACCGCAGAATACCATCTGCTGGATGCTCTTATAACCCTTCAGGGGCTCTTCGGCGGGAGCTTCTGCAAGGGTGACCGTATCACCGGGGGCAGTGTCACTGACGTTCTTTATGGAAGCGCAGATATAACCTACTTCTCCCGTGAGAAGGGCATCAGTGGGGACATATTCTCCGGGATGGAAATACCCGAGTTCCGTTACGGTGAATTCCTTACCGGTATGCATCATGCGGATGCGGTCACCGTTCCTGACCTGTCCCTCTTTTACTCTTACGCTAACGATAACACCCTTATAGGGATCGTACTTGGAATCGAATATAAGTGCCCTCAGGGGAGCATCCTCCTTGTCGTTCGGGGACGGAAGATACTTTACGATGCCCTCCAGCACTTCGTCTATGCCGATATCGTTCTTTGCAGATATAAGAGGCGCATAGGATGCGTCAAGTCCGATATCGTCCTCGATCTCGCTCCTGACCTCTTCAGGCCTTGCGGAAGGAAGATCGATCTTGTTTATTACGGGCAGGACCTCCAGGTCGGCATCGACTGCCAGGTAGACGTTAGCCAGGGTCTGTGCCTCAACGCCCTGGGCAGCATCCACGATGAGGACTGCGCCGTCACAGGCAGCAAGGCTCCTGGAGACCTCGTAGTTAAAGTCAACGTGGCCGGGAGTGTCGATAAGGTTCAGCATATATGTATTGCCGTCCTGGGCCTTATATGCCATCCTGGTGGCCTGTGACTTGATGGTTATTCCGCGCTCGCGCTCGATATCCATATTGTCCAGGATCTGGGACTGCATCTCCCTTTTCTCCACAACGCCGGTATGCTCGATGAGCCTGTCGGCAAGTGTCGATTTACCGTGGTCTATATGAGCTATAATGCAGAAATTTCTAATGAGTTCCTGTCTTTCCATCAATAGTTCCTTTAGTGTTTATTTGTTGATCACAGAAGGCCGAAAGCCGTGAAGGGATATACCACGATGATGGCGATACCCTTGATCCTGTCGGCGGAGAAGGGTCCCAGTGTCCTGCTGTCGTTACTTACAGGGCGGTTGTCTCCCATGCAGTAGTACTCGTCGGGACCGAGAGTGATCTCGTTGTAGCCCTTTTCGATACCTGTGGACATTACCACGGTCTCAACACCGTCCTGAAGATAGTTCTCCTTGAGCTCGTAGAACTCATCGGAATCAGCGGGCTTGATGTAGACCTTGCCCTCGGTGATCCTTATGGTCTCTCCGGGCAGTCCTACTACTCTCTTTATGAGATACTCCTCGTGGTTGTAGCCTTCCATATCGTGACCGTCGAGGATAACGATGTCTCCCCTGTCGAAGTTATCGAAATATGTGGAGATCTTCTCGGTGAAGACCACATATCCGTTCTCCAGCGTGGGGAACATGGAATCGCCGTAGACGTTATCCCTCTGGATAACGAAGACAACCAGGAGGATACCGATGACCACGCCGATGGCGATAGTCCTGATCCAGCTGAGGATCTCCTTGATGATGGCGGTCTTTCCGTCAGTCTTCCTGACATTGGGCGTCGTCATTCCTTCTTCTTTTAATCCGGTCTTTTTCACTTTCCCTTACCTCATATTCCTGTTTATCCTGATCAGTCCATTACGAGATTGTCATCGTCGTCGTTGTCGTCACCAAGATCCAGCTTGATGGAGAGTTCCTCAAGCTGCTTGTCGGATACATATCCGGGTGCATCCATCATGACATCCTGGGCATTCTTGTTCATGGGGAACGGAATGACCTCGCGGATGGTATCCTCTCCGGAAAGGAGCATTACCATACGGTCAACTCCGGGAGCGATACCTGCATGGGGCGGTGCACCGTAGCAGAATGCGTTATACATGGCGGGGAACTTAGCCTTAACGTCTTCCTCGCCGAGCCTTACAAGCTCGAAAGCCTTGATCATGATCTCGGGATCGTGGTTACGGACAGCTCCGGAAGAGAGCTCGATGCCGTTTACAACGAGGTCATACTGGTCAGCCAGTATGGAAAGAGGATCGATCTCGCCTCTCTCTGCCTTAAGGAGGACATCAAGTCCGCCGGAGGGCATGGAGAAGGGGTTGTGGCAGAACTCGAGCTCGCCGGACTCTTCGCCGATCTCGTACATGGGGAAATCAACGATCCAGCAGAATGCGTACTGCTCCTTGTCCATATGACCGGGAACAGCTGCACCGAATGTCTTAACGAGAACGCCTGCCATCTTCTGGGCAGCGCCCTTTGTACCTGCAGAAAGGACTACAAGGGTATCAGGCTTAAGGCCGAGCTTGCTGATGACCTCATCCTTCTTAGGTGTAACGAACTTAGATACGCCTCCGACGATCTCACCGTTCTCATCTATCCTGAACCAGTAACCGTTGCTTCCGGACTGGATAGCGGCATCGTTCATGGTCTTGTCGATAAACTTACGGCTCTCGTGGAAGTCGGAGATAACGACTGCCTTGATCTCGCCTTCTGCGAAGGGAGCGAACTCCTCGTTACGGAGAAGGTCAGTTACGTCTGTAACAGTCAGGTCGATACGAAGGTCAGGCTTATCTGTTCCGTACTTCTCCATTGCCTCACGGTAGGGGATCCTTACGAAGGGTGAGCCTGATGCTCTGTCGTACTTACCATACTTTGCGAAAACGGGAGGAAGGACATCCTCGATGATCTCGAAGACATCTTCCTGGCTTGCGAAAGCCATCTCCATATCAAGCTGGTAGAACTCACCGGGGCATCTGTCGCCTCTTGCGTCCTCATCCCTGAAGCAGGGAGCGATCTGGAAATATCTGTCGATACCGGACACCATCAGGAGCTGCTTGAACTGCTGGGGTGCCTGGGGAAGTGCATAGAACTTACCGGGATGCTTACGTGCAGGTACGAGATAGTCTCTGGCACCCTCAGGTGAGGATACGGTAAGGATGGGTGTGGTGATCTCCATGAAATCGTGCTCGATCATGGAGCTTCTGAGAGCTGCGATAACGTTGCTCCTGAGGATAAGGTTCTTCTTGACCTCAGGGTTACGGATATCCAGATATCTGTACTTGAGCCTTGTCATCTCGTCAGCTTCCTTACTGCGGTTGACTTCGAAGGGAAGCTCGTTATAACGGCAGCGGCCAAGGACTGTGATCTTCTCGGGTACAACCTCGATATCACCTGTCTCCAGCTTGGGATTCTTGGAACTTCTCTCCCTTACTGTTCCCTCCACGCAGATGGTGGATTCCTTGGTGATGGCCTTAACCTGCTTCATCATCTCGGCATCCTCGATGACGATCTGTGTCGTTCCGTAGAAATCGCGGATGACTACGAATCCCAGCTCTGCTCCGACTTCACGGAAATTCTCCAGCCAGCCGGCCAGCTTGACCTTGCTTCCTGCGTCTGTGATCCTGAGTGCTCCGCATGTATGTGTACGTGATTGCATATATACCTCCAAAAATTGCTTTCTTATTTATCAGCCAGGTAGTCACCGAGCTCTTCGATCTTTACTACTGTCTCAGATCCGTCTTCCATACGCTTTACCTTGATCTCGCCGGAAGACAGCTCGTCGTCACCTATTACGGCCATATAAGGGATGCCGCTCTTGCCCGCATATTTCATCTGGGCCCTGAAGGCTCTTCCCATAAGGTCCTGCTCACATCCGATACCCTTGAGGCGCAGATCGTAGCAGAGCTTGGAGATGCTGTCCCTGGCATTGTCGCTCATGCTGACGAAGAAGATCTTCACCTTGTTGGGGTTACCCAGATCCACGCCCTGTGCCTCTGCCTCCAGAAGGAATCTCTCGACTCCCATGGCAAAACCGATACCGGGGGTGGGTGCTCCGCCGAGGCTCTCCACAAGTCCGTCGTAACGGCCGCCGCCGCAGATGGTGCCCTGGGTACCTACGTTTTCGGAAACGAACTCGAAGACTGTCCTTGTGTAGTAGTCCAGCCCTCTAACGATATTGGGGTCGACAACATAGGAGATGCCCATGTTGTCGAGTCTCTTCTTAAGTATCTCGAAGTGCTCCCTGCAGTCGTCGCACAGATGGTCGATCTGCCTGGGTGCGTTCTTTATGACATCCTTCTCAGCGTCAACCTTACAGTCGATCATCCTCAGGGGATTTCTCTCGAACCTGTTCTGGCAGTCCTCACACATACTTGCGATGTGGGGTCTGAAGTGATCCTTCAGGAGTGCGTTATAAGCCTTCCTGCATTCGGGACATCCGATGGAATTGATGTGAAGGCTGATCTTGTTAAGTCCCATCTTCCTGAAGAAGACATCGACTACGCTTATGATCTCAGCATCGATCTCGGGACCTGCGCTTCCAAAGGACTCAAGGCCGAACTGATGGAACTCCCTGTATCTTCCCTTCTGCATCTTCTCATAGCGGAAAGCCGTTATATCGTAAAAGAGCCTTACGGGCATAGGAAGCGAAGCCATTCCGTTCTCGATATAGCTCCTTACTACGCCTGCCGTTCCCTCGGGACGGAGAGTGATGCTCCTGCCGCCCTTGTCCTCGAAGGTATACATCTCCTTCTGGACTACGTCGGTGGTATCTCCGACACCTCTCTGGAAAAGGTTCGTATCTTCAAATGTGGGGATCCTTATCTCCTCATATCCGTACATGTGACAGACATCGGCAAAGGTCCTTGCAGCCTTCTGCCACTTGTGGATCTCTGAAGGCAAAATATCTCTGGTGCCCTTCTGTGCAGTTATCTTCATCAGGGATAGCTCCTTTTTTATTATTTATAATAGCAACCATGTATTGTATCACAATTCAGTGTGATACAAAAGCATTGCAAGAACGGCAGGTCCCGCCGTCTCTGTGCGGAGGATCCTCTTTCCGATGGTCACCTTGTGGGCGCCGGCGCTTTCTGCCATATCAGCCTCTTCAGCGGTAAATCCGCCCTCAGGGCCTATAAAAAACCCGATATCACTCATATCTCTGCCTTCTATGGCCTGTTTCAGGGTGGTCCCATGCTCCTCTTCCCAGGGGAAAAGGATAAGCTTTCTGTTCTTTGAATCCTCCACGGCCTCTTTAAAGGACATGGGTTCTGCCACTTCCGGGACTATTCCTCTTCCTGACTGCCTTGCGGCCTCCAGGGCGATCTTCTGCCATCTGTCGGTCTTCTTGCCGTCCTTTGAGGGCTTTACGACGCATCTTTCGGAGAATACCGGGACGATCTTCGTGACCCCCAGTTCCACTGATTTCTGGATAGTGAGATCCATTCTCTCACCCTTGGATACAGACTGGTATAAGACTATATTTCCATCCCTTTCAGAAAGGCAGTCCCGGCGTTCAGTGAGCCTTACGGTAACGCCCTCTTTATCGGCATTTTCGATCTCTGCCACGTTCTCTTTTCCGGGGCCGTCAACGACGATCAGCTCCTCTCCCGGGCGCATCCTCAGCACCGATACGAGATAGTGTGAGTCCTCCCTGTCAAGAGTAAAGAATTCCTTATCTCCTATGTCATTTTGTATAAATATACGCGTCATTTTTATCTCCTTTACGAAAATAATTTTAACATAAAGTGTGGTAGCATAAAGGTATCCGATTTAGGAAAAGGAGGCATAATCTATGCAATATGAAATCAAAGGTTCACCCTTCCCCGTTGCTATCTGCACACTGAACAACGGCGAGTCCCTTATCACAGAGCGTGGCTCCATGAGCTGGATGAGTGACGCAATGGAAATGAAGACAGTCGGCGGTTCTGTAGGTAAGGCTCTTGGAAGAATGTTCTCCGGTGAGTCCCTGTTCCAGAACAAGTACACAGCTCATAAGGATGGCGCATTTATCGCTTTCGCTTCCAGCTTCCCCGGCGAGATCAGAGCTCTCGACATCAGACCCGGTGCTGATATCATCGTTCAGAAGTCAGGCTTCCTTGCTTCCGAGGAGTCTGTTGAGCTTTCCATCGCTTATAAGAAGAAGCTCGGCGCTTCAATGTTCGGCGGTGAAGGCTTCATCATGCAGAAGCTTTCCGGAAGCGGTACAGCTTTCGTAGAGCTCGACGGTTCCGTTTGCGAGTATAACCTTGCTGCAGGCGAGACAATGTACCTGGATACAGGTTATCTTGCAATGATGGATTCCACAGTTACCATGGACATCGAGATGGTCAAGGGCGCTAAGAACATCCTTCTTGGCGGTGAGGGTCTCTTCAATACTAAGGTCGTAGGACCCGGTCGTGTCTGGATCCAGACAATGCCTATCCCTACACTGGCATCCTCACTTCTTCCCTATATCCCTACAAAGAGCTGATCATCTTTATATGGATAAAACAAAAAGAGCTGTCTTCACGGACAGCTCTTTTTTTCTTGCACAAGGGTGACACAGGGGGACGTATCTCTTAATGACACACAAAAGTGTGTCAGACGAGATACGTCCCCCTGTGTCACCTGTGTCAGTTTTGATCGAGAGTGATGACGAAGGATTTGGTATACCCTTCCGGAGATGAGGCCGTAAGTTCGATGGTGCCTCCGTTCATATCCACAGTCTTCTTTACGATGGAAAGGCCAAGTCCCGTGCCGTTCTTGGTGGTCCTGGACTTTTCGCCCATGACAAAGGGGTCGAAGAGGTTTTCCGCCAGTTCGGAAGGGATCTCGTTTCCCGTGTCGGCCACGGTTATCTTCACTTTCTTTTCGAGAGGCTCGACTAACAATCCTATCTTTGTGCCGCTTTCGTTATGCTTTACGGCATTTGTTATGAGGTTTGTAACTGCCCTGGAGATATGGATCTTATCGGCAGATACCATAACGGGCTCCTCGGGGATATCCACATCCAGCTCCATCCCCTTTTTCTCTATATCGTCGAAGGCAAAGACAGCGCATTCCCTGACTGTCTCACATATATCCAGGGGCTTTCTGTCCATCGTAAAGCCTTCACTGTCCAGCTTTACGTAGTCGAAGAGAAGGTTAACGAGTTCCGTGAGCCTTTGGGACTTGGTCATGACGGCGCCCAGGTAATCATCCACCTCTTCCTTAGGAACCTTTCCTGAGACGATGGCCTGGGAATATCCGGCGATGGTGGTGACGGGAGTCCTTATATCATGGGCTATATCGGAGATCATGAGATTTCTCTTTTTCTCATATTCCAGGTTGCGCTGATGTTCGGCCTCCTCTATCTCCTTCATCTTTCTGATGACAGTCCTTACGTAGACAAAACCAGCCAGGAGATACGGGATAACGATGAGCACCACATATACCAGCACCACCAGGACAAATACGGTCTGGCTGGTGGCGGTGATCCTGGGAGTCCTGATATCAGGCCCTGACCCGTTGAAGATCCTGACCATGAGGGAAGTTATACTGTCGGACAGGGAATGTACCGCATCCGACGCGCCTCCGGGAAGGATATTTCCCACAAGTGTCAGTATAAGGCACAGGATGGACAGGAATATGGCTGCAAGGATGGTAAGGATACTGACCCTTCCCTCCAGGTAGTTATTTCCGAAGTAGATCCTCATGGCAAAGGGAAGGATAGTCCCGTTCAGGAACGTGATAAGGAAATACTCAGCCACACTGGCCAGCGCGATAATTGTTATGAACCTCCTGATGAGGAATGACTGGACTTCATTACGATTCAAGTCTGTATCCCAATCCCCTAAGTGTCTTGATATATTCCGACTGATCTGAAGAGAGCTTGCTCCTGAGCTTGCTTATGCAGACCATGATATTGTTGTCTGCCACCACGTATTCATCTCCCCAGGCATATTCGTAGATCTGCTGCTTTGTGAAGACCTTGCCCGGATGGGTCATGAGAAGCTCCATGATCTTAAACTCATTGGATGTGAGCTCGATGACCTCGTCTCCCTTATGAAGGACGCATCCGTCGATATCGAGTACCAGATCCCTGACCTTTACCTCCTCGTGGGCCTCGGGAGCTGCTCCTCCGATGGAGTAGAAACGCCTTATGCAGGAATTGATCCTGGCCACAGCCTCAAGGGGGTTAAAGGGCTTGGAGATATAGTCATCTGCTCCAAGATTGAGTCCCAGGATCTTCTCTGAATCGGCATCCTTTGCCGACAGGATGATCACGGGGATATTTGACTTCTTTCTTATCTCTGAAAGCACCTGATATCCGTCCTTACCCGGCATCATGATATCAAGTACGCACAGGTCCGGCGAGCGGTCCAGGGCCTTTATGGCCTCATCCCCGTCTCCGGCTTCGATGATCTCGTAGTTTCCGTCAGACAGATAGAGCTTAAGGAGATTTCTTATCTCCGCCTCATCGTCTGCGATCAGTATCTTGTGTTTCATGATCTCTCCTTAAGATGATAATACTGATACACCTTTCGATGTATCAGTATATCACATAATCTATTCCATCCCTTATGCTGCGAGTTCCTTGTAGAGGGCTGCTCTTGTGGAGAACTTGTAAGGTGCTACGTAGAATGTTGAAAGAAGTCCGAATGTAAATACTGAGAGGATATCCCATCCGATGAATGAAAGGTCAAGAAGGAATGCCTTGAACTTGTTGCCCTTCATCATTGCCTTACTCTTAGCGAAAGCCTCTTCCTTGGAAAGCTCGGGGTTGTCGCAGAGGATGTAAGGGATCATCCTGTACTCGTATGCCTTTACGATACCGGGGATGATGAACAGGAGAGACCACAGTACGATGTAAAGATCCCTGCAGAAGAGTGTCTTTACTGTATTCATATAGTTGTGGTCAAAAGCAAATCCGATATTGCTTACTTCTGCAGGCTCATCCTGGTTCTTGAGGAAGAACTTGTTGAAGCCCTGCTCAAGGGGATTATAAAGGAATGCATCGAACACTATGCTTACTGCAATGGCGATGATCACTACTACTGTCAGGCAGATGAACATTACAGCTGCAAATGATCCCATGGCTGCCATATCGATATCTTTCTCTGTCTCTTCCCCGTCCTCGCCGATGATGAGATAACCATCTTCATTTACTGTAACTGAGAGAGCGTCTGCGTTCTCGTCGTCAGCCTCGATGATCAGATACTCAGGATCCATGGACACATCGTCATTTACTTCTGTGATACCGTGGTTGTTCTGATCGTCATCGTGATCCCATCTGTTCGTGTATCCTGAGAAACCTGCGGAGTAACCTGCTGTTCCGAGTACTACTGCTGAAAGGACACCGACTGCAACACACTTCCAGTAATTTGCCTTAAAGGCTTTCTTTCCGTTTTCTTTTACTTTACCAATCTTCCACATCTTCTTATTCCTCCTGTGGTGTTTTTGTTTTATGGCATCATGATAGACCTCCAACCTTTCTTCTGAACTGGAAGAACCTTAACAAAACCTTAAAGTATGCTAAAACCAATAAAAAAAGGGCCTTAGCGGCCCTTTCCCTATATAAATATATAAATTAACTTCAGTTACTGTCAGATCCGGTCATCTTTCCCAGCCTGTCCTTAAGGCTCTGGAGCTGCAGTATGGAACTGTTTACTTCATTATTGAACCTTTCAGAATGGTTTGACAGTTCGCTGACCTCTGACCTGGGCTCAGGCTTCTTCTCAATGGCACTCGTAACAGCCGTGGGCTCATCGTCCTTATGGAAGTCGATATTCCTTGCTATATCCCTTAAGTGCTTGGCAGGAGATACAAGAGAATCAGGCTGCTTGGCCGGAGGGATCATCTCCATTGAGTTGCCGATTATAGGTGCATTGAACCTGGACCTGCTGCTGTACTGGAGGGACTTGGCTCTCTGGATGAGGTCGTTCATCTTCTGTCTCTCATCGTCCAGCTTATTGGCCATGGGAGCTGTCTCTGGCTCTTCCTTCACCTCTTCAGCCTTTACTTCAGGCTTCGGTGCTTCAGGCTTGGGAGCTTCTGCTGCAGGAGCTGCCTCTTTCTTAACTACGGGAGCAGCCTCCTCCTTCCTTCCGGAAATGCCGTTACAGAAGTTCATTCCGCTCACGCAGGCCTCAGCTGTGGACTGGCCCTGGGCCATGGCACAGGCGACGGCGGCAAAGAGGGTGTACTTCTTTGCGTCAAATCCGGGAGCGGGTGATACCTTATCGAGCCAGGAAGTGCTGTCTCCGGTAAAGATGACGGACTGACCTTCGGTGATCTCATTTCCTCTGATCAGTACATGGCATCCGTACTCGTTGTAGATCTTCTTGGCTGCGCGGAGGAGATCATTCTTCATGGGGCACTCAAATCCGCAGAGAGTCTCAGCTTCAAGGGAGTTGATAATAAGCATCTGAACTCTGGGAAGGAGCCTGTCGATGATGGAATAGTAAGTATCCTCCGTTACAAGGATCTCGCCCTTGTCGGAAATAATGGACGGCGCACAGACAACAGGTGCATGGGACACCGTCTCCAGCTTATCTGCTATATATGAGATGACTGCTTCATCGGTAAGATAGCCGATACCGACAGCGGCGGTATCGCACTCTCCGAAAACATAGTCGATTATCTCTGAAACATCGTTATTCTCTGAGGTTCCGTCGGTCCAGTAGAAAACGGGTACAACAACCATAGGATCCAGATCAAGGTCCTTTATCGTAGATGTGCACCTGGAGAGATCAAACTCGGTGTTCTCTACGTTATCTGAGATGGCTAGTACTGTTTTCATCCAACTCCTCGATTCCACAGATTTAGTCATTTTTAGTTTCACATAGATAAAAAATAATAACAAGTTCGTCGTGTTACCATATTTCTTATAAAAAAATTGTGCAAGTTGATATTGCTTTTTACAGATTATTTGCTTTTATCTCCTCAAAGCCTGAAAACAGGGGATTTGCAAAAAACAGGCCACATCTCTGAAGATGTGACCTGAATAGGGATTTTATGAGGAGTAATTGTAAATTATCTGTCAACAGCGGGAAGCTGGGCCAATCCGGCCTTGATATCATCGTCGGAAGGGATGAAATCGCCCATGGATCCGTCAAGGTAGGACATGTATGCGCTCATGTCGAAGAACCCTGTACCAGTAAGGTTGAAGAGGATCGTCTTCTCCTCCCCTGTCTCCTTGCACTTGAGAGCCTCGTCAATGGCTGCACGGATGGCATGTGAGGACTCGGGAGCAGGCAGGATGGTCTCTGTCTTGGCGAAGAGGTTAGCTGCCTCGAATACCTTTGTCTGCTCAACAGCCCTGGCCTCATCGATAAGACCGTCGTGGTAGAGCTGGGAAATGATGGGAGACATACCGTGGTATCTGAGTCCGCCTGCATGTGAAGGTGAAGGGATGAACTCGGAACCGATGGTGTACATCTTAGCCAGAGGGCAGACGTGACCTGTATCACAGAAGTCATATCTGAACTCGCCTCTTGTCATGGACGGACATGATGCAGGCTCTACTGCGATAAAGTAAGGGCTCTTCTTTCCTTCCAGCTTATCTCTCATGAATGCTGACATGATACCGCCGAGGTTGGATCCGCCGCCTGCGCATCCGATAACGATATCGGGATACTTGTCGATCTTAGCCAGCTGGAGCTTAGCCTCCTCACCGATGATGGACTGGTGAAGGAGTACCTGGTTGAGTACTGAACCAAGTACATATCTGTATCCTTCAGTGGATGTAGCGACCTCAACAGCCTCGGAGATGGCGCATCCCAGGGATCCTGTTGTCTCAGGATACTTTTCGAGGATGGCGCGTCCAACGTTTGTTGTGTTGGAGGGTGAAGGGATGATATCAGCACCGAAGGTCTCGATGATGGCCTTTCTGTAAGGCTTCTGCTCGTAGGAACACTTTACCATGAATACTGTAAGAGGGATGTTGAAGTGCTTACATGCCATGGCAAGGGCTGTTCCCCACTGGCCTGCACCGGTCTCTGTTGTAAGGCCCTTAAGTCCCTGCTTCTTGGCGTAATATACCTGGGCAGCAGCGGAATTGAGCTTGTGGGATCCGGATGTGTTGTTTCCCTCGAACTTATAGTAGATCTTAGCGGGGGTTCCCAGCTCCTTCTCCAGCTCATATGCCCTGATAAGGGGTGAGGGTCTGAAGATCTTATAGAACTCCTGTACCTCTTCGGGGATATCGAAATACTTTGTATCGTTGTCTACTTCCTGTCTGCAGAGCTCTTCGCAGAAGATGGGAGACATCTGCTCGACTGTGAGGGGCTCATGCGTACCGGGGTGGATCAGGGGTGCGGGCTTATTCTTCATATCCGCACGGACGTTATACCACTGCTTGGGCATTTCCTCCTCTGTAAGGAATATTCTTTTGGGTTCTCTTGCCATTGTTCTGGCCTCCTTTGATAAATATTTGGTGGCTGGTGTTGGCTCCAATTTTCGAAGCAACAAAAATGCCCTACATCGATCACTCGATATAGGACAAGAATATTCCTGCGGTACCACCTATAGTTGGTTGCCTTAGCAACCCTCTTTGATCACGTTCCAACAAACGCGCCCCGCTGATAACGGATGAGGCTCCCGTCGATCCATTTCCTGATCGCCCTCATCGGGTCCATTCATCGGGATCTTCGCTGCTGCCATCTCACCGCCGGCAGCTCTCTCTTAGCTAATGATCTTGTCCGACTACTACTCCCGACTTGATCGGTTTTGTTTATCAAACTAAAGCGATTTTACAGTTCACCGCTCCTTATGTCAAGTGGCAGATATATGCCAGCCAGTCATTCTTCTCATGGCACTCATCGATGGTAAAGCCTGCTTCCGCCAGTGCCTTCTCCACCTTTCCGCGCTTTGTATTTATGATGCCGGAGCAGATAAAGCGTCCTCCGGGAGCGAGCCTTGAAGGAACGTCCGGAGCGATGGCCGCTATTATGTCTGCGATGATATTTGCCACGATGAGAGTATAGGAATCACCCTTAACGGACTTAAGTTCCCCTGTATAGCAGTCGATATCGGGACATCCGTTCTCCCTGCAGTTCTCCACTGCCACATCCACAGCCAGGCGGTCGATATCCACTGCCTCAACGGACTGAGCTCCCAGCTTACTGCAGATTATGGCAAGTATTCCAGATCCTGTTCCCAGATCCAGGACAGAATCATCGGACCTCACTTCCTTATCCAGGAGCTTTGCGCACATGGATGTGGTCTCATGAGTACCGGTACCGAAGGCGGATCCCGGGTCAAGCCTTACAACCACATCGCCGGGAACTTCCTCATATTCCTCCCAGGTGGGACAGATCACCACACGTTCAGAGATCCTGAAGGACTTATAATCCTTCTTCCACTCATTCTCCCAGTCCTTGTCCTGCACATATCTCCAGCCGTCAAAGCCCTTGCCCAGGGGCAGGAACTCACCTATGGACTCCAGCCTTGCCTTAACAAATGCCATGGCATCCTCCACGGACATGGTCTTGTCGGAGAGATTTCCGTAGATCATACCCACGCCGTTGGGATCAACATACTCCTCGCTCTTGGGACCCAGCCTTATGCCGTCATCGAACTCTGCAAAATAAGCCTTTATGGTGACGTCGGTTCCCAGGGACTCTATATATCCCTCGTCTGCATATGCCAGGGAATCAGGATCCTCGATTATCCTGGCGATCTCAAAGGGGTCGCTTACTGCAATGCCGTCAGCACCTACCTGTGCCAGCATCTCGCATATGGCATCAGAAGCATCTTCCGTAGTTACTATCTTTATCTCCACCCACTCCATGGTATCCCTCCGCTACTTCTTTTTTCGAAAACTATTCTACCATTGATTGCACTTCAAGGACAAAAATCCTAAAATTAAACAAAAAACGGAAAGGACACTTCCATGCGAAAAAGACTTTTAGCGATAATACTTATGGCAGCCTTCCTTCTTTCAGGCTGTGCATATTCATCATACGAGCTCGATACCGAAAGCTACGATTCACAGAGAGCGGAAGCCAAAGTAACAGAAGAGACCACAGAGGCAGCGGAGACAACTGAAGCAGCAGAAGAGACCGAAGCTCCCGCCACTCAGTCAGAAACAGTAGCAGAGACAGAACCTGAAACAACGACTCAGGCACTCATCGACGAAAACGGATCCTATACAACGATGGAAGACGTCTCCCTTTATATCTACACCTACGGATGTCTTCCCCAGAACTTCATCACAAAGAACGAAGCCAGGGACCTGGGATGGGAAGGCGGTTCCCTTGAGCCCTACGCCCCCGGCATGTGCATTGGCGGAGACTACTTCGGAAACTACGAAGGCCTTCTTCCCGACGGCGACTACAGGGAGTGCGATATCGACACCCTGGGAGCAGGAAGCCGCGGTGCCAAGAGGCTTATCTTCACGGAAGACGGCTCCACCATCTACTACACAGAAGACCACTACGCAAGTTTCACTCTTATATACGGTGAGGAATGAGGTATAACATGACTAAGACCATAACCATAGATCTTTCAGGGATAAATACAAGAGAAGGGCTTCACGAAGCCATCAGATCCGCCCTGGACCTGCCGGACGAATACGGCAATAACTTCGACGCCCTTCACGATGTACTCACATCACTTAACGATGTCCATCTTCAGTTCTACGGAATAGACGGAACAGAGGAATTCTATACCATCTTCGAAAAGGTGGTGGAAGACAGCTCCGTCAGCAACCCGGGTCTCACCTACGAGTTTATAGACGAGTTCGAATACGGAAACGAGGAGTGATCACTCCTCCTTCTTCTGCTCATCGAACATGGCCCTTACTGAAGGGGCATTCTTCGTGAGCTTCTTGATAGAAAGGTCCTCGGCCTTATCGTTTGCAAGGCGGAGGTTATTCTGGGAAGAAAGAAGATCTTCCTTGGTCTTCTGAAGATAATTAATGCTCTTATCGATCTCATCGATGGCCTTCTGGAACTTCTCGCTGGCAAGACGGTAATTCCTTCCGAATGCCTCCTTGAAGTTATTCATATTGGTTTCGAAGTTCTCGATATCCACCTGCTGGCTCCTGACCACTGACAGTTCCCTCTGATACCTGAGGGAATTAAGAGCTGCGTTACGCAGAAGGGTGATCATGGGAATGAACATCTGGGGACGGATGACATACATCTTCTCGTACTTGTAGGAAACATCCACGATACCCGTATTGTAGTAATCGTTATCTGCCTCCAGCATGGATACGAGAACAGCATATTCGCATCCCTTCTCTTTTCTGTCCTTATCAAGCTCCTTGAAAAAGTCCTCATTCTTGTGCTTGGTGGCAGTGGTATCCATCTCGTTCTTCATCTCGAACATGATGGATATGAACTCCACTCCGTCAGAGGAAGATTCCCTGAAGATAAAGTCGCCCTTACTTCCGGACTTGGCATCATTATCCTTCTCAAAATAAGCATTTGGAAATGCGGTCATACGAAGCTTGTTGAACTCATTCTGGCAGTGCTGCTCAAGGCTCTCACCCACCATCTTTGTGGACAACTTTGACTTGTAGTCCTTGACCCTCTCTATCTCCTCATCCTTGAGCTTGATGGTCTGCTCATAAGACTCCTTAAGGGCCTTCTTCTCCAGTTCCAACTGGGCAGTCTGGCTGTCCATCTTACCCTGAAGTACAGTGAGCTCATTCACCTTGCCGGCGATCTCCAGATCCTTCTTGGAGACAGCCTCTGAAACAGCAAGTTTCTTCTCATTCTCAAAGCCGTCGATCCTGGACTTGAGGTTTGTTACTTCCACCTTATTCTCGGCAGCGAGTCTTTCCAGTTGGCTCTTAAGCTCAGCTATCTCGCGGTCCTTCTGAAGAAGGGCTGATTCATTCTCCTTCTCCTGCTGCATCCGAACTATCTGAAGGTCGCTCTCCTTCTTCTCTTCCAGTTCCTTTGCGCGTCTTTCCAGCTCTGCATGGAACTCATGGTCACGGACCTGTGAGACTATCTGGGAATAACCTGATTCATCTACCTGGAATACCTTGCCGCAGCTGGGGCACTTTATCTCCTGCATAACCTTCCCTCCCTGTTATACTTCCTCGAACCTGTACTTCTGCTTGATATCGGGATACTTCTCGTGGTCCACCTCGCTCATGAACATCTCAATGGGCCTGGCGCACATCTTCTTCTCCCCGTAAAGAGCCCTGTATACCATGAGCGTCTCACCTGTCTCAGAGTGGTGTGCAGGTCCAACGATCTCATAGAGATACATGTCCCCTTCGTTCTCAAGTTCACGCTTAAAATGCTTTACGATGGTACCGGGTTTAAACTCTCTCATAACAGGACTCCTCCAATAAAGACTTCTACTAAAATTCTCTTCTCAGAAGGAAAAAAAGTCAAGCGAAGCAAGTCCCATTAATAGCCCTATATCTTCTGGGATCCGATAGCCTGTCCCGGGGTCACCAGATCCAGGGAATCAGAGGCATAAAATGTAAATCCCATACGGGCACAATATATATCTATCTGTTCTATAAGATCCTTGTCAGTCGTATATTCAAGAAGGTAGATATCAAGTCCGCAGGAGGATGCCGACTCCACATACTCACGGAAGTATCTGCTCTCGGAAGAGGAGTTAGTCCCAAAGGAATCGTCATCCCAGTCAATACAGCTGAATACAGTCTCCTGGTTGATGGCATCTGCCACATCTTTCATATTCCCGTATCTGGAGGCATATTCCGTCATGAAACAGTCTCCCCCATTGATAGATACGTATGTATCCATATCCTGGAAGGACTTAAGTATAGATGCAACTCCATCAAATATCTCATCGGTGGGATAGTTATAATATACATCCACATTATCCACGAAAAGGCCGTCAACCCCCTTATCTACAAGGTCCTGAGCGATACCTTCTATAAACTCCTGCCATGAGGGGTCAGATACATCCATCCATCTTTCGTCCTCCCAGTTCTCGTAGACACCTAAGGTAAGATATTCATAGTCATCAAAATAGTCACGGAACTCCTCGACAGATCCGAGATTTATATAGCTGTAGACAGTATGTCCATCATCTTTAAGCTCACTTATCTCAGACTTACTGAAGTACTGGGCATCTATGACTATAGTCTCATAGGGGGAGAACTCATCCATATCCTCAGGATCAGCTCCGAGGAAGACCCCATATGTATACTTTTCCCCGCCCTTACAGGAAGCCAGGGAAAAGACCATGCATATCATCAATAGTATACTTACCGTTTTTCTGATCATTTATTCCCAACATTCCAACAGATCATAAGATACACGGAGAAAACCTCCGGACATCATGGTCATCAGCCTGCAGAATTCCACCTTTCATCGTTGTAGTAGCTGTTACCGTCAAGATCATACATCTGAACATAGGAATCTGCTCCGCCCAAGGACGCAGCATATGATACGAAGAATAGTTCACCCTCATCATTGACCCCGATCTGGACATCTTCAAGGTAAGAATCACTGTAGAACGTATCAGAAACCACTTCTGCAAAATAATCAAATCCTTCAGGGTATGTCACCGCCTCATAGTTATCCACCTCAACGATCCCCTCGAGGTTTTTATTGTAGTAGTTCTGAAGCGCCTCCCTGAATACATCATATATATCATCGATCCCGAAGAGCTCAACCAATTCTTCATCGGTAATCTCTTCGCCGGTATGCACATCGAAATTATAGACTTCATAATAGTCATCATCCGTCTCGCCACACATAACGAAAACAAGGCTTAATATCCCGTCCTCAGAAAGGAAAGCGATATACTTGGTCTTCCAAATATAAGAATAACCATATTCCTCTATATCAGATTCGATCCCATAGAGGTCTTCTTCTATATACTCATTGACATTTTCAGCATCGTTGTTGTCTATAAGGAGATATGGAACGTGATACATATCATCCTCAGAAAGATAAGAATACTCCTCGCTTATATCAGATATATAATCGGACAGTTCACCGATCGGCTCAGGTCCAGGAGTCGATGTAGGCGTAGGGGCTGATGTCTCCGCAGGTTCGGCTTCAGTTTCAGAAGTCTCAGGAACATCAGTGACTTCCGGGGTTCCTTCCGTCTCCTTCTCTTCTTCCTCCTCTTCCTCTTCTTCCTCTTCTTCCTCACGGTCATCCCTGCGGGACCTTCTGTCACCGTTGCAGGAAACTGCAGTAAAGAGCATACATGAGGCCAGAAGTATCGCGACCATCTTTTTCATGGTAATATCCTCCCTTAAAATAATTGCCACTATTATACCCCTGTTTCTTAATGATTTCTTTAAATACCATTGACGATAGATTTAAAGTCTTCATCTATCATCTTGGGTGTAAGGGATAGATACAGGAGGTTGGTACAATGAAAAGAACAACAAAGACTTACTACAAATTCTGCGATAGATGTGATCTTATCTACAGCGCTCCCATGGACCGCTGTCCCGAGTGCAGCAAGAGGCTCTTCCTGGAATATACAGCCAAGGATCTTCAGAGGATCAGATATTCCCTGAGCCAGCAAAAGCAGGACGAAGACTACACAGTACTAAATACTCTTTTCTTCTGACGATCACGAAAAAGAAAAAACAAAACGGACCGGCCGCAGGGCCGATCCGTTTTTTTCTGTTATTTGATGTATCTGAACTGTTCCAGGAATTCGGGTGGACAGCCCAGCTCGCGGAGCTTGTCCATCATCTCCGTGACGTCCTCCACGGTGGAGTAGTAAAGATCGATAAAGTGATCGACCATACTGTCCTGAAACTTCAGAAACTGATAGAGACTGTCTGCGTCATCAATCTCTATGTCCTTTTCCTCACAATACTTCCTAACTGCCTGCAAATAAGTCATGGCACATCACCTCCGTACTTATGTTGATGCATCCGGGTTTAAATTGTTCGTACTTTAGGAAAGGATTTTCCCGCGTATCAGCCTGCTCTTACCGCAAGACCGACACCATTCTTAAAGACCATAAGAACCTCTCTTTCTCCCCAAAAAAGGGGCAAAGAACCTAACCTGACAAAGTCAGGCAATTGCCAAAGATCTGTTTTTAAGATGGAATATCTGCCCCCTCGGGCAGATGTCTGAAAAGTGCCGTGTAGCATCAGACTATACTCTTACCGTTTACGATAATCAAGTCTTTTTTTCAGTTTATTTCAAAACATGCCATTTAGTCCGATTATTAGGTCTATTTATGTACTTTCGCAGGAGGCGCGCAGGCGGCGCCGGGGCAAAACGTAAAAGTATCAAAAAAGTACGCCGCGACACCCCTGAAACGTACTTTTAACGTACTTTCGGGAAAAGTACCAAAAAAGTACGCCGCGACACCCCTGAAACGTACTTTTAACGTACTTTCGGGAAAAGTACCAAAAAAGAACCCCCAAAGTCTTTGTCCAACTTTGGGGATCCATTTCACGATCCGGTTTATTTATCTGAATATGCCTTTTATCTTTTCGAAGAAACTGTTGCGCTTTGCGTAGTTCTTTTCGGTGAGGGAGGAATCGAAGAGCCGGAGCTTTGACTTCTGATCCTCTGTGAGCCTTATGGGGATCTCGATGGTGAACTTTACCGTGTGGTCTCCCCTCATGTTCGGGTTCTGCTTGTCGGGGATACCCCTGCCGCGGAATGTATATGTATCGCCGGGCTGGGTTCCTTCGGGAACATTATAGGAAACGGGACCGTCGATGGTGGGTACCTTTATCTCACCGCCGAGAGCAGCCTGTGCAAGAGTGATGGGAACATCACAGCTTGTATTCTTTCCGTTCCTGGTGAATACCTCGTGCTTCTTGACCTTGAACTCGATATAGAGATCGCCGTTGGATCCGCCGTTCCTTCCGGGCTCGCCTTCGCCTCTGATGGGAAGCATATCACCTGTATCCACACCTGCGGGAACCTTGATGTGGAGCTGCTTCTTGGCAAGCTTTCTTCCTCTTCCGGAACAGTTGGTACAGGGAGTCCTGATGACTGTACCCCTACCTCCGCAGGCAGGGCAGTCCTTGGTGACCATGGTCATGCCGAAAAGCGTCTTAGTCTGCTGCTGGACCCTTCCGGCACCCTTACATGAGGGACATGTCTCGGGAACTGTTCCGGGCTGTGCACCGGAACCCTTACAGGAAGGACATACATCCTCCTTGGTAACGGTGATGTCCTTTTCCACACCGAAAGCCGCCTCCATGAACTCAAGGGTCATGCCGTACTTAAGGTTGGCACCCTTGGAAGGACCGTTTCTTCTCCTGGAAGAATACCCGCCTCCGAAGCCTCCGCCGAAGAAGGTGTTGAAGATATCGTTGATGTCTACGTCGTAGGCACCGCCGAATCCGCCTGCACCTCCGCCGAATCCGCCTGCACCTCCGCCGAATCCGTTGGGATCCACACCGGCGTGACCGAACTGGTCGTACTTTCTTCTCTTGTCTGCATCAGATAAGACTTCGTAAGCTTCGTTGACTTCCTTGAACTTCTGCTCAGCAACGGTATCACCCGGATTGAGATCCGGATGATACTGCTTAGCCATCTTTCTGTATGCTTTTTTCAGCTCGTCGTCCGAGGCGCCTTTGCTGACGCCCAGGACGTCGTAGTAATCACGTTTTTGATCAGCCATTTAAATTAGAAATCTCCGCCTGCATTCTTGAAACCGTCATTATTGTCATCACCGCCTGTTGTGAAAGGAGATGAACCGGCATCAGCTGCGCCTGCACCTGCAGCACCGTAACCTGCGAAGTCCTCAGGGTTGGGAGCACCGGAAGCGGCACCGCCTGCTGCCTGATAGAGCTTCTCGGAAACCTTATAGAATGCCTGTGTAACAGCTTCTGTCTCTGTCTTCATGGCAGCTGTATCGTCTCTGGAGATAGCGTCCTTAAGTCTTGCAAGGGCCTCGTTAACGGGAGCCTTATCCTCTTCGGATACCTTGTCGCCGATCTCACCAAGTGTCTTCTCTGTCTGGTATACAGTGGACTCAGCCTGGTTCTTTGTCTCGACCTTCTCCTTACGCTCCTTATCCTCTGCTGCGTGAAGCTCTGCTTCCTTGATAGCCTTCTGGATATCCTCGTCGCTCATGTTGGAGGAAGCTGTGATAGTGATCTTCTGCTCACGGCCAGTGCCCTTATCCATAGCAGATACGTTAACGATACCGTTTGCATCGATATCGAAGGTAACTTCGATCTGAGGCACACCACGGGGTGCAGGTGCGATACCGTCGAGGATGAAGTTTCCGAGGCTCTTGTTGTAAGCAGCCATCTCTCTTTCACCCTGAAGGACATGTACGTCAACCTGTGTCTGTCCGTCAGCTGCAGTTGAGAAGATCATGCTCTTCTTTGTAGGGATAGTAGTATTTCTCTCGATCATCTTTGTGAAGACGCCGCCCATTGTCTCGATACCGAGGGAAAGGGGTGTAACGTCAAGAAGGAGAAGACCCTTAACATCACCTGTAAGGACTGCTGCCTGGATAGCTGCACCGATGGCAACGCACTCGTCGGGGTTGATGCCCTTGAAAGGTTCCTTGCCGAAGTAGTTCTTAACTGCATCCTGAACTGCAGGGATCCTGGTGGAACCACCTACAAGGAGGATCTTGTCGATCTCGGAAGGAGAAATAGAAGCATCGCTCATTGCTCTCTTAACGGGATCCATCGTCTTCTGTACAAGATCAGCTGTAAGCTCATCGAACTTAGCTCTTGTGAGAGTGATGTCCATGTGCTTGGGACCTGTAGCATCAGCTGTGATGTATGCAAGGTTGATGTTGGAGGACATTGTTCCGGAAAGCTCGATCTTAGCCTTCTCAGCTGCCTCACGAAGTCTCTGCATAGCCATACGGTCTGTCCTGAGGTCTACTCCGTCAGATGCCTTGAATGTATCTACGAGATAGTCAACGATCTTGTTATCGAAGTCGTCACCACCGAGTCTGTTGTTACCTGCTGTTGCGAGAACCTCGAATACTCCGTCGGAGATATCAAGGATGGAAACATCGAATGTACCACCACCGAGGTCGAATACCAGGATCTTCTGATCGCTCTCCTTGTCGAGGCCGTAAGCAAGGGATGCTGCTGTGGGCTCGTTTACGATACGGAGTACCTCAAGGCCTGCGATCTTTCCGGCATCCTTTGTTGCCTGACGCTGGGCGTCTGTGAAGTATGCGGGAACTGTGATAACAGCCTGTGAAACGGGCTGGCCGAGATAAGCCTCAGCATCACTCTTGAGCTTGGAAAGGATCATTGCAGAGATCTCCTGGGGAGTGAACTGCTTATCGTCGATGGATACCTTGTAGTTGGAACCCATCTCCCTCTTGATGGACTGGATAGTCCTGTCAGGATTTGTAACTGCCTGACGCTTAGCTACCTGGCCGATGAGCCTCTCGCCGTCTTTAGTAAAAGCTACTACAGAGGGAGTTGTCCTTGCACCTTCGGGATTGGGGATTACGACTGTCTCGGAACCCTCCATAACTGCTACGCATGAATTTGTTGTACCAAGATCGATACCGATTACTTTTGACATATATATCGCCTCCTAAACTATATTACTTCTTGCTCTCCAGTATCTTATCAACGATACCGTATTCGAGTGCTTCCTGAGCTGTCATCCAGTGGTCTCTGTCTGTATCCTTGTCCAGCTCTTCGATCTTTCTTCCGCAGGCATCTGCAAGGATCTGATTGAGTCTCTTCCTTGTATCCTTGATGTGCTCAGCTGCGATGAGGATCTCTGTTGCCTGGCCCTGAGCGCCGCCCAGAGGCTGGTGGATCATTACCTCAGCATTGGGAAGGATGCATCTCTTACCCTTTGTACCTGCTGCGAGAAGGACAGATCCCATGGATGCTGCCATACCCATGCAGATGGTCTGAACGTCGGGCTTGATGAGCTTCATGGTGTCGTAGATCATAAGTCCGTCAGATACGGATCCTCCGGGGCTGTTGATGTAGAACTGGATGTCCTTGTCGGGATCCTCAGCCTCGAGGAACAGGAGCTGTGCCGTGATAAGGCTTGCTGTTACGTGGTTTACTTCCTCTGAAAGGATAACGATCCTCTCCTTGAGAAGTCTTGAGTAGATATCATAAGCGCGCTCTCCTCTGCTGGAGGACTCTATGACTGTGGGTACCAGACTTGAAGTTATGAAATTATCCATTTTGTTTCTCCTTATTCTGTATTTATATTTCCGAATATTAATTCGCTACCTGAACGACTGCGTGTCTGACTACGCGGTCCTTGTAGATGTATCCCTTCTGGAATACTGCTGCTATCTCCTGCTCGCCCAGCTCCTCATCGTCCACATGCATTACTGCCTCGTGAAGGTTGGGATCGAACTTGGTGCCTCTTTCACACTCGATCTCGGATACGCCCAGCTTGGTAAGGACATCACCTGCCTGCTTACCGATGAGCTCTATACCCTGGAGCACCTTCTCGACTGAATTCTCATCAGCATTCTTTCCTGCCTCGAGAGCCCTGTCGATATTATCGAGTACGGAGAGCCAGTCCTTTGTTACTGTTGCAACTGCGCTGGCATAAAGATCATCCTTCTCCTTAGCGGAGCGCTTTCTGAAATTCTCATACTCCGCGAAAAGAGCCATATATCTCTTCTCGAGTTCTGCGGTCTTATCCTCGGATTCAGAGACGACTTCGTCCTCGTCGATATCGTCATCTTCAGCCTCGGCCTCTGCCGCTTCCTCCGCCTCAGCTGCCTCTGCTCCCGCTTCAGTGGCCTTAGCCTTTTCTTCTTCAAGTTCCTCACTGGGGAACTTCAGTTCTTCTTCTGACATCTAGTCTTCTGCCTCCTAATCTTATTTATCCTTATTCACTCAATCTCTTGATCTCGTCATTAAGTTTCTTTCTAACAAAGTTGATCTGGGAAATGACCTTGGAGTAGTCCATCCTCTTGGGTCCGATGATCCCGATGTTTCCGGAGAGGGTATCACCCAGCTTATAAGTGGTGGTGATGAAACTGCAGTCTTCAAGTCCCTCCAGGGCGATCTCCTGGCCGATCCTGATCATGTAAGAATCACTCTTTCCCTCTTCTCTTCCAAGAGCCTCGATCTCATTGACATAACCTGCCACCATACCGTCATGGGAAAGTGTTCCCAGAAGGTCCCTGGCTCTTCCCAGCTCGGAGAAATCCGGAAGGCTCAGCATCCTGTGCTCACCCTCGAGATAGACATCCAGCCTATCAGCCTGCTTGATGGTTACATATGTCTCATAGAGGACCTGGTTCAGGAAGGAATCAGGGATATCAGCATCCTTTGCGGAAGTAGCCAGTGTTACGAAGGTGATCTCATCCAGGGGCTTTCCTGAAAGTGTCTTCTCCACTGCGTTGGAGATCCTGTTGATCTGTTCACCTGTGAGGAAGTTGGGGATCCTTACAACCTTATCCTTTACCACACCTGCGGAAAGGACAACGACTACCAGCACCTTGCCGGGCTCGATCATCAGCATCTTGAGCTGGCTCAAGTAGCTTCCCTGAAGCCTGGGGCTCATGGCGAGGGATACGAATCCCGTTGTCTCTGAAAGAGCAGATGTGGCACTCTTAAGGACTGATTCCACATCATCCACGCTGCCGTCTATCCTGGCGGAGATCTCCTCCTTCTCGGACTCGGAAAGGTTATCCACACTTATAAGGGAATCAACATACTCCCTGTAGCCCTTGTCGGAAGGGATCCTTCCTGCTGAAGTATGGGGCTTTTCAAGAAGGCCCATCTTCTCCAGCTCAGCCATCTCGTTTCGAAGTGTCGCGGAGCTTACCGTGAAGTTATGCTTCTCGATGAGGGACTTGGATCCAACGGGCTCATATGTCGAAACATAATCATCGACGATAGCCTTGAGGACTTGCTTTTTTCTGTCATCCAGTGCCATATCCGCGACTCCTTTTCCAAGAATTAGCACTCACACCTCTTGAGTGCCAAATACACTATACTATCAAAGTCAATTAAAGTCAAACGGATTTTGACATTCACTCAATTATGCCTAGATCGGGAAATTTCCCTATTTTTTCTCCCGGGAAGATCCGGGAGAGAAACTTTAGAGAAATCAGCCTAAATTTCCCTATTTTTTCTCCATTTCAACACCTTAAGAGAAACTTTAGGGAAATCCGACCGGATTTCCCTTTATATTCTCTATTTAACCATCTGAAGAGAAAATATAGAGAAAACTGAAGTATCAGTTAAAGTTGTCACTGCGGGAACCGGAAAGCTCTCAGATCTGATGATCGCAAAGATGCTTTTGTTCCTTAACCGGTTCCCCTTCGTCCGGGAGTTCTGAATAGTACTTCTCCAGCTTCGGCCTTGCTGCCACATAGTATTTCTCCAGGGACTTGTCGAACTGGGTGCCCATGCCCTCCATGATGATGGAGTCTGCCTTTTCCAGGGACATCTTATCCTTATAGCAGCGCTTGCTGACCAGGGCGTCGTAGACATCCGCGATGGCCATGATCCTGGCCTCCAGAGGGATCTCCTCACCCTTAAGTCCGTCAGGGTATCCTGAACCGTCCCACCTCTCGTGGTGGTAGTGGGCAACATTTTCTGCGATATGGTGGAACCTCTCATCGTCAGTTCCCTCCAATATCTCATGTACGATCCTGGCTCCCTCATGGGCATGACGCTTCATCTGCTCGAACTGCCAGGGCTCATATCTTCCGTTGAACTGGAGTATGGAATCAGGGACAGCTATCTTACCGAGATCGTGCATTGGAGCGGCCTTGATGACATCCTTTACGAACTTGGGATCGATATCATAATCCTTATCAGCTATCATCTCGTCCGTCAGGAGCTTTACGCCCACACTGGTCCTCTTGATGTGACCGCCGGTGGAATTGTCACGGCTCTCGACCATGGCAGCCATGCTCATTATGAGCCTGTCGTGCATATCCCGGAGATCCTGGGTCTTCTCTTCGACCCTCTTCTTGAGCTTCTCGTTGAACTTATCCAGGAGAGCCAGATACTGCTGGTCCTTTGTATCATCAGTGAGGAAGAACTGGTATCCTCTCATCTTCTTATTTACGAACATGGAGCTGATCTCCACCAGATAGATCTTGCTGTCCTTGCTGACATGGACCCTCTTGTACTTGTCGTAGTCAGCCTGGTAGTTTTCGATCCAGCGGGAGATGAGACAGTTCATCTCGGGACTGGCATCCAGAGGCTTATCCACGGAAAGTTCAGCAAGTTCAGGGAACATGACCTTGGCTGTCTCATTGCTGCCCAGGTATCTCTTTTCTGTATCAACAGAGATGATACCGGTATTTCCCTCCTGGGCAAGAGTGTCGTATGCGGAATCGTCGATATTATAAAGGCTCAGCCTGTAGATGATGAGAAGGTAGTCTATCTGGGAAAGCAGATATGAGATGGGCACCAGGATCAGATCACCATTACTATGGGCCTTTCCTCCAAAATAGGCGCATACGGAAAAGACTACGGGCAGGAAAAGAAGAACGATGATCGTATTGGAAATATTCTTCTTTTTGAAATAACTGTATATAAGGGCGATGATGCTTAAGAAGAAGTATACGATGACCATGCAGACGAATACTGAATGCATAAATCCGTATTCCTTTATGATGGTACCATCTTCAAAAACAGGGTTCTTATAAAACAGATCCAACTTTCCGATAGAAAGGACGGAAAGATATACGAGCATGTTAAAAAGATAGAACAGGGCCCTCACAGGTCTTGCTATCTTAATATCACATATACTGAATATACTGAGCATTATGAAGAGGATAAGGAAACATCCTCCCATATATGTAAGCTGAAGGGCACGGACAGCACCATTCAGATCATCAGCCAGATGATAGAAAAGATATCCCATAATGGTAATAGGGATAAAGGTGAATATAAGGGTAAAATGGACATCAAAATTCTTATGCCACATCGAAGCATATATAAGTGTCATCACTAATGAGATGATCAGAAATATAAGACAGAGTACTACCATCTGATGTTCCGTCTCCTTTACCCTCTCCTCATATATTAATTATAAGGGGACAGTTTTTCAATAGATGGTCAGGTGTCGAGTATCTCCGATGCTTCCTCCAGCAGCTTAATGATGGGCAGATGCTGGGGACATACTGCCTCGCACTGGCCGCAGGCAACACAGTCTCCCGCCTTGCCGCTGTTCTCTGTAAGGCCCCTGTAGAATGCCCTGGGACGGAAATCATCATTATAGAGGCGCATGGTATTGATGGTCCTGAAGATATCAGGGATCAGGATGCCCATAGGACAGCCGTCGGTACAGTATCTGCAGGCGGTACAGGAGATGGTAGGTGTATCAAGCATAATGGTCTTGACCTTCTCCACCAGTGCCTTCTCCTCTTCTGATAAAGGCTCGAAGTCTGTAAATGTCTTGATGTTGTCAGCCATCTGCTCTTCCGTGGACATACCTGAAAGGATCATGAAGACTCCGGGAAGAGAACCTACAAATCTCAGGGCCCATCTTGCAGCCGAATCATCAGGTCTTACCTCTTTATACATATCCATGAGTTCAGGCTTGATGTTAGCCAGCATACCGCCCTTAACAGGCTCCATGATGATCATGGGGATATTTCTCTTAAGAAGGATATCGTACAGCTCTCCTGATCTTACTACCGGGTTATCCCAGTCGGCATAGTTGAGCTGGATCTGTACAAACTCCACTTCGGGATGCTCATCCAGGATCTCCTCAAGAAGCTCCGGGCTTCCGTGGTAGGAGAATCCAAAGTGCTTTATCTTTCCTTCAGCCTTCTTCCGGACTCCCCAGGAGAAGCAGTCATAACTCTCATATGTATCGAAGTTGTTGCCGTCTTCGATGGAGTGGAGAAGATAGTAGTCGAAATAATCCACCCCGGCTCTTTCCAGCTGCTCATTAAAGAGCTTATCCACGTCCTCCTGCTTGTGGATCATCCAGGCAGGAAGCTTAGTTGCAAGTGTAAAGGAATCCCTGGGATATCTCTTAACGATGGCCTCCCTGGCAGCCACCTCCGACTTACCGCCGTGATATACATATGCGGTATCAAAATAGTTCATTCCCGCAGCCATATATGCATCAACCATGTCGCATACGCGTGCGATGTCGATCTCTCCGTCCTTCTCGGGAAGGCGCATAAGTCCAAAACCGAGGCCTGCTTTTCCGGTAAGTTCGATAGCCATAATAGTGCCCTCCCGTAAATGCGGATATACTGGGATTATACTATCTCAGAAGGTCAAAGAAAATCCTCAAAAACGATATTGGCAAAGTCCAGTCCCTTCTCCGTGAGCCTTATGCCCTTAGTATCCTCCTCCAGAAGGCCCGCCTTTTTATCCTTCTCTATCTCCTGACTGAAGACCTCTTTGAGGTCCTTTCCGAACTGCCTTTTAAACTCCCCGGCATCTATCCCGTCGGAAGTCCTGAGCATCAGCATGGCATATTCATGTATCTTCGAATCCGCATCCATTACTTCCTCTATCTCTATAAAGGCAGGCTCACTTATATAGGCCTTAACATCGTCACCCTTACTGTATCTCTTTCCGTTCATATATCCCCTGGCGCCGGATCCCAGACCGAAGTATTCACAGCCCCTCCAGTAAGACCCGTTATGGACGCTCTCAAAACCTTTCAGCGCGCAGTTGGATATCTCATAGGGAATATAACCGTTCTCCTTAAGGAAAGACCTGAGAGAATGGTACATCTCACGATCCTCCTCCTGGGAGATATATTCTTCTATATCCTTTCCATATCTCTTCTCGAAAAGTGTCCCCTCCTCTATGGAAAGAGAGTACATGCTTATATGTGTCACGCCGCTGTCTATAAGTTCCTTTGCATCCCGGAGGATATCGTCAGTGGTCTGGCCGGGAACACCCGTCATGAGATCGGCGGAGATGTTCGAAAAACCTGCCTCCCGGGCAGCCTTTATAGCCGCCAGTGCCCCTTCTCTGTCGTGGAGCCTTCCCAGTGTCTTAAGTACCTCATCAGTCAGCGACTGCACACCAATGGAGATGCGGTTAAATCCTGCCTCCCGGTAAGATCTGGCTTTGTCATAAGTCAGGGAATTGGGATTGGCCTCGATGGTGATCTCAGCATCAGCTCCTATGGAAAAGGTCTCCAGCACAAGCCTGAGAACATCCGTTATCTCATCAGAAGAAACGCAGGAAGGCGTTCCCCCTCCGAAGTATATTGTGTCCTTAAGATCATCATTTCTGTCAGGATAAAGAGCTATGGTCTTCCCTATAAATCCGATCTCTTTTCTGAGAGCATCGAAGTAGTCCTTCTCCAAAGATCTGTCAGCAATGGAATAGAAGGAACAGTAGGCACATTTCCTCCCGCAGAAAGGGATATGGATATAGATATGCCTTGCCATCAGAAGGTCCTTCTGTGGACAGGTACTGCCGCGATGGGTTCAGGCTTCTTGATGGCGGTCTTAAAGGCCATCTTAAAATTGATGAAGCTTGGTGAGATATTATTCTCCGGCTCCATATATTCTGAGATCATCTGGGCCCACTTGGCCTTATAGTGTCCGATGGCCGGATATCCGATCTCGATTATATCCTCGTAGTTGTCGGGGCATATGACCTTGCAGAGAGCCTCCCAGGTGCCGCATATGCTGTCCTGGACATATTCCTCAAGATAATCGGTCTCTGCATCGGGATAGGCCTTCAGGAGCGCTCTGGCGTCTCCCAGGAGCCATGCCTCTATCTCTTCTGTACAAAGTCCGATTACGGACCGCAGGTCCGGTGCAAATCTCCTGCAGGTGCTGTAGAGCTCCCTTCGAAGCTTATCAGGATCGTTATCATCGGAATCCATTATGACTATGAGTATGGAATCCGTGCCTCTGAACACCTCGTTATAGGCCCTGCATTTTGCGGGGAGAAGATCCAGAAGGGAACTTGCGAACTTTGGGGGCCTTGCAAGAGGGTCCTGGGGAAGGCTTCCGCATCCCCTGTGGGGACGGACAGCTATTTCCGCATCCACAGATGCCTCCTGGCACATGCGGGTCACCAGCCGCTCAACCACGGTGGCTCCGGATTTATCTTCTGTCAGTATCTCGATATGCATCCTTACGCCTCGTACTCGATATCAGTATCCAGGTGTCCGCCATACCAGATGGCGCCCATTCCCACGCCCTGTTTAAAGAGTGCCTCCACCACCTTGTCGGCTCCGGCGCACCTTATATTGACGCTGTCGTCCTCCTCGGATCCGAAGTCCCTGGAGAATACCCAGATCTCCTTGGGGTTCATGGTCTCCACTATATAAGGGTTATGGGTGGAGAAGATTATCTGGCTGTAGGGATGGTCGATGGTAAACTGCCTCATCTCATCCGCCAGCACGTCCACCATATCGTGGTAGAGATCCTTGTCGGGAGTCTCTATAAATATCGTTGAATGGGGATCTCTGTCCCTCAGAAGAAGAAGATACAGGAAGAGCTTATCCGGGCTCTTGGAAAGGTTCTCAGGAAGCCTCTTTTTCTTCTTCATCTCGGGGATCCTGGAATTTATATCCTCCAGGACAGTCTCATATCCCCTGGGATCCGTCTTCTTCATATACTCAAGGACGTTACTTACATTGGAGCCGTGGGAGTTCAGATGCTTATGTCCTCCCGGGGCATTTCCGTCCACATAGTAGCTGCTTATCTCCTCTGCAGAGAAGGCGCAGAAGAACCATCTCTCGATCTCCCTGTAAAGAGCTGCAGCATAGGGGAACTGTCCCAGCTTGCCGTAGATGCCCAGGGCCGTGAGATGCTCGTTCATGATATCGGCGGGAGTCTCGTCGCCTCTGTTGTCCACCACGAATCCCGTGCCGTTCTCCAGGTGCATCAGCTCCCTCTTAACGAAGGATCCGTCCACCTTCTCGGAAAGGGTCAGGACCTCGGAGGAGATCATGGGACTTCCGAACTCATTGGCAATGATGGAAAGGTCATACTGCATATGGTTGACCTTCTTCAGGATATTATCCTTAAACTTGAAGTTCAGCTTGAAGATACAGGGCTTGTCCTTGTCGATGATGAGATTTGAAAAACCCGGGCGCCCGTCCGCCTTGGAAGCGGAGGCGGCGTCTGTCATGATGCATCTCTTGAAGAAGGACATGGCCATGAGAAAACATGTCTTTCCCGTATTATTCCTTCCTATAAGGGCATTGAGGTTACGAAGCCTCAGCCCCTCCTCATCCTCAAGGAGCAGACCTATCTGATCGTCATCGAAAACATTGAAATTAATGATCCTGGCACCGGTAAGCATATCCCATCCTCCCTTCTTCTATGATTATACCACTACAAACAAAAAAGCCGCCCCGGAGGACGGCTCTTAAAGTTCGATGTTTTTCTCTTACATTGAATCGATAGTCGTGTCGATCTCGGTAAGGTTTGTCTGGATCTTTGCGATGCTCTCGCTAAGTGTGTTGTTGGCTGTGTTCAGGAGCTGCTTAACATACATATGTGCGCTCTTCCTGAGCTCGTCTGCCTGAGCCTCGGCTGCGATGATGATATTCTCAGCCTCATCCCTTGCGCCCTTGGTGATCTCGTGATCGTTTACCTTGGAAGCATACATCCTGTTGGCATCGTCGATGATCTTCTTATTCTTCTCTCTTGCAGTTCCGATGATCTCCTGAGCTCTCATTACGATATCGTTGGACTGTGCAACTGATGCAGGAAGTCTGTTCTTCAGCTCTTCGAGACTTGCGATCATGTCGCCTCTGTCTACGGAGCACTTATCAGTGAAAGGAACGCCGCTTGCCTCTCTCAATACCTCGATGAGCTCATCGATATGTCTGATGGGGTCATATCTCTCCACCTGCCTGGGCTGAACGGGTGCTCCCTGATTAGGTGCGTAATTGTTATTCTCCATATGTCAATTCCTGCCTTTCTTCAGTTTCTCATTAACAAAATCGACTATCTGTGCCGGTACCATCTTGGAAATATCCCCTCCGTATGATCCGACCTCTTTAACGATACTGGAGCTGATGAGTGACAGATCGTCCCTGCAGGGAAGCAGGACCACGTCGTATTCCGGGAACAGGAGCCTGTTGGCAAGTGCCATCTCCGCCTCGTATCTGAAGTCCGACTCTGACCTGATACCTCTGACAACTGCATTAGCTTTTGTCTCCCTGAACACATCGACAGTCAGTCCGTCGGAACGGATAACCTCGATATTGGGGTATTCCTTCAAGGATTCCTTTGCCATGAATACCCTCTCGTCAGGTGTGAACAGGTGATTTTTGGAGTCATTATGCATGACCGCCACGTACAGTTTATCACAAACACGGGCTGCGCGTCTTGCTATATCTCGGTGACCCCTGGTAAAAGGATCGAAACTACCCGGGAAAAGAAGCGTTGTCATCGGACATAAACCTCCATAATCAACCTCTACTAAAGAATGTTAACATTGTAAGCCCGTAAGAACAAGAACGGGTGGATTGCAAATTGATTACATCTGTGTCAAAAGGCAGGTCCGAGGAGTGCTCCGCAATGACTATGCCTCCCTCTTTAAGGATATCCTTCTCCATGAGTTTATCCGCAAGTTCGCACATGGACTTATGGGCGATCTTATACGGGGGATCGAGAAAGATGATGTCGAACTTCCTTCCCTCATCGTAAAGGGCATCCACTGCATTGAGAAAAGACGTCTTAAGGACCGTGAACCGGGGATCCTTTTCGGCATGTATCTTCTCCAGGTTTTTTCTTATAACGGATACTGCCCTGCCGTCCTTATCCACCATAACGGCACTGTCCGCACCGCGGCTCACTGCCTCTATACCGATACCTCCCGTGCCCGAAAAAAGATCCAGCACATCACTTCCCGCCACCCTGGTCTGGATAATGGAAAAGAGGGCCTCCTTCACCTTGTCGGTGGTAGGTCTTGTATTATCACCCTTGGGGGCAAGAAGCTGCGCCCCTCTGAATTCTCCTGAAACTACTCTGGGCATATCAAAGGTTCTCCATCTTATTTCTGAATCTCAGGTCGAACATATACTTTATGGAATCGTAAAGTTCCGCTGCTTCCTGTCCGCCCTTTTCAAATATATCATTTACTGCATCGCAGGCTGTCCTGGCAACCGGTGCATCAGTAAAGAGATTGGCAGCCCTGAGCTGGGGGATACCGTGCTGTCTCGTTCCGAAAAAGTCACCGGGACCTCTAAGCTCCAGATCCTTTCCTGCCAGCTCGAAGCCGTCGGAACATTCGCACATGAGCTTCATTCTCTGAAGGGCCACCTCTGTCCTGCTGTTGGAGGCCAGGATACAGTAGGACTGCTTGTCTCCCCTTCCGATCCTTCCTCGAAGCTGGTGAAGTGTTGAAAGGCCGAACCTCTCCGCATCCATCACCACCATAAGTGTGGCGTTGGGGTTATTTACTCCGACTTCGATGACCGTGGTGGATACCAGGATCTTTGTCTCTCCGGAAAGGAATCTTTCCATAACGTCTATCTTGTCTTTTTCCTTCATGGAGCCGTAGAGCATCTCAGTCCTGAACTCACCTGAGACACCGTGCTCCTGCAGCCTTTTTGCCATGGTCTTAACACTGACGAAATCCTTTACGTCGCTCTCTGTATCATCAACTTCATCCCACATGAAGCCGTCACTTTCATCGTCGATCCTGGAGCAGACGATATAGACCTGCTCACCGTTCCTGAGCTTCGCCTTAAGTGCCCTGTAAAGATCGTCGGAATCCGTGGCCGGCAGGAAGTTTGTCTTTATCTCCTTACGCCCTGCAGGCTTCTGCTTGATGACAGATGTATCCATGTCCCCGTAGATGACCATTGCCAGGGTCCTGGGAATGGGAGTGGCGGTCATGACCAGGTTATGGACACTGTTTATATCCTGATCTCCCTGCCTGCTTATAAGGAGCTTCTCTCTCTGCTTAACGCCGAACCTGTGCTGCTCATCTGCGATGACCAGGGCCAGGTCGTTAAAGCTGACGTCATCTGAAAGGACAGCATGGGTACCGATGATGACCGATGCCTCATTTGTCCTAAGCTGCTCCTTTATCTCCTTTTTGAGGGATGCCTTTGTCTTTCCGAGGAGAAGGACAACGTTTATACCGCTTCCCTCAAGGAGCTTTCTTGCTGAATCGTAGTGCTGCTTTGCCAGGACGGAAGTTGGAGCCAGGAGCACCGACTGCTTCCCCATGATGGCTGTCATGGCCATGGAAAGGATGGCAACTGCCGTCTTACCTGATCCTACATCTCCCTGTACAAGCCTGTTCATGGGTCTTTGGACCATAAGATCAGTCTGTATCTCACGAAGGGCATTTTTCTGATCCCCGGTAAGCTCGAATCCGAGATTTCCCAGGACCTTCTTCCAGCGGATCTTCGCCTCCTGTGTCATCTTATCTGCGGAGGGCACCACTATGGGAGCCCTGTCATCCTTATCCTCACCCTGGAGGAAATTCTTCATGCCGATGCCAAGGAGGATCAGCTCCTCATATGCTATCCTTCTTCTTCCAAGAGCGGCCTCCTGAAGGCTTCCCGGGAAATGGACAGACCTGTAGCTTTCTGCAGCTGTGGGCAGGCCTTCTGATCTTACTATAGTCTCGGGAACGATATCCCTGAGCTGGTCAGAGACGAGCTCCAGGGCCGTCTTTATCCATCTTGAGAGCTGGGCAGAAGTTATGCCCGCCGTCTGGTGGTAGACAGGTCTTATAAGGGACATGCCTGCGGCTGTCTCATCTTTTTCTATAAAGGGATTTACGATCTGGGGCTTTCCTCCGAAGGAATTCACCATACCGTGGACAAAGCACTTATCCCCGCGCTCGAACTTCTTGAGGATATACGGAGCGTTAAAAAAAGACAGCTTGATCCTGCCGCTTCCGTCACTTACGAAGAAGGAAACGGGAGATGAAGCTTTATATCCCTGCTTTGAAGGAGCACTGGAAACTGTGCCATAGAAGGAGATCTCCCGGCCTTCCTCACAGGATGATATGGTATCCACTTTTGACCAGTCGTTATATCTGAAGGGCAGAAAGCTTATAAGGTCGTAGACCGTAAAGATCTCCAGCCTCCCGAGCCTGGTGGCAGCAACATCGCCTATGCCGTACAGGACGTTTACGGGATCTTCCAGCCTTATCATGTCTTTATCCTCTTTCTGCAGAAGGATGTAAGGGGACATATATCACATTTGGGGTTTCTTGCATCGCAGTAAGACCTTCCCAGGTCCACCGCCTTATGGCCCAGGGATATCCAGGTCTCCTCGGGAAAGACCTTCATAAGGTCGGCCTCCACCTTGAGAGGCTCCTCATTATCAGTGATGCCGATCCTCTTCATGACCCTCTTACAGTGGGTATCCACCACGATGGCAGGTATGCCGTATATCTCACCCACGATAAGGTTGGCGATCTTCTTTCCAACTCCGGGACACTTCATGAGTGCATCTATATCAGTGGGGACCTTTCCGCCCCATTCATTCACGAAAAGCGTGGAGAACGCCTTTACTGACTTCGACTTCATCTTAGTAAGACCGCAGGGCCTTATTATCTCCCCTATCTCCTCCTCGGAAGCTTCGGAGAGCATATGCATGTCAGGGTACTTTCCGAAAAGATCCACGCAGGTAAGATTCACCCTGGTGTCCGTGCACTGGGCGGAAAGGATACCCCTTATGGCAAGCCTTTCAGGCGTGTCATTATCCAGGGTGCACTCTGATCCGGGGAAAGCTTTACAGAGGGCATCCCAGGTCAGGGAGGCAAGTTGTTTTCGTGAGGTCCTCATTTCTTCTCCACAGGGGGATAAGGGAATGTGAATGTAAACCTGGCACCGCCCAGGGATTCGCTCTCGTCCACATAGATGCTCTGGCCGTGGCCGGAGAGGATCTGCTTACAGATATAAAGACCGAGACCGAAGCCCTCTACCTTTCTGGAAGGGTCTCCCTTGTAGAAGCTCTCGAAGATACGTGTCCTCTTCTCGGGCTCTACGCCGGGGCCTGAATCCTCAACGGTGAGGACGATCTTTCTCTCCTTGTCGTCAGAAGCGGCACTTACATTTATCTTTCCGCTCTGGGGCGTGAACTTGATGGCGTTGGTGATGATATTTATGAGCACCCTGCAGAGGAGCTGGCTGTCACCGTATGCCATGGGGGACGTGAGCTTCTCAAGATCAGTGGTCAGGGTGATGTTCTTATCTCCCAGCTGGGGCTGGAGGTTCTCGGCGATGTCGGCGATGACCTCCTTGACGTTAAAGCTCTCCATCATCTCTGGATCAACATGGGAAAGGGATGACGCCTCGGTCATGGACATGATGAGCTTTCTTATCCTGTCCACCTCCTGCTTGATCATGAGAAGATACTTCTCGCTGTTCTCGGGAGGGATGGTACCGTCCAGCATGGCGGTGATAAATCCGTTTATGGATGTAAGGGGCGTTCTTATGTCGTGGGCGATACTGGAGATGAAGACATTCCTGTCCTTCTCCTGGTTCTCCAGGGCCTCCGTCATGGTATTGACCGCCCGGGCCAGTTCCGCTATATCCGAGGATACTGTTATGGATGAGAAGTCGTCATCCTTTGTGTACTTTTCAGGGACACGCACGGAATAGTCGCCGCCGGTGACCTTGGTGGTTACCTTGGCGATCTCCCTGACAGGCTTTACAGTAAGTCCTACAAATCCGATGAACAGTGCCACGGCTGCCACCATGGATACTGCAGCGGGAAGAAGGATTACGGACATATATTCCTGGTTGATGTCGTTTATGAGAAATGAGTCTGCCACGAAGGAATACATGGTAGTTCCTTCGATCTTAACGCAGCTCATGGAATAGTAGAAATCGGAATTTCTGTCAGAGATGGTGGACTGGCTGTCCGAGGAGTTTCTAAGAAGTGAAAGAGCTGTCTCATCCGCAAGATAGTCACCCTGGACATTGGGGATGGAGCAGTAGTAGATATAACCGTTCTCACCGACTATGTAGATGTCGCCGTTCTCCGAGTAGATATCGGACTTAACGTAAATATTGATGCTCCTGGTAAGGCCTTCCACCTCGTAGAAAGGTGCATCGTCCTCAAAGGCATCGGGATAATCGGCTGCGATATTCTTTATATCGGAAGCGACATAGCGGCATGTCTGTTCTGTATGGGATACACATTCGTAGATCTTCTGGTTGAACATGTTCTCATAAGAAAGAAAAAGAAGCACAGCAAAAACTATTACTGTGCTGATGATCAGGAATGTATTGAGAAATACGGCAAAACTTGCCGATACGTTCTTTTTTCTAATCGGCATGGGCCCGTTCCTTTGTATCCTTATTTAGTCTCGAACTTATATCCTTTGCTCCAGACAGTCTTTATACACCAGTTCTGCTCCCTGTCGGGATTCTCGATCTTCTCTCTGATCCTCTTAACGTGTACGTCTACTGTCCTGGACTCTCCGTAGAAGTCATAGCCCCAGACGTTCTCCAGGAGCTGCTCTCTTGTGAAGACGCGGTTGGGATTTGATGCCAGGAAGAAAAGGAGCTCCAGTTCCTTGGGAGGCATATAGATCTCCTCACCGTCGACTGTAACTACATACTTCACCTTATCTACTGAGAAACCGGGATATGTGATGATCTCCTGATTTGCATTATTCTCTGTCTCGGAAGAGCTCTCTGCGGGAGCCTCGGATCTCTCTGTCCTTCTAAGGACAGCCTTGACCCTTGCCAGGAGTTCCTTGGGCTCGAAGGGCTTGGGTACGAAGTCGTCGGCACCCAGCTCAAGGCCTACGATCTTATCGAGGGTATCGGTCCTTGCTGTCAGCATGATGATGGGAACATTGGAAGTCTTTCTGATCTCTCTGCAGATATCATTTCCGTCCATGCCGGGAAGCATGAGGTCGAGGATGATGATATCGGGCTTTGCCACATTAAATGTCGCTATGGCCTTGTCACCCTGCATGCAGATGGAGACATTATAGCCTTCCTTCTCAAAATACATCTTGAGTACTTCGATTATTCCGGGATCGTCATCGATAAGCAAAACCTTTTTCACTTTAATCACCCTCTGTTAATGTTCTCGATTTCCTTAGTAAAAGATGCCACATCCGTAAAGTCTCTGTATACGGAGGCAAATCTTACATAAGCTACCTTATCCAATTCCTTAAGACGGTTCATGACATGCTCACCGATAGCCTTTGTGGAAAGCTCGCCGTTCTTCTGGTCCTGGATCATATTCTCGATCTCGCTCACGATGGTGACGAGCTCCTCATTTGATACAGGGCGCTTGGAACATGCAGAGGACAGACCCTCAAGAAGCTTCTCGCTGGAAAATTCCTGTCTGGTCCCGTCTTTTTTTATGACCTTGAGGCTAAGACCCTCGACCCTTTCGATGGTGGAAAAACGGTTTCCGCAGGAAAGACATTCCCTCCTCCTTCTGATCGTCCTTCCCTCCTCTGAGGGCCTGGTGTCGATTACCTTATCATCAGCATTGCCGCACTTGGGGCATCTCATAGATCAGTATCCCTGCCTTATCAGGACTCAGGATCCCTTCCGAACATGAACCAGGGCTTAGCTGACTTAGCGGGCTGAGCTGCCTGCTCGGGAGCCTGCTGGGGAGCTACATTAGCCTGAGGCCTGCCACCCATCTGGTTAGGAGCAGCGGGTGCGGGAGCGGGCTGAGCCTGTCTGGGAGTGCCATAGGGCTGAACAGTCTGGACGGGCTGTACCTGAACGGGCTGGGGAGCGGGTGCAGGTGCAGGTGCGGGCTGAGGCTGCTCTGTGATCTCTTCTCTCTTAGCCTGGACAACATTAGCGGAATCATCACCGAAGAGGAATCCGGGAGCTGCATTCTGAACGGGCTGGGGAGCGGGTGCAGGTGCAGGCTGCTGTCTCTGGGCGCTGTAGATATTTCTGGGCTGGGCTGCCTGAACTCTGGGCTGCTCAGTTACGATCTGGGGATTGTTCCTGGAAAGGACAGATGTGCTTGCACGGTGTCCTGCGGAAGCATTGATCGTATTGTCGAAACCGGAAGCGATTACTGTGATCATGATCTCGTCCTCAAGGGATGTGTCGATAACGGCACCGACGATGATCTCAGCCTCGGGAGCAACAGCCTCTCTTACGAGCTTAGCTGCCATATCGATCTCCTGGAGCTTCATGTTCCTTCCACCTGTGAAGTTAACGATCACGCCGTTAGCACCTTCGATGGTGGTATCAAGGAGAGGAGAGTTGATAGCCTGCTTAACAGCAGATGTTGCTCTTCCCTCACCGGAGGCACGGCCGATACCCATGTGGCATACGCCTGCCTTTGTCATTACTCTTCTTACGTCTGCAAGGTCGAGGTTGATAAGTCCGGGGATAGCTACCAGGTCGGAGATACCTGCGACACCGAACTTGAGTACCTGATCTGCCATATTGAATGCATCCTCGAAGGATGTATCGTCGTCTACTACTTCAAGGAGCTTGTCATTGGAAACGACTACGAGGGAGTCAACATACTTCTCGAGTTCCCTGATGCCGCGCTCCGCATTGGAGGATCTTCTGGCACCCTCGAAACCGAAGGGTCTTGTAACTACTGCAACTGTAAGGATGCCAAGCTCCTGTGCGATCTGTGCGACTACGGGAGCAGCACCTGTTCCTGTACCACCGCCCATGCCGGCTGTGATAAAGAGCATGTCTGTATTTGCGATTGCTTCTGCGATCTCGTCCTTGGACTCCTCGGCTGCCTTCTCACCTACGCTGGGATCAGCACCGCATCCGAGACCTCTTGTGACCTTCTCGCCGATCTGGATCCTGATGGGGGCCTTTGATCTGGCCAGAGCCTGATTATCACTGTTTATAGAAATAAAATCGATCCCCTGCACTCCGCTGTCGAGCATTCTGTCTACGGCATTACATCCGCCGCCGCCGACGCCGATTACCTTAATGGTAGCAAAGTGTTCCTCGTCCAAAACAAAACCGCGTTTTTCAGACATATCAAGTATCCTCCAGTTATTAATAACTATATATAGTACGACATCTTGAATTTTAACCTAAATATTGTGATGGCACAATATAAAAGTTAATAATACAACACTAATGTTAAGCTTTTTTTCTTTTTAATGCAAATCCAATAGGGTTTCCGTTGTGTTACTGTTATGATACAGACTCCCTGAAGATGTACTCATCTCCGGTCATATCAAGGGCTCCGTGGGGCAGATCCCTCATGGCGCCTTCTTCGATGGCATACATGAGCCAGTGCATATCGTCGGATATATTGTCGATGTCATCCAGCTTCACCTGGAGCACCGATCCCTCGGGCAGTTCCAGGGTTATGAAGATGAGTCCGCTGGGAATGATCCTCACCTCCTGAAGGTTGTCGAACAGGCTGTAATCATCATCTTTCGTGCTGTTCATATCTGCGGCCAGGACGGCACCCAGGACGATGATCATCTTCTGATAGTCCATATCATCCAGGATATCCAGCTTCTGGCCCAGCACGGCATGATCCACGTTGAGGCCGCATATAACGGGATGGACCTCATCTGTATACTGGGCGGAAAACTCCAGGACAGTGCCCTCATCATCGATAGCCACATATCCGTCGGCAGTCTTTATATAGGCGATCTTAGTTCTCTCATCCACTGTTACCTTTATACCCGATGGGAATACCGGGGTAACGGATGCAGACATGATATACGGGTTGTTGGTGACAAGCCTTCTTGCCGAGACCATGTGGTTCGTGAGGATATGTTCCCCGGGCTCGATACCCAGGCTCTCTATGATCTTCTCGTCTGAAAGGGCGTAGTTGCCCTCCACGATTATGGTCTGTACCCTCATGGCGGGATGGTTCAGGAACGCCCAGACAAACAGGAGCATGGAGATGGCCAGGAATATGAGAAGGACAGTCCTGAACTTTAAGGGGAAATCCTTGAGGTACTCCCTTTCATCCAGGGGGATCCCGTTTTCCTTGGCTTCCTTTCTGGCCTTGGCCTTCAGGGCCTTGCGGCGTCTTGCCTCTGCTCTTTTCTTTTCAAGTTCACGGGCATATTCCTCGGCAGCCTTAGCCCTTTCCTTATCTCTTTCGGCGGCGGACAGGGCAGCCTTTCTCTTCTCTTCAGCCTTTCTGGCTTCCTTTTCCTTGAGAAGGCGCTCCTTTTCCTCCTGCTTCTGCTTCTTTTTGAGTTCCTTAAGATCTTTCTTTGAAAGCTCCTTTGAAGGCTTAAAGTCCTCTTCCGAGAAGCCCTCTATGTCCTCATCAGGATCTTTCTTATCCGCATCTTCCTCTGCGGGAGCATCAGCCGGGGATACTTCCTCTTTTGAGATCTCTTCCTCGATCTCCTCCTGTCCGGCTTCCTCTCCTACTCCGAACAGCTTGTCCAGCTCATTATCATTCATTACTCAAAAGTTGATCTACTGCCTTTGTGATCCTTTCGGTGCAATCAGGGATAGCCAGCTTAAGGGCATTCTCCCTCATGACCTTCCTCTTCTCATCGTCCTCAAGAAGGGACCTGAGCACGGGGAAGAGCTCTCCCTTACATACGTCCTCATCCTCGATCATCATGGCACCGCCGGCATCGACAAATGCCTGGGCATTGAAGTTCTGATGCTTGTGAGCCGCATAGGGATAAGGGATGAATATGGAGCAGGCACCCATGGCTGCCACCTCAGCGCAGGTGACGGCTCCGGCCCTGGTGATGGATACATCAGCCGCGGACAGGTAGTCGTTGGGGTTCTCGATATACTTGTTGATGGAAAGGTTTTCGGGAGCCTTGAAGTCTGAAGCCAGAAGATCTGCCTGCTGCATGCCTGCACCCAGTACGAACTTCACGTCCCTGAACTCCTCCATGCCTGCGGCCTTGATTATGGCCTCATTGATGGTCTTGGAGCCCCTGCTTCCGCCCATGGCGAAAACGAGTTTCTGTGAAGGGGCGATACCAAGCTTTTCCCTGGAGCCCTCATATGTATTTCCGAACATCATCTCCCTGACGGGATTTCCAACGCAGATGACCTTACCTGCGCCCTTGAAGTCCTTTTCCTGTCCCGGGAATCCCGTAAGTACCAGGTCTGCCTTCTTTCCGATGAGCTTATTTGCGCGTCCCGGGAAGGCATTTGCCTCGTGGATCACCACGGGGATCTTCATCTTAGAAGCCTCAAGAAGAAGGGGCGCACAGACAAATCCTCCCGTACCTATTACGGCGGAAGGCTTGAATTCCTCGATTATCTTCCTGCACTGGGCTCTTCCCTTCTGAAGAGACTTATATGCCTTTACCATTCCGGGACCGGGCTTCATGGGGAAGGGCTTTGCCTCGATATCCTTAAGCTCGTATCCTGCCTTTGGAACGAGGATGCCCTCATATCCGTCGGCTCTTCCGGTAAAGATGATCTCGCAGCTCTCCCCTCTGTCCTTATAGAAACGGGAAAGGGCATCTGCGATGCTTATTGCCGGGTTGATGTGGCCTGACGTTCCGCCGCCGGTCACTATGAATCTTCTATCCATCAGGATCTCTCCTTTAAGCCTTTGGGTGATGTACCGCTTCGTGATACACAAAGTATCATACCATAAGCGATAAGAAGACATATCTGTGCAGTTCCGCCATAACTTACGAAGGGCAGCGTAACGCCCGTTGACGGAATGACCTGCAGCTCAACGGCCAGGTTCAGTATTACCTGTATCATTATTATGGACGTACAGCCCGTGGCTATCATCCTCGTAAAGACAGAGTTCGCCCGCACTATTACCATCAGGCACATGCCGAACATCACCATATACATCAATATAAGTATGAGGCCTCCCACAAATCCCGTCTCCTCGACATAGATGGAGAAGATATAGTCGTTCTGGGCCTCAGAAACGTAAGAATATTTAGCACGGGAATTACCCATTCCCCTTCCCCACATGCCGCCGGAGCCCAGGGCATTATGGGCATTTGTAACCTGTCTCGTCTCATCCTCGGAGACCTCGACTGTCTCATCACCTGATGTGGCGTTGAAGACATCGAGCCTCTGGTAAACGTGGGCGAAGTTCCTCTGGATATAATCAGGATTGAACACTGCGAATCCGATGACCAGAGGGGCAGCTACAGCCAGGATGGTAAGTCCGCCGATGAGCCAGGAGGAGAACTTTATACCCGCATTGATGGTACACATCAGCACGATGAAAGCCACGATACCGAAACATGAGGTATGGGGCTGGAAAAGGATAAATACGTCGACCACGATGGCCGCACCTACGGGAAGGACGAAATCGAAGAAAGCGTCCTTCATGATCTGCTTAGATCTGGTGGGAGCCTTGAAGTTACCCTTGTTCCTCTGGACCGTAAGCCAGTTCCTGTAACCTGCAAAGGCTATTACCAGGGCTATCTTGATGACCTCGGAAGGCTGGAAATAGAAGGAGGACGTTACCTTGATCCACCTTCTTGCACCGTTGAGGTCGGTACCGAAGAGCCTGGTGGCGATAACCAGCACCAGGGAGACTATATAAGCGACTGCCCAGAAGATGGGAAGCTTGAACCACTCGACAGGCAGGAGCGATATGAAAAGGCACAGGGCTACTCCCACCACTGTGAATATGATCTGCCTGGAAAGATAATATGTGGATGACTTCTCATTGGCCATGGCATATCCGGCGGGACCCGATACTGAGTAAAGGATGACCAGGCCGAATACCACGATGGCGAACATCATGAGTATCATGGGGATATTGCTTCTCTTTACATGTACTTCGCTCATATTCCCTTACACCTCCCCGGAGAACTTCTCAGAAAGCGCTTCAAAGCCGAAGGCGTGGGATGCCTTGAAAAGAAGCGTATCCCCGTCTTTTACGAATGACCTGAGCTTTCCTTCCACATCATCCGTATCCTCACAGAGGGTATAGGATGCTCCGGGATCCTCTGAAAGGATGCCCCTTAAGATATCCTCCCTGTTGTCTCCCGTGAGGAACACGTGGTCGAACCTGCACTTTCCGCAGCTCTTTCCGATATATTCGTGGAGGGAAGGCGCATGATCACCAAGCTCCAGCACGCACCCCAGGACAGCGATCTTCCTTCCGGTGCTGCCCATGAGCCTTAAGTTCTCAAAAGCCGCCTCCATGGATTCGGGGGAGGCATTATATGCATCGTTGATGACTGTATACTTTCCGCGGAAGATCTTTCCCCTTCCGCTCATCTCCTCATAGGAAGCCAGTGCCTCCTTGGCCTTTTTGATATCACAGCCCAGAAGGTCGGATACCAGGAGCGCGAAAAGGGCATTTTTCACATTATGTGTTCCGCTGACCTTAAGGGTACAGTCCTTTTCCTCCCTTAAGGTACCGTTGAGATTACATGAAGCATCAAACTTCATGCCATCCTCAAAACGGATATTTTCCGCACACACCATCATGGGGCAGTTGAGCTTTTCAGTCTCTGCGTCCATGAATACCGATACTCCTGCCAGGCCCTTTCCGATGGGAAGGATATTCCTTACATAATCGAAAAGGAAACTGTCATCCGCATTGACTGCAAGGATGCCGTTATCAGTAAGTCCCTCTATGATCTCTGTCTTGGCGAGCTTTATCTCCTCCCTGGAGCCCAGCCTCTCTATATGGGAGTAGCCCACGTTGGTTATGATGGCCACGTCGGGGCAGGCGATCTTTGTAAGATATGAGATCTCACCTCTAAGCCTCATACCCAGCTCCAGCACAAGAGCTTCCGTATCAGAAGGTGCGGACAGGATGGTAAAGGGAAGTCCTATCTCATTATTTTCGTTGGCCTTTGTGGAATATACCTTAAGGGATGATCTCAGGGCACATGCCACCATCTCCCTGGTGGTGGTCTTTCCCACGGATCCCGTAACGCACACCACCTTGGCATTTATCTTGAACCTGTAGTGTCTTGCCAGGTCCCCCAGGGCCCTGACGGTATCGTCGACCATGACGGCGATGCACTTTCCGGGAAGCTTTGACTCGTCGCTGGCCAGGATGACTGATGCGCCCTTAAGGACTGCATCCTCGCAGAAATCATGGCCGTCGAACCTCTCGCCCTTGATGGCGACATAAAGATCCCCTTCCCTGATGGTACGTGTATCCTTGGATACACCGCCCACAAAGACGGTATTTTCATCAGAGACACCTCTGGCGACTACCCTTCCGCCTACTGCACCGGCGATCTCGTCCAGGGAGAACATCCTCATGATCCGCGTTCCTCCCTGATCTTCAAAGCGGCTTCAGCTGCCACTTCGCAGTCGTCAAAATGTATTGTCCTGTCGGCAAAGATCTGATAGTCCTCGTGGCCTTTGCCTGCTATAAGGACAGTATCACCGGGCTTTGCGGAGGCGATGGCCTTTGAGATGGCTTCGGCTCTGTCCGGCACCACCTCATATTCACCGTCGGTCCTCTCCATTCCGGTGACGATATTATCGATTATCTGCATGGGCTCTTCCTTACGGGGATTGTCGGAGGTGATCACCGTGTAGTCGGAAAGCTTTCCTGAGACTTCACCCATCTCGAACCTTCTTGTGGTGGATCTGTTTCCGCCGCAGCCGAAGACGGTGATGATCTTTCCTTCCGTATATTCCTTAAGGGTCAGGAGCACGTTTTCAAGGCTGGCGGCATTATGGGCATAATCCACCAGGATGCTGATGCCCAGGTCGTTCTTCACGGGCTGTACGCGGCCGGGGACAAATACGTTTGCCAGGGCCCCGGTGACCTTGTCGAAGCTGACCTTGAGAAGCCCCGCCACACTTATGGCGCACAGGGCATTATAGACATTGAACTTGCCGGGAAGGGCTACGAAGATCTCTCCTTCGTACCAGGGGCTCACCAGATCAAAGGATGTTCCGGTGATGCCGTTTCTCTTCTCGGCCTTTATATTGGAAGCGTAGCAGTCGCTGTCCGGGGTAAGGCCGTACGTATATACGGGGCACTTGCCGGAAGCATATTCTATTACTGTCTTTGAAACGGGGCAGTCGTTATTTACAACAGCCGTCCTGGAACTGTCGAATATCCTGAGCTTACAGTTGAGATAATCCTCCATATCGGGATGCTCGTTGGGTCCGATATGATCCTCGTAGAGGTTTGTAAAGCAGCCCACGTCAAATCTCAGGCCGTAGACCCTGTCCAGCTTAAGTCCCTGGGAGGAAACCTCCATAACGCAGCTGTCAAAGCTCTTCCTTGCCATCTCTTCAAGAAGCTCATAGACCTCATGGGATTCGGGAGTCGTATGGCTGGCCTTCCTCTTCTCGTCACCTATCATATTGCAGACGGTGCCGATAAGGCCGGACTCATGGCCTGCCCTCTTTAAGATCTCACGGATCATAAAGGTGATGGTGGTCTTACCCTTTGTACCTGTGACTCCCACCAGGTCCAGCCTGTCCTCGGGATGGTTATAGAAGGTCGCGGAAAGAAGGGCTATTGCCTTTCTCGTATCCTCTATCTCCACCACTGTGACATCCTTCCCGGATACCAGGGCCTGAAGCTCCTCATCAGGGTAGTTTTCGCGGTTCTTGTCCACAGCAACTGCCGAGGCGCCTGCTTCCACCGCTTTTTCTATAAAGTCATGTCCGTCAGAGGTAAAACCCTTTATCGCAACGAACATACTTCCGTCGGCGACTTTTCGTGAGTCGTACTCGACGGAAGTTATCCTCTTTTTAAGATCTCCGCACACCACCTGGTAGGAAGTGTCGTGGAGTATGGTAGACAGAAGTATTGACATCAGCCTGTCGTCTCCTCCTCAACGATGATGTCGTCGGCAGTGACCTCATCCTCGGGTTCTGCCAGGACTACACCGTCCTCATTATCAATCTGGTCGCCGGAGACCACGTCATCTCCCGGAAGGACGCTGCTGTCCTCGAGGGTTACGGTGACTATGGATCCGGAGAAGAGTATCGCTCCGGACTCGTCGCTCTGGCTGACACAAGTACCCATTATATCACCTTCTATATAACAATTGAGATTACAATCTCTCAAAGCCTCGATACATTCCATGGCGGTCTTGCCCCTGAGGTTGGGAACTGTACTGGTGAGCATGGCGATATCAGAACTGCTCTCGGGGTACATGATGACCACGCCGGTGCCGTAGAGCTGGGCTTCCGTACCGGGATATGTATATCCGACGATGGAGTCGGCGGTCATATCAGTCGTGCCGTATACAGTGGAGATACCGTTTGTTCCGATCCTGGAGGCAGCCTCTGCAGCAGTCATTCCGGCAACAGGCTGTACCCAGTATCTGATGGTCATATTCTCGTACTCATCCTCGGAGAATACTCTGGGAACGCCCATATATGTAAGGGTACCTTCAACGATCCTTGCAGCTGTAGCAGCAGGAGCGGAAGATCCTACGGATCTGTCCTCGGGCCTGTTTAAGACTACCAGGACTGCGATCTGGGGATCATAGGAAGGAGCAAAGCAGGAGAAGGAAAGAACGTGCATTCCTGCCTCTTCACCAAGCTCGATGGTGGAGGTTGATGTCTTACCGGCAACTGAATATCCGGGGACCTTACCGGCCTTACCTGTACCGTCGTTAACAACGGCTGACATGAGAGCCCTTACTCGTGAGCATGTATCCTCGGAGAAGATGGTCCTTATGACCTCGGGCTCGATCTCGTCGATGATGTTATTGTTCTCATCTGTAATATATTTAACGATGTGGGGCTCCATGAGGTTACCGCCGTTTACGATGGCGCAGTATGCGTTCAGGAGCTGGATAGGCGTAACCGTCGCGGACTCACCGAAGGAAAGACACGCCATATCGACTATGGTGGGATCTGTATGGAAGATACCTGTTCCTTCAGCGGGAAGGTCGATACCCGTGGTCTCGTAGAATCCGAAGGTGTGAACATATTCATAATACTTGGTGACGCCGATCCTCATGGCCAGCTGCACGAAAATGGGGTTACAGGAATTCTCGAAGGCAGCCTGGAGTGTCTCGGTACCATGGTTGTAGTTACTTGATTTCTGGAGCCAGCAGGAGATCTCGTGCATATCGGAGATCTGGATGGGCTCATCCGAGAACATCTCGTTCTCGTTTGAAAGGTTCTCCTCAAAGGCGATGGCGGTGGTCAGGGCCTTGAATGTGGAACCGGGCTCATATGTATCAGATATACATCTGTTCCTCCAGACATTACTCATAAGGTACTCGACCTGATCATCCTCGCTCATGGCATTCCACATGATGGGATCCATTCCGTAAGGAAGACCGTAGGGGTCGTTCAGGTCGTAGTCAGGGATGGATACCATGGCCAGAACGGCTCCGGTATAAGGCTGCATTACGATGGCAGTTACACCGCCCCTGGGATTGTACTGGTTATATGCATTCCTGCAGGCTTCCTCGGCGATCCTCTGGATATTAACGTCGATATTGAGAACGATATTGTTTCCGTCTACAGCCGTCTCGGTGATGGCCTCGGAATAAGGAAGGACACCGTCCGTACCGGAGTCTACCTCTGAATATCTGTATCCGTTGGTACCTGAAAGGGTGTCGTTATAGTAAGCCTCAAGGCCGTATACACCGGAGAGGGATACTCCGTCGTTTCTGGCATATCCGATGACCTGGGAAGCCAGGCTTCCGTAGTTATAATATCTCTGGGCTACTGAGACGAAGCCGAAACCATCGATATCATTCTCCTGAAGGTACAGCTCAAGAGCCTCCTTGGTCTCAACGGGAACGTTCTTACATACGTCGCAGCCCAGGGTCTGGTTCCTGGTATCCGTGGCATCATCGGGATCAACAGGAAGGATACCGTCCAGCTTGGAGGTCTCTATCCCCAGGATAGCGCTGACATTGCTGATGATCGAAGCCCTGTCATAATTGTCGCTTCTCGCCACCGAGTTGGGTGAACATACCACCGTATAGTTATATGTATTGGAAGCCAGGGGATTTCCGTTTACGTCGTAGATCAGTCCGCGGTCGGCGGAATAGGAGAGCATCTTCCACTGATCGTCAGATGCAGCCCTGGCATATATGTCGTAATCGATGACAGTAGTCTTATAAAGATCGGCGATAAGATAGATGGTAAACACTCCACAAGCGGCAAAAATCCCAATGGTAAGCCACATTGGGATCTTTTCTCTATGCTCATCAAACCATCGTTTTATAGTCATCTCAGTCCAACCGCGCCCTGTTACTCTGCTTCATCTATTTCTTCAGTATCTTTGTTCATATAGTATTCAGAGAGATTGTCCACAGCATTCCTGTACGCATCTGCACTGACACCATATGCATCATATGATACCACTGTTACCAGCTTATCGTCAGCAGGAACAGGAATATATACTACCTGATTTGAGTTGGGGTCCTGCATACCGAGAGCGAGAGCCTGTGCCCTGACGCTGTCGATATCGGTGATACCGTTCATATCCTCTTCTGAGTCCAGGATCTGCTTCTTGAGAACGGAGATCTCATCCTTTAGGTCGGAATTGTCACGGGAGATCTCGGAAAGCTGCATCTGAGGGTAGATAAGGAGGATAACAAAACAACCTACCATGACGATAAGGCCGATACATACAAGGAGCTCAAAAGACCTTCTCCTTGTAAGCTTTCTGACCTTCTTTCTGACGAGGGCGTCCTTTTCCTTCTCGGAAAGTCCGTCGTCAACCTCAAAGTGGCTGTCAGGATAAGTAAAAATGATCTCCTCAAGAGAAGGCTCATATACCTGGGTATAGTCCTTTCTTGATGTCTTTCTGTCCCTGGTTCCCTCTGCAACAGGCATGTTCAATCTTCCTCCGACCCGATCCTTTCGAAAACACGGAGCTTGCAGCAGTGTGCTCTCGAATTTATTTTTATTTCGTCATCTCCCGCCGTCACCGGCTTTTTTGTCAGGACCCTTCCGAGACTCTTCTTCCCGCATACGCACACCGGAAAGTCTCTCGGGCACGTGCAGGGAGATTCAAGATCCCTGAAGGATTCCTTTACCAGACGGTCTTCAAGGGAATGGAACGAGATGACAGCGATCCTTCCCCCGTCCTTAAGACAGTCCGGTGCATCCTTAAGCAGTTTCTCGACGGAACTGAGCTCGTGATTGACCTCGATCCTTATGGCCTGGAAACATCTCCTTGCGGGATGCTGGTCTTCTGTTCTCGCCTTCGAAGGAACGTAGGATGCGATCTTCGAAGCCAGTTCCAGGGTAGTCTCAAAAGGCTTGGTCTTCCTGTCTCTCACGATACCTGCGGCTATCCTCCCCGAATAACGTTCCTCACCGTAGATCTTGAAGATCCTGGCGAGCTTATCCTCGGGATATGTGTTGACCACGATCTTCGCAGTCAGGTCGGATGTTGTATCCATCCTCATGTCCAGAGGTCCGTCACTGGCGTAGGAGAATCCCCGTTCCGGTGTGTCGATCTGATGGGATGACACTCCCAGATCCGCAAGTATTCCGTCTGCTTTATCAAGATTCAAACTATCAAGTACTTCTCTTATCTCCGAGAAATCCGATCTGACTATGATCCAGTTGTCATGGCCTTCGGCTTTCTTACGGCAAACCGCCAGAGCCTCGTCGTCCTTGTCCAGGGATACCAGGGTTCCTTTAGGGGAAAGCCTCTCGAGTATTCCCATGCTGTGGCCGCCTCCGCCTGCGGTACAGTCCACATACAGACCGTCGGGTTTGATATCCAGCATCTCCATGCACTCATTGAAGAGTACCGGGATATGTGAAAAATCAGAGTCCTTCGACATAATATGTGGTCTCCAGTCCCTCTATCGAGCCGATATCGTGGTCCTCGTGCTCGTAGAAGTCCTTTGTGCAGATATCCAGCTTTCCGTCATCGTTGAATACGCAGATCTCGTCTCCGGCCTTTGCTCCGATCTTTTCCCAGAGCTCGCCCGTAACGCTGATCCTTCCCTGGGAGTCAACATTGACCTCGAGGGCTTCACCGATGATGGCACGCTTGATCTTTCTGACTTTGGGATCCATAGAGTTGAGTCCGCCAAGCTGGGCCTTGATCTTGCCGAAATGCTCCTTGGAGTAGACACAGAGATAGCCGACATCAAGGCTGTTTGTTACAACGACCTCTGATCCCAGCTCTTCTTTCTGCTTTGAAGGGATGAAGAATCTTCCCTTTGCATCGATCTTCTTTGTGTCTCTTGCCACTATTTCTCCCAGGTGACTTCCATTTTTCTCCACTTTAGTGAAATTTTCATCCACTTTTCGCCACCTGAATGTATTTTACTTGTAACAAAACAGTTAATCAAGAGGAAATATCTAGTTTTCTTGTTTTTTTCGTTAAAAAATTATGGAGTCTGCCCAAAAGGTGGAATAACGCCCTTTTTCGACATAAAGATCGACATATATGTCATGTTCTTTGTCATTTCAAGCACAGAAAAGGGGCCGCCCCGTACGGGACAGCCCCCTTTCCTATTTGGAATATCATATCGAAAATGGCATTCTATATCTCAATTTTCCCTTTATCTTCCCTTATCCTTATCCTATATCTACCTTATCCCCATCAGCGCTATCAATATGAATTCCATCTAGACCGACCTGGATCTCATCCCCGCCGGAAGAAACATAAACTTCTCCAAACTCAACATCCACATTACTTCCCTGGTCGACCACCTTTATGCCGTCGCTGAGGTCAAAGATGGTATCTCCATCCTGACCCTTGATAATGATCCTGTCGGTGTCACCATATTCTTCACAGATATCAGTGAACCACTGGAAGCTCTCCTTAAAGGAATCGGAACCTACCTCATTCTTGATGCCGATGACGAAGGCAAAGATCGTGACGATGAACATTATCACGCCCAGGACAAGGGAAACAAGTCCGGTGATAAGTAATCCAATATCAAACTTCTTCATATCACAGTCCCTCCTTCCAGATCTTCTTGTTCCATGCGATGTACTTTCCTGTACCGATGATGAAATACTTCGTTACAAGGATCAGAAGTACTGCCACAAAGATGACGACAAGTAAGATCGTGATGGCCAGGCAGATACCTGCACCAAGGAAATTACCAAAGGTGGGTATACCGACTATAAGTGCAACGAGACCTGTGATAAGTCCAACCTCGATGGCGCCCACTGTAATGAGGGCAGTTACGATGGCGATCCAGAGAGGGATGGCCACAAAGAGGTTAAAGAGGATAACGAAGAGCGTACTTGCTGTAGTATCCTTCTGCTTTGCGTTCTGGACGGGAGCCTGTCTCTTCTGAAGTACTGAAGCAACAGTGCCGCCTTCCTTAAATGACTTAGCCAGTTCCACCGGATTTCCGAGACCCTTTGCGATCTCATCCTCCGTCTTTCCATGAGCGACTCCCTCGTCGAAGTGCTCGCTGATGTCAGCCATTATGTCCCTGACATCCTTATATGACATCTGCCCGAGCTCACTCTCGAGCTTTTCCAGATATTCTTTCTTATTCATGATATTCCTCCTATAAGCTTATCCACAGCTTCGGCAAACTCCCGCCATTCCTTCCTGTCCCCTGCGAGCTTTCTCTTCCCGTCAGGTGTCAGATGATAATATTTTCGGGGCGGTCCGTTCTGGGATTCCTTCAGATATGTAGTTACATACCCTTCGGACGCCAGCTTTCGCAATATCGGATATACCGTTCCGTCTGCCAGCTGTATCTTTCTCGACAGACTGTCCGCCAGATCGTAGCCGTAACTGTCATTACCGTCCAGCATCGCGAGGACACACATGTCGAGCACGCCTTTCTTGAACTGACTGTTCATCCGCATCCCTCCCTTTCCATTTATTCTTACGCTATTGATCATAACACGGTACTGTTTAATATTCAATACTGAATTTAAAAAAATACCAAACATTGTATGATACCCCTGTGGAGTATCATTCCTGCTTGGCTTCCATGGATATATTAAGTATTATTCCGAAAGATATATAATTTACCATCATGGCAGTTCCGCCCAGGGAGATAAAGGGCAGCGGGATACCTGTGATGGGGAGAAGTCCCACGGACATTCCCATATTCTCTATGAAGTGGAAGGCAAAGGATGCAGCCAGGCCAACTACGATGAAGGAATATGATTTCCTGGAGGTCCTGGATGCCACGAAAAGGCAGCGGCACAGGAAGAAAAATGCCAGGATGAGAACAGCCGTGGTGCCTATAAATCCCAGATGCTCGGATATGGCCGAGAAAACGAAGTCACTCTCCTTAACCGGCACCTTTATGAGGACACCGGTATTATTACCCGTCAGACCTCCCGAGGCGATGGCCGCCTTGGACTGCACCAGGTTGAACTCTGAAGCGGGATCGGCACCTTCGAAGACCAGGGACAGGATCCTCCTCTTCTGGTAATCCTCAAGATAGAACCTCCATACAAAGGGGATACCCACGACGATGATGCCGGAGGCGCCCAGAAGGAAATATCTGTATTTCATTCCCCATACAAATAATATACATACAAAAGAGAACACGATGACCATGGCAGTACCGAAGTCGGGCTGCTTCAGGATAAGGAGCATGGGAGGTCCGTATGTAAGGGCAAGATATAGAACGCCCTTACCCAGGGTGACCCTCTTGTCGGACATCCTCTCGAAGATATCGGCGGCACCCATGACCAGGCCGATCTTCATGAGCTCACTGGGCTGGAAGTTTCCTATGACGGGAAGGTTCAGCCAGGCATCGGCACCCCACTTCCAGGTGAGGTCATATCCGTCGATGGGGACAAGACACAAAAGGAACAGGGCGACGCCGTATATGGTCCACCCTATTATCCAGAGGAAATGTGTATCCAGAAGGCAGATGATGATGGTGATGACGATACCGATGACCGCAGCCGTGATCTGCCTGTAGAGATTGCCGGGATAAGCGTCATATCCCACAGCCAGGACCTTGCTCAATACGTAAAGGCCGATGACCGTGAGCATGAGAATAGGGACTATCAGATAATAATCGACAGTTCTGAGATAGTTATTGCCGCGAAGCTTCTCTATTCCGGACTTGTTCCCGGGCATTACTTCTTCTCTTTCTTATCCTGTTTCTTCTCGGGAGCCTTTGTCTCGAAAAGTCTCTCGGGAAGGGGCTGTCTTTCAAAGTCTTTATACTGTGCTACTGCGATATAGATAAGGCCTGCAAGGACGAGTATCAGGGAAAGCAGCTGGCTCGTCCTGATATTCGTATTTCCCAGATAGAGGGAATCTGTACGAAGTCCCTCCAGGAAGAATCTTGCCACACCGTAGATGATCATATATACGCTGGTGGTCTCAAAAGCATACTTGCTGTGCTTCCTCACCCAGAGAAGGACGAAGAAGAGAGCGAGGTTTATAAGTGACTCATAAAGGAACGTGGGATGAACAGGCATGGAGCTGTCCAGGTTGGGGCAGTTCCTTGAAAGGTAGTCAGATACAGTCTGGCTTGTCATTCCCCAGGGAAGCGTGGTAGTCGTACCGAAGGCCTCCTGGTTAAAGAAGTTGCCCCATCTTCCGATGGCCTGTCCCAGAGGGACATAGACGATACAGTAGTCTGCACATGTGGTAAAGGGGATCTTCCTTATCCTGAGCATTATAAAGCCTGCAAGATAAGCGCCGATGATACCGCCGTAGACTGCAAGTCCGCCGGACCTTGTATCGAAGATTCTGGAAAGATCCTGGGAATAATAATCCCACTCACAGAGGACATAATAGAGCCTGGCGCCCACGATGGCACCGGGGATAGCTACTATCATGATGTCATATACAAGATCTGAGGAGAACTTGTTTGCCTTTGCGTGCTTAAGGCCCAGGCCTACGCATACGATCATTGCAATAGCGATGATAAGGCCGTACCAGTATATCTCCACACTGCCTATCCTGAATGCTACGGGACTTACGTTAAGATGAAACCCGAGTCCCGGAAAACTGACTTCTACTCCGTCCATTTTTCTTTTCTTCCTTTTTTATACTTTCATATTCAAGATATCATACCACTTTCGGTAAGATATGTCTTTGCCTGTATCTTGTTTTTGGAAACTTCCTCCACCAGCTCCTCCACACTGCCGAAGGCCTTCTCCGGCCGAAGGAACTTAAGAAGCTCCACCCTGATGAAGGCTCCGTAGATCTCCTCATCAAAGTCGAATATATTAGTCTCCACCAGATCCACGTTGGAATCCTCCACCGTGGGGCGAAGTCCTATGTTTGTTACTCCGTAAAACATTGTTTTACCTATGTATATCCTTGAGACATATACGCCTTTGGCGGCTACTATCTTATTTTCGGGGATCTTCATGTTCACTGTGGGGAAGCCTATTTCCCTGCCAAGCTTCTTTCCCTCGATGACAGTTCCCTCGTAGAGGAAAGGCCTTCCTCCCGAATATTCCATAAAGCGCTCAGCGTCACCCGAAAGGATAGCTTCCTTCATCCTGGTGGAGGAGATCTTTATATCCTCCCCGGGAAGGCACTTCTCCTTAACGATCTTCACGATGACATCATCTTCGGCGCCCAGCTTCCTGAGAAGCTCCCGGTCACCTTTTGCGCCCTTTCCGAACCTGTAGTCCTCTCCCGATAGGATGAGCCTGGCGTTGAGCCTGATCCTCAGGATGTCGTTAAAGAACTCCTCAGGCTCCAGGTCCTTTATCCTGTCAAAGTCGATGACCAGCATCTCATCAACCCCCATCTCCGATAAGATATCGATCCTCTCGTTGAGGGTGGTAAGGCAGACGCCGTCATCCTTGGGAAAGCCGGAAAAGGTCTGGACAGTGGATCTGAGGCCGTTGGCCTTGGCGTACTTCACCATCTTTCTTATGATGTCCTGGTGTCCCAGATGCATGCCGTCAAAAAAGCCCAGAGCCACCGCTCTGCCGTAGGGCATGAATTCCAGTGTATCAAGATGTACCTTAACTGTCTTTTCCGTCATATCCTTGCAAGCATCCTGTCTATTCTCATGATATCTCCGTCCTTTTTAAGAACGGCGGCAAGTTCGCCCTTATGGTAAGCGGCATATAAGATACCATCCCTGATATCAGATCCCGCCTTTATCTTCCTTCCAAGCTTCACGTCGGAGAACTCGGGAGCCGTAAGCTCCACCTTCTCCATCTGCGAAAGGGCCAGAGCCCGGTCAAGAAGGAACGAAAAGTCACCCTTCCCCGCCATCTCCGAGATCTCTTCCTCAGTAATGGCATCCTCCACCCGGAAAGGTCCGCAGGCCGTCCTTCGAAGGGCGATGGCGTGGGCATGAAAACCCGTCATCTCCCCTACGTCATCACAGATGACCCTTATGTAAGTTCCCTTGGAGCAGCTGACATCAAAGGTCACGTCGATCATCCCGTCCACTATCCCGATACTATCGATAAGAAGAGAGAATATCTTTACGGGACATGGCTGAAGTTCCACCTTCTGCCCTTCCCTGGCAAGCTCATAAGCCTTTCTTCCGTCTATCTTCTTGGCGGAATAGGAAGGTGGCATCTGCTCCGTGATCTCAGAGATCTCCGAAAAGGCATCCCTTATGGCCTTAAAGTCAGAGGCCGAGAGCTCAGAGAGCTCTTCAGGGGAAAACTCTTTCCTGGAGATAACCTCACCTTCGCTGTCCATGGTATCGGTCCTAAGTCCGAACCTGGCGGTGCATCTGTAGGCCTTGTCATAGTCATCCGTATATCTCACCACCTTGAGGGCATCCCCCACGAAGATGGGAAGAAGTCCCGTGGCAAAGGGATCAAGTGTGCCTGAATGGCCCACCTTCTTTGTGCCCGCCCTCTTCTTGATGAAATTGTCGGAAGCCATGGATGTTATCCCGGGCTTTTTATCCAGAAGTACGATCCCTGATGGGGTCATAATAATGTCTCCACCCGGTCAAGGATCTGTCCGGCGATATCGTTGATATTTCCGTTCTCCACGGTAAAACCTGCAGCCCTCTTGTGGCCGCCGCCGGAGAACTCCTCAGCAAAGGAGGAACAGTCGAAGCTGCTCTTGGATCTGAGGTTACCGCGGATCTTACCGTCCTCGGTCTCACGGAGGACCACAGCCAGTTCGACCCCGTTGATGTCGCGGAGCCTTGATACCACATCTGCGATATCGTCATCTGCTGCATCAAACTTCAGGAACATATCCCTGGTGACGACCGACATGGCCATCTTTCCGCCGAAGTAGAGCTTTGCATTTACACAGGCGGAATTGGAGAGGTAGAACTCCGGGACCTTCTTTCTGTCGAAGAGGTTGTAGCATACCTCGGAGATATCTCCGCCCAGCTTCATGACCTCGCCTGCAACAGCCAGTGTCTCAGGCTTTGTATTGGAATATGTAAATCTTCCGGTATCAGTGACCACACCTGCCATGATGCAGCGTGCAGCCCTCCTGTCGATGATCTCCTCCACGGGAAGCTTCAGCATCTCTGCCACGGCAACGCCCATGTGGTATACCATCTCACAGGCTGATGAAGACTGGGGCATGATCCACTTAAGGTCTGTTGCCAGTCTTGTGATCTCATGATGGTCCATGGTGATGGAATCGGGAAACATCTCGTAGAGAGCTCCGCAGCATCCCATCCTGTTACCCTCCGTGCAGTCCACGGAGATAGCGGCGGAATACTTCTTTCCGTCGAGATAAACCTCAGTCTCTGTCCCGTCGGGATAGTAGAGGATATCGTCCACATCCAGGAAACCCATGGAAAAAGGAAGGGCCTCGGGCATCGCGACAAATGCCGTGACGCCGAGCCTTCGGAGTATCTGTGCAGTTGCGCATCCGGATCCTACGCAGTCACCGTCTACGCTCTTATGGATGAAGACCAGTACGGCACCGTCTGTATCCTTCATCCTCTGTGCCAGATCAAGGATATTTCCTGCGGTCCTGTATGCGCCTTCTTCATACATCTTGTTCATAAGCTTACTCCCCGTCAGCCTGACCCGACTCCCTGCGGAGTTCCTTATCTCTTGCGATGGTGCTGTCGATCAGGGCATCCATCCTGGCTGCCTCATCCAGAGTATTATCCAGGGAGAAGTGAAGTTCGGGGGCAACCCTGAGGTTGATCCTCTTACACATCTCCACCCTGATAAATCCCTTGGCATGTTCGATGGCCGCCAGGCATTCAGCCTTCTGCCTCTCATCACCGAAAACGGAGATATCCACGTTGGCGTGGGTAAGGTCGGATGACATCTTTACTCCCGTGACGGAAGTGAGCAAAGGGATCCTGGGATCCTTTACCTTGTTGAGGATGATATCCGAGAGTACCTTCTGCATCTCATCGCCGACGATCTGTGCTCTGTTTCTTCTCATTGTCCGTGCCTCTCTTATCAGTCGCGGGCAACCTCACGGTTCTCAAAGGCTTCGATGGTATCACCGATCTTGATGTCGTTATAGTTGGCGATGGAAAGACCACACTCGTATCCTTCCTTAACTTCCTTAACGGCATCCTTCATTCTCTGAAGTGAACCGAGCTGACCCGTATAGATAACGATGTCATCGCGAAGTACGCGTACACCGCAGTTTCTTGTGATCTTACCGTCCTTGACGTAGGCACCACCGATGGTACCGACACCGCTGACCTTGAAGATCTCACGGATCTCCACATGGCCGAGGACGACTTCCTCAAATGTAGGAGCGAGCATGCCCTTCATGGCGGACTCGATATCCTCGATGGCGTTATAGATGACGCTGTAGAGCCTGATGTCTACTCCTACCTCTTTTGCCTTCTCTGTGATAAGGGCGTTGGGCCTTACGTTGAATCCGATGATGATGGCGTTACTTACGTCAGCCAGCATGATATCGGACTCGTTGATGGCACCTGTGGCACCGTGGATGACCTTTACCCTTACCTCCTCGTTGGAGAGCTTCTCGACGGACTGTGTAACAGCCTCGACGGAACCCTGAACGTCAGCCTTGACGATGATATTAAGATCCTTAACATCACCTGCGGCAAGGGCAGCAGCCAGGTTCTCGAGGTTTCTGGCGGAGCTCTTTCTCATGTGCTCCTCACGCTGCTTGATCCTTCTCTTTTCGACGAGATGTCTTGCAACCTTATCGTCAGTAACGGCATAGAGTGTCTCACCTGCCTCGGGTACTTCGGGAAGACCCAGGATCTCAACAGGGATGGAAGGACCTGCCTTCTTGATGTCCTTACCCTTATCGTCATACATAGCCCTGACATTACCGATCATGGCGCCGCATACAACTGTATCACCCTGCTTGAGGGTACCTCTCTGAACGAGGACTGTAGCGACGGGACCTCTTGCCTTGTCCAGCTTAGCCTCGATAACAGCACCCTTGGCCTGCTTCTTGGGATCTGCCCTGAGCTCGAGGACATCTGCCACCAGGAGAACGTTCTCCAGGAGGTCATCGATACCTGTGCCCTGCTTTGCGGAGACGGGTACCATGATGGTGGAACCGCCCCACTCCTCGGGGATGAGCTCATAGTTAGTGAGTTCCTGCTTAACCTTATCGGGGTTAGCGCCGGGCTTATCGATCTTGTTGATGGCAACGACGATCTCTGTGCCGGCAGCCTTCGCGTGGTTGATGGACTCGATGGTCTGGGGCATTACGCCGTCATCGGCAGCGACAACGAGGATAGCGATATCCGTGAAGTTGGCACCTCTTGCACGCATGGTGGTGAAGGCCTCGTGACCGGGAGTATCCAGGAACGTGATCTGGCGTCCCTTTGTCCTTACTGTATAAGCACCGATGTGCTGTGTGATACCGCCGGACTCGCCTGCTACGACAGATGTGGATCTGATCTTGTCGAGAAGGGATGTCTTACCATGGTCAACGTGACCCATGACAACGACAACGGGAGGTCTCTCCTCCATTGTCTCGGAGTTCTCATCATCCTCATCGAAAAGGATATCCTCCTCGGTAACCTCCTCAAGGAGAGTAGCGTTGATGCCGAAAGCATCTGCCAGGAGACATGCTGTATCGAAATCCAGCTCCTGGTTGATGGTGGCAAGTACGCCCAGCTTCATGAGCTCCTTGATGACGTCGGAACTCTTCTTGCCGATACCCTCGGCAAAATCCTTAACTGTGATGAAGGGCGGGATCTGGATATCAGTGATGACCTGCTCCACAACGGGTGCATTTGTCATGCCGCTCTTCTTCTTTTTCTTTCTGCCGTATCCGTAATCGTCGTATTCACCGTCCTCGCCGATCCTTCCGCTGAACTGTGAATTCTTGTTCTTAAGTCTCTTGTCATTGGAGCTCTGGCCTCTGTTCTCGCGCTTGCTCTGCTCGTCATTATGACGCTTCTCCATGGCATTACGCTCAGCGAAGTTGGCGCGGTTCTTCCTGACCTCGTCAACGGGACCTTCCTCCTTGGGCTTGGAAGCCTTTCTGGGAGCGGGACGCCTTACATCATCCTCGTCCTTGTCCTTGGCAAATCCGCCGCCCTGGTAGCCGCCTCTCTGGCCGCCGCCCTGGGGACGCTGTCCGTTTCTTCCGGGACCGCCCTGGGGACCCTTCTGGTATCTGCCGCCCCTGTTGTCGTTTATGACAGTGGAGCTCCTTACCGTTCCGGGCATGGCGACTACAGCAGAAGAGATCTTCTTCTTATCTACGACAGGTGCCTTGGGAGCCTCCTCCTTCTTCTCCTCCTTTACGGGAGCAGGTGCGGGAGCGGGCTCTTCCTTCCTGGGCTCCTCTTTCTTCTCCTCTTTTACGGGAGCGGGAGTTTCCTCAGGCTTCTCCTCTGCCTTCTCGGCAGCGGCCTTCTTTGTCGTAGTCTTTTTCTTCTTTTCCTCAGCAGGCTTCTCGGCGGGCTCTTCTGCCTTCTCCTTCTTCTCTGCCTTGGGCTTGGCGGGAGCCTTTGCCTTCCTGGCAGCAGCGGGCTTTTCTTCAGCCGCGGGAGCAGGTGCAGGCTCAGCCTTCACCTCAGGTGCGGGAGCCGCTTCAGCTGCCTTAACGGCAACCTCCTCTTCCTTGGCAGGCTTAGCCGCATCTGGATTGTCTGCTTTCTTATGTACCCTCCTGACACGAAGGGATTTATTACCGGATACACCGGTCATACTGATCTGTGGTTTGTTGTTTTCTTTTTCACTCATTATTTATCGTCCTCCGTCTCGTCGTATTCACTCAGCATCTTGTCCAACTTATCTGCGAAACCGTCATCGGTGATGGCTATCAGCGCTCTGTCCGGTTTTCCAATGGCGCGCCCCAGTTCAAAGGAACTGGCGAAGCTGTAAGCTCCGATCTCACTTCCGCTCCTTGCTATGGCCTCCGTGAGCTTTTTCAGGGTGTTCTGCGAGATATCCCGTGAGATTATCATCAGCTTTGCGTCCCCTGTGGATACAGCCTTCATGCATCCGTCAAATCCCGACTCCAGCCTTCCGGCTCTCATTGCGAGTCCCAGGATCCGTAAGATGTCATTCTTATTCGGCATCGCCACCATCCTTTCCGCACAGTTCCAGGATCTCTGAGGCCAGCTTCTCGAGATCTTCCTTTTCGATCCCGGTCTTCAGGCCCTTGGCCAGCCTTCTGGCCTTGAGCTCCGTCATTATGCATTCTTTATTCCTGCAAAGATATGCGCCTCTTCCGGAAGCCTTGCCGGTGGGATCGTACATGACGTTTCCCTCCTGGTCCGAGACTATCCTCAGAAGGTCCTTCTTATCTCTTCGTGTCCTGCAGGACACGCACATCCTCTGCGGTTTCTTTTTCATCATATGATCAGTTGTCTTCCTCTACTACAGTGAACTTGTCGAGCATAGCCTGTGCAGATTCACTTGCTTCCTCGGATTCTCTCTTGATGTCGATCCTGAAGCCTGTAAGCCTTGCAGCAAGTCTGACGTTCTGTCCGCTCCTGCCGATGGCAAGAGAGAACTGTGTATCAGGTACTACGACCTTTGCATATCTCTCGACAGTACCGTCTTCCTTAGTTGTGATCTCGGTGTCGACCCTGATAGCCTTTGCAGGCTGGAGAGCCTCACTGATGAAGAGAGCGGGATCCTCGTTCCAGTCAACGATATCGATCTTCTCGCCGCCCAGCTCGTTCATGATCTCCTGGACACGCTGGCCTCTCTGGCCTACGCATGCACCCTTTGCATCGATATTCTCATCTCTGGAATATACAGCGACCTTGGATCTGGAACCGGGCTCTCTGGATACGGACTTGATGATGACCTCACCTGTCTTGATCTCGGGGATCTCCAGCTCGAAGAGCTTCTTTACCAGCTCGTTGTCTGTCCTGGAAAGGATGATGGAAGGTCTTCCGTTCTTCTCATCTACGCCGCAGACAAGGAACTTCATCTGCTTGCCGTACTCATAGTTCTCATTCCTGATCTGGCCCTCTCTGGGAAGGACAGCCTCAGCTCTGTCTATGTCAACGAATACGTCCCTGGAATCCTTCTTGAGGATAGTACCTGTAGCAAGCTCGTTCTGCTTGGATGTGAACTCGTTCTCGATCCTTCTGAACTCTGCCTCACGTACTCTCTGGGAGATGGCGCTCTTAGCAGCTGTAGCAGCAAGACGTCCGAGCTTGTCAACCTCGATACCGATCTCGATCTCATCGCCGAGCTCGATGTCGCTGTCCATACCCTTTGCATCAGCAAGGGAGATCTGGTTATCCTCATCGTCTACTTCCTCAACGACCTCGACGAGCTTATATACGAAGATCTCACCTGTCTCACGGTCGATCTCAGCGTTGACCTGGTCGATCTTAGCTCCGCCGAACTCTCTCTTGAAGGCTGTAACGATACCTTCCTCAACTGCTCTTATGAGCTCTTCTTCGTCTATACCTCTTTCCTTTGCGAGCATCTTGATAGCGTCGATAACGTTATCTCTCTGCTCCTCGGGCTGTTCTTTCTTCTTTGCCATTTTATTTACCTCCGTTAATTAAAAATCAATGTGTCTGACGGCTTTTGAGATGTCCTGATATGAGATCTCGACGCTCTCTCCGTCCTCTGTAGTAAGTGTCACCTTCTCCTCGTCAGATCCGGCGATGATCCCGGTGATGTTCTTTGTTCCGTTAAGTTCCTTAAAAAGGCTGACATCCAGCTTTTCGCCTTCATACCTTCTGTAGTCGGCCGGTTCCGAGAGGGGTCTCGTAAGTCCCGGGGACGACACTTCGAAATAGTCGGCGTCGTGGGCGAGCTTCTCATCGAGGATGGGATCTATGGTCCTGGAAAAGTTCTCGCAGTCATCTATTCCAAGGCCGCCCTGCTTGTCGATGAAGAGCCTCAGGAAAAGGCTCTGTCCCTCTTTTTTGTACTCGGCGTCAACAAGATCAAGTCCCATTTCACGCGCCACCGGCTCCGCGATATCAAAAGCCGCCTGGGCGATCTTCGATCTTTTTGCCATCTAAAGCTCCTTTCTCAAAAACAAAAAACGAACTTCGCATCGAAGTCCGTTTACTTAAAAAGTAAAATATGAACACAAGAATATTAACATATATAGGGCTTTTGAGGCAAATATCTTTTTCAATATGTGCATTTCACACAATTCCGCCTCTTATTTTGAGCAATTTACTATTCAAATTACACTTAAATTACAGTAAAATATAATCATCCGTTAGATAACAACGGACAAACGAGAACCAAAGGAGATAAACATTATGATTAAGATCATTGCAGGTGAGAAGGGTACAGGAAAGACAGCGCGCCTTGTTGACGATATCAACACCGTTGCTATGGAAGACAATAATGTTGTATGCATCGAGAGAGGAAACAGACTCGACCAGCTTCTGAAACCCAACGTGAGACTCGTCAACATGAAAGAATATCCCGTCTCCGGATACGATCAGCTTCTTGCTTTCATCGGCGGAATCTGTTCAAAGGACTATGATCTGACTCATATCTATATCGACAGTATTTACAAAGTAGCAGGCGACACAGATACAGCCAACCTTGACGCCTTCATCGGAAAGCTTGATGCATTCCTTAAGGAAACACCCATCACAGCTACCATCATCCTTAGCGGAAAGACAGATGAACTGCCTGACGGAGTTAAGAGATTCTGCTGATATAATTGAGTAGTTTTCAGACCGACAACAACTGCCCCGGACATGTCCTGGGCAGTTTTTTTGACCCTCAAAGCATCTGTACCCTGTTTTTCATATTATTGTAATTTTCCCGTTACACACTCCGCCTCCGATTCACATAAAATGAAAATACTAAATACCATATAGAAAACGGAGGGTATGTAATATGAGTTTTATGTCAGAATTCAAGGAATTCGCCCTTAAGGGGAACGTTGTTGATATGGCTGTCGGTGTTATCATCGGTGGCGCTTTCGGAGGCATCGTAGGAGCTCTTACAGAAGATTTCATCAATCCTCTTATCGCTTCCATCGGCGGCGCAGAGGTTGCAGGAGCCATCAAGCTTCCCTGGGTAGATTACGCAGGTCTCGATTCCGAGGCTGCTATGTCCCTTTCACTTAACTATGGACACTTCATTACACAGATCATCAATTTCCTTATACTGGCTCTCATCCTCTTCATGATCATCAAGGGCATGAACAAGCTTGTCAACCTTGGCAAGAAGAAGGAAGAAGAGCCCGCTGCTGATCCCGAGCCTTCTGATGAGGTCAAGCTCCTCACAGAGATCAGGGATGCACTTGCTTCGAAGTAATCCTCCTGACCCACAGGACAATTTGCACAAAAAGGAGCCGTCTTTCACAAGACGGCTCCTTTGACGTTCAGGAATAAACAGATCAGTCCGCGTGTCCCTTCCTGACACACTCGGGACAGTATCCCCGGGCGCTCAGAAGGATATCTGTGGTCTTTGCTCCCTTGAGCTCCTCCATCTTAAGATCCGGTGTACAGTTGAGGTCGAAGATCTTCTTGCAGGCAAGGCAGAAGAAATGACCGTGGAATTCAGTGATGCTGTCATAGTGGCGCTCACCGTCCGGAGCTACTATCTTGATCAGGAGCTTTTCGTCCGCCAGCTTCTCCGTGACATTATAGACAGACGCAAGAGATATACCGGGATTGCTCTCGCGGATCCCGTTATATATCTGGTCGCACGTGGGATGTGTCCGGTGCGACAGGAGATATTCATAGATGACTATCCTGGGCGTCGTAAGACGAAGCCCTGCTCTTCTCAATCTTGTCTGCGCATCTTCTGTGTATGACATTCGATATCCTTTTAAGGGTAATTTGTAATAATTCTAAACTAACATTCTAAAAAACGCAACACTTAATAGCCCTTTTAAATAACAAGACTATAATTCCTGTGACCCTCATCTGTAACATTGTTACTTTAAAATGGAAATATCTGAAATTGTAAAGTGAGGTAGTGTGATATGTCAGAAGAGGAACTGATCTCCAAAAAGCAACTTTTGAGGATTGCCCAGATCTCATATGGAACGCTCTACAGATGGAAGAGGATGAACCTCATCCCTGAAAGCTGGTTTATCCACAGAGCTACCGAAACGGGACAGGCAACATTCTTCCCCAGAACAAAGATCCTTACCAGGATCGACCGCATCAAGGAACTTAAGAACGAACTTACAGTTGAGCAGATGCAGGAGCTCTTCTCTGCCAACGTAAAGAGCTTCAAGATCCCCCTCAAGGATTTCACTGATCTGGATCTTGTAAGTAAGCTTTCCCTCACCGCCTTCAAGGCTGTATATCCCGGCAAGGAGCTTCTCGACTTCAACGATGTCTTCGGCATGTACGTCGTAGACCACCTCATGAAGCTCAACGGCTTCTACCTCGAGGATGCAAAGCAGGTCATAAGGCTCCTGGGCAAATATCTCTCAGTAGAAGCCAGCAAAGACTACCAGCTCCTGCTCCTTCGTAAGATGGGCGTCCCCATGACCGTTCTCGTAAAGGGAGATGAGGATATCCTTCTGGAGGACAGCACGGAGATAATCGCCTGCGCCAACCTTGTAGAGTTCGAAGAAGCGCTGAAGGATCAGCTTATTGCCTGATAGGAGGCCCACATGAAAAAAGAAGATCTTATCCAGACTCTCTCCGCCCTGTCGGAGCCCACTCGTCTTCAGATACTGTTCTGCATCGCATCAGGTGGTGAACTGCGTGCCAAGGATATCCTCAAGGAATTCGACATCACCCAGCCCACACTCTCCCACCACCTGAACCTTCTCATCGAAAGAGGCCTGATCTCCTCACGAAAAGACGGCAGATGCATCTGGTACTCCGTCAACAGGAAGACCACCCAGGAGATCTCGGATCTTATCCTGAAGCTGGGCGAGCCCGGAGCCATCAGCAAGACACCGGCAAAGACAACCACCAAGAAGACCCCTGCCGTCAAGAAGAAGGCAGCCGTCCCGAAGCCCAAGCAGAAGATCGCATCCGAAACAAGCGAGCCCAAGAAGAAAAAGAAGAAGGAAAAGGAAAAAGACAAGAAGAAAAAGGACAAGAAAAAGAAGAAATAACGAAAAGAGCCGCCCAGCGGCTCTTTTTTTACCCAAATTCCCCTCTTTTAGTCATTTTTCGACTTTTAAGGGGAATAATTCGAAGCAGCTTCAGATAATTCCCCACTTAAACCTCTGAAATTCCCCTATTAGGGGAACACTGAGGGGAATTCATCTACCAGCTCAGCCAATTCACCTCCGGCTTACCCACCAGCTTGCCCCAACCGGGCACTCATCCGGGCAATTCACCCACTTATTACCCACCAGCTTGCCCCAACCGGGCACTCATCCGGGTAATTCACCCACTTATTACCCACCAGCTTGCCCCGGCTGAGCAATCATCTGGGTAATCCCCTTGCATAATGTCCTCCAGCGTGTCCAAGCGGGACACCTTTTAGGACATTTTCATGCATAAAAAAGGGACTGCCGTGGCAGTCCCTTCAATAATTCGTCTAAATCCATCAGAATGCTGATGCAAGATCCTCGAAGAAGTATGAGAATGCCTCTACGATATTGGATACAGCGTGAGGATTGATGAATGTAGCAACAAGTCCTCCGATGAGTGCCAGTATGATGGTAATGATGTAATAAACGAGGATGGCTCTCTCGAAGTTCTTAACATTCTTGTTCCTGGGTGCAATGGATGTGATGATCGTAAATACCAGACCGATCAGGGGAAGGAAGCTCAGGATACCGAACCAGAAATACTTGGAAACGGATACAGGCTTATACTCCTTGGGACATGCGTCCTTCTTCTCCTGCTCTTTTGCGATCTTATCAAGCTTCTTCTGCTTCTTGGCATCATTCTTTGCAGCCTGCTTTGCAGCCTTCTGCTCTGCCTTCTGCTGCTTCTTAAGATCAGCCTTGCTCATTGTAACGGGCGCGGGCTCGGAAGGTGCGGCAACGGGGGCCACAGGAGGTACGACCTGCTCCTTGACAGGCTCAACAGGTGTAACCGGTGCAACGGGAGTAACAGGCACTACAGGTGCAACAGGCTCAACGGGAGTAACTACAGGCTCCACAACGGGCTCAACTACAGGAGCAGCCTCTTCTGCTACAGCCTCGATAGTCTCCTCAACATTAGATGCAGCCTCTTCAATGGTATCGTCTAACTTAATGTTCTCATTATCAAGATCACTCATGATTTACCCTCCTTTGATCATTCGATAGAAACATTATATCACGCAATATTTAAAATAGAAAAAAGTCCGGCACCGAAGGTACCGGACTCCTGTGGTGGATGATACAGAATTCGAATCTGTGACCCCCTGCACGTCAAGCAGGTACTCTAACCAGCTGAGCTAATCATCCGTAGCGAAGGTAATTATACTTGATTTGAATCAGTTAGGCAAGAGTGATAGATTAATAAAAAAATTAAAGGAAGAAGAAATGAGCATAGAGATCCCTGAATTCACAAGATCCCCCTATTCCCTCATCGTAATGGGCTCGGTCCTTCTGGGTGTAGCTGTCGCATGCATACTCATGAAGAAGGCTTCCGTCTCAAGGAAGCAGATCCTCCTCACATCTCTCATGTCCCTTTTCTGCATCTTCAACTGCGCAATCTTCCTCACCCTGATTACAGAACATAAGCTTGGCCTCGCCGGCCTTGGAGCCGCCTTCGGACTTGTGGTGGCCGTGACATCTACAGTCCTGATCTTCAGGGAGCACGAAAAGGAAGTCTTTTCAGCCTGGATAATCGTAGCGCCCTTCATGTTCTCTTTAAGTAAGGTCGGATGCACCCTGGCAGGATGCTGCAGGGGCTTTCCATACGACGGACCCTTTGCCCTGGTATATAATGGCGAGTCCTTCTTCCCGGTACAGATCCTGGACATCGTCTCATTCATGGCAGTCTTCCTCATATCACTGGCCATGTTCCTCAAGATGAAGGACAAGCTCACCGCCGGCACCATCTCCCTGCTCCTGTCAGTCGCCGTAAGGATCATCAACGACGCCTTCAGGGAATCCCATGTAGGGATCGCCGTATCCCGCAGCCAGGTCATCGCAGTCGTGGTAGGTGGAATATCAATAGGATGTATTGTATTATTAAGAAAGCTTACGAAAGAAGGGAAAGATAATGGAAAACAATCCTAACGAACAGGCACAGCCTCAGGTTCAGACACAACCCCAGCCTCAGGTTCAGCCCCAGTATCAGCAGCCGGCTCCGGTATATGTCAACAAAAAGGATATGCCCGAGACACCCGAAGACAAGCAAAAGGCTAACAAGCTCTGCATCATCTCTCTTTGCTGCATGTTCCTGCCCGGACTTGTAACTGGTATCCTCAGCTTCATCCTCTATTCAGTTCTCAACGTTTCCCTGAAGAACGACTATAACGCAGTAAACAACGCATACGAAGCTATATTCGGTCTCATCTATCTCGTCATGGGTGCTGCCGAGATCACAGCATGGGTCCTCATGATCTACGTCAGGGTCAAGTATCCCAAGAACACATTGGGGAAGGTACTCATGATCCTTTACATCGCACTTGTAGTCATCTGCATCATCCTGGTGGTCGTCATGTTCATCGCATGTATCGAATCACTCAGAAGCTGCAGCTGATAAGCGAAAAAACAAAAAAACAGAAACAAAAAACTCCCGGCCACACGACCGGGAGTTTTCATTATCACAAAAACAATGATTATTACCAGAGCTTCTCTGCAACGAAGGAAGGGTTAGCTCTTGCGGATGCAGAAACTGCATCGTCCTTATCGTTGATGAGCTGGTTAAGTGTCTCAGCAGATGTTGTAGGATTGGAAGCAACTGCCTTACGAACCTGAGCCTTGAAGTCATTAACAAATGTGGAAAGGATCTCAGGAGTAACCTTAGGATTGTTGACTACCTGGAGACGTACACCCATTCTCTCATCCTCAGCTAGCTCGGAAAGAGTAAGGACATTGATGTTGTGGTTGGAAGCAGCACCTTCTCTAACGCTGTCTACATCGTCTCCTGCAAGCTCAGCGATGATGATCTCACTTGCATTTGCATTATGAGCGATAGCCTCTCTTACGGAAACCTCACGGTCGTCAAGGAGCATAAAGAGTGTTTCCTGAGTTGTGGAAGGATTTCCAGCAACAGAGATCCTGACATCAGGTACGGGATCCTTAGCAAGCTTTGCAAGTACATCGGGAGCTGTGTTTGCATTAGCGGCAACACCTGCTCTTACGATGGGAGCTGCGTCGGAAGCGAGAGTTGCAACTGTCTCACCTGATACACAGGGATTGGAAGCTGCCATGGCACGAACCTCGGGAGCTCTGTTAGCTGCCAGATCCTTAAGGATCGTCTCATCTGTTGTCTTCTCGGCAATAAGTATCTTTCCCTTTTTGGGAATAAGTCTGACCTGCTCTACAGTAAGTCCTGCGATATTCTCGGGTTTCATAACGGAAATCCTCCTCTTGGATTGATTAAATATATTTTACCACGGTTGTGGCAGATTTCTATCATCCTATTGTATGATTTTTACTCTTCTACAATGATGGAAGGAGCTGTCACTTCCCTGCCGCAGACAGGGCACTGACACGTGGCTCCTGACCTTATCTTCAGAGCTGCAGCACAGCCGGGGCAGCTCATGCCGATGAAAGGCTTTGCAGTAGTCTTCTCACCCGGCTTATACCTGTCGGACAGGATAAACCTATCATTGGCATCATCATAGACCATATTGATGAAGATCTTCTTACGGATACCGTAGAGCCTCGCCTTCTCAAACTTCTTCCTGTCCATATGCAGATAGTCGCAGATCTCCTTAACCGGGATCAGACCATCCTCGTCGTTTACAAGTAGGTTGTTCATCCTGAGAAACATTCCCAGGAACATCAGCGTTCTAATGTAATAGACCACCAGCATCACGTTTAAAAATCCCAGGAAGCAGAGCCATGCACTTACAGCAAACCCGCCGCCCGATGTAGCAGCGCCGAAGCAGCAGAAAGCCATGGTAAATCCAAAGACGAACAGGACAGACCAGATACCCAGCTTTACGAAAAGCGTGTTCTTATTAATGTAATCCATCCTGTCCCTCCGATCTGAAATACGTACCGCAGAAAGTGCACCTTGCTCCTCCGCCCACTCTCATCTTTACTTCACCTGCACATGTAGGGCAGTAAACGGTGATAAAATCATTCGCCGTCTCCGCCTTCATTATGATCATCGCACCGGTCCTGCCGTAGGTAACATTCCTGAACGTTCCGTTCCTGGTCATGGCCGCAATGTCATTCTTCACCCTGGGAAGCGAATAGCCCGTCAGAGAAGACAGGACCTCATAGGGGATCTTGCCGTCGTGATCCTCCTCGAAGATCCTGTTATAGGCCTCTGCCCTGTACAGACGCTTCTTTCCGAAAAGAGCAAAACCGAACAGTCCCGCCACTATCAGTAAGTTCGGAACGACGATCATGAACAGTATCACCGCGAACAGCTCTGTATGCTCAAAAGCCGTTAAAAAACTAATGACCGCGAAAATGGCCAGCGCCCCTCCGATACCCATCAGTACATTGTACAGAACACCGAGGGAACCCATCTTTATCCTGTTAAGATACATATAAACCTCCCTTTATTCCAACTCATTCGATTATATCAGTTCAATGTTGAATTTTCATTTGATATTCTATAAAATAATGCGTGCTTACGGAGACGTATCGAAGTGGTCATAACGAGGCGCACTCGAAATGCGTTAGCCCTCCGGGGCTCGAGGGTTCGAATCCCTCCGTCTCCGCCAAAAAAAAGGACTGGAAGTTTCAAGCTTCCAGTCCTTTTTCATCCTGTTGTTGAAACTATTTGCCTTTCTGGATTCCAGATATAAGCGCAAATAAAAACCTCACCCAGGACCGAGCATCTAGGGTGAGGAAAACTTACTAACTAGAAGGCAACTGTCTTTGCAGACTGTGCTTCCATGTGTTTATTCTATCATCCTGTCCTATCCCCGTCAACGATCCTCCGGCTCTTTCTCCTGTATCTCCTTGATCATCGCATCCTGCTTCTTCGCCTCGGAGAACACCCTGTAATAGTAGAACCCCGCCAGCACGATATAAGGGATCGTGAAGGACCTGTAATACTCGAACCATCCCCTGGCAGATATGGGCTCAACAAGCACGCTAAGAGCAAGGAGCATCGCCCCCACCAGCGCACAGGCAACAACGTACTGCACGATTATCATCACCAGCGGCGACACGTTATCGATCAGCTTGTGCATAAACAGCACAAAGGTGGCAATGGCACATGTGGCGAACATTATCAGCACATTAGCATTATTCGTCTCAGTCCCGGCAATGATATTGATCACCGCTCCCAGAACAGACATGAGAGTATAAACGCTGCAGAGTTCCAGTACATATTGCTTAAACCGTTCCATCACTTGATCCTCCTCATGCGCTCGAGATACTCGTTAAAGCTCTTCTTGTAGCTTCGATTGATGCATATCCTCTCCCCGTTATCGAAGAAAGCATAGACCTTCATGTTAATATCCGGCTTCAGTTGCCGTATCTTATATATATTGATGATATTAGACTTCGATACACGCACGAACCCGTAGTTCCACAGCTCCGCTTCACAGTCAGAAAGCGTGGTCATCAGGCGGTATACCCCTGACCTGGTATAAGCAAACAGCTTCCTCTCCACATGGTCCAGGTAGTATATATCCCTGGGATCCAGGAGCACAGAATCCCCGTCATCCAGATCCGAATCCGCAGGCCGTCCCGACAGAGAAGGCCTGTCCGAATCCACCGCATCAATTATCTGACGCACCACGGGACGCATACAGTTGTAGTATACGTCCACGTGCTCTTCGCAATTTACATCCTCATATAAGTTAAGCTTCATATCATACTCCGTCCAGGAAAGCCTCTACTCCGTCCATATACTCATCGGGATAGTCAATAACACCCTCGATATGCTTGCTCTCAAAGTAAAGGATATCCTTATTCTCACATGCTATATTAGCATAAACATCCTCAACCTGAGAGGGCAGGCATGTCTCATCGAGAGTAGAAACGATAACGAGCGTAGGGATAGTATCAGAAGCCACTACAGCGATCGTATCTCCATCATCCATTGAGATCCCCTTAAGTGCCAGCCAGGGCTTACTTATAGCCACAAGGTAGTTGGCAAGAGGAGAAGACGTATCTCCATCGCCGAACATCTCAAGGATAATGAGCTCCATACCGGGCACGGGAGAATCGCAGATAACCGCATCAGCAGCACCGGAAGAACCAGCAGCAACGTTAGAAGCATAGATAGCAACAGTCTGGGCACCCATGGACTGTCCATGCACGAAAACAGAGGAATAACCCAAAGGCCTGGCATAAGCCACCATAGCCTCCACATCAAGGGACTCGCGAATACCAAAGGTTACCTCAGAGGAAGGATTGGAACCGCAACCTCTCTGATCGATGGCGATAACATCGTACCCGCGCTCAAGATACTCTTCTGCAAGAGGATACATGCAGCAGCGGTCACCGCCGGCACCATGCACCAGCACTACGCAGGAAGAAGAACCATAATCGTAAAGAGTACCGGGAACTTCATTTCCGTCAGAAGCGACAGCTGATACGGAAGATCCTGTATAAGCAGACTCGAAAGCTGAATAATCATATCCCCAGACTTCCATCTGCATCAGGCTGTTGTTATGTGTATCCTTACCCTCATTCTGATCCAGGATCTTAGAAGCAATGATATATCCAAGAACTCCGGATCCGATAACGAACAGCGCCAGTAAAACGCAGAGAACAATAACTAAAACTTTAACAAACTTTTTCATGTGACATCTCCTCAATCAATTTGATGATGTCACCTTACCAGAACAAAAACGACCATGTTGCCAAAAATGCACAAGTTACATCAGAGGATGTTCAAGTTGCAGTTTCTCCCATTCCTCCCTGATAATACAGTATGCATAGGATATCTCATTCTTGGGATCCGGATACTCCTTCACCTTATGCATCCCAATGGACATGGCCGTCCTGTACGACCCCACATTCGTATACTTCATGTAGGAATACAGAGCAGGATAAGACGTATTCAGGAAAGCCCAGTCCCGGACCGCCAGTGCCGCCTCATGGGCATACCCCTGCCTCCACAGCGACTTATGTATATGGTATCCGATCTCCGGCAGCTCTTCCCCGTCAATGATCTGCATGGTCAATCCACAGTCTCCAATGAACCGCCCAGACGAGCGAAAACATACTGCCCAAAGCCCAAACCCATAGCGCGAATAATTCTCCAGATTCCACGAGATCCACTCCCGCGTCCGGGAAGCAGAAAACGGCGCAGGATAATGCGCCATCGTCTCCGCATCCGACACGATCTCAAACAGCGCATCGAAATCAGACAACCTATATTCCCTAAGCACCAGCCGGGGTGTTTCAATAATCATATTCATCCTCACTTATCTATGCTACAAAAATCCCGCACTGATATTAATCAATACATCATAACTATATAATCAGCCTTGCCTCATTCTTATCAAACACATCTCATCATATGCCATAAAGACAAATTTAGCTTTAAATTCACTTTTTGTAATCCCCATGGTATTTAGTAATTCTTTGTTCACTTTGATAGATTTAGCCAGAAG